>BNJU01003252.1_pt1 | contig 434989 bp, 482 predicted proteins | sample 8539281 | NCBI WGS metagenome assembly BNJU01 (sample SAMD00202456, study PRJDB9452) | human saliva metagenome | isolation source: human saliva | place: Japan
ATGTTACGCATTGCTTCCGCATATTGACTGTGTTCGCTGTTGACGCTCATGCGTCCCGATGCCAATTGGTGCACCGTTCTTCCACACGGCGCGCACCGCAGCCTCAAGGAGCCAAATTCAACGCGATCATCATTCATAGGTTGCTTTGCTTCCATGATCAGTGCCTCACCTGGCGGTCGGTTTGCCAAAACCCTTGCTGACCTGAACCTGGCACCAGCACACCCACATGCACTTTGTTCAAGCGCATCTTCGATCACAGCTGAAAACGTTCGATCGTCTGCTCGATCCGACGGACGCAAACGCGTGAGTGTTGCCCCACCCCGAGGCTACACACCAAGGCGGCAAAGGCCTGTTGGATATACGAGGAAGTGAAATTCATTGCCCCGCTGACAATCCCAAGGATTCGCACTGATCGCCATCAGTTCCTTCGTGGAGAATTGTAGTCACCATCAGCTGCGGTGTCCTGGCAAGATTAGCGGTGTCATTATTCACCCTGGCCCAGGAATACCTGTGCGTCATCGAGTTCTTTTGCCAATGTCAGGCGGGAGACGACCCGCGCGTGGGTTCGCCATCACGGGGGCAGCATTTCTTGCGCGATCGCCTGTCCCACGCGGTTCCATCGCGTCACCCTTCGACCCGCGCTCCAGCGGCCAACCGTCCGTAATGACGAGGCATAGCAGCAGGGTTGTATCCGGCGGCCGAGTCAGGTTTCAACCAACCATGACCCGCATCGCGACAAAAGCCAGCTCCATCGTCGGCGGGACAACATCTTATCGTGCAAATATCCACCATGACGACATCGGAACGGTGCCCGGTGCCCGGCTAATCGGTTTCAAAACTTCGACCTGACCTCGACATCTTCGGGGGCAAACTTCCTAGATTACCTGCAATGAGGCCGCCTGCGAGGGGCAACGATGATGATGGGCTTTCCGTTTGCGTAGTCGATGGATCGATGCCGTCTTCACTCATTGTTTGCGAAGAGCGGCGAATAATGCCCATTCGCATGGATGAACTTGTCCCAAAGCTTCGCGGTGATGTTTGCCCATATCTCGCGGGGTTAGGGGGTCGATGGCGTATCGCGGTTCGTTCCCGGACCGACAACCAGCGTTGTTCACCTGCCGACCCTGCAGATTTTGATCGACGGACCGTACGTTCCCGCCCAGTACAGGTCATCAATATTCGCCATGTCCCGAAGAGAACGGAGCCCATAGGCGATGGCCGAAGACGGGAAAACCGATATCGATGATCTCCAGTCCATCTCAGAGTCAGTACTTATCCGGCGTGAGCGGCCCACCCGTCATTTGCCCCAGGGATGTTCCCGCAATACATCCCTGCCATGAGTGCTTTACGGCCATTTTCCAGTGCTCACTTGGGCAAGACGCGAAGCTTCCCACTCTCGATCCCATCCCCACGATCGCATCGAATGCCGCCGTCGCATGAACGATCGCACCATGGTCGCGGCGATCGACGCTGAGGCGCGCAACGAAAAGAACATCGAGTCCGGGTTCGCGGAAGAAAATCGATTGAGATTGTTCGAGACTCTTCGCCGAGGCGGTCGATTGCATGCGCAAACGGCTGCGAAATGAACCGTGGAAGAAATCCCATTGTCGAGGCCGCACCAATCGCGAGAGCGCTGAAAGGAGCTTGGGGTGATCAGCTTCGCGCGCAGGTAGAAGGAGGAGAGTGCGGAGCGCGCCTAGTGCGATAGTCGCGCTCATGAGTCCTCCTTTCCCTCCACGATAGCCTAAACCCGGCTGGGTGGTGGGGACAGTTTGAGGTCATGCTACCGGATTCCATAGTCATATCCACGCTAGAATTTTCCAGAATGTCTCGCGCGCTTTTCCGCGAAATTTACAGCTCAGAAAGAAGACTCCATGAAGCGTTCATCACAACGCGTATCTGCACTGTGCAGCGTTCTGTACTCGCCGGTGCAATTCTTGTCGGCGGCGGCAGTTTCATAGTTCACAGGCATCAACTGACATCCCGATTTGTCTCGGGGGAGGTCCATACTCCGGAAGCGACATCGTGATCATCGCCGATGTTGATCCTGTACAGCCTGCCGCCCTGGTTCGCCGTGGAGCTTCTCCCAAGGACAGCCACGCCATACTATTCGGTGGGCGCTCGATATGACCGATGTGTGGACAAATTACGAAGACATACCTATGGTCGCCTTCACGAACTCGCCGTTTTCAACCGTTTGGTCATCACCGGTGAGTGGACACCAGCACATGACCGTTGGACACGAACGATGTCGATGCCGACACTGCTGGCCATACGCTTGCGGCGTACAAAAGAAATTAGCGTTAATGCCGCAATCCGGTGAGGCTTTTCGGCATGCAGTCCAGAGCGTTGTCGTGAATGGCACCCTCTTCTGTCACTCACTGCCTCATGCACCAAGATGCCAGTGAAATTGGGTTGATGGAACCACTGCCGTGGCGCTCTTGCAAGATGCGTCCATGCGTCCTAACAAGGTGTACTTCCGAGCCTCGGAAGGAAGCCTGACAGTTTCTCGCGCGTATGAATGCCTCTCCGCAAGCTCATCGATTCAGGCAACCTCTCCCAGTGGTCACCGTAGGCTTGATACTCCTGCCCTTGCCTGGTTCTTTCTCGGCAGCCCTGTGAATCTCACCATCTGGTGGTGCTCACCAACACGAGCTCAGGTAAAACCTCACTGGCCGGGTCACCATCTGATGAGGGCATAAAGCTTCGCGCGGAGATCACCGCAATGGAGTACACACAAGAAGGCGCGATTGATCTGCCCTGCTACCGACTTGCCTCGCCCGGCAAAGACTGTCGTCGACACCGCTGATATTCGCGACGGAAGGCAAAACGGTATGACTCGCACCCAGTCCGGCCTGCGGCGTCACCACAAACACGAAGTGGGTTCACCACCAAGCGCAGGTCCCCCGGCTCCTAACGGGACCACGACACCTGCCTCCACTGGCTCAACAGCTCGACGAAACCCGAAGAGCCCTTGGCGCGCACAGGTGTGGCTGACCGTCCTGCTGGGTGCCCGCTCGCCCCGCAGGTGCGTGGCCACCGTTGCCATGACGCGTCGGCGCATAACTGATTGCGCGCATAGCACCCGGGGCTGGCATCAGTAAAGTCACGTCCCCCACTTTCGGTGGCACCGCTTCGGGAGTGGGGACAGACATTTTTCCTTCTTGACGTGGCATATGCCTCGCATATTTTCCTCGAACATAAGGAGGATCACTATGGCTCACGGATTACATCTCGAAGAAACCGATGCATTTGACCTCCTCAAGCCGCCTTCGCGCAGAATCGAAGGCGAGCTCAGGGTCTGCAGCGCATGGTTGTAAGAGGGACGCTCACTGCATTGATGTCCTCACGCAAATTCTGCAGTAGCGGTCCTGCCTGACCCGTCGCACTGGCCTCCTTGAAGACCATTATGAACCACTGTGTTCTTCACGCCGCTCAACACACGCGAAGAAGAAGGACGCGAAAAGATCCAAAGAAGCCAAAGGCAATCGCGCGACTGGTGAAGTCCTAAGCGCAATACAACACGTTTTCTCCTCCGTTTCACCACCGCACAGCGGCGCCATCACGGCACAGGAAATTGATCGCACTGTTGAGCTCTCCATCAACGGGAATGACTCTGTGACTACTGCGTCGCATCGGTCACCGAAGAACCTCGTGCGAGGTCTGGCGTTCTCGATGTTGAGGTCATCTCTTAACTCCGGCGCGACCTCGAAGGCGACCGTCGTCACCAACACCGGAACTCGACGACAACGCCTCTGCGCGACGCCGTCCTCGAGTGCCGGCTGGGTCTGAACTTTCGGTCAGGAACTCACCGCGACTCTCCTGATGTTCGCTCGATCTGCAACACGCCAGTGTGCTGATATCCCAGTCTGCAACCAGACGCGACAGAATCGTCGGCTCGAATGACTACCGAAACTTCACCGGCACATCACACGAGGCCGAGGTCGAACACTTAGGACGGTTTGCTGCGCTGCGCCGCGGACTTGCGCACCGCTTCCTTGTAACACTTTTCACCGTCAATAAATGGCCTGCTAATGGTTCCTTACCTCCAGTTCTCGCTGGCAGTGGGTCGTTGCCGGCTCACGCTACCCGTCGTGATCTGGGTGCGCCCTTCACCGCGCTGCTCTCGTTACGCTACGGCTTCCACCATGGATACCCTGGTCTCGGCGGACGTATCGAGCCTATGGTCGCCACCATTTTTGGCGGTGAATGCTGGGCATGCGCATGCAGATCATTCGCAGTGCGCAGCCACGCGACGGCACGCGAAATTCCACGGAGGGCGCCTGCGCAATCGTCAACTTTCCTCCCTGCCGGCCGCCTGATGGAGTGCATGGCGTTACCACCCGTGATGCCCTGCGCCCCTTCGAACTTGGTGCGAAGGACGCACCCTCGTTGAAGGCAGCGCCAGTTCCGCACCATCTCGTAGCTGAATCCGGCGTCGGAAACCTCTTCCAGGTTCGCTCCCGGAGACAAGGGTTGCAAACCGATGAATGTCGAAGAGGCACCAGCGCCTGACACCTCACTGATGACGGCGAATTACCCTGTTACATTCCCCGCAGGAAACATGGAGGCACCTCAACACCTCGGTGCCTTGATCGTCCGTGACCGCCGTTTGCCCAGAGACTCAGCGCTGGCCCACATCGGTCAGATGATTACCGAGGCCCAGGCAACGAAGGCCCTGTCCAACGTCTTGCTGACCGCATTTCTTCTTGGTCTGTCTGGACGATTACGCCCTCTCCTTACTGACTTTATATGGGTTGGCCTTGCCGGAGCCGGTATTCAAAAGCGCACCGCAGCCGCTGCTGTCCCGGTTGTTGCCTGCCCTTGCCTTGGTCCGGCCACTCCGACCGCATCTCTGTGGGTTCGCAAGGCCGCTCCAGATGGGCATCCCCTACTGCCGAGGTCCTGAGCGCACGCGCAGTACCGACACGATCTCTCCTTGATAAGACCTCACACGTTGACCAAGGGCGCGATGTCGCTGGAGTCAGGATCCTCCCTGATGGGCGCGAATTCCCCGGGATGCCCAGGCCAGCGTGGATGCATCGAGCGGACCGCTCGCTGGAGTCGGCCCGAGCACCTGATTGCCCGCGCTCATCATCGCCGCCCGAGCGCGATTTCGCACCTGGTTCGCGAAAGGCAACCACCCCGATTCTGGGGTTTCGCGCCGGCCGAGACGGCGCATCTTTCGGCCGCAGCCGCGTGAGCTGGCTGGGTGAGCCCGGTACTCTCTCGTCCGCTTTCCGCCATTTTATGTCGAGGCCACGGGAGCGACCGCCAGGCCAGCGCGCGCGGTGCGGCAGGAAAGCCTTCACCGAGGATCGCCTCGGCGCAAGCTCACAGCCCGCAGAAGAGGCCGAGGACGGCGGAATCATCAAGCGATATGGCCGTGGCGCATGACCTTCCCCTGCGTGCGCAGGGCTGAGCGCAAGCTGGCAACCGATGGTGTTCGGCGCAGGTCAACCCCGGCAACTGAGAGTGCTCGAATCACCCTCGCTAATGATTACAGCGACGCTGATGAAGAGTCAACAAGGCAGCGGGTTATGAAACCTCAGGTGCGTTCACGTCGACTTACTGCCCGCACCCACAGCGACATTCACGGCTCAGACACGGAATCCTCCTGAACACCTCGATGGCGTGCTTCGGGTGCCTTTGCCAGTGTGACACGGTGAAAGAGTCGTCGAAGGATGCGATTGTCCAGCTGAAAGCCCTGGGGATCACTCCGGACCTTGCTCACCGGTGATCACGAATTCAGCATTTTGTTGCCTGCAGGTGGGATTGACCTGGTTATTGCAGGAGTTCTTCCCGCGACGCGTGATGGGTGCGATGTGCCCAAGAAGAGGGCCACCAGGGTCGCCACAAGGGTCGGTGACGGCAGTCACGACGCGGGCCGCCCCTGGCACAGGCCTCGACTCAGGGCTGCATTGCCACGGGTCTGCGCGGATAGCGACTCGCTGTCGCCGACATGACGCTGCGAGCTCGACCCGACGATGGCTGCCGCCGCGATTCGTAATCTCGCGCGCAACACTGAAGGTCATCAAAGAAAACCTCTTCTGGGCCTTCTTCTGCCAGTCGTCATCGAAGTATCCCGCTTCGCGATTGTCGGGCTTCTCAACCCGATGCTTCGCTTCGGCGGGCGATGGCTATGTCCCGGTGTGCGTTGTCCCTCACTCCATGAGGCCGCGTCGCGCAGGCACCGAAAAGTATCGCTTTCGGTGTTCGCGAAACGCACCGTGTGTCTTGACCGATATGACGCCCAATCACTCGCATGGCGTTTTGCTGACGCGCTGAGGACCCGAAACGCCCGACAAATCAATCCTATAGGTGAACCGGTGTTCCCCGCGCGTAGAAACCGCTCAACGTTCTTCTGCTCTCCCACGCGCAGCACCGTGCTGATCAACAACCACGCATCCACGGCAACACCCTTCGCGGATCCCACCCAGTAGACTCATATGGACCGGGGAACAGATAGCGTTAGAAACAAACTGTTTCAACATTATGTTTTCTCGATCAATGAATTGATCTCCGGACCTGATCGAACCGGGCTCACTGCTCCAAACCCGGGGTTCGGTCATCTTCCACATGGGGAAGCTGGCGGAGCGGTGATGAGCGCGGCTGCACAGGAATCGCCAAGGCAACCGTGTATGACGAAGGGACGCTGTCGGCTCACAAACCAGCCTGTACTGTGAAATGTCAGATTGCTCGCGCTCACTCCACCTGCGATGAGCGTCCAAGAGCGCACCCAGAAGGATCGGCACCAAAATCGCGTTGAAAAGCAAAAGCTTCCAATCCCGTGCGTAGTCGACGAAATCCGAGGAAACGCCGCGATGGTCGGAAGAATCACCCAGGTCCAGGGCGAGGCGAGGTTGGCATCCCCGCACCTGCGACAGCCATGGCAACGCACCGAACTTTGCAGAGAGGGCCACAGGCCCTCTCGCGATCACAGACGTTTCCGCGCCCTGCGAACTATCGAGACTGTACGCCCAGGTTCCTGAAGCGCTGAAAGCGGGCAGAAGCGAGCTTAATCGTCACGACAAAAGCGATGACGCCGAAATGGCAAAGAACAGCGGGTACGCAGTTTCCATCGGTCCTCCTCGCCACGAGACAGAACCGTTAATCATCATGACAGAGGCCTTCCTTAACCAGAACAAGCGGTGCAGACCACGCCATCGTTGCCAATTCAACGCCCTCAACGAAAGCGGCCGAGTGTCCCACGCAGCATGGGGGAGCGCGAAGGCGATTGTGGACCAGAGGTGACGGCGCTCGAAACCCCGCGGTCACGTAGCTGATACTGATAATCGAGGCGAGGAGCCATCCTGCCTGCTTTCTGTCGCGAGGCGAACCAGCGGTCCACGAAACCGCAATCAAAAGATCTTGAACAACCAGCAGGGTCAATCCTGAGGGAAGAAGCGATAGATCGGCCCTAAAAGCACCAAAATCGGGTAGCGGACGCCTGTGCAGGTTGTATCCGCCCTGAATGTCGATCGGCGCTCTTGGAAGACTATAGGATTGCGCAGAAATTGCTGATCCCGCTTAGGGACATCGCCGAGCGCTAATGCTCCACAGAGAAGGTGATGCATGTTATACACCGAGCAGACCGACAGGCCGCGGGAAGATAAGCCGAAAGCAGCTCTAAGGGGCGCCGACGGAAATTTTTCAGACATTAACTGATTCTCCTGATGTGGACACAGAAACCGAGGTGTTCGGATCTGGGAAGGAATGTCGGCCCACGCTGCGCCGAAACTGAGTGCGATAGTTACCATGAAAAGAACTTTACGCAGCGCAAGCATCGTCGAAGTCCACGCGACATCGCCAGGCTTCGCCGGTCGGTTCAAAGCGATCAGGTTATGGTCATCACCCGTGCCTGCGCGCAGGGCAACGGATAAGTTATCATCCCTGGGCAAGCAGCGCCGGACCTTTCTATGTCCACCCTGAGGCCGTAACCATTGGCGAAAGGTATGATCGCGTTGAAAGCGCCCGCGGTGACAGTTGCCCGGACAGGGGCGCCGTGGAGAACCGTCCCGGTTTGGCATAAGCAATCGGCCAGGTGCGAGGCGTTGCGCGGCGGTCTCTTTGCGCGCACTGCTCGATCCTTTCGGCTGCCACGGCCCGCGGGGACAGTGCAGGCAAGGTCCGCACGGTCATGCTGATGCTCGATATGGAAAGCCGCGACCACGGCGCTTCTCTCTTGTGGTCTCCTGAGAAGAGAACGTCGACCGGGCGCATCAACGCGTCACGCATTGCGGCAACTTAAATGCCCAGCCTGCGTTGAGGCCCGGCCTCGTGAATGAACAGACGACAATCGCACTGCTGCGCGTGCGCATTTCCCCGTCTCATATCATCGGAACTGTCATCGATGACGATGAGCAGGTCAACGCCCGGGATTGCTCGGTATGCGCGCACGGTCGAGGCGACTATGGGCTATATTGTAGCGCAGATGATCGCCGCGACTTTCTTGGGAAGGTGAGGGTCGACGGATTGAGCGGGAGTCACCCCGCTAGTTTATCCCGACTTCGATCGGTTAGCGGATCGTCACCTGGCGCGAACGAGGTTCTTGGCAAGCGCGACGTTCGTTCAATCAGCGGTGTGTGTCCACGTCAACGCTTCTTCCGCAAGCATTTCTGCTTCCTGGCAACGTCTTCGGCGGAGGCCCTTCATGAGCTCGTAAAAACCGATTCAGGCCGCATAAAAGGAAAGCCCGATGAAGCGAACCCCCGCCCAAGCGCGCATTTCGCCGCCTGCAAACGTGCCAGTGTCAAAAGCTGTGCTCAGGAGCAGCAGACACGTAGCGGAATGAAGTTGCGGTTCATTGCACCGCGCGTCTCGGTTCCGGCAGCACTGCAACGGTGGGAACAACGTCGGCGCGGTTCTGTTCGAGCGCGTCGCTACTGGGTGAGTCTTCATTCGATCGGTTCCAGCCGAAGTCATGGTGATCTCCATGTTTCAAACGCTTCCTGGATCACAATGTCCTGGAGGCGAGGGGTATTACTTACGGTCAATATCGATGACGCTGTCAACACTGTCGGACTGTGTCGAAGGCAGCAAGAAGAGTTGCGGCAACGTCGTGGCAGGTCGCCTGAGTTCGAACGCGCCCGCAGGCCAACAAGGATACGTCCATCGGGCGGATCATCGCAGGTGGCCGTCGTAAGCGTAGCGTATTGATGTCGAACCTGCACCGTGCGCCTTCGGTGGTGCGGCTCCACCAGCACCGCGCAGGGGATACCAGCATTGCGATTCAGTTCAACTCGTTGGCAGCCCTTTCGAAGGGGCGTTCCACGAAGGGATCGGGGGCGGCGTCGCTGATCCGCGCTGACCGCTACTTTTTACGACGAGCTCTGTTGGGGCTATCAAAGGTTTTCCTGAGCATTCACGAGGCCGAAGCCTCGCAGAGAGGTGGAAGTTATTCTCGTCGTCACTTCCCACCCGAAACGCCTGCGTCATGCGTGATTCGGCGCGTCGCTCGATGATGGGACTGAAGAGCACCGATTGTGTTCTTCGTTCACAGAGCTTCGCTTGCGCTCGTCAGCGAGTTACGACGGAGGCGCAGATATCAAAGCCAGGAAGGAGGGATTCTCACGGCTGCGCCCACTGGTCAAAACCGCACGACACATGTTCGCGATCTGCTCAGGCCTTCAGCCCACGACGCAACGAAAGGAGCAACGGAGTCGCGGCCATTTGTGCGTAGAATTTGCGAGGTCGCGAGTTTCGGATCGTCATTCGAGTGTCCGCACCACAGGCCTTTGATCGCCGGAGTCATTTGCCCGATGAAAAGTGTGACAACTTCTGCGATTTGGCATCTTTGTCGACAGGTGTATCATAAAACGTTGTCAGGAAACCAATGACGCGGTGCATATATCGGCCACAGTGACCTTGTTTTGGTGGCTTGTTTTCACAAACGGCAAGGAAGCCTGCGGATCGCTCGACGAGTCTTTTCGGACACGGAGATCCGTATTATCACCAAGTCAACTTGCCCGCCAAGGGACATGATGATCCGACTGCTGCGTCATTTCACAGTTATCTCACTGTTTAAGGACAAGTTCATTATCGAAATGTTGTTAGATTTTGTGCGTTTTATGCTGCCGCGATTACACGATGAGTAGGCTGGCTTTCATGTTCGTTACACACCGGTAATCGCCAATTCGATTCGTAAATCAACCGCATTGACCCGCCCTAAACCGAGAAGGAATGGATGTCGTCTCCACAGTCTCTTGCCTCGCATCAAGTCCACTCACGTTACCGCTACAAGGCCCAATCGGCCCAGCATTGACAACAAAGTGGACGACGCAGGATGCAAGGTGGCGCCTCATGAACTTCTAAGCGCCTTCACCTGCCAAGAAACATCCACACAAACAAGAGTCGGGTTGACTCGATGTCACATCGCTCGATTGCGCCTATACAAGATCGCTGCTTCACTCGCCAAGACCCCGCGGCGTGGCGAATCAATGCACGTTGGCGTTTTAACGGATGGATCGAAAGACCGTCGGCGCGTGAATAGCCCCCGCACCTCATGATTAATGGTTTTCGACGGTTACGCCGAAGAAATCATGAGCTTAAGGTAATTCTTCCCACTGCCCTTTTTGACATCATCGTCTCGACGACCAGACAGTATACGGCACTGGCAGGAATGCCTTTGGAACCACAGTGAGCGCCCAACTGCCGTTATTCAGACTTCTTCGGAATTGGAAAGTGCTGCCGCACTGAGTTTTCGGCGGTCACCTAGTCATGAAAGCGTACACACCCACGTATTAGCCACGTCATTGCGGATTCGACATGATGTACCGCCTTGACGGGCTAACGATGCCGCTACCCGCGCACTGCGTCCAGCAATTGATGATTCATCGATGGATCAGAGCCTGAAATGGTCATCAACACAAGTACGAGGGTTTTGGCCCACATGAATGCCGATCTGGCATGGAAGTCTCCAGCAGGCGCGTATCTCACCGATTACGTGCTCACCGATGTCTTAACGGCAATGAGCTTAATATAGCCCCATTGAAGGAATGATCAACCAGCACTGCCTGGTTATGGCCGGAGATGCTGACTGGGCACGCGCTCTTTTGAACGCTTAGAGGATGTGCGTCGAGCACTACGAAATGCGCAGTTTCGATATCCGGAGTTCCACGCCGCAGATGACCCGGATATGGCTGGCACGCCAATCGCGGTCTTTTCGACCGAGCTGAGAGCGGCGGGTGATTGGCTCACTCAATACGCTGAGATGCGCAATCAGCCAAAATCGCCTGCATGACGGCGTAATGCACCATCGTTTTCAACGGCTGCCGCAACGAATACTGTGAATGCGAACTGTCTGTATATCGCCCATGGCAACCCCAAAGGCCGCCTTTACGAATCATGGCAATGTCACGCCATCGCCAATAGCGACCGTTCCAATCGTAGCGAGATCCGTCGAGTTCATCGCTCCGCTGGCTTTCGTTACGCCGAGTGCGCTGACGTCTGCCGACGAGGTCCAGCTGACGAAAACCTCGTGAGTCTTCGCAAAGGGCAGGGCACAAGATGCTGAGCATCAGATCCAAAGCGGGCTCGCGAATAAGCTTCCGGTAGTATCGCTTCTTTTGAGCGCCCGTCGATACCACTCAACTCAGTGCGTTCAACGACTCTTCGGGAAAACCCGCGTTGAAAGTCTGAAGCGAGGTTACGGTCTTCGACGGCGAAACGCGCATGTGGAAGAGTCCTCAACGCCCGTCGATCACCTCGGCGGGGAAACTCGTGGCGATGCACAATTTACAAATCGGCCTCGTGAACGCGAGCAAGAACTGCAACCATTCGATGCGACGATCCACCTGGGCGGCGAAAACCCAGCAACGGGAAAAAGAACGGGCAGGACTGCAATTTACGAGCGGCCGGTCGCGATAACGACTCAGGCACCGAAGTGCGGCTGAGCGCCGCGATCGATTCCAACGACTCAGGTACAAGGTCGCCGGGACTCAAATTGTCCTTATCGATGTCCAGCGACGCCCGCGTAATATCACGCGGGAAAGTGCGCAGCTTACCGAGCGCCTCCCCACCAGCCCTCGAAAGGACGGGAGCCACCGCTCAGCGGTGCCGTTGCTGGTCACGCAGCCTCGTTACTTGCGCATGACGCTTCCAAGAACCTCGAGGCCACCGAGGTAGGGGCGCATTGCTTCGGGAACGTAGATTGAGCCATCGAGCGCTGGTGATTTCGCGATTGCAACCAGCCAACGGGTCGTAGCATGGTGCTATTGAGGTGGCCAGCCGCGTCTGCGACGTCATACCACCGTATGACGTGCCTGGAAGGTCGTGCACCGAGGTCACGTGACCCATGTAGCGTTCTTGAGAGCAGCCAGGCTTGCAGTCGAACTTATGGGCAACAGAAGTGCCATGTCACCGGCGGTCGTGTCAATCACGCGATAGTGGGCAGTTTCGACCTAGCGAGCATCTTCTTTCCCACGCGAGGAAACGTGCGTGCTCTTTCTTCCGCATCTTCCGGACGGCAGAGCACTTCAGCCTTATGTTCGGTGGATGCGAATAATGTCATCGCGTATCCCACAGCCGAACCGGCCTCGCGACGATAGCAGTGTCGATCCTCAACCCATGTAGTTTGAAGCCGGCGCGAGGTCGAGGATCTCATCGGCGTGGTAACCGGCGAGCGCAACTCAGGAGGGTACCTGTCAGTGGTACAAGAAAAACAATGGCGGCAGGTAGATCTCTTCGAGTGCTCGTTGAGGAAGCTGGTACGCTCCATGACCCTGCGGGGTCACCAGGGTCGGAGTCATCATCGGCACGAAACCGTTGGCAACGGCCTGGGTTCATAATATGGTCATGGAGAGCAAAGTCGAGGCGCGCACCACACCCTTGAGGTAGTAGGAAGCGAGACCCGACACCTATGCCACGTTTGGGGTGTCGATGGCATCCAAGCCTCACCCAGAGCCAGGTGATCCTAATAAAGTTTTGCTTGCGAAATCACGAGGCGCGGGGCTTCTCGTGATGCAGGACGATGAGTTTTCCTCACAACGACGGAACTCCGTCGAGACGAGGTTCGGGAGCAGGCGAGCCAGGCGATCGGCTCGGTCGGCAGTGCTGGCAGGGCTCGGCAGCTTCACCTCATCGTGGCAAGTTCCTTGCGCGTGCGATCGCAGGCGTTCTCACCGCTGAGGCGCGACCCACGGACTTGGAGACTCTTTCAAGGTCGCACGCAGGGCCTCGAAAGATTGCAGGGCGTTTCCGCGGCGCGACGTCGGCTTGAGTGATCTGGTCAAGGGCGGGTCAGTTTCGCGAGCGCTGCGAGGCGGGCGGCCCAGGTTTTCACGCAATGCACGCACATCAATCATGGAAGGCCATCTTGTCACGCAACCCGTGTCAGTGCCGATCATCACCGTGCACCGATGTGCCCTTTACACTTGGTGGTATGCGTAAGTTTCATCCAATCGTCGCCCTTTACTTGATTGCGCTTGTAACCGTTGGTGCTGGCGTGACGGCTGGTGTTAAATACCATTCATCTGCCGCCGCGCGCATCGTTCATGATTTCACACTTCCCCGGGCACGCTGGGAGAATATCCGCCCTGTAGTTTTTTAACTTTCCAAGCACGAGGATCCCCAGGCCGTACCTGGTACTATGGATGCGCTCTTGGCGTGTGAGATACCCGCTTCCTCGGCGACCACTACGAAGATCCTGGTGCCCTCAGGCGCGAGGGCCGTGCGCGCAGGTGCGACGCATGTGATCGCAGCCGGCGGCGATGGAACCGTCCGCGGTGGCCGCTGGTCCGGTTTCACACCGGGGTGCGTATGGGCATCTTGCCCGGAGGTATGGTAATGTTTTCACCCGCACCGGCTTCCTTTACCGATGTTTAGCGTTGTTTTGGGTGAGCTTCTCGACCGCAGGCGATTTGCCTGGTTTCGATGATCGACCTGAGAGCGCTTTTCCTTCCCCCTGCGAGAGTGGTTCCCGTCCGCATTAACTGGATTCCTGTCGTTCCACCGGACGAGGCCACACTTGCTTGACGAGAGTCTCTTTGTGACCTTGGCTGGGATGGCTGCATTTGTGAAACAATGTCGAAGACGGACCCCGAGCTCACAGGGTATAAAACTATTGGCTGGCGGTTTGCGTCATTTCAAGGTGAACTCGCTTAACGTACTTGCATGGTGCACGCCTGATGCGGGAGCTGATTTTGCGATGTCGACACACCACTGCCTGTTGCGTTTTCTTTGCAAACTGCGGTGACGGTTGAATGTAACCTTGGCCCCGAAGCTTCCTTTGCATGACGGTTTAGTCGATGTCATCAGTTGTGGATACGCAGGTTGCGCTACGCATGGGCGCACCTGTCTTTGAAGGTCTTTTGGGCAGTCATTTGCTGGCCGTCAATATGCCCGCATCTCCCGCGAATTGTCATTTAGCAGCTCACGGAAGGCGAGCTTTCCTGATCAGGCTGCCATTGCTGAGGTCGATGGCGATGCGATCGGTCGTTGCGCAAAGTTGGTGTGCGACGACCCAGGGCGCGCTCTTGGACTGCCGCCAAGGCACCACTGTAAGCACCGACTGAAGGCCACCTCCCCTTCCCTTAATAATATTCCTGGTTTAGCTCACCCATTCCGGCTCCATTGCCGTTCTGAGGCAGTAGTGAGCGAGCCAGCGAGGAATAAGTGAGCGAAAACTGCCCGTCATGCGGATTTCGGGAAGGCTGCTAGATACCGTAGACAACAGGCCCAGCCGAAGCTGGACCTTAGTGGTGGAGCTAACGTGACTCGAACCTGTAACCCCTGTTGGTGCAAAGCAGCGCCATCAATTGCGCCATAGCCCCAGCGTTCAGAATTACGCCTGCGAGACGTCATCGTATGGGATGTCCACCTCATTGTCGGAGAGATCTCTGGCAGATCGCCGGACCACAAGCCCACTGCAGTTTATCACAAGCCACTAGCGAAAGAGTCTTCACAAATCTCTTCATGGGGAGCCTCCGCTCAATTGTTCCGTGATGGTGGGCCTAGGTGGGTCGAACCACCGACCTCAGTCTTATCAGGACTGCGCTCTAACCTCACTGAGCGAAATAGGCCCGTGCCATGCCGAAAGAGGCACGCGTTAAATAGTGCGACGATGCGGGCGGGCGTTCGTGCCATTGTTGATCGTGACGTCGCCCGCCATCGCCGTGGCGGATGCTGCATATCGCAGAATCACTTTGCAAAGCTCGAGCCAGGCTGCTGCCGCCGCAGTGGTAAATAGCTCAGTATGGACGGTCCCATCACGCGGGCCAACGAGCTCGAATGCGATCGGTCATCCATCAATGTGACCTTGAGTATGCGCGACGAGCGAAGCGATTCAGCGTTGTACAAGAGAATGTGCCCAGTGCCGACAAAGGCGGTCAACTATGGACTGACATTCATCACAGCAATCAAAGTCGCGTGAGGCCGCGGTGCGAAGCCTGATCGCAGTCGAAGCGCGAAACCATCTGCGAGAAGCTCCGGTATGGACTGTCGGGAAGCTCCTGCCGACGCGCGAAGACGTGCATCGCGCTGAGCGTGTACGTCAAGATCAACACTGCGACCGCCATGGCGATCTCAGTGCACCACACTGGAGAAGGAAGGCCACCTTCTCGCGGCTGCACCAGGGTCCTCCGCACGATGGCTGAGGTCTACCTGTCGAAGGAAGATTATCGCGGTCATTGGATAGCGTGCTGTTCTCGAACCTCCTGTGAGTCGTCATGTTCTGTCGCTTACATCGTGCGAGTTTCGTCACCATTTTCGCCGACACCCACCTGGAGTTTTCCTTCTTCGAGGTCGACCACTCGGCATCTTCTCTCGTCAATGTCGCGCTCAGGGATTGCGCGTCACCGCAATGATTCGGTCATTCTCATCGCGAGCAAAGATCACACCCATGGTGTTACGCGTGCGGTCGGGCGAACGTCGGACGCTATTGACCGGACGAGCTTTGCCCGGACCTGGTGACCATGGTCATGGCTAACTGGGTCCGGCCACCAGTGCGCCAAATAAAAGTCGCCGTTCGTCAACCGCGACCGCACGCACCATGGTTCCACGGCCCTGGTGGGTGTCCTCGATCCGGAGTGCGCTTGGCATGTAACCGGACTCGGTCTGGCATGAGCGGGTCCGTGCCTCACGCGACGTCCATGGTCAGAAGCTGGTCATCGTCGCCGCGGAGCTTCATGCCGCGCATTCGCGAGGCCCGAGCGGCCCATGGGTCACGCAGCTGCTCATCCGTTGCCGCAGAAGCGAAACGGCCCGACCAATGCACGCGAAACCAGCAGCAGGTCATCATCGGCGTTAGCCAGCGTGAGCGGGAACCAACTCACATCGGGGTTGCCACTCTTCGTCACCTCACGCGGTTAACGGCACGATGCCGCCGCCTGATGACGGGTTGTACATCTCCAGCAGCCTTTCTCACCACGCCGGACTTTGTTGCCAGCACCAAGTATCTGTGCGTCCTCGTAAGTGCGGATCGCCAGACCTGTGCGGATGCGCCTCCGGGCTGGAAGGCCAAAAGAGGTTTGCAACGTGCTGTCGCGGCATCGCGACCGCCCTCGAGGTCTCCGTAAGCCTTCGCGCGGTAGACGCGAGACTGGAGGTCATCAGGGAGCATACAGCCAGTGGTAGCGTGCGTGACGCAGTTAGCGTTCCACCACTGCCCATCGCCGCGCAACTGGGTTCCACGCCACGCCCTTACCGCCCCTCGTCTCTGGGAAACGGTCATCGTCGGTGCGGGTGCGCTTATGCGAATAGCCCATCGCGCGCGATCGTGACGACAACATCTTCTTCGACGAGGGTCTTCCATCGACATCTCCCTCATCGAAAGGAACGATGGTCAGCGCGGGCGCTCATCACCATACTTTTCTACGATCACCGGGTTCTTCGGAGACAATCGCGCGACGTTCAGCTCGCAAGATAATATCCCGCAGATCTTCAGCGGGCGCGCAGCTCGGCAAAGTGCCCGTTCAAAATCTTCTGATCGTTCCAGAGCGGCCGGGCGGCGCAGCTGCAGAGGCCGCGATGCGTCGGCGATCTCGTCGACATCGAGCAGCTCCGTATGCACTGCGTGCTCGTCGACGGTGCGAGCGTACTGAATCAGGGCAACGCCTCGTCCACGTGCATCGTGCCTTGAGCGTAACCGTCCGCGATGTGCGAGCACGTCTTGGGCCTTTGCGCAGGCGGTTTCGTGCGGCGCACAATCCACGTGTTTATCTGGTGCGCAAACCCAGCGCGGATAAAACTGTCAATCGACTGTGGTTTCGCCGGAACACCGTCGACCAAGGCCAGCATGTTCGCCGAGAAGTTCTTGCAAAGTGTGCAGCTTGCAGAGGTTGTTCAAAACAACCTCAGCGACCGCGTCACTGCGAGGACAATCACCAAACGCTGACCGGTACGTTCCCGAGTCTCATCGCGGGCATCCGCGATGCTCTGGACCGACAGTCGCGAAACTCAGCGCGAGCGACCCTGTCAGCGAGAAGCTGTCGCTGACCTGCAGGCGGTTCGCGACCACCAAGCGCGACCGGGCGTCCCGGAATCTGTCGCACTCACAACGGCTCGCTTCTGAGCGGGTGATGGAGCCGCGTCCGCTGCAGTGCAGCAATCCTCGACTCACGGCGGCCCAAAATCGTTGCGCGCCGGTTGAAATCGCCGGGAGATGAGGCTTGATCAGTGCGTGCCGGGCAGTTCTTCGCGCGAGCCTCGAGCTGTCCAGCGCCCACCGCACGCCGCGTGCAACTTCACGCAGGTTGTGCGACCTCGCACTATACCGACGGCGATACCTTCCGGTGTTCACCACGAGTGCCACGTGACCGAGGAAAGAAATGGTCGGAGCCCGGTTGCGGCCATCGTAGCGTTATCCTGAAAGTCAACGCATTCTTCGTCGACATCGCGGACCATTCCATGGCTGTGCCAGCATTTCGGTGGTAACGCGGTGCCAAGCGTCGAGGCCGCTACCGTTCGAGGCTACCTTGGCCTGCCACCAGCGGGGCGCGCAGCGGCCAGGGCTGCACGAGGTGCGTGCAGCGTCGCATCGTGGTGCCCGCGTCGCCGTGCGGGTGGTGTTACACCCTTGACGTCACCGTTTACGGTGCGCGATGACGGAGAATGAAGCGTGGGACGCAACCGTCACACACCGCGCAGAATACGCTTCGGCACGAGCCGAGTCCGTCACTGAAACGTCCGTGCAAGCGCGCGCCCGACCTGATCACGCCCGCCGCGCAGTCGGCGAGCGCTGCATTTCCTTTGCAGGCCCGACCTGGCAGGCAGCCTCGATGTCGCGGCGGACCTGTGTATCGGCATCGACTGTCTGCCCGTCGCTCACTTTGGTCCTTCGTTTCGTTTCTACGAGCGAGGCCGCGCGTGCGTGCGGCCCCATCGCTGGGCTTTTAGATGTCGAGGAAGCGCACGTCGGTGGCGTTGCGCTGGATAAACGTGCGGCGCCTCTGACGTCGTCACCCATCAAAATAGTGAAGGCTCATCGGCATCTGCTGCATCTTCGAGTGACCTGCTTGAGGATGCGGTGCTGAGGATCCATGGTGGTTTCCCACAGCTCGTGATCATTCATCTCACCCCAGACCCTTGTACGCTGGATGCCGCCTTCCTTGGGAAGCCTGCGGTTTGCGGCAGCTCCGCAGCAGAGCATCTCGTCGCGTTCCTTGTCCGAGGAATTCTGTGCTCCGCATTCGACCGCTGATGCGGTACAGCGGAGCGCCTATGATGAAGGTGTGTCCCTGTTCGACCAGGGGGCGCATGTAGTGGAAGAGCAGCGTGAGCAACAAGGTTGCAATGTGCTGGCCGTCCACGTCGGCATCTGCCGCGATGACAATCTTGCCGTAGCGCAGCTTCGACAGATCGAAAATCCTCACCAATTCCGGTGCCAAAAGCGGTAATGAGCGATCGGATGGTGTCCGAGGACGAGGCGCGGTCAGGCAGCCTTTTTCCCACGTTCAAAAATCTTGCCTCGGATCGGCAAAAATTGCCTGGTGTTCGGGGTCGCGTCCGCCGACGGCCGAACCGCCTGCGGAAGTCACCCTCGACGATGAAAATTTCGCATTCTGAGGGCACTCGCGAGGAACGGTCCGCGCATTGCCGGCATCGAGGCCGACTCCAGAACGCCTGACGGCGGGTAGCCTCGACGCGCCTTTCGTGCGGCAACGCGAGCGGCCTGAGCGGCCTGACCCTTCGAAATAATGGCTTTCGCGTCTGCGGGGTGCGCGTCGAACCAGTCGGTGAGCTTGGAGTAGACCTGCTGCTGAACGAAAGTACGAGCTTCAGTGTTTCCAAGCTTCGTCTTCGTCTGACCTTCGAACTGGGGGCTCGGTGAGCTTGATGGAGATGACGGCGGTGAGCCTTCACGCACATCGTCGCCGGTGAGGTTGTCGTCCTTGTCGCGGATGATTCCTTTTCGCGCCCGCAGCGGTTCACCAGCGAAGTCAGCGCCGTACGAAGCCTTCTTCGTGCATGCCACCTTCGGTGGTGTTGATCGTGTTCGCGAAGGTGTGAACCGAAGAAGAATACGAGGTGGTCCACTGCATGGCGATTTCCACACTCATGGTGCCCTCGTCGTTTTCCGCTTCGAAGTCGATGATGTCAGCGTTAATCGCTTCGGTCTTCTTCGCTGAATCCAGGTACTCCACGTAGTCACGCAGACCGTGTTCGTACATGTAAGAGACCTGGCGAATCCTTTGTCTTTTTCTTCCGAGGCCTGCTCGTCGCCCGCGATTTCGTCGCCTTTCGCCGGTGGCGCACTGTTCATCGGTCAGGTACTGCGCAGTCCCTTGTTGAGGAATGCCATCTGGAAACGCTGACGGAGGGTCTCAAAATCGAAAACGGTCGTCTCAAAGATTTTCGGGATCCGGGTAGAAGGTTTGCGTCGTACCGGTTTTCGTTGGTTTCTTCGCCACGAACGAGCTCGGTGATCGGGTGGCCACCGTTGGCAAAAGACACGCCATGCGTAGCCCTGCCGACGAATAACCGTGTCAACGCGCGTTGACAGCGCGTTCACGAGCGAGATACCCACGCCGTGCAGACCACCGGAAACGGCGTAACCACCCGCCGCCGAACTTTCCGCCGGCGTGGAGGATCGTCAGACAACCTCAGACCGTGGGCCTGTGCTCGGTGGGTGTTCGTCGACAGAATACCCGCGACCGTTATCGACGACGCGAATACCGCCATCAGCCGGATCGTAACACTCAATGTGGTCCGCGTAGCCGGCAAGGCCTCGTCAACGAATTATCGACTACCTCGTACACCAGGTGGTGTGGGCCGCTCACCGGTTAATGCTTAATGTAGTACCGGGGCGCTTACGCACCGCCTCCAAACCTTCGAGGACGGTAATATCTGACGCGCCCGTAGCCGTCGGATCCGTCATCGACTGTTGGTTCTTGCGTTTCAGCCACCTAATGGCTCCCCTCATTCTTCACCCACACGGGTGCGTACTGCCCGAAAATGGCGCGGTATCAATAAAACAACCGTCCCCATTCTACCGAAAAGGCAGGGAAAGCCTGATTGACACCGCTATGAGGGTCATCACTCCCGGAAATTATCCGCGAAATCTTGCGGTTTTTAGAGGCTGTGATCAGTCACACGTTCAGAAACTACGCGTAGGTATCTCGAGGACGCGTCCAGGCACCGATAAACGGCCTTCTTCCACGAAGGAAGGCCGGTGGACCTAAGATCACTTGCTGAACAACACCCTCACCCACGGCCTCGGCAATATTGCGCGCCAGCTGGGGAAGAAAAATCTGAACGTTCTTAAACCAGTTCGTCGAATCGCACTGGACATGACTCGTCGGTCTTCAGTGCTTCGATCCCGCAGTGAGCAGCAATCTCCCTCGCCGACAATCTGGCTCCCACCGCGACATGAGATCACCCGTACGAGTGTGCTCGCCAACCGCGCTGAGCAATGAGGGAATCAACCGTGAGCCCAAGGCGCTTAGGTTCCCGGTACTTTCGGCGCAGTGGCGCCATTCCTGGCATTTTGATCCATCGACTTCCCGCCCGCGAGACAACGGTAGAGCGCACTGAATTCACCATCGGGGTCAGCCTCGGAATCAACGCTCACATCATCAAGTTTGTGCTCATCATCGAGCAGGATTTCTTGGGCAAACTCTTCACTTTGACCGCCGATCGAGCGGCGTCGAGTCCGCAAGGGACGCGGTAGTGTCCTGGGCTTGCGCTCTGGCGCATGCACGCCGTAGTGCTGCAGAGGCATATTCAAAATCGGAAAAATTCACTCATCACCGACCACCGTTCCAAGCTCAGGATCCCCAGTGAACAGCATGAGTCTGAGCGTGCAATTCCTGGCGGAACATCATCGGCGAGTGCCGTGATCAGTACTGTTCCGCTCCGGTAATCATACGCATTAAACCGGCTCGGCGGGGAGGAGTCTAACTCTGCAAACACATCGTCGAGAATAAGAATCGGCGTGTCACCATCGCGAGAAAGCAGCTCGAAAGCACCCAAACGTGGTGAAAGTGCAACCGACCATGTCTCGCCGTGGCTTTTGCATAACCTTTTCACAGGCATGCCCACCAAGGAAAGCGAGGTCGTCTCGATGTGCGCCCAGCAAATTGACGCCACGTTCGGCTTCCTTCATGCGCGAAGCAGTGAGCAGGTCTTTGAGCTCTCTGTGAGTTGCGCGGCGCTGGCCTCGGGCGGAGCCTTCCTGGGAAGGAACGAATTCGATATCCATTTTCCAGGCGATCCACCGATTCTTCGTAAGCACCGGCTGCGGGCCTGCGAAGCTCGGCAACGATGCCGGCGCAGCGAGACTCAATCGGGCGAAAGCTCCGGTTTCATCCCACACATCAATCGTTGAAAAATCGGGAGATATCCCTGCGCAGCTAGCGTGCGCGCTCATCAGCGCCGCCTTTGGCGACAACCTTCTCAGAAATCGTTCTTTACCCTGCGCGATCAGCGGGTGCTGTTGAACGAGTAAATCGTCCATGAATTGACGGCGAAGCTGCGGGTCACCGCGAACGATTTGAAAGATCTTCGGGTGAAAAGACCACGCTTTTGAGACAGACCCAGGACTTCTCGTGGACGCACCTGAGTATGGTTCACCTTCGCACGGTTGGCCTTGCCGCGGACGATTTCGAGCTCAATAACGGTTTTCGCGCTCACCGGCGTGACGAGTTTGACTCTGACCACTGCACCGCCGGGTTGGGGTTCATCTGCCGCAAGTGGCAGACGTACGAGCGCCTGCTCGGCACTTACGCGGTGCGACGAGAAAGCTGAAAGGTAGGAAATCGCCTCAACGAGGTTGGTTTTCCCTTGCCATTAGCGCCCAAAAGCACTGTGGTTCGGGCGAGAAAACTCCACTACCGCATGGCGATATGGACGAAAAGTCATCCAGCGCAACGTGCGAAAACTCGCACACAAACTCAGAATCAGATTCCGCACAGCGGATCGGCATGAGCAGGTAGCGAAATCGGTTGATTCTCCGTCTGCCTTCTCTTGCCCGTGATGACCGCGCAGCCGTGGGGTGGGTGAAGAACCGAAACGAACGGGAGTCCGTATCCATCACCGATAGACCTTCGCTGAGTACTGCGGGTTAAAATGCCGTCGCGATGTCCTCACCCATGAGGCTGCGCAGGAACAACTTCGGAAGCCTGGGCGTTGTCGCTTAGCCCGGCTTCGAGGGACAAGTTGTCCATCGAAGGAAGTCAGAACACTGGTCTTGCGTTCGGCGACCAAAGACACGCGCTGACTGCTTCGAGCAGAGTGTGGCGCTCAACAATCGCCTGAATTAGTGTGGTTTCGGGGGAAAAGCCTGCGAACGGGCGGTGGTCGCCATCCATGCGTCGGTCAGTCGTCGTCCACCGGCTTGAAAACCAATGAGGAGAGGCACCAGGCTGAGATTCTTGGGACAGACCGACGTCGACCTTTGCCCACTGGTCGTGACTTCAGCGTCTTTGGGAGGATGCGGGCCTTCACCAATGCGGCCTCGGACATGTCGGAAACAGAAACTCGCAGTGAAGTTCACGCATAGCCAAGCGATAACGGTCGGTTGCCAAAAGTGTGATGTTGTCGCCATCGATTTCAACGCGAACTGCGGTGGAGCAGGGGAAAGGATTTCATCGCGAGACGCGGCAATGGACACCTGAGCAACGGCCTGGGCAAAAACCTGCGAATCAACAGATCCGGCAACCTGGGGCTGTCCGGGAAGCAGGGAGTATTCATCAATCGGGCATGACAGCCAAGGTGAAGTGCGACGAACCGCAAAGAGCGAAACTTTTGTCCGTCGACTTCGATGGTGACGGAAAGCGTTGGGCAGTGACTTTGAAATATCTGCAAGAAGGCGACCTGAAACTAGGACTTCGCCTTCTTCATCAACGGATAGGAGTTCGTGAATTCCCGAGACTTCTAGTCAGGAGACAGAGTCAGTTCTTGACCCTGGGCTGAAATACGCATTCCAGCGGCGATGGGGCTTGCAGGGGACGAGTGCACACACACGCTGTCCATGAAACAGCCAGCTAAGCACGTCGCGGGCAACGGTGAACTTCATGGATTCTCCTTGGAACTGAATAAAGAAATACCGCGTATTGGTTTAGCTGGCTGTAGGCGTCGAGAAACTGAGAAAATTGCCGTGTGGAGTTGCGAGGGGCTGAGTGATGCGGGCGATTTTTGTTGTTGTCTTGGAACTAGTTCGTCTTCGTCATCGGCTATGTGGATAGTGTGGATAGTGGTTCTTTTCCGCTTAATGACAGAAATTTCATCGTGGACGTAGTGTATCTGAGTGTGAACGAACTACATCTTTTGTGGAAGAAAACTTTTGTCATTCTCGAGGTCCACAGCTTCCCTTGTCTGTACACATACACAGCTGGGATTTCACCACAGTTTCCACAGCTTCTGTGGATTGCACCGAAAATGGGGTGATTCGCCAGTTAACGCAGCGTCGTTGACTCGCGCGCCGCCTGTTTGATGCGGTTCGTCAATTCGGTGACGTAGTTAAAAGGTCTCCCTCTTTTCTGCCATCAGTCCGACGATCTTCTTATTCGCGTGCGCGGCGGTTGTGTGATCGCGTCCGCCAAATGCTGCGCCGATCTTCGGCAGCGACAAATCAGTGAGTTCTCGGCACAAACACATCGCGATCTGACGCGCTCGACGACCATGATGAGCGGTCCGAGACGAAAGCGATCAATGGTTACCCGCGAAATAGGTCGCAGTCTGGCTCCATAATCAAGGTAGGCGTCACCTCCGGTGTCTTGAGGATCCGAGGCGAAGTCCATGAGCATTTCCGCCATCGATACGGTGACTGGCTCGCTTTGAGAGGGATTCAAAGGCTGCAACTCGGACGAGCGCACCTTCAAGTTCGCGGATATTTGAGGAATTCGTTGAGCGATGTGTTCCAGACACGAGGATCAACCTCGATGTTTTTCTGCCCACCGCCTTCTGCAAAATTGCGATACGCGTTTCGAGATCAGGCGGTAAAACATCGACCAGAGTCCGCGGCGAAGCGGGAACGGATGCGATCCTCTAAATCGAGTTCACGAGGCGGAACATCCGAGGTCAACGATCTGCTTTCCAGCGTTGTAGAGGGAATTGAAGGTGTGGAAAAACTCTTCAACCGTGCGTTCTTTGCCTTGAATGAACTGAATGTCGTCGATCAAGAGCACATCGACTTCGCGGTATCGCCGTTGGAACTCTTCGATGCTCTCCTCACGAACGGAATTAATGAAGTCGTTCGTACATTCCTCTGAATTCACGTAGCGCACGCGCATCTGCGGGAAAAAGCGAGAGGGTGTAATGGCCGATCGCGTGAATAAAGGTAGTTTTTCCCCAGACCGGAATCACCGTGAATAAAGAGTGGGTTGTGAGCGCGGCCAGAGTTTCGAGACCGCAAAGCTGCTGCATGTGCGAAGCGATTCGAGGGACCGATAACGAAAGTATCGAAAGTGTGCTTCAGTTCAGGTGGTGCTAGCGGGTGTCGATTGCGAGTTGCGGGCTACTCGACGGCTGCTGCCTGAGTCGTAGGGGCGTGGTCTGGCGTGGTGGCGCCTGGTTGAAGCGGCTGAGCTCTCCACTGACAGGCAACTGGTGAGGTTTGCTCGACCTGTTCGGGTTCGGGTTCAGAGAGAGGGTCAATGGTGACTGCTAGACGAGACACTGCGCCCAAGAATGGCGGTGAGGAAAGCAGTCAGATCAGTTTGAGTCGTTGTTTTCGATCCACTTCTTTGTGAAATCGTTGGGACACAGCGATCAAGATCGTTCCATCAATGTCACCCAGAGGTTTTTGCTGAGCGTAGGAAAGATAAGGTTGCAGGTCTTGAGTGGTCTGAGATTTGAGCAAGTGCCTCAGACCATGCCTGAGTATAGGCATCGATAGACACAGGAACCTCCGGAAACGACGTGAGATAGGACACGAGAAATGATATCTGTCGAAATCATCTTCCACCGATAACTCTAATATGATGCCACGTCCACAGCTGGGGACATACCTGTGGATATTTAGTCCCCAAATGACATGTGTGTGAGTTACAACACCTCTCGTTGAGCTGCAAAGAAAGCTTCTATCCAAAGGTTTGTGGATAACGTGCAATGTGGATAACTTAGCCCTTTATGTATCCACACTCCTTTCACTGAGGTGTGGATGGCCTGAAATAGAGTAGACTCTTTCGTTGACGGAACGGCGAAAACCCATAGGCTGTTGGTTCGTATGTGTTTGTCGTTATGATAAACACCGTCCATGACCAGATTCGAGGAGTATCAGTGACCGCCAAGCGGACTTATCAGCCGAACAGACCGTCGTCGTTCCAAGACGCACGGCTTCCGCCTGCGTATGAGCACCGCGCTGGCCGCGCGATTCTGGCTGCGCGTCGTCGCAGGGCCGCGCCTGCCTTCCGCCTGGAGCTTTCGCGGTGTTGCCCCGCTCGAACCGCATGGTGAATCCGGCGGACTTCCGCCTCGCAATCCGAGCGGATCGCGCGCAGGTCAGCAAAAGGCTCATTGGCATTGTCGAACCGACGAGAAAGTGATTCACGCCTACGTCCGGTTTCGTCATACCCTGCGAAAGCCGAATCAAGCGAGCGGTTGGACGCAGACGAGTCAAGCGTCAGTGCGCCATCTCACTGGCCGATCGCCTGAGTGCACAGCCTGCTGGCGCACGCATTGTCGTGCGGTAAAGGCCGATGCCTTGGGTGTCACTTCGGCGCAATTGGGTGAAGAATTAGATCAGGGTTTTGGCCAGGGCATGGAAGAAATGGGATCGATCTTTGGAGGGACGCGCATGAGCTCTCCTTTTGCGTATATCGCAATCATCCCCGTGCGCGTGTACCAGCGTTTCATTTCCCCACTTTTCGCGCCGCGTTGCGCTACTACCCACCTGCTCAAACTGACGCACTCGGCGCTTTGCGTACCCACGGCCTCGTCAAGGGAACACTATTAGCTGATCTGGCGAATCGCTTCGCTGTAACCCCTGGAGCCTCGGCGGTTGATGAAGTTCCGCGCGCAGCGCGTGGACCAGCAAGCCTGGACGCCGCCCGGACTGGGCCGGCTACGGCGATCCATGGGCACAAACCCCCGCAGGCATGGATCGCACCGATGACAAGACATCGGTCGACACTCTTGAAGACTTCTCGGCGAAGGCCGAGCATCACGCGGACGCAGTGAGCGTCCCCCGCGCATCATAAGGAGATCTCCTGTGGATTCGATTCTCTATCCCTTTGCAGTAGCGGTCGCCTGGCTCTGGGTCAGGATTCACGACCTGCTGTTGCTCGCTGGAATGAACAGCGGTTGCAGGATTCACGTGGGTCCTGTCCATCGTTCTGCTGACCATTTTGGTGCGCGTGCTGATCATCCCGCTGCACCTCACAGCTCAAAAGCGCGCGAGGCACGTCGATGTTCAGCCTCAGATGCAGAAGATTCAGGCCAAATACAAAGGCGCAAGACGGATATGGCCTCCCGCCAGCACAGTGCAGCAGGGAGATCTCGAGCTCGATAAAAAGTACGGTGTGAACCCCTTCGCTTCTGATACGCCGATGCTCGTTCAGCTGCCGGTTCTTCTGCGATGTACCGCGCGATTTACGCCATCCACGCGCGTAGAAAGCAGCTACCAGGTCGGTTCGCGTCACGTGGACTCCACTTGGCCCGATCACTCCAGGCCGTCGCCTCGAAATCGATTCCTCGCAGGGTTTTCGGCGTCCCGCTGCTCCCACACGATCCGTGACTCGTCCTTTGGCTCGCTCCCGACGCTGATCTTTGTTGTGTTCACTCGTCATCCGGTTTCGACGCGGTTCTTGACCATCCGTCTGACGATGACGAAGAACTATGCCGCAGAACCAGGATCCGAACAACCCCATGGTTCGTTCGCAGCGCATGATGATGTACGTCATGCCCTTCATGTTCATCTTCTCGGGCCTGTTCTTCCAGATGGGTGTCGTCATCTACACGACGACCGCGGGCATTTGGGGCTACCTGCAGATGCTGTGGGTCATCAAGAATATGCCCAATCCGAACTCCGCTGCTTACAAAGCGCTCTTGGCGAAGCGTCAGAGTGATTATCAGACGTGGGCTCGCCCTTCTTTGTCGATTACGACGAGAAGCGTCGCGTTCTGGCCGATGGTTCCGATGAACTCAAGGCTTTGAACTCGACCACCATGAAGGAGCTGCGCGCTCGTGCGAAGCGCCAGAAGGTCGCCTCTGATTTCCCCGAGGTCATGAGCGAGGGAGAGATCGTTTCGATCTACCGCAATCTTTCGATGCAGGAATGGACGACCCTTCCCGATGAGGTGTGGATGCGCGGTGTCAAGGTTGCAACCGAACGTGCGGCGGATCGTCGCGAGGCCGCGTGCCAAGCGTGAGGAAGCACAACGTCAGGCACGTACTCAGTTCGCCTCGTGCGCAGGCGGCTCCGAGAATCGAACTCCTCGGTTGACGCTGACGAACTCGAGCGCAAGCGCCAAGAGCGCCGTAAGGCTCGTCGCGCCGCTGCAAAGAAGAAGAAGCGTGATCGCGCCACCAGCAGACCACTCGATGCCCATGGCATCAAACATCCCCCTGATGGAGGAAATACTATGAGCGAAGATACGTCCAGCGAGCTGCTCGCGCCTCAGGAGGAAGAGGGCGAACTCGCGGCTGACTACCTGGAAGAGCTTCTCGATATCGCTGATCTTGATGGCGATATCGAAAATCGATGTCGAGAAAATGGCCGTGCACTGGTCGAGATCATTTCTAGAGGATCCCCTCTGCTCTTGACCACCTCGTCGGTGAGGAGGGTGAAGTCGTTGATGCACTCCAGAACTAGACTCGACTTGCCGTCCAGACCGAAACCGGCGAGCGTTCGCGCCTCATGCTTGACATTGCTGGGTTCCGCGCGGATCGTCGAGCCGATCTGCAGGATCTGACTCACGAGGCGATCGCTCGCCTGCGTGCGACCGGTGAAGCTCAAAAAGCAGGCCGTACGAACTGCTGAGCGCAAGGTCTGCCATGACGTTGTTGCCTCTGAGGGTTTGCGCAGTGAGTCGGAGGGCGTTGAGCCCCGCCGCGTCGTCATTCTTCCGCCGAAGAGTCCGCCGCCTGCGAGGTCGAGGAGGCCCTGAGTGGACTACCCTCGGGGCGGCTCGGCTGGGCAGGATTGAACCCTGAGGTCCCCGGACCCGAAGTTCATGAACTTTCGGCTTGCATACCCAGATATTGCTCGAGTTTGCGAACATGTTGGTTGAAGAGGGAGAGCTTCGCGGGCTGATTGGTCCGCAGAGCTTCGGCTCTGGTCGCGCCATCTCGTGAACTCCGCTGCGGTGCTGATCTCCCCAAGAGGGACGGGTTCTCGACGTCGGTTCGGGAGCCGACTTCCCGGAGATTTGTGATAGCCGTGTGCCGGCCGAACCTTGATGTTCACCTCTGCGGAGCCAATGGCTCGGCGCTGTGAGTGGCTTGCCGACGTCGTCGATGCCTGGCTTTGGATAACGTCACTATTCATCAGGCGCGTGCTGAAGAGCTTCGAGGAGGCAGGCAGATGTTGTCACCTCGCGAGCGTTGGCGAATATGACAAAGCTTGTTCGTATGACCTCCAAGTTGATTGCTCCGGTGGTCTCGCTGGTTGCGCCAAAGGTCGTCGGGCCGGCGAAGAGGTTGAAGCCGCGCAAGTTGAGCTCAAACGGCACCATTTGGCGGCCTCGATTCACGAGGTGCCTTCGTGATGGAGGATGACTCGACCTTCGCTTTGTCGTTGCGAAGAGAGTTCGCTCGTAGCTTGCCGGGATAGCTCTGGTAGTGCGTGTCCTGAGCTATCAGGGGCGTCCTTCTTGCCTACACTTGTGTCATTGACGTGCGAGAAAGGCTCAAATTTTATGGCCGGTCAGACTCCGCTTTCGGATCAGATTACCCAAAACTTTCAAGATCGCGCCTTTTTGGACAAGGCGAAGTTTGGTGTGCCTTCATCCACTCGCGTGATCGCCGTTGCGAATCAGAAGGGCGGGGTTGGCAAGACCACCTCGGTTGTTAATCTTGCTGCGGCGTGTGCTTTGGGCGGTTTGAAGGTTGTCGTGATTGACGCCGACGCTCAGGGTAATGCCTCGAGTGCGCTGGGCATCGCGCATACCCCCGGTACTCCTTCGACCTACGAGGTGATCACTGGTCAGGCTTCGATTGGTGAGGTTCTTCAGGCTTGTCCTGATTTGGATAATCTCTGGGTCTGTCCGGCGACGATTGACTTGTCTGGAGCGAGATCGAGCTTGTTGATCTTGCGCGGCGCGAGTTTCGCCTTGCCGACGCAGTTTCGCATTTCGTCGAGGCCTATCAGCAAATTGATTTAGTTTTCATCGATTGCCCGCCTTCCTTGGGTTTGGTCACTTTGAATGTCATGGTCGCAGCTGATGAGGTTTTGATTCCGATTCAGACCGAATACTACGCGCTTGGAGGCCTGAGCCAGCTATGGTCCACCATTGATCGCATCAGTCGTGACCTGAACCCGAAACTGCATGTTTCAACTATGTTGTTGACCATGGCCGATAAGCGAACGAAACTTTCCGAAGAGGTTGAGTCGGAAGTTCGTTCACACTTCCCAACCCAAACACTCCAGACAGTGATTCCTCGTTCGGTGCGCGTCTCTGAAGCTCCGAGCTATGGGCAGAGCGTTATTACCTATGATCCAAATCGCGCGGGTAGCCTCGCATACCGGAAAGCTGCACTCGAGTTGAGTCTGCGTCTGGCCAAGTAGTTCTATTTCGTTTTTCGGGCAGTATTTCGCGTTATCCTGCGGTCTTGCGAATCTCAGGAGAAGGCCGCTCTGAAAAATCGTTTTTGATTGTTCGAGTCCACATTTTCGTGTTTCACGTGAAACAATGGATTCATCATCACGAGTACGCGAGATTGGTAAATGAGCATGGCGGAGCACTCCGAATCACAGCATAAGGCTCAACGGCGAGCAGGTTTGGGCAGAGGGCTCGGTGCCCTTATCCCCCAGGCACAGAGTGAGAATTCTGAGGAGGTAGCAAAGCGTCCTTGATGTCCTCTTCCCCTGGTCAGCGCTCACACGACAACAACGCTGGAGGCTCTGCGCGCGAACTGCTGAACCGAAGAGTCGAAAAGTCAGACGAGCGCGCGTGGTTCTGTGCTGCTAAGGCTACGAGCACGTAAGAGTCAGGATCCGAAGGTGCAGAAGCCTCGAAGGCGGATGGAAAGAGCAAGTAGTTTCCGCTTCGGTATCGAGTGCTGGCTCGCGTCTTCACGCGATAGTCGCGGTGATCGAAGACGATGTTTCACGTGAAACATCGGATCTCCTGACAAGTACCAGGTGCAACCTTTGCTGAGATTCCTTTTAGAGCAGATTGTTCCGAAATACTCGTCAACCGCGACGGGTATTTGACGAGGATGATCTGAACGAGCTTGCAGCATCCATTCGTGAGGTGGGCGTCCTGCAGCCGATTGTTGTCCGTAGGATTGCGCTCGATCAAAGCGCCGTCTGAAACGCTCAAGCGGTTTCTTGAGGAGAAAGCCTGAGGCACGCTACGAGCTCATTATGGGTGAGCGCAGGGTTGCGTGCAAGTGAGATGGCGGGGACTAGCAGTATTCCGGCAATTGTCCGCCATACCGAGGATGAGGATCTTCTGCGGGACGCGTTGCTTGAAAAATCTCCATCGCGCACAGCTCAATCCCCTTGAAGAAGCTTTCGCATATCAGCAGCTCATGGCGGATTTTTGGGGCGACTGCAGGAAGAGCTTTCGAAGAAGATTGCGCGTTCGCGACCGCAGATTGCAAACACTCTCCGGCTCCTTAAAGCTACCTGCGTCTGTGCAGAAAGAAGGTATCGGCGCAGGTCTTGTCGGCAGGTCATGCACGTGCACTTCTCGAGCTTGAGCTCACGCTGAGAAATGGAGATTCTTGCAAACCGCATCATTGCGGAGGGCTCTTCGTACGTACAACCGAAGAGCTTGTTCGCTTGGGTTCAATCCAGCGCCCGACGCGTAGCTCGGTGAAGCGTATGAAGGTTGCCTCCTCTTGGTAGAACATATGAGCCAGGTACTCGCCGACGCATGGGACACTCGGGTGACAATCTCTGAGGGTAAGCGCAAAGGGGAAGATCATCATCGAGTTTGCAGGTGAGCGACGATCTTCAACGTCTTGCGGACCTTCTTCACCCACAAAGGCGATCGCGAAGACTAGATCCCCAAACGCTGCGCACCTGGTGCACCCGCTGCCTCTGATGGGAATGTCCGCTCAGCTAGATTGCACCTGAAGGTGGAGTGAAAATGTTGCAGCCAAAACGTGAGGCTTTGGCGAGAGTTGAGAGACAGACCGACAAAGGAAAGCATGTGTTGGTGATGTTTCGTGAAACATCACCCACATCATGTAGAAAGCGGTTTGTTGTCTGACAGTAATGCGAGACAATAGAGCCGGAGGTTCACAGCACTTATGGATAGACCACAACCTGATCTCATCTACTTCGATATTGGCGGAGTTCTGGTCATCACAGCGGCCTGATCCTCAGCAATTTGCCTCGATTTCTAACCTGGGAACGAGCTCACATGTGCTGACACTGATTGACCGCGCGATCTGGGCCCACCGAGACTCATATGACGAAGGGATGACAGATGAGGAATTCTGGAATGCCGTCAGCGGTGACTGCGGACTACCGGAGCCCAGTGAATCAGAGCTCAATGAACTTGTTACTGCGGACTCTCGACGGATGTACGGATTGATGAGTGTGCGCTTACCTTCTTGCAGGAGCTGAAGGCGAAGGCTACACCATGGGGGTCTGACGAACATGCCATCGCCACACGCCTCGAGTCGTGATGAAAGCCCGTGGGCACATAAGTACTCAATGGGCCAATGATCTTCTCCTCCTATGTCGGAGTTGCGAAAGCCGAATCACTGGAATCTATCGCGAGGCGATTGAGGCAGCTCAGATGGAAGCAGAAAGAATTCTGTTTATCGACGATCGCGAAGAGAATACGAGGTCTGCAGAGTTTCTGGTATTTTCCACATTGACCTGGTCAAATGTCTGGCATGAAACACGAGAAAGATTGATAGAACTCGGAGTCCTCTGAGACGTAAAGATGAGGCGGGCACCACGAGGCCCGCCCCATCATCGTCAATAGCAAAAGCAATAAGGCTACGCGCCTGAGCTCAATCCCGGTTCGGCAACGTAGCGGACGATCGCAGCGCAAATCTCGTCGAAGGAACCCCGTGGCCCCGGCAGCCTGGGGAAAAGCGAAGTATCGGTCATTCCGGGGAAACATTGGCGTCAATAAACCAGAAGCTGCCGTTATCGTCGACAATAAAGTCAATACGCGAGATCACGAAGACCGAGCAGCTCGTGGATCTGAATGGCAGCGGCCTCGCACATCCGTCATCTCATCGTTGCTCAGGCGAGCGGGTACAAAGTATTCGCTCTCATCGGTTGTGTAGCGAGCCTCGTAATCGTAGTGACCGTCATCGGTCGAGACCTCGACGGGCGGCAGAGCGATAGGCCCTTCCTCAAGATCAACAACCGAGACGGCGATATCGCGGCCCCTCAATGAAACGCTCGAGCATGACATGCTCCTCGTAGGAGAAAGCATCAACCATGGCGGAGCGAAGATCACCAGGGATCCTGAGCACGAGACATTCCAGAGCCGAACCACCCGAAGAAGGTTTGACGACAAGCGGGAAAGTCAAAGAGGAGTTGATCATCCCAAGAACATTGTGCGCGCCGAGCTGGCGGAACAAAAGCTGGGGAAGGGCAATCCACCCGGGGGTATCAAGTCCGGCCGCGCCAACGAGGGTGCCTTGGCGGTGGGCTTGTTGAAGCGAGCATTGCCTGCGCAGGTGTTGAGCCCAACGTAAGGAACCGACACCCTCAAGAAGGGATTGGAGCGAGCCATCCTCACCAAAGATCCGTGACAAGCGGCCACACAACATCGGGGCCGAAAGGCGGAAATCTCTGAGGGGAAGATTCTGCATCAAAATCGACGACCTTCGCGTCGAAAACCCTGGTTGATCGAGGAGTTTGCAACGCGACGTCCGGAGCGGACAGAAACATCACGCTCACGGGTCAGACCGCCCGCGACAATAAGGACCTTTAATGAAATCAGATGGACATGACGATTTCTCCTCGGAATTAGTCTTCGGTGTGAACGGAACCATCATGACGGTTCGTTAAAAATTCAGCGTCTTCTTCGGGTGCAACGCCGAACATATCGACGAGCTGCTTCTCGGCATGAACAACGCCAGCAGCAGGCGCCGAATACCCTCACGGATACGATCGGGTTCAGGACAGCGAAGGACAAGCGCATGATGATCGGCTCCTCGGCCGTCGTGGTAAGCGGTACCGGAAACATAGGCCACCTGCGCCTTCACGGCGCGAGGAAGCATGCTGCGCGCATTGAGGCCCTCGGGAAGCGTCACCCGTGTAGAAACCACCATCGGGGTCGTCCACGAGCACTCAGGCATGCTCCGCCAGGGCATCCAACATGGCCTTGCAACGCTCAGCGTACATTGCACGATAGACCTTAACCTGGCTGTACCAGTCATAACCCGCCAGGTAGCTCGAGAGAAACATCTGACCGAACATACCCGGAGACAAAATAGCGGCCTCGAGGCCAACACCAGCTTCGCGCGAATGGCGTGAGGAGCGCCCAGCCAACTACGCATGCCGGGTGCGAACATCTTCGAAACCGAACCCCAAGTAGACAACGCCCTCGGGAGACCACGAAACAGAAGCGCAGGAAGCGGATCAGAATCAAAACCAAGCAAGCCGTACGGGTTATCTTCCAAAATCAACACGTGCTCGACGCATGCAGATTTCAGCGATCAGGGGGCGACGCTCCAAAGAAAGCGTGACACCCGCAGGATTGTGGAAGTTCGGGATCGTGTAGAGGAACTTAATGGCGCGACCGGCGGACTTCAGGCGACGGATCGTCTCTTCTAAGGCCTCGGAATGAATGCCGTTATCATCCATATCAACGTGAATGACATCGGCCTGGCGGGCACGGAAACAGCCAAAGGGCGCCAACGTAGGAAGGAACTCGGCAAAACAACGTCACCGGAATCGATAAAGAGCTCGGCCATCGGGTCCAGTGCCTGTTGCGAACCGTCGTGATGACGACGTCGTCAGGTCAGCGCCAATGATGCCGTCATAGGTCACGACGTTGACGGGCTGCTCGCAGCAAAGGGTTCCCAGCCCTGGCCGGAACCGTATTGCGTGCCTGGGGCGCCGGAGAGAAAGGATGAGCTCCTTCGCGGTATCGGCGAGGCTCTCCAGGAAGATCCTTCGGGTTCGGCATACCGCCCGCAAGCGAGACAACCTCGGGCCGTGAGACGACAGAAAAAAGTGCGCCGAATCTCAGAAGCTCGCGGGTTGTGAGGCTCGATCGGCGTAGGCATCAAACCACGGGTCGAGTCGAGTTCCCTGCAACTGAGAATCCTGAGTCATTATCGCGAACCTTTCTGAGTCACTATGTCAAAAGACACATGTCCAAGTGTGCCACTATTCGCCCACTATTGGATACCGTCAACGAGGCCGTGGATACCTTTAATCCAAGCCGTGCCGGATCCGCTTCTTCAACCGAGTAGATCCCGGGAAGATCTGGAGATCGTTGCAATCAGCGCCGGGAGTGCGACACGGTCCGCGGTCGTCGTTTCGATGTACGCGTGACCGCGCTTGCCTTCGGTATCACTGCGAACCTGGGAAATACGCCATTTCGATTCTGTCATCACGTTCATCACACGGCGCATCACCCCTTGACCGGAGTCAAAAACAACCTCAAGAACAACAGTATTTGGCCGACGCGAAGAATGCGGACCGATGTGGCGGGCAAGCGGCGTAAGGGCAAAAACAACGAGAGGTGCTGAACGTTACTGCAACACCAGCAACCCGACCCGCGCCACACGCCTTACCAATCCCAGCGGTTTCCCCACACCGTGGCGGCGGTGGTCAGACTCGTACCGCACCTGAGCGGGTCAAAATAATGCCAGCACCGAGGAAGCCAATACCGGAAACAATCTGCGCGGCGACACGGGAGGGGTCTACGCGGACCAAATCTGCTGCGAGCACATCGTCGAAGCCATACTTGGAGACCACCATAGAAGAGCAGGGGTCGTGCCAACGATCGCATCCGTGCGTAGACCCGCGCTCTTTCCACGCGCCTGACGTTCCAGACCGATCAGAGAAGACAGGGAGTAGGGCAAGGAGAATCCCCAGCAATCTGCTCAAAATGTTGGGTTGAGGGTCAGCATGGCCTTTCCTCGGTAATAACAATGATGTGCACGTAATTGTTTCCTAGGGTACATCCCCATCGTCACGACCAGGGGTAAATCAGGGCAATACCCAATAGTGAACGCGGGTAGCTCACGAGCACACTAAAACTATGACTACTCCACTGCAGCAGGGCGCAAGCACGCCACAAGCACTCAACGCATCCACGGCCTCAGGGAATGATCGTTCGCGGGCTGACAAAAACCTACCAGCGAGGCAGAACACGGTCTACGCACTCGCGGGGTAAGCTCTCTCGATCCCTCAGAGCCAACTGGCCATCATGGGACCCTCAGGATGCGGTAAAACGACCTTGCTGCACTGCCTCGCGGGGGTTCTTCGCCCGACTTCGGGAAGCATCATGCTCGATGGCACCGAATTGACGGCGATGAGCGAGGGAGCGATCTCGCAACTGCGGCTGCGCAATTTTGGTTTTGTCTTCCAAGACGGTCAGCTCCTCCCCGAGCTGCCATGTCAGAAGAATGTTGCGATGCCGCTCATGCTGGCGGGAGTTGCGCGCAAGAACGCGGTCTCCAAACGCAGCAGATACCTGAGTGAATCTGGGGCTGGATGGTGCAGGCCCCTACCGTCAGGGAGCAACTTTCCGGCGAGGCAAGCACAACGATGTCGCGATCGGGGCGCGCTCATCACCAACCCCAAAGTTGTCTTTGCTGACGAACCGACGGGCGCGCTTGACCAGGGGACGGGCGCTGAAGTCGCCAGTGTCCTGACCGGGCGTGCTCGGCTGACGGGTGCCAGCCTGATCTTGGTGACCCACGATCCTGCGGTTGCGGCGCGCCTCCCGCATGAAAATCCGCATGCGCGACGGCGATCGATCAGCAGGTGTCTCGATGAGGCGCAACACTGACCGCAGCCAAAGGCAGCGTTGCGTTCGCGTGACCGAGCGACAACAATCCTGACGGTTCTTGCTGCTTTCCGCATGCGATTTTGCTGAGCGTCACAGGGAGGGGTGTGCGCATTTGTTTCTCGTGCGAGTAACCCGCCACGCCGGTTTCACAGATGTCGCAACCTTCTGCGTGGTGATGGCGTGTTTTGCTGCAACGCTGATGACTGTGCCGATCCTCTCGATGGGTGGTGCGGCTGCGCGCCTGGGGCTGAGTCGCGGAGCGCGTGACCTTGCTAGTACTGAGACTCATTGGCTTAAAAACCAGGGGCAAACGCGCTTGCCTGCGTCATCGAGACCGCGGTTTATGCGCTGGTCAGCGTTGTTGCGGGTTCGCTGCTGTACGCAGCGTGCTTACCCGGATGGAGTTTCGTTTTCTTTCAGGGGCGTAGCCTTGAGCGTCGGCAGATGATGGGTCGGTCCCTGATCCTCATTGCCGAGGCCGCGCCTGATGATGGTCCTAGCAGCTGCCTCGCGATGCTGCGATGCGTCGCGTGGCCGTCACGCCCCTAGAGGTGAGCCGAAGAAGCGAAGTGTCAGAAAGTCTCCGGTCGGGCTGGGCATCATGGTCGCCCTCGCTAGCGTATGGCTTTTGGTGGTGGGACCATCTGGAATGCGAGGCATTGCTATCGCATTGTCGGTGCTCTTGAGGCCATGGGCGTGATCTTTGCATTGGTCAATGTCGTTGGCGCCTTGGTGTGTCGGTCTTGGGGCGAAGTCATGTCCGCATGTGCGCGTACGCCCAGATGATGCTCGCTGGAAGACGCATTACTGATGATCCCAAGAGCGTATGGCGGTCTTTCGGCGCGTTGCCTTAGTTGCCTTCCTCGTGGAGTACTTTATGCCGCTCTTTGAGGCAACAAGCGTGACGAGTAGCCCCGATATGGAAGAGACCAGTGTGATTCTGCTCGGTGATATCCGTACGGGGATGCTGCTGACTTTCGGAATCACGTGGTTCTGGGGCGATCTCTACGGCGATCAACCAGGGATCTCGTCATTGATTCGATCGAGTCAGATTAAGGCCCTGGGTACATGGGTTCTCCGGCAAAATTCCTAGACCGCGCGCGCAGGCTTGAAAGTATGCTTCCTGCCGTGCTCATGATCGGTGGTGCTGGTGCTGGGACTGTGCTTCATGTCCCCGGTACTGACCATGGAGGTGTCCTCGAGGCAGTATGGGAATCTTTATCGGGATGACAGCGAGGAGGTCGCGCTGATTCTCTTTGCCCTCAGAAAGCACCGGTCCACTGCGACGAAAGGCTGCTCAGTGACATGCGTGAAGGAATGAAATAGAAAGTCTGGCTAACGACAGGCGTGCTGAAAAATGTCAGATGTCTGCCTGAGCTGGGAAAACGTGCACCTAGGGTTGCACGTTTTCCCTACTTCTGACGTTTTAGACGGAATTAGGGTTAATGCCAGAAATGTGTGTATGGGATTGGGCGTGTCGTGGTTTGTTTATCTTCTTACCCATCCTTTTCTGATGTGAAGGGATCCGTCTTGGTAGGCGGTGTCGTAGTTGATGACGGTGTCGTGAGTTGGCTGGGCCGATTGGATTGATGGCTGGTTGTGGGGCTTGCTTGGTTGGGTGTTGGCGGTGGGTGACCAGCCAGGTGACCGGGTCTGTTGGAGCGGTAGATTTTTGGTTTAACAGCCATTCGATGCTGGTCTTCATGTGGGCCTCGGATAGGCCGCGGTGGGTGTTCAAGAGACGACGGATAGCAGCGTTCGCTGCGCCTTCGAGGTGGCTGGTGGTGCGTTGAATATCAGAAGCCAGCAAATGAGGGGTTGAGCCAGGTGAGCAGATGCCCGGCTCGTGCGAGGTGTTCTCAGCGTTTATGGGCGCGCCGTAGTTTTTCGTGGGTCCACCATGTGCGCTCTGTCGGCTCACTGGAATAGAGTTTTCTCGTTAATGAGGTGGTTTTGTAGAGCAAAAGTGCCACTCGTGTAGGAGTACTAACCATTGGAAGCTTTCTCGTAGAGAGTCCACGTGTGAAGGGCATCTACTGACCTCCAGAAGTGTCGCACCTGGCGTGGTGCGGGGAGTTGCAGGTGAGGTCGGTGATGGTGCTCGAGCGGATGTGGAACAAGCAGCGCATGAACGACAATGAGGCCAGCATTTTTCAGGGCCTTATGGATTCCCGCTTTATGCCAGTCGCCACACCACCCGTGGGGAGCAGGATGCGTTCAATCAAGCACAGTGAGGCAGCGAGTGTTTTTCTCCGGGCGCACCACTGCCAGGCAATAACAGCCTCCCGTTAGTAGCAATGATGAGACACCATCCATGGGGCAGATAGATCCCATCAAGGGCACCTGGTCATAAACCTCACCGGTTGTCAGCGGCTTGGGTACTTCCACGCTCCAGCACCAGCTGGTTTTATGAGCGAAAGAGGTCCGTGCTACCTATCTGGTGTGCTGGTACGCCTTCTGGCAGCCAGCGGACAAACAACTGGCCTGGGCTTTACAGCGTCCATCCGCTCGCCGCTGGGTAGCTATGCGCCACGCGAGCGGCTTCCACGTTCGGGTCCTGCCAGCACTCGTACGGCCATTCTTCACCAGCTTCGAGCCGCATACACCACACAGCGGTTGATTACAAGCACCAGTCATGCCACATGCTCTCAAAGCATGTGCACACCCCTAAACACCACACCCCACAAATAAAAACAACAATCTCCTACACATTCCGGGCATTAACTTATGCATCCCAACTGGTTGGGAATTGTCAGCAACAAAGTATCCGCTGCAGCAATAGCCGGATCGGCCTGAAGCTGCTCGATCAAAACATCGGGCGTAGCGGCATAGGAACGGCAAAAGTCGCTGTTCCCCATATCCAAACGTCCCGACCACAGTCAGCGAGTAGGCTTCCAGGCCATACATTCGCGATCCTTCGCGCTGAGCAATGGAAAGATCAGACGCGATACAGACACCCTAGGGTGTCACGAGGTATCCTTCTTTCCATGCCGCCCGGTAGAGTGCAATCTCTTCGGCTTGGATCTGCCGAAACTGCGATCATCGCTTTCAAAGACCAGGGGTCGAGCGTATCATATTGACACCATCCGCGAGCGCTAGGCTCAATAGAATAATTCGAGCCCGCACCACCAGATTCGCTGCGCAGGGCCTCAGAGTGAGGGAAAATGGCGAGGCGAACCGGGTTGGACCATCCGGTGGATACTGCTGGTCCTCGAGGCGGGCAGTTGCCATCCCTTCCCGTCAATTGCGTCAGGAGGCGGTGAACTTCTCGCGAGACATATCGCCACCCGCGGCCATCAGCGATCTGGTCGAGTGCAGCGCTTCCTCAGCCAAGTACAGCGGGTTTTCATCGCGCATATGGTGGTTGCAAACTGCAGTTCACCTAAGCTTGGTTGCATGGTTGAACTGGTGTCGCTGAGGAGAGACGAACGAGCTGGCGCGAAGGTGACCGTGATTCCCGAGGGCAAGCGCGCGGGCGCGTGCGGCAGCCTGCAACTGGACTATTGGTCAGCTATCACTGCTAGTTCGGTGCATGCTGACTATTGCTTCGCGCCTCGACGTCATGAACCGGCTCGGCGGGCCGTCAGCCGATCGACGCTCCCGGATCCTGATGTCCCTGCTTGACGGCGAGGCCACCCGCCGTGCTCTCGCGCGAGCTGGGGCTGACCCGCTCGAACGTGTCCAACCATCTGAGCCTGTCTGCGCGACTGCGGCATCGTCGTCGCTGAGCCCGGGCGGCAGACCCGCTACGAGATCGCCGACCCGCACCTGGCCGCGGCGCTGACGGCGCTGATGGACGTGACGCTGGCGGTGGACGAGGCGCCCGTGCATCGACCCGCACTGCTCGGTGCCCGGCTGCTGCGGTCGAGCGGCTCCGAGGACGCCTCGTGAGCGCCGCCTGCGGCTGCGACGAGGCCGACCGCAACGCCGCTGAAGGGCAGAGGACCGAGCGCGCGTGGTGGCGCGACCCGGGCCTGGTGGTGCCGATCCTCTCCGGGGTCGCGTTCGGCACCGGCCTGGTGCTGGGTGGTCAGGGACTGCACGTCGCGGCGCTGGTCGCGTTCTGGGCGGGCCTGCTGCTGGGCGCGTACGCATTCGTGCCCCGGCGCGCTGCGGAACCTGTTCGCCAAGCGGAGGCTCGGGATCGCGCGCTGCTGATGACGATCCAGTGCCGTCGGCGCGGTCATCCTCGGCTACGTGGAGGCCGCCGCGCTGGCGTTCCTGTACTCGATCGCCGAGGGCCCTGGAGGACAAGGCGATGGACCGCGCCCGCGACGACCTGCGCGCGCTGCTCAAACTCGTGCCGGAGACCGCGACCGTGCTGCGCGACGGTGCCTCGGTGGAGGTCCCGGCCAAGGAGATCGCCGTCGGCGACGTGCTGCTGGTCCGTCCGGGCGGGCGGGTCGTCACCGACGGGATCGTCGCGTCGGACGCTCCAGCCTGGACACCTCCGCGATCACCGGCGAGTCGGTCGGTCGAGGTCGCGCCCGATGACGCGGTCTCGGCGGGGGCGATCAATACCGCCGAGTGCTGGAGGTCGAGGCGGCCGCCCGCGGGCACCGACAACTCGCTGACCACGATCGTGGGGCTCGTCGAGCAGGCTCCAGGGCCGAGAAGGGCGAGCGAGCGCGGATCGCTGACCGGATCCGCCCGCCCGCTGGTGCCCGGCGTGATGGTCCTCGCCGTCCTCGTCGGCGTGCTCGGAGTCCCTGCTCGGCGACCGGAGACCTGGATCACCCGCGCCCTGGTCGTCCTCGTCGCGGCCAGCCCTGCGCGCTGGCGATCGCGGTGCCGGTCACCGTGGTCTCCGCGATCGGCGCGGCGACCAAGTTCGGCGTCGTCATCAGAGCGGGGCCGCCTTCCGAGCGCCTCCGGCGGCATCCGGCACCTCGCCGTGGACAAGACCGGCTCTCGACCCGCAACCGGCCGGGTACACCGCCATCGTCGCCGCCCATGGGTTCGACGATGTGCAGGTGCTCGCCTGGGCTGCCGCCGTGGGCAGCACTCGACGCACCTCGCCGCCGCCATCGCCGCCGCGGGCCGGGAACCCCGCCGCGCAGGACGTGGCGGAGGAGGCCGGGCACGGCATCGGTGGCCTGCGTCGAGCGGCCGCAGGGTGACGGTGGGCAGTCCGCTGGATCGACGCCGGTCCGCTCAGGCCCGGGTCGGGGACCTGGAGGCCGAGGGCAGACCTGCGTGCTCGTGGCCGTCGACGGCTTCCTGGCCAGGGCGATCGGCGTCCGCGACGAGCTGCGCCGGGTCCCCGAGGTCGTGCGGACCCTGCGTGACCAGGGCGTCGAGGTGAGCATGCTCACCGGCGACAACTCCCGCACCGCTGCTGCGCTGGCGAAGCTGGCCGGGATCGGCGACGTGCACGCCGAGGCTGCGTCGGAGGACAAGGCTCGCATCGTCGCCCGAGTTCTCGAGGCGTCGCCGACCGCGATGATCGGCGACGGCATCAGCGACGCCCCGCCCTGGCCGGTGCGACTGTGGGCATCGCGATGGGCGCGACCGGCTCCGACGCCGCGATCGAGGTCTGCCGACGTCGCCTTCACCGGGCGCGACCTCGGCCTGATCCCGCAGGCGCTGCGGCATGCCCGCCGCGGCCGGGCGATCATGAACCAGAACATCGTGCTGTCCCTGGCGATCATCGCCGTGCTGCCGCCGCTGGCCATCACCGGCGTGCTCGGCCTGGCCGCGGTCGTCCTCGTCCACGGGTCGCCGAGGTCGTCGTTATCGCCAACGGGCTGCGCGCGGCGTGCCCTCAAACGATAGGGGTGGCATCGAGACGTCATGACTCAGACATGTGCTGGCGCATATCGATGACGCCGGTACCCACTTCAATATGTGCCGTCCGTGCTGCAACCGCAGAAAAAGAAGCGGCATGGGAAGCCCCTGAGGCGCAAATGATGCGCCCTGAAAGTAGGCGCCGTTGACACCTGGATCGTCGGCGGCGACCGACAATTCAATAGCCTGATGAAGGGCATCGCGCCCCGCTCAGTCCGCGCCTTCCGTCCCGTGCGTAGTGTCCCGAAAGCTCGGAAACCGAAGGCCTTCAATGCTTACTCCTGAGATTCGAGCCAGTGCTGCGCATCAAGAGCAGCGCGGCAACCGGAACCCGCAGCGGTAGTGCCTGACGATGGGTATGGTCAACAGCGTCACCGCAGGCGAAAAACACCCGGGAGGTTGGTTGCGGTCCCCGGATCGTTGACACAGATGTAGCCCGCCTCGTCCAAGGCCACCTGATCGGACGATCAGTGAGGTTCGGGAAGGTGACCGATCGCAACGAAAAGCACCTTCGGCTTCCAGGACGCTCTTGGAGACCATCAACGGTGTTGCGCAGAGCGCACGCCGTCACCGCAGAATCCCCAGAACTTCTTCGACAACAGAGTTCCACGCAACTCGATCTTCGGAGTTAGCCGCAGCTGCGATCAGCCATTGCCTTCGACACGCAGCTGGTCACGACGGTGAACAACCGAGTCACCTTTCGAGGCAAACTTCGTCAGGAAGGTCGCCTCTTCCATGGCAGAGTCTCCACCACCGACAACGATCAGGTGCTTGTCACGGAAGAAGAAACCATCGCAGGTCGCGCAGTAGGACACACTCGACCAGAGAACTCTTGTTCACCGGAACATCCATGTGACGGTATTCCGGAACCGGTCGCCAGAGATGACGCGTGCGCGCCTGAAGGTCTCGTCCTCAAGGGTGATCGTCTTGATATCGCCCTCAAGAGAGCGCGTAGGCATCCTCGTAGCGCGCATCTGCACAGAACTTTTTCGACCTGCTGACGCATCTGGTCCATGAGGTCCGGACCGCAGGATTCCCTCTGGGAAACCGGGAAGTTCTCGACCTCGGTCGTGTTCATCAGCACCGCCGACCGGCAAGCGCACCGGCGACCACAACAGGCTTAAAACCCAGCGCGAGCGAGTGTAAATAGCTGCCGTGTACCCCGCGGAGCCAGAACCGACAATGACGACGTCGTGGATGTTTTCAGACATGGTGTCTCCTATGGAGCAAGTTGCGGTTACTTCACTGACAGCTCTGACCCACGCCCATGCGCGACCGTCTTGCGAGTTGGCATCTTGCGGAAGGTAATGCTGATGGCATCGGTCTCCACAGGGTGTACCAGTTTGATGTCCGTCTGTGGGAGAGAACGTCGTGGTAGCGATTTCTGTTCCGCTGCGAGGGCGATTGGGATCTACAGCACGAACAACACCTTCGCCGCGAGTTGTCGACGGATCCATCGTTAAGGTGATTTCAGAGACCGTTGATTTCTTCTCGAACTTCTACCAGAACCGTCACCGCGGTGTCGTCGAGAACTGGTTGTAATCGAAGTAACGCGAGTGCCAGCTGGTCTTTGCGTCTCCATCGATCATGTTGACAGCCATTTCTTCGTGGTCGCCCTTATCGTTCTGCCACGAGCACGGACACACTGGAAATAACGGGTGTCACGCTGTCGCCTGCTGAAGGATTGTCGGAGGGGGCTGAGCCGAGGCGGAAGCCGAAGGCGAGCGCTCTGCACGCGAGTTCGACGGTCATCAACACCGTGTGGTTGACCGGGCTGAGTGCGGTTGCACCCGCTCAAATGGTTGCGAGGACGTCAGCACTGTAGCAAAGATAATCGTCGGGCGCGTGGGGATCAATTCCGCGCTCGCATTTCACCGCCAGGCCGGTGAGTGTTCCTCGTGCTGCAGCCACCTTCGCCTCGGTCTCCACGGCTTTCCGCCACTGGTACCACCGCTGCTCGCCGCTGCCTGCAGAGGCACCGGCGGAGGAAACGCGCGAGGCAGCCGTCGCCGCGCACACCCTCGGACGCAGCAGCGCCGCGACAACAACACCCTCAGCGAAAACCCGTGGGGATGCGGGCGGGGATGACGAAGGAGAAGGTGATAGAGGAGACTTTGCCGCGGCGACGTTTCAGCCACGGCCTCGGCAGCTGCAGCGCAAGGGAATACCGGCCGGGCGCGGTCGTATCGAGGTCGTACACGTGCCGTTGCCGGGAGGTTGGAACGATGGTGATCTCCGGGCTGGCTTGGCTCATTTCGACGGTCTGGAGCACCGCGATTGCTCCTGAGGAAGCGTGGGCTGGGACACGCAGGAGTGTCTTGCGCGGGAATCTGCGGCCGCGAGGCCGACTCATGCAGCGCGTCGGGATTGACGACTCATCGAAAGCGGGCACGGAGAGGTCGACGGAGCGGAACCAGCGGGCGTATCTTCGGCGAGGGGTGCGGTGATCCTCAGCGGTAGCATGCTTTCCTCCTTGCGGGATGTTGCCAGCGCCATTATGAATGCTCTCGGTGACGCTGCGGCGAGGGCGCGGCCGAAAGGAGCGCACACAGCGCCGCAGGAAGGGCGTAAACGGTGAGCAGAGGGCGAATACTGGTTGCAGATTCTTGCAGGTTGATGAGCGCATCGCAAGCATGTAGATCGACGGTGACGACGATGGCCACGACGCCCGAACTTCACGCCTGATACCAGCCAGCGCACCGGTCTTTCGAGGAAATCGTCGTGTGAGATCCCCATGCAGGCCACAGCAGCGCCAAAACCAACGACTCCAGCCACGACTGCGCAACAGACGTAGGTCAGGTAGGAGCGCGTGATGCTGAGGAATTGACGTAGCGATTGCGTGTACCAACCCAACGCATCGCAATCAAACCCTGAACGATTCGGCAGACTGTTTCGCCAAGAGCCGCGCCGATGACCCTACCAGCACACGCCGTCGCAAAGTAGATCGACCACCCGACGATGATCTGCAAAGATGGTGGGGACAATACCCGCGAGGAACACGGGCTTTGCGTCCTCGTAAGCGAGAGACGCGCTGGCTCATCAGCACGATTCCCGTCGAGGCCACCGAGGCATGAGGGAAACCAAGATGAGTGCGTAGGAAGAGATCAGTTCAGGCCGGGCGTTGTTCGTGGTGACGACCAGCTGCATCATCGGGGCGGCGCCCGCCATGAAGATCGCGGCAGCAAGAACCGTCAGGGAGGTAATCGGGCGAATGCCCGTGTGGTAGTGCTCGGCAACTTCCTGTCATTGTCTGTCAGCGACTGCGTGGTTCAATCGCGTGAAGATTGCGGTCACCAAGAGAGACAGTGATGACCGACTGCGGGGCATGAAGATCAAGAACGCTGCCGAATATCCGGCCAGACCCGCGATGGGCTGGGGGTTCTGGTTGAGGTAGTTATCTGCGATCGAGGCGATGGCGTTCGTTGAAAGAACACCGACCTGGGACACGCCCAAGGTGGCGAGGTCCAGACCCTGCAACCTTCGAGGCGGATCGAAAAGACGTTCGCGGAAGTGGAAAGTCGAGGCTTGAATAGAGACTCTCGCTCGTCTCATGGGGATGAACAAAACCAGTGCCTGGCACACAACGCCCAAGGTCGTTGTCATCGACAGAGCCAGAATTGCGGGAGGTGAAGTCCGTGATGCAGAAGTCTTCGTGGGCGCCCCACAGAGCCAGAAAGCGGTCAGACCCTGCGATCGCAATGACGTTGTTGAGCACCGGCGCCCATATAGGGGCCGAGAAACTCACGGGCATTGGGCAGCTCACCGGAGCAGGTTATAAAGCCCGTAGAAGAAGATCTGCGTAGAGCACAAGAAGGCGAAAAGCAACGGCAAGGGCGAATTTCCATGCTGTAGCCGGGCGCCATGATGATGATGAGTAGGTGGCGCAAGAGGTTGAGACAAAAAGCCACCACGAGAGAGGATCGTTCCCGCCATTGTGATGAGGCGGTTGATGTAAACCTGACCCTCTCTCTCTTGAGTGCGCGACAATCTGCGGAACCAAGACGGCGTCGAAAAACGCCGGATGCAAGGAGATTAAAAGATCGTGTTGGGCGGGTGTTTGCTGTCTGGAATGCCGCGGAGACGCACCGCCAGCCGAACCCAACGCCGCCAATAGCATTGCGGTCTTGATGAAAACCAAGGACTCAGGAAACCGGCATTGTTCCCGAGGCCATCAATACTGGCCCGTAAAAGCGAACCGTTGCGAGCCTGGCTTTCCTCATTCCTGATCCTCTTCATGTGACTCGGATGCAGTCGGCAGCCGGGGACGCCAGCTTTCACAGATGCTCCAGTGGACAGTGGAACGTTGACCGTCCTTTTTCTCAACGCCTCCACACACCGGGCAGGTGCGAAGACTCCTCAGCGGCAGAGGCTTTGAAGCGGCGTCGAAGCGTACGGATAATCCCCGCCGACGAAGGCAAGGTCGACAAGAACCGCCATAACGGCTGTTGCGCATCTTCCATCCGGCGCGCATGCGGACGAAAACCTTTGTGAATCATCAGGACGTTTCCGCTGGGTGTTGATACCTTGTAGGTCGCGAATATCGCGAACCGATGGCGTCTGGGTAGCTAGACCGTTGAGGAAAGAATTCGCCGGAATTGTTGCGTCGAGGGCGCTGATGACGCGCAACCTGGGATCGCCGGGGCGAAGTGACCTTGACGTTGACCGGCCATGGCGGGGAATTGCGCACGCGAACAGGGGAAGTGGCGCTCTTGTGGTGAGTTGACCGCGCTAGAAGACTCAACTGACACGGAGGGCTAAAGGTATTCAGCGACTGAATGCTGCTTGCGACCGTTCGGATCATGAGTCCCCAAGGTCCGCCCGAAAGCGCACCCGAAACGGTTGTATCGACCTTTAAGCGAGCCGCATCAACGTTTTCCGTCGCCCCCGCCAGAGGAGGTCCCCACGTAGGCACCGCTCAACGCGTTGTTTCTGAACGAAGCGAGGTCGCTAAAAGGCGAATCTTGGACAGTCGTGCGTTCAATGTCTGTCGCCTCGGAGTTCTGCAAGTCGCTGAAAAATCCCCTCAACCCAGCGGTTATCGGGGATTGCTCGCACGCGCTCAAACCGGGCTCGTCCAGTGAGGAAGAACGTTGAGTGGGACGAAAAGTGTCCGTGACAAGCTCCAGGGCGCTCGCGGGTAATCATCGCAGTCATGGCCGTAGGAACTGCTGGGTATCGGTTCATCATCAGGCTTTGAGCATCCCACGAGCAGGTCCGTCATGGACGAGAGAGACTGAGAGCCGTGTAACTGTCACCCAGTGGTCGTCATTATCGGTGATGGTCTGGCCATCGGATGAAGTCAACCTTCGCCATGGAGGTGAGATTTTGTTCGCTTTCGGGCGCAAGCTCGCCGGGCGGGGCAATGAAGATTGAGGCAAAGCTGCCCGTTCAACGACTGCTTTCCCCAGCTTCCCGGGTCGTCGACCGACGTTATCGATGAGCTTGGGTGCCGCAGTGCTGCTCTGGGTCTAACCGCCTCGCCCGCGGTGAGGACTTGGGCTTTGCGAGGGCTCGCTTGGGCTGGCAGAGGAGCTTGGGCTGGCAGAGGGAGCTTGGGCTGGCAGAAGCCGAGGGCGCTTGCCGAACTGGGAGGACGAGGGAAGAAGAGCCTGCGTCTTGGCAAGAGTCAGTAGGAACCTGTGTCCGCAGGTCGACAGATACTTCATGATCGTGTCGTTGTGAGAGTCGTCGCAAGTGTGAGGTCCGCATCGTTACTGGGCAGAGCACAAGCTCGCGGGTGCGCTCAAAAGAAGGTCTGGAGGAAAGCGGCGCGTGTGTAGCGATCAGCGGTGATCTCAGCCTCGGAACGCGGTGGCGAGGAGGAAGGAGAGGCGAGGCACTGGTGGCGGGAAGAAGCACTGGCCTCGGAAGAAGAAACGAAGGCGTTGGTGAAGAAGATGAGGCGCTGGGCTTGCGCGATCTTCAGGAACAGTGAAAGGCTCGTCGACCAGAGTTTGCGGAGTCAGTTGCGAAAGTTACTCCGACATAGATGCCGCGGACAGAATTGAATAGAATCACTGGTCCTGCGTGGAGTTGAGGACGTCCAGGAACGAAAGAACATTGACGCGTAGAGCTCAAAAGGAATACGACGAATCCAGATCAGAATGGAGCGGTCACTTCCCCGGTTTTCATCGCACCTTCAACGACGACCGTGATACCTCGCGGCCCCCACTCAAATTCCGAACTGAGGGAGGTCTTCGAAAAAGGAATCGTTATGGAAGGACTGTTCGGCGCCTGGCTGGATCGTTGCCTCTAAGGTTCCCATGCACGCGCCGACCCTGATAGGACTTCCCTGTCACATAAGCCGAGAGGTCCAGAAGCGGTCGGCGGCGAATAAGTCTGAACACAAGCATCAAGAAAAGGATTCTGGATGGAAAGCTATCTGTCAGATTGCGAACAACGCCCGAGACCTGCACAGTGTTTTGAGCAGTGATCACTCGCGGTTCAGGGCGGTTAATACGAACATCAATGCCCAAGGCCTGGGTACCTCACCCAAAACCTCGGTCGGCGCGCTGGGTTGAGGCGCAGGCGCTGCAGGTAAAGGCTGAAGGCAGCAGAGGCGTCGAGTGCTTCCGGCAGGAGAAGCGGGCGAAGAGTGGCCGCACTCGCGGGCTGGAGTGACAAGCAGGGCGCCGAGGGGCACAGAGTCAGTGCAATTCAGGTGGTTCGCAGTCGCGTCATGATGCATCGGTAAAAACGGTCAAGCGATCCCGACAATGCGCCTTTCGTTGGGGTAAGCAAGTCATGCGAGCTCACGCAAAGGGGACCCAAGCAGCGTCCTCGGCCTCGTGATCGGATCTCCCTCAACGGTGATGGACGGAAATGCCAACCCATCAGGTAGTGGTGGACAACCTTGTGGATCCGCCGATCTGCGCCGGAAAACCAATAATCGATCGGGCGAGGGTGGCGAATAGTGCGCCCGTGAGTACCAGTTTCTTCGCGACTTCGCGAGCGGCTTCTTCGGGAGACTCCAAGCCTTCAGATGCCCCTTCGGGAGGCACCATTCGAAATCTTGCCCGAACGATTCCGTCTGGCGATGATTGCCGCGTAAGACTGACCATTGCGAACATCGACAACGATGCCTCCGGCAAGAATCTCAGAGAGATGGGAAGGAAATGAGGTGCCGGGATTCGCTGCACGCAACGAGAATGACGACGCGGAGGCTGGGGCACTCCAGGTCGTAACGCTTCGAAGGTACGTCATGGTTCCGCTGGCGGGATTACCCTTCGGGTCAGGTCGCACATCGGTCAGTGGATTACCGCTCTTTTTGGCTGTACTATGGCGCGTGACCTTGTTCGTGCTAACATGATTGGCCGTGATGCGAGCAAAGCCAAAGACAGACAGAAAACATGGCATGCTGGATGGGATGAGTACACAACTATCGCGAACAATGGGTCAAGCCGCTCTCAGCACCCGCCCCTCTGGTTTAGGGCGAGGTGATTTGAACCTCTTATGGCCCCAGGCGAAAGAGGCTCCCGTATTCCAGAAATCCTCGGAGTGGGCGAGATCTTCACCCAGGCCGGTGAGAAATCAAGCGGTCAGGGGACCGGTTCGCGATGCTTTCTTGGAGCTGACAACGATTTTGACTGCGACCTCTGCTCGCCAGAGAAGACCGAAGAGCTATCTTGCTCGGTGGGGACATTCAACCTGGGATATCGGCCGCGGGTTCAGGACCATCGGTGGTAGGCGCGGCAATTTTGTCGTCAGGTGACGACCTATCGCGCAATTCTTACGAAGTGGGATCGCGAAAGCCCGAGGTTGAATACGGCGACGCTGGAAGGTGACCTCACTCGTCGCGACTTCACCGTCAACGCTATGGCGATGCGCCTGCCGCAATTGGCGCTCGTTGATCCTCATGACGGCCTCTCTGATCTGGCGGTGGGCCGTCTTCGCACCCAGTCAGCGCACTGCAATCCTTTGATGACGACCCGCTGCGCATCGCTGAGCCGCACGCTGGCGCCCAGCTTGGCATTGACGTGGACGAGGACGTCATGGACGCCATGGAATCTATGGCGGGCGCGCGGAGATTGTTTCGGCAGAGCGTATTCGCGCCGAACTCGAGCGACGATTGTTTCCCCGTGGCCCAGGCGCGGCCTGGGCTCATGGTCCACACGGGCGTTGCTGACATTGTTCTTCCTGAAGTGTCAGCCCCTCGTGTCAACCGTTGATGAACACTGTACAGACACAGGACGTCTACCAGCACAGCGCTCACCGTCTTGGATCAGGCGATCGACCTGGAGACCGACGCGGATGGCGGTTCCCGAGCCGGACTTTATCTTGCGTTTTGCTGCCCTCATGCACGACGTCAGCAAGCCGGCCACGCGACGCTTCGAATCAACGGCACGGTCTCTTTCCACCATCATGAATTGGTGGGTGCGAAGATGACGCGCAAGCGCATGAGGCTTTGCGTTTCGACAAAGCCGACGGACGCCGTGTCTGACTTGGTTGCTCTTCACTTGCGTTTCCATGGCTACGGCGATGCGAAGTGGGCGATTCGGCAGTTCGTCGCCGTCGCGGATGCGAGAGAACTCTCGAGCGCCTTCACCCGCTTGACCCGAGCAGACTGCACGACTCGCAATAAGCGCAGGCTGCATTCTTGTCTGCCGCCTATGACGATCTGGAAGAACGCATTGCCGCGCTGCGCGCGCAAGAAGAACTCGACGCGATCCGCCCCGATCTTGACGGCGACCAGATCATGGAGATTCTGGGGATTCGCCCCTCGAAGGCCGTGAAGATGGCGCGCGACTACCTCCTCGACCTGCGCATGGAAAAACGGGCCCACTGGGTGAAGAGGCCGCGCGCGAGGCCCTGCTTGCCTGGTGGGCATCCGATGAGAGTGCGCGAAGTCGCCGAAGGTACCAGGCTCAACAGGCTCGCTGGGAAGAAATGTCCGCGCAGAAGGGGCTTGCAAAACGTCGCGCTGCCGGTGAAAACTAAGCCGATCCGGAGCTACCTTTGAGCAATTGCCTGCCTTTCTGCATGGGCTAGTCACGATGAACCTATGCTGAAGGCTGGATTTCGCAGCAACTTTCACAAGCAAACGACGACCAGGGACGTCGCGCCATTCCCTCGCGAGCCGGGCAACTCGACGTCGAGCTTGCGCAGCAGCGTCGTGAAGGCGAGGAACCATCCCCAGACACCTGCTTCTTCTGCGCCAAAGCGCACTTCAGCAGTTGCACGAGTTTCTCGCACGTCCTCGAGCGGGCGGCAGCCAGTTCGAAAGCGGAAGTCGGCGCGCAAGCACTCGCGCAGCCTCGTCGGGGACTACCTCGCGCACGGGGTCAACGCGTCCGCATCACGTACAGCAGCGGCCGGTAAGGGCGGCGGGAAAAAAGGACCGACCAAAGGCAGAAGAAGCGCAGCCTCACGCTGGATTGCACGAGGGGCCTTCTACACCTTCCTCAGCCTCATTATTGCCGGCTTCGGTACCTTCCTCATCGCCTACGCCTCGTTGAAGATTCCGCAGGCGGATCAGGTTGCTCTTGCGCAGACGACGACCGTTTACTACGCCGATGGCACCACTGAAATGGGCCGGATGTCGCAGGTGAATAGGAAGATCATCGATTCCGGTACCCTGCCTGACTATGTTGCGCACGCGGTTGTTGCCTCGGAGATCGCACCTTTTGCACGAATTCGGGTGTCGATCTCAAAGGTATCGATCGTGCGCTGGTCAACATAACATTAGGGGTGGGGCACGCCAGGGCGCTTCGACCCCTGACCCAACAGTATGTTGAGCGCTACCGTCGGTGAAACGACCGGTTGTGTGGGTAAAGCCAAGGAAGCGATCCTTGCTCTCAAGATCAATCGAGAGCAGACCAAGGACGAGATCATTGGCAACTACCTCAACACCATTGCACTTTGGTCGCGGTGCTTACGGTATTGAAAGCCGCATCCCAGGCTTACTTCGGTCGACGAAGCAAAGGACCTCACCCTTTCCGAGGCCGCAATGATCGCCGGATCATCCCTGCTCCTTCTGCGTGGGACCCGGCGGTCGATGAAGAAAGCACGCTCGCGTTGGCAGCGCGTCATCAACCTGATGGTTGAGGACGGTTGGATTTCTGCAGAGCAGACGCAAACGCTGCTGAGTTCCCCAAAGACCGATGGTCGATACCTTGGGTGGTCCGACGATGGAAGGTTCGACCGGCTATCTCATGGAGCAGGTTCGGACTGAACTCGCGGCAGAAGGCTTTACGGCAGATCAGCTGGCGACCGGTGGATACCGCATCATTTCGACAATTGATAAGGACAAGCAGGATCAGGCTGTTGCCGCTGCAGAGTACATGTACACGGTGCGCGGATGGAATGAAGACGCCATGCACGTGGCGCTCACCTCGCTGGATCCTGCAACGGGTGAGATCGTCGCGAGAGTACGGCGGCAAGGATTACCTGAAGCGCCAGCAAAATGCGGCAACGCAAGACAGTATGGCTGCCGGTTCAACCTTCAAGCCTTTCGCCCTGGTTGCTCCACGCCGAGCAGGGGGTTCGATCTACGATGTTTACGATGGCTCTTCGCCCAAGACCTTCAGTGGAATGTCGCGTGCAGTGAGCAACGATTCCGGTGTGTCTTGGGGCCGTCAGAACCTGGTGAACGCAACGAAGAACTCGATCAACACTGTTTTTGTTGGACTCAGCCAGGAAGTTGGCCCCCGCAACAACGAAGAAGGTTGCTATCGACTGGGAATCCCCCGAGGACAGAGCGGCTTGGATGATTCGCTGCTCAACGTCTTGGGCTTTGCTGCTCCCCACAATATTGACCTGCGCACGCCTATTCGACGATCGCCTCGGGTGGAAAAGCGAACGACTCCGCACATTGTGCCGCGAGGTTCAAAACTCTGATGGTTCCAAGGTCTTTAAGGCAAACGTCGACCCGGAACAGGTTTTCGATACGAAGACCATGTCGACCGTCCTTCCCGCGCTTGAAGCAGTGACCGCTTCAGGTGGTACCGAGGCCGCGGCCGCACTCAAAGCAGGACACCGGCGAGTAAGACCGCGTACCTCGAAGACCAAAAGACCGCGCAGTTTGTTGGTTTTACTCCTGAACTGGTCACCGCAGTGAGCATGTACCAGCTCGATGAAAACGAGCAACCCGTCTCTTTGACGAATATCGGTGGCCTGGCCAATTCCACGGTGGTGACTGGCCGGTGACCGTGTGGATGCGCTACGCTGAAACGAGCGACCGCGAGACCAGACGAAGCTCCACTTCGATTGGTACACCCGCCAGTCGGCTACTCCTGGTCCCCACCCCAGGTTTCGACGACCACTCAAGCGAAGGACGCCGACTCCGACCCCCGGAGGCGAGTGAGCCGACACAGGGATCTGGTGCAGCCGACCCAGACTCCGACCGCTCAGAATACGGGTGCTGCCGGCTCCGAGGGTGGCGGTCCGGAGTCGGAGCAGAAACGAGGTAATTTCGGGGGCTCCATCGGCGCGGACACGTCTTCGAGGCGTCGAATGGGCAGCTGCTCGAGGCAGCTGCCTGACACCCGTGAAAAGAAGACAAAGGCCGGGGCCTCCCGAAGGAGTGCCCCGGCCCTCTTCATGGTCTTGTCAGACGCTCACTTGACAGCCAGCACGCGGACCTTGAGGTTCGCGGTGACTTCAGGTGAAGGTTGACCGTCACGGTGTGGTCACCGGTGGTCTTGATCGGGTCAGCGATGATCCGCGACGACGATCGATGGTCTGGCCCAGCTGTTCCTTCACTGCTTCTGCAATCTGAGAAGCGGAGACGGAACCGAAGAGGCGTCCATGTGCGCCAACCTTGCTGTTCACGGTCACAACCGCGGCCTGCAGGGCATCGCGCACGATGCGAGCATCGTCGATGGACGCTGATCTCACGACGGCGGCGAGCAGCAGCCATCTGATCGATCTGAACCTGTGCCCTTGGTCCGCTTGGTCGCGAAGCCACGGGGATCAGGTAGTTACGAGCGTATCCAGCCTTGACCTCGACGACATCGCCAGCGGATCCGAGACGATCCACATCGTGGGTGAGGATGAGCTTGGTGGTTGCCATTTTTCAGTCCTTCCCTTCGAATCAGCGGCCGGTAGAGGTGTGGGGCGGCAGAGCCATTTCGCGTGCGTTCTTGACGGCGCGAGCAATGCGACGCTGCTCCTGGACGGAGACACCGGTGACGCGGCGAGCGCGGATCTGCCGCGGTCCGAGATGAACTTACGCAGCAGAGCGGTGTCCTTGTAGTCGATCGATTCGGTCTTGGCCGACTTCAGCAGGTTGGCGCTTCTTCTTCTGATGGGCTTATTGCGAAGTTGAGGCTTCGCCATGATGTTCTCCTTGATGATCTGAGCGAGTGAACGCTCCCAAGCATGTGTTCAGCACGTGTGTGCGCGGTTACTTGGCGCGGTGCTGTTAGAAAGGGCGGATCCTGGGCGAAAAGGGTCGCGCACCGGAATCGGATGTGCGCCACGGATCGTCTTGGGAACCGCCGGCAGGTGCGCGTACGCCTGGCTCATGCGAGTAACCACCTTGGTTTCCGTAGCCCTGCTGCCGTCCGTAGCCGCCACCCTGGGGTAGCCTCCCTGGGGTGCGCCTGCCGAGGCCTGGCCGCCGGTGCGGGTGACCTGGGCCTTTGACGCAGTGAGGGGCCGACCTCGTCGACGGAAGTTCGACGACGGTACGACGTTCGCCCTCGCGGGTTTCGAAAAGAGCGCTGCACGAGGCGACCGGTGACAATGACGCATTCCCTTACGCGAGGGATTCGCCGACATTTTCAGCCATTTCTCGCCAGACGGAGCAGCGCATGAACGGGTTTCCCGTCCTTCCATTCGCCGCTTTGGCGGTCGAAGGAACGTGTGGGTGCCACCGTGAAGTCGGCGACGGGTGCTCCGCTCTGCGTCCAACGCAGTTCTGGATCATTGGTCAGTGCCAATGATCGTAATGACAGTTTCTCCAGCCATTGGATCTCCTTGCGGGTGGGCTGTGAGGGTGATTGCTCAGGGTGAGCGAAGGTCAGTGGGCGTCCGGACGCAGGAGCTTCGTGCGCAGGATGGACTCGTTCAGAGTCATCAAGCGGTTGATTTGCAGCGCAATTTCGGTGGTCGTCATGTTGATGACGACGTAGATGGCCCCTCAGACGGCGAGAATGTCGTAGGCAAGACGACGCTTGCCCCCAGATGTCGACCTTTTCGACGGAGCCGCCGTTAGCGGGTGACCTGCTCAAGGTACTTCTCCATCTGCGGGGCGACGGTGCGCTCGTCGATCGAAGGATCGAGGATCACCATCAGTTCGTATTCACGCACGTTGATACCCACCTCCTGTGGTCTTCGCGGTCACGGTATTTCCGTGACAGGAGGTATGCGTTTCTGTCACTGCGGAGTTCCACCGGCTTTTGCACTACGGACACATGGTGTCCACGAGACTGAGTTCCATCCCGGTGGGGTGGAAACAGTCCAGCGTCAAGTTGGCGTCAGCTTCCTGTCACGAGCGGTGAGATCACACTGCGGCCTGCGATGGAGCGACAGAATCATCCCGTGGAATAAGCGCATTTCTTGGCGAAACACGTGATCCACGAGTTCGTGATCGCTCGAGTCACCAGTGTACAAGCCGGTTACCAAACCACGAGTACCGCTACCGCCGCGGTCTCACTCGAGGCAGGGCCGAAGAAGCGCAGGCCGCAGCGCGGGAAGCAGGATCGCGAGGTTGAGGAATGCTGCCTTCGCAGAGAGCTCCGCGTCCCGCACCGATCAAGACGACCGTCGAGCAGGAACGTATGTGATTGGGCGAAGAAGACCGCATTGACGATGACCGCGGGGATCGCCATGTCGACGACGGCCTCGGAAACGAAAGAGGAAGGGATCCACGGGGGAAAGGAAAACGGTAAGCGCGCCGACGATGACACGCTCCGATTCCCCACCACGAGAGGGTGCGAATCGGGGTGCGCAGTTGCGAGCGATCTGAGCCGATGGCGAAACCGACCAGGTTTGCGAGGCGATAACAGGGAGTCGAAGGAAGACCGGGATTTGCCAGTGCGGACATGACGACTTGGTGGCCGCGAGGCCGTTGACGCTGATCGCCGTCGCGCTCCAGATCGAGGTGAGGGAAGGCCAGGCGGTGCGACCGAGCGTGCAGGAAGGAGAGGACCACCGACGCGGATTGGCGAATTCCGTCAGTGACGGACGCAAAAGAGACACCCGCGGCTCGTGCGGGGCGGGCGAGATCGACACCAAGCTGATCGCCATGATCGTTGAAACGATCGAGGTTCCAATTCCGCCGCCGACAATCCCCGAGGTTAATTCCGTAGATGAGGAAAGCGTTGAGGATGACGTTGAGGAGGGCAGCGACTCCCTGCGGCGATGAGGCGAGTGGTGTCCTTCATTCCGCGCAAAACTCCGGTGGCGGCCATGGTGATCAGCGATGCCGCAAGCCCCTGGCAGTGATGCGTGCAGGAATGACGAGGCGTAGGCATGATTTCCTCGGCTGCTCCCAGTGCGCGCAAGAGGGAGTGCCGATAGTGCGAGAACTCCCGAAAGTGATGCCGATGATGGCGGCCAGCCACACGGCATGGACGCCGAGTTCGCGGGCACGGCGCTCGTTTCCGGCTCCCATTGCTTGAGCGGTTTCGGCGGTGGTCGAGTGAGCCAAGAAGATCACACTGCGTGAGACCGTGTTGATCACGATCTGGCAGTGACATGCCAGCGATTCTTTCGGCGCCGGGTGGCCAACCATTGCGGAGTCGATCGTGAGGGGAAAAGCGGCTCGGCAATTGTTGCGCCCAGGGTGGGGATCGCGAGGAGAGGATTTGGCGTGTCAGGCTGGGCTGTTTGCTGTGAGTCTGTGCGGATTCATCGCGCTAACCGAAAGTGCTGAAAATATCCTCGGATGTGTCGGTGATTGTCGGTTTATCCACGAGTGGATTCATTTTGTGGATAAAGCCTGTTCAGGGCACTCTTTTAGCAGTTGATGCAGCCTGATTGTGGATAGCGAGTTGCGACTCGGTAAACTTCAACTGCGAGTTGAAACATGTCTTTTCGCTGATCAGCGCTTTCCACTGATTGTCCCTCCACTTTTTATCCACAGACTGTGTATACATCTGTGGAAAAGATCATACTCGGGAAAATGGCGGCTTCCGGGGAAAGCCTAAAACTGAAGGCAAGCTGAGAATAGGCTTGTGAAAGAGACTTCATCCACAGGGTATGTGGAGAGAGACGCGGCATATCCACAGAGTATCCACAATCCGTCCATTCGTGTTGAACTTGAGATGGCACTGGCGCTCGGCTTGCAGTAGGCTCGCGTGTACGCGCTCGCGTTTAACATCACATGCGCACAATCGCCTGAGAGCTTTCACATGGCATCGGAAGACTTCGATCGCACTCCACCCCAAGACATCGACGCAGATGTCCGTCTTGGGCTCCATGATGCTCTCAGAAGCAATCACCGATGTCAGCGAAGAAATTCGTGGAAGTGACTACTACAAGCCTGCCCACGAAACCATTCACAACACGATCATCGACCTCTGGGCCGGGGCGAACCCGCGGACGCAGTGACGGTCGTTGGTGAACTTCAAGCGCAGGGGATCTGTCCAGGGTCGGCGGGCCTCGTATATCCACAAGCCCTGATCGCATCGGTTTCCTACCCCGCAGCAAACGCAGCTACTACGCGCGAATCGTGGAAAAAAGAGCGCGTCTCGCGTCGCCTCGTCACTGCGGGCACGAGGTCGTCAACTCGGTTACGCGGACGCCGGCGGCGATGTCGATGAAATCGTCGACAAGCACAGGCGGAGATCTTCGTCCGTCGCGAACGCCAAGCGCAAACCGACTATGTGTCAATGGTGAGATGTCCGAAAACATCCTCACCGAGCTCGAAAAGATCGAACTCAACCAGAGCGAGGTCGCCGGCGATCCCCCACGGATTCGTCGACCTTGATCGAATGTGTGGTCTGCGAGGGCGGAGCAGATGATCATTGTCGCGGCGCGTCCTGCGATGGGTAAAGTCCACGCTGGCACTTGATTTTTGCCGCTCCGCCTCCATCAAGCACGACATCCCCGCATCGGTCATCTTCTCGCTGGAAATGTCCCAAAACGACATCGCCATGCGTATGCTCTCCGCTGAGTCCTCGGTCTTCGCATGAGCAAGATGATGAAGGGCGAGATGACCGAACGCGATTGGCGCAAAGGTTTTCGGAAACGACCGGAAGATCTCGACGCCCCGATCTTCGTCGACGACTCAGCGAATGTCACCATGACCGAGATTCGCTCGAAATGCTACCGACTCAAACAGCAGCACAATCTGGGCTTGGTCGTCGTGGACTACCTCCAGCTCATGACAACGGGCAAGAAGGTCGAATCACGTCAGCAGGAAGTTTCTGTCCTGTCGCGAAACCTCAAACTTTTTGGCCAAAGACCTCGATGTCCCGGTCATCGCTCGTCGCTGCAGCTGAACCGCGGTCCCCGGAAGCGAACGATAAAGCCGATGATGAGCGACCTGCGTGAATCGGGTTCCTCCGAACGAAAGACGCGGACATCATCATCCTCTTACACCGTCCGAGTACTACAATCCCGAGGATCGTCCGGGCGAAAAGCCGATCATTATCGTGGCAAAGCACCGTAACGGTGAGACCGGAACACTCGCGTCCTCTTCCAGGACACATGGCGCGCTTTGCGAACTCACCGCGAGGAACCCGCCTAATGTACGACCTGAATTCGATCACCCCGCCCATAGCTCAAGACCCCACGATGCCGCCCGAACTCATGGCGCAACTCGCGGCCGAGCGCCCTGACCTCGTCGGCATCTGCCGAAAAATCCCAGCCTGTATCCCGCATAAATTGCGCCAGTGGATTCTTGACTCGTCTGGGGAGACGCTCGAACCGCAGATTCAGTACACTCGAACATGCCGATTTGGCTGAGCGCTTCCGAAATGGGTATGCCCCCGGCCACGGGACACCGATCATCGATTACGGCGTCCAGGCGGCGCCAGCGCCCCGCAGCTTTCCAGCCGCCTCGGTCTGAAACCTGCCCAGCCACAGCGTCGCAGTACGCTCCAACGCCGATCCCACCACGGCCTCGTCAGGTGAGGCCGTGGATTGAAAACTGGCGAGAAGCGGCGAATAACGGTCCACTCAGCGACCTCGAGGGCCTTCGCGACGGAACGCTGTGCAAAAGCCTCGCGGGCAAAAAGAGCGTGCGAAACCGCGTGATCGCGGGGATCGTGGTGGCGATTATCGTCGCGGTGGGCGTCGTTGTCTGGCGCGTCGTCATTCTGATCACGCCGTCGACACTGAGCAGAGCAAAAGAGCAGACGATTCCGGTCACCAATCCAGCGCGTCGGCTCCATGTACTCGTGGAAGATGCACGCCAATAAGCAGCTGGATGCTGAAATGTACTGAAAAAGCCCAAGAGAGCCCAATGAGAGTCCCTGCGATGCCTTGGCGAATGATGAGCGGAATGACGGTCAGGATTCCCGCTCCGATGAGCATTGCCAGGTGAAGCTGCCAGGACATCGCACCATCGCCGGCACGCTGAAGGGTATGGAATGACGTCGATTGGTGGGCAACAAGGTAGGCGTAATAAATCCTAAAATTGGGATGACGACCGCGGTTTCAATAGCATTCCATCGAGGAGCAGCTTTGAGTGCGACTCACCAGTGAGGTACAGGCCGAAGGATGCGGGAAGTGCGAGCGAAAATCCACGGGAGCCAGCCGGAGGCCCCACGATGATGACCGCAACAGCGAGGACACCCAGGGCCAAGAGCAACGCCTTGAAAGCGCGAGATTCTCTGTGGAGAACGAGCATCCCCAGGGCAACCGTGAAGAGGGGATTGATGTAATAGCCGAGCGCGGCATCGGTCGTGTGGCCGATGAGGATCGCGCAACATAAGGTGGTCCAGTTGATGACAACCAAGAAACCTGCGGCGGCAAGTGGCGCCATGAGCGCGGGGTTCGGATCACGCGCCACATTCTGGGCGAGGAGCGAGTCGCGTGCCAGTGCAATCAAGCAGGCGATGAAGGCCCATAACGCTCGGTGAACGATGATTTCCAGCGAACCGGCCGGTTCAAGAAGGTGGAAAGTACAGCGGAAAAATCCCTACATGACGTGAGTGCCGACACCAGCAAAAGGTGATTTTCGAAATGCCTGCGTTTCGTGTGGGATGTTCACAGCCATAGGTGCAGAGTAACGGCTTGGATGAAAGGGTGCCCAGTGGCGAAGGGGAGTTCGGGCGTGAGATTCTCCTCGCCACCGGGCTCAGTCTTTTATTGACGAGGCCGTGGAGCCTTTTGGTGTGCGCTTCAGCGTTGGACGCGTGCGCCTCCGCCAGCGACCAGTCGTTCGACTTCCTGCAGTGACGCCATCGAAGTGTCGCCCGGAGTGGTCATTGCGAAGCGCTCCGTGGGCTGCTCCGTATTCAACTGCGCGTGCAACTTGGCCGAACTCCATGAGTCCGTAGATCAAACCGGAAGCGAAAGAATCTCCGCCGCCCACGCGGTCGAGGATCCGCACAGGCCGTGCGTTGCGTGTCGAGCGAAGCCGTCCTGGCGATCCCATGCAATTGCGCCCCAGTCGTTCACGGTTGCAGTCTGAACTTGGCGCAGGGTTGTCGCTGATGACCTGGAAGTTCGGGTAGGCCGCTTGCACCTGGTTGATCAGTGGCCTTGAAGGAATCGATCTGAAGGTTGGTGAGGGTTTTCGTCAGTACCTTCGACCTCAAAGCCGAGGGAGGCCGTAAAGTCTTCCTCGTTACCGATCATGACATCCATATCTGTGCCAACTCGCGATTAACTTCGGGCTTTTGTCAATGCCGCCTATTCCTTCCAAAAGGGAGGGGCGGTAGTTCAGATCGTAGGAAACAACAGTTCCGTGGCGCTTTGCAGCCTGCATCGCAGCCTTCGCGACCTCGGCTGAGTTTTCCGGACGGTGCTGCGAAAAATACCACCCGTATGCAGCCAGCGAACACCGAGTTCACCGAAGAGGTGATCCCAGTCCACGTCGGCGGCTTTCATCTGGAAATCGCAGTATGACCGCGGTCTGAGGTGCCGACCGCGCCGCGCACGCCAAATCCACGCTCGGTGAAATTTAAACCGTTGCGTGCTGCTCGGGCCAACTCCGTCGGATTCAACCCACTGAATGAACTGGGTATCAAGACCGAGGTCAGGATCAAGTCTTCGAGCAGACGGCCAACTTCATCGCGAACCAAGGAAGTGACGATGGCTCCGCGCTTGCCGAAACAGCGACGCAGGCCTCGGGAGCACGTTGTATTCACCACCGCCCTCGCTTGCATCGGAAGAACGAGCGGTGCGCACACGTCCTTCTCCGGGGATCAAGACGGAGCATGACTTCGCCGAGAGACGATGTCGTAAGCGCATTCCTTTGCAGACGCAGATTGAGGCTCATCGGCCGCACTCCTTTGCAATTTGGGCTGCCTGGGGCCGACAGAGACGTGATCGTGTCCCAAGCTTCTCTTCGACAAGGTTCTTTTTGACCATCCACGAGCTGCCACAGGCCGCAACTGCGGACTGCGAAATCTCGAGAGATTAGATGCGGAGACCCGCCGGTCGGGACGAAACGTAGACCCGGGAAGACTGCGGCGTAGGACCTGATCGCGGGGATTCCACCCATGATGTTGGCAGGGAAGAACTTCACGACATCGAGGCCGAGCTCGAGTGCGGCCAGTAATCAGCGTGGATCGGGACATGCGGGAAGGACGGGCACACCCGCCTCTTGGCAGAAACGGACCACATCTGCGGAGAAACCGGGAAACGATGACTGTGCACCCGCCTCGATTGCTGCCTGCGCTTGGCTCGGGTTGAGAACGGTGCCTGCGCCGACGACCAAGCCGTCAATCTGGGACATTTTGGAAATGGCCTCCCGGTGCCGCGGCAGTGCGGAAGGTGACTTCCGCGGTGGTGATACTCACCTTGAGCAGTGCATGTCCGACCTGGACGCCTTGCTCTGCGCTATCGACTACTACTACCGGCATGACCGGGTTCGCGGACAGAATGTCGTCTCAGTGACACTGTGACTCCTTGAGGATGTGGTGTGGTTTGAGCGTTGTTTTGCCGCTCCATTTAGGGACGAAGCGGGTGTGGTTGATTTCTGCCAGATTTGCGCTGGCGATACTTTCAGTAATCAGGACGCAAAGATCGTGCAGGGCGTTCTTGACTGCAGCGTTCAATGGGCATCGTGACGAGATACGGCGATCTTGGCTGGCCCGAAATCAATACAGTACTCCGACGCAGGCGATTCCCGGTCTCGTTTTCTTCAATTTCGATGGCGTAACCATGGATGCGGAACGCGATTTATTTCATCTTCGAGGCGCTGGGGAGTTGAGCTGGTTCCTCGACTGGTGCCAATCCAGGCGTCCATGTCGACGGGTCCTTCAGTTGCACCGATTATTGCGCGCCCCAGAGAAGTGGTTGCGGCGGGACTCGTCGTCCGACTTGTAGACCAGACGCGGACCGCGCGGTCGGGTTCAACATTTGTCGAGGTAGACGACAAAAGCGTCCTGACATCTGCCCTAAGTGCACGAGCTTCATTTGCTTTCTTCACTGATGCGCATGAGCGTCGGGGTGAAGCGCTGGCTGACAGGTGGTCCGCAGAGTTCCACCAATGTGCGACCAATGACGATGCAGCGCCGAGATGGTAGTAGCCACGTTGGTCTTGCTCTCACCCAGTCGCGTTCACGCAGGGTTGCAAGCGTGTGATGAAGGCTTGATTTATTCATGGAGAGGTCATCGGCAAGTTCGGCAAGGCTTTGTCCGTTGGAATCCAACCGTGCCATATGCTCGATGATGCGAAGCGCTTTGTCGACGGATGCAATAGTCGTTGAGCGCTTTTTTCTGCAGGCGCAGCACTGCTGGGTGCGCGCGTCGTCTCCCGCCATTACTGCCTCCTTGCATGGCGCTGTTAATGTGACGAATTCACATATCTGAAACGTTTGTTTTTGGCGATGTGAAATTACGGCCAGTGTACCCTGCCTGCGTCGCTTTGTGAAGTCCCTGTTTATATTATGCAGATCACTGCTGGGATCGGTTGACGTTGTGGGGGAGTGTCATGCAGCGTTTTGACTAGTGAAATGAGCATTTTCAGAGAATGAAATACTCGGTCTATCTCAACAGAGAGGGCATGCAAATGAGGCTTGGATTAGAGAGCCTGCACAGCGATGAATTAGCACAGGCTGGAATTACCCTTCCCGCCTTCGATATTCCGGCGATGCGCTACTGCCGCACATGAAAGTCCGCGCTGGATGCATTTTGACCGGGAAATATCTTCCGTGTGTACATTGCGCGATTAGCACAAGACCTGATGAACCAGGGCGGAAAGATCAGTGCGGCATCAGCGCAGTCGTCCCGCTTGCCCCAGTAGAACTTGACCACCAGCTGGCCGCCTTCGACCTGCTCACCTTGGGGTAACGCTCACGCCAGCGGCCAAAACCGACTTCAATGTCATCGGCTCACTGAGCGAAGGCCTCGCCTATCAACGGACGATGACTTCGCCGCACCGTCGAAAATCGCCACCAATCCGACGCTCCAAATCATCTCCTTCACCATTACCGAGAAGGGTTACCAGCCGACCAAGCTCGATGGCAGCTACCAGGATGGCTTCCTTGCTGATCTTGAAAAAGGATCCTCGTGAGCCAATGAGCAACACCATGGCTATGGTCACCGGTCTCGTGCTCTACCAGCGTTATCTGGCTGGCGGAGCACCGTCGCAATGATGTCCCTGCGACAACTTCTCCCACAATGGCGATATTTTGCGCCGTTCGGTCACGACCGTTGCCTCCGAATGGAATAAGCGCGGCAAGGTTCCCGTGAATTCCTCGCATGGCTGGAAGATGAAACAAAGGTTTCTTTCCCGATCTCCGTCATCGATAAAGATCACCCCGCGTCCCGCTCAGGCCATTGCAGATCGCTTGGCGGAAATAGGGCTTTACCGACATGGCCCTGGATACCTCAACGCGCACGCCGCTTGCTGGCTTCGTGAATACTGAACCCGCTGAATACCTGGTCGTCGAGATCGTTTCCCCAATGGTCGCCCCGCACTCGAGAAGGCAGGTGTTTACTTCACCGACCGTGACACCTGTGATCGCTTCGAACACATGAAGGTCACCACCTGCCTGAACCCCCTGCACACAGCGCTCGCGGTCACCGGTGTTCTTCTGCGCGAAACAACCATCGACGGTGAGATGAAGGACCCGGCTCTCCACGGTCTCGTGCATCAACTGGGATGGAATGAAGGACTGCCGGTCGTCGTCAACCCTGAATCGTCGCCCGGAAGACTTCCTGCGCGAAGTCGAAGAAGAACGCTTCCCCAACGCATTCCTCGGCGATACGCCCCAGCGCATTGCGCATGGATACTTCAGAAGCTGCCAATCCGCTTCGGAGACCATCAAGGCTTACCTGGCGCATCCCGAACTTGATCTGGGATCACCAAGGCAATCCCCTTCGTCTCGCAGCATGGTGCCGCTACCTCATGGGTATCGCAGACGATGGAGCACCGGTTGAGCTGTCTTCTGACCCACTTCTTGATGAGCCTCATGCCCTTTGTTGCGAACGTTCGACTCGGAGACGCCGGAAAGCGCGAAGGTGCGCTTCGCCCGATTCTTTCTCGACCCGAAATCTTCGGAGTCGATCTGTACACCACCCCCTGGCCACTAGGTCGAGGACCTCTCACCCAGATGATCGCCGGACCCGGGCGGTTCGCGAGCTACTCAACAAGGAGTTTGCACGATGAAAATGACATTCCGCTGGCATGGCAGCGCGGCCGACCCACCCCTCAGTACATCAAGCAGATCCCGGGGCGACCGGCCTCATGGGCGCGATGGACTGGATCCCTGTGGGTGAAGTCTGGTCCGAAGAAGAAATCAGAGTTCGTCGACGAAGTCCACGCCGCAGGCCTGGAAGTCGAGGTCATCGAGTCCGTCAACGTTCACGAAGACATCAAGCTCGGTAAGCCCACTCGCGATAAGTACATCGAAAACTACCGCAAGACCCTGGAAAAACCTGGCCAGAGTATGGCATCAAGGTCGTTGTCTACAACTTCATGCCCGTTTTCGACTGGCTGCGCACTGAGCTCAACCACGTCAATCCTGACGGATCGACGTGCCTGTACTACGACCACAAGGTCCCCGAGGGAATGACTCCGCAGGATATCGTCAAGGCAACCTTGGACGGCTCCGAGTTCTCTCTTCCCGGCTGGGAACCTGAGCGCATGGCTCACCTTGACGAGGTCATGGCTGAGTACACTGCGATGACCGAAGACCAGCTGCGTGAGAATTACCGCTACTTCCTGCAGGAATTGTTCCCACCCTGTGAACGTGTCGGTATCCGTATGGCCGTTCACCCTGACGATCCGGCATGGCCGTTGTTTGGGATTCCTCGCATCTGCAATACCGAATCTGATCTGGAGAAGATTGTCGAACTGGTAGATTCCGCAGCCAACTCGCTGTGTGTCTGCTCCGGTTCTCTGGGATCCAACCCCGAAAACGATGTTCCCGGAATCTTCCGTCGCTTCGGCGAGCGCGGCCGCATTGCAGCTGCGCACGTCCGCAACGTTCGCTACTTGGGAGAAAAAGCACTTCCAGGAAGCGGCACACTCTCTTCCGATGGCAGCCTCTGATATGCGCACGCCATCATGAAGGCAATTCACGACACCTGTCCCGATGTTCGTGCGTCCCGATCACGGTCGCATGATCTGGGGCGAAACGGGCGCTCTGGTTACCCTGCTCTACGATCGCGCTCTTGGCCTCGTTTACCTCAACGGACTTTACGAAGCGATTTCAGGAATCGCAGAACTGAATTAGAAAGGCAATTCAATGTCGAACGCTCCTGCCGCCGGCGCACCAGCAAAAAGAATCGCTGGTAACGCGCACCACCGGCGACCTCGTAAAGGCCGCGATGAGCGGTTGGCTGGGACCGCGCTGGAATTCATGGACTTCCAGCTCTACCTCTGGCTGCCGCACTGGTCTTCAAGGACATCTTCTTTGGACACGGTTTCACAGGCTGGTCGCCATCATGTCGGCAATGGCCGTTTACGGTGTGGGCTACATTGCCCGCCCGATCGGTGCTGGTACTTCGGTCGTATGGGTGACCGTATTGGCCCGTACCAAGGTTCTGTTCATCACCATCGCAATGATGGGTGTTGCAACCACACTGATCGGCTTCCCTGCCCACCCTACGACCAGGTTGGCTTCCTTGCCCCTCTTGCTGGTGCCGCTTCGCCTCGATCCAGGGCTCGGCGCTGGCGCTGAAGTGCAGGCCTTCGGTCATGCTGGCCGAGTACGCTCCTCGCAAGACCCGCGGTATCATCTCCTCCCTGGTTGCACTGGGCACCAACTCGGGCACCCTGGGCGCCGCAGCGATTTGGGCAGTCCTCCTGTCCACCATGGGTTCCCGGATGCAGTTGTCGCATGGGGATGGCGTATCCCCTTCATCGCCTCGGTTGTCGTCGTCATGGGCCTGGCCGTCTACATCCGACTGCACCTGAGGAAACCTCGTTTTCGAGGCCTCGAACGAAGAGGTTATTGCCGCTTACGACCAGCCCTTGAGAAGCAGGACGAGGCCGCCAAGGCCACCGCTCGCGAGATCCAGAAGACCCCCGAAGTCGTGGAAGGCCTTCCTCATCGCATCGACCCTGCGCTTTGGTCAGTCCGGTAACTCCGGCATGGTTCAGACCTACCCTCATCACCTTCCTGACCGCGAATGTTCTCGGTTTTGCGAAGTCAGTGGCCTCGAACATCGTCGTGTTCTCTTCGCTGGTCGGCTTCATCACCGTCCCGATCATCGGATGGCTGGGTGACAAGATCGGTCGTTAGCGCATGTACACGATCGTGACGATCCTCGGCCTGATCATGATCGTTCGCTTCTCTACTTGATGCTGCACAACGTGGGCACCGAAACCGTTATGGGAAAAAGACCGCTAACGGCGAAGCCACACACTTCTCTAACCCGACTCTGCTGTTCTTCATCGGTTACATCGTCCCGCACAACATCACCGTTCTGGCAATGTTCTCGCTGGAAAACATCACCATGGCCGAGTGCTTCGGTCTGCACACACCGCTACGAGCAGCTTGCACTGTCGAAGGAAAATCCGAACCTCGATCACCGCCGGTTTCGGTCCGCTCATCGCCGCCGCCCTGGTTGCTTTCTTCAACTCGTGGGTCGCTCTGGCGATTTTGATGGCCTTCTACACCGGCTGCACTTTGATCGCTTCGCTGATCATGCCCGAGGTCGGTGGCCGTGACCTCACCATTCGAGAGGATGCAATGGAATGAAGGCTGTACGCGTGAGAAAGAACGGCGAGGACGTCTCGCCGCACGTCGACACCGTCGAAGATCCGACCCCGGCCCCGGCCAGGTTCGTATCGCGATGGAGTGGGGTGGTATCTGCGGATCTGATCTTGCCTACTGGCGCCACGGTGCTCCGGAACCGCTATCTTGCGCGAGCCGCTGATCCTGGACGACGAGGTCGCGGGCACTCGTTGACATGGTCGGCGAGGGCGTTGAGACCGTGAAGGTCGGAGACCACGTAACAGTTCACCCGCAACCAACGTGGGTAACCACGTAATGCCCGAGCACTGCATCAAGGCGCGCGATAACTTGCGGCCCGAGTGCCGCTACTTCGGTTCTGCGGCATTCCTTCCTCACGAAAACGGCGGTTTTTCAACCCACTGCGTTGTTCGCGAGGACCAGATTCGCCACCCTCCGACTCGGTTTCCACGCGTCACGGCGCAGTCGCTGAACCCCTGGGTGTTGCGATTCATGCCGTGCATCGCGCGAGATGTTCGCGATAAGCGCGTCCTGGTGAACGGAACCGGCCCGATTGGTGCTCGGTCGTTGCGGCTGCGAAGCACGCGGGTGCTGCAAACCGTCTACGCCGCCGACATGGCCGAGGCCGCACTGAAGATTGCGTCCGCCATGGGTGCCGATGTCGTGATCGATCGTTCCAAGGGCGAGCCTTTGCCTGAGGACGTTGACATCGTGATCGAGGCTACGGGTGTGTCGCGTACGCTCGGCGATGTCTTCTTGTCCGTTGTCCGCGGTGGCCGCGTCGTTCAGGTTGGCAATATGCCCTGCCGGCGAAGTTCCTCGCCGCTCTCTGACAGATCGTGACTCGCGAGATTGAGTATGTCGGTTCTTACCGTTTCATCGATGAAATCTCGGACGCGATCCAGGCAATGGCTGACGGCTTGGATGTTGAGCCTTGCTGACTCACACCTTCGATATTGATGATGCCCTTGAGGCTTCCAGACCGCGGTGACCGCTCGACTGGTTCCTCGAGGTCATGCTCAAAGCTGTCCTAATCAGAACAGTTCGGGACGGTCGTAGGGCCGGGTAGCTTTAGGTGCTACCCGGCCCTCAGCTGTTCTTGGTCATTGTGTGAGCTACCCTGATGACATGTTCATACGCCCCGCCACTTCCGAGGATCTGGATTTCATCGAGTCTGCTTTTGACCACGCCCGCGAATTCATGCGGGTGAACGGTAACCCGACGCAGTGGCCCAGCGATTACCCCAACCGTAGTGACGCGCTCAGGGACATTGAAAGAGGCGAGTGCTTCCTTGTTTGTGATGAACAGGGGCCTTTGGCAGTGTTTAGTTTCGCTCGCGGGCCGGAAGAGGAGTATTCCCAGATTGATGGGGCCTGGCACTTCGATGATGAGTATGGCGTGATCCATCGCCTTGCCAGCGTCCGAGGCCGTGGGGTCACTCGCGTGGTCATGGACTTTTGCGCGGGGCGAGTCCCGTATTTGCGCTGCGATACGCACCTTGATAATGCGCCGATGCGTCGAGCGCTGGAGGCTTATGGGTTTGAGCCGTGCGGGATGATTTCGGTACGAGGCCAGTGCCCGCGAATTGCCTACGATGGGTTGTTTTCTCAAATATCGAAATAGTGTCGAGTAATTACTTGCTGAATCAGCTTTCTTCGTTAGGCTGAGACTGACCTCAACGACGGCGAGGAGGTGTGGCAATGGTGTCTTGGTCAGAGGTTCAGAAGTGGAATGCTGGAGTTTTCACGAGTCTTGCACAGCAGGTGGGAGACTCCGCAGAAGGTTGCAAGTCTAATCTCAAGCGTTTTGTGGATGTTCTTGCTGGTTTCGATCTCGAGGGTGCTACCGCAAGTGCGGCTCGTGATCAGGGGCGCTTTCGGATCGAGGCGGCCCGCCGTCAGGTGGAAGACCTTCGTGCTTTACAGGAGATTTTCTTGTGGGCCGAGCACGAAGTCAGTGATATCGCGGCCGATGTGACGAGTATTCATGAGATTGAGCGGACGACGAATATTACGATTTCTGAGTCAGGTGCGGTAGCTCCACGCGATCCGATGGTGTTTTATGGCCGAAATAATCCGTTTGTGGACGATGAGCCAGCGTTGCAGTTCGCTTCCACCCGGATCGCAAGCCTTCTTTCACGCGCTGAGGCCTTTATTAGTGAGCTGGAAGCTCGCTTTTCGCGAGTGAACAGCGGAGAGGCTGGTGCAGAACATGCATATCAGACTTCGGATAACGAAGAAGCTCAACTTCCTCCGCCTGGTTCGAATCCCAGGCAGATTGCCGCATGGTGGGGTTCATTGAGTCCTCAACAACAGGAAGAGTTAATTAAAAAGTATCCAGAGATTATCGGAAATCTGGATGGAGTAGACATTAAGATGCGTGACCGGGTGAACCGTAGTCTCGTTGACGGAATGCTGACGGAAGCTCGAGATAGGGAACGTCAAACCCATGACGACCTTGTGCATCTGGGAATGACTTCACATTCGTATGCAAATCGCTATTCGAAGGCACTTGACGATGTAGAAGATCTCGAAGTTCTTCAGGAGGTTCTTAAGGATCGCGAACGAAAGTTGTTGGTGTGCGATCGTAGTGGTGAACGTCTAAAAGTTGCTATTGGCATCGGTGATTTTGGTACAGCTGAGCATGTTGGCGTTTTTGTCCCGGGGATGGGGACGACGGTTAGGGGTAGTTTGCTGAATTACGTCACGAAATCGGAAGGACTAAATACGACTGCACAGGGACTGCGGAAATCGAGTTATGCAACAGTAGCGTGGCTGGGGTATGACGCGCCTTTGAGCATCCCGAATGTGGCGAACACGCATCGTGCGAATGCTGGTGCGGATAGGCTCGAAAATTTCCTTGAAGGCTTGAAGGCGACATTTGAAGAAAAAGAGAAAAAAAGTACATCTAACTCTTCTCGGTCATTCTTATGGCTCAACGACGTCGGGGATTGCAGCATCGCATGTCCAGCCCAATGTGGTTGATGATCTTGTACTGTTTGGCTCCCCTGGTTCGGGGGTTCAGCTTGGTGCTGAATACCGCGTGCCGGAGGGACACCGATGGGTCAGTGCTGTCCCCTATTACGGAGATATAGTTCAGGGGATTGGTACTGACATCAATTTTGGTCGGAATCCAACAGAAATGCCAGCATTTAGACACATTAGTGGTGACGCTACGGAAGGTGAAACCTATCGAACCTTCACGCACCCCTTTGGAAACCATTCGACGTATCTAGAGAATAATACTGAGACGCAGAAGGATATGGCGAGAATTTTGGCTGGTTTGGAGCCGGGCTCATGAAGCGTTTTTGGCGTGTGGTTGTGGTGCTTGTGTGCGCTGTTGTGGGTTTTTTTGTGTTTTCGTTTTATGCGTTGTTGCATGATGATGGTTTGCCGTCGATGGATGGGCGTCTTCCTTTGGAGAAGCGTGTGTCGATTGAGGCGTTTCAGCGTGATGTGGAGCCTCATATTCTCTCTGCTCGGCAGGCGCTGTTTGAAGATACCGGTGGGAGTACGTCCCTATTCGGAGGGCAGTAGGATAAGTACGGCTGTGGGTGAGTCGTGGACTTTGTATAGTCAGAACACCGATGGGGCTAAAGTGTCTGTGGACGCAGTCTACGAGGTCATGCGTGATTATGTGGAACCTTATGGTTATGTTCTTGCTTTGGATAAGACTTACAAAGACGGTTCACGCAGCTTGGTATGGCGCGACTATGACAATGGCGGAACAGTCGATGTGAATATCAATGGGGATTGGACGAGTTTTGCTTATGGGAGTGGTGCTCGTCCTTCTGATGGTTCTGTGCTGACCCGCGGGTGTTGATTCCCAATGATTCTCGGGATGTTGCTGGATACGTGAGTCCTAGTCTTCCCAGTATTGGGTATTGGGATTTGGATGCGCCTAGATTTCCAGAGACTGATGGCAGTGAGTTGGAGAAAGAACGTCAGTCGATTGAGGTGTTTGAGCGTGAGGTTGAGCCGGGGATTTTGAGTTTCAGAGACGAAATTGTTGGTGATTCTCCGTATTACGTGGCTCATAGACCTAGTGAGATAGACGCCGATACGAAAGATCTTCTTGTTAAGCGGTATTGGCTTGAAAGCCAGCGTGTTCAGTGTGGTCCGCGTGATGTGGAGCGGGTTATCGAGATGGGGAATGCACATTTGAATCCACTGGGCTATGAGTTGGTGTATGACTATGCCAGTTCAAAACCTGGGGTTGGCCACTACCTTGCGTGGAAGGATGAGAAGAATGGGGGGGATTGTGACGGTTATTCTTCGTCAGGAGAATACGGAGTTTAGTTATGAGAGTGGTGCTCGTCCTTCTGATGGTTCTGTTCCTGACCCAACGGTGCTGATTCCCAACGACCACCGCGACCTACCAGACCCCTTGGATAAGACGGGCCACTGAGATGACTGATATTTCTTTCCGTGAGGGGGCTTATGAAGCCCTTGCTCGTAGTTTGGGTGATTTGCGTGCGGGAGTGGGGAAAACCGAAGTGTTTTTCTCATCGTTAATTGAACAGAACCTACCGGGGATTGCTCATCTTTCCTGTGCGCGTTCAGTTGAGGAACGAGTCAACCTGCGCAGGCGCCGCTCGATTAGTGCAATAGAAGAGTTGGGTGATTTGTACAGGAAGACGGGGAAGGACTTACTTGACCTTGAAGAGGAGCAGCGGCGGACAATTCGCCGTCTAAGCTCAGCCGCTTTTGGTGGAGTGGGGATGCCTGAGGACACGCAGCGTGCGTATGCGGCTGCAGTCAATGCGCGTCCAGATCTGGTCCAACGCGCGGAACAGCTCAATCAGTAGTGCGTCATGATGATTGAGTGGTAAGGCGGTGCCTGTTTGATTAGGGCGAGGAGGTGTGGTGGTGTCTGATTCGCAGTCCACGCGTGGAATGCAGCGAGGGCGCGTGAAGCGCCATGTTGCGGTACGTGCTGCGTTTTATAGGCGCAGTGGTGGGATTCTATTCGCGATATGGGTGTTTATTGGAATTATCTGCTCCCTCACATCGATATTCCCCCGCGTGAGGGTGGGGATCTTCCTTTGAGAAACGTGTGTCGATTGAGGCGTTTCAGCGTGATGTGGGCCGCACATTCTTTCCGCACGAAATGAAATTTTTAGTGGTTCTCAGTCTCTTCGTCCTGAGACTGAGAAGAGCAAATTAGTCGTCTCTCACGATGGATGGAGCTGTCCAGTCAGAGAGTACGTGGGGGTACCCAATCCCCCAGACCGCGTTGAAGAAATTCTCGGCCGGTATCTCGAACCCCTTGGGTATGTATCGATTGTGCATGATCAGGAGAGTCTGCTTTGGCGTGACAATAAGAATGGAGGGCGTGTTGAAATCTTAATTAGGGATCAGTCATTGGCTTTTCAATATGACACCCAAGATCGTCCTTCTGATGGTTCTGTGCCTGATCCGCGGGTGCTGATTCCTAATGATTCTCGGGATGTTGCCGAGATATGTGAGTCCTAGTCTTCCGTATTTGGGATTTTTGATGGGACGCGCCTAGATTTCCAAGAGACTGATGGCAGCGAGTTGGAGAGAAAACGTCAGTCGATTGAGGTGTTTGAGCGTGAGGTTGAGCCGGAGATTTTGAGTTTCAGAGACGAAATTGTTGGTGATTCGCCGTATTACGTGGCTCACAGCAGCCCTAGCGAGATGGAAACGAGGAAGAGGTATCCCACTCCAGAGTATTGGCTATGAGCCAGCGTGTTCAGTGTGGTCCGCGTGATGTGGGGCGGGTTGTTGAGTGGGGGAATGCTCATTTGAATCCGCTGGGCTATGAGTTGGTGTATGACTATGCCAGTCCGGTACCTGGGGTTGGCCACTATCTTGCGTGGAAGGATGAGAAGAATGGGGGGCTTGTGACGGTCATTCTTCGCCAGGAGAATACGGAGTTTAGTTACAAGAGTGGTGCTCGTCCTTCTGATGGTTCTGTGCCTGACCCGACGGTGTTGATTCTCAACGACCACCGCGACCTACCAGACCCTGCCGCATAGCCTCGGCCTCGGCCTCGGCTTATTCCCTCATGCTGACGTGGATGGTGGGGATGAAGACCGGCATGGTTAAAAGACGAAAGGAGCTCCTCAAGGCTCACACAATACGCCCTAAATCCATGTAGCGCTGCGCTGTTGCACCTGTCGTCGGGAAGCAGCGCGGGTAGGTAGAAACAAGATCTCGTAGTTCTCGTCCTCATAATTCGTAAACAACCCAGTCTCATCGAAGCCATTGCGCTGATAAAAAGCCAGTCGCCTCTCCGCTGGTGAAAAATTCTCGGCATCGCGAAGCATCGGTTTCAATTTCAGGGCAATCGCGTGTTCGGGATAGTGCTCTGCGAGTTGGGACAGGATGCGCGAACCATACCCCTTGGAACGTGCGGAACGGTCCGTTGCCAGGAAGATGACAAAAGAGTAAATCCTCAGAGTGAATCGTGAGGGTAATCCCGCAAAAAACTCGACTCTTGAGCGGGATCAAAGTAAAGCCAGAAAATCAATGGAACGACGCAGTGCGAAGGTGTTGAGTACCCATTCAGGCACGAGTTCAGAAGAGGAAAGCCTCGGTGAGGCGCGCGAACTTGAGGATAGAAGTGTGAAAAACGGCGGACGGGGAGAGTAATTAAATGGGAATCGCAAGAACTCACCCCTTAATAGTAGAAGAAGCCTCATAAAGATCTCATGACAAGTGTCATGTGAAACTTCGTTCAAACGCCACTGTTGCCCTTTGCGCCTCGACGGTTGACTAGAGGCATGAACACGAACACGGATCACTCCACCACCGGCGATCTTCGCCGAAGCCTCGTCAAAACCTACGGGCAGGGTTCAGGCCCTCAAAGGAATCAACATGCGCGTCGATTCCGGCGAGATCGTCGCATTCTTGGGCCGCAATGGCGCGGAAAGAGCACGACGATCGACATCATCTTGGGCCTGCAAGAGGCCAATGGCGGCACGGTCTGAAGTTTTCGGCATGAGCGCCAAGGAAGCAATTCGGCGCCGCCTCGTGGGAGTCGTGCTGCAAACCGGCGCACTGCCCAATGACTACACCGTCGCAGAACTCCTCAAACTCTTCGCCGCGTCTACAAGCGCGAAGAATCCATCGACCCCATCGTTGACGAGACCTACCTCCGACACCTCCTCGCGCGCAAGATTCGTAAGCTCTCCGGCGGCGAGCAGCAGCGCGTCCGCCTGCACTCGCCCTCCTCCCCGACCCCGAACTCATCATCCTCGACGAGCCGACCGCCGGTATGGACGCCGCCATGCGCAAGGAGTTCTGGGAGCTCGTGAGGCGCCCAGGCCTCCGAAAAGGCAAGACGATCCTCTTCGCCACCCACTACCTGGCCGAGGCGCAGGACTACGCCGAGCGCACCATCATCGTCAACGCCGGCGAGATCACCGCGGACGCCCCGACCGAGGAAATCGCCGCCCCCTCGACAACGCGCGCTTGCCTTCTCTGTTCCCCGCGCGCGCCTGGGCCGAGGTCCGAGCCTCCTTGGCTGCTCGCGCCGAAGAATTGGGGAACGACGTGGGGCTGAGCGAAGTGCCGAGGCCAGATCCGCGAATCCGCTACCGAAAGTTCCGCGGGGAGGGCGCCGATGAACAGTGGGTGCGCGTAGAGTTCCGCACGACCTTCTCCGATGAGGCAGCGCGCTTCGTCAGTGGCCTTGAGAATGCTCGCGAGTTTGAGATCGTCTTCTCCAGCCTCGAGGACGTTTTCTCAGAGCTCACTCAGTAAGGAAGCGGGCGGTAGGTCGGTGCCCGACCAGCCGCGATATCCGACGAGCTCCGCGCACTTCCCCCACAGCTTTTACGTATATAAGGATTTAAAATGACAACGCACACTCACGCAGAAACCAACCCCTGGAGCAGCTCGCACCGCAGTTAGCTCATGGGAAGGAATCGGGATGCTCACCTGGAAGGCCTTCCTCAAACTGGTGGCAAAAACCCGGCCATGTTCGGTTTTGCACTGATTCTGCCGATCTTCCTCTACATGATGTTCGGCGCCGGACAGGAATACTCGAAAAAGAGTGGGCGGTCAACGCCAATGTCGGCGCAACTGTCCCTCGTCTCCATGACCCTCTACGGCGTGATGATCGCCGGGGCATCAGCTGCAACGGCCGTCGCCTTGGAGCGCACGTCCGGAACATCTCGCCTCTTCGCGCTTACTCCCGTGAGCTCCGGAGCCTTCATCTTCTCCCGTCTGGTCGCAGCAATCTCCGCATGAGCGCCGTCGTCATTGCTATCACCCTACGGCGTGGGTTATGCGACTGGAGCGCGCATGACTCCCGCAGCCTGGATCCAAAGCGCCCTGATTGTCCTGGCCGCGGCCATGATGTCAGCAACGCTGGGTCTGGCACTGGGATTCCTCCTGCGCTCGGATACCTCCTTCGCAGTGATCAACGGCGTTGTCGTCTTGGGCGCATTCCTTGCCGGAATGTTCATTCCGATTGACTCCATGGGGACTTTCTTCAAGACCATCGCCCCGGGAAGCCCCTTCTACGGGATCTTCTACCTCTCGCAACTACCCCTGTACGGTTTCGATTCCTTCAAGTGGACCTGGGTAATTTCTGCAGCGGCCTGGTTCATTCCCTTTGTCGTGCTTGCAGTTTGGGCGCAGCACAGGGACACTGATCGCTGACAGACTTCACGTGCCACACGAAGAATTCCAGGAAAAGCGGGAGAGGGAAGAGCATGGACACCACCACAGCCAAAGCATCGTGGACGCAGCGCACCCGCGCTTGTCCGCAGTGTTGTGGGCACTTCCCTACCTGGCGTTCTTGGCCTTTCCCTTGGGGATGATTCCTTCCGTTGAATCTCCCGGGCTGATCGCGCTGGTCCTCACCCTGGTCTTTGGGGTTGCCGCTGCTGATATCGCGATCTACGTCGTGAACCCAACCCCCGAATGGGGAGCACACATCAAGAAGAAGATGTGGATCTCGCACGGGATCTTGCTGGCTTTGGTGGTTTGCGCTGAGGGATAGTTCTGGTCGCAGCCGGCGCATCGCGAGTGACCTCGGCACTTTTCATCACCTACTCAATTGCGGGCTGGAACCTTCAAGCACCTCGGAATTACGTGGTCCCCGGCCTGGTGGCGCTCGTCGGCTGGGAAGTGATCGCCATCTTGCTTCCCATTGGCAGCATTGACGCACTGGCCTTGAGCTGCGCGATCATCGCCCTGCTCATGGTTTTGGGCTAAAAGCCTGGCCGTGCGTCGCAGTTTCGATAACCGCCACTCAGAGGAACAACGCCAACGCCAGCAATCAGTCTGGTCCGCGAACGCGAACGCCTGCGTTTCGCCGGAGATCTACACGATATCCTCGGGCACTCGCTGACCGTCATCACTATGAAGAACGAACTTGCCCAGCGCCTGCTTTCCGTTGGAAGATTGACGAAGCCGGTGAACAGATTGCGCAGACCCTGGGTTGTCTCGCCAGGCGAAAGAGGACCTGCGGGGATCATTGCGGCCTCGCGCAGTTTGTCCCCGGAAGAAGAAGTGAATTCGGCGCGCGAACTCTGCGAGCAAGCGGGGATTGAATTCACCGCCGATATCGAGGCGACATTCCACCCCGGCCCTCGCGCTCCCTTGCTGCTCACATCATCCGTGAGGAACTGCCAACGCCATTACTCACGCCCACCCCAAGAGCATCCACGTGCTCCTGACTCCCGCTGAGGTCCTCGTACGAAACGACGGATACTCTGCAGAAGTACTCTGTGCCTCGCGAGGTGGGGAACGGGACTTGAGGACTACGTGAGCGCGCGGCCTCGGAAGGGATGTGACCTGGGGGAGTGAAGGCAGCACCTGGGAGCTGCGGCTGGCGTTCAAGGGCGGGGCGCTCTGAGCTGCGTGTACGATTGACGGGTCAAGTACTGCGCTTCGAAGGACACCGCATGATTCACGTGATTGTGGTCGACGACCAGGCCCTGATCCGTGGTGCGCTCAGTGCGCTCGATTGACCTCGAGGACGACATGGAAGTTGTCGCTCAGGCGGGTAATGGGCACGAGGCCTTGGCTGCTATCGAAGACTACGCGGGCGCGCATCCAGGTAGCGAGGTCCCGCTGGTCGTCATTATGGACGTTGAGATGCCCGTGATGGATGGAATCAGTACCGCCACTGCACTGAAAGAACGAGGATCGGCCGCGCGCGTACTCATGGTGACAACCTTCGGGCGCCCCGGCTACGTCCAGCGCGCACTCGATGCAGGAGCATTGGGTTTCGTTGTCAAGGACGCTCCTGCTACTCAACTGCTTGACGCAATTCGTCGAACCTCACAGGGACTTCGCGTCGTTGACCCGCGCTCGCGGTCGACGCGCTCACGAGGCCAAAAGCCCGCTCAGCGCCCGCGAAGTCGGGTACTGCGCGCGCTGCAGCGGCGGGACCGTGGAGGACGTGGCCTCGGAACTCATCGCTGTCGGCGGGACGGTACGCAACTACGTGAGCTCGGCGATGGATAAGACCCACGCGCACACGCGCGCCGAAGCGCTCAAGGTCGCGACTGAGAATGGGTGGTTGTAAACTGAGATTCCATGGTAAACAGCTATGGACGTCGACAAGACGCACAGGAAAACATCACTCGCCACATCTTTGTCACCGGAGGTGTGGTTTCTTCTTTAGGTAAAGGTTTGACGGCCTCGTCGCTGGGGCGCCTGCTGCGTTCACGCGGCCCTGAGCGTTGCCATGCAAAGCTCGATCCCTACATCAATGTCGATCCGGGGACCATGATCCCTTCCAACATGGTGAGGTTTTCGTCACGGAGACGGTGCGGAAACTGATCTGGATATCGGCCACTACGAGGCGCTTCTGGACGTGAACCTCTCCGGCGCGGCGAGATGCAACGACCGGCCAGGTGTACTCCACCGTCATCGCGAAGGAACGCCGCGGCGAATACCTGGGCGACACCGTCCAGGTCATTCCTCATCACGGATGAGGATCAGGCGCGTCGTGCGCGCAGGCCATCCCCGACGCCGAGGGAAACGCTCCCGATGTCATCATCACGGAAATTACGGGACCGTGGGCGGATCATTGAGTCCAGCTCTTGGAGGCCGCGCGTCAGGTGCGCGCCGACCTGGGTCGCGACAATGTCGCCTTCGTGCATGTTGCGCTGATTCCTTCCTGCCCGCGGCTGGTGAACTCAAAGACCAAGCCGACCCAGCACTCGGTTGCGACGCTGCGTTCGATCGGTATCGAGCCCGATGCCCCAGTGCTGCGTACCGACCGACCGCTGCCCGAGGAATCAAAAGCGAGGTTGCACTCATGTGCGATGTTGACGTGACGCGGTCATCGAATGCAAGGATGCGGCCTCGATCTACGAGGTCCCCGACACTGCACCGCGAGAGCTTGGACGCATTCTGGTTTCAGCGACTGGGCTGGCTTTCCGCGACGTGGACTGGAGCGAGGTGGAACGAGCTCCTTGAGCGCGATCGAGTCCCCGAAGTACCGCGTTGAGGTCGCCTTGGTTGAAAGTACATCAACCTGCACGACGCTTACCTTTCGGTTTCGAGGCCGTGAAGCACGGTGGATTTGCGAATAATCGCGCGTGGACCTGCGTTGGGTTGCCTCTGACACCTGCTGAGACTCCCGATGGGGCGCAGAAGGCACTGGAAGGTGTGGATGCGATTATCGTCCCCGGCGGTTTCGGCATCCGGGCATTGAAGGCAAGCGTTGCGCGCGGTGGGCGCGCGGCATCGCGTACCGACCCTTGGCCTGTGCTTGGGCTTGCATGCATGGTCATCGAGGCCGCGCGTGACCTCTTGGGGTTGACAGGGGCCTCGTCGACCGAGATGGATCCCGAGACTCCCGATCCGGTCGTTCGCACGATGGACTCCCAGGTCGACACTGTTGAGGGCGATGGAGATCTGGGTGGGACCATGCGACTTGGCGCGTACCCGCGGTCCTTCAGGAGGGCTCTGCTGTTGCCGGGGCCTATGGAAGACCCAGGTTTCGGAGCGCCACCGTCACCGTTTCGAGGGTGAACAATGACTACCGCGATCAGCTGGAATCGGTTGGCCTGCACATCTCGGGTACCTCCCCGATGGGAACCTGGTCGAATTTGTCGAGTTGGATCGCCCATGCACCCTACTAGTGGCAACTCAGGCACCCCGAGTTCAAGTCGCGTCCGACGAAGGCTCACCCGCTATTCGCGGGCCTCGTTCGCTGCTGCACAGAGCGTCACGTTGAGAAGTACGCCGCGCGAGGCGGCGCAAGTAGAGCTTTAGCTCCTCTTTCCTGGTTTAGCTCACAGATTCCTGGCTATGAACGCTCATACGTCAGGAATCAACGAGCTAAACCAGGAGGGAGATGGAGGGCTATGAGCGCTCATTTCATTTTGGTTCCTCATCCCTCCTTCCTGGTTTAGCTCACAGATTCCTGGCCTATGACCGTTCTGGGCCGTAGGTGAGCGAGCTAAAAGCAGGAAGGGGAGGAGCTAAAGCAGGAAGGGAGGGCTAAGCCAGGAGTGATGGAGGGGAGAGCACGGGCTCTGACGATAGCCCTCCCTGAACGCGTGTAGACATCGCCCGAAGTTGGTGTTCACTGAGATCACGAACATCCAAGGTCCGCAGGGCATTCGCACCTCCACCAACGAAGATTTGGTAGGTTCTTCGTGTTATTCGATGAAACTCAACTTCCCGAAACGCACTCGGCACTTCACTTTCCGGCCGATGAGTGGTGGAAGAGCGCGGTTGTTTACCAGATCTATCCCCGCTCATTTAACGACGCGAACGGAGACGGTTTCGGCGATCTCCAAGGATCCGCTCCAGGTTGGGATACCTGAAGGAACTGGGCGTTGATGTCCTGTGGCTCTCGCCGATCTACCGCTCACCCCAAGCCGACAACGGCTACGACATCTCCGATTATCAGGATATTGATCGCTCGGCACCATGGACGATTTCACTGAACTCATCGCAGACGTTCATGCCCCTTGGAATGAAACTGGTCTGGACCCGGTCGTCAACCACACCTCGGACGAGCACCCGTGGTTCATCGAATCACGCTCATCTATCGATAATCCGAAGCGCGATTGGTACTACTGGCGTGACCCGCGCCCTGGTTTTGAAGGCGGCACCCCCGGAGCCGAACCCACGAATTAGGGTCATTCTTCTCTGGCCCCGTGTGGAAAGTACGACCCGCACACCGGTCAGTACTACCTCCATCTTCGCAGAAAAACAGCCCGACCTGAACTGGGAGAACTCGAGTTCGCCAGGCCGTCTACGAAATGATGCGCTGGTGGCTAGACCGCGGGGTCGATGGCTTCCGAATGGATGTCATCAACCTGATCTCCAAGGTCCCCGGCGCTTCCCGATGGCACCTGTCATCCAGGCTACGAATTTGCAGATGGAAGCCCCTTCTGCATGGAGGGGCGCGCTGCATGAATTTCTCCAGGAAATGTACGGCGAGGTTTTTCCGAAGGCCGCGAGCGATCTTCACCGTCGGGGAAACGCGGGTACTCCTCGAAAATGCGCCTCTCTACTCCGATCCTGCGCGCCACGAAGTCAACATGATCTTCCAATTCGAGCATGTCGGCCTGGGCCTGCCCGAAGGAAAGTTCGGCCGACGCACCCTGGAAGCGGGAGACCTTGCGGATTCGCTCACGCGCTGGCAAGAAGGCCTCGCCGAGCGAGGATGGAACAGCCTCTACCTGTGCAACCACGATCAACCGCGTACGGTCAGTCGTTTCGGCGACGAAAAGTACTGGTATGACAGCGCGACTGCGCTTGCGACGATTCTTCACCTCCTGCGCGGAACCCCGTATATCTACCAGGGTGAAGAACTGGGTATGACGAACACGGTCTTCGCGGGAATTGAGGACTTTGAGGACAGTGAGTCCACCAACTACTACCGTGTGGCCACCGAACACGGAGACGATCCCTGAGCGCCTCCTTGAGGGTCTGCGCGCGATGGGTCGCGATAACGCACACGTACTCCGTCCAGTGGGATGCGTCGGATCACGCCGGTTTTACGACGGGTACGCCGTGGATTGCTCTGAACCCGAACTATCCGGTGATCAACGCCTCCCGAGCAGGTGGGGACCCGGTTTCGGTATTCTCCTACTTCCGTGCGCTCATTCGTCTGCGTCACCACCTCCGGTTGTCGCTGATGGGCGCTTCGAGCAGCATCGATGCGGGTCATCGTGAGATCTTTCGCTTTCCGCCGCACCTTGGGTGAGCGGAGCTGGTAGTTGTGCAAAATCTTTCCTCGAAAGATCTGGCTCCGGTCCTTCCTTCAGAGATTTCGAGGCCGTGCCGGCGTTCGTCCCAGTTCTGACCAATGCGAATGTGTGGGAAGAGATGGGTGCACTGCCGCTCCGTGGAGGGCACGGGTTTTTCCTTGGAGGAGAGGTGGGCTCGGTCTCTTCTTTGGGTGCGTCACGTCTCACATGAAATTGGTTTGCAATGAGTGATCGCGGCGCGATACTCTTCTGACAATTTGGGCTGGTTCAGCACCAGGTTGATGAAGTTTACGAATGTAGTGCCACGAAACCTAGAAAGCAGGAAGGATAACCGATGAGCACGATCACCCCACCCGAAAAATAGAGAAGTCACTCGACACGATGATGACTTCTCATTTGAAGCAGTTCCATCAAAAAGAACCGACGGTCATTTTAGGCCGTCGGTTTTGTTATGCTCGGCTTCACCTTCTTCTCGGCCTCGATGAGCGTTGGAGCAAAGCTCGGAAACGGCCTCAATTACTCACAGTACGTGTGGGCAGTGATCATCGGCGGCGCGATCTTGGCCGTCTACACCGGATCCCTGGGCTACATCGGCGCAAAGACCGGATTGAGCTGACCTCATGTCTCGCACACCTTCGGACGAATTGGTTTCCTACTCTCCCCTCGGCGCTCATCTCCTTCACGCAGATGGGCTGGTTCGGTGTCGGCGTGGCAATATTTCCGGTATCCCGCAGCTGAAACCCCTGGGAATCAGCCCCTGGCCAGTCATCATCGTTGCAGGCGGACTCATGACCGCCTCGGCCTACTTCGGAATCAAGGCCATCGAAATCGTCTCCTTCATTTCGGTGCCCCTGATCGCAATCCTCGGAAGCTACTCGATGATCTCCGCAGTGAACGACGGAGGCGGCCTCCAGGCAGTCTTCGGACACAACCACGGCATGACCACGGTGACCGCAATCGGCCTCGTCATCGGAGGCTTCGTCTCCGGAGGAAGCGCAACCCCGAACTTCACGCGTTTCGCTAAGACCACCACTTCGGCGGTTATCACGACGGTCATCGCCTTCTTCATCGGCAACACCTGATGTTTGCTCCTTCGGTGCGGTCGGCGGTGCCTTCACCGGCAAGGACGACATCTTCTACGTCATGATGGCCCAGGGACTGCTGATCCCCTGCCCTCATCGTCCTCGGCGCAAACATCTGGACCACGAGAACAACGCCCTGTACGACCGGTCTTGGATACGCGAACATCACTGGAATCAACAAAAGCCCCTGGTCCTGGTCGCTGGAGTCATCGGTACCCTGGGCGCCCTGTGGCTCTACGACAATTTCGTCGGCTGGCTGAGCCTGCTCCAACGCGACCCTGCCTCCCATCGGCGCGGTCCTGGTCGCAGACTACTTCGCCCGCAGGAAGACCTACATGAGTGAGGGTGAGAGTGCAACCACCATCAAGTGGGCGCCGATCGTCGCTCTGGTCGCAGGCGCGCTGACCGGCTGGCTGACCCCCGGCTTCGGAATCGTCTCGATTAACGCCACTGGTCGTCGCGATCCTCGTCTACTTCGTCGGAAGCGCACCGAGAAGGGAATCCGTCGATGAGCACCCTCGCAAGCACTCGGAGCGAACCTGCTCATCAGGGCGTTCGCATTGAAGACGGACCCACCGGAGTCGACATCCGCATCACGGACGGAAAGTTCGCCGAAATCGGCGCGGGACTGATGCCTCGTGAAGGCGAAGAAATCCGCGATTTCACGGGCAAGCTGGTGTTGCCCCCTATATCGAATCCCACGTGCACTAGACACGGCGCTGACCTCGGGCCAGCCGCGCTACAACGAAAGCGGAACCCTTTTTGAGGGCATCGAGGGTGGAGCGAGCGCAAGCGAGCCTGACCTACGAAGACGTTAAAGATCGCGCGGGCCGGGCACTTCGTCAGCAGGCGCAGTTCGGTATTCAGTACGTGCGCTCGCACGTCGACGTGACCGACCGGACCTGACGGCCCTGCGCGCGCTCATTGACCTGCGTGAGGAACTCAAGGACTCCATGACCCTGCGGTTGGTCGCCTTCCCACAGGAGGGGCATCGAGTCCTTCCCAAACTGGGCGCGACGGACTGCGCGCGCGGCGGAGATGGGTGTGGACGCCATCGGCGCGATCCGCACTTTGAGTTCACCCGCGAGTATTCCGTGTCCTCGCTGAACTTCGCAGTCGAGCTCGCCCAGGAATACAACCTGCTCATGGACGTGCACTGCGACGAAATCGACGACGAGGCCTCGCGCGGGCTGGAAACCCGGCCACGCGCGCACTCGAAGCGGGATTGGTCCGCGAGTAACCGCCTCGCACACGACGGCGATGCACCCTACAACAATGCGTACTTCCTGCGTCTGGTGCGCCTGCTCAAGATGAGCGGCATCAACTGCGTGTCGAACCCTCTGGTCAACACGCACCTGCAGGGACGCGTCGACACCTACCCGAAGCGCCGAGGTGTCACGCGCGTGAAGGAACTGACCGAGGCGGGAATCAACGTCTCCTTCGGGCAGGATGACATCGAGGACCCGTGGAATCCCATGGGTACCGGAAACTTGCGTGATGTCGTGCTCAACGGCCTGTATCGTCACGCAGATGATGGCGCGCCGGAGATCACGGGCTCGTGCAACTTCATCACCCACAATGCTGCGCACGCTGAGCCTCTCCGATTACGGTATCGAGGTTGGAAACACGGCGAACTTCATTGTGCTGGACGCCGAGGATTGGTTCCACGCACTGAGCTTCAGTGCCCCCTGTGCTTTGGGAACTTCCGCGCCGGGCGAGTACTGGCGGAGTGCGAACCTCTCGACGCGCAGCGTGCACTTCTAGGGATTGCCGAGGCCGTGATGCGTAAGGTGAATTTCTAGATGCATAAAAGTCCCGGGGCGCAGTTCATCAGTTCAGCGAGCCTTTGGTGGTGTATCTGGAAGAAGACCCGGTCCTTCTCCCAATGGAGTAGCTCGTGCATCAGGGCATAACACGTGTTGCAACCACCCTAGAATCTGCCGAATCTGCCGGGGAGAGAGGGGAGGGGAGAAGCCTTGCCATTATTAGGAAAAGTGACAAAACCTGTTTTCATATAGAGGTGTTGCGGTTGCAAGAAAAGCACTATAGCTCTTCCAACTAAGGGAAGACCTTAGTTCTGCTTGGTTGCCATTGTTAATGGGTTACTATAATACTGATAGTTACTCTATATGGTTCTTGCCGGTCGTAGGTCGGCAGGCTAACTCCCCAATCAACAGATGCGGGTGTTCAGGTAGCGAGCTTTCAGAGCTCTCCACGCTCAAATTATTTTTCTCGGAAGGAAGAGCTGACAGAATGTCGAAGCAAAGTGCGATCCGTCGTCGGGGTACGGCGATTTTTATCTGTTGCTTTCTTTTGGCCATGGTGGGCACCTTTGTCCCTGCGGTGATGCCTGGATCTCCGCTCGTTACGGCTGCTAGTGCGCAGGAGCCTGCTCCAGCAGTTGGCAGCGATAAGACTATCTATTCTCCTGGTAAGGCGAGTGAAAAGGGCACGATCTCTGGCTCTGTCAAGGAGATTGTGAAGGCGGCCGTTGGTTTCCGCACAGTTCAGGATTCGGGTAAGCCAATTGCGGGCGTGAAAGTGTACGCCCAGTGGTATGAGGGCGTCAACACGGAGCATGCATCCCCGGTGACTATACCGAGAGCGACGCTAACGGTAACTTCACTATCAAGATGGGGGCCGTACACTGATGCTGCCGGCGTGACCCGCACGTTCGCTGCGGATGCCAGTGTTGGCCTTACCACAGGTAATCCCTGCCGGTAGCGTGATCAGCGCCGCGAGAAGATCCGTATGTGGACAGAGCTACCGGATGACTTGACGGATACGTATCGTCTGGTGCACCAGCCGGCGGCTGGTATCTTCCTGGCATTGGCGCAGTACCACTCCCGGCACCCAGGGTGACGGCCGGTGGAGTGGCAACAAGTATCGGATGTGACCATCCAGTACGCACAGAAGGACAAACTGCCGCAGCACCTTCCGGAGAACAAGTGGGCAGAGAGTGTTGGAAAGTCCAGTAACAGCGGTAGCTATGCTGGTCGGGCATTTTGGAATCTTGATGTGTTGCAGGGGCGCGTTAAACCACAACGTCGAGTGCTTTTGGCGGCAAGGACGTACCTGCCGCTGGTTTGAAAGTGGTTGGCTCTTACCAAACGACGAGGCCGTGACCAAGATTGAAGAATACGCGAAGGATAACTTTGCGGGTAAGACTCTGCGTGGGCGTGATTGGACTCCTGCTGACGAAGAGGGCCTGCAGCGCTGGATTAATGAGCAGGTAGCTGCGGATCCAGAAGGCTGGATTGCCGAGACGGTCACCACCACTACTGGCGCTGATGGTAGGTTCCAGCTGTTCTGGAAAAGGTATCTACGGTAACAACCACACTGGTAAGGGCGGTGGCATTAACCCGCCGGCCCAAAAGTTGCACAAGCTGGCTGGTTCGTGGGAAGAAGGTTCCTGGGCTAACGGCAACCTTGGATCCAAGCACGTCAATATGCACTGGAGCTACCTCAGCGTTCTTAATTCTGATGGGAAGCCGCTTCCTGACAATATCGGTGTGCTGTATCCTTGGTCTCTTGGCCAATGGGCAGGCCGGGCTTCGGCGCTGATGTGAACGCTGGTGGTAACGCTCAGCTCTTCGGTGGCGACGGCGCGCTAGTGGTAACACCACTGATGCATACACGGGTTGGAACATCGCGCTTGCGCCGCAAGCCTTGAAGTTCGATGTAGTGGATAAGAACACCACCGATAACTGGGCGACGGTCGGCGATACGGTTCAGACTGATACCTCTGGCCTGCCGATCACTCAGGATCTGACCTACTACATCCAGTGGGTGAGATAAGAACGGCAAAGGCGTCAAGACCTGTGAGACCGCTAAAGCTGATGCCGCAACCAAGATCCCAAGCTGTCCCCTCGAAGTTTCCTGCGGATGCCCAAACTGGTGATACGTTCACTGCCCGCCTGAAGCTAGCTAAGGGGGCGATCCAAAACTCAGATGATGACTTGGTGCTGGCTTTGATGCTTTCGCTGTGGCTCGTGAATACCTTGAGTACGACGAGGTCCAGGCGAAGTCTGGAGAGGCTACTTCTTCCGAGCCAAAGTTCGACAACCCGGCTACCGGCGCCGAAGAAACCAAGCCTGAAAAGGCAAAGTTCGAACTTGGCGCACTGCCAGAGGGCGTCACTGAGGATCAGGTTTCGCTGGATCCCGCGACTGGCGTTGTGACCTTCACTCCGAACGCTGACCAGGTTGGTAAGACGTTCACGTTCCCAGTTATGATGCGCAACGAGGACCTGCAGGTCCCGGTTCTCGACGAGAACGCGATCCGGTGAAGGGCGAAGACGGCCAGCCGAAGACCCAGGCTCGCGTTGTTGCCCGTGCCGATGCCCCATTCACGGTAGCGAACACCACCGCAGCAACTGTCGAGCCTAAGTATGAGGGTAAGTTGGTTGTTCCTGGTGTGAAGACTACGTCTGCTCCGTCGTTTACTGATCAGGGTGGTCAGGGTGTAGATGTTCCTGAGGGTTCGAAGTTCGCTATTACGGACGGCTTTACGGCTCCTGAGGGTTACACGGTGGCGATTGATAAGTCCACGAGTGATCACTGTTGAGTTCTCGGACAAGTCGAAGTTGAATAAGGACACGATCGAAAAGTTTGATGTTCCTGTTACGGTGACGGCTAAGGATGGCAGCACTGATGCGGTGAACGCCAACTTTAAGCTGGATACTGATGGTGATGGCACGCCTGATACCGAGGATGCGGATGACGATAATGACGGCATCCCGGATAGGATGACTCTAATCCGAAGGTTCCGAACGCGAATGATCACTTGATCCTAAATACAAGGATGGCTCTGGTAAAGCCTGGTGACACGGTAACGGTTCCTGCTCCGACCTTACTGATAAGGTGGTCAGGGCACCACGCCTCCGGATGGCACCAAGTTCACTCCTGGTAAGAACACGCCTGCTGGTGCTGACTGTTAACGAGGATGGTTCCATCACGGTTTGCTATTCCTGGGACGCAGCCCCTGGAACCACGATCAAGGTTCCGGTTGTTGTGACCTACCCGGATGGCACCACTGATGAGGTGACTGTCACTGTTACGGTTGAGCAGCCTGATGCGAAGGACAACCAGAAGTACGAGCCTAAGTATGAGGGTAAGTTGGTTGTTCCTGGTGTGAAGACTACGTCTGCTCCGTCGTTTACTGATCAGGTGGTCAGGAGTGTAGATGTTCCTGAGGGTTCGAAGTTCGCTATTACTGACGGCTTTACGGCTCCTGAGGGTTGCATCGGTGGCGATTGATAAGTCCACTGGTGTGATCACTGTTGAGTTCTCGGACAAGTCGAAGTTGAATAAGGACACGATCGAAAAGTTTGATGTTCCTGTTACGGTGACGTATAGGATGGCAGCACTGATGCGGTGAACGCTAACTTTTAAGCTGGATACTGATGGTGATGGCACGCCTGATACCGAGGATGCGGATGACGATAATGACGGCATCCCGGATAAGGATGACTCTAATCCGAAGGTTCCGAACGCGAATGATCGCTCGATCCTAAATACAAGGATGGCTCTGGTAAGCCTGGTGACACGGTAACGGTTCCTGCTCGACCTTTACTGATAAGGGTGGTCAGGGCACCACGCCTCCGGATGGCACCAGTTCACTCCTGGTAGAGAACACGCCTGCTGGTGTGACCGTTAACGAGGATGGTTCCATCACGGTTGCTATTCCTGGGGACTGCAACCCCTGGAACCACGATCAGGTTCCGTTGTTGTGACCTCACCGGATGGCACCACTGATGAGGTGACTGTCACTGTTACGGTTGAGCAGCCTGATGCGAAGGACAACCAGAAGTACGAGCCTAAGTATGAGGTGAGTTGGTTGTTCCTGGTGTGAAGACTACGTCTGCTCCGTCGTTTACTGATCAGGGTGGTCAGGGTGTAGATGTTCCTGAGGGTTCGAAGTTCGCTATTACTGACGGCTTTACGGCTCCTGAGGGTTACACGGTGGCGATTGATAAGTCCACTGGTGTGATCACTGTTGAGTTCTCGGATAAGTCGAAGTTGAATAAGGACACGATCGAAAAGTTTGATGTTCCCTGTTACGGTGACGTATAAGGATGGCAGCACTGATGCGGTGAACGCTAACTTTAAGCTGGATACTGATGGTGATGGCACGCCTGATACCGAGGATGCGGATGACGATAATGACGGCATCCCGGATAAGGATGACTCTAATCCGAAGGTTCCGAACGCGAATGATCACTTCGATCCTAAATACAAGGATGGCTCTGGTGAGCCTGGTGACACGGTAACGGTTCCTGCCCGACCTTTACTGATAAAGGGTGGTCAGGGCACCACGCCTCGGATGGCACCAAGTTCACTCCTGGTAAGAACACGCCTGCTGGTGTGACCGTTAACGAGGATGGTTCCATCACGGTTGCTATTCCTGGGGACGCAACCCTGGAACCACGATCAAGGTTCCGGTTGTTGTGACCTACCCGGATGGCACCACTGATGAGGTGACTGTCACTGTTACGGTTGAGCAGCCTGATGCGAAGGACAACCAGAAGTACGAGCCTAAGTATGAGGGTAAGTTGGTTGTTCTGGTGTGAAGACTACGTCTGCTCCGTCGTTTACAGATCAGGTGGTCAGGGTGTAGATGTTCCTGAGGGTTCGAAGTTCGCTATTACTGACGGCTTTACGGCTCCTGAGGGTTTACAGTGGCGATTGATAAGTCCACTGGTGTGATCACTGTTGAGTTCTCGGATAAGTCGAAGTTGAATAAGGACACGATCGAAAAGTTTGATGTTCCCTGTTACGGTGACGTATGAGCGATGGCAGCACTGATGCGGTGAACGCTAACTTTAAGCTGGATACTGATGGTGATGGCACGCCTGATACCGAGGATGCGGATGACGATAATGACGGCATCCCGGATAGGATGACTCTAATCCGAAGGTTCCGAACGCGAATGATCACTTCGATCCTAAATACAAGGATGGCTCTGGTAAGCCTGGGATGACACGGTAACGGTTCCTGCCCGACCTTTACTGATAAAGGGTGGTCAGGGCACCACGCCCCGGATGGCACCAAGTTCACTCCTGGTGAGAACACGCCCTGCTGGTGTGACCGTTAACGAGGATGGTTCCATCACGGTTGCTATTCCTGGGACGCAAACCCCTGGAACCACGATCAAGGTTCCGGTTGTTGTGACCTACCCGGATGGCACCACTGATGAGGTGACTGTCACTGTTACGGTTGAGCAGCCTGATGCGAAGGACAACCAGAAGTACGAGCCTAAGTATGAGGGGTAAGTTGGTTGTTCCTGGTGTGAAGACTACGTCTGCTCCGTCGTTTACTGATCAGGGTGGTCAGGGGTGTAGATGTTCCTGAGGGTTCGAAGTTCGCTATTACTGACGGCTTTGCGGCTCTGAGGGTTACACGGTGGCGATTGATAGAGTCCACTGGTGTGATCACTGTTGAGTTCTCGGATAAGTCGAAGTTGAATAAGGACACGATCGAAAAGTTTGATGTTCCTGTTACGGTGACGTATAAGGATGGCAGCACTGATGCGGTGAACGCTAACTTTAAGCTGGATATCTGATGGTGATGGCACGCCTGATACCGAGGATGCGGATGACGATAATGACGGCATCCCGGATAAGGGATGACTCTAATCCGAAGGTTCCGAACGCGAATGATCACTTCGATCCTAAATACAAGGATGGCTCTGGTAAGCCTGGTGACACGGTAACGGTTCCTGCTCCGACCTTTACTGATAAGGGTGGTCAGGGCACCACGCCTCCGGATGGCACCAAGTTCACTCCTGGTAAGAACACGCCTGCTGGTGTGACTGTTAACGAGGATGGTTCCATCACGGTTGCTATTCCTGGGACGCAAACCCTGGAACCACGATCAAGGTTCCGGTTGTTGTGACCTACCCGGATGGCACCACTGATGAGGTGACTGTCACTGTTACGGTTGAGCAGCCTGATGCGAAGGACAACCAGAAGTACGAGCCTAAGTATGAGGGTAAGTTGGTTGTTCCTGGTGTGAGAGCTACGTCTGCTCCGTCGTTTACTGATCAGGGTGGTCAGGGGTGTAGATGTTCCTGAGGGTTCAGTTCGCTATACTGACGGCTTTACGGCTCCTGAGGGTTACACGGTGGCGATTGATAAGTCCACTGGTGTGATCACTGTTGAGTTCTCGGATAAGTCGAAGTTGAATAAGGACACGATCGAAAAGTTTGATGTTCCTGTTACGGTGACGTATAAGGATGGCAGCACTGATGCGGTGAACGCTAACTTTAAGCTGGATACTGATGGTGATGGGACGCCTGATACCGAGGATGCGGATGACGATAATGACGGCATCCCGGATAAGGATGACTCTAATCCGAAGGTTCCGAACGCGAATGATCACTTCGATCCTAAATACAAGGATGGCTCTGGTAAGCCTGGTGACACGGTAACGGTTCCTGCTCCGACCTTTACTGATAAGGCTGGTCAGGGCACCACGCCTCCGGATGGCACCAAGTTCACTCCTGGTAAGAACACGCCTGCTGGTGTGACCGTTAACGAGGATGGTTCCATCACGGTTGCTATTCCTGGGGACGCAACCCCTGGAACCACGATCAAGGTTCCGGTTGTTGTGACCTACCCGGATGGCACCACTGATGAGGTGACTGTCACTGTTACGGTTGCGAACCCTGACACCAAGACGCCAGACTGAAGGACGGCTCTGGCGAACCGGGTGGCAAGGTCGTAATCCCGAACGATGGCGGCCCTGTTGAGGACGGCACGACGGTCGACACCGACGGCCCCGGCAAGGCAAAAATCGATGGCGACGGCAACCTCGTTGTTGACATCGACGACAACGCTAAGCCTGGTGACAAGATCGTAGTTATCGTCAAGGACAAGAACGGCAGCGAGATCGATCGCGTGACGGTCACCGTTGAGAAGCCTGCCGCTGGCGATATGACCACCGAGCCGGGAGTCAAGAAGCATAAGCTTGCACACACCGGTGCGCAGGTAGCAGGGCTCTGCTGGTATCGCAGCCGCAATGGGCGTAGCAGGCCTTGGCCTGGTGCTCGTGCGACGCCGTCGCGAAGGCGAGGAGAACTAATCGCCCAGCCGACGAAACACCGGCATAACTAGTACGGGGTGAGACCTAAACGGTCTCACCCCGTCACTAACTTTCTGGGCTAATGCCCATTTTTGTGTCTTTATTTTTGGTGTTTTTACTGGTGGTGCCTTGTAATCTGGGTTTGGTTAGCTTTTTAGGCTTATTTGTGAGCATTCTTGACATTTGCTGGAAGTGTGTTAAGGGAGCGGGTTTTGCTTGGTTTATGGCTCATAAACCAAGTAGAAGAAAGTGCCCCACCTGCGGCGAGACGGGTATTAAGAAGAATGGCACAACCAGCAAAGGACTTCAGCGTTACCGCTGTACGTACCAAGTGCGGGGCCTCTTTTTGTAATACCCGGCCAGATATTTCCAGAAAGGCAGAGCTTGACCAGTTCGTTAAATGGTTAACCGGGAAAACGCTATAGGTGACCTGCAAGTTCCTTCTTCTACCTGGCAGCGAAGTGAAGCTCAAGGCCTGACCCGGCAGAATACCGAGATCAGGCCCTCCGGAAGCCGCATAACGGCCACCATTAACCGCGTCCAAGTTTCGGGGGGCAGTTCAAAATGAACTGCGCCCCGGGATTTTTGTATGAGCGGGAAGGCTAGAACCTGCCTCTGGTTGATGCTGATTCATTGAGAGTGACCGGTTCTGCGTGACCCTGACCTGGTCGATGGTCAAGGTTGCTTGGACGCGTGTGGAGTACGTTATTTCACTGTCTTCGATGCAGGCACCATTGTGGTCGTAGGTAGAGCCCGTGAGGTGGAGAAGGCAGCGGTTCCCGCCGGTTCGCCAAGGATCGTGCGAGTTTCTTGGTCAATGCTTCGCGCGCTCATCGAGACCACCGAGAACTTCGGAGTTGTCCGATAGGCATCGCGAAGAATGTGGTAGATCGAGGCATCGGTAAAATCAACTTCTTGGATGCCGAGGAGCAAATCGATTGGGAGGAAAGAATATCGAGGCTCACCGGGAATGAGCCGTTGTTGTTTTCAATCAAGCGGAGGCGCTTGAGGGCGTGGAAGGGACGATTCTGACGCAGGGACAACTGAGTGGTCCAAAACGCGTGCTCGCCGCATGGTCAGTTGTTCCTTCGAGGCGGTCGGTCAACGAGCCGAATCCCCGAAGATACGCTTGTTTTCCTGTGACGTAACGAAGGTTCCTTTACCTTGGTAGGACCGAAGATAGCCTTCACTGCCGAGGATTTGGAGTGCGCGGCGGATCTGTTCCCTCGGGTCTGCGAGAACTGCTCGCAAAGTATGCTCTCGAAGGAATCCGTGAACCGGCGGTGAGATCGCCGTCCAGGATTTGGCGTCTGATAGTCTGTGCGATCTGTTCGTAGACCGGAGGAAATGCTTGTCACCATGCTCCTTTGCAATCTGCGGACAGGCGACAATATATGATGTAGGTCGCAGACAAGTCAATATTCCTCATGTATGTATTTTCTAGACAAGTTCAAGGAAAAGTACATGGTTATTGATCTGATGAGTGTGGTTGCAAGCCCATGGCAAAGGTGGGGTTAAACAAAGCTGGGGGCCAGGCTGAGCCTGGCCCCCGGGGACGAGAGTGAATAAATGTCGGTTGTTGCCTTCAACGACCTCAAGCGGAATGGTAAATTCCTTGCCGTTGGGATCGGTGAGCTTAATGGTGGTTTCGCCGACCTTCTTGGGGTGAATACGAAAGGTTCTTGGAACCCTTGACCTGTCTCGGCAACTTCCGCGTCGGCAATCTCGACCTTTGCCTTCGAAACGCTACCATCGAGTTTGAACTCGAGGTCGCGCTGCTCGGGGAGTGTCACGCCGGTTTTCAACGACCGCAGCCGGGTCCTTGGTGATGAACTTTTCGTTAGTTGCTGACGAGGGGGCACTGGAGCAAGCAGCAAGGCCGGTTGCTGCCATGACGGCAATGGACATAGTTGCAATGAGAGATTTACGCATGAAGCTAAGTTTAACGATAGCTGAATGAGCGTCCATTTTTGCCACCACATTTTGGATAATTGCACCCAAGTTGTCGCCGAATTGTGACCAGATAGGACCGTCAACGGGAAGAAATGGCGAAAAAGTCAGCCCGCAAACACACAATAGAAATACGCACTTCGACCAAGGAGCAAAAATGCAGACTGAAGACTATCGTAAGGTTCCCGAAGTGGGCTGACCAACCCGACCATCGATGTCCTGCGCGCATCGCACCATTCGCAAATTCGAGGACACTCAGCTTGGCCTCGAGGAACGCTGATGCCCCTCATCGACGTAGCCCGTCGCGCGCCCACCTCATCCTTCCGCCAACAGTTCTCAATCATTCACATCACCGATGTGGCGAAAAGCGTGATGCTCTGGCCGAGGTCGCATGCCAACCCTACGTGGGCACCAGCTGCGGCGATCTCTTCATGTTCGTCGTCGACCTCTACCGCAATGCGCGAATTCGCGAAGAAGCGGGAATGGATATTGCTCCGCTCCAGCGCACCAACCTGTTCTTGGCAGCCATGGAAGACGCGGTTTTGGCCGCTCACAACATGGAGGTTGCCGCCGAATCCATGGGTTTGGGCACGGTTTACCTTGGCTCTGCTGCTACGAGGTCCCGCGCGTACGATCGAGCTCCTCGAGCTGCCGCGCATGACCTTCCCGATCCTCGGCCTACTGGTGGGACGCCCGCTGCAGGACCGCCGTACCGTCCTCGCGTGCCTAAGGACTTGGCAGTCGGTGAAAACACCTATCCGAAGGTCGAGGGTTCTTACCTGGAGGCCCTGGCCGAATACGACGAAGACGTGCGCGCTTACACGAAAGTAAGGCCGACCTTGGAGCTACCAATGCCTTTACACAGATCATCAGTGAGCAGATGGGCTTTGCCCGACACCTTCGACACGGCGCCCGTCGCTGAGGGTCTTGCTATCTGCAGGGTCTGTGCCTGAGTTAATTTCCATTGCCGAGGCGGTGGTGCGTAGGTGGTCATCGGCCGCGTTGAAAGAGGAGATTTGTGAGTACTCAGGTCACGCAGGAACTGGGGTTTTCAACCTCATGTGTTCGTCGAGCGCTCTAGGTCAAAAACGCCGCAATCTTGCACCCTTTTCCTGAATTCAATATCTCCTTGGTGGCGCGCGCACTTGAGGAAGCAGGTTTGCCGATTTCCATCATGGGTGAGCATGCGCCTGAACGTGGGGAGGGTATCTACTTCCAGAAGATCCTTCCCGGATGAATTCCTCGGAATTTTGGCCGATGCACTGAGCGTTCGAGGAATCGGTGCCTACGCCTACTGCCTCGTTGATGGATCGCTGGGCGATCTGGATCTGCACCTCTTCACGCGCGTGGGCGGAAGTTTCCCCGCGCTCTGGCAAGAAGGTCGTGCTGATGCGCCTCTGCTCGGGGGCGAAACGCCGAAGGCCCGCTGCGACAACATGGATTTTTCGGCGCGCCCGCAGACCTCGAGGAAGTGAATGCGCTCCTGGGGAGAAGTACGATACTCAGCCAGTGTCTCGATCCGCCGGGCTTGCGGCAATTGAAATTCAGCACCCGGAGTTTTCGGCGGGATTGCAGGAACCTTCGCAGATCATGGACGATATTTTTCCAGACCTTGGGGCGTCATGGTTTCGAGGGCCCAGCATTTGTGGAAGATCATTTTTCGCGGTCCAATGACGCGAATCTGTGAGTTGCGGGGTTAAAGCCAAGTAGCACAGTTGACGCATGGGAAACCTGCTCCAGAAAACTCTCAGGAAACGCACGTATTCCTCGCGAGTTGACCTTCGTATACTGGGTGTATCAGACAACGGGTGGCTGGTGTTACTCGTATCTCTCCGGAAGACTTTCTGGGAAGACTGCTCTGTGTTGATGAGATAACGAAAAAGGACTGACCATGGCGGTCAGTCCTTTTCGTATTGTCTGGGGCTATGACTTGGGCTTAAACGACAAAAGCGGTGAGGTCGTGCGGGGCAATGCCCGGCCTTCTGGGCTGGCGGTGAGCCAGGTGAACAGCGTGTTGGTTTTGATCAGGCGCCGGTACAGGGCCCGGGCTCGGCGTAACTCACGGTGGGTGTACCACCAGGTCCGGTATTCAGGGATACCGTGAGGACGGGGCCGGTGGTTCCCAGCGTAGCTACGGTGTTTAGAACGTGTCCCAGCGTGTTTCCCATGCTGTGTACTGGGCGAGCCATGCTCGCGCCTGGGCGGGCGTTGATACTGTCATGAGAGCGTTGGTCAGCGCGCTGAGTTCTTGTCCGGCTTTCAAGCGCGGCTGCAAGGTCACGTGACGACGGATAGCTGCTTTGATATGGAAATAGCAGCGCTGGACAGGCACATCGGGCCAGCACGTTGCGAGGGCCGCGGCCAGGGAACCAGCCCCGTCAATGACCGCCATGCCCGGGGCGGGTAGAGCCTGTAAGAGTTGGTGCCAGGCAATCGCTTTTTCTCGGTCACACCACTGCCAGCCGAGAACGAACGGGTGAGCATACGCGATGAGCACGCACCAGCCTTGGAAGTAAGTGCCATCAAGCATGACCACCTCGTGTACTTCACCCGTGGGTGCGGGTTGAGGAACAGCGATGTTCCAACACCAAGCGGTCTGCGCGCGAAACGAGCGGCCCGTCCCACCTTGGGCGTGTTGGGGAAGCGGGCTTAAGAGCCAGTTATGAAACCGCTCGAGCTGGCTCCGGCGGGTGATGTCGACACGGTCTTGGACCTGGGAAGCGCCGCAAGCCAGGCACCGCCACCGAGTCCGGCCAGCACTGGTTTTCCCGTTCTTGACGAGCTTGGAACTACATACACCACACCGAGGGAAATTACGAGGAAGGGACACCATACATGCTTCCAAAGCATGTACACACCTCTAAAAACCCAGTCGCCCCACCGTCAAAGTCCGTGTGCATTTTCTTTGACTTTTTCGTTGTTGTGGTACGGGAAGTCGGGTTAAACGACAAAAAGTGTGGCATTTTTCTTTGACTTTTTCGTTGTTGTGGTGCGGGAAAGTCGGTGTTGAAGTTGGTTTGGGGCAACTTGGAGGTCGGACAAAATGTGTGGCATCGAGGCGGGTTTTTCCGCATAATCGCGCCGTAAAGTCGGTTTTTAAGTTGGCGTGTTTGCCTGGAGGGTATGAAAAGCACCGACTTGCCCTGTTTGTGACCGCAAGATGAACCGTAATGGCACGACTTCATCGGGGCGGGTTCGTTGGCGGTGCAGAGGGTGTAATGCTTCCCAGGTGCGAGGCATTGATAACATGGCTAAGGAGCTGGAGGCTTTCTTAACCTGGCTTCTATCTGGCAAAACTCTCAAAAGACTTCCCAGGCGGTGGCAGAACTTTCCAAAAGGCAATCCCTTGCCTTGTGGCAGTATTGGGCTCTTCCTCCAATCATCGATGAAGTTCACGATGTTATCTACGTTGACGGTATCCATCTGGGACGCAAGGCCGTTGTGCTGATCGCTCAAAACGATCAGCATGTTCTGGGATGGTATGTGGCTCGTAGCGAGAAAGCCCAAGCCTGGCAAGCCTTGATGGAACGCATCGCCCCACCTTTACTTGTGGTGACCGATGGGGGTAGTGGGTTTGAGAAAGCCCGGCAAAAGGCATGGCCTACTACGCGTGTGCAACGGTGTACTTTCCATGCGTTTATGAACATCCGCAGTGCAACCACCACCCGTCCTCGCCTCCAGGCCGGTAAAGAACTCTACACCCTAGGAAAACGCCTACTGAGAATTCATAGGCGTGAACAAGCCAGCATTTGGGTCAAGGACTACATTGCCTGGACACTGCGTTGGCAAGACTTCCTTGCCCAGCGCACTATCACACCCGAGGGAGGATGGGTCTATACCCACGCGCGTCTGGTTCAAGCACGAAACACACTCAACCGACTCATATCCAGCGAAACGTTGTTTACTTTCCTTGATCCCGCCTGGGAACGTGAAATGCCTGCCATGACCAACCGGATTGAGGGGGCAACCAACGCACCCTTGCGTCAGATGCTCAGAGATCACAGAGGACTCAGTCTCACCAGGCGGATTAAAGCGATTTTTCTGGTGGTACTACATGCACACCGAACACCCACTACCACCAGCCCAAATCCTCAAAACCATGCCAAGGGACGCCGACATCGAAGCCGCCTACCAAAACATCACCCAACCTGACATCAAAACCGCGATCCTACCCCAATGGGGAGAAACCATCACCTGGCAAGACCTCCACCACAACACACGCCCATACACCAATCCATGGGACTAACCAAACCCACCCCCAGATGCCACACATTTTGTCGTATAACCCTATGACTTTCGGCCCATCGCCGGTTATCCTGAAGCGTCCTCACTCAAGCAAGGAGATTTTGTGAGCGCCGATTCCGTTCTGATTACACGTCAGCACCCTATTGGATCCCTCGTTGGAGCACACACTCATCCTCGTCAAGCCCGGCAGCTACGCCCGCGGTTTGACCGGTGAGATCCTGCGCCGCATCGAAGCGAAGGGACTACATCATCAAGGGCCTGAAGATCATGGTTGCCTCCCGTGAGATCCTCGCCGAGCACTACCCGCGACCCGCAGGCAAGCCCCTTCTTCGAAGGCCTCCTGGACTTCATGAGCGCCGGCCCCCTGGTCGCGATCATCGTTGAAGGCCAGCGCGTCATCGAAGGTATGCGCACCATGATGGGCTCGACCGATCCGACAACCGCTCCTGCCGGCACCATCCGCAGGGACCTCGGACGCGCCTGGGATACGCCGAACATGGAAACATCATTCACGGTTCAGATTCGCCCGAATCCGCACTGCGCGAAATCGGCATCTGGTTCCCCGAAATCGACTAAAACCCCAGGCCCTCCACGATTTTTGGCGCCGGGAAGCGCAACAGGAGCTCTCCGGGAACGAAGAGCTTTGAGCGGCGCAGTCCCGAGCCGATGCAGGACCATCCTGACGCAACGCGAATCGATGAGCAGTCGCCAGGCCTCAGGGGATGCCCAGCGGAGTGATCCATCCGTATTCCATCCCCGAGGCCTCAACTGCGCGCATCGTCTCCAGTGTTCCTGCTCCGGGAATTTTTGATCACCTCGGTCATGTCAGGTTTCCCTTTCTAGGGCGTAGCCAAATCTTAGTCATACACTACGTGCATCGAGCAGGTCTGTATGTGCTGTGACATGCAGATACAGACCTCAGAATGTGAACATCCTCTAGAATGATCTTTGAATCCCGTGACACAAAGGTAAAGAAGGAGAGTCTGTGGTCCCGGCAGCGAGACTGAGGCTGGGCCAACCGGTATCGAAGACATGATTACCCAGTTGGCAACCGCCTCTCCCGCCCAGCGTGAGGTACTACGCGCTGACAGATATTGTACGCTGAAGCAACCGTGGTCGAGGTTGCCGGACTACCTGGACCTGCAAGAATTCGGTCCGCGAAACCTTAATTCCCCTACTCGAACAAAGGCTTGGTCGTCCGGCGTACCCACGCTCCTGAAGGGCGTGGTCGCCCCGCAATGTACTGCAGATTGCCGTTGTGGAAGACGCCGCTCGCCTCCAACGTCAGTCGACGGAACTACTTTTTGGCTGCGGCCTCGGCAATGGCGCAAACAGCTGATGGGGGCGAGGCTCGCCGAAAATCATGGGCCGCAACTGGGGTCAGCGGTACATTGATCTCATTCGTTCCTCCGGCGCAATCGCTGCCGCGCGAGGGCGATCACGAGGCCATGATGTCGCTGCTTCGAGTTTTTCCCTATCAACGCGCGGGTTCGCGCCGAAAAACGCTCGATGATGGAAACCTCTCGATTCGTTCATTGTCCCTATGTGGAGATGGGGGTGAAAAGATCCAGAAGATCGTGTGTCGGATGCACGGTTCGGCAGTCCGCCAGATTGTTGAAGAACTCAGCGAAGGCGAGATCTCACTGTCAGTGATTCCTTTCGGCGATGAACGCGGGTGCCAGGTGGTTTTGGAAGACATCTCCGTGCGTCGCCCTGAAGGCCAGTGACTACCTGCGATTGAATGGGCCGGACGGTCACTTCGTTGGACACGAAGGTGGAACAATAGACTCGCAAAGGGCGCACGAAAGTGATTCGCGCTGCTGGCAATGGGTCTGAGTGCATTGGAGAGGCACTCGGGCAGGGAGTAAAGGTGAGACAGAGTGATATCGCTTCGCTCAATGAGTCGGCGTGGAACCGTCAATCTGTGGTTATTCATCATCACCGGAATCACCGGGCCTCTTCTACCTCATGTCGCCAAAATTGTGGTCTTTTGCGTTGGTGAGCTGGGCGCTGGTGTGCGTGACGCCCATCGCTGTTGCGATCGTGTTGATTCCCATCATCAAGCGGTGCGCTCAGGGAAGCGTGCGTGATTCGGTGCGATTCCGTCGCCGTTTGTCTCCCACGATGTCAAAAGTGTTATGCGTTGGGCTGGTTGCCATCGACTGCGGTCTTGTGGGAATGGGCGCTGTCTTGTCGTCTCAGGTAGTGGCAGATGTCGTATCGGGCAGTGAGAGCCTCACCGTGCGTTGCCTCGATCATCCAGAAGAGACATCAACCGTGATGCGCAGGAGAAATGTAAAGAGCCGCATATTTACCACGCATGTCACCTTGGCGAAGGAGTCCGGCGAAGAGATCAAGCTGAAGTTCACTGACGGCACGAATTACACGAATACTCACGCATACAGACAACTTCGTAAGCACTGCATCTACGAGGACAGTTTTACCGTCTCGATGTATCCCCGGACGCGCGTGGTAACACACGTCAGTGAAGTCCGCGGATAAGAGCTCACTGGCCTCATTGCCTATTACGGATTAAAAAGAAGTCCAAAGACGAAGAGATAGACCGGGAAGAGCAGAATCATGATGGAAATCGTGCAGAGTCGAAATGAACGGCTCTGAGCGCCCAGAGCGGTTAAGAAAACCCCCAAGGTTACTGAAATGGGGAGGAATAGGTTCTCACGGCTGGTCAACCCCGCCCACAGAAGCATGATGGCCACCGGGAGCAGAAGAAGGTAAAGCATCGTTGAGGGCGTGTGCTTAGTAGAAAATCCCCAGGTCCACTGAGCTGCCCCGAGTACGTCGGCTGCGGGGTCGAGGCGGCAGTAGGAATACTGTCCTCGGTCTGCTTTTCGGGGATCGCCTGCGGTACTACCTGTTCGTTCGTCATTGCTCGCGCTCCTCTAGATTTGCTGTCTTGTGAGTAGATTGTACTGGGCACGGTATAACGAAAAAGTTTGAAGATTTAGTGGCTTCTATGGGAGGCAGCTGCGTGGATAGAAAAACACTGTGGGGGCCGGTGAAACCGACCCCCACAGTGCATCCCATCAACACAATATGCGTAAAAAACAGCGTCCCTCAACAGGTAAAAGGAGACGGGGCCTTACGACCCCCGATGTCTGATATTGCAAATGTACGAGGCGAATCTGTGGGAGCTTTGGGGTCAAGCTATGAATAAGCTATGAACGAAAATGGCAGAGAAGATGGCGCGCAATGCCAATTGATTCGGCGACAGTTAATATGAAGACATCACATCTTCTCGGCATTCCTACCGTGGTCGCCGCGGGGCTCCGCGCTCAAAAACACCACCAGGTGAGCATGTACTTCACACAGATAATCAGCCAGGGGTTCAGTACTATATGTCAGCTATTCGTACCTTGTTGAGGAGCCTTCGGGAGTATCGTCGCACATCGCTTCTGACGCCACTTTTTGTCACAGGCGAAGTCATTCTTGAGTGCTTCCTCCCCTGGTCATGGCCTCCTTGGTTGACCACCTTCAAGGCGGCGCGCTCACCCCGGTCGTGCGCCCTGGGTGTCTTCATGTTGGTTATGGCGATGTTCTCGCTCCTTTTCGGAATCCTCGCCGCCCGCTTCGAGCAACCGCAGCAGCGGGGCTCGCAAAGCACCTGCGTCAAGACCTCTTCTTTAAGGTTCAGGATTTCTCTTTCGGGGATGTCGATCGTTTTTCGACATCCTCCTGGATACCCGCATGACAACGGACGTGACAAACGTCCAAAAACGCCCTACGGCATGATTATCCGTGTTGCCGTCCGTGTCCCATTGATGGTCGTTTTCTCGATCGTCATGACGCTTCGCATCAACTGGCACTGTCCTGATTTTTCCTCATCATGTTGCCTTTCCTGGCGGCAATCATGTTTGGTATTGTCATCTTCATTTTCCCCGGTTTTTCCGCCGAATCTTTTAAGAAGTATGACGCTCTGAATAACTCGGTCCAAGAGAGACATTGCAGGCATCCGAGTTGTGAAGTCTTTCGTCAATGAAGAGTACGAAAAGACCCGTTTTGCCAAGCGCTCGGAAGAAGTGCGAGCAGACTTCACCTTCGCGGAGAAGGTTCTGGCGCTCAATACTCCCGTCATGATGCTGTTTATCTTTGGCGCAATCATGCTGGTGGATTTTATCGGCGCCCAAATGATTATTGCCTCTGGCGGCACGGAATTGACCACAGGCCAGCTTTCGGCCTTGATCACCTACGGTATTCAAATCCTGATGGCCATGATGATGCTCACGCCTTCATCTTCGTCATGATCACAATTGCCGGAGGTCCGCGAATCGTATCGCGGAGGTTCTTCGTTACGAATCTCATGACCTCTCCGAATACGGTATCCGCGAGGTCCCGACCGGGGATATCACCTTCGAAAACGTCAGCTTTTAAGTACAGGGAAGATTCAGAGCGCCCGCTCTATCGGGATATCTCCCTGACCATTCCCGCCCGGCTCAACACTGGGCATTGTTGGCGGGAACAGGTTCTGCAAAGACCTCACTCATTCAGTTAATCCCTCGCCTCTATGACGTCACCGAAGGAAAGGTCACTGTTGGTGGGATCGACGTTCGCGACTACCGCCTCGAACCCCTGCGAGACGCCGTTTCCGTCGTCCTTCAAAAGAACATCCTCTTCTCAGGGAACCATCAAAGAAAACCTGCGTTGAGGGCAACCCCGACGCCAGCGATGCGGAACTGATCCGTGCGTGCGAGCTTTCGCAGGCTGATGAGTTTATCCGCCAATTCCCGATGGCTACGACACCATGGTCCGAACGAGGCGGTGCGAACCTTTCTGGTGGCCAAAAGCAGCGCCTGTGCATTGCTCGCGCGCTCCTCAAGAAGCCCATGATCCTGATTTTTGGATGATTCCACCAGCGCGGTGGATACCAAGACCGATGCGTTGATTCGTCAGGCATTCGAGCGGAAATCCCCGATACGACAACGATCATTATCGCCCAGCGCATTTCTTCAGTTCAGCACGCCGACCAGATCATCGTTTTTGGATGACGGGCGCATTAAGAACACGGCACGCACCAAGGCTTCTGGACTTGGGCGGCGAATACCGCGAACTGTACGACACACAAAACAGCCCGAGCGAAAGCGAGGTGGCCTGAGATGACGACGCAGCAAACAGAGCAAAAAGAACAGACACTGCAAGCGGAAGAAAAAGGATCCGCACAAGCTTGAAGAGCGTCCCCTAAGCCGCTTGGCCGGCTCCTCAAATGCTTGTGGGCGAGTTACAAGGGCCTTCTCCTTGTAGGTCTTCGTGTGCATCATTGTTTCGGGAATCGCATCGGCCGTTGGTGCGATCTTCCTCCAGCAAATCGTTGACCGTGTCATCCTCCTGGTATGGAACAGGGCCTTCCCGCAGTCATGCCAACCTTGATCCGCATCGTTACCGTGATGGGAGATTGTTTTCAGATCAGGGAATCGTATGTTCCTTCATCTACACGCGACTGATGTGCCATCATCACCCAGGGCACTTTGAAGAAGATGCGCGACGACATGTTCGATCGCATGGAGTCTTTGCCCCTGAAGTTCTTCGATACCCACCCGCACGGCGCGGTGATGTCGACCTACACCAATGACACGGACGCATTGCGTCGGTTGATCGGTCAGTCGATCCCGACCTTGATCTCCTCGATCTTGACCATCCTTGCGCTGCTCGCAACTATGCTGAGCTACTCGGCGTGGCTGACACTTGTGGTCGCTTTTTGATGTCGGGAACAATGTTCGGCGTAACCAAGAAGATGGGCGGCGGCTCAGCGAAATTTATGGTTGCCCAGCAGCGCTCACTGGCCGACAGGAAGGCTATATCGAAGAAATGATGGATGGCCAGAAGGTCATCAAGGTCTTCAACCACGAAGACGCCGTCAAGGAAGAGTTCCTCGCATACAACCACCAGCTCTTCAACGATTCGGAACGCGCTAACCAGTTTGGCAATATGCCATGCCGGCCCTGGGAAACATCGGAAATATTCTCTACGTCTTGGTTGCCCTCATCGGCGGAGTCATGATCGAGCTTCACGCGCCGAACCTTGGCTTTGCGAGGAATGGGCACAATCACCGTCGGTATCGTCGTCTCCTTCCTGGGCATGGTGCGTAACTTTACGCAGACGCTGGGACAGAGCCTCGATGCAGGTCCCGATGATCGCCCTGGGTCTTGCGGGTGCTTCCCGAGTCTTTGCCTTGATGGAGCAAGAGAGCGAAGAGACGAGGGCTACGTGACCCTGGTCCGCGCGCGGGTCGATGACAACGGCGATGTCCATCCCACTGAAGAACGCACGGAGTGTGGGCATAGCGCCACCCCCACAGCGACGGAACGGTCACCTACACGCGTCTACGCGGCGAGTTGGTCATGGAAAATGTCGACTTCTCCTACGACGGGAAGAAGATGGTTCTGCACGATATCTCGCTGTGGGCAACCCCCGGTCAGAAGATCGCCTTCGTTGGCGCGACGGGTGCAGGTAAGACAACCATCACCAACCTGATCAACCGTTTTACCGATATTGACGATGGCAAGATCCGCTTTGACGGAATCAATATCACGAAGATCCGCTAAAGCCGGATCTGCGTCGCTCGCTGGGCGTTGTCCTCCAAGACGTGAAGCTCTTCACCGGAACGGTCATGGACAATATCCGCTTCGGCCGCTTGGACGCGAGTGATGAAGAGTGCATTGCTGCTGCGAAGCTCGCGAATGCGCACTCCTTCATCGAGCGTCTGCCCGATGGCTACCAGACCATGCTCAGCGGAAATGGTTCGAGCCTGTCGCAGGGCCAGGCCCAGCTGCTCTCTATTGCGCGTGCAGCTGTTGCCGATCCGCCAGCGATGATTCTGGACGAAAGCGACCTCATCGATCGATACGCGTACCGAGTCACTGGTCCAAAAACGGCATGGATAACCTCATGGAAGGACGCACGGTCTTCGTCATTGCTCACCGCCTTTCCACGGTGCGCAATTCTGATGCCATTATGGTGTTGGATCACGGCCGTATTATTGAACGTGGAAGCCACGACGAACTGATTGCTCAAAGGGCGTGTACTACCAGCTGTACACGGGTGCGCTGAGCTCGAGGTAAATTCCCACGTGCGTGGGGAATGTATCGCAGATACGTGGAGAAGTTCATTGCGCGCCTTTTTGGGGGCGATCTTCCCGAGGGTTTGCGTTGCCTGGGGATTCCCAGTGCTGCTGGCATTTTTGACTGCGGTAGTGACTGACGAGGCCGTGGCTGGGTCGACCCTGCGCTCCTCGTGCCAGGTTTTACGGGTTCAAAAGAAGACTTCACTCCTTTTGATGTCCCTATTTGGCGCAGCGCGGTCGCGCGGCGCTCATGTCGCAGCGAGGACAGGCTGATTCCGCGGCCCCTGAGGGCGTGGAAAATTACCGTTTGAGTGACTTTGTGGGCGACCTGATTGAGGTTGCTCGATCAATGGGCGCTCAAGAGAGGCCCGTGCACCTCTTGGGGCACTCCTTCGAGGGCGTCGTTGCGCGGCAGGCCGCAGTGAAAGCCCCTGAGCTTTTCCGTTCACTGACCCTGTTTTCTACCGGGCCCTAGGCCTCCCCGAAGAATGCGGTGGACTCCCTTGCGTCAGCGTTTCTGTCTTCGACAACGGGGAAGAGGCTTTCGGCTTGGTACATTTCGCAGTTCTTGGTGAAGATCCTCGGAAGAGCTCATTGCGCATCGATCACTGGCCACCAGCGAGGATTCGCTGATGGGGCAGCCATTATTCTGGCCCGTTATCCGGATGTTTCTGTGCCCCTGCGCCAGAGCGGACTTCCCGTACTGATTGCTCACGGGGTAGGGGACAGCGTCTGGCCAGAGCGAATGCATCGTCAAGAAGCGCTGGTTCTTGGAGCACGCTATGAGACTATTCCCGATGCGAAGCACAGCGCTCAATTGGAAAACCCTGCACTCTTCGCAGATGTCGTGACGCGCTTCTGGGAAGACGTCAGAATGACTTGTTCTCAGTGGAACACTCGAGAAAGGAACTCTTTGAGTCTGAGGCATCTTCGGGTTTCCGATGACTTCCTCCGGCGGTCCCTGTTCGACGATCTTTCCACGCTCCCAGAAGACGACGCGATCGGCGACCTGACGAGCGAAAAGCCAATCTCGTGCGTGGCCATGAGGATCGTTGAACCGCTGTCCTTGACCTCGCGAACCAGGTCGAGCACCTCGCCGACCAAAGCATGGGGTCCAGTGCCGAGGTGATCTCGTCGAGAAGCAAAAGCTCGGGGTTCGTGGCGAGCGCGCGAACAATTGCCACGCGCTGCTGCTGACCGCCCGAAAAGACGATCAGGGAGACTCGCGGGCCTTTGAGGCAAGACCGATTCGCTCGAGCAGACTCATTCCGCGCTCTGCTCGCCTCTTCGGGGCTCCATCCGTGAACCTGCGTGCCGCAAGGGTGACGTTGTCGATGACCGACATGTGGGGAAGAGGTTGTAGTGCTGGAAGACGACACCGATCTGCGCGCGAATCTTGTCGCGTTGATACTCGGATCGGTGATGTCTTGGCCCGAGAGGAAGATTTGCCCATCATCAACGCGTTCCAAGAGGTTGGCTGCAGCGAAGGAGGGTGGACTTACGCGAACGGATGCACCCAGGACCACGACCTCGTGACGGCGGACGTCAAGGTCGAAGGCCGCGCAAGACGATATTGGATCCGAAGCACTTGACGACGCCTTGGATGCTCAGAACGGTTTCATCGCAGGTCGCTTGGTCGTTGGCCTTAGTGGTAGCTGTTGTCTGGCTCATCAGACGGTTCCTCCCATCTGTTCGCGCTTACGTAGGCGCGCGGTGTACCCTAATCGGAGAAGACGAATGAAGGGGAAGGACAAGATGATGAAGAAGATACCTGCAACCACGTGGGAGTGAAAGTTATGAGTAGTCGCCTGCTGGAGCTGAGCGGCTCGGATGGCATCCACTGCGCAGGACCGAGATCAGGCCCACGTCCTTTTGCATCGAAAGTGAAAGTCGTTCTCATCAGTGCGGGGTGACCTTTGCGGACCGCCTGGGGAACGATGATGTGACACATGGTCTGACCGTGGGTGAGGCCAAGAGAGCGTGCCGCATGGCGCCGCGAGGGTGAACGGTTCAAGACCCGCGCGCAGAACCCTCAGAAACGTACGAGGTGTGGGTAATGATGAGCGCGACGGTGCCCAAAAGCGTAACATCGATGCGCCTCGTGGGATTGAGCGCCGGGATACCGAACAATCAAGTACAAGACGACGATGAAAGGATTCCCCGGAAGATATCGGTGTGAAGCGGCTGCAAGGCTGCAGCGGGAAGAACACCAGGCCAGCCAAAGTGCGGGTAGCAGCCAGGAGGGTTGCGAAGATTGCCACGCCGGTTGCTGCCACCAGCAGCATGCGATATTCAGCCACATGCCAGAGAGCACGGCGGGGATGGCCTGACGCACTCCCAGTTAAAGAAGGTTTGCTGGGTAGTCTTCCATCCGGGAGAGGAAGCAAGGCCGCAACAATGATGGCGGCGATGCTAGGGTGGAAATCGCGGAGATAAAAGTGAACGAGTGGTGCGTTTACGTCGATAACGACGGCGCTGCTCTTCGACCGCAGAGACTGGGAATTCAGCCATCGGGTCATCTGAACGGGGTGATTGAGCACGGGGTCCTCTAAATGGAAAACAGTGAGCGGGGCAATCAGCGGGAAGGTAAAGTGAAATTCTCCGGCTTGGGGAGGCCCCAAGCCGGAAGATACTGTCGAAGATCGAGCTGACGCGGCATCCGCCAGCCACTTCTTCTGAGTTCGGCAGAGTACCGTTATCACGCAGCTTGTCGACAGCCTTGGTGACTGCAGGGGTCAGCGCGCTTCCCTTGGGCAGCAGTAGACCGAAGCTGTGCCGTCCTCGTTTGCGGTGAACTGACGACGACCGTGCCGTTGTCAACCTGGGTTTGCGATCGTTGAATGCGGTGGAAGATCGACGACGATTGCGTCAACCTGTCCGCCCTTGAGGCCTGAACAACATCAGCGGAGCCGTTGAAGACCAAGGATCAACGCTGGGCTTGAGCTGTTCATCACGTAGTTCTGGGAAGTCGTGCCGGCCTGAACGCGAACTTGAGCTTCTTCGATCGTTAATGCTCTTTGCTTCAGCGGCAGGGAGTGCCCTAACGGCAACAACCGCTTCTGAGGTCGTAGTAGGGGGCCGGAGAAGTCCAGCCTGCTTACGCGCATCGGTGATAGAACTGCTGGATGTTGGAAGTCCAGTCCTGGCGCAGGGTGCGATTGCCGAATCGAGGGTGCGCTTCCACGACCTGATCCTTGGAGAAACCGAGCTCGCTGGCGACGGCGTAGGCAACTGCGCGCCTCGTAGCCTTCCACCGGTTTCGGGGTTGTCGCTGAGGACCCAGGGGTGTAGGCCGGGTCGCCAGTGGCGATGGTCAGCTTGCCCTTGGTGACGGTGGGAAGTGCTTCGCCGGTTGCGTTAGCGTCGGCGGTTGCGGAAGTGGTGCTGTTTGAAGTGGTCCCGCCCGCGCACGCCTCAGGGCCATGACTGGTGGTTGCTGCGGTGCGACGGTGCGGACTTACGGAAACGGATCTTGGGACGAACCACGTGTACTCCCCTAAGGAAATATTGGGACAATTTTGTGTTGAGTGCGTACCGTAGATGGGGCAGCACCCATGCCATAGGCTAATTGCAGTGCGACCGGGTGGGAAGAGATAGTGCAGATGGTGAGATTTGGTAAAAATCACTCTGGGATGCGGGTTAGACTATATCTAATACCCGAGGGCAGACCCGATGAATGGATCTGCCCTCTGATTTATTTGACGCTCGTGGTCACTTGCCCAGCTTGTCTTTAATGTCTGAAACGACGTCTTCGGCCTTGTCCTTCGCTGCCTCGACAGCATCTTCGACCTTGTCCTTAAGATCTTCAGCCTTATCCTTTGCGGCTTCAAGCCCTCTTCGGACTGCTTCTTAATGTTTTCCAGATCCACGGTGGCCCTTCTCTAGTGTTGTTTCGGTTGTTACAGAAGGTATTCATCTTCAGACTAGACCAACGCAAAGAGATGCTGTTGAGACTGAGTAGCTTTTTCAGCGACTGTTTTCCGCAAGCTTCAATCCTCGAAAAGAGAACTCTGGTGAGACAACGCAGTGTGGCCAGCGCCTGAGCAACGTACGGGCGACTGCACCGAGCGGGACAAGGAATTGCACAGGGTTCAAGCATCAGCGAGCCTAAGATCACGATCTGCGGCTCGGAACTGAAGACCCTCGCCATTTCCACCCAAGTAGATCTCCAGCGCTCCCCGGACCCGACCAAATCCACAGCTCGTGAGAGTGCACCAAAGTGCCAGGCAGCTTCTTCGTCGCGATCCAGCACAAACAGGATTGCCGAGGCCGTGGCTCGCTGTCCGCTTGCAGTTTCCACATGCGTGGTGCGGTCCAGAGTACGGCAGGAGTGGCCGCCCTCGGGTGGGGCTCAAAGCGTCAGTTGCTTGACGAGCGTGGAAGCAAGCGGAGTGAGGAGAGTAGTCATTGCATGTCTCCCTCAAGATGTCGGTGACGCGGATCGACCACCGCAGGTCTCCGTCAATAATCGTTGCAATCTGGCGAGAGCGCCGGTTTTGGACAAGCTCTCAATCGTGTCGACAATCGTCGTTACGGGTACATCGAAAAACACCATGTCTGCGACCGCGCCCGGACTGGAGCTGACCAGCGCGCTGCGGGCCAGTCGACAATCTGGGCGACAGCCCCGCCCAAAGTTGCGGTGTGGGTAGCAGACGACGACCAGGTCGCCTTCCCCATAACCCTGAGCGCGAGCGATCGTATACAAGGCGCAACGTCTATGACGTCAAGGCTGGAGAAGACGACAGAGGTCCGTCCCCACGGCCATGAGTGCCCTCATTCCAGGTAGGCGGCAACAGAGGCATCCAAGCCAATGACACGATTCGAGCGCGGACACAAAGCAGCAACAGTATTGCGAGAACGCGGGCGACGCCGGTCATCCGCAGTCATGTGCACCCCGTGGGCCACATGGCAATCAGGACCTAAAACCCTGAGTTGGTCGACGGGTGTGTCGCCGAATCCACCGCCCAAGGAACGCATTTGAAGGAGTCGATGCTCCGCTGCGCCACAAATCGTCAATTGCGCGGTTCGGCCTTCTTTCCTCGGCCTCGGAATGGGGATTCACCCAAGTGGATATGCGATGAAGGTTACGCCGACGCGCAGGTCGGGAAGATCCGTGCGGGTCCGCCTCTAAGGAATACGGTGCATGCGGGAGATGCCGATCTGCGGTGGGCATCGCATCCGGGATGCATTGACGCTGACCGTGAGCCTGCCCAATCCTCATTCGACCACCCGCATGACTTCTGTAAGCGACGCCGTGCAGGCCCAGGTCGTGGGCGCGCCCGCAGCCTCGGGATCCGGTGACGACGTCGGCAGCGCTGGTTGTCCCGTAACGGATCGATAGGCGAGCACCGCGCGGCCTCGGCCTTCCAATCGAAAATCGGTATGGTCAGCAGACCGCGTCGAAAGCCTGCGCCCACGAGAAACCTGTGTAACGCCTCGCGCCGACCTGCGCCATTCCGTGCACTGCAAGTGGGTGTGCGCTGACGAGCCGGGCATCAGTACCCCGTTGACGTGGTGTTCGACGTCAGCATCCGCCTGCTTACGTGCGTGGATGACCCAATCGCAGGATCCTACGTGTTCGATTCGATCCGCCGGAGACCGTATAGCACCGTCCAAGACGGACGGGCGGTGATCGGAATGACAGGCCAGCTGGTAGACCTCGACGACGTCGGAATGCGGGCGTGGGCTGAGGATCTCTGCGTCATCCTGGGAAGCGTCAGTCATAGAACCAGTGCGTTACCTGTCCACAGAAGTGCATCAAGCGCAGCCCAGATACGCATCATCAGCGTGGACGGAAGGTTATGGAGACTCGGGTGCGAGTTCGTCTCCGTGAAGCAGTAGTTCAGCGAGCGCCGCAACGGACTCGAAACTCATGTCCGCGATCTCGATGGGATTACCTTCCCCGGCCGTATAGTTGATGCCTCACCATTTTCCAGAAGACGCAGGGACTTACCCCTAGGATCAGTCCGGGTTCTGGATGTGCGCGGGACCGGCCTCGGCTGAAGTCCACCGCAGCCAGTGCCTCTTCGATCTCAACTTCACGACCACGCCGCCCGCGACAGTGACAATCGCATTTTCGGGGAGAGCCTCAAGCACTGGGGAATCGTCGAGGGCTCCCGTCGCGGACATCAACATGCCTGCGCGTGCGGCAACCTCAGACAGTGGAAGCGATGATGAAGGCATCCATGCGCGCGGAGCGCGCGGACCGGTCAGCTCAACAACACTGACCTTTCCTCCCAGTGCGCGGCCAAAGTGAGCACGCTGCCGACATCTCCGTAACCACGGCTCAACCGCCATTCCGGGGATCAGGGGCCGACGCCATCGGGGTCAATGATATCCAGTTGTTGTCCAACAGGATTGGCCCGTGCCGTGAAAGCGTTATCGAACAGGGTCTTGGAACGTGCGTCATTACTGGCAATCACAGGGATGCGGCGAAATGACGCAGCGGACGCGGTCCCGAGGTCGTTTCCTCGGCAGCGCCGCGCAAAGCGGAAGCGCTGTGGGGCGCGACCCGGATCGTGAGCCATACGAATAAGATGCGAAATTCATCCAGCGGTACCGTTGTTTTCGCGAGGGAAGTCGCCGGGCGAGTGCATCTTCCTGCTCCAGGGTTGCTTGGGAGTCGGCGAAAGACCTTCGGTCCCGCGCGGCGCAGGGCATCGGCGACGTCGTCTCGGGTCTCGCTTGCGTGCCCGAAAGACGCACACCTCAGCACCGGCCTCGGCAGCGTAGGGCAAGCGCCGCAGTTTTCGGTTCAAAACCAGGGCAGAGGCCGATGCGGCAGCCCGGGAGGAGTGGGCAATGCGGCGAACTGCGGCCTCGGTGACGGGCATGAGTGAACAGGCCCGCAATGCGCTCGGGATCCCGCTGGGCTACGCAAACTGAGGTATCGGAGCGCGGCTCATGGAAGCTGCCGCCGCAGGACGATGATCGCACGGGCGAGGAAATGCCCCTCAGCCAGGTCGAAGAGGCAACATCGAGGCCGGCAAGAGTGCGCTCGCGAACAATCAGGGTAATAATGACCTGGGCTCCGAAAGCCTCAGCAGAGCGCGGTGAGCCTCTCCGTCGGAGGTGGATGAGAACGCCGTCCGGCAATCAACATATTTGTTGCGCGAGCATAGGCTCGCAGGAGCAGTGCGCATGGGTCGTATCCATCAACCTAGCAGATTAACTGTCCAGCTGATGGCGGGGCAGGGGACATCCCAGGCGAGTTTGATGTGAGAGACCAATGGGTAGTGTGAGCGAGACATCATTGTTGGCGCTTAAAGGAGAGAGGACACGCTCGATGCAAACAACGAAAAGAACCAGAATCAACCCAAGACGCATCCATCTTCGCGGCACACTCATTTCGACGTCTGGAGTTGTTCTCTGCCGTGCGCAGCTTGCTGATGCTCGTGATGTTTCTACCTGGCCTTCTTCAGTGAAATTGCATTGTCCATGGTGGTGGGCCACTCTCTTCGTGGAGGATTTGCGGTCTGTGAGCCTCTTGGGACTCGTCGCGCTGTGGGAGCTATGCGCTGACCGCCTCGCGAGCCTCGGGGAACGCGCCTGGTGGAGTTTGGGCGGATATTCCATCGCCGCAGCCATTGTGGATTGTGGCTCGTGAGCCTGATGCTTGCGGGCGAGGAACTCTTTGATAGCCTCTTGGATATCTACATCTTCTACCTGTGACTTCAGCGAGTGAAAACTATGGTCGGTGATCCCGCCATATGCGGATGCTGATATCCGTCTGGCAGCGGTCGACATGGATGGGACCTGTTGGATGATCAGACTTCTGTGGGATTGGAGCAGCTCCTCGATTCTATGGAGGCGCGTGCGCGATCTCTTTGCGCCCGCGTCTGGTCGGCAAATCTGGACTCCACGATCAATATGTTCCCGCGATGACTTTGTCGGTGAAAAATGGCGCGATTGTTATGCGCGATGAAGAGATATCCTCAAAGCGCCGACCCAGAGACGGTGCGCAAGGTGTGTTGAGTTGGTCCGTCATCACGTGCGTAGTGGCGGTTTCTTGCTGCGCGTGCCGATGTTTCAAGACGGGAAAGCTCAGGACGTGTAGCTGCGCAGTGGGACGGTGGGCTTGTCGTCTGCGGGAAAAGTCGGCGGCTATATCGAGCGCAGCGATGTAGTCTTTCTTGCGTGCCGTCTTGCCGTATTACGCGCGAACTCAGGTTGTTGAGACCTGATTGAGGTACTTTGATGAGATTGAACGCGGTGAATTGGATGACGCAATCATCAAGCTTTGCTCTGCGCAGTGCGAGAATGTGCGAGACCAACTTGGCTGAACTGAACTTTGGGATGCTTCAATCAAAGTCATCAATTCGCGCTTTCCGGCGATAACTGGGCTGATTTGCGGATGCGTGGAGTCGATAAAGAGCAAAGCTGTCAGCGGTAGCTGCAGAAAGTATCTTTGGTGTCTCATCTGCACAAACCACGCAGTGTTTGGGTCTGCGGTACGGACCTGTCGATGATCACCAGGCTGAGTTTTCTTCGCGATGGCGAATGCATCGATATCCTTGCTGCCGCTCGTCTTTGTTGCGCCTTTCGAATAACGAGCGTTGTGCAGGTGTTGCGGGCTTCTTCTTGCCAGAATAAAGCTTTGCGTAGGTGCCCGCCTCCCGAGTCCTCAATCCCTGAGGTACTCATTCGCAAGTGAAGGACATCAGTGAGCATGTCGGGCGTGACCGGGCCAAGGAGGCAATCCCCATCAGGGTGGAGTCGCTGGAGAGTCCCTGAGTCAGGGCGAGCCGCAAAGCACAGTGCCGAGTCCAGGAACAGCACTGCCTGCATGCTGCTGGTGCCGCTGAATCCTCAGGCTGTTCCAGCAGGGCGCCAGCTTGCTCTATCAGGGCCCGGGTGCCCAGGCAATGCACAGCCGGCTGGCCAGCACGTGGGTGCGCCTCTGGTCCAGAGGTGAAGCATGGCTGAAAGCGTTCGCCGCTCATTCTTGGTTTTGTCGGCTGGGTGTTTGTCGCGTGCTCGTTCTTGGTGCCCTACCTCCATTCGAGATGCGATTAGAGCGGGCACCCCGAAAGCGCCGGCTGGGTGTGGATCCTCTTCTTGATCATGTGGATCGGTCTTGTCGCCGGTCAAATCTTTTCGGCGTGGTTTTTGGCTGATGCCGAGGTCCTGCAGTCCCCGGTGTCGGAGAAAGCAGCGCAAAGCTCAACACGTAGAATCGCTTTTGAATGTGAGCCCCTGGGTGCTTCGGGTTCTCTGGGTTTTGTGGAGCGATGTTCTACGTGTTCGGCGTGTAGTGGGCGTTAGAGGATCGTGCGCCTTCGCTGACGAAGGGTTTGACGAAAAAGCTGATGGGGGTCGCAACGCGCTGCGCCGCATTCAACTATGAAAGCCTGTTTGGAGCGTTCTGTCTTACTCGGCAGAAAGCTTCCTGATCGGCTGAGTAGTCTTCGACTTCCAGGTCTGCCCAGTAGTCTTCGGCCGGGGATCTTCGATCGGCTGGCTGCGCTTCCACAGGACGTAGCCTGCGCCGGCTGCTGCTGCAGCCACAGCGGTGAAAGCACAGGGGCGCGCAGAAGCGGCACTCTGCAGGACTTCTTGCGAGCCGGAGGTCGTCAGGGCGCTTTGCGGATGCCGAGCGTGCAGCGCGTGCGCGTTCGCCAAGATCGCCCTCGCTGGACGGTGCGCAGCGGACTCGGTCACTGCACGGTTGAGGCGAGGCAGGGTGGTCGTCGACGACATGACCGTGAATATCGGATAGGAAGGGCTGTGCGCGATCGGCGGCGGCCTGTGCGCGATCAGTTGCCGGACTCGACGAGGGGTGGCGCGCTCGATTGCGCTGCCAGTGCAGCCCTGTGCACGGGAGCTGCGCAATCAGTCCCTGTTCTGCCAGATCGGCGGCGCGCACGGCAATGCGGCCCGCGTGCACTGCCACGCTGCGTCACGGGCTGCAGGCTCTGAGCCTATGAGCTTTTCGGTGTCGATGTTCGGGGTCCTAGCCATGATGTCTCCGAATCTGTCTAAGAGAGTTGCGTTCGCTTTTGAACGTATGTCGACTCCTCTATTGTGCACTCTTCCTCCTTCGCATGCAGCGTAGTCGCGGGAAAAACTCTGGCAAAATCCGTGCCGATTTCACGTGAATCTGGAACGATGGAGACATGGAAGCAACAATTCATACCAATATGGGCGATATCCGACTCGAACTTTTCCCCGAGCAGGCGCCCAACACCGTCAAGAACTTCACCTCCCTTGCAGAAGGGCGAGCGCGAATGGACCGATCCTTCGACCGGCCAGCGAGACCTCCGTCCGCTGTATGACGGCACGATCTTCCACCGCGTGATCGACGGCTTCATGATTCAGGGCGGTGACCCGCTGAGCACCGCACAGGCGACGGATACCAGTTCAATGACGAAATCCACCCCCGACCTGAACTCGACAAGCCCTACCTGCTGGCCATGGCCAACGCGGGCAAGCGTATGGGCAAGGCAGCAACGGCTCCAGTTCTTCATCACCGTCGCCTTCGACCCCGTGGCTGCTGAGCAGCCACACCATCTTCGGTGAGTGATCGACGACGAGGTCAAGCGCGTTGTTGACGCGATTGCCACGACCCGCACCGGTCGCGGTGACCGTCCGGTTGAAGATGTCGTCGATCTCCTCGATCGATATCGTCGACTGACACTGAGAAACTATGTCTCCAGCCTCTCATGGGCGGCGTTCGGATCCCTACGCCGCACCAGAATGCCCGCGCCACCCGGGTGTGCGCAGCGTCGACTATTGCAAACGCTGTAATCGACCGATGTGCACCCAGTGTGTTGTCCCCACGGAAGTTCGTTCGATCTGTGTGGATTGCGCGGGCAGAGGCCGATGGCAACTTCTGGTCGTTCCCGGGCAGCTCGGCCTCGTCAGGGTCAAGGAATGTGCGGATCGGCGCTGAAACCCCGCTGATCACCTACGCGACCATTCTTTTGTGTATCGGCCTGTGGCTCGAGGACTTTGTGAGCAACCACGTTGTCACGCGGGTATCACTCCTCTCTACGGGCTCATTCAGCCGTGGCGTATTTTGACGACCGCATATCTGCATCTCAATCTCACCCACCTGGCCTTCAATATGATCTCGCTCTACGCCGTTGGCCGAGCGCTGGAACCCCTCTTGGGGCGGGCCCGTTTCTTTGCCCTGTACCTGATCAGTACTCTTGGGCGGCTCAATCGGCGTCCTCGGATGGGCGCTCATTGATGCCTCTACGGTGAACTACAGTCACCGTAGGTGCGTCAGGTGCGATTTTGGCCTCTTCGGTGCGGTTTTTCGTTCTTCAGCGCGCGGCGGGCATTGATGCACGTGCAATCGCCGGGACTCACGCCGTCAACCTCCTCTACGGTTTCATTGTCTCAGGCATTTCTTGGCAGGCACATATCGGCGCCTCATCGCAGGAATGCTCTGCGCGTGGTGCTGCTCCTTCTGGGCCGAGCCACGCGCTGGAATGACCGCGAAAAAGCAAGGAGTACGCACAGCTATTGGCGTTGCTGGAATGTTTGCCGCTGAGGTCGTCATCCTTGTTGTCACCTACATGGTGCTCATCGAATTTAGGACCCGCAATGCTGAATGTAGCCAGATCCGTGAATCTACGACCGTTTGATCGAACAGATCGATCCTTCCGTGCGCGTAGTACGTACGAATAACGCAAACAAGTGGACCTTCGTTGAGAATTCCGAGGCCAGCCGGATAAACATATGCCCGTCGAGGCCGTGCCGTTCCCTTTCGAAGACGTCACGGGGCTGAGTTTGCGTGAGTTGCAGCTTTCGCGAAGAAGAGTTGGAACTTTGCCGGGCCGCGGTCGTAAACGCTTAACTCGTGGTATGCCTTCCATCCCGTGTGAAGCTGCCAGTTGAGCCCTGCGAGTCAATAACTGGCAGAACCTTTTGATCCGTGGGCAGAAGAGCCGCAGGCAGAGGGTTGCGGTCATCGGCCATTTTCCCTTCGCTCAGCCGCCCTTCCGCGGTCAGTGAATTGGTCGTTCTCGGCTGTGCCCAGTGACTTGCCGGTTCGCCGCCGAGTATGTTCTGCTGCCGACGTGTGATTACGTGTTTATTACGGGTTCTGCTTTCGTCAACTGGAACCATGCCGCGCCTTCTTAGCGAACTTTCCCGAGGCGCGCGCACGATACTCGTTGGTCCCTCCTCTCTGCAGCACCGATGCTTGCAGACCACAGCATGGATTCATGATAACCTTCTCATTGACAGTGTCGCTTCCTTCCAACCGGCACTGGTGGCCGCGCTGGAGGCATACAGGCTGGAAGACACATCGGTTTCACGCTCACTAGCAGCGCGGCATAGTCGCAGCGTCGATTTACTCAGAGAAGCCCATTTCGGGCTGGCCTACCCTTTCCCACGTTCCTGAACGATTGCTATTAATGTCGTTTGAACTAGCTGTTGTTTAGTTTTGAGGGTGTGGATAACGTGTGGATACTGCAGCGAATGGGCTTTGGAAGCTGAAAGTCAAGGGAAAAATCACATTTTTCGTGATCTTTGCAGTAGATTCTAGATTTTCGTTGATATTTCGCGGTTTTCTGGTTTCAATACACAATTCATCCAATCGAATTCATGCGTAAATCTGGGAATCGAAGCTGGGTAATTACACGCGTGAGATTTATCCCCAGCTGTGGATTCGCCTGTGGATAGAGTGTGGGCGGATGTGGATTTTCGCGCGAGTATGTGGATAGCGTGTGAAATGCATACAAAGCTGGGGGGTGTTCGCGTGCGAACACCCCCCAGCAGGAGTTTTACCAGATCAGCGCTTAGCGCCAGCGCATTGTCATCAAGAAGCCGATGAACGCGATGCCACCACCCACTGCAAGGTTCCATTGGCCCAGCTGCGGGATCGGGTAGGCGGCGCTCGAAATGTAGAAGACAACGATCCACAACAGGCCCACAATCATGAGCGTCGTGAACAACGGAGCCCACCACACGGGAGAGAGCGGAATACCATCGGTCCAGGCGTGAATCTCAGACTCGGACTCAGCGGCTGCACGCTTCGCAGCCTTCGCACGCTTGTCGCGCTTTGCCTTATCGCGCTTGCCAGCCTTGCCGCGCTTCTCACGCTTCGAGCGCTCATCCTTCTCGCTGGTTTCGCGCTTGCGATCCTCGCGCTTTGACTCTTCTGCCTGAGTCTCTTCGGACTGCGACTTCGTGTCCTTCTCGCTCTCGCTCTTCTTCGGCTCAGCCACGATTATCCTTTCTTGCGGCAGGTATTCGGGAGCTACTCCCGGGTAACGCCGCGACAGGCGGCCTCCCTCTAGCCTAGCTGGACTGGGCCAAACATCAAAAGCAACTGGGCGTATATACCCCAAACAGGGGATACTAGAACTACACTGCCCGGGCTCTATGAAAGCCTGCTCGCAACCAGGAGACGACGTGAAACTATTTGGACGACCGCTTAAGCGTCCGCGGGGACGCACCCTGCGTTCAGCGGCCTCGGTTCTCCTCGTCACCACGGCCTCGGGAATCCTCTTCGTCGCAAGCGCACACTCCAACTCGGAAACCCGCTCGCAAACCCACGTCGACCTCGCCGGCCTCGTCGGACACCGCCAAAACGAAGTGAAGGAACTCCAAGACTCCGTCGCCTCGCTGAAGGACCAGATTGCCGGCCATGTCCCCGCCACAAAGCCAACAGGGTTCGGACACCGTCGATGAACTATCCAAGCACCCCTGTTTCTGGCCCCGGTATTACCGTAACGCTCTCCGACGCGCCAACTGACACGGTTCCCGATAACGTCAATCCGAACGACCTCGTGATCCACCAGCAAGACATCGATGATGTCATGAATGCCATGTGGGAGGGCGGCGCCGAGGCAATGACAGTACAGGAGTACGCATCGCGCCGCGGACCGTCGTTCGATGCATCGGAAACGTCATCCTTGTCGGCGGCACATCGTACTCGCCGCCCTATAAGATCTCGGCCATCGGAAATGTGAATCAGCTCCGAAATTCGGTCGAAACGAATCCTCGAGTCGTCAATTACCAACGTTATGTGGCACGCTACGGATTGGGCTGGGATCTGAAAACTTCAGATAACCTCGAGTTTCCGGCGTCCGCCCAAGATCTATCCCTTCGATACGCACAGGTGGTGAAAGAGAATGGGTGAACACGTAGAAGAACCGGCAGCCCCCCGCCGATCGCGCGCCACCTTCCTCTCGGTCATCGGCGAGCTCCTCATTACGATTGCCGTCATTTTGGGGTTATTTGCCGTGTGGCAGTTGTACTGGACCAGCTACAAGGTAGAAGGTCCGCGCGCGCAGGCCGTTGCTGACTTCTCAAATCAGCACCCCTCAAAGCGCACGCTCGGCGAGCGCCACACCGAGGACCCGCCGGAGTTTACCCAGACCCCCGCGATCGATGAACTCTACGGCGTCATTCACGTTCCCTCATGGAATTGGATGAAAATCCCCTTGGGTGAGGGCACAACCGGCACGATCATCGATCAGGGCTGGGCCGGTCACTACAAGGACACCGCGCAGCCCGGGCAACTTGGAAACTTCTCTGTTGCCGCGCACCGTCGTTCCTACGGCAACTCCTTCCGTTTCATCGATCTGCTCAAGCAAAACGACAAGGTCGTTGTCGAAACGAATGACCTCTACTTGGTCTACACCTACCAGTCCAACGAGATCGTTCCCGCCAGCGACGAAACAAATATCCGCGTCATCGCGCCAGTACCGGGTGACCTGACCTTCTCGAAGCAGCCGACTGAGCGTCTGATGACCATGACGACCTGCAACCCCGAATACGGAAATTCCGAACGATTCATCGTCCACCTCAAGCTTGAATCGTGGACCCCGAAGAACACGGGTGTCCCCGCCGAATTGCTTGACGAGCCCGTGGAGTAAGGAAGGAAAAAACATGTACGGATGGTTCTTCCGCCACCTTCCGGGACCCACGTGGTTCCGCGTCTTCTTGTGCCTGGTCATCGCTGCCTTCGCAGTCGCAGTGCTTTTCGCCTACGTCTTCCCGTGGGCAGAGCGCTTCTTCGGCTTGGGTGGCGCCTCGGTCTGATTGACGAGGCCGTGCTCGCTTTGAGTGGGTACCGCCGTTAACTTACTGAATATAGGTGTTGGGGGCTTGGCATTGCCAAGCCCCCAACACTATGTAAGTTTTACGTTCCGCCTCAGTGACTCGACGCGCTGGGCGATGCCGAGCCGTTGGCCCCCTGCGAGACGTACAGGGTGATGGAACTACCCTGGCGCACCGAGGAACCCTCGCTAGGCGTCACGCCGGTGACAGTACCGGCAGCAGCATTACGATCAGGCATCTGAATGATGGTGACACGCAAGCCCAGAGCTTCCAGCGACGAGGCCACGGTCGTGTAATTCTGTCCCGTCAAGTTATCGGGGACGACGACGTTACCCGAAGCAATGTTGAGCGAGATCGTGTCACCGCGCTTCGCCTCGGAACCAACTGCGGGTGAAGTCGACACGACGCGGCCCTGCGAAGCCCCGGCCTCGTCAACGGTGTTGACGTTGCCAACGGACAGGCCGGCCTGAGTGAGGGCATTGCGCGCCTGATCCTGGCTCATACCCGTGACATCGGGGACCGTGACCTTCTGAGAACCGGAAGAAACATAACCGGTGATGGTCGATCCAGCGCGGACCTTCGAACCAGCAGAAGGACTGACGCGCGCAATCTTGCCGCTTTCGACGTTATCTGAAGCTTCCTTCTGATCAGACAGAGTCCACTTCAAACCAAGCGCCTCGACGGTCTGCTGGGCTTGAGCGGGGCTCATGCCGACAAGATTATCGGGGAGCGTAATCGAAGCGGGACCGGAAGAAATCGTTGCAATCACGCGAGATCCGGGCTTAGCGGCCGTACCTGCAGCCGGATCCGTCGACACGACAGAACCCGCGGGGATCGTATCGGAGGCAACCTGCTCCTCGGCGACCGCCCACTCAAAGCCCTTGCTCTTGATGGTCTGCATTGCCTCGGCCTGAGACTGACCGACAACGTTGGGAACCTCGGAGGTGGAATCCTCGCGAGAATGCGTGACCACGAGCCACGTAATGCCAATAAGGGCAACAAGAACGACAGCGATGATCCCGGCAATCAAACCTGCAGGACGCTTCTTCTTGGAGTCTTCGTCCTCGTCCTCATCTGCGCGCTGGACCGCGGTTGCCTGCGAACCCGGGCGTGCGATCCTGGTCTGCGTTGCATCCGAAGGTGAAGAAGGCGAAGGGAATGCCGGCGCAGCCGCAACTGCAGGAAGCGTCTGAGTTGCCGCGCTTTCCCACACAGCGGTCTCAGGAGCATTCACATGGGCGCCGTGAGCTGCTCGCAAGAGATCAGCCTTCATGGCCGCCGCAGAAGAATAACGATCGTCGGGGTTCTTGGCCAGAGCCTTCATCACGACGCGATCCATGGCCTCGGGAACATCTCCCGCAATGGATGAGGGAAGCGGCGGGATGGTCTGGACATGCTGGTAGGCCACGGCCACGGCAGAATCACCCGTGAAGGGAGGCTTTCCAGTGAGCAGCTCGAAAAGCAGTACGCCCGTGGAGTACAGATCCGAACGAGCATCAACCGGCTTACCTGTGCCTGCTCGGGGGAGAGGTACTGAGCCGTGCCCACGACCGCATTGGTCTGCGTCATAGTCGCCTGTGAATCGGCAATCGCGCGAGCAATGCCGAAGTCCATCACCTTGACTTCGCCCTTGGAGGTCAGCATGACATTTCCGGGCTTGATGTCGCGGTGCACGAGGCCAGCCGAATGCGAGTACTCGAGCGCTGACAAGACGCCGGCAACAATGTCGACGACCTCAGCGATCGGGAAAGGACCAGCATCGTCGGAGAGGAGGTCCTTGAGCGGACGCCCATCGACGTATTCCATGACGATGTAGGGGATCGAGACCTTACGACCATCGGGGAGCAGCGTTGCCTCTTCACCCGTGTCGTAAACGGCAACGATATTGGGGTGGTTCAGTGAAGCAGCGGACTGCGCTTCGCGGCGGAAACGTGCCTGGAAGACGGAATCCATCGCCAAGTCGGTTCGCAGCATCTTGATTGCAACGATTCGCGACAGGCGCTTGTCGAACCCGAGGTGTACTTCGGCCATGCCTCCGCGCCCGATAAGCGAGCGCACCTCATAGCGTCCCCCTAGAACTCGAGGGGCGGAATCTGCCATGTCGTAACCTCCTGATTGGATGAGACCTCTGCACTTGTTCGGTGCAAGAGTGACCCGAATCTGTTGTGGATAGTAGCAACTGCAATTAAGAAATGGTGAGAGAGATCAAGAAGATGACCAACCACTTCCCGATCTGGTCCTTACGCGTTGGCTCCGGTGCCACAACGGAACGATTGTAGCGAGTCTTCACCGGGGCGCTCGTGCAGATTGTCCCGTTCTCTTCGGTGACTGCGTGCCAGCGGATGAGAGCAGGGTTGATCGTGACGCGGCTTGGCCGCGTTGCACTTCTGCGGCGCCGGGGCGTCTCTGCCGAGGCCGCGGCCGCCTTCGCGGGGGAAGGCCGGCGTTCGCGCGTGGGTGCAGCGGGCTTCGCTGCCTGCGCCTCGGGCGTCGTTGTTTCGGGCAGGCGAGGCGTGCGCGGGGTACTTTCCATTCGCGAGGCCAGCGGCTTGCGCGCAGCCAAAGGAAGGCTTTGCTGCCTGCGCCTCAAGATCGACCGGCTCGAGGAGATCCGGCGGAAGCGAGCGCCGCTGAGTGTGCTGAACCGGGGCACCGGAACGAAGGGTCGGATTCACGCGAGTCTCCACAGCGGGAGCTCCGGGAGTCGGAGGAGCTCCGTGGTGGGGAGCCTCAATCGTCGGCGGGGGAAGCGGACGCGCTCGGAGGGAAACCCCCATCTCACTTCCAGCCGCAACCAACTCGCGGACCAATGCCGAACCCGATTCAGGGCGCCGCTGAGGATCCTTATCGAGGAGGTGATAGATGACTCGGGCCAAGGGTTCGGGAACCGAATCTGGAAGCGCAGGGACAGGCTCATTGACGTGGGCGAAGGCGATATCGACCTGTGACTTCCCGGTGAAGGGGCGTACCCCAGCTGCGGCCTCGTACGCAATCACACCCAGGGCGTAAAGGTCACCCAAAGACGTGGCCTTCTCGCCCATCGCCTGTTCGGGGGGAAGGTACTGGGCGGTCCCCATGACCATGCCGTCGGCGGTGAGATCAATCTGCGAGTCCGTGCGCGAGATCCCGAAATCGGTAAGCTTCACCATGCCATCGGGACGAATAAGAACGTTCGCGGGCTTAATGTCACGGTGAACGACTCCGGCTTGGGCTGCCGCACCAAGGGCCATGGCGATCTGCATGAGGATCGGCATGAGGTACTCGGGAGAGATTGACTGTCCGCCTCGCAGGTAATCGGTCAGGGGGCGGCCCTCAACCAACTCCATGATGATCCAGCCACGGCCATTTTCTTCGCCAGAATCAAGAACGTTCGCGATATTCGGGTGCTCAACGCTCATCGCGTTTCGAGCCTCAATGCGCAGGCGAGATAGGGGAAAGTTCCTGCCCGGAAAGCTCGGGGCGCAAGACCTTCGCGGCAAGGGTTCGGCCCGTGACACGGTCACGTGCCTTCCACACCTCGCCCATGCCGCCCTGCGCGATCAGGGAGAGCAGGAGATATCTGCCGCCAAGAAGTCGTCCGGCAAGCTGGTTAGGGGTAGTCGAAGGCTTCGAATCGCTCACTTCAATCCCTCCTGGAGGAGTGCGCGTGCGATGGGACCCGCATCGCTTCCGCCGTGGGGAACAGGCCTGGAATCATCGCCCTCAACCAAGACTGCGAAGGCAATCTTCGGGTTGTCAGCAGGCGCAAAACCAACGGCCCATGCGTTTGCGTGCCCCGAACCGTCACCCACTTCAGCCGTTCCGGTCTTCGCCGCCACGGAAATACCGGGAAGAGCCATTTCGGTGCCCGTTCCGTAGGGCTGGGAGACGACTCCCTGCATGAGCTCAGTCATTTGGGAAGCGATCTCGGGACTGATCTTTTGACCGACGCGCACCGGAGAAGTCTCGGACTGAACCTGGAGGTCAGAGTCAACGATCTGCGAAATCATGTAGGGACGCATCATGGTGCCCTTGTTGGCAATGGTCTGCGAGACCATTGCCATTTCCAAAGGCGTGACCTTCACCGAGTACTGGCCAATGGAGCTCATCGCGAGCTGCGCAGAATCCGTTGAATCCGGGAACTGCGAGGCGGTCACGCTCAAGGGGATCTTCTGGCTTGTCCCGAACTCGAAACGATTCGTCAGGTCAGCCAAATCTGTATGAGTGAGCTTTTCGCTGGCAAGAACGAAAGTCGTGTTACACGAGCGCGCGAAAGCTTCGGCAAGAGTGGGGTGGCCATTGCCGCACTCCGTCGATTCAATATTCGATACCGAGGTCTGGGTTCCCGGAAGAACTGTTGAGACAGGAGAATCCATCTCTGTTTGCGGCGTGACAGCGCCCTTCTCAAGCAGCGCAATGGTGGTGAGGATCTTGAAGCTCGAACCGGGAGCATAAAGATCACCAGCAATCGCGCGGTTATACAGGGGCTTGGAGGGGTTATTAATCAGATTCGTGTAGGCCGTGTTGGCTTCCTGGGAATCAAAAACCGCCAGGGGAATTTGGGTCATAGGACGGCGAAGAATACATGGCCAAAACGGCACCGGTCTTGGCGTCGAGAGCAACGACTGCTCCCTTACGATTCCCCAGCTTTTCTGCGGCGATTTGCTGCATTTGTGGGTTGAGCGTCAAAACAACGCCGCCACCTTGACGGTTCTGACCCGTGAAGAGATTGCGGAAACGCTGGGCGAGGAGGGCCTGAGACTGACCATCCAAGATGTCCTCTGCCGCAGCTTCCATCCCGGTGGACTGAGAGAATGCCGCCGAGAAATAGCCGGTCGTGTGCGCGTAGAGCGGACCCTGGGAATAGGAGCGCTGGTAGCGCGAGGATCCTTCAACCTTTTCGGAGGACGCAATCGCAGTGCCATCAACAATGATCGGGCCGCGATCGGTTTCAGCAGCATGCAAAATCGTGCGTTGGTTGCGGCCATCAGCGTTCAGCGAAGGGGCTTGAATGACCTGGTTATTGGTCACCATCAAGCCGAGGGCCGCGAACATCATGAGCACAATGACGAAAAGGCGACGAATCTGAGTATTCACGCGCGACCTCCCATGTGCTCGGGTGCTTGACGGCGCTTAGGTTCCACCTCGGGGAGGCTGCCAGAGGTCCATGCGGAAGGCACGGAAGGACGGCGCGCAGCGTCAGAGACTCGGATCAGGAGCGCAACAGCCAGCCAAGAAGACACCATCGAGGAGCCACCGGCTGCCAAGAAAGGCGCGGTCAATCCGGTCAGAGGAATCAGTCGGGTAATTCCGCCCAAAACAACGAAAATCTGGATGGCAAAGGAGAAGCTCAGGCCCGTGGCCAAAAGCTTTCCGAAACCGTCTCGGACGCCGATCGCTGCGCGCAGGCCTCGTTCAATGAGGACCAAGTACAGGACAAGGATCGCCGCAAGACCGGTGATTCCCAGCTCCTCGGCGAAAGAAGACAAAATGAAGTCCGAGTTCGCCAGGGGGACGAGCTGCGGGTAACCGCGGCCCCAGCCGGTTCCCATGAGCCCGCCCGAGGCCTGGCCGAAGAGCCCCTGAACCAGCTGGTAGGAGCCACCTGCCTCAGCGTTGTACACATCGGGCTCAAGGGCATTGAGCCACACGTCAAAGCGAGCGCGCACGTGACTAAATGTTTTGATCGCAATGAAAATTGCGGGGACGAACATGGTGAAACCGATGACCAACCACGAGACTCGATTCGTTGCGACGTAGAGGGTTGCAACGAAAAGCCCGAAGAAGAGAAGCGAGGTTCCCAGATCGCGCTGGAGGACAAGAATTGCCACACCGACAAGCCAGACGACCAAGATCGGACCTAGGTCGCGCGCGCGTGGAAGACGTAATCCCAACACCTTCGGCCCGCCGATGGTCAAATTATCTCGGTTAGTGACCAGGTAACCGGCGAAGAAAATCGCCAAAGTAATCTTCACAAGCTCGCCCGGCTGCATAGACAACGGGCCGAGGCTGATCCACACTCGCGCTCCGTAGGTTTTCCTTGCCGAGGCCAGGGAATCATAGGGAAGCAGAAGCAAAAACAACGGAAACTAGGCCAAAAGTGTAGGTGTAGCGGCGAAGAATACGGTGATCACGCACCAGCACCAAGACCGCCGCGGCAAGGACGATGGCGATTCCAACGAACATCAACTGTCGGACACCGACGGTGTCCATGCCTAGGGCATCAAGAGATAAGTCGATTCGGTAGATCATCGCCAAACCCATGCCGGTCAGGGCAACCGCAATCGGTAAGATCACGGGGTCCGCGTAGGGGGCAAGGAAGTGAACACCGACCTCGGCAACAATCGCCAGAGCCACCAAGATCCCGATGTGGAGTCCCAAATTCGCGGGGATTTCCCCCGTGCGGTTGAGTGTGGTCAGGACGTAGCCGCCGATTCCAACCGCCAGTGCGATCAGCATGAGGAAGAGCTCAAGGACGCGCCGGGGGCGGACAGGATTAATGGAAACGGTAGCCACTAGTTGCCCCCCTCCTGTGTTGCTTCAGGGGTCGGGGTGGGTTGGCTCTGGTTTTGTTGGTCGCTGTTTTGCTGAGATTGTTGAGCCTGCTGAGCTTCGCGCGCCTGCTGAAGGGCACGCTCGCGGGCGTTCGAGCGCAAGATCGCAACGTAGGCGTCGACTTCGCCACGCGAGGAACGCGTGACGGGCTCTTGAAGACGCTGCTGATCGACCGCTGCGAGCTGGTCGAGCTTCACATCGGTGATTTCAACGGCGTGGGAGAGATTCCACGAGCCGATGGACTGTGGGATCCCTTGGAAAATGACGACCGAGCCGTCTTTGCCCATGACGTAGTACTGGGATTGGCTCCACTGCCAGCCCAACCAGCCGGCAATAACAACGCCAATTGCGAGCATCAAACTGATGACGGGCAAGAGCCAAGCGAAACGTGGGCGCCGAGGAGCGTCGGCCTCGGCCTCGGCCTCGTCGTCGACGGGAAGCTCCTTGGTCGGGGAAGCCAAAGCCGCAGCGCGAGCCGCTGCCCCGCCACCCCCACGGGTGGGCGCGAGGCGGTCCTTCGCAGCAGCGCCAACGATCTGCGGTGCGCTGGGAGGGGACGGTGCCCGCGGGAACGATATCGGCGACCACGCAGGTGACGTTATCTGGACCACCCGCAAGCAAAGCCAGCCGGATCAGTTCTTCGGCGCACTCTCCGGGATCGCGGACATCGGTGAGAATTTCAGCGATCGTATCGGAGGAGACAACTCCGGGAAAGCCCGTCAGAACACAGCAGCCAGCGGTCTCCCACGACTGCTTCACGCATGGTTTCATCGGGAGTGACATCGGCTTGAGAATCCCCAAGGATTCGCATGACGACATTGCGCTGCGGGTGATGTTCTGCCTCTTCAGGAGTGATTTGGCCGCTGTCCACCAAGTACTGAACAAAAGAGTGATCGGTGGTGACCTGGGTCAGGGTATCGCCGCGCAAGAGATAGGCGCGCGAGTCGCCGATGTGGACCATGGCGAGCTTGTTTCCCGAACGCATGAGCGCGATGCAGGTTGTCCCCAGTCCAGCGAGCTCGGGGTCTTGCTCGGAGCGCTCGGAAAGTTCCTCGTGCGCGTCCATGAGGGCATCGCGAAGAGAGGGGAGAAGAGTCTCAGCGGGGTGGGAGTCGGTATCGAGGGGAACCAGGTGAGCGATGGCAACCGAGGAAGCGATATCGCCGCCTGCGGGGCCGCCCATTCCGTCGGCTAAAACCAGAAGATTCGCGCCCGCATAGCCGGAATCTTGGTTATTTTGGCGCACCAAGCCGACGTCGCTGCGAGCGGCGTAGTGAAATTCGACGGGCTTGGGTGGGGCCATGTTACTTCACCAATTCGAGGGTCGTTTGGCCGATTCGGACGATATCTCCCACGTTCAATTCCCGAGGCGACGTCAGTCTTTCGTCGTCCACGAAAGTTCCGTTTCGGGAACCAAGGTCTTCGATCCACCAACGTCCGTCAGCGGGGGGTCAGACGCGCGTGTTGGGAAGATGCGTACTCGTCTTCCAAAACCAGTGTTGATGAGGGCGAACGTCCAATGACGATCTGAGTGCTTCCGAGGGGAATGATCGTGCCCACAAGCGGGCCTCCGGTGAGGAGAAGATTTCGCGGCTCGGAAGTATGTGTTGAACGCCGAGATTCGCGACGCTTGCGATCCGCATCCTTGCGTCCTTTCCACGCGGGGTCACAACAGTGCCGAAAATATCTCGGCGCAGCGTTGAGACGGCCCCCAAAACAAGGAGCCACAAGAGAACAAGATAACCCAAGCGGAAGAGGGTGAAGGTGAGATCTGAAGTCACTGGGCATCCTCACTTTGCGGGTGCGTCCAGAACAAGATTCGGGTGCGTCCGATGGTGATCTGGTTTCCGTCCAAAAGGGTCGCTGCATCAATGCGGTGGCCCTCAACGAAAGTACCATTTGTTGAACCCAAATCGGTAGCAATCACGCCGGTCGGAGTGATACGAAGTTCCAGGTGACGGCGCGAAACTCCCGAGTCTGCAACGGTGATGTCGGCCTCGGCTCCGCGGCCAATGACAGTGACAGGTTCGGTGAGGAGCCACTTTTGGCCGTCGATGTCGAGAATGGGGTGCTCGGGGGAGGGCGACGAGGCCGTGGCCGGGGCGGCAGCGCCTCGTTCGTTGCGTGCTTCCACTTGGAGCTGACCGGTGAATTCTTCCGAGTCGCGCGTGAAGTCAATGGAGATTGGGCCGAGAAGGGCGTATCCCTGGGAGGCTGCGTGATCGGTTACCTGTTGGGCGAATTCGCCGGCGAGGATGTCGAGGTCACCCAATGCATCCATATCGGAGGGTGCCATGCGGATGAGGAAGTGGTTGGGGGCAATTGCACGGTCGGTGGAGAGCTCTTGGACGTGGTCTTCCATGGAACGCTTGAGCGCCGAGGTGATGTCAACTGCTTTGATTCCCGAACGGAAAACACGCGAGAAGGCGCCGTTTACACCGCGCTCCACGGCGCTTTCAAAACGGTCGAAAATACTCATAGTCGTGTTCTCCTCATTCCCCGCGCGGTGTACGCGACATATAGCCTTACTGGCGGGTTCTCTGCCACAGTTTACCCATTGTTGTGCCCTTGGGGGGGTTGTGGGCTAACCGGAGGACCGATAATTGTTCCTTAAATCGCGCGGGAGTGGGCCTTAGTTACTTTTCTCCCACAAGCTGTCTGGCGAGGCGTGGGGGAATCGGTCGGAGTTCGTGATCATTTCGCTTAGTCGATCGGTGACGGTGTCCATCGCGTAGCGGATCGCGCCGAGGATTACTTCGCGTCCTCCCAGGGTTGAGGCGGTGATTGTCGGGGGGGAAGGGGCATACTTGGGCGCAACGTTCGATCAGGCGCGGCAGGAATAGGTCTGCGTGGGAGGCGAATCGTCCGCCGATGACGACGCACTCGGGTGCCGTTGCGAGAATCATGGCCTCAATCCCCAAAGTTAATAGATCGGCGTATTCTTGCACGGCTCGTAAAGCCGTGGTATCTCCGCTTTTCGCGAGGGAGAAAAGCGTGTCTCGTGCGGGCTGTCCGTCGGGATAGAGAGTCGAGGAGAAGGTTTCTTCCTCGATTTCGCGCCACCTTAGTTTGGGTAGTTCTCCGATCAGGCCTGCGCTTCCCCCGTACCCGGCGTGGATTCGTCCGTCGATGACAGAGGCCGCGCCCGTGCGTTGTCCCGCCAGGATGTAGAGGACGTCGCTGATGTTCGCGGCGGCCCCTTTCCAGGATTCCCCCCGGGCCCCGAGGGCGCAGTCTCCCAGAGAAATGACCCTGGTGTTGAGCGAGGGGCCGAGGCTGTCAGCGAGGTTGAGTCCTTGCCATCCCGGCATCCCCCGGCCGCCGAAGTATGCGACGGTGTTGTTGTCGATGACTCCGGGCGATGCGACCGCGCACACGAGTGGTTTATACGAGTGTGTCGCTAAATTCTGGGCGAGGCGTGCCGCTACGTGTAGTCGCTGCGACGCGGGGGCCTGTTCGTCAATGGGTACTGAGTCTTCGGCGAGAATATCCCCTGAGTATGTCGCGCGCATCGCGCTGATGTGGTGAGCACCGATGTCGAGGGCGAGGATCGAGGTTGTTGAGGGTTTGAGGCGGAAGTAGGTGGCGGGGCGCCCGATGCTGCGTTGGCTGGGGGCGTCCGTGGGTTCGAGCCATTCAAGGGTTGTGAGGTCTGTGATGACGGCCTCGATGGCTGGGCGGGTGATTCCAGCTTTCGTGGCGAGTTGCGCCATCGTGTAGGGCTGCTGGCGCATCGAGTGATGAGGGTGAACATGTTGTGTCTGCGCTGGATGCGTCGTTTCTGCGCCATCTTGGGCCCCCTTGTCTGCCTTGTGTGGGCGGATCGCTTGCACATTACTAAATATAGTATTATAAATATGTGTGTAGTTGAGCTCTCGCGGGATGGTCGATGATGCCCCATCTCCCGCGAGGAGCGGGAAGGGAACTGTGAAACAGTCCTCAAGGATGAGTCGCCAACGCAGGACCGAGTGGCGAGTCGGATGCCTCTTTGTCGCCCCGGCCTGCGCCGGTTTCATCGTCTTTTACCTTGTCCCCATGATCCGAGGGGTGCAGATCAGTTTCACTGATTGGGATTTGTTGACCTCCGCGCGATGGGTCGGGTTGGATAACTACCGGGCGCTGCTCAGAGACGAGCACTTCGGGGGTGCACTGGTCACGACCCTGATTTACGTCATTGTGAACATCACAACTCAGACGATCGCAGGGCTCGGCATCGCTGTCCTCATGCAGCGTATCAGCCAATCAATGGTAATCAGGTCCCTACTCCTCGTGCCCTGGCTCGTGCCCAACGTTACCGTCGCGGTGATCACCCTGTTCGTTCTAGACCCGAATGTCGGACTCGTCAACCACTTACTTCTCGATGATCGGTACGGGACCGATCGCGTTCTACGGGAATCCGCATCTGGCGATCTTCACTGTCGCATTGGTGAATTCGTGGCGGAACATGGGCTACACCGCCCTCCTTATTTTCGCCGGAATGCAAACCGTCCCCACAATGGTGTACGAGGCCGCACAGCTCGACGGGGCTTCGGTATGGCGCACATTCCGCTCGATCACGCTGCCGCTAATCCGCCCGATCCTGGTCATGGTCGTCGTTGTCTCGATGATCGGTTCCTTCCAGATCTTCGATACCGTTGCGGTTGCGACAAAGGGCGGGCCGATTGGGAAAACCCGGGTCATCTACTTCTATATCTACGAGAAAGCCTTCCAGCAGGGGCAAATGGGGTACGCGGCGGCAATGGCGGTCGTCCTCCTCCTCATCATCCTGGTGATGACCGTCCTGCAGCTGAAGGTGACGCGAGCAACTGAAACGGACTTGGACTGAGCATGGGTACACCGACACAGAAAAAACGCTGGCGGATCCGGCCGGGAAAGATCGCGGGATGGACTGCGCTGATCCTTTTGGTGATCGTTACGCTACTCCCCTTCGTGTGGGCTCTGAGGACGGCCCTCACGCCCAACGCCGACATCTTCAATGGCGACTACTCGCTCATTCCGCGCAACGCATCGCTCATTAACTTTAAGCGGGTCCTAGGACTGGTGTCACCCGAAGAAGACTTGGCCGCAGGCGGAGCGGGCGCCAGAATGTACTTCTGGCTCTATCTGCGCAACTCACTGATCTTTACGGGACTGCTCGTACTCGGCCAGCTGGTCACGTCAACAATGGCTGCCTACGCCTTCGCGCGCCTGAGGTTCCCCGGCCGAGACATCATCTTCACGATCCTCCTGACCGGAATGATGATCCCACCCATCTTCATCGTTTTACCGAACTTCGTTCTGATCAAGAACGTCAACCTGCTCAACACGTTCCCGGGTCTCCTCGCCCCCTATTTTTTCGTCAGCCCCTTCGCCATCTTCTTCCTGCGGCAATTCCTCTTATCGATCCCCAAAGAGGTCGAGGAAGCCGCGAAACTTGACGGCGCGGGATACTGGCGCACGTTCGTGCGCATCATCGTCCCCATGAGCGCCACTCCGATCGCAACAGTCGGAATCATTCAGGCCGTATTTGCCTGGAATGAATACCTCTGGCCCCAGCTGATCGGCAAAGAACACACAGTACGCCTGCTGAACGTGGCATTGGCCGTCTTCCAACAGGCGTCACCTTCAACGCGGCCCGACTGGGCGGGCTTGATGGCCGCCGCAGTGCTCCAGGCACTCCCCATGCTGCTCCTGCTGCTGGTCTTCGGCCGTAAGCTCGTGAGCTCAATCGGACTGACGTCGGCGAAATAAAAGTTTTACCCTACGCAGCAATTCTACTCGAAGGAGAGAGAACACAATGAAAATCTCATTCAAGAACACGGTCGTGCTGACCAGTGCGGTGATGATGTTGTCGCTCGCCGCCTGCACCCCCGGTGAGCTCACCGAGGGAGGCCAGTCATCGGCGGGAGGGACAACGATCACCTACGCCCTCTGGGATCCCAACCAGAAGCTCGTTTACGAGAAATGCGCGACACAATTTACAGCAGAAACGGGAATTCAGGTCAAGATCGAACAGTCCGGATGGGACGACTACTGGCAGAACCTATCCCTCGCATTCAATGGCGGGACAGCGCCCGACGTATTCACCAACCACGTCGCACACTATCCGGAACTTGCCAGCAAGGGGGTCCTGACCGACCTCAATACCGACCTCGCGAATGATCCGGTGGACTTCAACCAGTACACGGGAAACCTTGCGTCCCTGTGGGAACACGACGGCAAACGTTACGGTATTCCGCAGGACTGGGACACGATCGCTCTGGTGTACAACGTCAAAGACATCCAGGATGCCGGCGTTGACCCCGACTCCCTGAAAAACCTTGAGTGGAACCCGCAAGACGGCGGCTCTTTCGGTCGGCTGATCGCACACCTGAGCATCGATAAGAACGGCGTGCGGGGCGATGAAGAGGGCTTCGATAAGACCAACGTCGAAACCTACGGATGGGGTCTCGAAAGCGGCGGGGGCGTTGTCGGACAAGGCCCCTGGTCGTGGCTCGCCCTATCCAACGGATTCAACTACCTGGACAAGAATCCCTTCGGAAGCAAGTATCAGCTGGACGATCCCAAGCTCGCCGAGGCCCTTACCTGGTGGCAACAGCAGATCCAAGCTGGGTACGTCACCCCCGTCGAGCAAGCCGGAAATCTGGGCCTGCAACCAATGATGGAACAGAACAAGGCGGCCCTGGTCCCCGACGGATCATGGCGCATCAACACGTGGGCCTCCTCCACCGCCCAGAAGTTTGGTTTCGCCCCCCCTGCCCGCCGGTCCCGCAGGCCGTAAGACGATCATCAACGGTATTGCCCCCTCGATCTCAAAGGACACGAAGCATCCCGAAGAGTCCTGGAAGTGGGTTAAGTTCCTTACCTCCGACAAGTGCCAGTCCATTGTCGCGAAGGAAGCGGTGGTCTTCCCCTCGATCAAAGTGCAGTCGCAGGCAGCGGCCGACGCGCACAAAGCCAAGGGAGTTGACGTGTCTGCCTACTGGGATATTGCGCAGCAGCCGGACTCTTTGGCCTATTACCCGATCACATTCAAGGCCGACGAGATCAACAAGGAAGCCGATCTGGTTATAGAGCAGATCGAGCGCGGAACAGCAGCGCCCGCACAGGTGCTTCCGTCCCTGAACGACAAGATCAACTCGATCCTGTCAGGCAAGTAGAACGAGGTCAATTCGCAGCTGGATCGGGTGTCTGGGCGGGAACTGACGTGAACGCCCAGACACTCGTCGGCCATTGGCGGTCAATGAGGCACCGCGCCAAGGAAATCACGTGAGGGCAGCATGGACACACGCATTGTCTGTAATGACGGGGAGTGGGCGATTCTCCACGAGGGTACGACGAGCCGCACGGTAACGAGCAGCTCCTCAACGATATCGGTGATACACGATCTGCCCGCCGACACGGAATACTACCGACACGGGTGGACGTCATGGTCCCCGACCTCGTGGTGGCACCTTGACCATGACCCATGGCGCGTATGGAACAACCCGGAACGAACGCTGACGGCCGAAGACGCCGTCACAGACTCCGAGGAACTTCACCGATCGTATATGGTGACGTGTCTGAATGTGGGGAAGGACGTGAGCCTCCTGGTCGGATCACTCGGGCATTATTCGGGACTCCTCACGTTCCTGCCCGGCCAGATCTGTGGAACCCCGCTCGATCAGGAGTCCACCGACCACGCCGATACGCGCGAGTGTGGCGAATCGGGACGGGTGAGCGGGTGGTTCCTGATGATCGGTCCCGAGCGCGAATGCTGGGACGCGTATACCGAAGCACTTGCACGGTCAACGGTCGATGATGCTTTCCGTCCGCCTCGCCCATCCAGTGCCGTATGGTCATCGTGGTACTCGTGGTTCGAAGAGGTTACTCAGCGTCACATCGAAGATGAGATCATGCCTGCGGCCCGCAACGGCTACGACGTCATTCAAATCGATGACGGTTGGGAAAGCGGTGGGATGGTGGGAACCGAACAGTGACTTCCCCGCAGGAATGGCATCGCTCGCGAGGAGCATTCGGGCTGCGGGAATGAAGCCGGGGCTGTGGATCGCCCCCCCTCATCGCTACCCGTGACGCGCCCATCGTTTCCGAACACCCCGAATATTTCGTGCACACGCGGGACGGACGCCTCGCGATCGCAGGCCACAACTGGGGGCAGCCCTACTTCTCCCTAGATGTCACCCACCCCGGTGCTCGCCGGTGGTTGGTGGAAGCGATCACCCGGATCAACGGGTGGGGGTATGTGCATCTCAAACTCGACTTCCTCAATGCCGGGGCGATCGAGGGAGTTCGTCACCTGGATATTCCGCGCGAAGTTGCCTATCGCACGGCTCTCCAGCTCATTCGATCCGCCGCCCCACGTGCCTTCCTTCTCGCCTCCGGTGCCGTCATCGCACCCTCTCTCGGGCTCGTTGACTCGGTCCGTGTTGGCCCGGATACCGCCCCCTATTGGGACAACACCGAGAGACATCGCGATCCGAGCGGACCAGCGATGCGCAACGCGATGCGCAATTCTCTGGCGAGATTCTGGTTGAAATCCCTGGTGGGTATCGATCCAGATGTCGCGTACGCGCGTACCCGGGGTTCGCTCCTATCCCCGCAGGCAAACGCAATGACGCGGTACCTCTCGGTCATCTGCGATGATTTCTCGTGTTCTGACCCCGATGCGTGGCTCACCGATGAGGAGCGAGCATCGTTGCGCCAGACCTGCGCCGAAATGGGCGAAGGTGCGCGACGGCCCACAGTCATCCGGGAATCCCGCTACGTGTTCACCATTGACGGGGCGCGGGTTGATTCGAGCCCTGGATCAACCCGCGTGGACGGATCTCGGACCGGCTCCTGATTAAATAGGCGGGTCGTTTTCAGAGGTGTAACCCCGCGAATGAAAGGACAAAACAATGATGTGCATTAGCGTGCGGGCGCGAAAAATCGTTTTTGCATCCGCTCTTCCAGTCCTCGTCCTCTCGCTGTGTGTATTTCAGCCACTATCAGCCCGAGCGGCAACGATCTCCGAAGATTCCCAGGGGCTCGTCGATCCCAGTTCTCCCGAACGAAGCGGCTATGCTCTCACGGCATCGGAAGAGTTCAACGGCAACGATATCAACCATCAACTCTTCATGAGTGACTATCTGCCGCACTGGTCAACATCGGAGGGGACTCGGGCCCGGTATCAGGTGTCTGGAGGAAGTTTAAAGCTGATGATTGATCAGGATCAGAAACCGTGGGACCCGGCTTTTGATGGGGACACGAAAGTTTCGTCGATACAAACCTACAATAGGGATTACATTCACCGGTGGACGAACTATCCGGATGTTGCACGCCACACTGAACCTTTCCGAGGACACATTCAAAAATATGGATATTTCGAGGTGCGCGCCAAAGCGGCATCGGGCGGGGGGAATCCACTCCGCATGGTGGATGACGGGGGTCAACCAGGATCAGCCCGAGAACGCTAATAAGCAGGCGCGTCAATCAGGAGAGGTCGATATTTTCGAGATCCTGGGACGTAATGGAACCACGGAAGCCCTCATGAGCACCCACACGTGGGGAGACTATTTCCACACGTGGCCCACCCGTGCATCCTTCGGCGACGGAAGCGATCTCAGCGCCCAATGGCACACCTATGGTTTTGAATGGCTCCCAGGAAAGATGCGACTCTATCTTGACGGGAAACTGGTCGTCACCCGAAATCAGTCACCGGACTACCCGATGGTCACCTACCTCGGTGTGTACGAGAAAAGCGGTGACTCATGGACGGGACCATTTGACCCGCGCGTCCCCTATCCGAAGACTTTTGAGATCGACTATTTCCGCGCATACCAAAAGAAACCGGAACTCCCCTACTCACAAACATCAGTGACGGAGTCCTTCGCGGTCAGAGCGTCGCTGATAGCGGTACCGTGCGGTGGATGGGCGGGAAGGGGAACGACGTAACGGTCCGCGAAGTCTACGCTCCCGAGGCGGGAGTCTACCGCATGGCCTTCGATTACCGCAGCGAAGATCCGAGGAACGTTAGTCTTCAGGTGAACGGCGGGCAGACGCATACATTCGAAAAACTCTCGACAGGGAGCGCAAGCGGGGCTTTTCAATCCCAACCCTTTGCAGCCCAACTCCGTCAGGGGTGGAACAGGATTCGTTTCTTCAACGACAGCGGTTATGCCCCAGACCTGGGGGTGCTTCAGGTCAGAGAAATCGTCCCCGTGAATGGGGCGTTGCGTATACCGCTCACTGACGCGGTGCTTGGTGGGGGTGTCATAGCGGACCGTGGGGTAGTCCGCTGGGTCGGCGGGAACGCTGATCGGACAGTGACCGTTCCCGACGTGTACGTTCACAACGATGGGCAGTACACACTCACCATTGAATACGCCAGCGCTGAGGACCGTCGACTGCAGCTTACAGTCGACGGGGCACGGCCATTCACTTTGGACAACATGAACTCTGGTGACTGGTCACGCCGAGCCACCCGGACCATTTCGGTCCCACTGGCTCGGGGGGGTACACATGGTCACTCTGGGTAACGACTCCGCACCAGCACCGGACCTGATATCCCTCACGGTTACCAAGGTCACGTCGTAAGGAAGGTGAGGCTCAGAAGTCCCAGTCCTCATCTTCGGTGTCGACCACTTCGCCCATGACGTAGGAAGAACCAGAGCCCGAGAAGAAATCGTGGTTCTCATCCGCGTTCGGGCTCAGGGCCGCCAGGATCGCGGGGTTCACGTTCGTCGCATCGGCGGGGAAGAGGGCCTCGTAGCCCAAGTTCATCAGGGCCTTATTGGCGTTGTAACGCAGGAACTTCTTGACGTCCTCGGTCAGCCCGAGCGGATCATAGAGGTCCTCGGTGTACTCTTCCTCGTTTTCGTACAGCTCGAAGAGCAGGGAGAAGGTGTAGTCCTTGAGCTCCTGGCGACGAGCCTCGTCGGACTCGTTGACGGCCAGCTGGTACTTGTAGCCAATGTAGTAACCGTGAACTGCCTCGTCGCGAATGATCAGGCGGATCAAGTCAGCAGTGTTTGTGAGCTTCGCGTGAGCGCTCCAGTACATGGGAGCGTAGAAGCCCGAGTAGAACAGGAAGGACTCGAGCATCGTCGAGGCGACCTTGCGCTTTTCCGGGTCGTCGCCCTGGTAGTAGGACTTCACGATCTCGGCCTTACGCTGCAGGCCCTAACCCGAGGGATTCGACAGACCTACTGACAGTATTTTACAGTTTCGTCCCAAATTGGGTGGGGTGAAGGGTATTTGAAAGGCTATTTGAGTGGGCCCGTTAAGGTGCTCTATTGATGACGCAGGTCACATGTTTGCAATGTCAATTAATGCTGTTAATATCATGTGAGATCCCTGATACGGAGACATATGAATCGGTTCAGAACTGCCCCCCAACCGCAGCATGTACAGCGTCGTCCTGAGCGTCGAAAGTCTACGCGCTATGCGGTGATTTCGTGCATCCTTGCAGCCCTCATTGCCCTTCCCGCAGTGACTAATTTTCAATCCCCGGCCCGGGCAGATGCCCCCCTTGAAACACCCGGTGCCGACACCATTACTTTCAATCGCTCCGAAGGTCGAATTGGCAAGGCTGTTCTCAATGACTCGGGAACCGATCGAAGCACCGTTGTTGCTGACAACTCTTACTTCGGTGTCGTCCGCGGAATGACCAACTACGACTCCTCGGATCCGAACCAGCGCTCCGTCGCTTATCGCGCGGGTTATTCCCAAGACTGGCTTGACGCGAATGTTGCGAATAACGGCGACTACTGGTCCTACGTTACTCGAGGCGTGGCCTGGGACTACCACATGGCCGCTTACTACCACTACGCCTACCACGGGGACTACACTCCCAACGCGATCTCGACCTCGACAACCAGTGCGCTCGGATACAAGCCGAATGACCCCGGGACGGTCTCCCTCAACAGCACCTTCCTTATCGGTACGGTTCGACACAACAACTTCCCGATCTACTCCCAGATTCACTGGGTGCACTCGTCTTTCGACATTCGTATTGGTGACCTGGAGGAATCCTTCCCCTTTGACCAGCAGGAAACCGACAACGACACGGACACGACGGCCGTGCGACGCAAGGGAGGCCCCTACGAGTGGGTCTCCCGTGCCTCCGCGCCGCGCACCTGCCCATCGACTGCCCCCTACTATGCGCTCGCTCGATCCGATGGCAACTGGCACTGCTTCAAAAGAGTTGGTGAAGGAAAGGCAGATACGACATCTACACGGATCAGCCCCAGTACTATCCGGGTTCGGCGGGCGTGCCCGACCATACCCCCCAGTCAGACGACGTCCTGACAATCACGAAGACCACCTCGGACCAGACGATCAGCGTCAACGGGATCCCCTATCGACTCGTCCTCTACGGGTTCGTTCCCAGCGCCGATGGTTCTTGCCCGGCAACACCCCCTGCTGGCGCCACGCCGGTCTCCACCTTCACGACCAAGGAAAACCAGAGCTCCTTCGGCTGCCTCTACGGCTCCTTCAGCCAAGAGCGCTACCTGCGCGTCGCGAAGACGGTCACCGAGGACTCCGAGCAGGTGGGCGAAACGATCCCACCGTTCACCTTTACAACGATGGGCGTTGGTGACTGGTCCGCGCCCACGGGAACACCGCTCGGTACCAGCGTTACGGCCGACGGCTTCGTCGGTTGGAACTCCTTCGAGGATGCGAACCTGACCCCGACCGCTTTCGGCAAGGCCGGGGCGGTCACCTCCGGGTACAGGGCCTTCATGCCCGGCTTCTCTCAGTTCGTCGTCGCTGAGACAGGGCCGCGCATCGCCGGTCGATTCCCGTTGCAGTTTGGAGTACCGGGGCGTTTTGGCCCCTGGAAGACCAGTGACGACCCGAACTCCGCGCAGTGGAACCTGGTCGACGTGACCTGTCTGAACGGCATTGGCGAGCGGGTCAACGTTACTCGTGACCCTGACACGGGTGGTGTGGACTTCTCCCAGGTCGCTCCGGCCTCATCCCCCGCGGCCCTGCCCATTACCTGCACCTTCACGAATGAAGAAAAGGTACCCAAGCTCCGCATCCAGAAGGATCTGGAAAGCGTTGAGGGTGCAACGACGGATGACATTACGGTCACCTATCGCATCAGCGCCACTAACGACGGCTCTCTCAAGGGAACAACAGGTCGTTTGACCGACACTCCGGAGTTCGCACCGGGATTGAATGTTCGCTCGGCTGCAGTTGCGACCACTCTTGAGGGCCTTGCAAGCGCTGCAGTGCAGCCGGCCGCCGCATCCTATGTCCTTACCGAAGGCGCGGATCTTGAGCCCGGTCAGTCAGCCACCTGGTACATCCGTATGCGTGTGAGCCGAGATAAGACTGCGGCGGGTTACAGCAAGGTCGCGCTCGAGTGTGCGACCCAGAATAATCGCCTTACTCCAAAGAATGGTCTGTATAACCGCGTCAGTGGAGACTACGACCACGATGGTGAATCGAATAACGAGGCCTGCGCCCCGGCCCGCCCGCGGCCAATCCGCATCGAGAAGGCCGGCACCCAACCGGTCGGAACTCAAAACGATGATGGAACCTATCCGCTCAATGGCGCGGCTTTCGCGATCTATGACAACCAGGCACTCACGGGCACCCCGATTAGTGTTCTTGACGGCGGATCCAGTTTCGTCAGCCCCTCACTTGAAACAGGGAAGACTTACTGGCTGGTTGAGACCCGCGCGCCTGCAGGACACGTTCTGCTGCCGCGTCCCATTCCCTTCCATATCAGTGTTGGAACTGATGCTGCTGCCTCGACCGTGATCACCACCGATTTTGGCCCCGATGATGGTTTCTCCTCCGTGCGAGTTTTGCCCGCAAAGGCCGGAACAGGAGATGCGGCTCTGCCGGGTATTCGCGTGGTTGATACTCAGGTTGGGCATCTACCAGTAGCCGGGTCCACAGGCATCTACCCCTACCTTGGAGCGGGTGCGGTACTGATGTTTGCTGCCGGTGGCATCGTGTGGATGAAACGACGCGAAGGCCTTGAAGCCTAAGAAATAGCGAAGGAGGGGCGCCCCCCCAATGGCGGGCGCCCCCCCCCGTTAACGCTCAGTCAGGTGAGTTAAGCAGGGCTCAGAAGTCCCAGTCCTCATCTTCGGTGTCGACCACTTCGCCCATGACGTAGGAAGAACCAGAACCCGAGAAGAAGTCATGGTTCTCATCTGCGTTCGGGCTCAGCGCCGCAAGAATCGCGGGGTTCACGTTCGTCGCATCGGCGGGGAAGAGGGCCTCGTAGCCCAGGTTCATCAGGGCCTTGTTGGCGTTGTAACGCAGGAACTTCTTGACGTCCTCGGTCAGGCCGAGCGGGTCATAGAGATCCTCGGTGTACTCTTCCTCGTTTTCGTACAGCTCGAAGAGCAGGGAGAAGGTGTAGTCCTTGAGCTCCTGGCGACGAGCCTCGTCGGACTCGTTGACGGCCAGCTGGTACTTGTAGCCAATGTAGTAGCCGTGCACGGCCTCGTCGCGAATGATCAGGCGGATCAAGTCAGCGGTGTTCGTGAGCTTCGCGTGAGCGCTCCAGTACATGGGCGCGTAGAAGCCCGAGTAGAACAGGAAGGACTCGAGCATCGTCGAGGCGACCTTGCGCTTTTCCGGGTCGTCGCCCTGGTAGTAGGACTTCACGATCTCCGCCTTGCGCTGCAGGGCCTCGTTTTCGTTCGACCAGCGGAAGGACTCGTTGATCTCCTCGGTGGACAAAAGCGTGGAGAAGATCGAAGAGTACGACTTCGCGTGCACGGACTCCATGAAGGCGATATTCGTGTAAACCGCTTCTTCGTGGGGAGTGCGGGCGTCCGGAATCAGCGAGACCGCGCCGATGGTTCCCTGGAGCGTGTCGAGCAGGGTCAGGCCGGTGAAGACGCGGTTCGTCATGCGCTGTTCTTCGGCGGTGAGCGTCTTCCACGATGCCAAGTCGTTGCTCAAAGGCACCTTTTCGGGGAGCCAGAAATTACCGGTCAGACGATCCCAGACCTCGAGGTCTTTATCGTCTTCGATGCGGTTCCAGTTAATGGCTTCAAAAACGGGCGTTACGCTCACGCGTCCTCCTGACACGAGTGTTTCATGCGGCGCGATCCGGGATAGGAAGCGGGCCTGATAGTTTTTAAGACTACCGTCTTCGTCGCTTGAAATCTGCCTCTGATCGAATGAATCACGAAAATGACGAGGCCAAGAGCTAGTCCGCCAAAGCTTGAGCAGGTGATCGAGGACCTTTCCACCGGAGTAGAGCGATCCATCGTGCTGGTACTCGTTCGTGATGTAGTGGTGCGCACCCATGAGTTCACCCGTCTGAAGGGAGAGCTCGCGCGGGACAAACATGTCGTCGTAGTAAACCGCGGCGGCAACGGGGACGGAATTCTCAGCCAAGGCCTCGGGGAAATAGACGGGAGTCGCATCCGTCGTTTCAGCAAGGATCTGCGCGACCTCCGCCAAGGGAGCGAGGCCCGGGTCCTCGTCGAAGACGCGGTGCATGAAGTGCTCGCCCGTGAGGTAGTAGGGCTCGGAAGTATCCAGGGGATCAGCATCCTTGGCGAAACCGGGAACTTCTTCGGCTAGCGATCTGCCGCCCAATTCGTTGCGGTTCCGCGCAATTCGGGCGTTGCGCAGGCGTAGATGAATTCCTGGAACACGCCGTAGATCGGCGCAACATTCGTCGCGTCACCGATTGCTTCTAAGAATTGGGTGGACAGGCGGCGCTGGCCGTTAATGGTCACCCACGGGCCCTCGAGCAGGTAGTGGAGTTGGTCCGTGCGTCCCTGTCCGCCCAGCATCATGCCGATCTGACGGAAGCGCGCGCTGCTCAGGCGCTCGCCGGTTGGGAGGAGTTCCTCGGTGTCGCGAAGGTGTGCGGAGATCTGGCGGATCGTCGCCTCGTCCTCGGGGTGACGCTGGAAGTAGGCAAGGTTGCGCGCTGCTGTGCGCTGGTAGGTCAGGCGGTAGATCTCGTCGACATGGATGAGGCCGGGCAGGCCTCCCGTGATGAGGCTAGCCTTGAGCCCTTGGGGCGCAAGCGAAAGGTACGACGTCGTGATGAAGCCGCCGTAGGACTGGCCAAGAGTCGTCCATGGTTCATCTCCCGCGAGTTCTTGGCGGAAGGCCTCGGCATCGTAGACAATCTGATCTTGGCGGAAATAGCGCAGGTAGTTGGCCTTTTCCTGTGGGGTCGGAAGGAAGGAAAGGGATTGCGTATCCATGCGGGTGGACTGGCCGGTGCCTCGTTGATCGAGGAGGACCACGCGGTAGTCCTGCAGGAGACGATTCATCCATCCGCTATCAAAGGTGCCGAAGCGAGGGCTGGGGTAGCCGGGACCGCCCTGGAGGAAGACAGCGTAGGGCGCGTTTTCCTTGCCGGGACGCACGACCTCGCGCGCGAAGATCTCGATGGTGGGGTTATCTGCGCCGAGGGGGCGCGTGTGATCGAGGGGGACGTCGAGGCGGTGCTCGTAGACGGTGTGAGCGTGGTGGATGTAGGAGTTCGTACGCATGGGACAAGGGTAGCGCGGTGGGGTGTGTGGATTTGCCTCCTACTGCCCAAATGCCACACGAAGTTGCGGAATGTCGCAGGGAACGAGCTGTGTCTTTTGTCGACTTCGTGTGGAGGGACGAGGCGGGGTGTGCCTTCGCGTGGCTGGGGGCGTGCGCGGCGTGCGCGGCGTGCGGGACGAGGCCGGGTCAGCGCAGGCGATAGCGGCGCGGGCTCAGCGCGGGCAGCGGAAGTGAGGCTTCTAGAGCAAGTTCAGCATGAGGATATAGCTGAGGGTCCCGAGGCCGACGCTCCACAGGAGGCGCCGTTTCGTTACCAGGTGGACAACAACAGTGATGACAGTTGCGACAATTGCCGCCCACCACTGGGAGCCCGCAGAGCCTGCGTTATCGCTGAGCGTCGCCAAGACGAGGATCAACAAAATGCCCGGAGGCATCCATACGGCCATATTCCGAACGAAGCTGGACTCGCGCAGGGGCTCGAGGATCTTGAAGGGGAGCGCGCGCAAGGTGAAGTCGATGACGAAGACGACCAGGAGGATTCCGAAGAGGTAGGGGAGCGAGTGGGACATCAGGCCTCCTCACCGGTGTGTGGTGCGTGCAGCTGATGGCCTGAATCGGCGCTGGGACTGGAAGAGGCTTCGCGTCTTTTTAAGAACACATGTCGCACCACAAGGGCGCCGACGTATAGCAGCAGCGCAAGCAAAAGCCTCTGTTTAGGCCAGATGGCCATCGCGATCAGGAACGATCCAGCCGCCAAAACAACCGAGGGAATGTCCTTGAGAGAGCGAATCGAGTCGACGGTGAGGGTGATAAACAGCGCCGTGAGCGCGAAATCCAGGCCCTGGATCTGCGCGGGAATGAAAGACCCTGCAAGAACGCCAACCAAACCGGAGGCTACCCATGTCGCGTGATAGGTGACTTGCATGGCAAGGAGACGAGGCTTTGTCCAGCCTTCGGGGCGCGCCGCGGTGATCGCGTAGGCTCGTCGACCAGGGCATACATGGTGAATAAGCGCGCGAACCTGCCCTCGACTAGGTGAAGAGGAAAAGAGAACGCGTAGAAAAGATGCCGAAAGTTCACGAGTAGCATCGTCACAGCGATGACGGCGATCGGAGTGTACGAGGCCGCCAGAGTGATGACGAGTAGCTCAGCAGATCCCGAGAAAGCTGCTATTGACAGTGCCGGGGCCATCCACCACGGCATTCCCAGCTGCATGACCAAGATGCCGTATGCGACCCCCAGAGGAATGTAACCCGCCGCGATGGGTGCGGTCATACGGATTCCGGTGAGGATTTCCGTGCGGGTTGAGGATGGCATCCCTCTATTTTTGGCTACAGGAACAGGACGTACATGCGGTGTTCACGAATTGAAACAGAACGTATCGGTTAACTCGCGAGGTCGAAGATCTTCAGTAACACGGATCACCGAGCCGAAATTGGTGAGGACTGGTGCATGAGGATCCGAGGCCCCTCATTCCCCACAATCCAGGTACTACTTTCGCGTAGTTTCCCGCCTGTCCACGTTAAAACGTAGGTCACGACCCAGGTGGTACTTGGTGTTGCATGTGAAACAGCGCTGTCTTCAGTCAGTTTATTCACGGGGATCACCTGGAAATTTGAGGCCTCCACGTGCTCGGGTGCGCGCCCTTCCAAACCCTGCGTGAGAGAACCGTTGTGCCAGATCCGAATGCACCCGGGTGCCTCGAGCGCCTTCAGTGCGCGGGAATCTGCCTGAAGCCACGCGTCAAGGAATTGGCGCTCAAGTAGTACTTCCGGAGCGTCCGTCCCCGTCGTGCTTTCCAGAATTTCCCCGCCTGCCGAGGCCGCATCAGCCTTGAGCGTGATGGTCCCCAATTCCGCAGCGCTTCCCGCAGTACCGGCCGCACTCGACACTTCTAGGGTTCCAGCGGATACTCCAGCACCGGACTCGGTGCTTTCAGTTGAAGCAAACCCCGGGCCCGTGGGAATATCGCGGCCATCGCGATAGGCTTCCGCACACGAGCGCGCGGCGTCATCGGCCCGCTCGTTGAGAGGATGACCCGCATGACCCTTCACCCACTCGAAGCTAACTGTGCGCCCCTGCATGGCGCGGTCAATCTCTTGAATGAGCTCGAGGTTTTTAATGGGTTTCTTATCGGCCTTGACCCACCCGCGTTTCTTCCACCCTGGTGACCACTTGGAGATCACATTGATCGCGTACTGAGAGTCCGCGAGGATGTGGAGCTCTTCGTGGGCAAGACCGGCCTGAGCAGTGGCCTTAAGGAGTTCGAGGACAGCATTCAATTCGCCCAGATTGTTGGTACCACTGGGCCACCCGCCCGCATCCCAACAATCCTCTGAGACCACCCAGGCCCATCCAGCAGGCCCCGGATTACCCAAAGAAGAACCATCCACTGCGGCTGTAATCGTCATTGGAAGTTCCTCTACTTGGTGATTCCGACCTGGTGGAGGGCGAAGGCAAATTCTTGAGCCCTGGCCTGCCAACGTCCCTTGCGCCCAGAAGCTCCCGCGTGTCCTGCAACCATTTCGGTACGGATCACGATAGGAGGCTGATCGGGAACCTGCGCGGTGGCCTGTCGAAGACGCTGGACCCATTTGTGGGGTTCAACGTAGAAGACTCGCGTGTCATTGATCGAGGTGGTCGCCATGATCGCGGGGTAACGCACGCCTTCGCGGACATTTTCGTAGGGGGTGTAGGAACGCATGAGCGCGTAGATCTCAGGATCTTCAATGGGGTTACCCCATTCCTCCCACTCGCCCACGGTCAGGGGGAGTGAGGGATCCAAGATGGTTGTTAGTGCGTCAACGAAAGGTACCCCCGCGATCACCGCAGCAAAACGATCGGGTTGTGCGTTCGTGACCGCACCCATGAGAAGACCGCCCGCGCTGCGACCTTCGGCGATCAAACGTTCGGGGTGAACCCAGCCGGAATCGACCAAGTAGTTTGCGACATCCAAGAAATCGGTGAAGGTGTGTGTTTTCACCAGTTTCTTACCGTCTTCGTACCATGAGCGTCCCATTTCGCCACCACCGCGAATATGTGCGATCGCGTGAACGACGCCTCGCTTGAGTGCGGGAAGACGCAGGATGTCGAACTCGGGGTCGAAGGAAACCTCGTAGGAACCGTAACCGTGGATCCACCCTGCGTGAGTCCCGTCGGGCTGGGCATCGCGCCGGTGAACCAAGGTCACGGGAATCTGTGTATGCCCATCCCGGGCACACACCCACACGCGTTCTTCCGTGAAATCAGACGGATCCCAGTTGGGAACCTGAGTGACCTTGAGGATACGCGACTTCCCAGTCCGCAGATCGAGTTCTTCCACGGTGGGTGAAGTCAAAACACTCTGATACCCCACCCGAACAAGGCAGTCTTCAAAACGCCCAGAACTGAGGGGATAGAGGCTACGGATCGTACCTTCTTTGTTGAGTTCTTCCCCGAGTGTCCACGGATCACTGCAATCCGAGGCCGGAACGGGCTTTCCGTCGGCAACTTTGAGCGGGCGTGTGCGCCGGTAGTAGCGTGCTGGGGGAGCGCGTCACGCCTGTAGGACAGGGTGAAGAAATCGCGATATGCCTCGAGATCGCTCAGGCGTTCCCCGTCGCGGGCGGTGTAGAGCGTCACCCAGCGTTCGGGGTCCACGACCGAATCAGCGGCGCCCTCTTGAGGCAAAGGAATACACGCCAAGCTTCCCTCTCGTGAAAGTGCTGTGTGGATGACAAGCAGGTGATCGCCTGCGGGTTCAACGTTGATCTGGACGTCATCACGCTTGGCGACAACGGGAAGCAGAGAAGCGCTGGGTGCATAAGGATCCCACAGCCATGCACCGCCACTGGTCGTTGAGGTCGAATGAACAACGACGTGCCAGGGGTCATTCGATGCGGAAAACCACAGATCGAAGGCCTCGTCCGGCTCTTCCAACAGCAGGGAATCCTCTTCAACATTTGCGCCCACGCGGTGATGCATCAGTTGGAATTGCCTCCACGCGTCATCGACTCGCGTGTAGATGAAGGACTGAGAATCCGCGGCCCACGCGAAGCCATAGCCAGCGTCAGTCACGACCTGGTCAATGATGTCACCGCTGGACGCGTCTTGAACGATCCACGTCCAGCGCTCGTCGCCTTCGGTATCTTGAGACCACGCGATCAAACGCCCATCCGAGGTCGGCACCAATTCCCCGACCTTGAAGAACTCTTCACCTTGGGCGCAGAGGTTTTCGTCGAGAAGAAGCTGCTCGCCGTCCAGTGTTTCGCTATCTGTCAGCACCGGAGTGCCCGGGTAGTGCGAGGCCGACACGCGGTAGTGCTTTGCATAGGAGTCTTCGTGATACTGGCGTTGGAAATACCACCAGTCCCCAACGCGCTGGGGAGCTGAATACACAACCGGCGCGGTGAAAGAATCAAACTCCGAAACGAGGTTCTCAGCCAGCTCCTGAGCAGGTTTGCAGACCTGTTCCGCCCATTGATTTTCCGCATTGACATGGGCAATGACATCCGGGTTGTCGCGTTGACGCAACCAGTCCCACGGATCATCAAAATAGTCCCCGTGAATGGAACGAACGCGCGTCCCAAAACGCTGCGGGGCAACAGGAGCGGTCTCTTCAGTCATGTTCATACTCTAAGGGAGCACACCGGCATCTGGAGCGCACTTGAGCTGAGCCTTCCCAAACGCTCGACGAAATAAACGTTAAAATCTTTACCGTGCCCACACAGGAAACAGAACAAGTGACGCCCCCACGGCCTCGGCAAGCGTCGAACAGCCGGCCCCCGCAAACGGGGAGACCCCCGCAAGCGCACCCTCACGCCCAGCCACCCCGCAAGCGCATCCAAACCCCCGCCCCCCAAAGCCTCGCGGAAACACTGCGCGCATGGATCAAGGAATTCATCCAATTCGGTCTGGTCGGTGCAACCGCATTTGTGATCGACATGGGACTCTTTAACCTGCTCCAACACGGCCCCCTCGGTGTCCTCGCGGGCCACGCGAACACCGCCAACGCTGTGGCTGCCAGCGTCGCGACGATCTACTCGTGGATCATGAACCGAGTGTGGACCTACCGCGGACGCACCCAAGAAAACGCCGGACGCGAGGCCTTCCTCTTCTTCTTCGCCAACCTCTGCGGCATCGGAATCACGCAATTCTGCCTGCTATTCAGTCACCACATTCTGGGATTGACCTCGCCGTTGGCCGACAATATTTCCGCCTACGTCGTGGGCTTTGCTCTGGGAACGGCATTCCGTTTCGTCTTCTATCACTACGTCGTTTTCACCGGAAATTCAACGAAGTAAGCGTCGACGAGGCCTCGCCCCCAAAGCCGCACGCCTTCCGTACGCCCGGGAGTAGCCGGGTAATTTTCGCCATAAAAGCACCGTCCTCCCTTCGCAGGAGTCCCGCCTCGGACGTAGAGTCGAAAGGTGAAATTGACGAATCTGAAGCACATTGATGACACCGCACTGGTTTTTGAGGGCGGTGGTATGCGCGGCGCCTTCACCGCTGGAATTGTCGCCACTCTGATCGAAGAAGGAATTGACTTCGCGCACGTTTCCGGGATTTCTGCGGGTTCGTCGAACACCGTGAACTACGTGTCTCGAGATGCCAAGCGCGCACACGACACCTTCACCACTGTCGCCGACAGCCCTGAATTTGGGGGCTTCCGTCACTGGATCGAAGGCCGCGGCATGTTTAACGTCGATTACCTCTACGACGAGATCGCCCAGCCTGACGGCGACGCCCCCTTGGACCTCGATACCTTCCTTGCCAACCCAGCTGAAGTCCGGATCGGCGCCTTCAACGCCACTCGAGGCGAAGAAGTGTGGTTCACGAAGGACGATATGCGCACGGTGGAAGAAGTCGGACGCTGCGTGCGTGCCTCGTCGACTCTTCCCATCATCATGCCAACGGTCACAATTGACGGCGACACCTACGTTGACGGCGCTCTTGGCCCCAACGGAGGAATCCCCTTGGACGCGCCGATGCGCGACGGCTACCGCAAATTCTTCGTCGTCCTGACCCGCCCGCGCGACTTCGTCAAAACCCCGACGAAACCTGGTGTGTGCTCCGCCCTGCGCCTGGCTTTCCCGCGTCTTCCTTCCATTGCCGAGGCCGTGGCCCGTCGCACCGTCGCCTACAACGCTGCTCGCCGCAAGCTTTTTCAATTGGAAGAACAAGGGCGAGCACTGATCGTGACTCCGGGAGACCTGGGCATCGACAAGATGGAGATGAATGTTGATCGTCTGGAAGATGCCTACGATGCGGGTGTTGCTCGTGCACGCGCAGATCTTCCCAGGTGGGAGGCCTTCTTAGGCCTGTAGACCCTGAGCTTATGGGTGTGGGGCCGAGCAGACATGCTCGGCCCCACACCCATTCGGTGTCCCCTATTCGGTTGCAAGAGCCGCCGAAGGACTGACTTTTGCCGCTCGACGTCCCGGCAGCCACGAGGCAACAAGGGAGGCAAGCACCGCAATCCCTATAACCGCTGCGATTTGGATCCACGGGATAGTGATGAAAATGGTGAGGCCTTCCAAGGGGAGTGCCAGGATCCCGACGGCCCCGAAGAAGATTCCGAGTGCCGAGCCGATGATCGCTCCGGTTACCGAAATGAAGACTGCCTCCAAGGCGAGCATGGTTTTCATTTGACGCTTGGTGAGGCCAAGAGCACGGAGCAGCCCGTTTTCCCGCGTACGTTCGGCAACGGAGAGCGAAAGAGTGTTGGCAACACCGACAAGAGCGACCAGAACCGATACTCCCAAGAGACCGACGACGATGAGTAGCATCTGATCGATCATCTTGGAGTACATCTCGCGCTCAAGCGCTGATCCGTTGACGATTAAGGAACTATCGATCTTTGCGAGGTCCTTGTGAACGCTTGCTGCCGATACTCCGTCCTTCAACTTGACGATCATGTCCCTCACGGGCGCTTTCGGATTGAGCTTGAGGAGGTTCGCCTCGCTAATGTCATAGGTACCATTGAAGTTCTTGGTGTATTTGCCTTTCAAGGTGAGGCATTTTCCCTCACTCGAGCACACGTTGACGTCTTTGCCGTTCCAGGCTTCCATACCGACCAAGACAGTTGAGTCATCGATTTGCTCGACCTTCGAGTGGGTGACCGTCGAATAGTTCGGCTCCCCGAAAATCTGACTCTGCTCATCGGCATCGCCCTGCGCATGAGCTGCGCTCGCCTCTCCCTCGACGTTTACTGTGCCGAAGATCGAGTGGGCGGGAACGCTTGCAGCAACGCCCTCGGTCGATGAGACGCGTGCCTGAATATCACTGCTGAGTTCCCCAGCCGTAATCGTACTGACGGAAAGATCGAATGGGCGACGCTCATTGACCTCGTTGATGAGGGAGTCTCGCATCGAAGACGCACCGACCATCATGGTGACAACCAGGGTGACGCCAATGACGATTGAAGTTCCGGTTGCGGAGGTACGTCCGGGGTTACGGACAGCGTTCTCGCGTGCCATACGAGCGAGCATTCCCGGCCACAGGCGACCAAAGAGTTTGGTGAGAGTGGGAACAATGACCGTGCAGATCAGCAGAATACCGATGAGGCATGCCATGGACATACAGAAGGACAGGGCGAACTTCTGCGTGGCGCTACTGATCTTCAAAGCCGCAAGGAGGCATCCTCCACCGACAACGGCCAAGAAGAGGCCCACGACCAGGGTGAGGCGGCGCGCCGCGCGAGAAGAGGCGTCGGCCTCGTTCACGGGAGAAAGGGCGGCGATCGGCGGAACTTGAGAGACCTCGCGGGCGGGCTTGCGTCCGACGAAGACGGTGAGGAGCGTTCCGAATGCCCACACGCCGATCGCGTAGGGGATGGATAGGGACGCGACGATCGAGAGGAAATTCTCTCCCTCGACCATATGTCCCAGGCCGAAACCGCCAACCAGTATTCCCAAGATCACGCCGATGAACGACGAGATCGCGCCAATTGCGTAGGTTTCGCGCCGAACAAGTGAACGCACTTGCTGAACGTCCGCGCCGAGTGCACGCAGGAGCGCCAACTCGCGGCGGCGTTGCTGAAGAATGACTTTAAACGTCGAGGACACGACAACCGAGGCGACAAGAATGGCAATCGCGGGGAAGATCAACGCGATCGCGGTCAGGAGGGCCCCCGACACTTGAATCGTCTTGAGCTGTTGCTCAATTTCCGATGCGGCGCTTCGGACCTTTACTCCATTGACGGTGCTGAGACTCGACTCGAGAGTTTTCACCCAGGTATCTTGCTCGGCTGCACTCGGGTTCCCGTACTTGTCCCCGGGTAGGTTTGTTGCCACGCGGATGGTGCCGGTCGGTCCCATGCCAACCGCCGAAGTGAAGCCCTCGGTGGTCACATACGAAGCTGCTGTGATATTTGACCCCGAGTCGTAGATCCCGCTGACCGTGAAATCGTGCGCGCTCTCTGTCCCTTGGGAAGTGAGAGTGAGGGTTTCGCCCACCTGCAGGCCCAGTTCTGTCGCCGAAGTGGAGGGGATCGTGATTTCCGAGGCCGTGGACGGGGCTTTCCCCTGCGTGTACTTCAGCGAGAGGAAGGGATCCGGGAGGAGGGGAGGAGAGAGGAAGAAGGCCTCTCGCTCGTCGTGGGCCTTGCCCATGAGGGGGTATTGCGTGGAGATGCCGACGGCTGTGACTCCCGGAATTTTCTCGATCTGAGACGTCACCGAGGCGAATTGTTGGGTAACGCTTTCGGGGGTAGGTTCCTCGGCGTTGTCGTCGCGGGAGGGGTCGATGGTGACAAGTGCTGTCGTGCCTCGATAGGCCTCGCGAATGCTTCGGGTGAGCGCCGAGGTCGTCGTGTTCGTGAAGAGCAAGGTCACGATGATGAAGGCGGTAGAAATTGCGACGGCCAGGCCGGTTGAGAAATAGCGGCGACCGTGGGTGCGTAGATTTGCTCGAAGCAGAGTGGATGTTGAACTCACCGGTGTCACCTCAGTGCAGCGTTGAGTTCGTCTTCGCTGGCCTCGCGAAGGTCTGAAACGATTGCGCCGTCGCGGACAACCAGGACGCGATCGGCATAGGAAGCCGCGTGGACGTCGTGGGTCACCATGATGACGGACTGGTCGAGTTCGTTGACTGCTCGGCGCAGAAGGCCAAGAACTTCCTTGGAGGAGTGCGAATCGAGGTTACCGGTCGGTTCGTCTGCGACGATGACTGCGGGGCGGCTCATGAGTGCGCGGGCAACGGCGACGCGCTGCTGTTGGCCACCCGAAAGCTCGGAGGGCCTGTGGCTGAGGCGCTGTTCCAATCCCAGTGAAGAAACGATGAGCCGGAACCAGTCCTCGTCGACTTTCTGTCCGGCGAGCTCGAGGGGGAGCAAGATGTTTGCCCGAGCATCCAGTGTGGGGATGAGGTTGAAGCTCTGGAAAACGAAGCCGATGCGGTCGCGTCGAAGCTTTGTCAATTGGCTGTCTTTAAGCTCCGTGATATCAGTATTTTCAATGAATACGGTTCCTGAGGTGAGCGAGTCAAGGCCGGCCAGGATGTGCATCATTGTTGACTTGCCTGAACCTGAGGGGCCCATGATTGCGGTGAATTCACCCGAGTAGAAATCGACACTGACGTTCTTGAGTGCGCTGACTTGGGTGTCGCCCGATCCGTAGATTTTGGACACGTGGGAGAGGCGAACAACCGGTGTTGAAGATGGAGAAGTATTCATGTTCTCTATCTTGTGCGCTGCGGCGTGCTCCCCACTATGGGGGGATGCCCCGGGTGTCCCCTGATTTTCCCCGGTGGCGACCCCGAGGCCGCAGCGTTTATGCGCGTGCGGGGGCACCGGCTCCCACGGCCTCGTTCCTAGCGCTGCCTCCTCCGAGCTTCAGCCTAACTGTTCGCGCTATCCCCTAGCCGCATTCCCCTGAATCGATTCACCGCTGCAGCGACATCGACGAGGCGTGGGCGGGCAAGGTGCCCCGGCAAAGAATGCGCACCGAACTTGGCAACAACGTCCAAGCCCTCAGAATTGATCGCACGCTCAAGGCGAGCAAGGAGCTGGTTGATATCCAACTTCCCATCCGCGTACGAGAAGAGCAGCCCACGCACCATCCACGCAATCGCCTCGGTCTGTCCCGGATCAACGATCTGTTCCACGTCGCCCAGGTCAAGGTGAACCTTATCCAAAGTAATCGAGGACAGGCCCGCAGCCTTTGTCTTTGCGCGCTCGGGTGCGCGTAAACGAATGGGGAAACGAGGCTCCTTGGGGGCGCCCATCGGCAGGTCCTCATGGGGACGAGGCAGGCGCGAAACCACCTCACGCGCACGAACGGTGACATCGACGCACTGGTAATGGTCCATCATGAGCACGCGATCAGCCTGATCGAGGTAATCGCCAGAACCCCCCATGACCAAAATCGTCGAGACACCACAGTCACGGTGAAGAGAGGAAATACGATCAACCAAGGGCGTGATCGGTTCCTTCTCTGCCTGGACAAGCTCGCGCATACGCCCATCGCGAATCATGAGGTTCGTTGCGCTTGTATCCTCATCGATCAAGAGCAGGGGAGAACCCAGCTCAATTGCCTCGACCAAAGAAGCAGCCTGAGATGTCGATCCCGAGGCGTTTTTCCGTCGAGAAACGCGAGGTATCAGCGTTTCCGGGCAGATGCGTAATAAAGGGAGAAACATCCACTCCCGTGACGGCGCGGCCATCAGCTGCACGGACCTTCATCGCATTCGGCGCAGTGGCCACATACTCGCGGCCATCCCCTGGGATATGCGCATAGACACCGCGCTGGATGGCACCCAGCAGCGTGGACTTACCGTGATAACCACCGCCCACGATCACCGTAACGCCCGGCTCAATAGCCATCCCGCGGAGGGCGCCCGCATGGGGGAGCTCGACCTCGGCCTCGAGAGTGGAGGGGGAAGAGAAGGGGATAGCGTCCGCGAGGGGGAATTGGGAAACCCCGCTGCGGCGCGCAAGGATAGAGCCGTTGGCGACGAAGGATACCCAGCCGCGCTCGCTCAAGATGGACTGGAGGGCGCAGTAGTCCTCGTAGACCTCGATGTGATGCAGGAGGTCCTGGCGTTCGCGCTCAACTTCGGGGATATCGCTGAGGTAATCGAAGGTGTCTTGGACAGCATCTGGAATGTCGAGGTCGAAAATCTGCGCGGCGCGGCGGCCCAAAATCGTGCGACCGCGCGCAGGCATACGAACCTCGAAGCGGAGTTCGACGCGGTCGGGTTTGACCGTGCAAGCACTGCGCTCGAGGATCTCAACGCTGGGGGACATGACCTGAAGGTCATTCAGGCGCCTCTCGCGAAGCGAACGATTAAAGGCGCGCAGGAGGTAGTCTGCGCAGGCCAGGCGCGCCTCGGAAGAAGAAATCGCAGCCTGAGGGAGCCCCATCTCCTGTGGGGTGGAAATGGCGCGCACCTTCGAGGGAGGAGCATAAGGATCGGCCTGGATGCGGTCGATGGACAGGGAAAAACTGCCAAAATCCCATAAGCCTAGGATCGACTTATAGGATGGATAGGAACGCCCATCGAGTTGGTGAAGTGCGCGAATGAGATCGCGGTCGGACCCAGTGTGCTTGCGGTACTCGGCGGTCGAACTCTGTCCGGGAATTCGCGCTGAAGGTGAAGAATCGCGAGGTGACATGGTTGATCAGCCGACCGCTGCGGAGAAAGTTGTCACTGCGTAGTAGATCAGGTAACCGGCCAGACAGATATGGATGGCGGTGCCAATCATGCCAAGAGTGCGCGCAATCAGTGCCTGCTGGTAGGAGCTTTCGGGGATCTGAGCGGCGCGTGCGCGCTTGATTGCCGTGTTTGACCAGACCCACGCGGGAATCGTGCCAAAGAGACCGATGAGGAAAAGGCCGAGGACCGCGAAAACCATGGGGCCCGTGCTGGGGATGCTTTCGGCCTGCATGCTCGGTGAGGTCGGGTTGTAGGTGAACTCCGGGGCGCCGAGGGGTGCTTGTGGCGCGAAGACGCCGGTTGCCGAGGCAGCGAGAGGCGCGGATGAGCTCTGCTGGGAAGCATGCGGCATGCTGAAAGGATCGCTCTCGGGTGTGCCCCAGGGGATGCTGGCAGGAGCCTGCGGCGTGGCCTCGGGTGTTGTTTGTGAGTCCATGGGCGCGCTTTGCTGCGCGTTGATCGGATCGCTCTGTTGCGCGCTCAACGGGGCGCTTGGTTGTGGCCCTGCTGAATCCTGCGGCGCCCGAGGCATCGGCATGTTCGGCGGCTGGAATACATTGGGCGCTTGAGGATCTGGTTGCGTCATGCCTCCATCATAGGCAATGGCATGAGGTCCAGGCGCGTTCCAAGCTTGCTCCAAGCTTGTTCATGCCTCCCTGCCTGTCTGCTCTTGCCCGTCCAGGCCGCCTCCTGCCTGCCTGCTCCACATGAAGTCGGTGTTTGTCACAGGTTATGCCCTGTGTTATTTCCGACTTCGTGTGTCTATTCGGATTCGCAAGACTGCTCGTGTCTGCGCCGAGCCGGCTCCAGGCCTGCTCCTGCCCGCTCTACATGAAGTCGGTGTTTGTCGCAGGTTATGCCCTGTGTCTTTTTGCGACTTCGTGTGTCTTTCCGAGGTGGTGCGTGGTCTTCGTGTGTCTTTCCGAGGCCGAGGCCGCCCCCGTGTGTCTTTCCGAGGCCGCGCACCCGCACCCCCGCACCAGCACAAATACAATGCGGGGGCCGGTTTCCCCCGACCCCCGCTCTACCCGCCAAACGGGCCTAACGTCACAGCATGCAGGACACGCAGCCCGAAACTTCGGTGCCTTCCAGTGCCATCTGACGCAGTCGCATGTAGTACAGGGTCTTGATGCCCTTCCTCCATGCGTAGATGTAGGACTTGTTGAGGTCACGCGTGGTCACCGTATCGGGGTAGAACAGCGTGAGCGACAGCCCCTGGTCGACGTGCTGGGTCGCCACCGCGTAGGTGTCGATGATCTTCTCGGGGCCGATTTCGTACGCATCCTGGTAGTACTCCAGGTTCTCGTTCGTCATGTAGGGCGCCGGGTAGTAGACGCGACCGATCTTGCCTTCCTTGCGGATTTCGATGCGCGAGACGATCGGGTGGATCGACGAGGTCGAGCCGTTGATGTACGAGATCGAACCGGTCGGCGGGACCGCCTGCAGGTTCTGGTTGTACATGCCGTACTGGGCGACGTCGGCCGCCAGGGCCGCCCAATCCTCCTGGGTGGGCAGGTGGATTGTCGAGGCCGCAAGAAGTTCGCGGCAGCGCTCAGTTTGCGGCTCCCACACCTGGTCGATGTACTTACGGAAGTACTCGCCCGAGGCGTACTTAGACTCTTCGAAGCCTTCGAAGCTCACGCCGCGCTCGCGGGCGATCAGGCAGGATGCCTTGATGGCCTCGTAGGCGACGGCCATGAAGTACATGTTCGTGAAGTCCAGGGCTTCTTCGCTGCCGTAGTAGACGTGCTCGCGGGCGAGGTAGCCGTGGAGGTTCATTTGGCCCAGGCCGATGGCGTGGCTCATGGCGTTACCGCGGGCGATCGAGGGTACCGATTGGATATCCGACAGATCGGAGACGGCGGTCAGGCCGCGGATTGCGGTCTCGATGGTCTTGGAGAAGTCCGGGGAATCCATGGTCTTCGCAATGTTGAGCGAGCCCAGGTTGCAGGAGATGTCCTTACCAATGTGCGAGTAGGAGAGGTCATCGTTGTAGGTCGAGGCCTCGGACACCTGGAGGATTTCCGAGCACAGGTTCGACATGGTGATGCGGCCCTTGATGGGGTTCGCAGCGTTGACCGTGTCTTCGAAGACGATGTAGGGGTAGCCGGACTCGAACTGGATTTCAGCGATGGTCTGGAAGAAGCGACGTGCGTTGATCTTCTTCTTGTGGATACGGCCATCGTCAACCATTTCGTGGTACTTCTCGGTGACTGAGATTTCCGAGAAGGGCACTCCGTAGACGCGTTCGACGTCGTAGGGGCTGAAGAGGTACATGTCCTCGTTCTTGCGGGCCAGCTCGAAGGTGATATCGGGGATGACGACGCCCAAGGAGAGGGTCTTAATACGGATCTTCTCGTCCGCGTTCTCGCGCTTGGTGTCCAGGAACTGCATGATGTCCGGGTGGTGTGCGTGCAGGTAGACAGCACCCGCGCCCTGACGTGCGCCCAGCTGGTTCGCGTAGGAGAAGGAGTCCTCGAGCAGCTTCATGACGGGAACCACGCCACTGGATTGGTTCTGAATCTTCTTGATCGGGGCGCCGGCCTCGCGAAGGTTGGTGAGCTGCAGGGCCACGCCGCCGCCGCGCTTGGACAGCTGCAGTGCGGAGTTGATGCCGCGGGCGATGGACTCCATGTTGTCTTCGATACGCAGAAGGAAGCAGGAGACCAGTTCGCCTCGCGCGGCCTTGCCGGCGTTGAGGAAGGTCGGGGTTGCGGGCTGGAAGCGCCCGGTCATCATCTCGTCGACCAGGTGGCGCGCCATCTCGATGTCGCCCTGTGCCAGGTAGAGCGCGACCATGACAACGCGGTCTTCGAAGCGCTCGAGGTAGCGGGTCCCGTCGAAGGTCTTGAGCGTGTACGAGGTGTAGTACTTGAAGGCGCCCAGGAAGGTGGGGAAGCGGAACTTGTGCGCGTAGGCCTGCTTGTGGAGGTCCTTAATGTCCTGGAAGTCGTATTGATCGAGGACGTGCTTCTCGTAGTAGCCCTGCTCGACCAGGTATTCCATTTTTTCTTCCAGGTCGTGGAAGAACACGGTGTTCTGGTTGACGTGCTGGAGGAAGTACTGGCGTGCTGCCTGTCGGTCGGCCTCGAATTGGATCTTGCCATCCGCATCGTAGAGGTTGAGTTGCGCGTTGAGCGCGTGGTAATCCAGCTCGGGGGAGGGGGCTGGTTCTACTCCTGTGTCAGTGAGGTTTTCTGCCAAAACTCGCTCAATCCTTCGCGAACTCGTGAGACGTCTTCGGCGGTGCCGAGGAGCTCAAATTTGTACATGTGGGGGATGTGTAATTTTGCGGAGATGATGTCTCCGGCCAGGCAGTAGGCCGTGCCGAAGTTGGTGTTCCCCGAGGAGATCACGCCGACGCAGAGCGAGCGGTTGTGTTCGTCGTTGAGGAACTTGATGACTTGTTTGGGTACTGCGCCCTTGATGTTGCCGCCCCCGTAGGTGGGGACGATGAGGACGTAGGGTTGCTCAACGTGGAGGAAGCCGTCGCGGGGGAGGAGGGGGATTCGCTGTGCCGGGAAGCCGAGTTTTTCCACGAAACGGCGGGTATTGCCCGTCGCCGACGAGAAGTAGACGACGTTGACCATGTGGTCTTTTCCTTTCACGAGGCCTGCTCTGTTTGGGAGCAAAAAGTTGCCCGGTCCCCTGGGATGGTGGTGTGGGGACCGGGCGGGTTGCTTTTAGGCGTTGACGACGCGTCCCGATTCCATGGACGAGGCCTGTGCCGCGGCCTTGATGAGGTCGGGGCGGTAGCCGCTCCAGTGGTCATCGCCGGCGATGACGACGGGTGCTTGCTGGTAGCCGAGGCCCTTGATGAATTCGAGGGCTGAGGGGTCTTCGGTGAGGTCGACCTTCGTGTAGTCCAGTCCCTGCTTATCGAGTGCGCGGTAGGTCGCATCGCACTGGACACACATGGGCTTGGAGTAGACGGTGATGGACATGGTCTGACCTTTCAGTGTTGTGGGTAAGTGTTCGTTTCCGCTTGTTGACCCGGGGGAGCGGAACATGGGTCAACACTACACCTTGTGTGTCTATTCGCAAGCAGGCCCAATATGTTGTGTCTGGGGCGAAAGTGGGCACTAATTGTGGATGGGGGTGTGTGCTCCTGTGGAAGGGGTGTGGATGAATCTTGCTTACATCGGTGTAATTCGTGGAGTTTTGGGTTTTCGAGGCTGTGGATACAGGTGTGTGTGGTGTCCACAGAAGGGGGCTGCGCTGTGGGTAAGGACACGAAAATTTTGATGAATTTGCGTGCGAGATCGGCGTGTCGGGCGTCGGCAATTAAAAAGGGTAAAACCGACTTAAAAACAAAGTGCGTAGATGCTGAATAAGTAATGCACAAAACCTTATAAGTGTGAGCGACATCACGTATATGCTCTGAAAACTTGCATGAAAAGCAAAAGAAAAGGGTGTATATGCAGGTCAGGACGCATATGGGGAGGGTGAAATGGGTACAGATTTCATTCAGAAATGAATCAGGGTCGTTCCGAAGCTGGGAAAAGCCTGAAAGATTCAGTTGTAAATCGAAAGGCTTTCTTCTAGGGTGTAGTCGTTCTGATCTCCGTAGACAGTGGATGACACCAAAACTGTTGCTAACGCTACATTTATTGGTCGATTGTCAGTAAGCTGTCAGTAAATCCCACCACAACATGAGGAGTACGCTCAGCATGACGAATGCGAAAAGCCAAGCTACTTCGAAGCGTAGAACTGCGGCGACGCGCTTTGTGGCGGCATTAGCCGTTGCGGCGACCGCTGGTAGTGCACTGGTTGGAAGCCAGATCGTTGCTCCTCAGGCTGCGTATGCGGCGCAAGAGCCTGCTGCGACAAAGATTGATGTCGGCGAGGTCTCTGCCTGGATGGGTAAAGGCGTCACTAACGACTCCGAGACCGACACGAGCACGGACTACAACAACTTCATCCGCTACGGCATCGTGAAGGGTATGACGGAGGACCGGATCCGCACGGGCGATCAGCCGACCACGACGACGCTTGGCGGTCCCTATGCGAAGGCGAACGACGCGTGGACCTACATTGCCCGCGGTATGCCGTGGAAGTGGGATAACCAGGATGTTGACTACGGTGACCCGCCCGACAGCAAGGCGTGGATGCAGGCCCATTACGACAAGTGGAAGAATGCGGGCAAAAAGGCCATCTGGGTGAACGGTCAGTCGGCTATCGGTTTCAAGCCGAACAACCCCGGCGAGGTCGAGCCCGGCCAGACCTTCCTGCTTGGAGCGATTCGCCACAACAACCTGCCGATTGGCGGTACTACCCCGAATCAGCCCTACCTGCACTCCTCGCTAAACTGCAGCTGACCGGTCTGATCCCCGGCGACACGGGCGAATCGTATCCCTTCGTTAACCACGAGACCTTCAACACTCTGTCCTCGACGATCATGTACCGCAAGGGCGGTGCGTACATCAAGCACCCCGGAATCGCTGGCACCGGTACCTGCCGTACGGACATCGGTATTAACGGTAAGGCTGCGACCGATCCTGCACTTCCGGCTTCCGGCGTTTCGTATCTGCGCGACGCCGTCATGGACCAGGGAATCTACTACGGCACGCCCCAGTGGGCAAAGAAGGGCGGCAAGTACGTTCTGGATGAGAATGGGCAGAGGCAGTTCATTGGTACCGCCTATGAGCCGGATCCGATCGACCCCTCCGACCGCTCGAAGGGTTACGTCAACAAGCCCGAGTCCCGCTCCGGACGCTACTACTGCGTCAAGTACGTGGGTGAGGGTAACGGCGACTACGACCTGTACAGCCAGTACTACAACAAGGGTGCCGAACAGCCCTTCAACCAGATCACCACGAAGAGGGCCCTGCCCATCGAGTGGCCTGGCGCCAAGGGTAACGTCAACGAGAACCCCTACGTCTACGACACCGTCAAACTGGAGAAGACAGCCTCGGACCGTACCTTCACGAAGAACGGTCGTACCTACCGTCTGCACCTGTGGGGTTTTGTTCCTGCCACAAACGCAACGAACTTCTTGACCCCCGATAACTTCAACTCCATTCCGACAGCGAACTGTCCGGCGAATCCGTCGGAGGACGCCGCACGTACCGACACCTTCGTCACACAGGAACTTTCGGTGAACTATGGCTGCCTCTACGGCGTCATCACCGAAGAACGAACGGTGCGCATCGCTAAGTCGGTCGAGGATCCGGACCATGCAAATCCGACGATTCCGGCAGCCTCCTTTGGAGTTACAACAGGGACGACTTGGCACGATAACACTGATCGTAAGCCCACTACGACTGGCAACGTCAGCGTCACGAAGCCCACGGCTTCAAGCGCCCCTGCGAACACCAAGTACATCTCGGCCGCAGAATCCGCGTCGCTGACGCCCACCGGTTTCGGCGAGGCAAACGCTGCGTACGATTCAAAGTTCATTCCCTTCGAAGTTGGCAACTCTGACTTCACCATTTCGGAAGATCAGATTGCTGATCCGCAGTGGAAGCTCAAAGACATCAAGTGTGTCAACGGCATCGGCGAAGACGTTGCCGTCACCAAGACAGAACGCGGTGTCAACTTCAAGAACGTTGGCGGCGCAGCCTCCAATGAGGCAGCCCCCATCACCTGTACCTTCGTCAACGAATACGAAGCTCCGAAGGTTCCGAACCTACGCGTTCAAAAGAGCATCGAAAACAATGGTGGCGTCACCGGCGCAACTGAGTTCGATGTCGATTACAAGATCGTTGCCACCAACGATGGAAACGGCGCGGGTAACACCGGCAAGCTGACGGATAAGCCCGACTTTGCCAAGGGCCTCGAAATCCAGTCCGCTAAGGTCGCCACGACCCAGGCCGGCCTCGCCGGTGCCGCTAACGCAACCGCAAGTGGCGGCGTCTACACCCTGACCAACGGAGTCAACCTCGATCCGGGTAAGACCGCTGAGTTCTGGATCCGCTTCCACGTGAAGCGCAACGAGTCGGCCGCTGGTTACGACGTCAAGAACCTCGAATGTAAGGTCACCGGAAACAACGTTCCGACCCCTGGCTTCGGTCTCTTCAACCAAGTCGTTGCCGAAAACGGCAAGGACTCTGACGGCGAAGACAACAACAAGGCGTGTGGCCCGGTTCCCGTCTCCAAGATGCGCGTCGAAAAGAGCATCCAGGTGAACGGTGCAACCACGGGTGCCACCGACTTCATCGTCGACTACAAGATCGTCGCAACCAACGACGGCAACACCAAGGCCTCAACCGGCAAGCTCACGGATAAGCCCGACTTTGCCAAGGGCCTCGAAATCCAGTCCGCCAAGGTCGCTACCACCCAGGCAGGACTCACCGGCGCAGCCACTGTGACTCCCGCTAACGGTGTCTACACCCTGACCAACGGAGTGGAACTCGATCCGGGTAAGACCGCTGAGTTCTGGATTCGCTTCCAGGTCAAGCGCAACGAGTCGGCCACTGGCTACGACGTCAAGAACCTTGAATGTAAGCTCGACGCCAACGGTATTCCCACTGCCGGCTATGGCCTCTTCAACCAGGTCGTCGCCGAAAGCGGTAAGGACCACGACGGTGAAGACAACAACAAGGCCTGTGGCCCGGTTCCCGTTACCAAGATTCGTGTTCAGAAGAGCATCGAAGCAAATGGCGGCGCAAACACCGGTGCAACCGAGTTCGATGTCGATTACAAGATCGTTGCAACCAACGACGGAAACCTGAAGACCTCGACCGGAATCCTCACGGACAAGCCGGAGTTCGCTAAGGGTCTTGAGATCCAGTCCGCTAAGGTCGCCACGACCCAGGCCGGCCTCGCTGGTGCTGCAAACGCAACCGCTGCAAACGGCACCTACACTCTGACAAACGGTGTGGAGGTTGAGCCCGGCAAGACCGCCGAGTTCTGGATCCGCTTCCACGTCAAGTTCAACTCCGCAGCAGCTGGCTACGACGAGACCGCTCTCGAATGTAAGCTCGACGCCAAGGGAATCCCCACCGCCGGCTTTGGCCTCTTCAACCAGGTCAACGCTCAGACGGGCAAGGACCACGACGGCATCGACAACAACAAAGGCCTGCGGCCCCTACGTGCCCGCAAAGGTTCGCGTTGAAAAGAGCATCGAAGCAAACGGTGGCGCCACCGGTGCAGCCGAATTCGATGTCGACTACAAGATCGTCGCAACCAACGACGGACAGATCGCAACCACCACCGGCAAGCTCACGGATAAGCCGGAGTTCGCCAAGGGTCTTGAGATCCAGTCCGCAAAGATCGCGACCACGCAGGCCGGCCTCGCTGGTGCTGCAAACGCAACCGCAGCTAACGGTGTCTACACACTGACCAATGGAGTCACCCTCCAGCCCGGCACTACCGCCGAGTTCTGGATCCGCTTCCACGTCAAGCGCAACACCGCTGCCGCCGGCTACAGCGAAACCAACCTCGCCTGCCACCTCGATCAGAAGAACCTCCCGGTTCCCGGTTTCGGCCTCTTCAACCAGGTCTACGCCGAGAACGGTAAGGATCACGACGGCATTGACAACAACAAGGCCTGTGGTCCCAACGTTCCTCACGAGATCGTCGTCGTGAAGGCCGGTACCCAGAACACGGGTAAGACCTTCACCGACCCGACCAACCAGTACACCTCCGGAGACGGATCGGCGCTCTACCCGCTCAGTGGTGCAGAGTTCGCGATCTACAGCGGCGGCAACCCGCAGACCTCGACCTCCGCGACCCTCGTCAAGACCTGTCCGCAGGAGCCACGACGGACGTCTACTACTGGTCAGTCACCGGCCTTGAACTCAACACCGACTACTGGTTGGTTGAGACCAAGGCACCGGCTGGACACAGCCTCCTGCCTCGTCCGATCCCCTTCCGCCTGACCACGGATGGCAACGGCACCGTTGTCACCCTAGGCGCAGAGGTGCGCGATCAGACCAAGTGGGCCAACTCGGCCGTCCAGGCCTACGCCTCCGTCACAAACGCAACACTGCCCCAGAGCGATCAAGGCTTCGTTGTGGGCGGCGCACGCAAGGCCACCATCTTGGTCAAGGACACGGAGGTAGGACACCTGCCCGTCTCGGGCAGCCTCGGAATCTACCCGTACATCGGTGTCGCAATGGCGCTTATGGGCGGGGCGATGGTGATCTCTCTGGTCACCATGAAACAGCGTCGCAAGGCGGAAAACTTCGCCTGAGACACTGACCCTAGTTGATGACTAGTTCACATCACCATCACTCGATCTGTTCAAAGATCCCGTACAACAGGAGAACACAAATGACAACTCTTAAGACCCGTCGAGGCATCAGCCTCCTCGCCGTCATCGCAGTTGCTGCTGGCGCTGCTGCGGTTCCGGGTATTGCTACGGCAGCCCCGACCGCATCCGCATTCGGCGTCGTTGCAACCGCTCCCCAGCTCCCGTCGCTGGTCGACCTGGACCCCGCCAAGACCGGCTCCATCACCATCCACAAGCTGGTGAAGGATGACACCAACGGCACCACCGAAGGCACCGGCCTTGAGGACACCACCGTCACCGGCACCGGCCTCGACGGCGCAAAGTTCACCGTCCAGCGCCTGACCGGCGTCGACCTGACCACTCAGGCCGGCTGGGAAAAGCTCGTGGGCTACAACGGCAACGTTGACGCCGCAAAGGCTGACGGCGTTGACGCCCCGGTCGAGAAGACCACCGCTGGCGGCGGCCTCGCAAAGTTCGATAACCTGCCCCTCGGCGCCTACATCGTCACCGAAACCGTGACCCCCGCAGGCTACATCGGCTCCAAGCCCTTCATCATCACCGTCCCGATGACGCACCCCACCGAGAAGAACGAGTGGAACTACAACCTGCACGTCTACCCCAAGAACTCCAAGGCTGGCGTTGACAAGCAGGTCAAGGACGACACCACTCCCGCGGTTGGCTCCGAGATCAACTACACCATTAACTCCGACATCCCCAGCCTCCCCGCTGGCGACAAGCTGAAGACCTACATGGTCGCCGACCAGTACGACAAGCGCGTCACCATTGCGACCAGCGATGTCACCCTGGCGCTGTCCGATGGCACCGCTCTTGTGGCCGGCACCGACTACGATCTCAAGACCGCTACCGGAACCGTTGCTGCTGGTACAGACAACTACAAGTTCATCACCGCTGTCTTCACCGAAGCCGGCCGTAACAAGATTGCTGCCGCCCGTGCAGCAGGAACCGACGCCACCAAGGTCGTCATGAAGCTCAAGGGCACCGTCACCGGTCCGCTCTCCGGAAACGGTCTGGTCCCCAACAAGGTCACCCTGATCCCGAACACCCCGGCAACCCCGTGGGATCCCGAGTCGGGCACCACTCCTCCCCCGGAGTACCCGAACTCTGAGGTCGTCTCCAAGTTCGGCAAGGTCAAGATCACCAAGGTCTCCGCAGCTGATCCGACCGCCAAGCTCAAGGACGCCGAGTTCTCGGTCTACAAGTGCACCCCCACCGGACTGACCTCCGGCACCGACAACTTCGTTTCCACCAACGCAACTCTCGGTGACAAGATCACCGTTGATGGCAAGGACACCTTCACCACCGACGCCGACGGCGTTGTGGAGATCGACTCCCTGCGCAACAACGACTGGGAGAACAACAAGCAGGTCGACAACCCCGGTTGGTACTGCCTCGTTGAAACCAAGGCTCCTGCAGGCTTCGAGCTCCAGACCCGCCCGATCGCCTTCCAGATCCTCCAGTCCAACTCCAAGGCCGACAACCAGTACACCCTGAATACCACGGTCAAGGATGCTCCTCACAACGGTGGATTCCGCCTGCCCGTCACCGGTGCTGCCGGTGTGGGCGTGCTGATCGCAGCTGGCTCCGCACTCGTTGCTGGCGCTGGCGCCATCACCATTGCGAACAAGCGTCGCAAGGAAAACGCCTGATCTCTAACTGAGATTTAGCCGGGTGCGGGAAGGCCCACAGGTCTTCCCGCACCCGTTTCTGTACAATCAACACCAACTCCCATCACCCCATCCAAAAGGCGACTCATGAGCGAGAACGACATCCACGCAGACGACAGCCTCACAAGCACCCCGGTTCAGGACGACACGCCCGAAACTGCGGAAGCACGCGAGCATAGACTCCGCAAGGCAAAACGTCGCCGTCGCCTCTTCACCATCCTCCCCCCCGATCCTGCTGATCCTCGGAATCTTGGTCCTGCTCTACCCAGTCGTTTCGACCTACCAAAACAACGTCGAACAACAGCGCATCGCCAAAGCATTCAGCGCCGAACAAACCAACGTCGGTCGAGATGTCGTTAAAGACGAACTCGCACGCGCTGACGAATACAACCGCCAAGCCGCCGAAGCACCCATTCTTGACCCCTGGTTGGAATCCCAGCGGCCCAATACCCCCCAATACTCCGATTACCTGTCACAACTGAACGTGAACACCGTCATGGCGACCGTTAAGGTCCCCAAGGCCGATATCAGCCTCCCCGTCTACCACGGCACAGAAACCTCCACTCTTGAAAAGGGCGTCGGACACCTCTTTGGAACCGCACTCCCCGTCGGCGGCGAAGGAACCCACACGGTTCTCACCGGCCACTCGGGCCTGGGAAGCGCAACCATGTTCGACCACCTCAACCGCGTCGAACTCGGCGACGTCTTCTACATCGAAGTCTTAGGGCGCCACCTCAAGTACAAAGTCACCGACATCCGAACCGTTCTCCCGAACGAAACGGAAACCCTGAACAAGGTCGCAGGAAAAGACCTCGCAACCCTGATCACCTGTACTCCATACGGAATCAACACTCACCGCCTCCTGGTCACCGGCGAGCGCATCCCCATGGACGATGCGCAAGTCGCAGAAGAATCGGCCGATGTTGAACCCGCCGTCGTTCAGACCTGGATGATCGCCGTTGTCGTCGGCATTATCATCGTCCTCATCGCGACCGCAGTCCTATGGTTCCTCGCCCACAAGAACCGCAAGAAGCGCGAAGCAGCGCAGCTCGCAGCGGCAGAAAGTGGCGCAGTCGAAGCTGAAGGCGACGCCGCACAAGGCCTCGAAAGCGGAAACACCCCGACCACTGACGCTTCTGAAGCTGACGAGTAGAGCTCGCGCAATACGTCGTTCACACGCAGTGCCCCACCTTGGGAAACCAAGGTGGGGCACTGAGCTTCACGCACAACGGCACTTAACACTCGACAACGTTCACAGCCAAACCGCCAGCCGAGGTCTCCTTGTACTTCGAGAGCATGTCATTTCCCGTCTGACGCATCGTCTCGATCGCGACGTCCAAAGACACAGTGTGCCGGCCATCGCCCCACAGGGCCATTCGAGCCGCATTAATCGCCTTCACAGCAGCAATCGCATTGCGTTCAATACACGGGATCTGAACCAAGCCACCAACCGGATCACAGGTCAGTCCCAAGGAATGCTCCATCGCGATCTCAGCAGCATTCTCCACCTGCTCTGGAGTGCCACCCAAAGCCTGCGCAAGCCCCGCAGCTGCCATCGCCGAGGCCGAACCGACCTCACCCTGGCAGCCGACCTCCGCGCCAGCAATCGACGCATTTGTCTTAATGAGAGCGCCAATCGCAGTCGCCGCGAGCAAGAACTCGTGAATACACTCTTGTCGAGCGCGCGCGCACTCCCGAATCCCCGCCCAGAGGAAGCTCCGAAATCCGGGCCATCTGCGCAGGCGAGCAATTCGGGAACTCGGCACCGGCCTCGGGGCAGAAAGAAACAAGGTAACCAAGAACAGCGGGGATCACGCCAGCAGCGCCATTCGTCGGCGCAGTGACAATGCGGTGACCCGCGGCGTTCTCCTCGTTCACCGCAAGAGCATAGAGGTTAACCCAGTCCATGGCACGCAAAGGATCTTGCATAGCGCCGGCCCAGCCATGGCGCTTTTCCAAGCAAAAAGCCTTCTCTGCGCGGGCACGCAACTGTGCAGCTAGGGCATTTGCGCGCCTGGGCACATCCAAACCACCCGGCAAAATACCCGTTGAGGCAATACCCGCATCGATCGCGCCGAACATCGTATGCGCAATGTGATCGAGGTATTCGGTGAGTGCAGCAGCGGGACGCGCGGAAAGCTCATTGGCGCGCACGAGCTCGGCGACCGAGAGCCCAGAGCGCGTGCACTGTTCCAAAAGCTCGGCGCCCGTCGAGAAGGGGAGAGGAGCCGGAGTAACACATTCCCGTCGTTTCCTGCGCTGAAGCAAGCGAAGCGATCTCGGGATGCTCGCTATCGTCATTCGTTTGTGCCATCACGAAGCCGCCGCCCACCGAATAGTAGGTGCGCTGCAACAACAACTCGCCCGGGTAATCGACCGATTCGGAAGACTTCCCGCAAGCTTGGCCATCAGGGGCGATGCCGTCTTGGCCTCGGGAAACGCCCGCCGTCGACGAAGCCTCACCGTAAGCACTGATCGTCAAAGCATTGACGTGATAGGGCAGGACCCTCCGCGGAAGAAAACGAATATCCGCCTCGATATCAAAGGGAATCTCACGCCCACCCGCAAAAGGAAGCATCCCGCTCGAGGCGATCGAAGGGATGACGCTCTCGACCGTATCGATAGAAACAGTTTCTGGGTCATAACCCGCCAAACCCAGCAGAACCGCACGATCCGTGTTGTGGCCTCGGCCGGTGGCACCAAGAGAACCAAAAAGCTCGACGCGCACGTGGGAGAGTCGCGAATACTCTGGAAGCGCACACAGCTCCGTCGAAAAAGCCAAGCCCGCGCGCATGGGACCCACCGTGTGCGAAGAAGAAGGACCAATACCGACCGAGAACATATCGAAAACTGAAAGCGGACGAGCGGCCGAGCTTGCGGGGACTTCGCCGGCGACAATCGCGGCGGGAGTAGGCGTATCTGCGCTGTATTCGTCCTGCGTGGTGACGTCAATCGGCGGCTGAAGATCCATGGGTTCTATTGTGCCCGAAAAAGCCCCGTGAAGTGGAAAAGAGGGACACCAAGTACACGGGAGAAAACTCTCTTGCGCCATGCGAGACTGCCCCGCGCACTTTGCGCGAATCTCTATAAACTTGATGTCATGACTGAACGCATGAATGTCGAATCCTTTAACCTCGACCACCGCACTGTCCTTGCCCCCTACGTTCGCGTTGCCGACCGCAAGACTCTCCCCGGAGGCGACGTCCTCATCAAGTACGATGTCCGCTTCACGCAGCCGAACAAGGCTCACCTGGAAATGCCTGCCGTTCACTCCATCGAACACCTGAGCGCAGAGCTCATGCGTAACCACACCACCAAGCTCATCGACTTCGGCCCCATGGGCTGCCAGACTGGCTTCTACGCGCTGCTCCTGGGCGTGGAAACCGAAGAATTCCTTCCCATCTTGCAGGCAACCTTCGAAGACATCCTCAACGCAACCGAAGTTCCCGCCGCAAACGAGGTCCAGTGCGGCTGGGGCGCGAACCACTCCCTGTCCGCCTCGCAGGACGCCGTCCGCGAATTCCTCGCGCACCGCGACGAGTGGCTTGTCGTCACTCAGGACGACGCGGCCTCGTGCTGAGGCGCGTGCCGCTTCCTTCAACCAACAACTGACGATTCTTCCCAGAGAGGCCACCCATGTCCCTGACCCTGACCCCTTCGCGCGTACTTCCCGCGGTTGACGCCTTCATTCAGTGCGCGATGGTCATGGAAGCACAGCCCTTCCTTGACGCACTTACGCCCCTCCCCGGTGCCGACGCGGTCGAAACCCTCAACGTCGGCGCGGAAGGCCACCACCAGCAGAGCTATGCCCTTGGCCAGCTCGCGGGCCACACCGTCCTTGTCATCACCTCCGGCGTGGGCATCGCAAACGCTGCGGCAGCCGTCGCACGAGGCCTGACCATGGCCACCCCGAAGATCGTCATCGCGGGCGGCACCGCGGGTGGCCTCGAAGGTGGAATCAAGGTCGGTGACGTCGCAGGCGCCATCTCCACCATCTACAACGACGCCGATGCCACCGTTTTTGGCTACGAACTTGGTCAGATCCCGCGCATGCCCGTGGACTACCACTCCTCGCAGCGTGCGATCGACGCCCTTGCCAAGCTCGGCGAGGCGCAGCCCCACACCGTGCGCACGGGCCGCATCGTCACCGGCGATTCCTTTGCCTCCGAAAAGGTTGTTGCCCGCATTCGCGCCGGATTCCCCGACGCGCTCGCGGTCGACATGGAAACCTGCGGAATGGCACAGGTGTGCTGGTCCAATGGCATCGACTGGATCTGCCTACGCGCGATCTCGGACCTGACCGGGGAAGGCGCCGATGAGGACTTCCACATGAACGGTGAGACCGCCGCATACCACTCTTTCGAGGCCGTACGCGCATACCTCCCGCTCTTTTGCGCCTGAGAGGTGATGCCATGTCCTTTTCAGTCCTGATGGTCTGCACCGGCAACATTTGCCGCTCCGTGATGGCCGAGCAAATCCTTCGCGAGGCGGCCGCCGATAGCGGAGTCGACATTTGTGTTGATTCCGCGGGCATCAGCGATGAGGAACACGGGCATGGCATCGATTCTCGGGCTGCGCGCGCCCTGCGTGAGGGCGGGTATCGCGTGCCCTCGCATCGTGCTCGCCAGGTTCAGGCGGGGGGAACTCCAGCGCTGGGACCTGATCCTTGCGATGACCTCCTCCCACCTTCGCGCCCTTGAACGACTTGCGGGCGGTCCCGATCCGAAGATCCGTATGTTCCGTGATTTCGAGGCGGCCACCGGCAAACCCACTCGCGGGGGCAGCCGCGATGTGCCCGACCCCTGGTACGGTGACTATTCCGATTTCGAGGCCACGCGCGCGACCATCGAAAAGTGCACTCCCGCGATCCTTGAGTATGCAGCAGGGAGCTTGAATCGGTGACGAAACGATTCATGCGCACGCGCGCGCTTGTCACGGCGTGCCTGGCGGTGGCCTCGGCAATGGGGATAGGAGGCTGCGGGCAAGCAGAACCCGAGGCAGCACAAACGCCCACGTCAGAAGCACCCCGTGGAATCGCGCTCGACTACACGGGGTTTGACCCGGAAAACTTCATTTCAGACCAGGTGCTGGACGATTCAAAGACGATGACGGACGCGCAGATCGCGGCCTTCATTGCAGAAAAAGGCGAAGGGTGCCATGCGGGGCGTGCGAATGATCAAGATATCCCTTGCTTAAAGGATTTCTCGGTCGTCACCGAGAGCTACGCGGGCGATGAGTACTGTCCATGGGGATACCAGGGTGGTGAGGAAGAAAGCGCAGCGCAGATCATTGGGCAAGCCGCGCGTTCATGTGGAGTGAACCCGCAGGTTCTTCTGGTGACCCTCCAAAAAGAACAGGGCTTAATTTACGCCTCGGGCGGGGATTTCCAGTGGTTTAGCTACCCCAGTGCGATGGGCTACGCCTGTCCCGATAACAGCACCTGCGATCCCGATTACGCGGGTTTTCAACGACAGGTCTACTATGCGGCGCGGCAATTTGCGATCTACCGGATAAAGCCCGAGCGTTATCGATTCCAGGCAGGGCGGCGGGTTGAGGTGCGCTATGCACCAGCGCAGGAGTGCACCACGACGGAGATCACTCCTGCTAACCGAGCAACTGCGAGCATGTATAACTACACGCCTTATGTGCCAAACAGAGGCGCGTTAAAGGGACGCGGGGACGACTGCTCTGTCTATGGGAACGCAAACGTTTACGCATACATGCGAGCCTGGTTTCCACAATAATGTTGCAACTCAAGCAATGATAGGTAGCACGGGTATACACTGATTCTGCTGAGCACGCCCGTGTTCGTGCGACAACGTTGTTGCAAAGGGGCTCGTCATGGAACCGTATGATATTCATAAAAGAACAGCGGATCCGCCGCAGGTCAAAACGAAGCCTCCGGGCTATGAACTCTTTGATGAATGCGCGGTTGGGATCGCATTATTACCGGGACGAATCCATGCAGTTGTCATGGATCGCTCGGGTCGCGTGCGTGAAGAACGCTCCCGCGCGATCACCACTGACTCCGACAAAGTCGTCACCACCATTAATAGACTGGGTGAAGAACTTGTCCAAAGCGCTGAACCATATGGGGCAATCAGGGGAATTGGCCTGAGCATCAACGGGAGAGTGACCCGTCAGCGAACTTGTGTTCTGGAAGCTTTGGACTGGGACCACTTCCCACTCCTTCAACACATCAACGTTGATGCGCGGCTTCCTCTATCGATCATTACAAACCTTGAAGGCCTGGCAACCTACGAAATCGCCTATGGGGTTGGGCGGAGGATGGATGATTTCCTCGTCGTTCAAATCGCAGAGAATGTAGCTTTCGTTGAGGTCGAGGGCGGAAGGCTCATCACAGATCCCACGGGGAAATACCAACGAGTCCTCCACCTCCCCATCGCGGGGAGTAATGCTGTGTGCTCACTGGGACACATGGGATGTGCTAGCGGTGCGCTGATTCCCTCAGCTGTTCTCGCTCGTGCAAGAGGCGCACGCCTTGACGAAGGGAAAGACGCCAGGCCGCACGACATAGAAGAACTCATCACCATGGCACGCACCGGTGACTTCGTCTGCCGGCGAGTTGTCATGGAATTCGCCCGCAACCTCGCGGTTTTCTTGCAAGGACTCAGCTACATTACGCAAAAGGAACACATTGTCCTTGACGGAAGCGGGGTGCGAATCTTCGCCTCGGACTGGGCGGTGCTCTTCGAAGATGAACTCTTCTCTTTTTCTTCAAATGGAGTTGTCGCTCCGACCGTCGTCCACCGCTCAAACGCAGACAGTCGTTGGGCGTGCGGTGCGGCAGCGCATCTGTTTGCAACCGTTGGGGGTCCCAGGAACCTGCGGGTGATCAACCGGAATGGGGATATTCAAGGCACTGAGGTCGTACACCACCAGCGCGAGCACTACGCCTCTCTAGTTGCCTTGTAACTGAGGCGTTGAGGTCCGGCAAAATAATCACGGGACTGCGAGTAGCGCGCAGTCCCGTCATTGTGTGTCGTAGAGCCTCAGCTCAAACGACTACTGTGCCTGAACGACAGGCAGAACAGACCAGGGAAGTTAATCCACAAATCGGTGTAGTGCCACACGAAATCCGGATCGATGATTGACACCGGCTTCTTGTAGATCACCGCGGAGCGTGCTTCGACCTTTGCGTGCGCCTGACCATCCAAGCTCAAACCGCGCTTTTCAATAAGCTCCATGACCTTCTTGAGGGTCTTACCCGAATCAGCAACGTCATCGACGACAAGGACCTTCTTGCCATCCATTGCGGAGACATCCATCAGCGGGGGAAGAACCTGCGGCTCGTCCAAGGTTTCGCCCAGACCCGTGTAGAACTCCAGGTTCATGGTGCCGATTGCCTTCACACCCAGTGCATAGGAAAGCGCGCCGGCCGGAATCAGGCCGCCGCGCGCGATTGCAACGATGAGGTCGGGCATCCACCCGGAATTGACGATCTGCTGGGCAAGTTCGCGCGAAGCATCGCCAAACTGTTGCCAGCTCAGGTTTTCGCGGTTCTCGCCGGTATTGGTAGTTGCGCCGTCGTCGAAGGGGGTGGAAGCAGTCATGCGATGAGTCCTTTGAATGGGATCAAAACGATCGGGTGAATGGACATATGTTAACGCGTGCGCTTCTTGAGCGCACGTAGCTGGCGAGCGTACTGCCCACCCGGCTCACGCACCTGCCCGTTAAAGGACCACTGGAAAATCCGCGAGGGATCGAAAGTGCGCGAACATGCGCCACAGGAAGTGACCCTGCGGGGCATGGAATACAACTCCCGAACAGCCCCACACACGGGACACACTCCCCTCCACGCGGGCCGAGGTGCAGGCAATCCTCCTGAAAGACGCGCACGATCGGGCGAACCTAACTCGCGGGCTTTCGCCTGCCACACCTCGTCGTGATTGTGACGGGATCCCACAAGGGCGTGGGCGATCTCGTGGAGAATGACTCCGCGAACTGTTGGCGCGTCATACAGGGTGGTCAGCGGCCCAGACAGGGTGATTTCCTTGCGGGAATGGATGCATGAACCTGCTCGCCTGCGCGCACGATCAAAACGAAAAGACCACTCACTCAAGCCGTGCTGGTTCATCAGCTCGCGCGCCATCTGTTGCGCGTCTTCACGTTCCACGACTCCCCCTAGATGGCCTCGTGAAGGCGATCGATCGCGGTGAGCATGCGCTGCGGGGAAATCTTGCGTGCGGTTCCAAGTTCTTGAGCGAAGAGGGACACGCGCAATTCGTCGCGCATCCATAGGAGTTCTTCGAATGCGGCCTCGTGGCGTCCATCGAAGGGACGCGTATCCATGAGCTCGCGCAACTCCTCAACTTCCTCGTCAATCTGGGACAAGGCCGCGCGCGATTTCTCGTCGCGAGAAACATCTGCGGGCGAGCGCAGAGCCTTGCGCAGCCGCACGGATTGCGCCTGAATGTAGCGAGGAAGGTTGAGCAGTCGCTCCAGAGGTGTTGCAGCAATGAAACCGTCAAAAACCAGTGAGGACGCGATTTCCTGAACGTCACTGCGCAGGTTCGAATACGCGGGGCCACTTGCCTCGGCGAGGCGATCTTGTAGCTGTGCCCAAGATTCCATCGCGCGGACAACTACTTCGATGATCGAGTAGACCTGGTCCTCGTGGCGGTCACGAATACGCGTGGAAAGATCCTCAAAGGCCGAGGCGTCGCGGATCGCCCACAGCCCGCGGTCTCCCGCAAGGGTGTCACTCAGAGCGCGCACGCTTGCCAATTGCGCATCGGCAATGAGCGCCTCGGTGCTCGGGTACGGCGTGGAAGTGAGCATGAGGGCCTCACGACCCGTCCAGCGCGTCGATACGCGCTTTGTGGACAGGCGAATCGCGCGCAGGACAAGATTCGCAATACCGAGGCGGTGTTCGCTTCGCGCCTGAGAAGCATTCGCCATCACCCGTACTCCGGCGAGCGGATTATCGCGATCCCCCTGGGGGATAAGCGCCGGGAATGCGCGGATGAGCAAGCCCTGCGCGCGCGATTCAACTGATTGTGGAAGCGGCGCGCTGGGGAAGGCCTCAAGATTGTCCGCGAAGAGTTCCCCTTCGCCGCTTTCCATTGCCGAGGCCGCGCCCGCGGGCGCTTTAGCCCCTACGTTGGGTGCAGGCAAATGAGCAGTGGTGGAGGCGTCTGCTTCGGTAGGCACCTCGCCCGCCTGCGGCTCCCCCTGAGTCTGAGCTGTTTTTGCGGAGCGTTTCTGGGCCTCGCTCAAGGCTTGGCGAACAGCGGTGCGCAAGGCGCGATCGGTGGCTCCAGCAAGGGTGCGCTTGAGGTAGCCAAGGTCCTTACCACTGCCCAACTCGCGGCCGTCGTGATCGTGAACGACGAAAGTCATCCGCAAATGATCGGGAAGAGAATCCTCCATCGCGCGCAGATCCGAATCACTGAGGTCAACTCCGCGCAATTCTCGCAGCGCCCGCGTGAATAGTTCGTTGAACGAGGCCGATTGGGCAGTACGTGCGCTGCCTTGCTCGGAAGACGTGGCCTCGGCTTTGGCAGTGTCGCTTGGAACTGCCAATTCAGGAGAGCCCTTCGTAGGAGTTTGCACAGTCCCCGCACTCTGCGCGTGCTTCGCGCCTGACCGGTTCGCTCGCCCCACGCAGCTAAACGACCCAAAGCTGCGCTCAAAGACGCGGGGTCTTCCTCTTGAGCCTGCTGTTGCGTAACCTGCGCTTTCTTCGGCGCAGGGGCACTGAGGTCAATGCGGCCACGACGCACGTCCTCGACCCACGCCGCCACGGTCTTTGCGACCTCGGGAGCCGGGGCAAGTAGGCGACGCTTTGCTTTGGGGAGCGCGCGGATTGCCTCGGTGATGAGTTCTTCGCGCATCCCGGGCACCAACCAGTCGGTCCCCTCATCGCTCACGCGCCCCAAGGCCTCGATCGGGATCGACATGGAGACACCATCACGCGGGGAACCCGGGTGGAACTCGTAGGACAGGGGAAGACGCAGCTCGCCCTGCACCCAGTGATCGGGGAAACCCGCGCCGGTTTGGCCGAGGCCTCGGGGAAGAAGAAGTTCGGGCGGGTAGTCCAAAAGCTTTGGATCCGTGCGTTTCTTGTCCTTCCACCAACGGTTGAAGTGCCCGGTGGAAATAATCGACGCCGGAAGAATGTCATCAAAAAAGCTTTCAAGCGCCATTTCATCGGCGACGAGGCCGTGGGTGCGGCTCCTGCGCTCCGTTTCGCGTGCGCGCTCGATCGCCTCGTCGTTGCGCCGCTGGAAGGCGTGGCGCTCACGCCACTGACCCTGAACAAGCGCGTGGCGAATGAACATCTCACGGGCAAGCTCGGCCGCAGTGACAGGGACGCTGACGGCCGCTGCGAAGGGTGAGTCGCTGGGCATTGCGCCACGAATTGAACCCAGGGGAGTGGCCCCCAGGCGTCCGAGAAGAACCGGACGGTCTGCGATCAAGGTCAAGCCGTAGAGCATGACTTTTTCTTGAACGTAGGCTGCGCCTCGCGAGGAATTCCAGGTCGGCTCGGAATAGACGCGAGTGAGGAGATCCTTGGCAAGGGGCTCGACCCATTCGGGGCGAATTCGTGCGACCGTTCGCGCGAAAAAGTCGCGAGGTTTCAACGAGTTCGGCTGTCATCACCCAATCGGGGTGACCGGTGATTCCAGAACCCGGCCAGATCGTGAAGTGGGTTCCGCGGCTCCCCGTGTAATCGCGAGTCACCGGGTCCCAGGCTCCGAGGCTGGATAAAAGCCCGACAAGAATCGAGCGGTGAATGTCATCCGTATCAACCGCGCTTGTCGATCGTGTATAGGCCACAGCGGCACGCGCGGCTGCGTCGGCGATTCCCGCACGCGAGGCCTCGTCAACAACATCCCCGGCCGAAGGGAATGCCGAGGGGCTCGGTGTGGATACCGATGGTGCGGGCCATATCGCGCAATTGGTGGGCAATGTCGCGCCACTCGCGGAAACGCAGGTAGTGAATGAATTCGGCGCGGCACATGCGTCTAAAGGCTGTGCCCGACAAGTCGCGCTGTTGGATGTGGAGGTAGCGCCAGAGGTTGAGGTAAGTGAGGAAGTCCGAGTGTGGATCGGTGAAACGTGCGTGTGCGGTGTCGGCGGACTCCTGGTGGTCTAGAGGCCGTTCGCGGACGTCTTGAATCGATAGAGCCGCGACGATGATGAGAATTTCCGAGGCGCAGCCCGCATCCTTGCCGGCAAGCAACATGCGCCCCAGGCGCGGGTCGATAGGAAGACGAGCAAGATCGCGGCCGATAGGCGTGAGCTCAAAACCGCTTTGCGAACTCGAAGAATTCTCCAAGACGCGAAGTGCCCCAATTTCGACGAGCAGATTGATGCCGTCGCGAATAGCGCGCGAATCAGGAGCATCGACGAAGGGGAAAGAAGCCACATCGCCCAAGCCCAAAGCACTCATCTGCAAAATGACGGACGCAAGCGAAGTACGCAGGATTTCCGGCTCAGTGAAAGGCGGCCTCGACGCGTAGTTTTCCGCGGAATATAGGCGAATTGCGATGCCATCTGCCACGCGCCCACACCGTCCCGAACGCTGGTTTGCGCTTGCTTGCGAGACTTCTTCAATGGGGAGGCGCTGCACCTTCGTCTTATTGGAATAGCGCGAAATGCGCGCCAAACCCGGATCAATGACGTAACGGATTCCTGGAACCGTCAGCGAGGTTTCGGCAACGTTCGTCGCCAAGACGACGCGGCGGTGAGAGTGCGCCTCGAAAATCCGGTGCTGCTCAGCGGAACTGAGGCGTGCAAAGAGGGGAAGAATCTCGATATCCGCCGGATTCTTCGACCGCGACATGTCACGCGGCGCACGGTTGCCGAGGTGATCGTGAAGGGCCTGCTCAACATCGCGGATATCGCGCTCGCCGGGGAGGAAAACCAAGATATCCCCGGGGCCTTCGCTGCACAGTTCATCAACCGCGTGGCAGATCGCCGTCTCGAGGTCGATCTCTACTCCCGCGCCGTAGCCCTCCACAGCGAGAGGATCATCCGCGTCCTCTAAGACCAGTTGCTCGACGCCGCTGCCGGTGTGCATTTCTTCCCCAGTTGCCGAGGCCGTGGGGGAGAGGAGCGCGTTCGTGTCCTTCCCGGAAGTCGAGGAGTACGAGGTCGGTGCATCAGCGGCAAGCGGGCGATAGCGAATCTCAACAGGGAAGGTGCGTCCCGAAACCTCGATGACCGGGGCTGCCTGGAGCAGCGTACCCTCTCCGATCGGGCCATCCCAGGTGCCAAAGTGCTGGGCGAAAACGATCCGAATCGATTGTTGCCGAGGTGATGATGACCTTGAGATCAGGGCGCATAGGGAGCAGTCGCGCAAGGTAACCCAAGATAAAGTCAATGTTGAGGCTGCGTTCATGGGCCTCGTCAATGATCAAAGTATCATAGCGGCGCAGCATCGGATCCGACTGGATTTCCGCCAAAAGAATGCCGTCCGTCATCAGTTTGACGAGGGTCGTGGGGCCGACCTCGTCGGTGAAACGCACCTGATAGCCAACGACCTCGCCGGCCTGTTTACCGACCTTTTGCCCCAGTTCCGAGGCGATTCTTTCCGCGACAGAGCGCGCGGCGATACGTCGAGGCTGGGTGTGGCCGATCATCCCGGCGATTCCGCGGCCCAATTCTAAGCAAATCTTGGGGATCTGCGTCGTCTTCCCCGAACCGGTCTCACCCGAAATGATGACGACCTGATGCTCGCGGATTGCCTGGGCGATTTCCTCGCGTCTAGCACTGACGGGAAGATCCGGGAAAGAAATGACCGGAAGCGCAGCGGCCCGAGCGGCAAGCTGTTCGGGCGTGAAAGGACGAAAAGGCGCGGGCGCATGGGCTGGGCGGCCCCTGCGTGAGTGTGAGCGCCGACGTCTGGGCTGCTGGGAAGAGGACACCCCTTCAGAGTATCGAAGAACGCCTAGGCCAGCTGGGTGTGTGCGTTACTGGCGAAATTCTCCGCTGGGCTCAGCCCACAGCTGCGCCCACTCCAGCGCGGCCTCGCGAAGGATTTCGGGATGTTCGCCCGCGCCAAAGGATGTTTCGTGGATCAACTCCACGCGCGAGCCATCGGGAAGGCGAGGGAAGGCATCGCGAGTAAGGTCCACGAGGTCCAACTCGATATCGTCAGCATCGTGGAGGATCAGGACGGGGGCTCCCGAAGGATCAATGATGCCCGGGTCAACCATCGACAGATCCGCAAGCGTTTGCTTGGAAATGACGAAGGACTCGCGGGGGCCCTCAGAGTCATCGGGGATCCACGTGCGACCCGTGTGCTCCAGCTCGTCCAGCTGATTGCTGGAGAAAATCGCGCTCCAATCGTAGGAGAGTGGACCCAAGACAGGCGCCGATAAGAAGAGCGCGGTCGCGTGGCTCAGGCGCGCCGCAAGTGCGGTCACCGAGCCGAAAGAGTGGCCGTGAATGAGCTGGTTAGTGAAGCCCTGATCTGCAAGCCAGCCCGACGCGGCCTGGAGGTCTTCGATCTGGGACTCGCGAGAAATCACCTCATCGTCAGAAAGGCCGTGCCCCGAATAATCGAATTGCAAAGTCGCGTAGCCCGCCTTGCGATAGGCGCGCGCGAGATCGTCGAAGTGCCCACCGGAATGACGGTCAGCAAGGAAAGAGTGAGAAAACAGGACAACGGCGTCCCGAGAATCTACAGGTTGAACGAAAGTTCCCGACAGAGTGATCCCACGGGGAGTGTTCATACGTACTTCGCTCATGACTCCACCGTATCGGTTTCTTCTCGGATGCGAAATACCTCATCTCACAACGTGCGAAAAAGGTAAACAAGTAGCGAATAGCTTTCGCCACCCACTAGGCTGGTTTCTATTCCAGACTCACATCGCACGACGGCGCATCTCAGCGCCTGCGTTGAAAGAAAGGCGTCTCGTGGGAACGAAAATGGGAATCGCCGTCGGCTTCGGTATCGGCTACGTCCTAGGAACTCGAGCAGGCCGCGAACAATACGAAAGAATCTGTCATTTCGCCGCGAAAGTGCGTCGTTTTCCCGTGGTTGCGCGTCCGCTAGACGCAGCCGGTGAAAAGGTCTCCGCCCTCGTGCGCACCCAGGGAGAGAAGGTTACCGATAAGGTCGCCGATGCCGTCAAGGAACGCCTCTTCCGGATGCCGGCCCAGGCCTCGGAAGACGACGAAGACCTACCGACCTACGCGGACTGAGCGAAAACACGCTGTCGAACAATGACCGAATCCCTCAACACAGCAACTGAGCCCACGCGCGCACAAATCCGCCGCTGGAGACGCTATCTGGCCGAAGAACGCATGGAGGCACGCACCTATCGCGCGCTCGCGGAACAGCGAACCGGCGAGGAACGCCAAGTGCTTTTGGGCCTCGCCGAGGCAGAAGGGCGCCACGAAGAATACTGGCTCTCTTTGCTCGGCGAACACGCGCTTCCCGCGCCTCACCCGCCGCTGCGAACCCGCATCTCGGCAATGCTCGCCTACATGTTTGGAACGATTTTCGTCCTGGCCATGGCCCAGCGCACCGAACAGCGATCCTCCTATGAGGACGACGATGATGCTCCCGCACAAATGGCAGCCGATGAACGAATTCACGGCGAAGTTGTGCGCTCGCTGGCTGAGCGTTCGCGCCAAACTCTGGCGGGAACCTTCCGCGCGGCAGTCTTTGGCATCAACGACGGCCTGGTCTCCAACCTTGCGTTGATTCTGGGTGTTGTCGGCGCGGGTATGAGCACCTCGAACATCTTGACGACCGGTATTGCGGGCCTCCTTGCAGGCGCGCTCTCGATGGCAGCCGGCGAGTGGGTGAGCGTGCGCTCGCAGCGTGAACTCCTTGACGCCTCCATTCCCGATCCCGAGGCCGACCGTTCCCTTCCCTCCCTCGACGTTGACGCGAACGAGCTGGCCCTGCTTTTCCGCGCGCGTGGTGAGGATGCGGAGCACGCTGATGCGCATGCCGCTGAGGTTTTCCGTCAGCTTGCCGAGGCCGAGGGGCGCGTGGGTGAAGAGGCCGGGGACGTTCGTGCTATCCGTCGCCCGATTTTCGCCTCGCAAAATGAGGAGGGCGCGGGAGCAAGCGAAGAAGTCGGAACCCCCATTCGGGCTGCGGCCTCGTCGTTTATTTGTTTCGCGACCGGCGCTCTCTTGCCGCTCATCCCGTACATTCTCGGCCTGAACGGAATGCTCGCAGCGGGGGTTGCGGTTGGGCTTGTCGGCTTTGCGCTCATGTTCACCGGTGGAATCGTCGGGGTTCTTTCGGGGCGGCCGCCCGCTCCTCGAGCACTGCGCCAACTTCTCATCGGTTTTGGCGCGGCTGGTGCGACTTTCGCCCTTGGATTGCTTTTTGAGACGAGCGTGGCCTAGCTAGTTTCACCGGGGCGGGCGGAACTGAGCATGTCCGGGACACTGAGCTCGGCCTCGGCACTCAATCTTGGGTTCTGAGATCACCCCCGTCGCTCCTTGGAATCTCTTGAGAAGTGGATGACAATAGGGACCGTGCTCGATACCCTCAATCAGACCTTGCCGGATCTCTTCCGCGCCATTGATCTTCTTGGCGTGCTGCTCAACGGGATTCTCGGCGGACGCATTGCGCGTATCAAGCGCTTTGATGCCGTGGGCTTCATGGTTCTTGCAATCATGTGCGCGCTCGCGGGAGGCATGCTCCGTGACATCATGCTCGATCAAGGTCCGCCCGTTGCTCTGACCGATCCCTTCTACTTGGGAACCGCGCTTGTCGGTGCGCTTGTCGCCATGCTCTGGCGCCTGGACTCGCGTTTTTGGCGGATCGCCCTGGTCCTGGCTGATGGCACGGTTTTGGGGTGCTGGGCAGCTACGGGTGCGCTGAAGACGATCAATGCAGGGCTCGGTGTCGGGCCGGCAATTTTGCTGGGAATCATGACTGCTGTGGGAGGCGGAATGATCCGCGATATCTCAGCTGGAATGGTTCCGCAGGTCTTCGGCGGGAACAATCTCTATGCAACACCGGCTTTCGTCTCTGCCGCGATCATGGCTGCTTTCGGGCAGTCGGGTCTGGAACAGATCGGCATGTTGATTGCGACAATCGTGGGATCAAGTTTCACGGTTCTTGCACATTGGAGAAAATGGCAGCTTCCGTCGCATAATGACTGGACACTGACAATGACGGCAACGCAGCTTCGTGCACTGTTGCGCTTGCGTTCCGTCGATCATGAAGATGCACAGAAAATTATTGAGGAACGTTCGGATCAATGAGCAATGAGGCACGTACATCGATAACAAATACACAGGCAGCAGCCACAACTGCACAGGGCCAAGCGCCGCTTCTTGGCGGAAACAAGTCCGGCTCGAAGAAGTTTAAGTCCTTCCACCTGCAGATGATGGCGCTGGGTAGCGCGATCGGCGCCGGGTTCTTTGTGGGCACCGGCGTTGCCGTTGCCGAGGCCGGTCCCGCAGTGCTGATCTCCTATATCCTTGCTGCGCTGATCGTTGTTGCCGTGATGTATTCCCTCGCCGAGCTCGCTGCAGCGATCCCTTCCTCTGGTTCGTTCTCAACCTACGCGGAAGCTGGGATTGGACGCTGGGCTGGTTTTACGTCCGGCTGGCTCTACTGGGTCATGCTCATCATGGTGCTGGGATTGGAAATGACCGGCGCTGCGCAGATTTTCACTCACTGGTTCCCGGGCGTTGCTCAGTGGGTCGTGACCTTGGTGATTGTCATTGTCCTGGGCGGGATTAACCTGCTGGCTGCCGGACACTTCGGTGCTGTCGAGGCGGGTCTTGCGGCCTTGAAGGTCCTGGCGATTATTGCCTTCTTGGCTATCGGTCTGTTTATGCTCATCGGTTTCATTCCGGGGCGTACGCAGGGCTTGCACGAGGCCTTCGTTGGGAACGGGGGCTTTGCGCCTGCGGGCATTTCCGGAATCGCCGTCGGGCTCCTTGCGATCATCACCTCCTTTGGCGGCCTCGAAATCGTCACCATTGCCGCTGCCGAGGCCGACGACGCACGGCGCGCAATGTCGAAGGCAATCCGTTCCGTCATTTGGCGCATTCTGGTCTTCTACGTTGGTTCAGTGACCCTCCTGATCTGCCTGCTTCCGTGGAACTCCGTGGAAATGAGCAAGCGCCCCTTCGCGGCCGTCCTCGAAATGGCGCACTTCCCGGGGGGTCGGCGTCATCATGGATATCATCGTCTTCACTGCGCTGGTCAGTGCCTTCTCGGCAAATATCTACGCTTCTTCCCGTATCGCCTACTCCCTTGCTTCTCGTGGTATGGGTCCGCGTTGGCTTCTGGGTTCGAAAGTGGAAGAAGTTGCGCACACTGACGAAGAGACCATTGAGGTTGCTGCTCTACACGGCGATATTGAGCATGGTCGCACTCCCCGGAACGCGGTTGCGGTCTCAGTTGTGTTGTCCCTGATCTCGGTCGCCCTCAACTGGCTCTTGCCTGCCGTGATTTTGCAGATTCTGCTCAATGCGGTTGGAATGGTCTTGCTCATCGTGTGGATCATGATCGTCATTGCGCAGATCCGCCTGCACCCGTCTTTGGAAGCGCAGGGAGCTTTGTCGCTGCGCGTTCCGGGATGGCCGTGGGTTCCGAGGCTGTCGCTGCTTGGCCTCTTCGCGCTCATTGTCCTGATGCTCTTTAACGCTTCGGGACGTGCGCAGCTGCTTGCGATGGGTTCGCTGACGCTGCTTTTGGTGTGTATCTACTTCGTGGGTGAGAAGCTGCGTGAGCGGAAAGCGCGCCGAGCACAGATGGGCTGATGCGCGGCCTGAACGCCTGAGCGTCCGAACAGCATAGAAGTGCACTGGGGAAACCCGTCTCCTGCTAGGAGGCGGGTTTCTTTTTATCCACAGGGTGCAGGGCCTTTCGGCGTTTTCCACAGATCTGGGTGCTGTAGCGGGAAATGATGACTCCCTGCTGCATAGTGTGAGGGAGGCATGGATATGTTTCCCTTAGGGTGTTGGTAGTTCTCAGGAAAGTCGGGAGGTGAGGAAGATGAAACGCACACACAGAGGGCGTCTGATCATTGTGTTCAGTGTCTTCCTCGCCGCTTTTGCGCTGCTGCTGGGATTCTGGTGGCGCGCCTCGGGGTCCACCCATGCAACGGGACCGGCGGATGTGACCTTGGGGAGCGCTGATGATAGTCGCCGCGCGCTTGAAGAACTGCGCGTCATTGAGAAAGGCTCAGAATCGGTCCCACAGTATTCTCGAGATCAATTCGGTCAGCGCTGGGCTGACGTGGACCGCAATGGTTGTGACACCAGAAACGACGTGTTGAAACGGGACCTCCATGACCTCCAGATGAAGCGAAGCTCACCGCAGTGCGTTGTTGTGTCGGGGGTTTTAGATGATCCCTATACCGGGCGCCAGATTGACTTCCAACGAGGTGAGGATTCCTCCGAGGCTGTCCAGATCGACCATGTTGTTGCTCTTGCTAACGCCTGGAAGAGTGGGGCATGGCAGTGGGATGCGGCGCGGCGTCAAGAATTCGCTAACGATCCTTTCAACCTGCTGGCTGTTGATGGGGCGGCGAATCAAGACAAAGGCGCGAGCAGCGCTGATCAGTGGTTGCCGTCCAATAGCGCATACCAATGCGCCTACGTCCAGAGGCAGATTGCAGTGAAAACTTCATGGGGATTGGGGGTGACCCGGGCAGAGAAGAAAGCAATGACATCGGTTTTGGAACGGTGCCAGTAAGGGAACTTGGTGGGGACCCCGGTTTCTCCGTGTCTTCCTCGAGCAACAAAAACACCAACTTTCCCGTACCATCAGGCCGAAAAGTCAACACTCCAGCAACACGTAGCGTCCTATGATTCTGGCTTAAAGCGCATCACCGCGCCCGAAAGTGGGTAAAGCAAAGCCCCGACCGGTGGGACGCACCGAGCGGGGCCGCTTGCGCGCTCGAAGGGACTCGAACCCCCCAACCTTCTGATCCGTAGTCAGATGCTCTATCCATTGAGCTACGAGCGCAAAGCCGATTGAATGGCCGAGAAATAGTTTAGGCACAAGCTGCTCTGACAAGCAAACTCATAAATGCGTCATCAATCACATCCCCTGGTTTTCTGCTTCCCTGTGCCACGGAATTACCGCGCGATATCACGGAAGGAGGTGCAGCCTCGTCAACCAAAGAAATAGCAACGCAAATGGAGGGAACTTTCATTTGCTCGTCAAAATGAGTAAAAATGAAGAGGTCCATTTTTGAGTGACGTGCAGGAGCACAGCCATGGCAAATAGCCAGCCAAAAATGTCCACCATCCACATCGACCCTGTCAATGCGGTCCCTTCGTTCCCCAAGCTCACAATCCTTGGTTTTCAGCATGTCCTGGCGTTTTATGCCGGGGCAGTTGTCGTTCCGCTGGTTATTGCCACCGGACTGGGACTCGATTCGGCAACCACTGTTCACCTGATCAACGCGGACCTCTTCACCTGTGGTATCGCCTCGATCATTCAATCTGCAGGACTTGGACCCAAGATCGGCGTCCGCCTGCCGCTCCTTCAAGGAGTAACTTTCACTGCGGTTTCGCCCCTGATTGCTGTCGGTCTGGCGGCAGGAGGCGGAGTTGAAGGCCTTGCGACAATGTATGGCTCCATCATTGTTGCCGGTATTGCAACATTCCTTGCTGCGCCTTTCTTCGCGAAACTGCTGCGTTTCTTCCCGCCGGTCGTCACCGGTACTTTGCTGACCGTCATGGGCACAACCCTTCTCTTGGTCGCGGCAAATGACATTGTCGCCTGGGGAAGTGCGGCGGCAAAGGTTGGCGCGGACCCCATTCCCGGAACCTTGCGAGGCCTCGCATACGCACTGGGAACCCTTGCTGTCATCGTCATCATTCAGCGCATTTTCTCCGGATTCATGGCGACTATCGCGGTCCTTCTGGGCCTGGTCGGAGGAACCCTTGTTGCGTGGCTCCTTGGGGACGCAAACTTCTCGGCTGTGGGGGAGGCGGCACCGCTGGGTGTCACCACCCCCTTCTTCTTTGGAATTCCGAAGTTCTCTGTCGCTGCGATCATCTCAATGCTGATCGTCATGGCGATTACGGCAGTCGAGACCACGGGCGATGTTTTCGCCACGGGTGAGGTTGTTGGAAAGCGCATTACCCCCGCGCATATCGCTAACGCTCTGCGTGCCGATGGCCTTTCCACCGCTCTGGGCGGTGTCTTGAACTCCTTCCCCTACACCTGTTTCGCTCAAAACGTTGGTCTGGTGCGTCTGACTCGCGTGAAGTCCCGTTGGGTCGTCACCGCGGCCGGTGTCATCATGATCATCTTGGGTGTACTCCCCAAGGCTGGCGCCGTTGTCGCCTCGATTCCCAAGCCGGTGATTGGCGGCGCTTCCTTGGCGATGTTCGCTGCCGTTGCGGTTGTTGGTATCCAGACCCTGTCCACGGTTGATATGCGCGATAACCGCAATTCGGTAATCGTGTCGACCTCGATCGGTCTGGGCCTGCTGGTGACCTTGAAGCCGGACTTAGCAGGATACGTGCCCTCATGGGCGCAGATTCTGTTCGGATCCGGCGTGACCATCGGTTCGATTTGCGCGATCATCCTCAACATCATCTTCTTCCACATTGGCCGCAAGCCCGCTCCCGCGGTATCGATGCTCGACGGTCGTCCGCTGGACCTGGACGCAGTCAATAGCCTCGGTGAAGAGAAGTTCGTTCGCGTGTTTGAGCCAATGTTCTCCGGTGTGACTTGGCCTCTGGAGCGAGCATGGGCCCGCGCGCCTTTCGCAAGCGTGTCAGAGTTGCGTTACGCCTTCCAAGATGCTGTTGCTCAAGCGAGCCCCGAGGAACAGGAATCACTGATTGCCGCCTACACCGATATCGTTGACCTCCTCTTGTCCGACGAGGCCGATGAGCAGGCTTTGGTGGACACCGGTTCCACCTTGCTGGGTGACTTTGATCCCGTGAAGCAAGAAGAGCTTCGTGTCTTGGGCAAGGCCTACCGCGAACGCTTCAATCGTCCGATGATCGTGTGTATTTCGCGTATCGATTCGGCGGATCAGCTCTTGGCTGATGGCTGGCGTCGCGTTGAGAGCTCGGACTTGCGCGAAATGCGCGTGACTCTCAACGAGGTCATCGAGATCGCCGATAACCGTTTCGAAGCCATGGTCGCGGATGCGAATCCGATCCACTCCGCGTGGATGCGCTCTTTCGACCAGCTTGACTGAGGTCTTCTTCAGGCAGCGGCTCATACCGCCGCTTCTTGGCTAAGGCCGTGTGCCCCTGGGTGCCGCCGCACCCAGGGGCACAGTCGTACCTGTACGGTCCCCAGGGCACGGGGTTGTCGGCGCGCGTTGCCCGGTGCGGCCTCGTTCCCTCGCTTGCTTCTTCTTCCTCCTCCTCCCTCCCTCCTGGTTTAGCTCATTCATTCCGGGCCTATTGCTGTTCTAAAGCGGTAGGTGAGCGAGCTAAAGCAGGAATGGGAGAGCTAAAGCATGACTGCGCGATCTAAGCCGCGGTGCGCGCACTGTTAAGACCGCAGGTTGGGCAGCACAAAGCGAACTCGCAAAAGCACGCCCCTGGAGACATAACGATAAAACACACAAAAGGGCCGGGCCCCGACTTTCGTCGAGGCCCGGCCCGAGCTTTGCGGTTAGAACCGCACTCGCGTCATGCGATTAGTTGCGACGCTTGCGAGCGGTGCCAAGGGCACCCACGCCAGCGGTCAGCAGCATGGCCGTGAGGATTGCGATCCACTGCGCATCCGAACCGGTCTCGCCAGGATCGACTTCGCGGGCTGCGAAGGCGTCGGGATCAAGGTGAGCGGGAAGTCAATATCCAAGTTGACCTCGCCCTCCGTCACGCTAACGGACTGAGCGGTCGACGCGGCCTCGTAACCGGAAGGAACCTCGATCGACACGGTGTAGGTGCCGGGGAGGAGTCCCTCGAAGCGGTAGCGACCATCGGAGTCGGTCGTCGTACGCGCAACCTCGGTGCCGGAAGCATCCTTGAGGATCACGGTCACGCCGGGAACTCCGGGCTCGCCATTGTCAACGCCGTTGTGGTCCTGATCGTTCCACACGCGGTCGCCGATCGTTGCCGGCTTGACGAAGCCGAAGTCAACGCCCTGGACCGAGGAATCGGTGATGGTCACCGGTGCCTGGGTTGCGCCGCGTCCGGTGTAGGCCTGGGTGTTGGTCAGACCGGCCAAGACGCCCGTGTTCGGATCAACGATCGAGACACGGTAGGTGCCCACTTCCGAGAGCAACGAACTGGTAGTTGCCATCGGCATCGGTCACGGTCGTCATGGGGTTGCCATCGTGATCGAGGACGGGGTTGCCATCGCCATCGAGCAGGGCGACAGTCACGCCGGCGAAACGCTCTTCGGTCGAGCTCTTGGAGAAGCTTGCATCGGAGTCACGGTAGATCGTGCCACCGAGGTTGTAGCCGCCCTTGAAGGACGCCGAGGACTCGTTGTTCGTCGGGTTGTCGCCCGCCTGATCCTGGTGGGAGATACGCGCGACGTTCGTGACGAGCGCGCCCGCACCTTCACCGGTGATCTCGACGGTGATTTCGATGGATTGATCATCACCCTTGGCGATGGTCTCTCCGGACAGGTTCCACACGCCGGTGGTCGCATCGTAGGTGCCGTCGCTTCAGCCTTGACGAACTTCACGCCCGCCGGGAGCTTGTCGGAGACGGTGACACCAGTTGCCACACCCGGACCATTGTTGGACAGGGTCAGGGTGTAGGTGACCTTCTTACCGGGGGTGAACTCGAAGGTTTCCTGATCGACCTCGTCCGGATCGGTGATCGCCTTCTTGATGGCGGTGTCAGCCGAGATTCCGAAGCCCCAGTCCTGATCAAGGTTCTGGTTCTTCTCGCCCGTCAGAGTCAGGTTAGCCGTGAGCTTCATGGCCGTTGCGAAGGTGGTGGAATCAGCCTTGGTTGCATCACTGACCACGGTCTTGTTCTCAACATCTCCAGCAGGGGAGTGGGTGAGAACGTCGAGCAGCGGTTCGGCGGTCTGGAGAGTCTCGGGATCGACACTCACCTTGTAGTCGCCGGGCAGCAGGTTCTCGAACTTGTACTTGCCATCCGCATCGGTCGTGGTCTCGTAGGTGCGGGTGATTCCACCCGGGCCGGTCCAGGTCAAAGTGACCTTCACACCCGGCAGCACCTTGTCGCCAGCGTCGGGAGCATTGCCACCATTCTGGTTGACATCGACGAACAGCTGATCGCCGATGACACCGGTACCAACGGCACCGAAGTCAATCGTTTCATCCGTCTGATCCTGAGCCAGGGTGACCGAGGCCGTAGCTCCGTTGGAGTCGAGAGCGCGGTCGGTTCCGGCATCCGAGGTTGTTGCCTCGTAGCCTGCAGGGGCCTGGAAGGAGACCTTGTAGTTGCCGGGCAGCAGGTTCTCGAACTTGTACTTGCCATTCGCGTCGCTCGTCTTCGCTGTAACGACGTTGCCAGAGGCATCGGTCACGGCGGAGCCGTCCGCGTAGGTCAGGGTGACCATCACGCCGGGCAGAGCCGGTTCGTCGGTATCCTGAATGCCATCGCGGTTGACGTCCATCCAGGTGTAGTCACCCAGCGAAGCGGGCTTGACGAAGCCGAAGTTCACGTCGATAACGGAACCGGTTTCAGCCTTGATCGTCACTTCAGCGCTGGTCTTGTAGCGACCCGTGTAGGCCTCGAGAGGCTTGGTGCCTGCGAGAGGACCAGAGGTCGGGTTAACAACATCCACCTTGTACTCACCCAGGGGGAAGACCCGCGAAGGAGTACTTGCCGTCAGCGTCGGTCACGGCGGTTACAGGGTTGCCATCCTTGTCGAGGACGGGGGGTGCCGTCCTTCTTGAGGAGCGCAACGGTAACACCCGAGTAGGGGTTTTCACCGTTATCAGAGCCGAAGGATGCGTTGGCATCGTTGTAGAGCTTGCCAGCGATCGTGTAACCGGCGGTCAAGGGCACCGAGGAGGTGTTGTCCGCGGTCTTATCACCGAACTGATCCTGGTGTTCGATGGTCGCCGTGTTGGTGACGATCGAACCAGCGGCCTCGGGGGTCACTCGCACGACGATGGTGCGCGTGCGGGTTGCATCCTTCTCGATGACCTCATCGCTCAGGTCCCACTTGCCGGTGGCTGCATCGTAGGTGCCGTCGCCGGTAGAGCTCACGAAAGTCACACCCGTGGGGAGCTTATCCTGCGCGATGACACCGGTTGCAGGGTTGGGGCCCTCGTTCGTCAAGGTGATCGTGTAGGTGACAGTCGTGCCGGGGGTGAAGCCACCCGCGGGCTCGGCTGCCGGATCCGTGATGGTCTTGACGATCGCGGTGTTCGCAGGACCGGTGAAAGCCCAGTCCTGAGAATCGTTGCTCATCTTGCCGGGGCTCAGAGTGACCTTCGAGCTCAGGGAGAGCGTCTGGTTCTCTGAAGGGGTCAGATTTCCTGAAGGAGCGTGGGTTTGTGCGGTGCACGCGGGGCATGCAGTCGTCAGCGAGGCCTGATCAACGGTGACCTTGTAGTCGCCGGGGGCCAGGTTCTTGAACTTGTACTTGCCATTCGCGTCGGTCGTGGTCGTGAGCGTCTTCTCAACACCCGCTGGAGTCTTGAAGGTCAGCGTCACGGTCACGCCCGCCAGGGGCTTGTCCGGGCCCGAGGGCGCGGAGCCACCGTTGTTGTCGACGTCCCAGAATAGGGTGTCACCGATCGTGCCGTCGGCGACGAGGCCGAAGTCGACGGTCTCATCGTTCTGACCCTCGGTGAGCGTCACGGAGCTGTCGGCGCCGTTGGAGTCCTTCTCGCCGTCCGCAGCCGCGTAGCTCTTGGTCGCGGAGTAGCCGGCGGGAGGAGTGAAGGTGACCTTGTAGTTCTCCTCGCCCGCGTTCGCGACGATCCGATCGACGTTCGGCATCAGGTTCGTGAACTCGTACTTACCGTTGGCATCCGTGGTCACAGGCTTGACGGGGTTGCCGTCCAGGTCGATGACCGGGTTGCCGGCACCGTCCGTCAGAGTGACGGTGACGCCGGCGACGCCGACCTCGTCCGCGTCCTGGATGCCATCCTTGTTCGCGTCGAACCACACGAAGTTACCCACCGAGGCGGGCTTCACGAACGCAAAGTCGACCTTCGTGGCGTTGGGCGCGGCACTCGTCAGGGCGATCGGGGTCGGCGTGACGAGCTTGCCCTTGCCGGCCTCGCTGCGCCTGGTTGACGAGCCGTAGCCGTAGGTCTGCTTGTAGTCGGCCAGGTTCACGTCGGTGCCGTCAACCTTCGCATCACCCGCAACGACCTCGACCTTGTACGAGCCCAGCGGCAGACGGGTGAAGGTGTACTTACCGTCGGCGTCGGTCTTCGTGGTGATGTCGGCGCCGGACGAGTCCTTCACCGGGTTACCGTCCGCGTCGAGCAGACGAACCGTCACACCCTCGAAAGGACTGTCGAGGACGGGCGAATCGTTGAACCAGGTCGCATCCTTGTCGTTGTAGATGGTGCCCGAGATGGTGCCGCCCACCTTGAAGGTCGCGCTGTCCTTGTTGTTGTCCGGGTTGGAGTCGATCTGGTCGAACTTACCCAGCGTCGCTGTGTTCGTGATGGTCGAACCCTCGGTCGAGGGCTTGACCTTCACGAGGAGATACAGCGTCTCGGTACCACCAACGTTGAGGTTGGTGTCGAGGATGCCGGACTCCATCGCACTCCAGGTACCGGCCGCCGCATCGTAGTTGGCGGTCGCGTAGACCGGGCCGGTGCAGGGGTTCGTCGCACCATCCTGGCAGATACGCGTCTCGGAAGACACGTACTCCACACCAGAAGGCAGAGCGTCAGCAACGTTCATACCCGAGGCGACAGCAGGGCCCTTGGCCTTCAGGTTCACCTTGTACAGCATGTAGTCACCCGGCATGATCGGGTCCGTCGACTCAACCGTCTCGATGACGCCGTTCGCGTCGCGAACCGGCTCGTTACCGTTCATCTTCGCGCGAGCAACCGTCTTCTTCAGCTCAACATCGGTGGAGACGTTGATGCCGACCTTGGGGGCCTCGTTGGGCAGCAGGTAGGACACCTTGCCGTTCTGCATGGAGCCACCGGACATGGCCACGGAGTTCCAGGCGATCAGGTTAGCGTTGACCGGGGAGGTCATGGTCGCCACGAACTGGATCTTCTCGCCCACCTCGATGTCGCGGTTCATGACAATGCGGAAACCGGTGATTGTCGACAAATCAGCGGGAGCTGCGCCCCATGCGTTGGGGGTGCATCCGGAAGGACCGGAGTTCATCGCACCACCCGGCGCTCATCACTTCGCCGCGGCAGGGGTTCTGAACGGTCGTGTATTCCACCGTGATATCCGAGGCCGGAACCGGCGTGATCTCGGGGGCGCGACCCGGCTTCTCCTTCACCGACTGGAAGGTCCAGTTGGTCGAGTTCAGGTGGGGCTGCCAAGAGGAGCCTCGAGCCTGGCCGGCCGCGGGACCGACACCCACGTCGCCCTTGTAGGGCAGGATGTCGTAGGCCACGACCTTCGTCAGCGGGGTGTTGCCGGCGTTGGAGATCGTGAAACGGTAGGCGCCGTCCGCACCCGGGTCGATTTCGGCGATCTCGCCGGCGGGGACGAAGTCGGCGTTCTTGTTGCCCTTGACTTCCTTCGCGATGTTCATCGACGGGGTGGTCGCGACGTTGAAGTTCGCCGCCGCGTTACACACGTAGTCGCTCGTCGAGCCGTTCTTGTTCACGTCGAAGGTGTCGGCCGCGCGGCTACCGATGCAGTAGTTGGTGTTGCGCAGGCTCTTGTCCTCGTTCGTGGATTTCGCGCCGTCGCCGGGCATGAACGCCATGGCGTCGTTCGTGTTCTGGCCGGCGGCAGCGGTCGCAAGTACGTTGACGTTGAAGGTCGAGTAGAGGCTGCCTTCGACCGGGTCGGGCACGTTCCATCGGATCAGGGTGCGACCCGTTCCGTTGAAGTCCTTCTCGATCTCGACCGTCACCTTGCTCAGGTCGTAGGGCGTGCCGTCGGGGTTCTTCAGCGTCGAGCGCTTCTCGGGGACGATCGCCGAGGCGTCGTCCACGTCAAAGCCCTCGGGCAGCAGGTCCACGATCGTGAAGGGCGTGGGGGCGCCACCGTCGGCCTTCGTCTTGGCGGTGCCGTTGATGAAGAAGGTGGCGGGCTTGCCAACGACCACGGGGTTGGTGCGAACGGACTTGTAGGCCTGGACGCTGGGGAACTCGTCGCGCACGCGCATCCACGAGCACATGTTCTCGTCGGAGGCGACGACGTTACCACTGTCCTTGTCGGTCACCGTGCCGCTCGCGCAGTTCTGGAAGCGCACGTAGTCCGGGGAGGCTACGTAGTTGTAGTACCTCTCGGGCGGGTACACAGGGTTGTAGTGAGACGCGAAGTCTGCGGGTTCGGTCTTCGGGAAGTTCGTGGGGATTGTGCCGTGCAGCCACGCCTGGGGGTTCGTCTGCGGGGCGGCGTCCGTGTCGATCGTGAAGCGGGTGATCCACTCCCCCTCGGGCAGGGTCAGGCCGGTCGTCTTCGTGTAGGTGACGGTCTCGTGGTTACCCTTGTTGGTCCAGTACTCCAGCGTCCAGCCGCCGTTGTCCTCGTATCCGGACTTGCTGAAGACGGTGAAACGATAGGGGCCGACCATGGTCGGCTGGTCGCAGGAGTCGCCGGCAGCCTTGGCGTCCTGGGTGGACCAGGTGCAGGGGAGCGTGTCTTCCCAGCGGAAGTGCAGGACCGTGTTACCGGAGTTCGTGCCGCCGAAGCGCCACTGGGCGAGGCTGCCGCGCGTCTGGTACGCCCAGTCGTTACCGGCCTTCGCGATCCTGCCGCCCGGCTTGCGCACGGAGAAGCCGTGCGTGATCTCGGAACTCTTCGTGACGATGGTCGACGGGTCGTTCATGACCTCGGCGGAAATGGTCGCCTTGTTGGTGACCGTGTCAGCGGTCGTTACCGCGCCCGCGGGGTACTTCACGGTGACGGTTGACTCGAGCGGGTTCTGCCAGAACCACTTGTCGAAGGACCACGTCACGGTGTGGGTCGCTGCATCGTAGACGCCGCCGTCAGAGGCGGAAACGAAGACCGCCTTGGCAGGCAGCGGATCGACGACCTTGATGTTCTGGACGCCCACGAAGCCGAGGCCGTTGAGGCTGTCGCTCTTCCTCGAGGAGCCGTTCCAGCGGATGCCGACCTTGTTGGGGTTTGTCTGGTCGATCTGCTGGTAGCCGTAGCGCAGCCTATAGGTCGTCTCGCCGCCGGCCGCGGGGTAGTTGGAGGGATTCGTGGGGCCGCTCTTCTCGATGGCGACGTCAGTGGTGGCCGTCCACGTGGTGGTGAGCGCCTGCTCAACCGTCTGGGCGTTCGTCGCCCGGAAGGTCACCGTCTGATTCGTCGTGGAGTTGTTCGGCGCGTCGTAGTAGTCGTAGTGCCAGGTGACCTGGATTCGGTCGGACGTGCCGGCGGGCAGCGGGTCTTTCAGTTTGAAGATGTAGCGCTGGACGCGGGTGCCGTCCGGGGTCTTTTCCGTCGAGTTCGTCGTCTTGGTGACGCTGTCGCCGGTGACGGGGACGACCGTGTAGCCGCGCTCTGCGAGCTTGAGGCCGGCCGGCGTGATGGGGCCGGGCAGCGTCAGCTCAATTTCGGCGCCTTTACAGGGGGTGGTGACCGAGGAGCAGGAGAAGTTAATCGTCGTGATCTGATCGTCGTGGGTGCGCAGGGTCGGTTCATCGTTGACGACGTTCAGGGCCAGGGTCGCCTGGTCGTCCGTGACCGCGCGGGCGCGGCGCGTGCGAGGGGTGTTCGCGTCTGCGTTTACTCCTGCGGCCTGCGCTGAAATCTCTGCGGGGGCTTCGGTATTTGTTGCCGGAGCAGGGGTTTCATCAGCGGAGGCGCCGCTTGCTTCTTCGGTCGTGGCGTTTTCGCTGCCTGTATCCGAGGTTTGGGCTGCCTGAGTGGTCTCGCTGCTGTTATCAGCCGCTACGCTCCCGTATAGGGGGCTGAGCGGCGTGAACAGTAGCGAAAGTGTGGCAATACTTGCCGCACCAGCTATACGCACACGCGTATTGAGCAGTCGAGGGTGTGTCATCGAAATCTCTCTCATCGCACAATTTATAGGGATACAAGCTTAATTTACTTTCTGCGCGCCACCTGGGCAATTGTTTGTGTATTTCATCATTGTGACAAAAAGCGCTCAGACAAGTTGGTGACGGTGCAACAAGGTGTCAGCCTACCGAAATAGGCATAGAAAAACCCCGAGTTTTCAAGGAAAACTCGGGGTTATTTGCGGAGACGGCGGGATTTGAACCCGCGAGGGGCGTGAACCCCTACCTCCTTAGCAGGGAGGCGCACTCGACCGGACTATGCGACGTCTCCAATGCCGACTACTCTAAGGCATTTTCTTCGCAGACGCGAAACGCACTGCGACCTTATTGTTGTCGGAACCGCGGAGGGCAAGGGATTCGAACCCCTGGTGCCATTGCTGACACAACGGTTTTCAAGACCGTCACCTTCGGCCACTCGGTCAGCCCTCCAGACCCGCCAATCATAGCGGATCTTGATCTATTCGCACATTCGTCTTCCTGAATATGTAATAGATCCCTAATATTTCTCAGTGGCGTCGACGGAAAGGAACCCAGGAGCGACGGTCGGTAGGAGCCTCCTCAGGGTGGTCAAGAAGGCCTCGTGAAATGGCCGACGCAAAAGGCGGCCACATCGGAATACGACCAATCAATACGGTCTGAATTGCCCACGCAATATCGCCACTGCGCGGGGTCGACTCTTCAGTCACCTGGTTGTCGAAAGAGAGGACGTGCAGCCACTGTCCTGGGCGGACGATGAGCTCATCGTTAATGAAATCGAGCCATGAACGATAGCAGTGCTCATAGTGTTCGACTTCACCCTCGCTGGCGCCGTCATCGCGAAGCGCTCGCGCTAGAGAAACCGCCGCGCATACGCCCTCGCAGGCAACCCACATGTAGTGGCGATTATCCAGAATCTGCTTCTCGTGATCATCGAAACCGACAGAGGTGACAAAGCCGGCATGGCCAGCTGCCTCCACCCGTCGACGCGAGCACGCTCAAAGAATTCGGTCGCGGCCTCGAGAAGGGCATCATCGGGTTTGCGTCCCAAGGAGCGCAGCGCAGCGCGGACCTCGATCGACAAACGCGCCCAGCGCAACAGGGTACCGATCTGTACTCCCTCAAGCACGGGGGTCGAGGACCAGTGTTCCCACTTCTTTGCCCACCCCTGCTCGCCTTGGGCAACGGGGGAGGAGGTCTCGATATCGATGTATTCGCCGAGCCTCCACGAGGCCTCGCTTCCCATGCGCGCGACCGCAAGGGTGATCGCCTCTGCGCGGTCGATCCACACGGGGTCGGCGGTCGCTTCAGCGGCGGCAAGGTAGGCCTCGGTTGTCGAGGCCAGGGTCCCCAGGGAGACAATCGGAGCCTTGTGCTGTGTGCTTCCCGAGGCGATTGCGCCGTAGACCAGAGAATTCGGCGCTAGCCAGCGGCGTTCCTGTTCGTGAAGAGCCTCCAATAGGAGTTCGTGTGCGCCGGGGCGATTCGCAACCGCGGCCGCAGCGCTCGCGCTGATTAAAAGGGCGTTATCGAGCTGGTAGTCAATGTCGCCGCCGCGAACTTCGGCCTTATAAGCTTCCGAGTCGGTGTTTTCTTCTTCATCAACGGCGCTTGGGTCGGGCAGTCCCTTCAGATGCTCGTCAATTACGCGACGCAAGGTGTGTGTCGCGTGGTCGGCGTAGCGGCGAGAGCCGGGAAGCCCCAAGAGAGTCCCCAAAGAAAAGGCGTGGAGCATTCGAGCGCTGAGGGTGAACTGAGCGCGCGGGCTGGGTTCTTCACCTTCTGGGCCTTCGCTGAAGCCTGAAGGTGTTGTACTCACTTTTGCCTCTGCAATCAGTGCTTGAAGTTGCGCTGAAAGCCAGCGATTGTGCTCGATTGAATCCAACCAGCCCATGGGGTTCTCCTTTGCCGTCCATGCCTGTCACTGTCAGCGTCGTTGCGAAAGCGACATCCTGACCGAGTTTATCCCAAGGGCGCCCCAGGTGTCGGTGCTTAACGAATAATACTCATGATTGTGCTCTATGTGGACTCTCTTGCACGCCTGCGGGAAACATTGCAGACTAAAAGCATGTTTGATCGAGCTGGCACTGTTGCCCTTCCTGAAGACCTCACCGATATTGATGCGCTGATTTCTGCGTATTACGACATCGAACCCGATCCCTCAAACCCCGATCAACGGGTGTCTTTTGGTACCTCCGGACACCGCGGTAGCGCATTCGATGGCAAGTTCAACGAAGCACACATCGTTGCGATCACCCAGGCAATCGTCGACTACCGAGCCGAGCAGGGCTTCAATGGTCCGCTCTTCATTGGTCGCGACACCCATGCGCTGAGTGAACCCGCATGGCGAACCGCTCTGGAAGTCTTGGCCGCCAATAAGGTTGATGTCCGCATTGACGCACGTGGTTCCTACACTCCGACCCCTGCGGTTTCTGTTGCGATTCTCGGTGCAAATGGTGCACCCAAGCACCTGCGCACGACGGGGGAGGGACTGGCTGACGGTATCGTCGTGACCCCCAGCCACAACCCGCCTCGTGACGGCGGATTCAAGTACAACCCGCCTCACGGTGGTCCCGCGGACTCCGATGCGACCTCGTGGATCGCTAAGCGCGCCAACGAAATCCTTGAAAAGGGTTGGCGCAGTGTCGATCGCGTTTTGGGCTCGGACCTGCTGGATCACCCCTGCATCCACCGCTTCGACTACCTTGCCTACTATGTCGATCAGCTTGACCAGGTCATCGATATCGATGCGATTCGCGAGGCCGGCGTGCGCATTGGCGCCGATCCCCTCGGTGGTGCGTCGGTCGACTACTGGGGAGCCATCGCCGAGCGTTACGGTCTTGAGCTCACCGTGGTCAACCCCACCGTTGACCCCGCTTTGGTCTTTCATGACCCTGGACTGGGATGGAAAGATCCGCATGGACTGCTCCTCTCCCTATGCGATGGCCTCGTTGCGTAATGCGATGACTCCGGACGAAAACGGAAACACTCCCTACGATATTGCGACCGGAAATGACGCTGACTCGGACCGTCACGGAATCGTGACGCCCGACGGTTTGATGAACCCGAACCACTACTTGGCCGTTGCGATCGAATACCTCTTCACGCACCGCCCGAACTGGCCCGCAAACGCTGCAGTCGGTAAGACCTTGGTGTCCTCGGCACTCATCGACCGCGTCGCTGATTCTATTGGGCGAAAGCTCATTGAGGTCCCCGTCGGCTTCAAGTACTTCGTTCCCGGGCTGGTCAGCGCCGAGCTCGGTTTCGGCGGCGAGGAAAGCGCAGGAGCGTCCTTCCTTCGCAAGGATGGCACCGTGTGGTCCACCGATAAAGACGGAATCATCTTGGCCCTTCTGGCCTCTGAGATTCTGGCCGTTACCGGTAAGACACCCTCACAGCTGCACGAAGAACAGGTCGAACGTTTCGGGGCTTCGGCTTATGCGCGAATTGATGCGCCTGCGAACCGTGAAGAAAAGGCAAAGCTTGCTGCTTTGTCTCCCGAGGATGTTTCCGCAACCGAACTGGCCGGTGACCCGATCACCGCAAAGCTCGTGCGTGCTCCAGGTAATGATGCAGCAATCGGTGGCCTGAAGGTGACGACTGACGTCGCGTGGTTTGCGGCTCGTCCCTCGGGCACTGAGGATGTCTACAAGATCTATGCCGAGTCCTTCCGCGGAGCCGAGCACCTTGCTCAGGTTCAGGAAGCGGCAAAGCAGCTGGTGAGCGAGGCCTTGAAGGGCTGAGTTCGCGTTCATAACCTTTGTGAGGGGTGCGGGGTCGTGTGACGGCCTCGCACCCCTATCTGTTATTCGTGTTCAGGATTTGCGGCCTTGGTGGAAAAAGAGCCTCCTGACCGGTACCTTTAAGGGAGCGTAATTAAAGCAGGAGAGGTCCGGTAAAAATGGTGGAGAAGGCGCACGAAGGTGCGGGTAGCTTAACCTCTGCACGCCCGCCTTTTCCCTGGCGCCGGATGATCCTGCTCATGGGGGCAGCACTTGCCCTTCTTGCGGGACTTGACGCAGCTCTTGTCCGCTTGGGTGCTCTTGCTCCCGTGAACTCCACTGATTTGGGCGCAATCCACGGAATTCTGATGGTCTACGGCTTCCTGGGAACAGCGATCTGTCTAGAACGCGCGGTAGCAATTAATTCCCGCTGGGCGTACCTTTCCCCGGCTACCTCGGCGCTCGCGGGAATTGCGGCCATCGTCATCTCTCAAAGCCCTGCGGTTGCCAATTTCATTGCCACATTGCCACTTCCGGCCTACCTGAGCCGCATCCTTCCCGGGTATCAATCCCAGCGAATGCTTCCGGCAGTCCTGTGGACAATCTCCATGATCATCTTGATCATGGTCTATCGGCACGTGTGGAGAAAACGCCAGGTCTCCTACGCAGTCCTGACCGAGCTGATCGCTGCCTGCGTTGGCCTGTGCGGGATCCTCTTGTGGATGCGAGGCCTGGAAGTCGCCCTCATCATGCCCTGGTGGCTCTTCTTCTTGGTCCTAACGATCATTGGAGAGCGCCTTGAGCTGGCGCGCCTTGCCTTCAATGAGGCAACCGAGAAGCGAATTTTGGTCTGGGTCGGAGCTCTGCTTATTTCCTTGGCACTGACGCTGATTGTCCCCCTTGTTGCCTACCCGCTTTTAGGAATCTCACTTGCGGCACTTGCAATCGATATGGGGTATCACGACGTCGCTCGTAAAACCATCAATATTCCGGAATTCCGCGTCTTTCCGCGGTCGCTATGCTCGCAGGATACGGGTGGACGATGCTCCCAGCCGCTCTGTGGATTACCGCGCCCCCGACCTTTTCCGGCTACGGCTACGACGCGATTGTTCACGCCTTGACAGTTGGCTTCGCAGTTTCCATGGTCATTGCGCACGCACCGGTTATTATCCCCTCGGTGATTCGTCGCGAGGTTCCCTACCACTTCTCAATGTGGGTCCCCCTGGTTCTTTTCCACCTCAGCTTGCTGATTCGTTTTCTTTCTGGTGCGCGCGAGGCCGCACTTCCCTGGCGCTTTGGGGGAACGCTGGGCGTGTGCGCATTCCTCCTCTTCGTCGTTACGACTGCCAGCGTGACAATTGTGAACACGCGACGTGGGCGGAGTACCCATGCCTGAAATTGCTTCGCCTCCCGCATCCACTCTGACTCCCGCAAGACAGCTCGACAGCGCACCGATACCTTCACCTCGATCTGGATGATCATCGCGGTCGCAATGGCTCTTGTCACGCTGGTCGTGAAAAATCGGATGCCCCAACCCCTGTGGACCATGATCCACCTGGTGACCCTGGGCGTCTTGAGCAATGGGATTTTCCAGTGGTCGTGGTTCTTTGCGCGCTCTCTGGCACGCTTGTCCGCTGATGATCCACGAGCGCGCCGTCACAACACCATCCGCATCCTGATCTTCAATGCCTGCTTCCTCTTGCTCTTTGTTTCGATGTGGCTGGGATGGATGGTCGGCACGATGATCGCCGCGACCGGAATTGCCGCAGTCGCCGCGTGGCACGGCGCCGAAATGCTCTCGGTCCTTCGCGAACGCCTGGCATCGCGCTTCGTCATCGTCGTGCGCTACTACGTGTGCTCGGCCTCGTTCTTCGTTCTTGCCGCGCTGCTGGCTTCCTTTGTCAGCGCAACGATGTTCTCCCCCCCTCCATTCCCGAGGCCATGGTTGCGATGCGCGATCGCCTCACCCTTGCTCACGCCCTCAGTGGCGTTGCGGGATGGGTTGGTCTCACGATAGGTGGAACGGTCATTACCTTGGGGCCGACAATTCTGCGCACTCGGATGTCTCCCGATGCAGTCAGTGGCGGTGTGCGGGTTCTTCTTCCCTGGTGTTTGAGCTTGCTTCTTGCAATCGCTGGTGCCCTTCTGGGCGTGATGCCCCTGGTCGGAGCGGGGATCCTTGCGGTCGGGGCATGCGCAATTGTCGGGATCGTCTACCCTTACGCGAAAGTCCTTCGAAATAAAGGTCCGCGTGAGTATTCCGCCTGGTCATTCCTGCTTGGTCTGCTGTGGATCAGCGTGGGAATGTGCGCTCTAGGAGTGGCGGCACTGTTCATCTCCACTCCCTCTCAGCTTCGTGCGCTCACCCTCATGTGGCTTCCCATCATTGGAATCGCGGGTTTTGCTCAGCTCTTCCAAGGTGCTCTGTCTATCTGATGCCGGTCGTGATCGGCGGCGGCCCCTCCATCGTTCGAATCGGCATCGCAATCATCGACTGGCAGTTTCCCCTGCGTTTGGGGCTACGAAACAGCGCACTGATCCTCGAGCTATTTCTGTTCTTCGCAGGCGATACCCCCTCTGTTCACGTGCTTCGAATGGCGGGATGGCTCCTCGTGATCGCAACATTCGTCATCGATGTCGTCATCTATGCAAAAACTGGCGTTACTCAAGCGCGGGTGCGTCGTGCCCGCAGCGAAACCCTAAGTGAAAGTAGGCAGGTTCAATGAGCGAAGAAAACACCGGGCCCTCGCGGGCAGCGATGGTCTTCACTGGCCTTGGCGCAGTTGTGGCTCTCGTCGTTGCCAGCGTTCTCGCGGGAGGAACAAACCTGGGCACGACGGGCGCAACTGCGGGGGCACACTCAAGCGCGGCCTCGGCAACGCAGGTGAAAGAAACCGGTGAAACCACCCACGTGGAAATCGGTGTCCAAGGGATGTCCTTCACTCCCTCTGTCATTCACGTTCCGGCGGGAAACCGACTGCACATTACTTTCACGAACACCGCGGAGCAACGCCACGATTTGGTCCTGGCCAATGGGCAAACGACCGGCTCTCTGGCCCCTGGAGCAAGCGCAGAACTGGACGCCGGAGTGATCACTGCCAACACTGAAGGCTGGTGCTCACTGCCGGGGCACCGTGAGATGGGGATGACGCTCAGCATTGTCGCCGATGGCGCAGCGGGCAGCTCTGCATCAGCGGGCTCACACTCTGGCGGCGCCTCCCACAACCACGAGGTTGCAACGGGAACGGGAATCCCAACTGCAGACCAACTGCGAGCCTACGCAGCGAAAGTCGATCCCTATCCCGCTGAAGTTGCACCGGCCTCGGAAGAAAAAGACCACTACTACACTCTGGTTGCCCGCGACGATATCGTGCAGAACCTGAGCGAGGATGTCAGCCGGACGGTCTGGACTTTCAACGGGAACACGCCCGCTCCCACCCTTCGTGGAAAGATCGGCGATACCTTCCACATCACCCTGAAAAACGAAGGGACCATGGGGCATTCTCTGGACTTCCACGCCGGCGATATTGCGCCGGATGAGGCCATGAAGACGATCGATCCCGGGCAGACGCTGGAATACACCTTCACTGCGAAGGCAGCCGGAATCTGGATGTACCACTGCTCGACGCACCCCATGTCCATGCACATTGCCAACGGCATGACCGGTGCCGTCATCATTGATCCCAGCGATCTGCGCCCGGTCGACCACGAGTATGCGATGGTTGCGACCGAGCTGTATCTGGGGGATAACGGCGGTACGGCGAACGCGACGAAGATCGCCTCGATGATGCCCGACCTGCAGGCTTTTAATGGCCGGCCCTTCCAGTACGATGCGCACCCCCTCAAAGTGAAGGTCGGCGAGCGCGTGCGATTCTGGTTGATGGATTCTGGCCCAAATGCCGCCATGTCCTTCCACATCGTTGGCGGGCAATTCGACACCGTCTGGGACGAGGGTGGCTACACGCTCATCGACGGAGGCAATGCCATCAGCCGTGGGGGAGGGGGATCTCAGACCTTCCCCATGCTTCCCGCGCAGGGCGGTTTCGTTGAGCTTTCTTTCAAGGAGCCGGGGACCTACACCTTCGTCAACCACATCATGAGCCTTGCCGAGGCCGGGGCTCACGGAAAGATTGAAGTGACGAACTAAGCCGTGGCGCGCGGTACGGACGAAGCGTACGCGGCGCGGAAATGGTCTAGGCCAAGCGCTGTTTACGCGCTTTGAAGGGTGCGCGGCACCATACGCGTGGAGAGTGTCAAAGGTGCGTGGAAGCGCATAAACTGACACAGTGCTGTCGACTTATGGGGAAATTCTTCGTCTGAACCGTGCCTGGCGTTTTTCGGCTGCTGGGTTCATTTTGCGTCTACCCATGTCCATCATGCCGATCTCGATTATTTGTCGATTCAAACGGCATATGGAAACTACACCCTTGCCGGTGTGGTTTCGGCGATCAATATCATCGCTTTGGCGGTGACCGCACCGATGTGGGCACGACTGGTTGACCGCTATGGACAGCTCAAAATTATGGGACCGGTTTTCGCGGTTTCTGCTATCGCGACCACTGTGCTCTTGTTTGCAACCCTAGAAGTCGCCTCCACATGGATCCTCTTCGTATCGGCAGGTATTGCGGGAGCCACGTGGGGTTCCCCGGGTGCCCTGGTTCGTGCACGTTGGATTCGCGCGACTGACACCGTTGCCCAGCTCAATAGTGCCTTCGCATTGGAGGCCGCAGTTGACGAGTTTGTCTACATCGTTGGCCCCGTGGTTGCAACGGTTTTGGGTACTGCTCTTCACCCGACAACGGGTGTTGCCGTTTCCATTGTTTTCCTTGTCCTCGGAGCAGCGCTCTTCTTGGGACAGCGTTCTTCCGAGCCGGTTCCCGTGTCCCATCGTTCGCCCGTCCACCTTGACGAGGCGGGGGAGGCATCCACTTCCGAAAACCGAGGCAAAGGCACAGCTACTGGCGCCGCGGCCTCGGCCCCTCAGCGCTCTCTGCTTCTGCTCCCCGCAATGATCGTCCTCATGCTGACTTACGCTGGAATGGGCGCGCAATTCGGAGCAAACGATATCGCGGTTGTCGCATTCACGAAGGAGCTCGGGGTTCCGGCGCTTTCAGGCGTTTTGCTGGCCATGTTCTCCGTCGGTTCCTTCATTTCTGCCCTGCTCTATGGCGCGCGAAGCTGGCGCCACCCCCTGTGGAAGCTCTTCGCAGTCGGCGTTGTTGCCCTTGCCATTGGAATGACTGCATATCTGCTGGCGAACTCTTTGGTCTCGCTGGGGATCATCATGTTGATCAGTGGCATTGCCTGCGCGCCTACCATGACGAACGTCAACATGATGGTCACGAAGTCGGTTCCTCGCCACCGTCAAACCGAGGGCTTGGCATGGCTGAGCACAGCGATCAACTTGGGTGTTTCCCTTGGTTCTTCCGCCTCTGGACCGGCAGTTGACCGCTATGGTTCCACCGGTGCCTACGTGATGATTGCGATTTTTGCCTGGCTTATGGTTCTGGGTATGGTTGTTGGCCTGCCGACCCTCAAGAAGTCTCTCCTCAAATCCGCCCAGGAGGAGGCTGAACACCAGCGCGAAGTTTTGGATGAGGATTGAGATGATCGATAACGAAACCCCATCCCTCGCGCTTTCCGTCGCTGCTTCCCTTGACGAGGCGACTTCCCGAGGCCCTCGCAGGCCTGCTGGGGTGGGCGGGTTTCTACCCTGGGATCGTGGGTTTTGGCGGTTATGCCTCCGAAAAAACGGCTCGCGTCATGGCTCGAGTCATTATGGAGGACCGCGGTGGTGAGCGTTCGTGGCTCAGCCAGCGTCGCGGCTGGCGTCAGTTTTTCGATGCCCAGGTCCCCGGCCAACCTGTTGTCGTGACTTTTGGTCAGGCACAAACTCTTGCCTTCAGTGACCGCGGTGGATACATCGATATTGATCTTGAGGGACACGGTTTGGCGGCGGGATGGCATACTGCTTCGATTCAGCCCTTGAACGCCTGTGATGTCGTAAAACTGGGTTTGCAAGAGGGTGAGAAACTTTTTCGTTTATCCCAGCTCGGCCACGGCGAGCTAAGCGCGGGCGGCGAGTTGTTCCGTGTTCAACGCGCTGACGATGATCGTGTATTGGGGCGGGTACGCGCAGCAAATCGGTTGATGTCTCTTTGCGCGTGATTGGCAACGACGAAGAGTTTGGTGTGGTTTCCGATATCGATGACACCATCATTGTCTCGATGATTCCGCGACTCCTCACGGCCGCAAAACACGCGCTGATGGAGCGAGTTTCTCAGCGCGAGGCCGTGCCTGGAATGGCCCGTTTCCTACGTAAACTTTCTCGTCGAGAGATGCCAATCCTCGCCCGAGGAAAGGGCGCTGGTGGGCGCGCAGGAGCGCGGCCTCGTGAGCTTCCAGTCATGTATCTGTCGACGGGGCCGTGGAACTTGGTTCCCGGCTTGCGTGAGTTTTTGCGACGTGCCGACTATCCGATGGGTGCTTTGCTCATGACGGATTTTGGGCCCTCGAATACCGGGTGGTTCCGTTCTGGGATGGAACACAAGAGGCGCGAACTTCGTCGTTTACGCCGGACTTTTCCGCATATTAGGTGGATCTTGGTCGGTGACGACGGGCAGCACGATCCCGAGATTTATGCCGAATTTGCGCGGGAATTTCCGCACAATGTTGCGGGAATTGCTATTCGTTCGCTCTCACAAATCGAGCAATTGATGGCGCACGGTACTTTTGAAGCGATTTCCTCAGGCGCTTTGGATGATGTGCCGGCGGGTATCCCGCGTTGGTGCGGCGAAGATGGAGATGCGTTAAGGCGGGCGGTTGCAACTGAGCAGTCGCAACCGCCAACCCCGTAACGTCTAACCGGATATTTGGGCCGCTGAAGCAAGACCAAATATCCGGCTGCAGTCCTCGAGGCGGCGGGTCCTGCACTGTTTAGAGTAGTCTGTTTCAGTTCATTACGGCAGGGGTTAGTTCGTGCGGAAAGCTAAATTTTCGCGCCATTTAGCGGGCTGTTGACTAGGCAATAAGCCTGATGGGACCGGGTATCGATGGTTGACGAGGAAGCAAAATTGATACCCCTGTGATTTGTGGCATAGGTTGACGTAATGAGCACTATTCTCAAAGAATCTTCTTTACCAAATCTTGACAATCGTAATCGAAATGTAATGTTTAAATCATGGACACGTGAAGTTTTTGGGAAGAAAGTCGGCTATGCTCTCGGTCATCAGCACTTCTGATGAACAGCATTCCTAATAGGAGGAATCCCTATGAACCTCAAGAGGTCTTGGCTGGCAGTGCCCGCCGTCCTTGGTCTGACACTGACCGCCTGCTCTTCTGGCAGCACCGGCTCCAATGGTGGGTCGTCTGGTGGGTCTTCGGACAACATTGTCACCGTTAACGGTTCTGAGCCCCAGAACCCGCTGATCCCGGCGAACACCAACGAGACCGGTGGTGGCCGCATCGTCTCCAGCATCTTCTCGTCCCCCGCTTACTACGCGGCTGACGGTTCGACTCAGCTGGACGCTGCAGAGTCCATTACCCCTAACGCTGACAACACCGAGTGGACCATTAAGCTCCGCGCCGATGGTAAGTTCTCCGACGGCACTCCCGTCCTGGCAAAGAACTTCGTTGAGGCATGGAAGATGGCCACGAAGCAGAACCTCGGCTCCGCAAGCTTCTTCGCTAGCGTTATCGGCACCGACGATGACGGCTCTGGCGACATGGAAGGCGGCCTCGAGATTCTCGATGACTACACTTTCGTCGTCAAGCTGAAGGGTCCCGAGTCGGACTTCATGAAGCGCCTGGGCTACACCGCCTACTCTCCGCTTCCCGACTCGACTCTGGCAGACCCCAAGAACGGTGGCGAGCACCCCGTGGGTAACGGTCCCTACATGCCGAACGGCGAGAATGCTTGGCAGCACTCCAAGCAGATCGATCTGGCCGTGAACCCCAACTACTCCGGTCCTCGTACCGCGAAGAATGGCGGCCTCCGCATCGTCTTCTACCAGTCCCTCGATGCTGCTTACGCTGACCTGAGCTCCAACGACCTCGACGTTCTCGATGGTGTCCCGACCTCGGTCTTCTCCAGCTACCAGCAGGAACTGTCCGGACGCACGGCCAACCAGCCTGCGGCCATCATCCAGTACATCACCATCCCCAATCGCCTGGAGCACTTCTCCGGTGAAGAAGGCAAGCTGCGTCGCAAGGCTATCTCGATGGCGATCGACCGTGACTCGATCATCAAGACCGTCTTCGCCGGTACCCGTACCGCTGCTAAGGACTTCACCTCTCCCGCAATTGACGGATACAAGGAAGGCCTGAAGGGCTCCGAGGTTCTGAACTACAACCCCGAGAAGGCTAAGGAACTGTGGGCACAGGCCAACGCCATCTCCCCGTGGAGCGGCAAGCTGCAGATCGCTTACAACTCCGATGGTGGACACCAGCAGTGGGTTGACGCAACCTGCAACTCCATCAAGAACACCCTGGGCATTGAGGCTGAAGGCGACGCCTACGCAGACTTCAAGTCCCTCCTGGGTGACATGAAGGCCGGCACCACTAAGGGCGGTTTCCGTCAGGGCTGGCAGGGCGACTACCCCTCGGTCTACAACTTCCTGTTCCCGACCTACTCCTCGAATGCTTCCTCCAACTACTCCGGTTGGAAGAACGCTGAGTTCGACTAAGTACCTGAGCGACTCTCTGTCCGCTTCGGGCACCGAGGCCGCTGATCTCCAGTACAAGGCCGAAGAGCTGCTCTTCGAGGATATGCCGGTCATCCCGACCTGGTACTCGAACACCAACGGTGCATGGTCCACCAAGGTGAGCAACGTTCAGTTCACCTGGAACTCGACCGTGAGCTACTACGCGATTACCAAGAACTGAACATAGTTCTTCCCCGCTGAACATAGGCGGAAAAAAACTGTGGGGTGGAGGTCATTAGGCTTCCACCCCACAGTTGTTCATGACTTCACGCGAAACGTGCGTGTGTGCGCGTAATTAAAGACACACGATTGACCATTTACCACTTCTTTGCATTACTATGATCAGTAGTGCGCATGAGTAGTGTCGTGTACCTGCTTTTCGGCCCCAGGCTTGCAGAGTGTACGACCCATGCGAAATCCCGTTCATCTTGATGAACCCCGACGAGTTTGCGAAAACCATTCGTAAACGCATGTATTAAAAGGACCTGTCCATGCTGCGATACATCGGACGACGTCTCCTGCAGACCATCCCGGTCTTCTTTGGAGCAACGTTCCTGATCTTTTGCGATGGTCTACCTGATGCCAGGTGATCCCGTCGCGGCCCTCGGTGGCGATAAGGGCTTGACCGAGGCTGCGGCAGCTCGAATCCGCGAAGAGTACAACCTTGATAAGCCTTTCTGGCTGCAGTACCTGCTCTACCTCAAGGGCATCTTCACCCTTGACTTCGGAAAGACCTTCTCCGGTCGACCGGTGACCGAGGTACTGGCAACCGCATTCCCGATCACCATCCGCTTGGCCATTTACGCTCTGTTGATTGAGGCTATTCTCGGCATTCTCTTCGGTGTTATTGCGGGTGTGCGTCGCGGCGGTATCTTCGACTCGACGGTCCTGGTTCTCTCGCTGGTCGTCATTTCTGTGCCGACCTTCGTCATCGGCTTCCTCATGCAGTTCTTCCTTGGTATCAAGTGGGGTATCTTCCCGCCAACGGCAAGTACTGTTTCATTGAAGTCATTGACGATGCCTGCAATTGTGCTAGGCGCAACCTCTCTCGCATACGTCATCCGACTCACGCGCCAATCGGTGTCCGAAAACGTCTCTGCCGATTACGTGCGTACCGCTCGCGCCAAGGGCCTGAAAGAAGGCACCGTGATGACGCGCCACATTCTGCGTAACTCGCTGATCCCCGTCGCAACCTTCCTCGGTGGCGACTTGGGTGGCCTCATGGGTGGTGCAATCATCACCGAAGGTATCTTCAACATCAACGGTGTTGGCGGTACCTTGTGGCAGTCCATCGTCCGCGGTGAGCCCGCCACCGTTGTCTCCTTCACGACAGTCCTGGTCATGGTTTACATCACCGCAAACCTCCTTGTTGACCTGCTGTACGCCGTTCTTGATCCGAGGATTCGCTATGAGTGATTTCATCCCTTCGCAAGCTATTTCGCGTACTCGCGCCGGTCAGGAGCACTACGTCTCGGATATCGATGAGACCGGTCTGGGCGCAGTTGACGCAGTTGCCGATGAGTCCGCACCCGCCTCAATGTGGGGTGAAGCGTGGAAGAATCTGCGCAAGCGTCCCCTGTTCTGGATCGCTGCGGTCATTATCGTTATTGCCGTTTTGATCTCTGCGTTCCCGCAGCTTTTTACGAGCGTTAAGCCCGACTACTGCGAACTCTCGCACTCTCTGGGCAAGCCCGAGGCCGGACACCCCTTCGGCTACACCTTCCAGGGCTGCGATATCTACGCTCGCGTCATCTACGGTGCACGCGCCTCGGTCTCCGTCGGTGTTCTGACGACGATTTGCGTCGTCTTGATTGGTGCAACTCTTGGCTCCATCGCCGGCTTCCTCGGCGGTTGGATTGACGCCGTGATCTCACGTGTCACCGACATCTTTTTCGCAGTTCCTCTGCTGCTTGCAGCAATTGTCTTCATGCAGATGTTCAAGCAGCACCGCAACATCTGGATGGTCATCTTGGTCTTGTCGATGTTCGGTTGGACTCAGATCGCACGTATCACGCGCGGTTCGGTCATGAGCGCCAAGAACGAAGAATTCGTCACGGCCGCGAAGGCAACCGGTGCATCGCGTTGGCGCATCCTGCTTTCCCACATCATCCCGAACTCCATGGCGCCGATCATTGTCTACGCGACGGTCGCTCTGGGTTCCTTCATCGTCGCCGAGGCCTCGCTGTCCTTCATGGGCATCGGTCTTCCCCCGACGGTGGTGTCTTGGGGTGCTGACATCTCGCAGGCGAAGGATAACCTGAGGCAGGCACCGATGGTTCTCTTCTACCCCGCTATGGCACTGGCCTTGACCGTGCTCAGCTTCATCACGATGGGTGACGCCGTTCGCGAAGCCTTGACCCGAAGGCGAAGAAGTGAACGAAGAACAATTCGAAGAGACTGTCACCGAGGTCATCCTCGAAGGCGCTGAGAAGGTCGAAGTCCACCCGGACGACGCCAACCCCTTGCTGAAGATCACCGACCTCGAGGTCACCTTCACGACCTCGACCGGTGTTGTTCCCGCCGTTCGCGGAGCTAACCTGACCATTTACCCCGGTCAGACCGTTGCAATCGTCGGCGAGTCCGGTTCGGGTAAGTCGACCACAGCCGCTGCCGTTATCGGCCTGCTTCCGGGCACCGGTAAGGTGACCGGCGGCTCCATCGAGTTCGACGGCAAGGAGCTCACCAAGATGAGTTCCAAGGAATGGATCGAACTGCGTGGATCCGGCATTGGTTTGGTTCCCCAGGACCCGATGAGTAACCTGAACCCCGTTCTTCGCGTGGGCACGCAGGTGAAGGAAGCCCTGCTGGCGAACAATATTGTTCCCCGCTCCGAAGCAGGGGAGCGCGTCACCGAGCTGCTCGAACAGGCCGGCCTTCCCGACGGCGAGCGCCGCGCAAAGCAGTACCCGCACGAGTTCTCGGGCGGTATGCGTCAGCGCGTGCTGATCGCAATCGGTCTTGCTTCTCGTCCGAAGCTGCTCATTGCTGACGAGCCGACCTCCGCACTGGACGTGACTGTTCAGCGTCGCATTCTCGATCACCTCGAGACGCTCACCAAGGAAATGGGCACGGCAGTGCTCTTCATTACCCACGACTTGGGTCTTGCCGCTGAGCGCGCCGAACAGCTCGTCGTCATGCACCGCGGTCGCATCGTGGAATCCGGTCCTGCTCTGGAGATCCTCCAGCACCCGCAGCACCCCTACACGAAGCGCCTGGTGTCCGCGGCCCCGTCTTTGGCCTCGGCACGTATTGAGTCCGCTCACGCTCGCGGCATCACGCACACGGAAGAAGAGCTCACCGGCTCGGCGAAGAATGCCTCGAGCGAGGAAATGATTCGCGTCGAGCACCTCACCAAGGAGTTCCACATCCGCGGCGCGAAGGGCGAGGCCGCGAAGCTTCTTGCGGTCGATGATGTCTCCTTCACGCTGCGTCGTGGAAAGACTCTGGCGGTCGTGGGTGAATCTGGTTCGGGTAAGTCAACTGCCGCGAACATGATCCTCCACCTGCTGGAGCCGACCTCGGGCAAGATCTTCTTCGACGGTGAGGACACCTCGGAGTACAGCGAAGCACAGCTTTTCGCGCTGCGTCGTCGCCTCCAGGCCGTGTTCCAGAACCCCTACGGTTCGCTGGACCCGATGTATTCGATCTACAGAATCATCGAAGAGCCGCTGCGCATCCACAGCTACGGTACTAAGGCCTACGCTCAGCAGGAAGTGGAGCGCGCGAAGGCGACCGGTCGCGATCCCGAACCGTGGGCCGTTGCCGCTCTTGAAGGTCATGGCGAGGCCGAGAAGAAGCTGCGCGCAGAGCGCGTCGCCGAACTGCTCGACCTGGTTGCCCTGCCGCGAAGCGCCATGCGTCGTTACCCGAACGAGCTTTCCGGTGGTCAGCGTCAGCGCGTTGCGGTTGCGCGTGCGCTTGCGCTGAACCCCGAAGTGATCGTCCTGGACGAGGCCGTGTCTGCTCTGGACGTGCTCGTGCAGAACCAGATTCTGCACCTGCTGAACGATTTGCAGGCTCAGCTGGGATTGTCCTACCTCTTCATCACCCACGACCTGGCTGTTGTTCGCCAGATCGCCGATGATGTCGTGGTCATGGAGAAGGGACGCTTGGTTGAAGCGAATACAACCGATGCTCTCTTCGACAATCCGGTTCAGGATTACACTCGCGAGCTGATCGAGGCTGTTCCTGGTCGAAAGATCCAGCTGAACCTCTGAGTGTTCTTTCGCAGTTTTCTCGTGTGGGCAGGCCTTCGGGTCTGCCCACACGTGTGTGTGCGGCCGCCTGTCGTTCTTCCCGCCCCCTCTATTCCTGCCCACATTCCTGCTTTAGCTCACCCGTTCCTGTCCTATTGCTGTTCTGAGGCCGTAGGTGTGCGAGCTAAAACAGGAACGAAGGAGCTTAAGCTCGAAGGGTTGACCGGCGGATCGTCAGTGTGTGTGAGACCGTCACATCTGCCACGCCCTGAGGTTCTTCCCCTGGCGAGGCCGCGCCTTCCTCACTGCTGGGCTTCCCATTCGCTTCGCGCGCTTGCTTTCCACCCGCACCCCCGTGTCCCTCAATAAGCGCAATCAGCCCCTGGACGGCCTCGCGAGCAATTGCATGAGTATCGGGCGTGATCGTGGTCAGCGTTGGCGTTGAGAAGCGTGAAAGAACCGTATCGTCCCACGTGGAGACCAGCACGTCCTCGGGTACGCGCACATTCGCCTCGGCAAGCGCGCGCAGTGCACCGATCCCCAAGAGGTCGTTCATCGTGAAGATCGCATCGGGGAGGTTGTTGGACTCCAGCCACTGCGAGAGTGCTTCCTGCGCTCCACCTGCGGTCCACGGGGAAACTTCGACGCTGCGCCATGCCCACGAGTCCAAGCCGAGCTCGGCCAGTGCCTTCTCGATCCCGCGTTGGCGAAGTGCCCCCGCGCTGGAGGTCGCCTGCGTGTGCGTCGATCCCAGAACCAGGAAACTGCGCGCTCCCTGGTCGTAGAGATGATGGACCATTTCCGAGGCCGCGGAGACGTTATCCATTGAAAAGTGGGGGATACCCGCGTCTTGGATCCTTTCACCGAGCAGCACCAGCGGTGCGTCCAACTCGAGCTGGTTGAGGCCGTCGAGGTCGAGCTCGATGGGGGAGAGGATGAGTCCATCAATGAGGTTGGTTCGGAAATCGCGCAGGACCGAGACTTCATGTTCGCGCGAACCAGCAGTCTCGACAACCATGATCGAATATCCACTGCGCCGCGCCTCTTCTTGGATGAGGTGCGCGAGTTCCCCGAAGTAGGGCCATGCGAGGTTGGGAATTGCCAGTGCCAAGGTGTGGGTCTGTCCCTGGCGAAGGCGCTGCGCAGCAATATTCGGTCGGTAACCCAGTTGACGGATTGCGTCCTCAACTGCCTTCCGAGTAGTGGGGGAGATATGGGGGAAATTATTTACTACGTTTGAAACGGTGCGCTGTGAGACGCCGGCGAGTTGCGCAACATCGCGCATATTAGGCCGTGAAGCTTTCATGTCCGTCTCCGATAAAATCGCGGCAGGATGTGAGTTATCAGGGGCTATGGGCTCTAGTCTACTGAAAAAAATCAGGGAATCCGCTGAAGAGATTGCGATAATTTGCTACGTTGCAATTTTTTGGAAAATCCTGCATGATAATTCCATGAAGGTCAACGTAGACACTTTTGAAGCATGGAGCGACGCGCACTATCCTCGCCCCGATCTTTGCCGTGAATCATGGTTGAACCTAGGCGGCCAATGGGAATTCGCAACGGATCCTACCGATGAAGGCCTTACCTTGGGATGGCACCTCCCCGGTGCTCACTTCTCGCACACAATCTGTGTTCCTTTCCCTCCCGGAAGCCCCAGCAGTCAGTGGAGCGGAGAGCGCTCCGATGTTGTCTGGTATCGCAGGCGCGTCACACCTGAAGAAATCAAAGACGCCGGCCTAGCTGACGCCGGCCACCGCCCCCACCTCCTCATTCACTTCGAGGCCGTCGATTTCGCAAGCGACGTGTGGGTCAACGGACTTCACCTCGTTCATCATGAAGGTGGCTACACCCCCTTCACCGTTGAGATTGATCCCAGTGACTACCTCGACGCAGGCTTCGAAATTGTTGTGAGGGCGCACGATCGCCTTGACGCGGTCGATCAGCCTCGTGGCAAGCAAGACTGGCAAGAACATCCCCACGGTATCTGGTACCACTCCGTCGTCGGAATTTGGCGCGATGTGTGGATGGAAGTAGTACCCGCAAACTACGTTCGCTCGCTGACCTGGTCATGGGACATCGAAGAAGCCCAAGTGACCTGCGATGTGGAGTGCGCTGGCCTCCCCCCTCAGCACGGGCACTCACGAGGCCATCGAGGCAAGCCTCACCCTTGACCTCGCGGGCGCCACCTTGGCGGCAACAATGGTCCGTGCGCACTCAGGCCAGCTCCGCCTCGTCGCACAAATCCCCGCATTGGCAAACCGTCAGGAATGGGGCCGATTGCTGTGGTCGCCCGCCCACCCCAACCTCATCAACGCGCGCATCTGCGTGGGTGAAGACGAGGTCGTCTCCTACGTGGGAATCCGCGACGTGCACCTTTCGCACCGCTACCTCGAGATCAACCACCAGCCCACCTACCTGCGCGGCATCCTCGACCAGGGCTACTGGCCGAGCTCATACTTCACTGCGCCCAGCGCCGAGGCGCTGAAAGCAGACCTGGAACTTGCCCGAGATATGGGCTTCAACTTCGTGCGAATCCACGAACGCAGCGCCGATCGGCGAACCCTGACATGGGCTGATCGTATGGGAATGATGGTCTGGGGAGAATCCGCCTCGGCCTACGCTTTCAGCGACCGAGCGGTCAGCGTCACCACGCAGGAATGGCACGACCTCGTTCTGCGCGACCGTAACCACCCCAGCGTCATCGTGTGGGTGCCCTTCAACGAAAGTTGGGGAGTAGACCTCATCGTCACCTCGCCGCGCCAGCAAGCGTTCGTTCGCTCGGTCGTCGCGCTCACCGAGGCACTCGACGGAACTCGCCCAGTCATCGCCAACGATGGCTGGGAACAGCTGGAAACCCCGATCGTCACAACTCACGACTACGGGGTCTACGGCGAGCAGCTCCGCGTCAACTACGCCGACCGTGAATCGATTGCAGAGCTGGTGAACGGAGTCGGCCCACAGGGACGCAAAATTCTCCTGGGGCAGCCATGGAGCGATGACCGCCCCGTTATGGTCACGGAGTTCGGCGGAATCTCATTGCCGCTGGACGCGGAAGACGCATGGGGCTACGCGGTTGTCCCCAACGCCCAGGCCTACGAAGAACGCGTGAGTGGACTTTTCGAGGCCCTCGAAGCCTCCCCGATCCTCGCGGGCTTCTGCTACACGCAGCTGACCGATACCCGCCAAGAAACAAACGGCCTCGCCGACGAAAACCGCACCCCGAAGCTCCCGCTGGATGTGATCCGCGGCTTCGTCACGAGCTCCGCTCAGCAGAGCGGACAGATCCGGCCTCGCACAATTGTCGAGGCTAGCGCGGTGGTAGGTACCGACGAGCGCAGTGCCGTGTCGCTGGCTTTCGAAGGTGATCACAATGCCTAAGCCTCGTGTCCTGCGTAGATGGGCCGTGAACTTTGCTTTCACGCTCCCCTTCCTGATCTTCTATGGAATCTTCATCCTCTTCCCGGTTGTTCAGGCTGTCCTCATGTCCTTCTTCAACTGGGACCTGCTAGGCAGCACACGAGAATGGATCGGGCTTGAAAACTACACCCACATGCTCGGCGGTACCGGCCTGGTCTGGGACATCACTTCGATGTGGATGGTCCGACTGCTTTGCTTGGTGTGCGGAGCGTATGTGGCCGTCAAGGCGGTGCGCGAACGCGATCTGAACTCGGCCGAATCCTCTTGATCGTCACTTTGATCGCTGCGGCAATCATCTTGGGAATCCATCCCGGTGATGGCGGTTCCTGGTCTGACCCGCGTTTTTGGAACGCGATGAAGAACACCGCGATATTTACCCTGGTTTCGACGCCGATCATCGCGGGCCTCGGCCTGATTTACGCACTCCTCCTTCAACGAGGCGGACGCGCAAGCTCCTTCTACCGCGCGGCGCTCTTCGTCCCCTACGTTCTTCCGGTCTCGGTTGCCACACTGATCTGGGGATACATGCTCAATCCCTCGCGCGGCATCGTCGCGCGCTTCACCGAATACATGGGATGGGGGACCATCTCGTGGCTTTCGGATCCGCAGTGGGCAATGACCGCAATCGTTGTAACAACCGTATGGTGGACGGTCGGCTTCAACCTCATCCTCTTTGGTGCGGGCCTTCAAGACATCGATCCGACACTGTACGAGGCCGCAAGCTTGGACGGCGCGAATTCCTTCCAAAAATTCGTCAACATCACCCTTCCGGGCCTTCGCCACGCAACGGTCTTGGTTCTGGTCACGCAGATCATTGCCTCGTTCCAAATCTTCGGTCAGGTCAACATCATGACCGCGGGCGGCCCCGGTGGAACAACGGACGTCCTCGTGCGCTACATCTACCAGACGGGCTTTAGGGATACCCAGCTTGGCTACGCCTCGGCAATGTCCTTGGTGCTCTTCGTGCTGATGGTCTTCATCTCGCTCATTCAATTCCTCATTTCACGCCAAAGGAGCCGCTGAGATGCGAGAGAAATTCAAGTCCTGCGGCTACCACGCAGTGATGCTCGTACTTGCCTTGCTGTGGCTGATTCCGCTGCTGTGGACGGTGGTTATTTCCCTGAGCTCGAACTCCTCACTGAAGACGAACTCGCAGATTCTTGTCCCCACCGAGCCGACCCTGTCGAACTACGTGGACGTTTTTAGAACTGGACTCGCGGGGCGCTGGTTCCTCAACTCGATGATTGTTTCGATCACCGCCACGATCATCACCGTCCTCATCTGCGCGGCCGCAGGTTACGCCTTCGCGAAGCTGCCTTTCCCCGGGCGCACCGTGGTCTACGGGCTGACCTTGGCGGGAATGATGGTTCCTAAAGAGGCAATGTTCGTCCCCTTGTTCATGATGTTTTCCGAGGCCGGGCTGGCGAATTCCTACATTGCGCTGATTTTCCCCCGCGTGGCCTTCCCCCTGGGCGTTTTCATCATGACGCAGTTCTTCTCTCAGGTACCCAGCGAAATGGAAGAGGCGGCACAAGTTGATGGGGCTTCTCCGATTCGAGTTTTCTTCTCCATCATGGTTCCGCTGGCGCGACCGGCTTTGATCGCCCTGGCAACCTTCTCTTTCGTTCAGACCTGGAACGACTACCTGTGGCCCTTGGTTTCGGCAACAAAGCCCGAAATGTTCACGGTGACCACGGGCCTCGCATCCTTGCAGGGAACCTTCGCGCAATCGACAGAACTGGGCTCGCTGATGGCCCGAGGAATCGTCGGTGCCGCGCCCCTGCTCATTGTCTTCCTCCTGCTTCAGAAGTATCTGATCAGAGGAATCTCACTGTCCAGTGGCGATAAGTAGGCTATCGCCACCTGCGCCACACGCCTGATCGGCTTTCCCGGGGTTCTCAACGATGGCCTCGGAAATGGCGATCTTACATACAACAGGAAAACTCACCACACCATTCACCACACAGATTGAAAGGCATGACAATGCGACAAGGACGCGCACTGGCACGTCACGCGGGATTCAGCGCATGCGCGCTGGCAACGACCGCTCTCTTCGTGCTCACCGGATGCGGAGTGTCCTCCACATCCTCCTCCAAGACCGTCGACGGTGCAGCAATTGCCGGCGTGAGCGATGAGGACCTGAAGGGGACCACCATCACCATGGCTCGATTCTTCGGCGACTGCCAGGAAAAGACCGAGGGAGTCACCGACCTGTCCAAGGCCAACAGCGAATGCACCGCCATCTCGATCCTCACGAACAAGTTCAACGCTGAGAACAAGTGGGGCATCAAGGTCGAGCGTATGGGCGGCGCCTCGTGGCACAGCTACTACGACTCGCTCAACGCTGCTCTGGCCTCGTCGGATCGCCCCGACGTGGCGATCATGCACGGCTCCAACCTGCCCGACTACGCGGCCAAGGGCCTGCTCATGGAGGTGCCCGATGGAGTGGGTATCGACCTGTCCGGCTCGACGAAGCCCGCTTTGGACGCTGTGACCTACAAGGACAAGAAGTGGGGCGTCCCCCTTCGACACCCACGCCATCATCAGCCACCTGAACATGGACATCCTGTCCCAGGCCGGATTGGTCGGTGAGGACGGCACCTACAAGCTTCCGACTTCGCCTGATGAGCTCCTTGCTCACGCCAAGGCCGTGAAGGAAAAGACCGGAAAGAACTACATCGATATCGCCCTGTCAAAGGACCCGATGGGTGAGCGCTTGTGGATGACCCTGGTCCAGCAGCAGGGCTCGGACATCATTTCCGCGGACGGTACCAAGGCAAACATGAACTCGCCCGAGGCGAAGACCTCCCTGGAGTTCATCAACACCCTGGTCAAGGACGGCTACACGACCGTCAACCACGATTACGATGCTTCCGTGCAGGCCTTCCTGCGTGGCGAGTCTGCAGTGATGTACAACGGCGTGTGGTCGGTCAACCAGTTCACCGCTGAAGCTCCCTTCAAGTACGAGACCAGCGATGCGCTCATGCTCTTCAAGGACAAGGCAACCTGGGCGAACTCCCACGTGTGGACCGTTCCCGTCTCGGCCAAGCCCGATGCTAAAGAAGTACCGTGCAGCCTTCGAGTTCACCAAGTTCCTCAATGAGCACACCGGCGACTGGGCAATCGCGACGGGTCACATGCCTTCAACCCAGAAGGCTCTGGACTCCAGCGAGTACCTCAATGCTCCGCACCGCTCGCAGTACCTGAAGACCGCGACGACCTACGCTCGTATGGCTCCGCGCGTCGAGGCCTGGCCGAAGATCGCCGATCAGATTCAGGAACAGATCGAGGCCACCTGGCTCAACGGCGCAGGTGTGGAAGAAACCTTGAACTCCTTGCAGGAAGCGGCAAGCTCGTCTCTGAAGTAGCGAGAGGTAGCTGCTGCTCGTAGTAGCGCAGAGTAGCCGGGGGTGAAGGCGTGAGCCTTTGCCCCCGGCACACGTTTGTCTGCCCCGGTTCCGCTTGTGCCCTCCGCTTTGCTCCTGGCACACGTTTGTCTGCTGCCGTGTCTGCCCGCTGTCGCCCCCTCCACACGAAGTCGCGAAATGACACAGCTTATGCCCTGTGTCTTTTGTCGACTTCGTGTGTCATTTGCGGGGAAAGAGCCTCTCCAAGTCGGGTGTCCATGGCTCTTGTGGAAGTGCTCGCAGTCTCTCGACGTCCATCGATTCAAGAAGCTGCGAGGCCGAGTGAACCCCTTTAACACCCATCGAACGAGCTAGAACCTCAATGATCTGGGCGATGCTCACTCCTTGCTCTGTCAGTTCTTCGATGGTCACTGCGCCGTCACGCTTGGCTAGGCGTGCCCCCGAGGCAGACAACACCAGCGGAACGTGAACGTAGGTGACCTCCGGATAGTCGAGCAATCGTGCAAGCACAGCTTGGCCGGGGGACTGAGATAAGAGATCATCTCCGCGAACGACCTGATTGACGCCTTGGAATGCGTCATCGACAACAACCGCCAAGTTATAGGCAGGGGCGCCGTCAGAGCGCTGAATAACGAAATGGTCAACCGGGCCCGTGTAATCACCGAAATACTCATCATGGACAGTCCACTCGGCGACGGGAGCTTTCAAGCGCAACGCGGGACGGCGCCCCTCGGTGGCAAATTCTTCACGCTTTCGGCTGATTTCGGCCTCGCTCAGGTGCAGGCAGGTCCCGGGGTAGTGTCCCGGTGGAACGTGAGGGGCGGAAGAGGCCTCGCGAATGTCCTTACGCGAGCAGAAGCACTCGAAAGCGTAACCCTCGTGGAATAGGCGCGCGACGGCCTCGTCGTGGACCTGCGCGCGAGAGGACTGGATCAGAACCTCGCCATCCCAATCGATTCCCAGTGCGGTTAGCTCGTCGATTTGGCGTTGTGTGGAGCCCGAGCGCACGCGATCGATGTCCTCGATTCGCAGGACGAACTTCCTTCCGGTCGTGCGCGCCCACATCCACGCCAGCAGCGCCGTGCGAAGGTTCCCCAGGTGCAGGTCGCCGCTGGGGGAAGGGGCGAAGCGTCCCACGCCAGTTGCGTGCAGCGCAGTTTCTCCCATTGCCGAGGCCGCGGGGGCGGAGGCGGAAAAAGGGGAGTTTTCCGCACCATTGCTGGGGTGAGAAGAAAAAGGTGCCGCAGATGCCATACCCCCAGACTAACCTTGATGACGTGAAGGAACGAGCAGATGACCAATACGGCGCAGAGGATTGCACGCCTCATTCGTGTGGCCGTGCGGCATGGTTGACGCGTTTTCCTGCATGGGCATGCGTCGCACTGGGCGGATTTTGTGGGACAGCACTTCGCCTGGGAGCAGATCTTGCTGCAGCGGGGGGACCAAGAATCGGGGTCTTTGCCTGGTCCACGGTCTGCGTCAATCTTGTTGGTGCTTTCTTCCTGGGGTATCTCACTGCGTGGGCACAGGGCTGTCTTGAAGATGGTCGTATGCGACGAAACCTCCTTCTGTTCGCGGGTACTGGCTTTGCCGGAGCTCTGACCACCTACGCAACCATGGTGATGGCCAGCGTCCACAGTGGTATTCAGGCGATGACCGCGGTACCTGCTGCGGAGGCTGACCTTTCGGGAGGCTCCGCTACTCCACTTGCTGCTCTTATGCAGGCCTCTTTGCCTTTACTGATTGAAGGGATGTTTGCATGCCTTGTGTTCATTGCACTTGGTATTGTGTTCGCTGCGCTGGGGTGGACGGCTCGGAAGTCATGGGAGGTTCCCGTCTCAAGCTCATCCGCTAAAGTAGTGATTCACGGGAGGAAATCATGACGCCTTCTGTCTTCATTGCCCTGTGTGTCTGCGGCGCAGCTGGAGCATGTGCTCGCTGGATCGTGGATACCTTGGTGAAAATGTATCTCTCCTCGGACACATCATTGGGGGTATTGGACTGGTTAACCTGCATGGGGTGTGCCTGTGCAGGTGCGCTCGCCGGATGGATTGGCTCCTCATTGCCGATGCTCCTCCTGTTATCAACCGCGTTTTTTTAGCTGGATTTACAACGTTTTTCAACCGCTGTCGTTGATGCCTATCGGCTTATTCGGCAGAAACGTTTTTACCGCTGCCGCGGGCATAGTTCTGGGTGTCTGGCTGGGTGGTAGTGCGCTCGCAGTTGTGGGTTTTCTTGTTGCCTTCAGTTTCGCTATGTGAGGGTTGTGTAACGAAAAAAATTTGGACACTCCGGCGGGGACTCATAGTCTAAGACTGCATGGAAGGAGGACCCAGTGATTGATCTGATCGACGTCTCGAAGATCTATCCCGTGAAGGGAAGTGATGATGTCGTTGCCCTTGATCACGTGAATCTGCACGTTAAAGCAGGCAGTATTCACGGAATCGTCGGCCAGTCAGGTGCTGGTAAGTCAACACTCATTCGCTGTCTGACCGCTCTGGAAAAACCGACCTCTGGGTCGATCATCGTTGACGACATTGATCTGTCGCAGCTTCGCGGACGCGAATTGCGCCAAGCACGACGCAAGATTGGCATGGTCTTCCAAGCAGCGAACCTTTTCGATGCCAAGACTGCGGGAGAAAACATTGAATTCCCGCTGAAGGTCGCCGCGAAGAAAGAATTCACCCGTGAGGAACGCAAAGAACGCGTTCGCGAGCTTCTCGCCCTAGTCGGCCTCGAACATCGAGGCGGAGCCTACCCCTCCGAGCTTTCCGGCGGTCAGCGCCAGCGCGTGGGTATTGCACGCGCGCTCTCAGACACCCCCCAAGTTTTGCTCTGTGACGAGCCGACCTCAGCACTTGACCCCGAATCAACCCGTGCGATCCTGTCATTGCTGCGCCAGGTTCGTGACGAAACCGGCGTCACCATCGTCATCATCACTCACGAGATGTCAGTTGTTCGTGAAATCTGTGACTCCGTGACGCTCCTGAAAAATGGCGGAATTGTCCAGAGTGGAACAATCGAAGAAGTCCTAGCCGACCCGGGTTCACCTCTGGCAAAGGAATTGGTTCCCGCGCCCAGCGTCGACGAACTCGATGTCACTGACTTCAACCGCGAGCTGACTGAGCGTGAAATCGCTGCGCAGAGCGACTCGGCGGAAGACGATACCCCAGCCCAGGCCTCGGAAGACGGAAATATTCTTCTGGACGTCATCTTCACCTCGCATCCGGGCGTCCCAACCGGTTCGAATATGCTCAATCTTGCCGCGAAGGTCGGAGCGGACGTGACCGCAGGAACTTTTGAATCAATGGGGTCTGTCCAGGTTGGACGCTTGGCTCTGGCGGTTCCCGCCGCCCAGCGGTCCTCGATCATTGACCAACTTCGCGCCCAGGGCGCACATGTGGAGGTGCGTTCGCTGTGAAGCTTTCGGCTCTGTCAACAGTTCTCACGCTGCTTCCACTGGGCAAAGGCGACCCGACGTGGGGCGATAACCCCGCGCTCACCCAGCAGTTCCTCCCGGCAATCGGGGAGACCCTGCTCATGGTCGTCTTCGGCACGCTCTTTACCGTCCTCGTTGGTCTACCTCTCGGGCTGCTTCTTGTTCAGACATCGAAGACGGGCCTGACGCCTAACAAGATGATCAACCAAATCGTTGGTTTTGATCGTCAACGTTGGCCGCTCTTTTCCCCTTCCTGATCCTCATCATCGTGCTGCTTCCGGTGACCAGACTTGTCATGCGCAGTGCGATTACCCTGGCAGGGGCAACCTTCCCCTTGGTTATCGGTGCGATTCCTTTCTTTGCCCGCCTGGTGGAAACCAACCTGCTTTCCGTCGAAAAACGGTAAGGTCGAGGCCGCGCTCATGGCGGGGGCTTCCAATCGTCGGATTCGTTGGAGCATTCTGGTTCGCGAGGCCCTGCCCGGCATTATCCAGTCAGTGACGGTTTTGGCGATCACCCTGGTGGGCTACTCGGCAATGGCGGGCGTCGTTGGTGCCGGTGGCCTAGGCAAAATGGCCATTGACTACGGTTACCACCGCTTCCAGACAGACACAATGATCTGCTCGGTCGTTGCGATCATCATCATCGTTCAGTTAATTCAAATGATTGGCGACATGCTCAGCCGGCTGGTGGATCACCGCTGAGCATCCACCAGCCGGGTCGCGAACTCTGCTTGGTAATTAAGTCATCATTCGCGGGATTATCCCGGGCCACTCAGGTCCCCCCGCTTGTAGGAAACAGACAATCTAAGGAATTACTCTCATGCGTCACTCTCGTTCACTTCGTACTCTTGCCGGTCTTGGCGTTGCAGCAGCACTGGTTCTTTCCGCTTGCTCCAGCGGCTCCGCGGGCTCTTCGTCTTCCTCCAACGGCGGCACCACCATCACCGTTGCAGCAAGCCCCTCTCCCCACGCAAAGATCCTCAAGTACATCCAGGACAACCTGGCAAAGGACGCGGGAATCAACATCAACATCAAGGAATTCACCGACTACGATCTACCCAACCGCGCGCTGGATCAGGGTGAAGTTGACGCTACCTACCACCAGACTGTTCCCTACTTGGAGAAGGCGGAGCAGCAGTTCAACTACGATTTCACTCCCGGTAAGGGCATTCACCTCGAGCCCCTGGCAGTCTACTCCTCGAAGCACAAGTCGCTGGATGAGCTTCCTGAAAAGGGCGGAATCATTGGCGTGATCTCCGATGTCACCAACCAGGAACGCGCCCTGCGCCTCTTGGCAGCAAACGGCTTCGTTGAGATCCCCGCCAGCGGTGACGTCAACGTGTACACCGTCAAGAAGCTGAAGAACTTCGATTTCAAGGAAATTGACGGTCCTGTTCTGGTGAGCAACCTTGGCGAGACCGACTACTCGGTCATCAACGGCAACTTTGCACAGGAAGGCGGCCTTGCCCCTTCTCGCGATGGTCTGGCCGTTGAGTCCCCCGAGAACAACCCCTCGGTGAACGTTCTCGTGTGGAAGACCAGTGTTTCGGGCGATAAGGCCGAGGCCGTGAAGAAGCTCGATGAGCTCCTGCACTCCGACCAGGTGAAGAAGTACATCGAAGACACTTGGAAGGATGGCTCGGTGATTCCGGCCTTCTGATCAGGGGTCTCGCGATTAACTGATTGCTACTTTGATGTGTGGGGGCGCGGCTTGGCCGCGCCCCCACACATGTCCCACACGTATAAAGGTGCCGCGTCCTTTCGGACGCGGCACCTTGAGCGTTTAAAACCAGCCGCTAGACTCAGTCGACAATGCCGTAGAGGCGGTCGCCGGCGTCGCCCAGACCGGGCACGATGTAGGACTTTTCGTTGAGGCGCTCGTCAACCGAAGCGACAACGACGGTCACATCGGCGCGGTCTCCGACGAACTCTTCGAGGACCTTCAGGCCTTCGGGAGCGGCCAGCAGGCAGACGCAGGTGACGTCCTTGGCTCCACGGTCGAAGAGGTACTTGGTTGCTGCGACCATCGTGTGGCCGGTGGCCAGCATCGGGTCAAGAACGAAGCACTGGCGACCCGAGAGATCTTCGGGAAGACGGTTCGCGTAGGTCTCGACCTCGAGAGTCTTTTCATCGCGCTTCATTCCCAAGAAGCCAACCTCGGCGGTGGGAAGAAGACGAGTCATGCCTTCGAGCATGCCCAGTCCGGCGCGAAGAACAGGGACAACGATGGGGCGAGTTCGCTGATGCGCTTGCCAACGGTGGGCGCAACCGGAGTATTGATTGCGATCTCAGTGGTTGACACGTGACGCGTGGCCTCGTAGGCAAGAAGCGTAACCAATTCGTCAACCAACTGGCGGAAAGTCGCCGAGTGAGTGTCGCGGTCACGCAGGACGGTGAGCTTGTGGGCAATGAGCGGGTGATCTGCAATATGAAGGCGCATAGTTCAAGAGTAACCCGCGAAGGGCCCTTTACGCGATAGGCTTTGAGGGTGACAACAATGGATCAGTACAAAGAAGCGATGGCCCGCGCGCTCTTCTTGGCGAATAAAGCCCGAGAAATGGGGGATGTCCCCGTGGGCGCAGTCGTTATTGACTCTCTGGGACGCATTATCGGCCGGGGTTGGAATTGCCGCGAAGCCCTGCATGATCCCTGTGGCCACGCCGAAATAATGGCCCTCCGCGAAGCCGGAGAGCGATTGAATCGATGGAACCTCATTGGGTGCACCTTGGTCGTCACCCTTGAGCCGTGCACGATGTGTGCAGGAGCCGCCGTCTCTTCACGAGTCGATCGCGTTGTTTTCGGCGCATGGGACCCGAAAGCCGGCGCTGCGGGCTCACTGCGCGACGTTTTGCGCGACTCTCGCCTCAACCATCAGGTCGAGGTCGTTCCCGGCGTTCTCGCCAAGGAAGCGACCGTTCAGCTGCGTGCCTTCTTCGAAACCCGTCGCGACCGTCCCGATAACCCCTTCGTTGGAGTTCCCCCGCGCGCTCACCGCGCCGAGGAGATCGAAACTCTGAGCGGTTGGGCCCCGGCAACGGTGCCCCCGTCAGCCACAGTGTCTGCACAAGAACCCGCCGCCGCGCTGGAGTCCGCCGTAGTCGCCTCGCAACCGCCCGTCCTTGCCCCAGAACCCGCCGCAGCGACTCGTCAGGAGCCTCGCGTCTCCGATTCTCCTGACGAGGCCATTGCCGCCATCCGCGCACGCCTGACGAGGTCGGAAGTGCAGGAAGCTCCTGCACCTGCCCCCGTTCTTCCCCGTAAACCCGCCGCTTTCGTTCCGGGAACTGCTGGGGTAGTGGTGCGTACTCGTGCGTCGAGGCACGGGAAGCCACCTCAGGAGTAATCAAGCTCTGCGAGAGATCCGAGAGGACGATCCGGTTCAAACAAACGATAAGGGTGTGGCCCGCGCGTGAAATGCGCGGGCCACACCCTTCGTCACAAACGAGTGCGCAAACTGGGCTTATGAGCGGGAGACGTCGCCTGATCCCATTGCCTTCCACAGGCCACCAACAACGGCCGCTCCGGCAGCGGCCTTGACGATACCGCCGATGATGAAGGGGGTAAATCTGCGTTCAGAGCCTCAGTCAAAGACATGCTCACTCCGCCGATTCGCAGAACCGCCCACATGTACGGGATTCCAACAATGAAGGGAATCAAGGTTGCCCCGCCGAATGCAGCAAGAGAGAGCCAGAAGTGGCGATCCCATGCTCGCTCAGAGAGCTTACCGATCAGCCACGCTGCGGGAATGAAGCCCAGAATGTAGCCGAAAGAGGGCTTTGCGAGGGCAGCAAGACCGCCGCTCGCAGCGGAAAACCAGGGCATTCCAGCCAAACCAAGAAGCATGTAGGACAGCAGGGACAAAGCCCCCCTGCGCGCACCCAAAATTGCTCCGACAAGAAGGACACCAAGGGTTTGTCCGGTGATCGGAACGGGCCACATCGGAACGGAAACCTGCGCGAGCATGCCCACGAGGGAGGCTCCTGCAAGAACCATCAGTGCATCTTTCACCAAAGAATCGGCACCGAGGTGATCGGCCAAAACAGAGGAACGTCCCACAGATGCGGGCGAGGTCAGTTGTGTAGTCATGAGAATTCCTTTGCTTCGCGCAGATCAGTCTGGTTCACGCTGACCCACGCAATCGCGTAGTTACCATCGTGTGAGAGAGAAAGAAGCCAAGAAAGTGATGCCTTGAGTTCTTCTTGCGTCTTATCTAGTTCGCAGGCAATGCGGCCGTGGAAGCGGAAAGCGGGGCGTCCCCAGCGGTCGCACACCACCTCAATTTCGGCCCAATCGATGTCGCTGGACTTCAGCGGGTCCTCTCTGCCGTAGTAGAGCGAGGACCAGGCCTTGATGAAGGCTTCCTTTGCTGCCCAACGTGCAGCGAGGGAGTGCAGTGCGCGTGTGGGCAGTTCAGGCACGGAAGACTCAGGCAGAAGATGCGATGCAGCTGCTTGAGGCGGCCCCGAAGGCGACTGCCCGGCAGACGAGGCCCCCTGCTCGGGAGCAAAACGCAGTGCCGCGTTCCACTCCCGAGCAGTGAACACTCGATGAAACACCGAGCCTTCCTGGCGAAGCTGCTCCCCAAAGGACGCAACATCAACCAGGTCAACTCCGATTGCCGCGGGTGTCACGCCGGGCTCAGTTCTCTGCCCCCGCGTAGGTGCCATCTGCACCCAAGCGAGCGGAAGGATCCAAGAGCAGCGCAACCTCGGCCTCGTGCGTGCGATCGGCGGGCAGACGGCGTCCCTCGATGGGAACAAAGAGCTCCGCGCGACCAATCATGGCCTCATCAAGGTGACGACGTCCCTCTTCGAGGCGTGCCTGCGCGCGCTCGCGCCACTGGGCCAGCGCAGCCTCGCCGCGTTCGGCCAGCAGAGCGGCCTCGAAGGCACCCGGGTGCGCCAAGACAACTATTGCCGCAATGTGACCGAATCCCAGGGAGGTCAGCACGCCTGCGCGAACCGGGGATGCGGAGACATCCAGGGGCTTACGCAGCCACAGGAGCGGCATCCACTGCGCCATGTCGGGATCCAAGCAATCCAAAGAGCGGTTTGCGGGGATTTCCTGGCGGCGGAAGATGTCGATGAGGCCCGCTGCCTGGAAGAGCGCAGCACCACCCTTCGCGTGACCGGTCAGGGTCTTCTGGGAGACAACATAGAGCGGGTTGCCCTCGCTTCGTCCCAGGGCCGCCGACAGGCGCGAGTGGAGTTCGGCCTCGTTCGGGTCATTCGCGCGAGTCGAGGTGTCGTGCTTGGACACAACCGCGATATCGTCCGCGCTCAGTCCGAGGTCGGCAAGCGCGTGAGCGAGCGCAGAATCGCGGCCACCGCGAGCAGCAGCCAGAGCGCCGAGGCCGGGAGCGGGGATCGAGGTGTGTGCGCCGTCAGCGAAGGAACGCGCGTAGGCGACAACCGCCTGGACCGGCAGGCCCAGATCCGCGGCGATATCACCGCGGGTCACCAGCAGGGTGCCACCACCAGCGGCCTCGAGGAAGCCCGCACGACGACGATCTCCAGCGCGAGAGAAGTGACGCGGGGTAATTCCGCGGGCCTCAAGAGCGGCGGACTCAGCGGTCGCGTTCATGTTGCCGAAACCGGTCAGCGATTCGACGGAAATATCGTCGATACCGCCTGCGACCACGAAGTCGGACTTGCCCAGGCGAATCTTGTCGACAGCCTCCTCGATGGAAACCGCTGCGGTCGCGCAAGCGCCCACCGAGTGGATCATCTGACCGTAGCCGCCAATGAAGGACTGCATGGTGTGTGCGGCCACGACATTGGGCAGGGCCTCTTGAAGGATGTCCTGCGGACGATCCTCACCCAGGAAGCGCGAGAGGAAGACATGGCGCAAGGACTCCATGCCACCAATACCCGTGCCCTGCGTCGAGGACACATCTGCGGGGTGGACGGCCTGCAGGAGCTCAGCGGGGGAGAATCCCGAGGAGATGAAGGCGTCCACTGCGGTGACGAGGTTCCATACGGCGATGCGGTCCAGGGCCTCGACCATGGAAGCGGGGATACCCCACTGAGCCGGATCGAAGTCTTGCGGGATCTGGCCACCAACCGTGCGGGTCAGAGTTGCTCGCGCGGGGACCTGGACGGGGGAACCAGCGGACTTGGTGACGTGCCAGGTGCCGTTTTCTTCCCAGATCGTCGTGTGCGAGGGATCGGCCAAGACGTAGTCTTCGGCTTCAGCCTTCGTATCCACGGTGAAGGTCTGCTCGGAGGTCAAGAAGACCGTCCTCACATCATTCGAACCGCAATCAACCATGTTCGAGTCGTCGTTGAAGCGGCGGATACCCGATCGAGCGACGACCTCATCGCGGAACCGATCGTAGATCTCGGCCTCGTCAACCTGCGTCCCCGAGGCGTCATACCAACCGGGCTGCGGGCTTTCGGACCAGGTGATGAGCTTCATCATCCAGGCCATTTCCAGCACGCCGGCTGCGGTCAGATCGAAGTCTTCACCGAACTCAGCCTCTTGGCGGGTACGACCCGAACCCCAGGTACCGATCTCGCCGGTGCCGACGATGACAATCTGATCGCGCAGGCTCGCTCGCGGAGTATCCCACGCGAGAGGAGCAGCCAGAGCCGGAGCATGCGGGTTGGGCAGTGCGCGAACGCTTGCCGGGGCCTGTTCTGCGGCTTCCTGTGCCGAGGCCGCGGCCTGCTCGCGTGCTTGGCGTGCCAGTGCCGGCAGGTCGAGTCCAGCATCGGCGAGGCCACCCGTGAGATCAGCGTGGACCGGGGCGGAAAGCGCCTGGGCGCGAACCTCGCGGGTCAGGAGCTGAGCGAGCTCTCCGGCGATTTCTTCGGTCGTGTAGACGTGAACACCGGCTGCCTGAGCGGCGGGAACGAGGACATCGTTGCCACCCATGAGCGAGGTGCCCTGGACCCAACCGATGAGCGGGTGAGCGATGGTTGTGCGCGTCGGCCAACCGGACTCGTGCTCCCACTTGGTTGCGATCGCATCGAAAGCGGCCTTCGCCTCGCCGTAGGCACCGTCGCCGCCGAAGATTCCGCGGTTCGGGGAACCCGGGAGCAGGACGTGCGTGCGGTGATCGGGAGCAGTGTCCGCACCGAGGCCGGCGAGGAGGTGGATTGCGCGCTCGACGCTCCACAAAAGCAGGCGTTCTTGAGCGAGCGCACCCTGAGGATCTGAACCAACGGTTCCAGAAACGCGAGGCGCTGCGAAGGGAACGAAAAGATCGGGCAGAAGCGCGGGCTTGACGACCTCGGTCGTTGCACCATGCGTTTCGGTCTGTTCGCTTCCCACCCACGAGATCAGTGCGTCGACATCACGGAAGGAGGCCATGTTCGCGGGAACAACCCACAGGGCTGCATCCATGTTGGCGTGGGTGCGGTACAGCTCCTTGGCGAAGGCCAGGCGAGCATCGTTGACCCGAGAAGAGGTCATGATGACGGTCGCGCCTCCAGCGAGCAGCTCGCCCACAACCGCGGCAGCGATCGAGTGGGGAGCCGCGCCGGTGACAACGGCGACATCTCCAGCGAAACGGCCTTCGGCTGCCTCAAGGGCGGCCTCGGAAACCTTCGTGAAGTAGGCCTTCAACTCCGCATCCGCCGCGTGAGCGGCGTACCAGGACGCCAATGCGCTCAAGGACTTGCCGCCTCCACGCAAGCGTTCTGCGGGAACATCGGCGGAGTCAAGAGAACCAGCGAAGATGCGTGCAAGATCTTCACGCGCGGTTGCCCAGCGGTCATCCAAGAGAACCGCGCGGCGTTCGTCGAAAGCGGGGCGAACAGAGGCTTCCCAATTTGCTCCCAGTTCGGCCTCGACAGCGGCGATCAAGGAGGAAGAATCCTCGATCTCGGTGGCGAGGGGAGTATCTGCCAGGCCAAGAGCCTTGAGAATATCGCGCGCCTGGGTTGCCAGGATTCCCTGATCACCGAGGACTCGTGATTCCAGATCGCGCAGCGCGGCCGAATCAACGACCTCGCCACCGGCCGAACCACCCGCACTCGGGCGGCTGAGGGTTAGTCCCTCGCGGGCCGCAATCAGTGCCAGAGCCTGGTCAATGAGTGCCGAGGCGTCCTTTGCAGAGGAAACCGACCCCGGCAGAGTCGAGAGGCTACCACCACGAATTGAATCGCCATCGCGTGTACCGAGAAGGATTTCGGCGTTCACGCGTGCAGCCCACTGCTCGGACAGACCCCAGTTGTCCTTGACGTAACCGGTGGTGAAGGTCGCGGGCAGGCCTGCGGATCCGAAGATCTTCCTCAGCTTGGAGTTGATTGCTTCGGACAGGACCGGTCCGAAAGGCTGCGTAGGAGGGCACCAGCGAATCGATCGTCGAGAAGAGATCGCCCATTGACGCCTCTGCGGCACCGTCAATCGTGGACACTGAGAGCTCGGCTGCCATGTCCATGAGGAGCTGGTTACGCTTCGAGGAGACGCCATTTGTTAGCGTTTCAACCGTGTCCGTGGCTTCGATCTGCTCGGGGAGCAGCTTGTTCGAGAAGGCCAAGAGGATACGGATCGCGTCCGAAGCGGAAAGCGGCAGCTCCGGCATGGTTCCGCTTGCTGCGGCAGCCGGTGCGGGCGCTGCGGGGGCCTCGGTCGCCACCTCAACTGCGGGAGTTTCCACTGCCGAGGCCGGGCCTGCACTTTCTGCGGGTGCGGCCTCGTCGGCGGAAGCGGGGGAGTCTGCCTGCGCGCGCTCGGGGGCGGCAACCGCGTCCTCGTTACGAGCGCGGGCGCTATCGCGTTCAACGTTTATGACATCGACTTGAACCTGTGCGAAAGCGGGCAGGGACAAAGTCTTCGATGCCATATTCGCCAGGGTCGGCGAGGACGCAAGACCGATTTCAACGAGGCGTTCGACGCCCAATCCCTTGGGAGGAGCACTGAAGAGCAGGTCCTGGGTTTCGATCCAGCGAACCGGGGAGGCGAATTGCCAGGAGAGAAGCTCGATGAGCAGGGTACGCGCGGTCGATTGAGGATTGGCCGCGGCCTCGTCCCAATTATCGACGAGCTTCTGGGTCGCCTCGGAAGGAACAACCTCGAGGATCGACTGTGCGAAGTCCCGGCTCAGCTCGAAGGGGCGTGCAACCAGGTTGGGGATGTAGCGTCCCTGGAGGACATCAAGGTTGATGCTCTCGGGAAGCAAGGAATCGAGCTTGTCGCGGAAGGCCGGAACGCCTGCGCGCAGTCGTGAGGAGTGGAAGGGAACGTCAATTCCCGGAATCATGATGAGGGCTCGGCGGCCGCCGTGTGCGCGTGCGCGCTCAGCGGTATCTGCTTCCAGAGCCTTCAATCCGGCAATGCTTCCGGCAACGGAGTACTGAGATCCGGCCAGGTTGTAGTTGACGATCTCCAAGAACTCGCCGGACTTTTCGGCGATCGAGGCCACGTAGTCACGGACCTCGGCGTCACCCATTCCGAACTGGTTCGGACGCAGCGCTCCCATTGCGTAGTTCGAGCGTCCCTGCGCATCGCGTTCGACCAGGTGGTGCATGGCCGATCCGCGCTGGAAGACGATCTCAAGGACTTGCTCGAGGGGGAAGATCTGCGCGTAGGCCGACAGCGCGGTGTATTCACCCAGCGAGTGGCGGCGTAGAAGGCGTGTTCTTCAAAGGCCCCATCGGCGCGCAGTTCTTCGGTTTGCGCGTAGGCGAGAGTCGCCAGAGCGACCTGAGTGAATTGCGTGAGGTTGAGGACGCCCTTGGGGTGACGGAAGATCTCGGAACCAACGCGAAGTTCGGTCGGATTCGTGCGGACAATCGATTCAATCGAAAAGCCCAGGGCCTTGCGAGTATGTGCATCGGCTTGTGCCCAGACGCTGCGGGCAGTCGCAGACATGTGCTCCAAGCCCATCATCTGGCGCTGAATACCCTGACCGGGGTAGACGTAGGCGGTGCGCGGTGCACGAGTGCGTGCACGGGCAATCGAAACGACCTCATCGCCAATACGGCAGGTTGCTTCAAGGACGAGCTCGCCGCCGATGCGGCCGACGCGCTCAATCGTGATATCCACGATGTCGTTGAGCTGGACCATGCCGAACATGCGGTACGACCACGCCGAGATCTCTGCCTCGGGCATCTCAACCGAACGAATGACACCCAGGGTGTCGGGGCTATCGACCGGCTGAGTGGAGTGCGCACACAGCGTGTGCTGAACGGTTGCCGAGAGCCACATTCCGTGGACCAGCGGTGCACTCAGACCAGACAGACGCGCGGCCGCATAGGAGGTGTGGATCGGGTTGAAATCGCCAGAAACAATGGCGAAAGCCGTCATATTCTCCGGTGCCTGGACACGCACGTGACGCAGGAAAGAACGCGGAGTATCAACGAAGGAATCAGCGACCTCGGGAGCGGGGGCCGGCGGCTGGGTCGAGGCGATGCGGCCTCGGATCGCGAAGCGCTCAACCATGCGTGCAAAGACTTCGCCCTCATAGGAGAGCTCCAGCTCGACGCGCACGACTCGACCCGCGGAAGACTCAGCGAGCTCGGCGCAGCGTCCCTCGACCTCGACGCGAGAACCGAAGGGAGGCAGTTCGCGGTCCAAGAAGATCGAGTGATCCAAGTGCACGGCGTTGACCAGGCCCTCGATGACGGGAACGCCCTGGTACATTGCCGAACCCAGCGCTGCGTAAATTGCAGGCCAGCAGGGGCCGACCAGCGCATCGGGAACACCAGAGGCCAGCTGGGTCGACAGTGCGCCACCGGTCACCGCGCCGTGAGCAAAGCCCAGGTTTTCGGTGAAGGTGAAGGAATCGCGAACCGTACCAAATCCCTCGCCCGGGATAACCGCGGGCATCTTCTCAATGTGGTCGCCATTGACGGTCGTTGTACCAACGCCCGCAGCACCCGCAAGCAGGTCATAAGCGGTCACGGACAGGCGCGACATGTCAACAACCGGGTAGGCGCCAGTCATGCACGCGCTGGACAAAAGAACCGGGATATCAATGTATTCCACCGAGTGGTGGGAGCTATTGGGGGTCTGGTCCCACATCGAATCGCAGTGGATGCGGATCGAGTAGCCGGCCTCGTCGTGGAGAATTTCAGTCGCGTCCACCGAGGTGTATGCGGGATTGTCGACCAGGTTGCCCGCCCACTGAATATGGGAGATTTCCCGCAGGAACGAGGCCGCGTCCTCCAAGTCGTGGAAACGCGACCACACGTGGGGAACCTGTGCGGGAGAGGTGGCAAGAGCATCGACAACTGCCTGCTCGAAACGTGCAAACATCTCACCGATGGGCTCGTTCACGCGATCAATGCCAGCGACTGAACGCGGGCCGGGAATGATGCGGACAGCATCGGCATCGAAACGGGCATCCTGAGACTGCCAGAGGGTATCCGTTCCCCACCAGCGAGCCAGATCGCCGTCAAGAACTGGAACGAAAGGCATCGGCTTGTGGTGCTTGCGGCACAGGACCGGGAACCATGCGACATCGGCGGGGACAACGCGAGTGGTCTCTGCCTGGGGGTAGGCCTCAAGAAGGCGAGACAGTGCTGCCTGGCCGTCCTCAAGATCCTCGCGGCTCTCGAAGAGAGTGGGGATATCGCCGTGGTCGGCGGGGTTCAGGCGAGACTCGATGCGGTGGAAGAGATCCAGAGCACGATCCGTCCACGTCCAATCCGCCCAGGGGTAGGACAAGTCGATGACGCGGCGCGCCCACTCGGCGTAGGTCATTTCGGACAATTCGCCGAAGTAGGGCTTGGCCGTCTTGTTCATCGCCTCAATGAGCTCATCGCGGCGTGCATTGATCGCCTCAAGATCGGAGCCAACCTCGTGAATAAGTCGCGATGCACGTGCGGAGGAGTTCTCGATCTCGTGCATGTCGGCGCCCAGGTGCGACAGGCCCGAGGTCATTCCGCCGCGGACCTTTCCGCTACCGACCCAACCATCTTCGCCGACACCGGGGGTGTCCTTGAGGAGCTGCTTGACCTGCGGGGAAGTTTCTGCTTCCAAAGTAGCCATCGAGGCCGTGCCCACGAGCACCGCATCGACGGGCATCGCCGGGGATCCCAGGTCCACGGACCACTGGCCGGTGATGTAACGAGCTGCATCGGCAGCCGAACCGATACCGCCACCGACAGCCAGAACAACATTGGGAGTGCGACGAATATGTCCGTAGGTCGCCAAGAGCAGATCGTCCAGGTTTTCCCACGAGTGGTGGCCACCAGAGTGGCCGTCTTCGACCTGAATAATCAGCGTGTGCTCGGGGTTCGCGCGAGCAATGCGCAGGACCTGCTCGATTTGCTCCACGGTTCCGGGCTTCAAGCACAGGTACTCAAAACCATCGGCGCGCAGCTGGGCGATCAACTCGCGGGCCTCGTCCAATTCGGGAATACCCGCGGCGATGGTCACGGCATCGATGGGGGCACCCGCGCGGCGAGCCTTGGGGACAATCCGGTTGACGCCGAATTGCAGGTTCCACATGAAGCGGTCAAAGAACATCGTGTTGAAACCGGCACTGCGACCGGGTTCGAGAAGCTTCTGAAGCTCCAAGCGGTGCTCGGTGAAGACCTCTTCGGAGTACTGTCCACCGCCGGCCATTTCCGCCCAGTGTCCGGCGTTAGCTGCCGCTGCGACGATCCGAGGACCAACGGTCGTCGGGGTCATACCGGGAAGAACGATGGGAGAGCGACCCGTCAGGCGCGTGAAGGCGGTCGAGACGACGTGGCGACCATCGGGAAGTGCAACAACCTTGGGGAGCAAAACGCGACCAGTCGGCTTCTGGCTCATAGTGCGAACCGGTCTCATCGAGTTCGGTGCGACGAGCGTTCGTCGATGCGTCGACGATCTGAGCGCCAGTTCCATCCAGAAGATCCTGGGTCAGGCGCGTGAGCATATTCGAGGGGCCAAGATCGATGAAGACCTTGACGCCTTCGGAGACGGCAGAGGCAACGGCTGCCGACCAGTCGTCGCGCTCAACAAAGGATTGCGCGCGCGACGCGCTCGGCCTCGGCGTCGTCGATGCTGTGGCCAGCCTCGGCCAAGGTCCGTGTCCACGCAGCAACTTGCGCGACGGCCTCTTCAAGCATTTCGGAGTGGAAGGGAGCGGCAACGTGGAGGAATTCGAAAATAGCCTCGAGGGGAGTGCCGCCCTTGAGGTGTTCTTCCAATGCGCGGTTTTCGGCGGCAACGCGAGACTCGAGCGTGTGACGGAAAGCCTGAAGGTCATCGGGGCGACCCGAAAGGACGACGGAGCGCGGGCCGTTGACGACGGCAAGGGAGAGCGCTTGGGCGTCGAGGGCCTCGGAAACCATCGAGCAGGGAAGCCCGCGCACAGACAGCATCGGGGTGGCATCCCCAAGCTTCGTGGCGCCGAGGCGAACGCTCAGGGACTGCGCCGCGCTACCGATGAGGATAGCGAGGGCAAGGACGTGGGTGACGCGCTGGTTATCGCGGGCAATCCACGCGCGCGCGACCTCGGCACCCAAGATGCCCTGAGAGTGGCCCAAGAGCACGGGAGAGCTTGTGTGAATGTCGAGCTGGGTTGCGTCCAGGTCAGCAAGAGCGCCGAGCTGCGCGAAGGTAATCCCGGGAACTGACACCGAAGGCGAGGCATCGGAGGGAAGATCGGAGGTATCGCCGTTCATCAAGCCGTTGAGGCGCTCCAAAGAACCTGGGGCGCTGGTGAGCAGATCCGCAGCGACAGGAGCGAGAAGCTCACGCACCTGCGCGTAGTAGGTGCGCAGCATCTGTGCGTGAGGAGGGAAGGACAAAGAAGAGGTCAGAGCAGGGCGCCACGCGGACCCCTGTCCCGCAAAGTCAATGCGTAGGGAGTGGGGATTTCGGTAAAAAATGCAGTCATGATTGATCTACTTTCCTCATCACATAGGGGCGTTGTCGTGGACACGAGGGGTGGTGACCGTTCGGTCTTTCAAGTGGAGAACCGCCAGTGAACGGCAGATATATTCGCGGGTCATGGAGGGCTCGATGAGGGCATCGAGCTCGCCATTTTTCAGTGAGAGATTCGGGTTCATCGATTGGCGTTCGTACATTTCCTGGTAGTGCGCGCGCTGCTCAGCAACGTTGCGTCCTTCCTTGCCTGCCGCGGCCAACTGACGGCGGAAGACAATGTCCACCGCGCCTTCAGAGCCCATCACGGCAATTTGGGATGCGGGCCAGGGAGAAGTTCATATCTGCGCCCAGTGACTTCGATCCCATGACGATGTAGGCGCCGCCAAAAGCCTTTCGGATGATGACGGTGATCATGGGAACCGTGGCCGTCGCGTAGGCGGTAATGAGCTTGGCGCCACGACGAATGATTCCCGCGCGTTCCTGTTCGGAACCGGGGCGATATCCGGGGACGTCGACCAAGGTGATGATCGGGATTCCGAAGGCATCAAGGAATTGGACGAAACGCGCCGCCTTCTCCGAGGCGTTCACGTCCAGGGTTCCTGCGTCCACGCTGGGCTGATTAGCGACGATACCCACGGGACGGCCCTCGAAGCACGCAAAACCGACGACGATCGACGGAGAGAAGAGTGGCTGGACCTCAAGGAATTCACCGTGGTCCACCAGGGCCTCGATGACCTCGACCATGTCGTAGTCCTGCTTGGGGGATTCAGGAACCAAAGAGGCGACCTCGCGGGCGCGAGTCTCGGTCCCGTCATCTTCGAAGAGATAGCGCGGGGGCTTCTTATCGCAGTTTTGGGGCAGGTAAGACAGAAGAGTGCGCGCGTATTCGAGGGCTTCTTCCTCGTCCTCAGCCAGGAAGTGGGCAACACCCGAAACGGAATTGTGCAGGTCGCCGCCACCCAGGTCCTCCGAGGAAATCTCCTCGCCGGTCGCCGCCTTCACAACAGAAGGGGCCAGTGACGAACATGTACGAGGAGTTCTTCGTCATGATGATGAAGTCCGTCAGCGCGGGCCCGTAGACCGCGCCTCCCGCACAGGGACCGAGGATCACCGAAATCTGCGGGACGACTCCCGAGGCCTCGGTGGTCTTGCGGAAGATTCGACCGTATTGCGCAAGTGCGGTCACGCCTTCTTGAATGCGCGCACCACCCGAGTCCAGCAGGGCAATGATCGGAATGCGCATCGAAATTGCGCGGTCCATGAGGAGGAGGATCTTATCTCCCTCGACCTTGCCCAGCGTGCCACCGCGGATTGAAAAGTCCTGAGCATAAACGGCAACCGGACGCCCATCGAGTGTGCCGATACCGGTGATCACCGCCGAGCCAAGCTCTCCGGCCTCGATATCCCCGCCCACATAGCGGTTGAGTTCATTGAAAGAACCTTCATCGAGGAGGAAATCCAGGCGCTCGCGTGCGGTCTTGCGGCCTCGCGCGTGCTGTGATTCGCGTGCTCGTTCTTCTGCTGCTTCTAGGATGGAGTGCGTGCGATCGTAGAAGTTACGACGACCGATGGCCTCGTGTTCTTCGGTTTCCTTGAGGCGATGAGTGCTTGACGGAGTCATGCTTCCTCCTTAATGCTCACCAGGACGTCTCCGGCTTTGACGGTGTCGCCGGCAGCCACGTGAATCTTTGCGATTGTTCCGTTGCAGCCTGCGGTGAGGGTCTTTCCATCTTCATGGACTCGATAACGGCGACGAGTTCGCCTTCTTCAACCTCTTGGCCTTCTTCAACGGCAACGCGAATGACGGTTGCCTGGATGGGTGAGGTGACATTGGGGCCTTCGTCGACTGAGTTTGCGCGCTGGCGCAGTGCGCGTCGCAGTGGCTGACGAGGCCGTGGACGCCCCGCGCCCTCCGCACTTGTTGCGCTCAAAAGATCGCTGGGGAGCTTGAGGGCGACGCGCTTACCGTCGACTTCGATGACGAAGGAACGCATCACGGCGCATTCCTCGCGTCCTTCTTCCGAGGCCTCGGCGGGGCTTGTTCCCTGTGCGCGCACGCTCTCGGCGACCTCGGTGAGGATTCCCTCGCGCTCGAGCCACTGCGTGTAGACACCCAGGGCATCTCCTTCTTCGCTTCTAAACTGCGGGGTTGCGAGGATGTGCGAGAGCAGGGGAGCGGAGGTGGGAAGTCCTTCAACGCTGAGTTCATCGAGCGCCCGCTGGAGACGGATGATCGCCTGGATGCGGGTCGGTGCATGGACAGTGATCTTGGCAATGAGGGAGTCGAAATCCGTACCGATTTCTTCACCCGGACGGATGAAAGAATCGATGCGCACCCCCGGGCCTCCAGGCCACTGAATTGCCCCGAGACGTCCGGTTGCCGGCATAAGTTCATTAGCGGGGTCTTCGCTGGTGACGCGCACTTCGATAGCGTGGCCTCGCACAGGGGGAATAATGCTCAGGGGAAGACCGTGGGCGATGCGAAGCTGTTCGGCGACAAGGTCTAGTCCGGTGACTTCTTCAGAGACGGTGTGCTCGACTTGAAGACGGGGATTAACTTCCAGGAAGTAGGCGTGACCGTCTTCGACGAGGAACTCACAGGTTCCGACTCCCACGTAGCTCACGGCGTCGAAGAGCGCGCGAGAGAAGTGTTCGAGGCGAGAGTGGAGTTCCTCTGAAATGAAGGGAGCCGGTGCTTCCTCGACGACCTTCTGGTTGCGGCGCTGGACCGAGCAATCACGGGTCGAGACGACGGCGAAAGTGCCGAAGGAATCGCGTGCGCACTGTGTTTCGACGTGGCGACCGCGTGCGATGAACTTCTCCATGAAGCACAGAGACAGGGTGGTGGGATCTGCAAGATTCGTGTAGAACTCACGCAGTTCCGAGTCGGAATTAAAACGCGTGATTCCGCGTCCGCCGCCGCCATCGGCGCGCTTGATGAGAACCGGGTAGCCAATTTCGTTGGCCAGCGCAATGGCGTCCTCGGCCTCCGTTCCCTCAAGAGACTTTCCGGCGATGGTTGGGACATTGCAAGAATCCGCAAGGGCTCGCGCGCGGATCTTGTCGCCCAAGGCATCGATGGCCTCGGGAGAAGGACCAATCCAGATCAGTCCGGCTTCTTGCACGCGGGCAGCGAAGTCGGCGTTCTCAGAGAGGAATCCATATCCCGGGTGAATGGCGCGGGCACCGGACTTCTTTGCGACCTCGAGGATTGCTTCGGGGTTGAGATAGGTTTCTGCAGCGCTGCGTCCGCCCAGGGAATATGCGGATGTCGCGAGTTCACAGGCGAGGGTGTCACGGTCTGCTTCCGCGTAAACGGCAATCGATTCAAGACCGAGTTCACGCAGCGTGCGGATCACGCGAACAGCAATTTCACCTCGGTTCGCAACGAGAACGGGAGAAAGGGCATTCGTCATGATAGGTGTCCTTCCACGAGTGGAGTGGGAGAAAGTTCCCCGGTTGTGACAGTGAAAATTTCGCCTTCTCGTGATTGGCACACGAGGTGGGCATGATCATCGATGCTGAGAGGAGTTGCTGAAAGGACTGCTTTGCCGGGCAGGTGCACAGGACACTCGCGACCAAACACCGCGACGAGGGAGGCGTAAGACTCGCGCCAAGCGGCAAGGTCACCAGCCGAGATGCAATCCACAAGATTGCCTCGGAAAGCATCGATGAAAATCTTCGCGAGAGGAAGAATCAAGAGAGCATTCAATAGTTGCGGCAAAGTCCTTGACCGCCTCTGGGAGGGCGCCGATATTCAGACCGACGCCCACAATCACGAGGTGGCCAGATGCAGCCAGATCAACGTGCTCGCACAAGATACCGGCGAGTTTGCGTCCTCCAAGAAGAAGATCGTTGGGCCACTTCAATGAAAGTTCAGAATCGAGGCGAAGGGCGGGGGTGGCCTTGATCGTGCGCAGGAGTGCTACCCCGGCAAGAGCCGTGAGCCATTCCATCTCAGCTTCGCTGACCTCGATGAGAAGAGAAAAAGTCAGTGCCTCCTCGGAGGAAAGCCATACCCGGCCGTCACGTCCGCGCCCGTGAATTTGTCGGTCAGCCCAAAGCGCGCATCCCGAGGCCGCCGCGCGACCCGAAAGGGGGGCGAAGGCCTCGTCAGTGGGTAGCTCGCCGCGTGCAGCACGGGCGAGAAGAGTGTTCGTTGAGTCAACCTCATCGCAGTGAAGGATGGGCGCAGTGGTGTCGATATGCATCATGCCCATCGTTCAAGCCGCTACATAGCTGAACAAATACAGGGGTGCATATTCTGCCCAGTCGCACAAACAGTAGTAGAGGAAGAGGGCGAGTTTGTGGCGGAATATCGCCACTCTTAGAGTTTTCTATAAAAAGCCTTAGTGGGTGATACCGATGTGTATCGCCGCGGCTTGTCCGGGGTGAAAAGTATGAGCCGGGCTACTCAGCTTCGCGCGAGCAGGCATAGAGGAGAACCAAAACAACCTCAAGAATCGATCGGGTTGCGGGGCTGGCTTGGGAAGCGGTGTGTGCCGCGGGCACCGGTGGATGATTCTCCCGAGGCGCGGGCGCTGGATATCCCGAATCGGTAGGCGTGCTGTGCTCGCTGCGGTAGGCGCGGATTGCTTCACGCCATCCCGCAAGACCGGCGGCACGCATGACGACGCCGATCACGCTTTGGGTGAGAGCGCCAATGGGGACGGTGAGCTCTCGACCTGCGGCGGTGAGAATCGTGTGGAGGACCGAGCCGAGCTGATCAGCGAACTCGCGGTTGAGGTCGAGGAGACGCATTCCCCATTCCGCATCTCGGATGGAGCGCATGAGCATTTCGGAGTGGAGGATGTAGAGGCCCTGATCGATGTGGATCGCGTCCAGTGCTTCGAAAAGAAGATTCTCCATGAGGAGATGGCGGTCTCCATCATCATTTCGAGATGCTGGGGTTTGGGCGTTTTCCCACAGGAGTACGCGCTCGCGAAGGCGCTGGATGAGGTCGGAGTATTCGGCTTCGGCAAGAATTCCCAGCAGTGAATCCTTTGAAGAGAAATTCGAGTAGAACGCACCGCGGGTAAAACCGGCTACCGAGCAGATGTGTTCAAGAGAGGTCGCTTCGATGCCTTCGTTGATGATGATCTGACGGGTTGCGGCCAAGAGGCGGTCCTGGGTTTCGACTCTATTCCCCATAAAATATCGACCCCTTATATGCCTGAAACCGGTGCGAACGTCAGCGTTCAGTAGGCGGCGCGGCCTGCGCTTTGTTCGTTATGAGCTGAGGTCTCCATTGTCTCACGCAACAGGGGTGCGGTGTAGGGTGAAGACATGATTGGCACACTACTTACTGCCTTGGGCAACCTCATTATCTTTGTCGTCGTTGCCGTCTTGGTGATCGTCGGCGTTTTCCTTTTCTTGCTGCGCCGGGCCCTCACCCGTGGAGGTGCTCAGGGGAGTGGGCGCGCAGGATATGGTGCGCCTCGTCCCGGGGTTCGTGTCGTTGACAGTACGGTTGTTGACGAGGCCGGAGCTAGCGCTGGAGCTTCCTCAACTCCGCGCGCCGCGGATATTCCCGATTCTGCGGAAGTTCAGATCATCGAAGTGACAACCCGCGAGGACTGATTTTTCGTCTTTTCCTGTGCTGGTAGATGCAGACCGCGCGTAGATAAAAGAACATATGGGTGGGGCCTCCACGCGATTTCGCGTGGAGGCCCCACCCTTTTCAGGAGTTAAGCGCCTGTCTTTCAGGCTTGCTCGCGACGCTTGCGAGCTACCAGGACACCGCCAGCTGTGGCCGCGCTCAGTGCTGCGCCGAGGACAATCTGCGTCGTTGCTCCCGTCGAGGCAAGCGAACGGTTAGGTTCCTTTGCCGAGGGCTTCACAGGCGGAATGCTCTCAGAGGGAGCCGGCGGAAGCGGAGGAGTCGTGCTCTGGGTGGTCGCCGGAGGAGTGGTGCTGGTCGTCGAGGTCGACGGCGCAGGCGTGGAGGTGGTAGCCGATGGGGTAGGGTGTGGTTGTCACGGCCGGAGTGGGCGACGTGGTTGCCGTGGTGGTGGGGGTGGAGGGAGTTGTTGTCGTGACGACGGGGGTCGGGGTCGTGGTCACCACGGGGGTAGGCGTGGTGGTTGTGACCGTCGGGGTCGGAGTCGTCGTTACCGCCGGGGTAGGCGTGGTTGTTGCCGTGGTGGTGGGGGATGGAGGAGTTGTTGTCGTGACGACGGGGGTCGGGGTCGTGGTCACCACGGGAGTAGGCGTGGTGGTTGTGACCGTCGGGGTCGGAGTTGTTGTCACGGCCGGGGTAGGAGTCGTGGTCGTGTTGTCTTCGGTGGAGCCGCCACCGTCAGCAGTGATCACAGCCTTACCGTTAAGGACAACTCCGTTCACCGAAGCGTTGTTCTTGAAGGTTGCGGACTTTCCGACCATAGCCGGGTTCTTAATCTTGGTGTTGTAGGAGATCGAGTACACCGCATTTCCGGTGCCCTTGGGCCACGTGGCGGTGAAGCCGGTGCCATCCGCCTTCTTCGTCACGGTGAAGACACCGCCGTTGATGGCGTCGCCGTTGGACACAGAGGTTGACTCGCCCAGCGGGAAATCATCACCGTTTGCCCACACGGACATTGAAGGCTCATTAGCTAGCGTGTAGCCGCCGTTGTCATCTTGGAAGATGTCCTCGACGGTAATGGTGCTCACAGAGATTCCTGATTCGATGACGTTGATCGACCAGTTGATTAGTGAGGCGTCGTCACTGTCGACGGTGCCACCCTTGTTGTGCTTGGTGGTCTTTCCGAGATTGGTATCACCGATTCCGGTGCCATCGCCGGGGAGGGGAACAGAGACGGGCTTACCGTCAATGGTGAAGGTGACCGCAGCTGCGTTGGTCTTTGCCGCAGCGCTCATCTTCGCCCAGCCACTTCCGGTGATGTTCTGGTGGGTATTCGCGTAATCGGTGAAAGTACAGGTGATGATTGCTCCGGGTTGAGGTGCGGGAGCCGAACACTTGACCGCAACTGCACCGTCGGGAGCCGTCATGTCGAACTCAAGCTTCGTGCCGGTTGCTGCGAAGGTATTGAGTTCTGCGGGAGCTTTGGATAGTAAAGGTGTCGCCTTCGCGGATGTTCTTGCCAGTTCCGTCGATGGCGAAATCGACCTGCATCATGGTGCCAATGCCGAGCTTGGTAGAACCGCTGACGCCAGAAAGGTGGACATCTTTAACGATGTCGTTGATGGTTGCTGCCTGAGAAGCGCCTGCCTGAGAAACAACGATGTAGGCCAATGCGAGGAAGCAAGAGAGGAGCATTGCGAGCCCCGAAACTGCTGATCCCGCAGCCTTTTTTACGCGTGTGAACACCTTAAAATCTCCTGAAATATCTGTGTGGGATATCTAAATATTAGTGAGTTTTGGTGTGGGGATTCAAGTGCGTATCGCTTTTGGGTATGGAAGCCCTCCTTCCCTTCTATGTTTTTGGGAAGGTGGGAGGGTGACTGAGTCGCATGCTGCTGCGCTTTGTAAGGGGTGCGTTCGGGTTGTTGAAAGAAGAAACGTTACGTAGCTCACATTGTTGACAAGATGGCAACGTGGAGAAGTTAGCGTGCAGCGCTTGGTGTGAAATGGGTAAAGCAAAACCCCCGCGTTGCGGGGGTTTTATCTGGTGGCTCCGACCGGCGTCGATCCGGTGACCTTTCGATTTTCAGTCGAACGCTCTACCAACTGAGCTACAGAGCCAGGACCGAAACCTACTGGCCTGGTCTTGCGACCCCGACGGGACTTGAACCCGCGACCTCCGCCGTGACAGGGCGGCGCGCTAACCAACTGCGCTACGGGGCCTCACAATAGGTGAAGCCTATTGAATTTCTTCACTGTCGACACGAACGACTTCGAAGAAGTACCCCCAACGGGATTCGAACCCGTGTCGCCGCCGTGAAAGGGCGGTGTCCTAGGCCTCTAGACGATGGGGGCCATTGTTCGGCCACCGGTCTGGCGTCCGAGGACGAAGAGAATATTAGGCAGAAGCGTGCCGTTAAAGCAAAAAGAATGACAGTGATGACCGTCACACACGGACTTTTCGTTGAAATGGTGCATGTTTTTGTCATTGTCTCTCACGCAAGCATCAGGCGCTTTTCATTGATCGCGCATAGGCTTGATTGAGATGATGATGAGTGACTTAAGGATGGTTTGATGATTTTTCCTCTAGACGATTCCTCTCCTTCGCCTTCCCCCTCGGGGATTACCCAGGCAGCAGTCGACAATGCACTCAATGTCGCATCGCTTGTTTTTGCTACTCTTGTTGGTGCTGCCATCGGCTTTTTCGTCGCTCTCGTAATCGCCATCATCGTGCGACCGATTGCCCGCCGCTCGCGCTACTTTGCCGCCATCGTTAAACGAGTTCGCACCTCCTTCTATCTGACAGCTCTGTCATGGGGCGCATGGATCGGCCTGCAGGTGATGCTCGTCAATACGACTCTCTCTGATTGGTCGAACGGTGGATTAGTTGGTTTCGCCTCGCATGTCCTGCTCATCGTTTCCATTCTCACGACGACTTGGATGATCTATAACTGCGCCTGGATCTTCGAAGATGCTACGCAAATCCGTCAGGCACGTGACGGCGGTGTCTCCCGTAAATTCGAAACCCAAGCGCAAATCATTCGTCGCTTGCTCCAAGTCCTCATCATCATCGTCGGAGTCTGCTTCGCTCTCTTCACTTTCGATGCCGCCCGCCAAGCGATGACGACCGTTCTGGCCTCTGCCGGTCTCATCTCCGTCATCGCCGGTCTTGCCGCGCAACAAACCTTGGGCAATGTCTTTGCAGGAATCCAGCTCGCATTCACTGATGCGATCCGTGTGGGTGATGTCGTGGTCGCTGGGGGAACGAATGCTCCCTCCGGAAAAGTCGAAGAAATTACCCTCTCGTACATCGTTGTTCGCCTCGCTGATGAACGTCGACTTATTGTCCCCTCTACCTATTTCACCTCAAACACTTTCGAAAATTGGACGCGTCGAGCCGCCAAACAGCTCGGCTCTGTCGAGCTCAAATTGGATTGGGCCGCTCCCATGACCCTGATCCGAAACCAGGTGCAAAAACTTCTCTTGGCAACGGACTTGTGGGACGGGCGCTCGTGGGCCGTCCAAGTCGCCGACTCGGATGCAACGACCATCACGGTTCGCATCGTCGTTTCCGCAAAGGATTCTGGGACACTGTGGGACCTGCGCTGCTACCTGCGCGAAAACATGATCCGCTGGATTGCTGAGCAAGAACCTGCAGTACGTCCATTGACCCGCATTCAGCCCCTCGATATTCAAAGCATCCAGCACGATACTTCTCGCGAGGCCATCGCCCGCCTCGCAAAGGAACTGTCGGGTATCGCGGTTGATACGACCGGTGCCCCTGATGCGCACACCACACACTCACCTGACTCTCCAGTTTCCACTTCGCCCACGGCCTCGACAGGGGAGGGGGAAGATGCCGTGCACGAGGTGCGCTTGCTTGCCGCGCGACAAAAGGCAAAGCGAGCGCGCAGGCGCGCAATGGCGCAACGTCAACGCGAATTGGCGGACACGGGAAGTATCCGAAGCGTTGCCCCCAGCCCCGCCGAAGAACAAACTCAAGTCTTCACGCAGACCATGCTCCACTCTCTCGTTGCCGAGCAACTGGCACAGAAGGTCGCAGAGGCCAACGCGCGCCTCGGCAAGCTTCACCCCGCGCCGCAGGAAACCGCGGTGCTTCCCGCCGCCTCGGCACCTTCTCGACCCCAGGAAACGGGTGCTCACCCCGAGGAAACAGTGATCCGCGGGGAACGTCTCTTTTCGGGATCTTCCCGAGGCCGATGAACGCAACGAAATCTACGCCGGACCGGGTGAAGATGTCCTCGCTGAACGCGAGGCGGCAGCAAAGCGCCACCAAGAAGAAGCGGCGCGTAAAGACGGTGGCCCGCGCATTCCCCAAGATGCGACCCGCCCCCCTTCCGGAGCCTCGAAGCGAGAGGAATTGATCATGAAAATTATTCGCACCCGCGATCGCGCAACGAAACTCGAACACCTCGCCCGCAGTGAGCAAAGTGCCCCAAGTGTGCATTTAAGCGAAGAGGAATGGCGTGAGCGTTTAAGTCCCCAGCAGTTCCTTGTCTTGCGTCAGGCTGGAACCGAAGCGCCTTTCACCGGTGAGCTATTGGAGGAACGGCGGGAAGGAACCTACGTGTGTGCCGCATGCGGGGCGCAGCTCTTCCCCTCGACAACCAAGTTCGATTCGCACTGCGGATGGCCAAGTTTCTATGAGTCTCTTCCCGGAGCCGTCAACTACTTCGAGGATATTTCCCATGGAATGAGGCGCATTGAAGTGCGTTGTGCAACCTGCGATTCGCATCTCGGCCACATTTTTGACGACGCACCAGATCAGCCCACTGGAAATCGCTTTTGTATGAACTCGTTGAGTCTTCATTTTGTACCTGCCGCTATGGCATAGTGGGTAGGTGCTCTCCCATCTTCGTGCACTCCTCACACATGTTTCTGCGCCCGTTCTGATCATCGGCGCAGCGCTCAGTGCGTACAGTGGTGCCGCGTTTGCAGTCACGATTTTTTCCGCGCTTGAGCCGGGTGTTATCGCGTGGCTGCGCGTCTTCATTGCGGGCATATTTCTATGCGCGCTGAGGCGTCCGTGGAGGGCCGGGCTGACCTGGAGAGATCTTCTTGAATCGGCACTCTTTGGCTTGTCCCTGCTGGCAATGAATGTCGCCTTCTATGAATCGATTGACTACTTGCCGATGGGGGCAGCGGTGTCAATGGAGTTCATTGGCCCCGTTGTTGTTGCCGTTGTCCGAGGCCGAGGAATCGGCCCAAGAATTGCCGCAGTCCTGGCGATGGCTGGGGTTGTTGCCATCGGCGGTTTGGGCCTTGACCTGTCCGATGCGCGCACCTTCACTGGCATGAAATGGGCCGCGTTCACCGCAGCCGCCTGGGCGCTGTACATTCTCCTGGGCCAGCGCGTTGCTTCGAAGCGATCGGGAGTCACGAACCTTGCTGTGGGCTGTGCGCTCAGCGGGACTGATCGTTGCGCCTTTTGTTCTCCACCAGGCTTCTCCCGCGATCACTCAACCTCGCATCCTGGGAATCGTCATTGTTGTGGCAGTCTTGTCAACGGTCGTTCCCCTGTTCCTTTCGAGGCTATTGCGATGCATCGTGTCTCGGCGGCGGATTTCTCACTCTTCACCGCGCTTTCTCCCGCTTCCTCGCTTCTTGTTGGGGATCATCATTCTTCGCCAGATTCCGACCCTATGGCAGATGATTGGTCTTCTCTTAATCTCCTTCGCGGTTGCAATCGCATCCCGCCATGGCATCAAGGACCACGCTGTTCTCGCTGAGGAAGTGCACGAAATGGTTGAATTGGCTCCGTGACGAATCGAACTCCCGTATCCCTGATCAACCGTGTTCCTGCCCAAATTCTGATCGTCGCCTCGGCGCTTATTCAATACAGCGGCGCCGCAGTTGCAGTCTTCGCCTTTCTCGGTCGTCGAGCCGGCCTCGGTCGCCTGGTGGAGGGGATTCGTTGGCGGTTTGGTCCTGTGTGCGTGGGTGCGCCCGTGGCGAGGCCTTGATCGCGCAACCCTGAAGGGCGCTCTCTTCTTCGGCATTGCCCTGGTCTGCATGAACGCTTGCTTTTACGAGGCAATTTCCCGCATTCCCCTGGGGGCTGCGGTTTCGCTTGAGTTCCTTGGTCCTGTGACGGTTGCTGTTGTACGAGGTCGTGGCTGGGCGCCAAGAATCGCTGCCTTCTTTGCCTTGGCCGGGGTGTGTGCGATCGGCGGACTTGGGTTGGATTTGAGTGCTCCGAGAACCTTGGCTGGGGTTGTATGGATTCTGGCGGCCGGCGCATCGTGGGCAACTTACATCGTGTTGGGGCAGAAAGCAGCCTCGTCGAGCTCTGCGATGGTCAACTTGTCGCTGGGGTGTGCTTTCAGTGCGTTGATCTCTGCACCGATCCTTGGGCCCGGTGCGATGGCTGCTTTCAGCGATCGCAGGGTTCTGATTGCGGTGGTTGCTTTGGCCTTCTTGTCGACAGTTTTTCCCTATACGCTCGAGGCGATGGCGATGAAGCGGGTGTCTGCTGCGACTTTTGCTTTGTTTACTGCACTGCTTCCTGCAACTTCGGCGTTGATCGGTGCGCTGCTTTTGCGTCAGATTCCTAGCCTGTGGCAATTGGTCGGGACTGGTGTGCATTTCGATTGCCGTGGGGAATTGCGTCCTTGGCGGGACGTGCACATCCGATGTCATGCGAAAGATGCAGCCGTCGAATCTGTCGGTGTCGGGGCACAGATAGCGAAAGCTGAAAACGTGAGGAGTAGGCCCAGGGGGACTCGAACCCCCAACCCACGGATTAAAAGTCCGCTGCTCTACCATTGAGCTATAGGCCCGCGGGATTTCCCGCTATGTGGCCGGAAAACCGAACCAACCCCACCATCTTAATGGCAGGAGAGCAAATGGGCGAAACGCAACGCATCCCCAGGCGTCCCGCGATCTTGGACTATGCGCAGACTGAAGCAATTGTTGGCGCTCAGGATGTGGCGGATTCCTCGGTTCTCGCGCACTCGACTGCCTGGGCGTTGCTTGGGGTTGGTGATGAGGACTTCGATGGTCATGCGCTTGCGCGTTTGAAGGAGCTTGTCTCCACGGGTGGGATCCCTCTGGTTGCTGAGCTATGGGCCTCGAGTCCAGACTCACTCTTCCCGGTGCATTATGGCGGGTTTACTTGTTCCGCGAGTGGTATCACCGCGACCCCTTGATCGTGGCAGAGCTGTATCTTCTGGGATTGCGTGCCGAACGCGTCCCGGGCCTTGAACGTCCCTTGAATGATGCGCCGCTTGATGAGGTGATCGCACAAGCTGATGCGCTGCTGTTGGGAGAGCGCACAGATGATGATCTTGAGGAGATCTTCACTGCCATCGCTCGTGCAATGCGGATTATTGCCGCTGGAGATCCTCGGGTTGGTCAGCAGTGGATTGATGATCCGCACGATGCCTTGGCCTACGGGGTGACCACGCGTGCTCGTGCGCTGGTCATGACCGCGCAGGAATTAGAGCGAGCCGCTTCCCGTGCTCGCGTCGGCGATTTGGACTGAGCCTTCGTCCAATTCGGTGAGGAATAGAAACACCATTTCGAACATTTCCGGCAGGTGAAGTGAGCGCGGGTGCGGCGTATGATCCACGCCCGCGCTCACTCTACGTTAGGGTTAATAACGTGACACCCAGCCCTCAGCCCATGCCCCCGATGCGCCTCATTCGCGCAGGCGGCGCTCTCGTGTGGCGATTTCGCGACCCCGCACGACCGATCATTCCCGGGGAAGTGCTGGATGAACGAGACATCGAAGTCCTGCTGGTTCACCGTCCCCAGTACCACGATTGGTCGTGGCCCAAGGGAAAGATTGAGGGTAAAGAAACTATTCCCGTCGCAGCAGTGCGCGAGGTCGAAGAAGAAACCGGCCACGTCATCCGCCTCGGTGCGCCACTGACTACCCAGCGCTACCGCCTCGGCTCAGGGCAGACCAAGGAAGTGCGCTACTGGGTGGGAACGCTGATGGACAGTGATGGGGGAAAGGACGACGGCCTCGTTCACCTGCGCAAGCCCGTCCACCGTGCACCCTCGCGCGAAATCGACCAAACACAGTGGATGACGACTTCTCCGCGCTCACGATCTTCTGACGCGGCGCGGGGACCGGCGCCTGTTGACAGAACTTGTCATGCGAGGCCGCAGCGGCGAACTCGTTACAACCGCGCTGGCACTGCTTCCTCATGCGCGCACGGTTTCTGCTCAGCAGTGGGAGGGAGACGAGGAGACTCGGCCCCTGTCGCGTGTTGGCGTGCGAGAAGCCCTCGAGCTGGTCGATCTGCTCTCGTCTTACGGTGTGCGCCGAGCGATGGCGACATCGAGTGCGCGGACCCGCCAGACCTTGGGGCCGTGGGCCGCGCTCGCGGGAGTTGACATCGAGGCGCTCCCTTCGCGCGCCGCTGGATCGAATTCCCCTTCCTCTGACGAGGCCTTCGCTCGCGCGCTCATTAGTGACAGCGAACCGCGGGTTCTGTGTGCGCCGCGAAGCATGCTTCCCGGAATTTTTGACGTATTTCGGCAGTTCACGCCTTCGGGTGTGCGCATGAATTTTCCGCTCGATGCCAGAGAACTTTCGGCCTCGGAGATGGTTATTTTGCACACCGTCGTGCATGGGGGACAGGTCCGTGTCCTTGATGTTGAAAGGCATGCACCCAGGACTGGGGAGTAGCTGGCTAATACGCTGAGTCGTGGATTGAGCCGCGAAGGGTTTGTTGGCCGTTTGCTGCTGCGAGGCAGACGATCTGTCGGTCGCCGCGCTCCCACGATTCGCGGCTTGGGGCAAGCCAGAGCAGATCAAGAGCAGAATCCTCAGCAGGGATCCCAACGTAGGACCGGAAAGCCAATTCGCACTCGCGGCGAGCGTCCGTTTCAAGTTGTGCGGCCTCGGGGAAATTTGCGCCCGCAACCGTTGGTAGCGCGATCACTTCAGCTTGGTGAGGGCGAGAGCAAGAGACGGTTTCCCAGGGAATAGGCGCTTGTCGTTGGAGGAACCTGAACGCAGGCGCCGACCGACAGGCGCATCACTGACGAAAAACCGCACCCGCTCAGTGTGCCTGCCCCCAAAACACAGGCAAGCACACCGAGACAGATGCGGTTAAAAAAGGACTTCACTCAATCGAGGGTACTAGACGCCAACGATGAGTGCGCAGATCCAGTAGACGATTCCAGATACGACGGCGGCCGCCGGCAAGGTCAGGAACCATGCCGTCACGATCGAACCTGCAACACCCCAGCGCACGGCGGAGAACCGTTTCGTACATCCCACACCCATAATCGACGTCGATACGACCTGCGTCGTTGAAATCGGGGCGTGGACAACGTAGGAGCACAGGTAGAGGATCGATGAGGAGACCGCTTCTGAGACAAAGCCTCGTGCGGGGTCAAGATCGATGATCTTTCGGCCGATGGTACGCATGATGCGTCCGCCGCCAGCCATTGTTCCCAAAGAGATTGCCAAGGCTCCGGAAATCTTGACCCACAGGGGCACCGTCATGTCTCCGGTTACCGGATCGTAGATCTGGTGTGTTTCGCCGTAGCCGCCGGCAAGAAGAGCCATGACGATAATGCCCATGGTCTTCTGCGCGTCTTGGATACCATGTCCCAGCGCCATAGCCGCAGAGGAAAAACGCTGGGCAGCGCGGAAGCGACGCATGGTGCGGTGGTATTGAGCATTGCGCAAAAGGAAGAGAACGAGGCGCATGACGATGTAGCCGATAACGAAACCGATGATCGGTGAGGCAAACATCGGAATGATGACGGACTTAACGATTCCCCACCAGTAAACGGCTGTGCCGCTCATCAAACCTGCACCAACCATGCCACCGATAAGTGCGTGAGAGGATGAGGAAGGCAGACCAAACCACCACGTAATGAGGTTCCAGATACACGCGCCTAGGAGGGCTGCAAGGATGATGACCAGGCCCTTTTGCTGCATTTCCACCTGAGTGGATTCAGCGTATGGGCTGATGGAGATGATTCCCTCGCCAATTGTTTTCGCGACTGCGGTCCCCATCATCGCGCCGAGAATGTTCATGACTGCTGCCATAAGCAAGGCGGCGCGAGGCGTCCAGGCTTTTGTGGAAACCGAAGTGGCGATCGCGTTTGCTGCGTCGTGGAAGCCGTTGGTGTAGCTGAAGAACAGGGCAACGGCGATGACGACGCAAACCAGGATCAGGTTAAGATCCACGACTCAGGATTCCTTCAGTGCGAGGGACTCGATGATATTTGCCAAGTGCTCGAAAGCATCAGCGCAGGCTTCCAAGCTTTCGACAACATCCTTGAGCTTGATGATCGTGATGGGGTCGAGGCCGGAGTCAAAAAGCGTCGTGAGGGCGCGACGGTAGGTGAGGTCGCCTTCGTTTTCGAGGCGGTTGATCTCGATCCAGTAATCGCGCATGTCGACGGGAGACTTCAGCGCCGGCATGTTCTGCGCGGTCAGTTCTGCGCAGTGGGTGAGAACCGCGATCTGCGACTTGAGGAGGGTCAGGATCTCCTCGGGAATGTTAGTAATGCCGTACAGGACCAAGAGGTCACCGGCCTCGTCGATGAAGTCCATGCAATCATCGAGGTGAGCGGCCAGGGACTGAAGATCCTCGCGGTCAAAGGGGGTAATAAAGGACGAATTAATGCGCTGGAAGATCTCGTGATTGAGTTCATCGCATTGGTGTTCAACGCCGTGAAGCTGATCGCGAAGTGCGACTCGCTCTTCGGGGGAAGCAGCGTAGATTTGAGCAAGAATTTCGACGCCCGCAACGAGCTTGTCTGCTTGCTGGGTGAAGAATTCAAAGAAATTTGGGCCCTGCGTTCTGTTGCGGATCCCCATAATGTTCCTCCGATTGTGTTGAGATTGCCTCAAGGCAATCGTCATCCATTACACACTGCATATTCAAGTTCACCGAGGCAGGAACTTCTTGCTGAGTAGTGTGTCTATTGCCACATTATGCCCGAAAGCTCGGATCTCTCGGGAAAACTTGGGCATTCCGTCGCCAAAGTTGACGCATTTGTCAGAATTTTCAGCCCAAAAAGGGACCTATCGCCCGCGCAAATGCCGGTGTGGTGAGAGATGATTAGAGACGTAGATCGGGGCGTGACCGCGCCCCAGAATCACCGAGTGCCTCAGGAGGCAAAATGTCCGTGACCGAACAGGATGTGCGTGCAGCCGCTCCGGCAAACGCTCCCGAAGATGTCATCAAGTGGGTTGCTGAAATTGCAGCGCTGACCACCCCTGATCGTGTGGAGTTCGCTGACGGCTCCCAGGAAGAGTGGGATCGCCTCACTTCTCAGATGGTTGAGAGCGGCATGTTCACCAAGCTGAACGAAGAGAAGCGCCCCAACTGCTTCCTCGCCCGTTCCAAGCCCTCTGACGTTGCGCGTGTTGAGTCTCGTACCTTCATCTGCTGTGAGAAGGAAGAAGACGCAGGCCCGACCAACCACTGGACAGACCCCAAGGAAATGAAGGCAACCCTGCACGAGAAGTTCACGGGTGCCATGAAGGGCCGCACCATGTACGTGGTTCCCTTCTCCATGGGTCCTCTGGGTGGCCCCATCTCCCAGCTCGGCGTTGAGATCACCGACTCTCCCTACGTCGTTGTCAACATGCGCATCATGACCCGTATGGGTGCGGCTGCCATGGACCTCATCAATGAGGGCCGCGTGTGGGTTCCCGCCGTTCACTCCGTCGGCGCTCCGCTGGAGCCCGGTCAGGAAGATTCCAGCTGGCCCTGCAACGACGAGAAGTACATCACCCACTTCCCCGAGACCAACGAAATTTGGTCCTTCGGCTCCGGTTACGGCGGCAACGCGCTGCTGGGCAAGAAGTGCTTCGCACTGCGTATCGCTTCGACCATGGCACGCCGCGACGGCTGGATGGCAGAGCACATGCTCGTCCTGCGCCTGACCCGCGAGTCCACAGGCCAGCAGTTCCACGTCACCGCTGCATTCCCAAGCGCCTGTGGCAAGACCAACCTCGCCATGCTCCAGCCCACCATCCCCGGCTACAAGGTCGAGACCGTGGGTGACGACATCGCTTGGATGCGTCCGGGTGCAGATGGCCGCCTGCGCGCCATCAACCCCGAGGCAGGCTTCTTCGGTGTTGCACCGGGAACCTCCTACCAGACCAACCCCATGGCAATGGAGACCGCACGCGCTAACTCCATCTTCACCAACGTTGCACTGACCGACGATGGCGATGTGTGGTGGGAAGGCATCGACGGTGAAGTTCCGGCTCACCTGATCGACTGGCACGGCAACGACTGGACCCCCGAGTCCGGCGAAAAGGCTGCTCACCCGAACAGCCGCTTTACCGTTCCCGCCTCTCAGTGCCCCATCATCTGCCCCGACTGGGAAGCACCCGAGGGCGTCGCCATTGACGCGATCCTCTTCGGTGGCCGCCGCGCCACCAACGTGCCGCTGGTCGCCGAGCAGTACGAGCCCGCACACGGCGTGTTTATCGGTGCTTCCGTTGCATCCGAGGTCACCGCTGCTGCAACCGACGTCAAGGCCGGTTCGCTGCGTCACGACCCCTTCGCCATGCTGCCCTTCTGTGGCTACAACATGGCCGACTACTGGGGCCACTGGCTCGAGATGCAGGACAAGCTGGGCGAGAACTTCCCCAAGGTCTACCAGGTCAACTGGTTCCGTAAGGACGAAGACGGCAACTTCATGTGGCCCGGATACGGCGATAACTCCCGTGTTCTGGACTGGATCGTTCGCCGTGCAGCTGGTGAGGTCGAGGCAATCGACGGTGTCACCGGTCGCTACCCCCACTTCGAGGACTTCAACCTCGATGGCCTGGACATCGACGAGGCCAAGTGGGCCAAGCTCTTTGCGATCGACCCCGACGCATGGGCAGCCGAAATGGACGACACCGAGGAATACTTCTCGCAGTTCGGTGACAAGCTCCCCGCAGCTATCACCGAGCAGCTCGCGAAGTTCCGCGCTCGTATCGCTGCTGCAAAGCAGGTCTGATAGCGTCTAGCTAGCATCAAGGCGGGTGGCTCCCCGAAAGGGGAACCACCCGCTTGTGTTTTTATTTGCCTCTATGTTTTAGAGTAGAAAAGGCTTTTTTTCATAGGAAAGGATGGGGTGTGGTCGCCAAACAGTGGAAGTTCATTAATGGCTTTGAATGGGCCGTTATGGATCCGGTTGTTGAAAAGCCGGGAGAACTGTGGATGTGCCTGACCCTGGCCTATGGAACTCTTGACGTGAAGCCTGAAGAGATGGGTGCTCTTCACGTTCTGATGGAATCCATTCGAACCGAACTTCAGCGTCCCGTCGAATACGCACCCGGAAAGTTCGATGTCGCTCAAGTTGACTGCCTGACCTACTTTTCAGAGATCGATATCCGCGTCCATGGACCGCGTGAGATCGTCCGTCAGGCGTGGTTGCGTCTTCCCGCTTGCTTTGACCATCCAGAGCTTTTGCTCCCCGTTTCAGGACATGCTCCCGCCACGTCGATGTGGACTGCTGACGTGGCAAACAGAACGGGGATCAATGAAGCCTTGCTCTCCGTTTTCCGCAGTGATACCGCCACTTTCGAGGCCGATCGCTACTTTGCGTCAGCATGTGATCTTGCGCGGAAACTCTCTCCCTTCGAGGGACGTTATCCCTGTGTTCTTGTGACGACAGAGCCTGATTTTCTTGGTCTTGGCTTCGATCGTGAACCCGATTCTTTGGATCTTGACGACCTGCTCGCTGTGGACGAAGGCGCTCCGCGAGACCAGTACCTCCGCGGCAGTCAATGGCAATGTGGCTTGAACTACCTCTTTTCCTTTGCGGTTCCCCTCACGCGCGCGGGTCTTGTCGCCCGATGGGCAATTGCAATGGATGCGACAAATATCTTGCGCTCACTGGATCCCAAATACTCGGATTTCAAGGTGACGACGGATGCCTACTCGATCGCCCCTGATCTCATTGCGATGATCCGTTTCGACGACTTGGATTCTTTTCGAGGACGCGCGCCGTTTCCTTGATGCCTATTTCGACCCGGATCGTGACTTCACCGTCAACCTTCAACAGGTCATTTAATCGTCATAAAGACGATGAAAACCTGGAGGTTTCCCAGCACCTGCACCGCATTAACGACGATAGTATTCCAACGCGTGACGAGGTCCTCGCACTTATCAACAGAGTAGCGGCACGCGCCCACATTGCCGCTGATGTCGCCTCGCCCGAGCTGCTTGAACGCTTCCCGCTACTGACCGCACCGAAGAGCACCTACGATCGCTTCGCAACCACTCATTGCGTGCCCGAACCGGTCGAAGCGCTTCCCTTCCCCTCCACCGAGGGCACAGATCTTCTCTCAAGCGTCCCAGAGAGCCTCAGCGGCTATGCTCTTGCCCTCCCGCATCACCTGATGGTCTCTCCCTGAGCGTGTGGTTGCCCAGTGGTATGACGCCTCCAAGGAACGCGACACCTCCCAGGTCGTGCGACGAATTGAGATCAGGGTTTCAGACGTGACGTGTCTGCTTCGCTCAGGAAAGGCCACGGTCCTCATCGATAGTGATGGAAGCTTCCTCCCGATCTATCCCGAGGCGTACATTTCCCCCGAATCCGTGGCGGTGTTGGACACGCTCATGCAAGACCTGTCCTCCAGGGTTCCAGTCGTCACAATCGAACCGCTCTTTGATGAGGAGATTGCTCTGGTCGATCGCTTCACTCACGAGGGTCCCAGCGCCCTTCAAGAGGGAACGATTCAGCCCTCTTCCTGACTATCTTTCCCGTCTCAGCCTCCCCGCGCCTACCGCTGTGCCCGAGAAACCCCGTCAACGAGGCCGCGCGGGTGCTCGGCCGTTGATGCCCGCCCAAGCGGGCTCGGCCTCGGCAGGGAATAGGCGTGCGCGATGGAAACGGCGACGACGCATGCGCCTGACGAACAATGATGTGGATCTCTCGCCCGCCGGTTCCACTGTGCGGAACGCAAAAAGCAAGAGGTGGGTTGTCTGGCTCATCATTGCGCTGATATTCGGGATTTGGCGCTCTTATGTCCATTCGAGTCCAAAACAAACGAATATCCCACATGTCACGCCGTTTCCAACGATCTCGGTGACGGTTCCGACCTTCTCAATTCCTCCGTTCTCGCTTCCAACGCCCGCTCAGACGGGGCAGTGAAGTTGCGAGTCGGAACGAGCTGCTGAAAACCAGTAAGATATTGGTAATTATTCAATCACCCGGGAGTTTCCTGAATGTCTACATACCTCACCGATGATGAGCTCAAAGCGCAGCAAAGAGCTCCTGGACCGCATCCAGAAGATCTTCGCGCAGCGCGTGGTTGGCCAAGAACAGCTCAGGGAAACCCTGATCGTCGGACTTCTTGCACAGGGACACATCCTCATGGAATCGGTGCCCGGTCTTGCAAAGACCACGGCGGCCCAGACCATCGCAATGGCAATCTCAGGAAGCTTCCATCGCATCCAGTGCACGCCGGACCTCATGCCAAACGACATCGTCGGTACGCGCATCTGGAACCAGGCGCAAAACGAGATGACGACCGAGTTGGGTCCCGTCCACGCCAATATCGTGCTCCTGGACGAAATTAACCGTTCCTCGGCAAAGACCCAGTCCGCGATGCTTGAAGCCATGCAGGAAGGTCAGACCACCATCGGTGGAACCGTCTACCCGCTGCCCAAGCCCTTCATGGTCATGGCAACCCAGAACCCCATCGAAGAAGAAGGCACCTACGTGCTCCCCGAAGCACAGATGGACCGCTTCTTGATGAAAGAAATCATCACCTACCCCCAGCCTCTCGAAGAACTCGAAGTCCTCAACAGGATCGACTCGGGAAGCATGGATAAGCCCATCGATGTTGAGCCCATTACCTTGGAAGAACTGACCTTCCTTCAGCAGATGACTCGTCGCATCTTCCTGCACGACACCTTGAAGGCCTACATCGTCGACCTGATTAACACCACTCGCGGTATGGGACCGAACCCGCTTCCCGGGTTCTCTCAGCACGTGCGCGTGGGTGCTTCACCTCGTGGTGGCATTGCCCTGATGCGTGTCAGCCAGGCAGTTGCCCTCATGCAGGGGCGTAACTACGTCATGCCTGAGGATATTAAGAAACTTCGCCACCCGATTTTGCGTCACCGCATCATTCGTACCTTCGACGCAATGGCGGATGATATTTCTGTCGACGGCCTCATTGATGCCGTCTTCTCAGCGGTAGCGGTGCCGTGAGCCCGATCATTAAGAGAGGGGTCGTCGAGGAAGGCTCGCAGACCCTGGGCAATGTCGACCAGCACCAGAAGGCGCGGACGAATAGTTCTCAGCTGCGTGCCCTTGCTGGCCGGACCCAATTGCCTGTCTTGCGCAAACTTCTGTCTCTCATGGAGGGACAGCACTATTCTGCGCGCGCGGGACAGGGCTGGGAATTCATGGACATGGCCGAATACAAGCCCGGCGATGACGTTAAAGACATCGACTGGGCGGCGACCGCTCGGACCGGGACTCCGATCGTCAAACGTTACGAGGCCAGCGCGAATGTGCAGGTTGTTCTGGTCGTTGATACCGGTCGTTCCATGAGCGCGCTGGCTCCTTCCGGGGAAAGTAAGGAAGCTATTGCACTGACTATCTGCCAGGCAATCGCGTGGCTTGCATCCAGTCGCGGTGACCAAGTCGGTCTGGTCTCTGGGTGCCAGGGGCGGATGCGTCATATGCCCGCACGCTCGGGTAACGCTCATATTGAGCTGATTTTGCGGCGCCTCGAAGAAGATATCGACTTGCGTTCGCCCTCTTCAGATCTAGAGACCTTGCTTGCGCGAGTGCAAGCGGCAACGCATAGGCGCTCCCTCATCGTCTTGGTCACGGATGAAACGCATCCCCAGCCCACGCCTCGTGCGCTGGAATTACTCAAGCGATTGAGTGTCCACCACCGCATGATCGTCATGCAGGTTGCCGACGCCGATCCCACGAAGCTTCCCAAGGGGACGCGTATCGTTGACGTTGATGCCGGTCCCTTGCCCGGATTCCTTTTGGAAGATTCGCAGATTGCTTCCGAGGCCGCTGTGCGTGCGGAGCAAAGCCGCCAAGTTGTGCGTCAGCTCCTCGATATCCCTGGGATTACACGGGTGAGCGTGTCCTCGAGCGCTGAAGTCGTGCGAACCCTTTTGTCCGCACTGGAAAGGGAAAATCGTGTCCGGTGAACTGCGTGAAGTCGTCAATTACCCGCACTGGATGTGGATTGTCGGCGTCTTACTCCTATCTGCGACCCTTGTGTGGATCGGCGTGTGGGTCATCCGTTGGCTTCGATCGAGCCGCGGGGGTGAAGAAGAACAGGTCACTCTGATCCCTCTGGATGAGAAGCGCCGTCAGCGTTACTTGGGATTCGTTGACGAGGTCGAGGGACGTCTGCAGTCCAAAGACCTTGATGAACGTGGGGTTCACTTGGCAATCGCCGGTATTTTGAGGGCGCTGGGTACTGAACGCAGTGGACGTGATCTTGAAACCGCAACAGTTGATGAAATCCGTCGAATTGTGCCCACGTGGCCGGAACTTGCCAACGCCCTTGAAGCCTGTGAGCACGGTTTTAAAGCTGAGTCCGAGGCCGATGGAAGCGAAACATATTTCGATGCGAGTGCCATTGCCGGTAAGGCTAGGGAAGTGGTGAAGGCGTGAGATACGGATACCTGATCGCGGTTGTCCTTGTCGTCATTGTTCTTGGAGCAGCCATCGGATGGCGCCGTGTTGGTTTGAAACTCCATGCGAGCGAGAGGCGAGGCTGGGTAGCCAATACGGGCTACGTTCGTAACCTTCCCCGTTACCGCACGCTCATGCGTAAAACGCGGATGATTGTCGCCGCGCTCTTGGCTGTTTTTTGTGTCGGCGCAGCGTCCTTGGCTGTTGTCGCAGCAAACCCGGTTGATCGTCGAGTTGAAGACCGACGCCTTGCCTCGCGCGATATTGTCCTCTGCCTCGACGCTTCCGGTTCGATGCTGGACTACGACAGTGAAATCGGCGAAGCCTTCAAGACCTTGGTTGAGCACTTTAATGGGGAGCGCGTCTCCCTGTACCTGTGGAGTGGTCGTTCCGTTCGCAAGTTCCCGCTGACCGATGACTATCCGATGGTGACCGAATACTTGGATGAACTCAGCTCGGTCCTGAGAAACGGTATTTTGGCGCGCACCTCCAACGGCTACAGGATTTCCAGGGAACTCGCGAAGTACCTGGAAGGGACCGACGATCCCGACGAGCAAGTTGCTTCTCAGATCGGCGACGGCTTGGCCTCGTGCGTCTTGGGCTTCGACCACACGGATCAGGAGCGTTCGCGAACCGTTATTTTGGCCTCGGATAATGAGGTACTCGGCCAGGGGCTCTATTCCCTGAGCGAGGCGATCGACTTTCGCGAAGCGTCAAAAGGTTGAGGTCATTGGGCTATTCCCCGGTGATTACCTGGGCACGGATGGCGAGGATATGAAGAACCAGGTCGAGTCGACCGGGGGACGCCTCTACAAGATGACGAGCTCGGATACAGTGGATTCGATTATTAAAGATATCGAGGCCAAGCAGGTGAACGAGATCGAAGGTGATGCTCGCGTGACCGTCACCGATCGCGTGGGAACTCCCGCGGGCTGGCTTGCCGTCGCTATTCTTTCCTTCCTCGGTCTTTTGGGAGTGACGAGGCTGTAGCCCTCCCGATGTGAGCGCGCTCGCGTGGGTGCGGGCATGCTCGCCTGGGCATAGAGACAAAAATGTGGGGGCCGCAGCGAGTGCTGCGGCCCCCACACCTATTGTCGAATTAGATCATGCGCGGCGACGCTTGAGTGCCAGCATGCCTGCAAAGAGGCTCATTCCTGCCAGTCCCACGAGCAACGATCCTGCAGCACCGGTGTGTGCCAGGGGAGCGGGCTTCTTGGGGTTCTGAGGCTGCTCAGGAGTGGGCTGAGTAGCCGGAGTGGAAGGCGTTGTTGCCGGTGTGGTCGGAGTCGGCGAGACGTCACATCCGGGGATGGAACCAACCAAGGTGTGGAAGAAGACCATGGGCTTCGAGGTCGGGGTCTGGTGTGCCTTCTCTCCGGTGAGCACAGCGTTCACCTCAACGCTCAAGGAGGAGTTTTCAGGCATGTGTGCAACGGTGAAGGTCAGCGTCTTCTTATCGGCGCTCACGGTCGGGTTGGAGATTCCCGTCACCGACTGTGAGAAGCCGTTAGCAACAAGCTGGCCAGCACCGGGGGTCAGTGCAGAGGCGATCGATGTCTCGTCGAAGGTCGCACCCTGGGGTGCGCTCACGGTCATCGTTGCGTTGTTCAGTTCGCGCGTGGTTGCGGCGTAGAAGCGCATGCGACGCGTTGCGCCAGCAGCATCGGAGTATTGGCGTGAGGGATCCCAGCCGTCTGCCCCAGCTTCACCCCAGAGCTGGCCGGTACCGTGCCAGCTATCGGCGTACTTCTCGCGGCGATCAATATCCTGCGAGTAGGGGGAGAAGACGGTACGGCCGACGACTCCCGCCTGGCAGTGGCCCACGGTGAGCGAAGGCTCGGGGATGGGGCTGCAAGCGTTGCCGTTTTCGTCGGTGGCGCGCAGGCCGCTCAGGTGAGACGTCGCCTCGTAGTGCTTGGTGTGGTCACCGCTACCAACAAATTCGATGACAGCTGCGTGTCCCAGAGGCAGGCCCTGGTTGAACTTGAGGGTCCAGATGTTGCGTGCTGCATCCGTCTGGGTTGCGGTCGGAACGAGGTCCCAGTGCAGGTTCGACGCGAGTGCACCGAAAGTCTGGCCACGCATGAAGCGATCAACATCGCCGTCGACGACCTGCGAGCTCAGCTCGCCGAAGAACTGAATGTTCGTCATGTCGTCGGGAAGATCGACTGTCAGCTCAGCGCCGGGGAGGATTTCGTAGTTGGCTCCGATCGGGATACGCCAGTACTGAAGGTTCAAGTTTGGGTTAAACCAGTGGTGGTTTTCAAGAATGGCTTGGCTGCCGTGACGAGGGTGAACGCTCTCCATGAAGCCCGAAGTGGCGTAGGGGCCGGCACGCAGTCCCCGAGGGATGTTGTTCATGTTCTGATCGAGCATTGCGCGTGCTGTCCAGTCGACAACGCAGCCGGAGCTACGGTCGCCGTTGATTTGTCCATCAGCGCCTGCCTCGACGGCGTTTGCGCCTACGGCAGTGAGGGAAGAAAAGAGGAGCGCTAGTCCAAGTGAACCAGTTGCAATCTTTGAGAGCGTTTTCATTTTGCCTCGAATTTCCTGGTGATTGTGTATTTAGGACACTGTGCTGCGAATTCAAATTTACATATGCATCTCTTCAGTCGTCAAATAGATGTTCTATCTGCTGAATGTGAGTTCGCCACTATACTTGCCAGTGTTTGATCCGATCCTAGGAGGAATATTGTCGCTCTCCTTCCGACCGCTGATGCCGGTTTACCTCGTCGTTGTGATAGCTGCGGCATGCCTATTTTTTTCTCCTGGTGGAGTGCTCGTCGTCATCAACCCATTCAGGACTTCTGATCTGGTCAGAAGAGGCGGAATTTCCCTCGCTCTTTTGTCGATTTTGGTGGGTCCTTCAATCCCCGGAGAAGCACAAAAAGTCACAACCAATGTTGAGGTGTGGCTCGCGATTGACCGCACGGGTTCAATGGCGGCCGAGGACTGGGATGGTTCGAAACCACGTCTGGACGGCGTGCGTCACGATGTCGAGACCATCCTCACTGCCGCCCCGGGTGCTCGCTACCGTATCGTGACCTGGGATTCCGAGGCGGATACTGGACTTCCGCTGACCACTGACCTTGGTGCGGTTCGCTCTTTCATGAGCACGCTCACCCATGAAGTGAGTTCCACCTCTCGTGGCTCTTCTCCGGATCGTCCGGCGGCATACCTTGCAGAGGAGATGCAAGCTGCCGCGAAGAAACACCCGGAGAACACTCGCGTTCTTTTTGTCTTTACCGATGGGGAGACCTCCAATAGTGATGCGTGGCGCGGCGTGGGCGCGGGCGAGTCAGATGACTGGAAGAAGGTGCAACCCGAGCTTTCGGGCGGCCTCGTCATTGGGTACGGGACCGAAAAGGGCGGTCGCATGAAGGTCTCCGCCTTGGGGCAAGAGAATTCGAAGACTCCTGAGTACATTAAGGACTACAGCCAGGCTGGAACTCCTGATGCGATCTCGAAGATTGATGTTGCGAAGCTCAACCAGATTGCGTCCCAGCTCGGTGTCGATATGGTGCGTTCTCCCAGTGATTCAGCAATTCGAGACGCTGCCAGTTCGTCTGTTTCCAACGCCCGTAATATTGCGGATAGTCGCGATATGATTCAGACTTCTCGCTATATTCTCTGGCCCTCGGCGCTGGTTCTCACCGTGCTCATGGCATGGGAGGCCGCCATTTTTGCCGGCCGCGTTCACGCACTGAGGAGGACCCGTGCGATTTAAACATCGATCGACAGCTCGAGTAGAGGAACGCCCCGAGGGTTTCTACCAGCCGCCCGCGGGTGCACAGAACGGTGGCGAGGCCTCGTCGGATGGGAAATCCGAGCGCAAGGCCAGCCTCGGCAGACCGGGACTCAACGCAGCGCACGTCGTCCGCGCAATGGAAAACTACTGCGCCCGCTGTGGTGGTCCATGCCCGTCGTCGCCGTCACGCTTGCGGTTGGAACCTATATGGTTTCGCTTCCCCTGTGGGCCTGGGCGACGGGTAGGACCGTGCGTGCAGGCAATCACGAGGCCGCGCTGACCTCCTATTCGCGCCAGATCTACTGGGGGGACCTGGGGCCTGCGAGCTGGGTTGCGCACTACAACGCGGGTACCGAAGACCTTCGACTCGACCACATCGATTCGGGCGTGGAGCAACTGCGTACCGCGTGGGACCGTGTTCCCAAGGCGCGACAGGTTGAGGATGGGCGCATTGAAACCTATTCCTACGAGTGCACCGTGCGAATGAACCTTGCGCTCGGATTGGAAAAACAGGGTGACGCCGCGATGGCGAGTGACCGTGCTCAAGCGGCAGCCCTCTACAAGGAGATGGGGGAGGTCGTTTCCCCCTGTCAGTCGACGTCCTCGACGCAGAATCAGCAAAATCAGCAGGGCCAGGGTGGTGGAGCTGATGCTGATAAGGCGCATGATCGTGCGAAGCAGAAGCAAGAGCAGGCTGAAAAGTCCGATAACAAAGACAATCAGGACAACAAAGATAACAAAGGACGATAAAGATAATAAAGACAATAAAGATAACAGGATCAGAATAAAGACGAGAACCAGGATCAGAATCAGGACGATCAGAACAAGGACAAGAAGGACAATAAAGACGACAAGGATCAGCAGACTGACAAGCAGAAGGATCCTTATGACGGCGAAACTGCTGAGCAGCGCAAAAAGCGTGAGGAAATGCAGCGCCGCATAGAAAAGGGTGACCAAGACGGTCGCAAGGAGCAAGATCGCAAACGCGGCACGGGAGGAAACGGCGCCTGGTAAAGGCGATCAGTGACTTAGGTCCCAATGGGGAATAGCGGACGTTCTGGCTGGGTTGAGATCTTCAGTGCTGCTGAAGATGCGGCTCAGTGATGAAAGGTTTGTTCCCATGACGTACAAGGTCGCATACATTATTGGTTCTCTGTCCTCCACATCCGTTAACCGCAAGCTTGTCGGTGCGATGATCGCCGATGCTCCCGAGGATTTGGAATTCGTCGAGGCGAACTTCTCCCAGTTCCCCCTGTACAGCCCTGATCTCGAGGCGGATTACCCGCAGGTGGCTACTGAGTTCAAGACAATCCTTGAAGAGGCTGACGCGGCGCTTATTGCAAGCCCTGAATACGATCGCTCGATCCCCGGTGGTTTGAAGAATGCCATTGACTGGATGGGACGCCCGTGGGGATCGAACCCGATTGGTGGCAAGCCACTGTACGTCGTTGGCGCTTCTGTGGGTTCGGTTGGAGCTGCTCTCGGGCAGGCGGCTGTGCGTCAGACGCTCTCTTTCTTTAATCCGCTGAACATGACTCAGCCTGAAATGTTCCTTCAAGCAAATGCTGATTCCTTTGGCGAGGATGGTCGTTTTGTTGACGCTGGAACGCAGGCTTTCGTGAAGTCAGCTATCGAGGCCTTCGCGGAGTTTATCCGTCGTCACGCCTGAGTTGGGTGCCCCAATGCTATGAATGGGACTAAAGTCCCTAAATCGTGTTGGGGGTCTTTTTGTGCCCAATTTTGAGTGAGCGGAGTGTGGAAACCGAGAATGGTAACGGCCGTGTTTAAGAGAGGTAGACATGGTTGTCGTTTCGCTCGAAAAGTGGCGAAAATCTGCGGAAAATTCGCATCGAACTCAAGGGGCGAAAACGTTCAGTCCGACTAGCTCTCGCGGTAACGTGAGTGCCGGAGACGTGAAAAACCCCTGACATACTGCGTCTCCAGAGGGCGCCTGTTGACTCACTTTCAGGCGCCCTCAATCTTAAGATCCATCTGGGTTAAGCTGATGAAGGACAACTTCTTGCACTGAGGATGGGACATGAGTGAAACACTGCCTGAGGCCTCGGACCACCCGGGGGCTGAGCAAAGCGCATGTCCGCGTTTGGAGCGTCCCTCGCCCGCAGCATCCACCCGTCTACCAGCACGCCTCGGAAAAAGCTCGATTTCCTTCAAGAACGTGACTGGGGCTTCGATGACGTCGTTGACGCTCTTTTCTTTCATCTTCTCCGGAATCGCAACACTGTGGCTCGCATACGTGTTTTTGGCGGGTTCCATCAGGCTTAAACCCACCGCAATTGCCTGGTTTGCCATCTGCTGGGGAGTGACTGCCTACCTTGCGCTTCCGCGACTTCATCAGCTTCTCACATGGCTCTATGTCCCCGACTATTTCATTGGGACGCACCAGGACTGCTGATGGCTTGCTGGGTGACCCGGTGAATCTGGCACTGCTGGGTAGTGAAATTGATATTCACGCAGCGATGACTGCTGCAGGTTGGGTGCGAGCCGACCCCATCAGCCCCAGAAGTGTTCTCCGTGTGATCCGTTCATGGCTCACTCGCCAGCACTATGATTCTGCGCCCGGTATCAAACCTGGTGCTCTTTCGGGCGAAAACAGCATTTTGCCTATCAAAAATCAGTTCCAGGGAAGTCGTCGGAGCGCCACCATGTGCGTTTTTGGCGCACTCCTCAAGGATGGGTCCTCCCCGGCGGTCGGCGGGTCGAGTGGCTTGCCGCTGGGTACCTTCGACCGGGCAATTGGTCTGAGCCTGCTCACCTTCCAAATCACTCACAAGATCGATGCGGATATCGACATTGAGCGCAACTTCATCGTTGATGATGTCCTCTATGCCTGCGAGGATGCCCGCGTCGAAATCTTGCCTGACTTCTTCAGCGCCTATCACGATAAGAACGGTGGCGGTGACCGAGTCGTCACCGACGGTGACCTCTATCTTCTCGATGTCACCGACGTTGAAGTTGATGACGAAGACACGGTTCAAATCGCTGACGCCCATGTCGTTGATACGCGGGCACATCGCCGGCGCCCCACTCAGTTGATCGTCGGAATGATGCTGGTAGCCTGCATGGTTCTGACCGAGGTTATCAATGCGGTGCTTATTTTGCGAAACCCTTGGAAGTACGCCGCGATCAATGTCGGAGCCCTTGATGAGCTTGCAGAATCGCAGATTAATCTCCTTGCGCTGCGTCTGACGGTTGGTCTTGTTTCTGTCATTCTGGTTGGTCTGGTGATCGTCACCGCCGCACTCACGTGGCAGGGACACCCTCGTGCGCGAATCATCTTGATGACCGCGCTGAGCTTGAACATTCTTGTCGCCGTAGCCGATATAGCCCACTCGGGAACAAGTCATATCTTGCTGATGACTCTGATCGGATCATCGCTCAACGTTTTGGCGCTTCTTGCCTTGTCGGCGAGGGCATGCCATCAGTGGGTGCGCGAACGCAAACGGGATCGAATTGCGGCAGCTCTTGAGCTAGCCAACTGAAAAGTATCTTAGTTTGCTGGCGCCATGAACCAGGCTGCGCGCGAATCCGTTGCAATCCCTTCGTTATACGCCAAGCCAGCGTATGCGGCCGCATCCTTGCCCAGCTGTGAGGAAAGGAATGCGCGGAAGGAATCCACGGCCTCGGCGTGAGTGGAAGCAGGTAGGGGAGCGGCCACTACCTCGCGGGAAACGCACGATCCTGGGATCGCTTGGGCGCGGCTTTCCGTGCCCGTGTTCGAGGCCGCGGCAACTGCCAGGCGCGCATCCCACACGAGGATCGGGCGCGCGTGAGAGCCTTGCGTGGATTCGGCCTCGGGGATGATTGAGGCGCGGTCGGCGGGGATTGTGACGCTCCACTGACCCAGCGCATCACCGGTCGAAGATGAGAAGCTTCCCGATTCGTGCAGGTCGGCTGCCCAGTCTTCGAAGCCCTCTCCGAGAGCCTTCTGGGCGTTGGCGATGTACTGGCTTCCGATTGCCGAATTCTCCGGGGGAAGCGCGGTGAGCGGCGCGTTGCTTGAAGATGAGAGTTCCGCTAGAGAGTTTGGTAGGGCCTTGTGGTTTGCGGAAAACCATGAGCGATCCGCGTAGGCGCAAATCGGGTCGTTGCCGATTGCCGTGGGGGATGTCGTCGCGCCCAGGGAAGCGGCCGTGGCCGAATCAATGCCGAAGAGGATATCGGCATCGAGAGAACTCGAAATAGAGGAGGCGGGGAATTGCTCAATGGTGTAGCCGCTTGCGGCCTCGAAGGCTGAGACGTAGTCGTCGGGGAGCTGCCAGCCGGGAGCGTAAGCAATGCGCAGGGTTCCACTTCCGCGCGGGATTCCTTGGTCACCGCTTGCCTTCGTGTGTTTCGCTACTGCCGAGGCCGAGCCCGCTTGGGTGGAAGAGCTTGAGTCTGTGCGGAAAGGATCGTCCGTCCACTGGGCTCCCTGAGGGATTGACGGGGAGCAGGCGCTGAGCGCGAGCGTGCACAGGATGGCGGCGCTGGCGAAGCGGCGAGCTTGGCGTTGAGTGGACGGAGAGGCGGTCTTGGTCTTTCGCACCGTACCAGTCTAAGCAATAGTGCAAAGAAGGTGAGATATTCGCGCGTCGATAGGGCAAAATGTTTGTATCGAGTGTTCGATGCGATCTGATGCAAGGAGTCATCATGGGAAGCAGTCTCAGTCAGAAACTCATTACCGCAGGGCTGTCTATGGCCGTCGGTTTCGTGGCCGGAAAGGTCGCGGAGCTGGGCTGGAAGGCTGTGACCGGTCAGGCCGCACCTCAGGATGATGACGGTACGGCATCCTTGGTTTCAGTGGTCGCTTTTGCCGCAGTTTCTGCCGCTATTGCGGCGGTTGCTCAGCGCGGCGTCGTGAACAAGACGAATAAGTGGTTTGCCCCGGTTGATGCTGTGTCGCAGATCCTGTCGGATCTTGATCAGCCGGCTATCGCAAATTAGAAAATAGCGGAAGATACGTGGAAAGATCGGTGCGCTGTCCCGAGGCCTGAAGGTCCCCGTGGGAGAGCGCGTCATTCCAGTCCAGCATTCCGCATGCGAGTTTGAGCCAGGTTTCTGGCGACATTTCGATCACCGCCGGGGGAGTCCCTCGGCGGTGAGTCGTACCCTGGCAGGATCTGCGTGGCACTGGCCGGGGGAACGCGGAGTTCGACCGAGCGACCGGGGTGCAGGGCTGCGATTTCTTCGAGCGTGTAGCGTACGGCGGTGAAGAGAGTTGCGCGCGAGGTGCTCTTCGGGGGCGCGGTACCACGTGAGGAGTGCGGTGTGGCCGTCTGCTGGATCAATACGCCGTTTTGCCATGTCAGTCAGTGTAGGTTGCTTCGTCTATGCTGGCGTGGAATTGCCCCGATCCTGTCAGATCCGCTATTGTGGTGTGCCGAGGTAGCGTGTCCGAGCGGCCGAAGGTGCAGCACTCGAAATGCTGTGTGGTGTAACAGCCACCCAGGGTTCAAATCCCTGCGCTACCGCGTTAAGGCTTGTGGCCCCAACTGATGTTGGGGCCACAAGTTTTTTATTGGGCAGAACGTCCGCAGTGTTTTGATTGCAAGCCAAGCCTAGCTTTCCTGATAAAACTCTGTTAAGCTCGGTCCTGTCGGGTTGGTACCCCCCGCGAGCCTGAAATAAGTGGCCAAGAGAAAGTGGAGGCTGAAGGCCCGACATTTGTATAAGGCGAGAGAAGCCAGCCAGCCCACCAGTTACCCCGGGCAGGCCTCGGGTCTCTCGCCTTTGTCATGCTCGGCGAACCGGGAGCGAGATCATCTTGACCGCGTGCAAACAGTAAACGAACGACGGCAAGCCGCCTAAATCCCTCACCTCAGCAGTAGCGGCGTGACCTTGCACTCCTCACCCAGCTTCATCTGAGCGATAGCACACTCATCACGCATGACAACCAGGCGTTCCAGCATCCGCTGGTGCACGGACCACGGATCAATCGTATTGAGGTAAATCCTTGTCCCGCCCTCAAAACCGGCGATCGTTGAGATCCTCCACTTGATCAAAATCCTCATGCGCATGGGGATCGAGGAACTCGGGGGCCGGTAGTACCACTCCTCGTTACACGGGACCTCCGCACCCGTCGCCGCGTGCATTGCGTGCACGAGGTCGCTGATGCCTCGTAATTGCTCAGGGGAGTACTCCCAGGGTTCAGCCGGCGCGTGAAGTGGCCAAATCGCCAAGGAGGGATAGCGATGCCCAAATCCAGCCATGGCCACAGCATGATCGTTTTGTGCCAAAACCAGCCCACGCGTCGCGGCGATCTTCAAGAGCTCGTCATAGATTCCCGGATAGGTTCGCACGCGCTCAATCTCGTCATGCGTCTGCGTCGAGAACTCATCGATCGCCACAAGCTGCTTGTGCAAGTGATCAAAAGACGCACCCGCGGGCTTGAGCCAGTTCTGGAAGGCCACCACGTACTTCACGGCTGGATCCAAGTCGTACAGGTCCCGCATCGCCCGCACGGTCATCGACATGTACTGGAAGTGTTCCTCGGGCGTCAGCGTCCCAGCCGAAGCCAATTGAGACGTGTCCTTCGCCCCATCGACGAAGTGGCGTCGCCCAACAATCAGATCGTGCCCGCCCGAAAAGAAACCATTCGCCTGAGTGAGCTTCTCCGAATCCGACAGATCCTCAAACTCCTCGAGGCTTCCACCCGAGGCCAAGAAACGCGCGCGGACAACATTCATCACGTGGTCGTAGCCCTGCGGGGACGCCAAGTATTCCGCCATCCGGCGCCGCTCGGCCTCGGAAGGAACATGGCCGTGATTGAGGTGCCAATAGTTGTAAGAAACAATCTCGAAAAGGTTGGGAATCCGCCGGAATTCAGCAACAGTATCTCCAAGTTCCTCAGCGCCGAGGCCGTGGAGAGTTTCCCATTCGCCCTCGCGCGTGCGGACAATGCGTGCCTTCTCGGGAGGGGTTTCCAGGTACCGACCCGAACAGAAGGCGCAGTGATGCCCGTCTAAATCATGATCGATGATAGGCGCAGGCGAACCCGGGCGAGTCAGAGGGCGGTGAGCCCGACCCGGAACCGTCCACACTTCAGTTCCAGTTAAAAGGTTGCGCTGTTTGACCGTCCCGTCAGAAAGACGGAGGATCGCTTCGTCGCTCCCCGTAGGTAGTACAGCCATGCTTCTACTTTAGGCCGAAGACGCGTGTGCGTGTGTCCGAAAAATGAATTTCAGGCGGGTAGCCAGCCCTTAGCGCGACGGCCAAGATCCTCGAGCAAAGCGCTGGCCTCTTGCGCGCGATCAGGCTGAACAAAGAGATGATCGTGGCGACGGCATGCAATGAAATTCGCGGTAATCGAACGCGCAGCAAGGATTTGCGCAATCGACGCAGTAATGCCGATTGCGGCAAGCTCGGTGGAAGAACCCAAGTCGATTCGCGTGTACAGTTCATCGGCATTGATGCCTGCTTCACGGGCAATCTCTTGCTCAACGACCACGGTGTAGCCATCCTCGTCGCGGATTACGGCGAAGAAATCGACCCCCTGAGGAATCTCGTCGACCAGAGAGAAGACATAGGTGCCGCTGGGCTGAGGATCGAGAGAAGCAAGAACTCGATCCAGGTCAGTCGTAGAAACATGAGTCATGTCTTCACGATAGCCCAGCGGCACACCCACAATCTGTGCCTGTCTCATATCCAAAAACGATATGAGTTGCGCCTCAAGCGAAAGCGCTACATTCGGTCCATCTCATCAGGACGAGGCCCCGTGCGACCTTCTTCCCCGCGATCCAGTTCGTCAATCCTGCGCATCTGATCCGCGTCCAATTCAAAGCCTGTGATGGCGAAGTTTTCCGCGCGCCGTTCATGCGAGGACGCCTTCGGGAAAGCGACGTCGCCTCGTTGAATTGCCCAGCGCAGGACAACTTGCGATTCTTGCGCACCGACTTGGCGTGCAATATCGACAATCACGGGATCGGAAAGGACAGCCCCGCGTGCCAGGGGAGCCCAGGCCTCGGTAATGATCCCGTGGCGAGCATTGAAACGGTGTAGCTCACGGTTGGCGAAGTAGGGGTGGGACTCGATCTGATTGATGGAGGGCGGAACTTCGCAAGCATCGAGGATCGGCTGGAGGTGGTGGGCCTCGAAATTAGAAACACCAATGGAGCGAACCAATCCTTCGCGGACGAAAGACTCCATCGCTCGCCACGTGGGCATAATATCGCCGCCGTAGTGCATGGGAAGAGGCCAGTGGATCAAGAACAAGTCCAAGTAGTCCAGCTGTAGTTCCTCCAAAGAGCGCTCGAGGCTCGCGCGCGCAACATCGGGCTCATGGTTGGGATTGTTGAGCTTCGAGGTCACGAAAATTTCCTCGCGTGCTACGGGGCTGTCCGCGATGGCGCGGCCCACCTCGGCCTCGTTTCCGTACATTTGCGCGGTGTCGATGTGGCGGTAGCCAAGCTCGAGTGCGTCGAGCACCCCGTGATAAGCCTCCTCGCCGACGAGCTTGTACGTTCCAAAGCCGAATTGGGGAATGGTATGTCCGGAAATCAAGGGCAAATGCTTAATGCTGGGGCTCATGATGAATACTCCACAAATCTTTATGATCTTAAAGACATGATAGGTTCTTCGACCGTTGAAATTACTTTTCATTTCTTTACTAAATGCCGAAGAAACTTCTTAAACTGCGGGTTTGGCTGAGAAAATCAACGAAAAAGTGACTATGCTGTGCCGAGTAATTCTTTAATCGTGGAGGTGGCTGTGACTAAGAAACGCGCGGAGGGCGAAAGCAGAGCCCGTGCACTCACGCGCTCGCGCCTCGTTGACGCAGCAGTGGAAATTCTTGTTGAACGCGGTTTTGCGGGAACAAAAATTGATGAAGTTGTTGGTCGTGCGGGCTATACCCGCGGTGCATTCTATTCGAACTACTCGAATATGAATGAGCTCCTTGAAGACGCTTTCATCGCATATTCGACGCAACTTTTGACCGAGATGACGCAGGCTTTCGATTCAATCGAAGGCCCGCTGGACCTCGACAGCATCGTTGCGACGCTGGAAAGCCTGGCAACTCAGGGGCGCACCGCCTACATCCTCCTTATGGAATACCGTCTTTTCCAGATGCGTAACCCCGAGGCAAGCGGCATTCCGGGAAGCCAGCGCAACCAGCTGGCCGATTTTGTCACCGGCATGCTGGAGTCTGCCCTCGAGCGTATGGGGCGCAAGCCGCTTCTGCCGACGAACATCATGGGCGAGATCCTCTCGATCTTCTACCTCGAGGCTCTGGGGAGCGTCAATGACTCCGCAGAGGCGAACCAAATCCCGATCCGCAAGGTCGTCGACGTCATTGTCTTCGGTTTCTCGATCCCCAAGGATCAGGACCCGCAGACTGCTGCTTCCTTTGAGGGTGTCGATCGCGAACAATTCCGCGCCGAGGCCTTGGATCCCTCGCGCGAAGGGCTGATTCCTTTGGTGCGCGAGGCCATCGCAAGGAACTAGAAGAACGCGCTTTAAAGCGTTTTTCTCTAAACGAGTAGTTGGGGGTATGCGATCCGCATACCCCCAACAAGTATTTTGGGCGGCACCGCGAAGATGCCGCCCAAAATACTCGATCGCCCTTACTTCAAATCAGCGGGCCACCAGGACACCGCGGATACTCGGCAGGTCAGTGCCTTCGCAGGAAGATCAGCCTCTGCCTTGAATTGCTTCGATTCACCCGGATTGATTCCCTCAATCTTCGCTTGCGTTGTCGCAGTATCAGTGGTTCCTTCAAGCGATGAAGTGATCGTGAGGGTGAGGTTCGACTTCTTCATTGAGCTCGTTGCTTCCTTCGGGCCCTTGTACTTCTTGAGCTCGCCCGAAATCCTCACGTGGTTGCCGTCAGCTTCGCACTTGAGGCTGATGTCCTCCAAGGAGGCTTGTAGCTTGGAGTAATCCTGATTAATAGTGAATGCCTTGACCTTGTTGGGGCAGACTTGCTCTGCGTATTCGCCCTTCGGATCAACGGTCTTCAACTGTTTGAGCAGGTCTTGGATCTTGCCTGCATCACTGGCAGATGCGGGGGGTGACCGAATCACACCACGGCTGAACTCGAGCCGTGGCTGCTTTCTGTTGCGTTTCAGTGAGTTGTTGCTCAATCGAGGCTGACTGCGACTGAAGATCACTGGTCTCTGAACTCAGGGAGCTGACCTTCTGGTAAGCGAGCAGGGCTTGAACCAGTGTGACAATTGCCCAGATCAAGCTGATAGCGCACAGCGCGGCGGTAATTCGCACAACACGCTTCGGCATCTTCGAAGAGCGGGTCTTCGTCTCCTGTGGCTTCTCGGATTGAGTGGATTCACCTGTTGCCTGGGGATTCATGCTGCTCACTTGCCCGACCCTTCCAGCTGTTTGTTCAATGCGTCAAGCTTCTTTTGCTGTTCCGCGACACTTTGACGCAGTGGCTGAATTTGAGCGTCAAGGATGGAGGCGCGATCTTGATTGTGCTGTGCAGAATTCATGAGTGCAAAGCCGGAAACAGTAAAAGCGACCGTCAAAAGCACATACATGACGGTGAGGAACTTTTGCTTACCCGTCCATGCGGAGGGTTTCTTCGGCTTTGCGGGCTTTGCTGGGCGTGCAGGCGCCATGGGGGCCGCGGGTGCGCCGGGGAAGCTAGATGTGCTGCTTGATCCGTACGCAGGCTGCGGCGCCGAGGCGTAGGAAGGCCGCGTTGGCGCCGCTGAGTAGCCCGCTTGAGGTGCGCCAGGAACGCTCGCCTGGGGTGCGCCAGTGTAACGAGGCTGGGGCTGCGCGGAAGGCATGTGGGTAGCTGGCGCGGATGCGGGGCGAGCCTGAGCGAAAGGCGCTTGGGCCGGCGCGGTTGCGGGGCGAGCCTGCGCGAAAGGTGCCTGGGGCTGGGCCAGGGGTGCCTGAGGCTGTGCGAGAGGTGCTTGGGCCGGCGCGGAAGAAGGACGCGTCTGCGCAAACGGTGCCTGAGGCTGAGCGCTTGAAGCCTGAGCAGATGGGTACTGCGCCTGTGCAGAGCCACTTGCTGAAGCTGAAGGGTTTGCAGGCACAGCGCTGTAGGCAGATGACGAGGTCGTCACTCTACCGGCAGGGGTCGTGCCGCTTGTGGCACCGTTTGCTGCCTGTGTATAGCTGGTCCACTGCGATCCGTCCCACCATCTCAGCTGGGAGGAGTTCGAGGGATCGCGGTACCAACCCGGCTGCGGATTTGTCATGGCGGGATCCTTCCTATACGTCGCCCTTTATTGAACGGTAACATGCTGTGCGAATACTGTGAGCATTCTGGACGCAAGAGTGTCTTACTCGCCACTGTATCCACTCTTATCTCGCAATATTCTGGGTTTCCTCTCCACTGGAAGCTACCCTTAGTCCTTATGGCCCAATTCCTCGCACAGAACCATCTTCTGACTCTTTCCTTGTCGTTGGACTCGGTGCTATTTTAGGGGCGATTCGCGTCGGCCCCTTCCGTTTTGGGGCGGCCGGAGCTCTCTTCGTCGGCCTCCTGGTCTCTGCATATAGTCCCGAAGCGGGGCATGGGACTGCAATTATTCAACAAATCGGATTGGCCTTCTTCGTCTACACCGTCGGTATTGCCGCAGGATCGACATTCTTTGCCGATCTGCGTCGCCAGAGTTCTCTCTTGGGCTCTGCGACCATTATCTGCATCCTTGGAGCCATCATTGCCTGGGCGGGTGGTCATTTCCTAGGACTGGGCAAGGGCCTCGTCACCGGGTTGTATACCGGTGCGCTAACCGCAGCCCCTGCACTCGACGCGGCCACGCGCGTCAGTGGAAGCCCGGATGCTGCAGTGGGCTACGCCTTCGGGTACCCCATTGGCGTGATTGTCGGCATCGTCGTCGTCACGATGACAGTGACGCGCAAGTGGATTGGCGAAAAAGACACCCCCTCACTCGCGGGCGCGGGATTAGACGCGGTAACCGTTCGCGTCGAAAGGGCTGTGGCAACTCGCAAGATCCCCGCCTGGCGAGAAGGGCGCGTCCGCATGTCCTACCTGCAGCGTGAGGGACGTACGCGAGTCTTAATTCCCGGTGAAGAACTGCGCAAGGGAGACCTAGTTGTTCTGGTCGGCGGCTCTTCGGCAATTGCAGAAGTTGTCGAGCAACTTGGTGTCCAGACCGAGGCGCACCTGGCTGATGATCGCTCGGACGTGGCCTTCGAACGCATCGTTGTTTCCAGCCCAGATGTTGCCGGTCGATCAATTGCGGAACTCAATATGGCGACCCGCTTCGGTGCGGCTATTACGCGAGTTCGACGCGGCGATCTGGACCTGCTCGCCAGCGATGACCTCAAACTCAACCTTGGCGATCATGCGGCAGTCGTTGTCCCTCAAGAAGAACTCGACAATGTCCAGAGTTTCCTCGGCGACTCTGAGCGTCGCGTGAGCGAAGTCGATGGAATGGCTTTCGGAATCGGCATGGTTCTGGGAATGGCGCTCGGGGCAATTCCCTTCCCCATGTTTGGTGGAGCGACCTTCCAGTTGGGCTCAGCTGCTGGCCCGCTCATCGTCGGTATGCTCCTTGGTGCGCTTCGTCGTACGGGTCCGCTGGTATGGACCCTGCCGGCCTCGGCGAACATCACGATCCGTTCCATTGGCCTCATGCTCTTCTTGGCGGCCCTGGGTCTCAATGCTGGTCCCCGCTTTCGTTGAGCTATTGGCCAGCCCCCAAGGGTGGAAGGCCGCTCTCCTTGCGTTGATCATCGTTGCGGCCTGTTGCGTCGCACAGGCTATTGCGGGCCGATTCCTTGGCTTGTCTGCGCCTCGTAGTGCGGGTGCTGTCGCTGGGTTCTTGGGACAGCCGGCCGTTTTGCAGGCTGCGGATGCGCGCGTGGCCGATGAGCGAATCGAGGCCGCCTACGCAACGATGTTTGCTTTCGCCATCATCGTCAGATCTTCTTGATCCCGTTTATTTGGACACTGTGAGTAGGAGGATCAGTGGCTACACCGGATTTTATTCTTGAACTGCGCAAGCATGTGGGGAATTCTCCGCTTTGGCTTTCGGGATGCACTGCGGTCGTTCTTCGAGGCCGCGATGGCCTTCGTGTCGATTGGAATGCTCCCATCGACCCCGCTTCCGTCGAGATCTTGGTCGTCCAACGCGCGGATAATCATCAGTGGACCCCGGTGACCGGGATTATCGATCCGGGCGAGGAACCTGCTCGGGCGGCGCTTCGTGAGGTTCTCGAAGAGACGGCCTGCAAGGCGCGTGCACAGCGTCTGATCAGCGTCGAAGTCGTAGGCCCCGTGATCTATGAGAATGGGGATCAAACGACCTATCTTGACCTAGCATTCGCATGTGAGTGGGAGGGCGGAGACCCCTTCCCGGCCGATGGCGAAAATACTCAGGCCGCCTTTGTTCGTGGCGATGAACTTCCGCCGATGAATGATCGCTTCAGGCGCACGATTGCGCGCGCACTGAGCGGCGAGCTCGCTGCTTCGTTTAACTAAGACATGAAAAGGTGGTGCCCGGGTGAGAATTCACCCGGGCACCACGGCATGTCAATCAATCAGGCGCCAAGCCAGTAGGCAGCCAACACCTTACGAAGATCAAGAAGATCTTGGACATGGCTCATCTCGCGAGCCGAGTGCATGGAGAGCAATCCAACACCCACATCAACGGTCTCGATACCCAGACGCGTTGCGGTGATTGGGCCAATCGTTGTTCCGCAGGGTGAGGCGTTATTTGACACGAAGTCCTGTGAAGAGGCTCCTGCACGTTTGCATGCACGCTTCCACAGGGCGATACCCACACCGTTTGTTGCGTAACGCTGCTTAGCGTTGATCTTGAGGACCGGGCCGCGGCCCATGACCGGGTGATGCGAAGGGTCGTGGACCTCCGGGTAATTCGGGTGCACCGAGTGCGCCGCGTCCGCGCTCACACACGTAGACGAAGCAATCATGCGTGCATAGCCGTCTTCATCACGCCCGAGCGCCCAAGCAGTGCGACGCAAAACGTCTTCGAGGATCGGGCCGGCCGCGCCTGTGCGCGATTCGGAACCAACTTCTTCATGGTCGAAACACGACAAGACAATAATGTCTCCGCCTTCAGGAATGCCCATTCCTGCGATGTTTTCCAGTGCCGCCAGTGCTGGGTGGACCGAAGAGAGATTGTCCTGGCGTCCAGCGGCAACAAATTGTGCCTCCGAGCCAAAGGTCGCGGGGCCCTGTGAGGGAGTACAGATCAGATCGAAAGAAACGACCTCGTTTGCGTTTTCCAGACCAGCAGCGCGGGCGATGGTGTCCATCAGCGAGGCATCTGGGGTGTCGACCGTCCACACGGGGTGCAGATGCTTCTGGGGGTCGAGGTGCAAAGAGTCGTTGACGCCTCGGTTGAGGTGGATTGCCAGCTGCGGAATACGTGCCAGCGGCGCAGTGCGGACCAGGATTTCTTCTCCCGAGGCCATGATCAGTCGACCCGCAACGCACAGTTCGCGATCGAGCCAGGAATTCATGATCATTCCGCCGTAGACCTCGACCTCGATCTGTCCCCAGCCATCGCTTGTTGTGGTCTGGGGTGAGGGCTTAAGCGTGAAAGCGGGGGAGTCTGTGTGTGCGCCGACAATTCGGAAACCGCTTGAGTCGGTGACGTTTTGGGGAACCATCCATGCCATGACGGCTCCGCCGCGAACCATGACATGCCCGCCGGGGCTTGCGTCCCAGGGTTCTGTTTCGCTTTGGCGGGTGAAGCCTGCGTCTTCGAGGCGCTGAGCGACGAGGGAAGCCGCGTGATAGGGCGTGGGGGAATCAGCTAGAAAATGGAGATAATCGAGAGTATTAGAGTCGAGTTCTGGATTTTTAGACTCAAGTCGTGGTGTCATACCTGCATTTTACGCTGCACATTTTATTCAGGAGTGGGTGGACATATGTGCAGCGGTACTTTTTCGCTCACATGTATTGAGCCGCGCTTTGTTTCAGTAAATGCGGGATGACACTAAAACAACTTTGTTCAAGTATTTAGATGCAATTGTTGTCAGATCATATTAGTTCGTAATAATTCGATGAAAATCCGTCCGGTTTATTTGCGCATTTGCGCAGGTCAGGGGCTAGTGTTATTCCTCTGAGACTGATAAATTAAAAGGGTGATTACTCAAAGCAATGAGACTCTCCTCGATGAGAGCGAAGCTGAGCTTTGGCACGCGTGGAGTTCTGTTACGCGTGCTGTTCAGAGCGACTTGGGTTCCGAAATTAGCAAGAGCGCTCCTTTGGCTTTAATCGAGTTTGAAATGCTCGATGAGCTTGCTAATGGAGAACAACCTATGCGTTCTGGAGAGCTTGGGGCTCTTGTCTCGTTAACGCGCTCTGGAACCAGCCGCGCGATCTCCCGTCTTGTCGCTAAGGGCTTCATCAGTAAAGAAGGATCGTCAACGGATCGACGCTCCGTTCTTGTGTGCCTCACCCCCGAGGGGCGCAAGGCCTACGAGGCCGCTAATAGTGTCTTCGCAAACGCAGTCCGCAGCGGGCTTCTCAGTGCGGTAGACGGCAATGACCGCGACACCTTGCTGAGAATCCTGAACGTCATCTCCGACACGATTCTCTAAAAGAAAAGTGGGGCAGCGTAAGCTGCCCCACCCCACATTCTGGGTCTACACGGTTAGAACGACTTCCTGTAGACGTTGGTTTCGCGCTGAAGGAAACCAACCCGACGGTAGAGGCGGTTCGCCGCCTCTCGCGTCGGCCGGGATGTCAGATCGACTGTCCGAGCCCCCAACGCCTTGGCGTGGTTCACTGCGGCTTCCACAAGACTTTGGCCAACGCCCTGTCCGCGCGCGGCCTGATCTGTCACAACATCTTCAATCCACGCGCGCCTTCCCGTCGGAATGTCAAAGACGACCAGGGACAGCATGCCCATGATCTTCTCCTCATCATCAACGGCGCACACCAGGTGCAGGCACTCTTGGTTAAAAAGCTCCTCAATCTGCTCCACGGACAAGGGTTGCGCGGAGGAGGACAGCTGCGGAAGCAAACGGTCGAAAGCCTCGTGAACCTGATCGTGAGAAGAATCGGGAAGCGTATTCAGGATCTCGATACGCATGGGTGCTCCTTATTTGGTGCGTGAACAATGGCCAAAGTTATGCCATTGAGGATAGCGCGAGCGCTCCTTTAGGAGGCGCGGCTCAAGCGAAATGTATCGTTATGTGAACCCACTGCAGCATGTGCGCGCAATGAGTGCACAGCTGCCGGGGTGGGCGTGGCTGGGGTCGGAAGCGAGGCCTCGGGCTTGGAATCCTGCAGATCCGCAGCCGTCGCTTGGACAGAAACGGAGTGATCAAGAGTGTTCTCTTGCCTGCCGGATGCCTCCTTCTCCGGAGCGAAGACATAGCGGCTCTGCGCGGAGTAGGAGACCAGGTACATCGTCGTGTCAGCGATAATCTTTGCCAGCCATAGCGGCATTCCCAGGCTCGTCATCACGGAAAGCATGATGTAGGAGCCAGCGACGACCGCAAGTGCCAGGGACGCATAGCGCATCGCACTGCGGCGCAGGGAAGTACCCTTGGCCTCGAAAACATGACGATTCATTGTGAAGTTCACCGAAGCGCTGACCAAACGAGCAGCAACAACGGGGAAAAGCAAAGTACCCGTCACCGCGTTCAAGAGAAGAACCAAGACATAGTCAATAACGGTCGCAATTCCTGAAGAGGCGGCGAACTTCAAGAGCGGCGCCCAAATTCGCGCGGAATCTTGCAGCGGACGGAAGTGAGAGGTCGGGTTTCCGGCCTCGTAAATCGTCTCAATCGGGATTTGTGTCACCGGATGACGGTACTTCGCAAGCTGCAAAAGGACGCGGAGCTCGTACTCATAACGATCGCCCTCGATACCGATTAACGTCGGCAAAAGGTCAATCGGGAAGGCGCGCAGCCCAGTCTGGGTGTCCTTGAGCTTCCAGCCGGTTGCAAGCCAGAAGAGCCCAGAAGTCGCGCTATTACCAATCCTCGAACGTGCCGGAACATGACCGACGAACTCGCGGACGCCCAAAACACTTTGGTTGGATATCGCGCAGGCCTGGCCCACGCGGAAGATATCGACAAGCGTGTGTTGGCCATCGGCGTCTGCAGTCACAACGCAATCATCGATTCCAAGGCTTTGGGCGCGGTCATAAATGTAGGTGAAACCAGCCCGAAGCGCGTACCCCTTACCGCGGTTGCGTTCGTAGGAGATGACGTGTGCGCCCGCGGTGCGCGAGGCATCGAAGATATTCCGGTATTCTTCGCCGGAACCGTCATCGACCACGACAATGCGCATTGCTGAATCAGCTCGGTGCAGCTCAAGGATGAGACGCGGCAATCGTGCATCCGGTTGGTAAGCAGGAATTAACACGTACATGGCTCAAGCTCCCTTCGTGATGTAGATGATGTCGGAGGTAGCGCGTTCGCCACCGTTAGAGGGGTTATTGACGACTTGGCCGTTGAACCACATTTCAGAGGAGCCGCCGCCGTCGAGGTTGTAGGCGGTCTTTGCGCCCAGGCTCTGCATGATTTCGGCCAGGCCGCTCATCGTTACGCCGCTTGAAGTTCGCGAGCGACCATCCACAACGACGAAGACAAAGTGGTTGTCGTCGATGATGCCGATCGCGGTTCGCGGCTGCTTGCCCTGGATGGAGTGGTTACCGAAGTTGGTATCGATCTCCAGGTTGTCGATTCCGCTGATCACCTGGCCGTCCTGCAAAGCGCTGGGCCGAAGGAGAGGCTCTGCCACACGCCCTCGTTGACCAGGGTTTGAGCGTTGGTCTGAGTTTCGTCGTAGACCTTCATCGTGCCGTCCTTGTAGATGGCCAGGCCTTGACGAGCGCCACTGTCGCGGTAGATTGTGCCGTTTCGGATCACGATGCCCGTCGAGCGGAAACCGTAGTAGTCGCCGTTAATAGCGAAGACGGCGTTGTTATCCGTTGCGATCGAGGACACCAGGTCCGTGATGTTTGCACCGAACTGATCGTTTGCGAAAGCGGAACGCAGAGCAGTCGCGTCGGAGAGCTGAACATCCGCGACGTAGTAGGTGACGCCGTTGTTTTGGACCTGCTTGACGGAGATCTTGGTGTTTCCGTTTGTGTAGGTATCCGAGGTGATCGTTGCGCTATCCGTATTCAGAGAAGTTGTCTGCGCGTTGCCCTGGGCGGCCTCGTACGAAGAAGCGCTGGTGACTTCAACGTGGTCGATCACGTAGCGGTTGAGGGCCCACGCGGTGGTGCCCCCCAGGGCCAGCGTGATCGCGGTTGCACCCGCAATGATTCCGTTGCGCAGTCCCTTGCGGCGACGCTTCGTGGGGCGGGTACGAGTCGGCTTAGTGCGGTGCGCCGAGGCCGAGGAACCTTCCGTGCGGGAGGCCTGAGTCTGGGCGGTGGCTGCCTGCTGGCGGGCAGCGAAGGAGCGGGCAAGGTCATCGGCCGAAGGAGTAGCCGGAGTGGGGAAGTCATTCTTGTTCATGCCCCTAGAATTCACGGCCGGTTTCTGTAGGGATTATGGACAAGCTGTGCGTGACCTGTGGAAGAAAAGAACTCAAAAACTCCTTGCATTTGATGAATGTTCGCTGGAAGATAGATGAGTCACGTCTAGGCAAAGGAGCCCGACACGATGATAGACAAACGCGTCTTTTGGCGACCCCTGGCCATCCTTGGGGCACTCGCCTTGTCCCTTCCGGGATCAGCAGTTGCACATGCTACTGAAGGTGCAACAGATACCCCTGTTATTCTCAACGCGCCCACGACCATTAGTGCGGGACAACTTCGTGCAACGGTCTCGCACGAATTCCCACAGGTCACCGGATATACCTTCGCGGGAAACCCCGTTGGCGGCCGCGCGGAAACGCTTCACCAGGTCACGATCGACGGAAACCAATACACCGTCGACACTGTTGAAGCTCAGCGCGTTTCCGACCAGAAAGTTGCCTACACGGTAACTTTCGTCGGCAGCGAGATCACGATGAAAGCCGAGATCGAGGTACAGGAAATTACCTCGCACGCCCAAGGAACAGAGGGGGCAAAACGACCGACTCTGACTTTCCGCATCACTGAGATGAACGGCGCGCACACGGTGGAAATTCCCGGCCACGGCCTCGTCTCAGTCAATGCAGATCAAGGCGGAGCATACGCATGCGGCATCACGGGAGTATCCCGAGGCGCGGCCAATGGCGACTCCTATGCGGGTGTTGACGATACTTTTGCCAGCATCACCGCCTCGACGCCCATTGATTACTACGAACAACCCAGCGCCTACCTCATGGTCAACACCAATAAGGTCGCCGTCGGGATGGAGACCAACGCGACCTACGATGAGCCCCACGGCTATGAAACCAACTGGAATTCCAGGTGGAAGCGCCAAGTCATTGAACAAAACGGCATCAAGACTCTGATCGCGCAAAACGGTCAGTGGACCTACCGTTCCGAGGCCGCGACGAATGCGATTGGGGACGAAGAACGCCCCTACACGACACTTGTCTTCACAGGAGACGCGAATTCATCGGGCAGTGTTGATTGGCAAGATGCCGCAGTTGCCTATGCGGATATCACTCCTGAGATCACTGGCGCAGCCGACAATCATAAGTGGGTTGTCACCCACATTCCCTTCGATTCGGTTCGGCCGCAACGCATCCCTTCCTCCAGATCGCCGATGATGTCAAGCGCGTGAGCCTTGCAACTGACGGCTTGGGGCAGCGCGTCATGGTCAAGGGCTATGCCTCTGAAGGGCACGACTCGGGCCACATGGACTACGGCGGTAACATCAACACTCGCGCCGGTGGCGAGGCTGACTTCGGTACTCTCTTCACCAGCACGAAGGACGTCAACGCGATCTACGGCGTTCACGTCAATACAACCGAGGCCTACCCGGAAGCAAACTCCTTCAGCTCTCTTCCCTTCACCGGTGGCCGCGGATGGAACTGGCTCAACCAGTCCTACTACGTCAATCAGCGTGATGATTTGGGCAACGGCGGCGCTGTTAATCGATTCCAGGAACTGCGCAATCAATTCCCCTTAAGCAAGTACCCCAATTTCCGCTGGATCTACATCGATGTCTACTACGGTTCGGGCTGGCAAGCCGACCGCTTGGGCAACGAACTCAACAAGATGGGATGGGAAGTCGGATCCGAATGGGCAGACCGCTTCGAGAGGCACTCCCTGTGGTCGCACTGGTCGAATGACGAGCACTACGGTGGCGCAACCAACAAGGGATTGAACTCCCAGGTCATCCGTTTCATCGACAACGCGAATAAGGACAATTGGAACCCGAATGTTGTCTTGGGCTACCCCCAGATCGTTGAGTTCGAAGGCTGGACTGGCCACCAAGACCAAGACGCGTTCTACCGCAATATCTGGTCAAACAACCTGCCCAGCAAGTTCCTCCAGAACTCGCGCATCATGCGCTACGACACCGCGGATGCAGGGGACGGAAAGACGAAGCACACCTACACATTCGCTAACGGAACGGTAGCTTCGGGTTCGACGGCTGTCACCGCTCAGACAGAGGCAAGTTACGTTGTCGGAACGATCCAGGCAGACATGTCTTCCTCGCGTGAATTTGTCTACGACGGGGCAACAGTCCTTCGAGGCGATAGCTACCTCTTGCCGTGGAAGGACAACGGAACTTCTGCCGGAGCAGATCGCCTGTACTACTACAACCCCGCTGGAACTGCGACGGAGTGGACTCTCACCAAGTCCTACCAAGGCGTTGGTTCTCTAGCCGTCTACCGACTCACCGATCAAGGCCGCGTGAAGGTTTCTGATCTGGCTGTCTCTGGCGGAAAGATCACCATCCCGGCCTCGGTCTATGACGGAGTGGCTGACGGGCGATCGCGACCACACGGCCTTCGTGCTGGTTCCAGAAAACGCCCCCGCAGCCGTCTCGACCCCCGCATGGGGCGCAGGAACCGTCTTCGCTGATCCCGGATTCAACTCGGGAAGTCTGAGCGGCTACACAACGACTGGTTCAGTCAGCGTCGTGAAGGATCCCCACGGTGATCCTGTCGCACAACTGGGTGCAGGCAAGGCCTCGCTGTCCCAAGAGATGACCCTCAACGCAGGAACCTACCAGGGCAGCGCGTGGCTCCAAATCAACAATGGAAAGACCCGCAAGGTCACTATTTCCGCCTCGGGAGATGGCGTGACAAGCGCCGGATCGCAGCAGCGAAATGGGGACTTGGGGGCAACTCGAGACAAGCCTGTGACGACAGTCTTTGAGGACTTCGAGAATATTGCGGAAGGCTGGGGCCCTTCGTCAAGGGCGATGCCGGCAATATCACGGACCCGCGCACGGTTCTTGCCTCGCTGAACGCTCCATACACTCAACGAGGCGGAGTCCTTCCCGACCGTTCGCGTAAGGCGACGGATGACGCGATTGCGGGACACTGGTCGCTGAAGAGCCACGAAGAAAACGGCGGTCTTGTCTACCGGACGGTTCCACAGACCGTGAATCTGCAGGCGGGACACCGCTACCGCATTTCCTACGACTACGACAACGCCGTGAGCGGCTCATACTACTGGGTCACTGCATACGATTCTGCGGGAGCTGACGGAGTCAGTGCGAACTATCTCGATTCGACGCTGCTTCCCCAAACGGAGAGGCCCTCGCACTTCGTTGAAGAACTCAATGTTGGTGCTTGCGGCTCCTACTGGGTTGGCCTCTACAACGTCCAGGGAGGAAAGTCAGGAAACGATTTCTCAATCGATAACTTCCGAGTTGAAGATCTTGGAACAACCGCCGACGTCCCTGCCTGCGCTGCTGCGAGCATCGCAACCCAAGGAAGCGCGATAGAAGGCAAGACCGTCCAGGTGACAACGACCTTGGTGAATAATGAGTCTGCGGATGTCACCAATGTCCGCAGCGAATTGAGCCTTCCGGCGGGGTGGAGTGCACAGGCGACTTCGCCCACGACTGCCGAGACTCTTGCCAAGGGAGAAACCTTCACCACCACGTGGACGGTGAGCATTCCCGAAGGGGCCGGTGGCAATGCCGTCACCTTGACACACCAGGCGCACTACCGGATCGGCGATGAGGACCGTACCGCTGTGGGCACAACGAGCGTGACAGCTCTGGGATCCATCAGGTCCAATGCCGTCAACTACCTCTCTGACATCCCCTTCTCATCGACGTGGAACTCCAACGGCTGGGGACCTGTCGAGCGTGATAGCGAGGTCGGTGAAGATCAGGCAGGAGACGGTGATCCGATCTCGATGAACGACCAGCCCTATGCCAAGGGCCTGGGCGCACACGCTCCCAGTGACCTCGGTTTTGAACTGGACGGAAAGTGCACAACCTTCAAGGCAACTGTTGGCGTGCAGGATGGACAGTGGAGTGGCTCAGTGACCTTCCACGTCATCGGTAGCACTGACGGTTCCAACTGGTCCGATGTCGTTCCAGAAACTTCGGTTATCAGGGGAGGAAGCGAACCGAGGGATATCTCGGGCAATGTTCGAGGGATGAAGTACATCCGCTTGATCGTTGGAGACGGCGGCAATGGCAACGGTAACGACCACGCGAACTGGGGTAATGCCCGCGTGCTGTGTGGAAACGCTACCGAGGGTGGCGACACTCCCGCCCCTGAGCCCACTCCGACTCTGACGCTCAAGGACTACACGGGAGCCCTCCAGTTGGTTAGCGCACCGGCTGCCTACGAAGAGAATCCGGCCTCGAACATGTTCGACAAAGACCTGACGACCTTCTACGACAAGGATTGGGTCAACCTCACCGATCACCCCAGCACGATTGATCTCGCCCTCTTCGAAGGAAGCGATCCCACTGGTGCGCAGCCGGTGAGCATCGGCGGTCTGTCGATCGCAGGACGCGCGGGGCAAGCGAATGGCCGGCCCAAGGCCTACGAGGTCTATGTTGGCCAAGACGCAGCGAACATCAATCAGAAGGTCGCCGAAGGCACTTTGAGGAACACTGCTCTTTCTCAGCGTATTACCTTCGACGAGGCGGTGAACGCGAAGTATGTGCGCATCCGAGTCCTGAGCAATTACAAGACCAAGGCCGATCAACCCGATGGCCTGCTTGCAATCGCCGAGCTGGGCGTTCTTGTTCCCGACGGAACGACGCGCGCAGCTGTTTCAGGAAGTGACCGCAGCGCTGGTACGCGAAGCGCACGCCGTGCTCGCTCCTTGGATGATGAACAAGCGCTGACGGTGAATACAAATGCTGAAGGACTGGTCGGACAGAACTATCTGGATGTCCAGACGGTGAACGATACCGATCCTGCTGCAAACCCAGAGACCGTCATTGACCGGACCTGGGCCGAAAACTGGATGGCTGCGGATCAGAAGCACCGGACCAATAGTGATCCCAGTTCCTTCCAACGCGTTCCTGTGACTTTCACGGTCGCGAAGGATGGAACGAAGGTGCGCTTCACCATCTCCGCTGATGAGGGCGATGCGCCGGTCTTGTTCGACAATCTCCGCATGGTGAAGATCGAGCGTCCTGCGACCAACGATCTTCTTGGCGTGGATTGCATGGCTGATCCGACTCCGGAGGCGTGCACAACGATGCGGGCGAACGCACGTATTGGCCTGAGCACTGCCCTCAGCGTCTCACTGCCGGCGCCGACTCCGGACCCAAGCGCTCAGCCGACGGCGGACCCCACCACTCAGCCAAGTGGAGATCCAAGTCCCCAGCCCAGCGCCGATCCTTCTCAAAGCGGCGCGCAGCAGGCAAGCCCCGCTGCTCAAGAGCAAGCGGGCGCGGCCTCGGCAAAGGATGGAAAGAAGAAGAGCACCCGCAAGGGCAAGAAGTCATCTCTTGCTCGCACGGGTGGAGAGACAAGCACGATCTTGATCAGTGCCGCTCTTCTGACAGCCGCGGGCTATGCGTTGCGCAGGCGGCGCATGAATTGAGGTGAATATCCCGGTGGGGAGCTGAGCTGAGGGGCAGCTCCCCACCACACATAAGGCGGGGGTGCCGGTAAATCGCCGGCACCCCCGCCTATAGCTATGAGACGCGAATTACGAGCGCTTCTTCCGCATTGTCGCGGCGCCAATAGCGCTTGTTCCGGCAGCGAGCAGCAGCACTCCGCCGGTGAGAGCGCCGGTCTTGGCGAGCTGCGTTGCAGGCGTGGGAGGAACCGAGGGCGTGACCGTCGTCGGTGTTGGCGTCGGACCAGGCTTAAAGGACAGGCGCGTCACGTAGGGATGCGACTCGCTGGTCGTGTACTTCAAGGGGTGCTCCATGAGCGGAGCTTCGTCCCATCCGGCAGAAGGGCCGGTCATGGGATGCCTCCATCCGGCGCTCAAAAGGGATGTCCGAAGGAGGACAAGCAGGCGACGGGGGATCGAATACCGTTCCGAGAACAGAGCGAGGCTCGGCCGGTTCGACAGTGTCGTAGTCGCCCATAGTCGGAGGGCATGCGGGTGAAGGCTGTCCGGGTATGACAATGACACCGAGTTGTTTCTCGACATCAACCGAGATAACGCCCTGCGTGAGGTGATCGATCGTGTAATCCGCATCGGCAGTTGCGGAATCAGCGAAGGCAATCTTCTTAATAGTGATCACCGCTTCACCCTGAAGCCCAGCCATCGCATCCTTGAGGGACTCGATGGTGGTGATCTGATCGGGGTTATCGAAGTCAACGGTGACCGTTGCGGTCTGTCCGTTAATTGCCACAGTCTTTGCTGAGAAGCCCTGGGGAAGCCCGGTCACCGAGATGGCCGAGGGATCAGAAAACTTCAGCTGCGCAGGAAGAGTGATCTGGGTTGTGAAGCCCAAGTGAGCATTCTTCAGTGCAATGTCGTCGAAAGCGTTGGGCGTCTCGTCGTACTTCTGGAGGAGATCCGCAATGCGTCCGCCGCGAAGGTCATTCAAGTGAACAACGTTCTCGATGGTCAGAAGCGAGTCCTTATTCTCGGCGTGGATCTCTTCCTTCTCAGCTGGGGGGTTCTCGTCGGTGCCGATCTTAAAATCGGTGTCGATTGCCGGGTCGTCACCGTTGACCGGAAGGGTGCCGAAAGCCTTCTTGTACTTGTAAATACCGGTCATGTGATCCGAAGAGAGCTCCCAGGTGGAGAATTCGTAGTCGGGAATTCCTGCGGCTTGGAAGAAGTTTGGCCCGGTCTTCGGGGGCTGCAAGTCGCGACCGTCTTCTTCATCAACCCAGCGCGTTGTCCTGGTCGGTGCGGACGCGAAGCAATCGGTAGGCGACTCCGCCAGCGCCAGGGTCTTCGTGTCGAAGTTAAAGACCTGAGCGGGGGTGGTCGATGAAGTGAAGAAGTTGAACTTACCTGTAACGGTAACCTGCTCGCTGGCCAGTCGAGTCGCTTCCGTGGGGTCTGTTGTGCCAACGGCATAGGGGACCTGGACCTTGATTGTGTGCTGGCCGGGGTTGGCCTTTTCTGCATCGTAGATATCGAGCAGCTGCTGCCAGCTTAGATCCTTGAACTGAATGTTCGCAGTGACCTGTGTGCGCTCAGAGTTGGGGGAGAACCAGGTGTAGGCGAGCATTGACGAGGTAGATTTCGCGCGAGACGTCCCCAAATTGGCTTCCTCAGGGACACTCACGGTCAGTGTGATGTCGGAGTTGTAGGAGCTACCGGAATCGTGGGGGGAGAGCCCCTGCGCAGCTGCAGCGCGGATTTCGGCCTCGTGGCCTGCAAGAAGCGTGGTGATCGGGATCTCTACTACGACGGTACCGTGATAGGTCGTGATCACAGGGTTGGTATTACACACAGTCGTCGTTGTAGAAGAGGCGTACTGCGACAGAGGGAAGGCCTGGCCATCGGCTTGAGCGCCGCGAGGCGCAAACATTGTTACCGTACCTGCGGCGAAAAGGGCCAGCCCAGCGCCTGTAGCCAGAACTCTCCGGCTTTTTCTCATTATGTCCCCCAGTTTTTGATGCGTGTTTAAAACGTCGTGATTCAGGATTTTTTCAGTGTACTCATTGTTGATACAAAAGCACATCGTCTATTGACGAGCTTAGCTTTGGATTGAATGTTCTACAAGGCGCGGTCACATCGCGCACACCTGATCCGCATCTGCACCATCGCACACTCGACGTCCCCGCCACACTAGGGCAATTTTTCCAGCAACAGCGCGCACTCCATGTGTTCGGTGTGGGGGAACATATCGAAGAGTCGCGCCTGTAGCGGGGCATAATTTGGCATTCGTTTTAAGTCGCTCGCAAGCGACTTGGGGTTGCACGAGGAATAGATCACGTAGCTCGCGCGCGAATCATTAATCCACTCTGCGAAAGCCCCACCAATGCCTCGCCGTGGGGGATTGACGACGATAGCCTGGGGACAGGCGTCAAGGCCCTGCTCGAAAGCCCACTGTGCGGCGTCTGCGGCCATGAACGTTACACGATCGCTCACCTCAGCATCGGCGGCGGTGCGCTGGGCCGAGGCGATGGCCTCGGGAGAAATCTCAACGCCGCTTACGCGCTTAACCCCGCCAAGCGCCGCATGCAGGGCAAAACCGCCCACTCCGCAGTACAGATCCCACAGCGAGGTGACGCCACTGTCGCGCGCCCACTGCGCGACTTGGCGATACAGTGCCGAGGCCACGCCCGTGTTGGTTTGCGAAAAAGACCTCGGCCCCAGGTGCAGTTCGACATCGCCGACGAGCATCGGAAGGGTCGTTTGCTCGGTGATGACGATTTCTTCATCGCCCTCAACAAGGGCCGCGTGAATGGGAAGAATGTTGACCGTGACGACCTGGAGCGCGGGGATGAGGGATTGCAGAAGAGGCAATCGTGAACGCAGTTTCGCCAGTTCACGCTTCGAGCGCATGACGAAGCGGATCATCAAAGCTTCATCGGAGCCCTGAGTCACAAGAATCTGTTTGAGTTCGCCGCTGCGTTTCGCGATGTCATAGGGCTCAATGCCGGTGCTCCTGATGAAGTCCTTGAGAGGCTCAATGCATCGAGCGATGGTGTCGGTGTGAGCGAGGCAGTGAGGAAGATCGACGCCGGCGTACGTGGGCGCTGGGCCGGTGATGCCCAGAGTCGGATGCTTGGCTGTGCCGCCGATCGCGAACTTTGCCTTGGTTCGATAGTGAGAAGGTGACGAGGCCGCGGGAAGGAGCCACTGCATGGTGGATGCGTGTGGAATATCAGCAAGAATCTTTTCAACTGCACTCTGGCGCTGTGCAAGCTGAAGATCGTAGGGAGCGGGCATTAACGGACACGAATGGCACTGTCCGCTTGTTAAATGTTCGCACTCCATCGCTTCATCTTGGCATCTTGATCCTTTCTTTGCCACAAACGAGGCCGAGTGGGCGTTGAGTGGTGTGGTGCCACTTGAGCGCATGCTGGGGGAGTAGGAAGGTCGGAAGCGCGTGGGCATTAAGATGCTTCCATGAGTGAAAAGCCAGGCGTGGGCGCAGTTGATGAGGCGCGCGAGGTTCCTCAGGGGGCTCTCGCGAGTGCTGAGACCATGCGTATTGACACCTGGCTGTGGGCAACCCGTCAAGTGAAGTCGCGTTCTCAGGCGACATCGGCTGCTCGCGCCGGACACGTCAAGCTCAACGGGGAATCGGTAAAAGCCGCGCAGAAAGTGCGGGTGGGCGACGAGGTTCGTCTGCGGGTGGATGGCTTTGACCGCGTCCTTATTGTTCGCAAGCTTCTTGTGAAGCGCCTGGGCTATCCCTTCGCGAAGCTGTGCTACGAGGATCTCAGTGAGCCGAGGCCTCGGCTGGGGGTCGCCTTCGCCCAGCGTGAACGCGGCAGTGGGCGCCCGACGAAGAAAGAGCGTCGCGATATGGAGAAGTTCCGCGGAATGAATCCCGACTTTTCCGCGGAGTTTCAATGGTAATTGGCGTTGCCGCCAATTAAAAGTAGGCAATTTTGGAAAACAGGGAATAAAATCCCTCGAAATAAGTTGAGTATGTCAGACTCAAGTTTTGATGTAGCGCTTGCGGGCGTGAGACTTGATCCCTAAACTTGAGTGCAACAGGCTCAAGGTGGTCTGGAGGTCGATATCCTCGGCCACCACAACAGAAGACGTACAAAGCGCGGTATCGCCTCGGCGACAATTTCCACCACGCTTTGATGAAAGGAAACTCATTATGGGACGCGCAGTAGGTATTGACCTCGGCACCACGAACTCCGCTATTGCAGTGCTCGAAGGCGGAGAACCCACAATCATTGCAAACGCAGAAGGCACACGTACGACCCCCTCGGTCGTTGCTTTCTCCAAGACCGGCGAGGTCCTGGTTGGCGAAATCGCCAAGCGTCAGGCGGTCACGAACGTTGATCGCACCATCTCTTCGGTCAAGCGCCACATGGGCACTGACTGGACCGTGACAATCGACGACAAGAAGTACACCGCTCAGGAAATCTCCGCACGAATCCTCTCCAAGCTCAAGAGGGACGCGGAAGAGTACCTCGGCGAGCCCGTCACCGACGCGGTCATCACCGTCCCCGCATACTTCAACGATGCGGAGCGTCAGGCAACCAAGGATGCCGGACAGATCGCAGGCCTGAACGTCCTGCGTATCATCAACGAGCCCACCGCAGCGGCACTGGCCTACGGCCTCGAAAAAGGGCAAGGAAGACGAACTCATCCTGGTCTTCGACCTCGGTGGCGGTACCTTCGACGTCTCCCTGCTGGAAATCGGCAAGGATGACGACGGCTTCTCCACCATTCAGGTCCGCGCAACCGCTGGCGATAACCGCCTCGGTGGCGATGACTGGGATCAGCGCATCGTTGACTGGCTGATCGAGCAGGTTAAGTCCAAGGACGGCGCAGATCTGTCCAAGGACCCGGTTGCTCTTCAGCGTCTGCGTGCAGCAGCTGAGCAGGCCAAGAAGGAACTGTCCAGCGCCATGAGCACGAACATCTCGCTGCAGTACCTCTCCGTGACTGCAGATGGCCCCGTTCACTTGGATGAGACCCTCACCCGCGCAAAGTTCGAAGAAATGACTGCGGATCTGCTCGCGCGCACCAAGACCCCCTTCGAGAAGGTCATCAAGGACGCCGGAATCTCCGTCAGCGAGATCGACCACGTCGTCCTGGTCGGTGGCTCCACTCGTATGCCCGCCGTTGCCGAACTGGTCAAGAAGCTCACCGGTGGCCGCGAGCCCAACAAGGGTGTGAACCCCGATGAGGTCGTCGCAGTTGGCGCAGCTCTGCAGGCCGGCGTCATCCAGGGTGACCGTAAGGACGTTCTGCTGATCGACGTGACTCCTCTGTCCCTGGGCATTGAGACCATGGGTGGCGTCATGGATAAGGTCATCGAGCGCAACACCGCAATCCCGACCAAGGCATCGCGCGTCTACTCGACCGCTGCCGACGGCCAAACCTCGGTTCTGGTCCAGGTCTTCCAGGGCGAGCGTCAGTTCACCGCTGACAACAAGTCGCTCGGTAACTTCGAGCTCTCCGGAATCGCTCCCGCACCGCGTGGCGTTCCTCAGATCGAAGTGACCTTCGACATCGACGCAAACGGTATTGTTCACGTCTCCGCGAAGGATCTTGGAACCGGCAAGGAAACCGCGGTGACCATCACCGGCGGTAGTGCCTTGAGCAAGGAAGAGATCGATCGCATGGTCAACGAGGCCGCTCAGCACGAAGAAGACGATAAGAAGCGCCGTGAGGAGCTTGAGATTCGTAACTCCGCAGAGCAGCTGGTCTACACCATCGAGAAGACCCTGAAGGAAGACGCCGACAAGGTCTCCGAAGCGACCCGCCAGGAAGTCCAGGGTGACCTTGACGCCGTGAAGGAAGCCCTCAAGGGCAGCGACATCGAGGCTGTCAAGAGCTCCGTTGAGAAGCTCAACCAGTCCGCGATGAAGATCGGCCAGGAGGTCTACCAGAACGCTCAGGCCGCTCAGGCCGCCGCTGAAGCAGGCGCTTCGCAGTCTTCCTCCTCTTCCTCCGATGACGACGTCATCGACGCCGAAGTTGTGGACGAGGACGACAAGTGAGCATCGAGCCCACGAAACGCTTCCGACGACGCCCAGGATCCGGTGGTCGGCTCTCAGCCGGCCACCCCGGGCGACGCCCAGCCCCACGCTCAGGAGGGCGCAGCTGCAGGTGCGGCCGCGGCCTCGGCAAAGCGCTCAGGGCGAGGAAACGGGCGAGGTCGACATGTCGGACTTCGAAGAGCAGCTCGAAGACAGTGAACTGTCCAAGGCTCTCGACCAAGTGGCGCAGGCGGAAGAAAAACTCGCCCGCGCCCACGCAGACCTGTACAACCTAAACCAGGAATATTCGAAACTTCGTTCGCCGCTCCAAGGAATCCGTCGCCGGCCACGTCCAGTCCGGACGCGACCAGGTGCTGGAAGCCATGATCGGTGTCTTGGACGATATCGAGGCCGCGCGCAAGCACGGGGATCTGAGTGACGGTCCCTTTGCCTCGATCGCGAACAAGCTGGAAGACACGCTTCGCACGCGCTTCGAGCTGGAACGTTTCGGAGACGAGGGGGACGATTTTGACCCCATGCTTCACGAAGCGCTCATGGCTCAGCCCAACGCTGACGTGGATCATCCGGTCTTGGGGACAGGTCTTGCAATCTGGATATCGTCGCGGAGACACCATTATCCGCGCGGCGAAAGTCCTGGTGTACAACCCTGAATAAGGAACATTCAACGAACTGCAGAGTCAAAAAAGGAGGTGACGCGCAGTGAGTGGAGAAGATTGGCTCCAAAAGGATTTCTACAAGGTTCTTGGCGTAAGCAAGGATGCTGATGAGGCCACAATCAAGAAGGCCTACCGCAAACTTGCGCGCACCTGGCACCCCGACCAGAACAAGGGGAACCCCGAAGCTGAAGAACGCTTCAAGGAGATTGGCGAGGCCTACACGGTCCTGTCCAACCCTGAGCAGCGCCAGCAATACGATGCGATTCGCGCAATGGGCGCCGGCGGTTTCCGCGGCGGTGCCGGTGGCTCCGGAGCATCCGGCGTGAACTTTGAAGATATCTTCGGAGCTTTCGGCGGTGGAAACGGCGGAAACGTTCGTTTTGCCACCAACGGCAGCGCAGGTATCAACCTGGACGACATCTTGGGTGCTTTCGGCGGTTTCGGTGGCGGCTCTTCGCGGGGATCTTCCCCCTTCGCTGGTGCTTCTCAATTCGGTGACTTCGGCGGCGCGCATGGAGCGTCCTACCAGCAAGCGCCTCAAAAGGGTGAAGACTTGCACGCCTCGACGCGCATCACGCTCAAGCAGAGCCTGAGCGGAGTCAACATCAAGTTGGCAGTCTCCGGTAAGCCCATGACCGTCAAGGTTCCCAAGGGAATCAAGGACGGCCAGAGCGTGCGTCTGCGCGGCAAGGGCAAGGCCTCGCTTAACGGCGGAGCCACTGGCGATCTGATCGTCACCATCCACGTCGAGGAGGATCCGGTCTACAGCCGCGAGGGTAACGACCTTCGTATGACCCTTCCCGTGACCTTTGCCGAGGCCACGCTGGGCGCCAAGGTTGAAGTTCCCTTGATCGACGGTTCGACTGTCACTGTCAAGGTGCCTGCTGGTTCTGATTCTGGTCGCACCCTGCGTCTGAAGGGACGCGGCGTGGCCACGAAGAAGGACACGGGTGATCTCTTGGCAACCATCAGTGTGGTGGTCCCCAAGGATCTCACCCCTGAGCAGCTTGACTCGATCAAGGCGCTGGCTGATGGTCTTGACCAGGGTGATCCTCGTGCAGAACTTGTGAAGAAGGTGAGTGCGTAATGGGACATCAAGATGAAATGACCTTCGTGATTTCCGTTGCCGCACAGCTTGCGGGAATGCACCCGCAGACCTTGCGTCAATACGACCGAATCGGCCTTGTCACGCCTCTGCGTACGAAGGGCCGCGGACGACGCTACACGCGACGCGATGTCGAGCGTTTGAAGGAGATTCAACGCCTCAGCCAGGAAGAGGGAATCAACTTGGCTGGGATCCAGCGAATCATGGAGCTGGAAGACGAAGTTGATCGCCTGCGAGCGCAACGTGACGCTTTGGCCCAAAGAGTCGAAGAATTTGAACCTGTCTTCGACAGAGTTTTTGTCGCAAGCCCGGATGGTCAGATTCGCCCCATGCGTCGTGCACATGCGCGGCGCAGTGAGGAGACTCGGCGTGGCATGGTGCCCGTCAGAAATCACGGTCTGGTCGCGTGGAGGCCCGCTGGTAACCAGCGAGTCCGCGCGCTCATTGAAGCGTCACCCGAAGGAGTTCGGGTCATCGAAGGAACCGTTGTGGTTTCACGATAGCTCGTCCCTCGGGTGATGGTCCTCGAGGCGACGAGTAAGGGGAGGTATCTTGCGATACCTCCCCGTTTTTCGTTATGGTCCTAGGCGGCTAAAACCAGCTCGCGTCCGCGCAGGCGAGCAACAATGCCGCGGATTGCAGACGCACAAGCAGTTGCTGCGCGGGAAGCGAAAAGGCTCACGGAAGCGGAGGCCTCGGTAATGAACACGCGGAAATCAGCCAAGGTGCCAAAGACGAAGAAGTTCTGACCCAGGTAGTTCACGATGAACAAGGAACTGCTTGCAGTCAGCGAGGCCATCCACAGTGCCATTCCGGCGGAGACCAAAGCCTGAATCATCAGGTAGGACATGGTCATCACGCTCGCTGCCATGATCGCGTAACGGATCGCGGTTGCCACAACTCCGCCTCGTGCATTGAAAACCTTGCGGTTCATTGCGTAATTCATCGTGCACGAAGAGACGCGTGCCAGTGCGACCGGCAAGAAGACGCCGCCGATCGTCGCGTTAAGGATCAGGAGCAGCGTGTAGTCCACAGCGGTGGAAGAAAGCGACGAGGCCAGGTAACGCAGGACTCGTGCATTGGCGCGGATAGCCTGGGTGGCCTTGCGCATCGCCGAGGTGGCGAATGCGCTCATAGCCGAGGCCTGTGTGCGTGCTGCGCTGCGAGCGGTGAGTTCTGCGTTCGTGTTCATGGCATTAACTGTGCCCACCGCAAATCTGTGTGGTTTATGTCCAAGCTGTGGAGAAGCTATGAAGCATGGAGGCATGTAGTGTTGTTTCCATGACTTCATTGACTTTGCGTTCGCGTGTGGCAATTGCTGCTGGGACAGAGCGCCAGTTGGGCATCGCGTCAGGCTCGGGCCGCGGATCGGGAGGAATGATCGGCGGCAAAGTCGCGCTGAAACTTGCCCCGAATTTGCTCGCCGATCTTGCTGCTCATCGCCGCAGCGCCGTTGTTTCTGGAACGAACGGAAAGTCGACCACGACTCGACTGCTGCGCGCGGCTCTCTTTGCAATCGGTGAGGTTGCTTCCAATACCAACGGTGACAATATGACGCCGGGAATCACGACCGCTCTGATGCGTTCTCACGCGCCGCTGGCTGCCCTCGAGGTCGATGAAATGCACATGCCGGTGGTCAGTCGCTTCGTCAACCCTCAAGCGATCGTCTTACTGAATCTCTCGCGTGACCAACTGGATCGCGTGGGTGAAATCGGCGCGGTAGAGCGTCGCCTGCGCAAGGCCGTTAATGAGCATCCTGACAGCATTGTCATCGCGAACTGCGACGATCCGCTGATTGCCTCTGCTGCCTGGGATAGCCCCAATGTTCAATGGGTTGCTGCGGGACATGCATGGATGGGGGACTCGACCGCATTTCCTCGGGGCGGACGCGTGATCCACTCCGATGATTCGTGGCGAGTGGTTCCCTTGACCTCCGTTTCGGGTGAAGAAGGCTTGGAGAAATACCAGCGTCCCGAGCCCATGTGGTGGCTTGAAGATGAAGATCTCTCCGATGCTGCTCACCCTGCTGCTGTTGCGTGCAGGAAGGACGGGCTGCGCATTCCTCTTCGATTGTCCCTTCCTGGACGCGCAAACCTTTCGAATGCTCTCGAGGCCTTGGCTGCAGCGGTCGCGATGGGCGTAGACCCGCAGGCAGCGTGCCGCGCGATGTCACAGGTTGAAGAAGTTGCGGGACGCTACTCGACCTACGAAATTCACGGGCGTCTGGCGCGACTCATGCTGGCGAAGAACCCCGCAGGCTGGCAAGAAGCCATGTACATGATCGATCCGGCTGTCGATCAGGTGATCGTTGCCGTGAACGGCCAGGTTGCTGACGGTCAGGATCTCTCGTGGCTGTGGGACGTTGATTTCTCAGTCTTGGGTGCGCCGGCGCGCAAGGTTTACGCCTGCGGTGAGCGCGGCGCTGATCTCGCGGTGCGCTTGGAGTATGCGGGTGTGCATTGTGAACTCTTCCCCTTACCCATGGAAGCGCTTCGAGCATGTACCCCTGGTCGCGTTGAAATCTTGCTGAACTACACGGCTCTGCGCGACTTCAAGCGGGTTTTGGACTCTCATCGTGAAGCGGAGGAAGCAGAATGAGCGCGTTGAGAATTGGTGTTCTTCTTCCCGAGGTCTTGGGGACTTACGCTGACGGTGGCAATGCTCTGGTCTTGGCGGAGCGTGCGCGCCGCCGCGGAATCGATGCCCGGATCGAGTACGTCGGTGTGGGGGATGCAATCCCCGATGACCTCGATATCTACACCCTCGGTGGGGGAGAGGACGCCGCTCAGGAGCTAGCAGTTGAGACCTTCACCGCCGATTCTGGCCTGAAGCGTGCGGTCGAGGCCGGTCGTCCCCTCCTTGCAATCTGTGCTTCCTTGCAGATCCTTGGCCACTGGTACACGGATGCGCGTAATCGCAAGGTTTCTGGCCTGGGGCTTTTGGATCTCACGACCTTGCCGCAGGGTAAGCGCTCCATTGGCGAACTCGTTGTTCAACCCGAAATTGAGGGGCTGACCGAGCCCTTGACGGGTTTTGAGAACCACGGTGGTGGCAGTCGCCTGGGGCCGCTGGCACGTCCCTTGGGCAGGGTTCTTTTCGGTAACGGCAATTCGATCTTGCCTGCTGATCGTCAAGGCGGCGAGGGCGAAGCTGAACAGTCTCGAGCAGTCGACGGTGCTGTCCAGGGTTCGATTATCGCCACCTACCTGCACGGGCCGGTTCTTGCCCGCAATCCACAGCTGGCTGATTTACTCCTTGAGCGCGCTTGTGGACACAAGCTTGAACCTCTCGAGATTCCCGGTGTCGATGAACTTCGCAAGGAACGCCTAGTGCGACGATCTCGCGATTGGATCGCGATGGCCGCTGAGGATCAGCCGCGTTTCGGTGCGCGCTCACCGCAGTGGCAGGATGAATCGCAGGAGAGTGCAGCCCCTTCCTCTCCTTCCTCGGTTCCCTGGGAGCAGTATGGCGAGGTCGTTGCCCCCGCGCGTACCCCGCGCTTTGCTCGCTTCGATCCCTCTGTCGAGGCCTCGTTGTCTTCTTCCGACGACGCTGCAGTGCCTGCTGCACAGGAAAGTGACGGTCCTAGCCGGCGACTGCCTCGTGAAGGGGAATCGGGAAGAATCCGTTTGCGTACGTCAGGTGGGCCGCTGGGCTACGCGCCACCCGCGCAGGCGCCTGTTGAGTCCTCTTCGGTCGCAGCAGTGCCACGCGCGCGTAAGCGTGGAGGTTGGGTCATTCTCCTCGGCATTGTCATGTCCGTTGTATGTGCCCCTGTGCTCTTCTTTGCTATCGCCTTTTCTGGAACCGATTTCTCGGCGATGCAGTCGAGCCTTCGCGAGGTATCCAATAGTCAAAGCGTGATGGTTGATTCCAGTGGCGGCTACGTCGTGCAGATCACCGCTGGGAGTGCACAGACATGTAGCTTGCGGGGCGCTGATGGTGGCGAGCACCCGATGCAGGTCACTCTTAATCAGTGGACTGTCTCTGGGCTTACCCCCGGTGAATACACTCTGAGTTGTTCTCCCGACGGCGTGAAAATGGTTGGAATGACTGGCTTTAGTGAGTCTGCGGCCCTGTCGAAGGCTCCGGATGCGATGATGTGGTCAAGTGTCGTTGGAATGCTGGGTTTGAGCGTGATAGGTCTAGGAATCTATCTGCGTCGTTCGCGCTAAAACTGCTCTCATATGGGGAACGCTGAGCTGGCGTGTTATGCGCCAGACTCAGCGTTCTTTTCTTTTTTGTGAAATGTGCCTTCGAATGCTGATTCGTGGAGAAAAATAAAGTTGAGTGGAATAGACTCAACTTTGTTGACGTTGTGTTAGTCAGAACGAATAAAGCCGCCCATTACGAGCGGCAGGAGGAATGATGACTGAACAATTTACAAGCAAAGCCCAAGAGGCAGTGAGCAGCGCGATCCAGTCGGCACAGGCCGCTGGGAACCCGCAGGTGGATTCCCTACACCTCTTGGAAGCACTTCTTGAACAGGGTGAGGGTATTGCCTACTCCCTGCTTCAAGCAATCGGCGTAAACCCGCAGCAAATCGGTACGCGTACGCGCAATGCGCTGGTGGCACTACCCTCAACCAGCGGTTCGAGTGTCGCTCAGCCGCAAACTTCACGCGGCCTGATCCAAGTGATTAACGATGCCCGTAAAAGCGCAGACGCTAAGGGAGATGCTTATGTCTCCACCGAGCACCTTCTCATTGCGCTGGCAGCAAATGACGATAGCGCAGGCGAAATCCTGCGCGAAAACGGCGCAACCGCAGATCGCTTGCAGAAGGCTCTGGATGAGCTTCGTCCCGATCCTATTACCAGCGCCGATCCTGAAGGCTCCTTCGAGGCCCTGAAGAAGTATGGCCGCGACCTCACTGAGGTGGCTCGCCAAGGAAAACTGGATCCGGTGATTGGCCGTGATAGCGAGATTCGCCGTGTGATCCAGGTGTTGTCCCGTCGAACCAAGAACAATCCTGTTCTCATCGGTGAACCTGGCGTTGGTAAGACCGCAGTTGTGGAAGGGCTGGCTCAGCGAATCGTCGCCGGAGATGTGCCCGAGTCCCTGAAGAACAAGAAGCTCATCGCTCTTGATCTGACAGGGATGGTTGCGGGTGCGAAGTACCGTGGTGAATTCGAGGAACGCCTCAAGGCTGTTCTCAATGAGATCGAACGCTCCGATGGCGAAATCATCACCTTCATCGACGAGCTCCACACGGTCGTCGGTGCCGGTGGCGGCTCTGAAGGGGCAATGGACGCAGGCAATATGCTCAAGCCCATGCTCGCCCGTGGCGAGCTCCGCATGGTCGGCGCAACCACTCTGGATGAGTACCGCGAGAACATTGAAAAGGACCCCGCGCTTGAGCGTCGTTTCCAGCAGGTTTTCGTTGGTGAGCCGTCGGTCGAGGATACCGTCGCAATCTTGCGTGGTATTGCCCCCAAGTACGAGGCGCACCATAAGATCACCATCTCTGATGGCGCTCTGGTTGCAGCCGCGCAGCTGTCCGACCGCTACATCACCGGCCGTCAGCTTCCCGGATAAGGCCATTGACCTGATCGACGAGGCCGCCTCCCGCCTGCGCATGGAACTGGATTCCTCCCCTGAGGAGATCGACGTTCTGCGTCGCCAGGTGGACCGCCTGCGCATGGAAGAGTCCTACTTGACCGAGTCTGACCCCGACGGTCTGGACGAGGCCACGGCAGAGCGCCTCGAGAAGCTGCGTGAGGACCTAGCGAACAAGAACGAGGAGCTGTCTGCACTGACCAGTCGCTGGGAGGCAGAGAAGGCCGGACACAACCGCGTCGGTGAGCTTCGCGTGCAATTGGATGAATTGCGTACCCAGCTTGAACTTGCCATCCGCGCGGGTCGTTTCGATGAGGCTGGACGCCTCCAAAACGGTGATATTCCCCAGATCGAACGCCAGATTCGCGAAGAGGAAGAAAAGGTTGAAGCCGAGGAGAAGAACTCCGATTCGGCAGAACCCATGATCGCCGAAAAGGTTGGTCCCACCGAAATCGCAGAGGTCGTTGAATCCTGGACCGGTATCCCCGTGGGTAAACTGCTTCAAACCGAAAGCGAGAAGCTCGTCCACATGGAAGACGTCATTGCCCACCGCCTGATCGGGCAAAAGGACGCTGTTCGCGCGGTCTCGGATGCGGTTCGTCGGTCACGCGCCGGATTGTCCGATCCGAATAGGCCGACCGGATCCTTCCTCTTCCTTGGCCCCACGGGCGTCGGTAAGACGGAGCTTGCCAAGTCTTTGGCCGAGTTCCTCTTCGACGATGAACGGGCGATGGTTCGAATCGACATGTCGGAGTATTCCGAGAAACACTCGGTTGCGCGCCTCGTCGGTGCCCCTCCGGGATACGTTGGTTACGAACAGGGCGGTCAACTGACCGAGGCCGTGCGCCGTCGCCCCTACAGTGTCGTCCTCTTAGACGAAGTTGAGAAGGCTGACCCCGAGATCTTCAATATTCTCTTGCAGGTCTTGGACGACGGTCGTCTCACCGATGGCCAGGGGCGCACTGTCGACTTCAGGAACACCATCTTGATCCTGACCTCGAACCTGGGATCGATGTTCCTCACGGATCCGGACCTTAGCGACGAAGAAAAGCGTGAGGGCGTGATGAACGCCGTGCGTGCCTCCTTCAAGCCCGAGTTCCTCAATCGTCTGGATGAAACGGTTATTTCGACCCGCTTAGCCCCGATGATCTGTCTGGAATTGTTGACCTCTTGGTTGATTCCATGGCCGAGCGACTCAAGGATCGTCGCATTAGCCTGAGCGTCAGCGAAGGCGCTCGTGGCTGGCTGACCAGGCGCGGTTACGATCCGGCTTACGGTGCTCGTCCCTTGCGTCGTCTCATTCAGCGAGAGATTGGTGACCGTTTGGCAAAGCTCCTCCTCAGTGGCGAACTCACTGACGGAGAGCAAGTCCTCATCGATGTCAGCGATGATCTTGAAGAGCTGAAAATTGAGATCATAGGTCGTTGATCACGAAAATACCTTTGGGTGGCGCGATAATTTCGCGCCACCCATTTTTTTCGCATAGACTCTAATAGTTATCCCAAGTAACAGAGCAGAACTGAAGAATGAAGGAGGTAGCCGTGAGCGACGACGAAGGTGTGCAAAGCGGAGCAACTCGCAAGAAGCGAGGCAGCTACTCCGTTGGACGTTCCACCCGGACAACAATCATCCGTGGTGCGGCGCAGCTATTGTCAACTCGCGGCTATTACGGTTTCTCGCTGCGAGACCTCGCCGACGAAATTGGCGTCTCACATCCGACCGTGATGTACCACTTCCCAACGAAAGACGCCCTCGTTCTTCACGTGATCCATGCTTTTGAAGATGCTTTCGGAATTTTCGACGTTGATGTCGTCACCCGCGAAGGCGCCGAGGGCGAAGCTGACCAACTTGTTCTAGAAGAGCGCGGTGCCAAAGTTGACACGATGAATGAGTGGATTGCTGCTCACCTACGACTTGCCGCAGCAAGTGACAACCAAATCATGACCGACTTGGACCGCGTGTTCACCGTCGAATCGGTCAATGAAAGCCACCCCGCACACGATCACTTCTCCTATCGAGTCGAAGCAATGCTGCAATTGCTCGAACGCCTCGCAGAGAAGATGCCCGATCGCGACCCGGACAACCCCGTCGATACTCGTAGGCTTGTCGAGCGCTGGTACGGCATGGTGATCCTGGGCGGTTGGGACGGCGAGCGTTTCGATAGCCGCGAGCTCATCGTCAAGTACTTGGCCTTTGCTGTTCGCGAGCTCCACTACAGCGCTGAGCAGCTTCTCGCCCTGGGATCAATGATTCCACGCAAAGCGGCTGCGCCCTTCCAGCAGCTCCTCGTGGAGTACTCCAGCTCCTCGAAGTAGTCGATGACCTTACAGTTGCTTTCTGTTCCCTTCCGCGCCTCGATTCTCGCGGAAAACGGTGCGGGGGCTTCCCTTGCTTTAGGGGACGCTCAGGAGGTCTTTCCCCTCGCCTCGGTGACGAAACTCTTCACCGCCTACTCAGCGTTGATTGCGATCTCCCGAGGCCTCGTTACTTTGAGTGCGCCCGCTCCCTATCCGGGGGTGACGCTTGAGCACCTGCTTTCCCACGCCTCGGGAATGGCAATGGGGGAGCGCGCCATTACGCGCCCGCCGGGCACCCGCAGGATCTACTCCAATGCGGGAATTGAAGCGGCCGCAGACATGCTTGAAGAAGCCACGGGAACAGAGATTGGTCGCTGGATCGAAGAAACGATTGCTGAGCCACTGGGACTGACAAGCCTCACAGTTGAAGGCTCTCCGGCCTATTCGGGCTACGCTCACGCAGAAGACCTCATGCTTTTTGCTCGCGAACTTTCTCACCCGACGCTGATCGGTGCTGAACTTCTTGACCTGGCAACCAGTGTTCATTTCCCCCATCTGGATGGGATCGTTCCCGGATACGGAAATTTCCGTCCCTGTCCTTGGGGAATCGGTGCGGAAATTAAAGGCGAAAAGCAGGCGCATTGGACTGCGCCCTCTTCTTCGGGAAAGACCTTCGGTCACTTTCGGGCAGTCGGGATCTTTCCTGTGGGTTGATCCTCTTTCAGGCGAACGTGCGGTTTTCTTAGGTGAAGAGCCTTTTGGTCCGTGGCACCGCGACAATTGGAGCGCCCTGAACGAGGAAATCTTGCACGCTATGCGAGGTCAATGATCACGGGAACGTGATCGGAAAGCGCCCTTCCCCTTGCGTTCATCGCGATCGATCGAAGCAGAGATCACGCGCGCGGCCAATTGCGGCGAGGCGTAGATGAAGTCGATGCGCATTCCCTCGTTCTTCGGGAAGCGGAGCTTTTGGTAATCCCAGTAGGTGTATTGGGAGACGCGCTCGCGGGTGACTTCATCCCATCCGTGCTGCGCAAAGGCAAAGAACGCCTCGCGTTCGGGCTGTGAGACGTGGGTTTGTCCCTCAAACGCCTTGATATCCCAGACATCGTGGTCGTAGGGTGCAATATTCCAGTCCCCAACAAGCGCGATCTGGCGGCCCTGCTCAAGCCAGGTATCTCCGACCTCAAGAAGAGCGCGAAGCCATCGGAGTTTGTAGGTGTAATGCGGATGATCAAGCTCGCGACCGTTGGGCACGTACAGGCTCCAGGTTGTAACTTCCTGGTCTCCATCGAGGACGGTGACTCCCAGTGCGCGAGCCTCAACGACTTCAGGATCACCGAAGCCAGGCTGGCCAGGGAAGTTGACCTCGGTTGAAACGATTGGGAGGCGGGAAGCGACGGCAACACCGTTCCACTGGTTGAGGCCGTGCATACGGACTTCATAGCCGGCCTCGTGAAAGGCTTCAATGGGGAACTGCTCGGGCTTGCACTTAATTTCCTGCATTGCCAAGACGTCGATATCGGCGCGCTCAAGGAAAGCGATGACGCGTTCGACGCGGGTACGAATTGAGTTAACGTTCCATGTTGCAAGCCTCATGGCACCCCAGCATACGCGGCAGGACCTAAAATAATCGCCATGGGTACAGCACTTGTGACCGGGGCAACCTCTGGTATCGGCGAGGAATTTTGTTGGCAACTGGCTGCGGCGCACCATGATGTGGTTGTGGTCGCGCGGCGCAAGGACAAACTCGAGGAGCTGGCTGAGCAACTCCGCCAGATCGCGGGTATAGCCGTAGAGGTACTCGTTGCGGATCTTAGCGTCACAGAAGATGTTGAACGCGTAGCCGCGCGTCTTCGCCAAGATGAAGCGCCCATCGGTTTGCTGGTCAATAATGCGGGGTTCGCATTGGGGAAGGCCTTTGTTGATAACTCCCTTGAGGCTGAGGAGAATGCGCTGGACGTCATGGTTCGCGCTCCCATGGTTTTGAGCTATGCGGCGGCTCGGGCAATGCGCGCTCGCGGGCGCGGGGCGATTTGCAATCTCTCTTCGGTTGCTTCGGAGACGGGTGCAGGGACCTACAGTGCGCACAAGGCGTGGATCAGGGCCTTTAGTGAGGGGCTTTCAGAGGAACTACGGGGGAGTGGTGTGACGGTGACCGCGGTGTGTCCAGGACCCGTGCATACGAACTTCTTCGAGGCCGCAGGAGTTGATATGTCTGCGGCACCGCAGTGGCTGTGGGCAAGTCCCGAGCAAGTTGTTTCCGAGGCCTTGGATGCGGTTCGCCGGGGACAGGTGCTCGTTACGCCGCGTCCCGTTTACAAACTTGCGATGGGCGCCATGCGGGTTTCTCCGCGTTGGCTCACGCGGAGGGTGATGCGTAGTATTCCGCATATGTGAAGCGCCGTGCTTTTAGGGTGCGAGGCTCGGCAGAAGGAGGCGTGTGGCATTGTCATGAAATTGACGGCGCCCTTTTATAGAGTGATAATGATTCTCATTATGAGAACAAAAGAGACTGATTTCTGCGGGGGCCCTTGCCCTTTCCCTCGTGTTTGCCCCCAAATGGCATGGGCAGGGCCCGACCGTGATACCGAATGGGTCGTCACGGGACAACACGTCGATGCTCCCATTCCTATCTGGCATGCTGACACGCGTAGTTTCACGATGAACACCATCAATATGCCCGTTGAGAAGACTGTCCTATGGCTGCCAAAAGCGTGGGCGGGAAGCGGTGCACAGGATGCGAAGTATCAACTAGAAGTCCCCGAGAAGCGCCCCGATCTTGCTTTCTTGGGTCCCGAGCACTCGGTGCTCAACGCGGCCCCGCAAAACCCCGGTCCTAATAACACTCCAATCTGGGCAGGTCTTGGAGCTGACTCCTCGGTTGAGTGGGCGGCTCCTGATGAATTCGACGGAAGCACCTACACGCTCGACCTCATCAATGTCGATGGCCCCGGCCGGATGGAAATGTTTATCGACCACGGAGACTCAGTCTCTCGTTTCCTCTCCAGTCACGATGTTGCATATCGTTCGGTTTACAACCCGCGCCACACGCACCTCTTCACGACCTTTACACAGCCCGGCCGCTACCAGGCGCGCTTCCGCGTCAATGCCCGTTCGATTGATGGCAAGACAATTTACACCTCTCCCATCCAGTCACTGACGTGGCAGGTAGGCGGCTCGAATCCTGCTTCTGGAAGCATCAAGGACATTCACGAGGCCTTCGCGGCGGCACCCGTCGAGCGCAGTGACGGCGCGCAGGCACGTCCTTCCCTCACGCTTGCTCCCAATGCGCAGCGTGAACATCCTGGCGACCAGCACCTCAGCGAGATCACCTTCAACAGTGGAAATCCGGGGGATCAAGGACGTCTATGGCTCACCGTCAATGGATACTTTCTCACCGAAGAACCTGTCGTCGATGGGCGTGCGCAGGTACGCGAACTCCTCGGCGATGATGATGCGCTGATTCAGGCGGTCTTCATTCCCGAGGCCGGAAGCGGGGCCGCGCGCTGGGCCTCAACACCTCAGGCATTTTCTCAGCGAGATCGAGCGGAAGTGCGCGTCACCCGATCGAGCTCGGTCATCATTGAGCCCTCAAATCCGGACCCAAGCCCCGTCTGGGACCCCGCGCAGATTTCCGTGTCGCGTCCAGGGGTTCATGTCTCCTATGTCCGTAAGGAAGGAAGCGAAGACCAATACACAGTTCAGGTCCAAGCCGATGATCCCGAATTGCGCGCAGCCTACAAGGTCGAGTTCTTTGAAAGTGAATACGATTTCTCGCCGTGGTGTGCCATCGAAGGCACGCTCGGAAAGGGCGGAATCGATGTTCAGCAGCAAGACTTGGGGGCCTGCGTGGGCCAGCCCATGTATATGAAATTCACTGTTCGCCCGCACCCGAAGTCCTTAGCCTCGATGACCACGAAGGCACAAGAAGATGTCGAATTGTCTTCATCATTCGGGCTTGATCTGAAGTTGAAGATGTGGCCGGGTGGAAACACGGTTGAGCCCACTCCAGCACCAACGACACAGCCGCTCATTCCTACGCCGCAGCCATCTGCATCTGTATCGCCTGCCCCAAATATTCCAGATACGAGCAATGACCACGCAGCTGACGAGCTGAAGACGAATCCTGTTGAGCTCACGCACGGACACATGGACCTGCGTCTTCGCGCAGATTCTTCTAGTCCCACGAAGTACTCGCTGGTGCTCAAGGACGATTCACTCACGGGTGAGAAGACCTCAGTCATGCGCTCAATCGATTCAGTGACCTGGAAAGGTCGGTGTCAACGCCCGCTTTACACGCCCTCAGAGCCTGACAGACCCAAGCTATGACGTCCTCGGTGCGATTGGTGAATCCAGCTATGTGCTGCCTGAAACCCAGAACCCTGACATCGTCTGGCCGGGAGTGAGCACGGAAGGAATTGACTATTCTGTCTTCCCCAAGGGGATCGATTATGAAGTCCGCGTACTTGAATCTCCGAAGGACTCCCGAGTCGCATTCTTCCAAACGGGCACCTTCGGTGGCCCAGCACAGGTCATGATCGATTCTGCGAACCCCGCGCTCTCGCGAATTCACACGGATTCGCCGACTCACATGCACGCGAATTGGGTCTTCTCGCGCCCAGGTCGCTATCGCCTGCAGATCCGCGCCCTCGATGGCGACAAGGAAATCGCTGCACCGGTGAGTTGGATTGCTTCCATTCACGAGGCCGCAGCTAAGCCGGAACCCTCTAGCCCCTCGACCGCGCTTCCTTCCGAGCAGCCGACTTTGGCTCCTACGCCTTCGGTGAGTGCATCCGCAGTGCCGAGCGTGCCTACCCCTGCTGCTTCCTCAAACCCAGTGCCTGAAGCGCCGACTGCGACGCCTGCCCCCGAGCCCTCTCAAGCTCCGGTGGATTCTCCCGCGAGCTCACCCGCAGCGCAGAATCCTCCGGCTCCGGGAACTTCTACGGTCGCGTCTTCCAATGCTGCACCCTCGCGATCGGCCAGCCCGCTGGGACGAGTCAGCGCCGTTGAACGCTTGACGGGAGGACAAGTCTTCGGATCGAGCAGCAGCGCACAAAGCGCAACGAGTGCGGATACAAGCCCTGCAGGTGAGCATAAGGAGGAAGCATCCACCTCACCGAGTGACGGCGCGCAAGAAACGCCAGAGGCTAACCCCATTGCTTTGGCAGCAGACTCTCCAGCTGCACCATCGCGATCGCCGCTATCTCGCTGGTGGTGGATCCCCGTGGCTGCCGGAGCGATCGCGCTCGGCGCAGGCACCGCTGTCGTCATCAGAAGAATGCGATAAAGCGAAGGACTCCATGTCAGAACCGGCCCGACCTCGTGAGGAGGCGGGCCGGTTCCTTTGTTTTGGCGCGAGGAATGTTCTAGCGAATCGACTCCATGATCCGCACGCTGTCCAAGACAGGCATGTAGGGCAGGGGATCGATCCCCATTTCAAGGACGTAATCCGTCAGCTGAGTGCGCACCACCTCGCGCAAAACCTCCGGGTCCCACGGCTTGGCAATGTAGTAGTCCAATCCCGCCTGATTGAGCGCGCGAATCGTATCCGCCTGATCGGCCTGACCGGTCACCAGCACTGTTCGCGTGGAAGCAAAGCGCGGATTTGCAGTGAGCTCAACCAAAAAATCGACACCGGATTTGCCCGGAAGGCGGTGGTCAGAAAGAACTAGGGCAAGTTCATCCCCGTCATCGGTAATTTCTTCGATGACGCTCCACGCATCTTCAACATCTTCCGCGAGCTCCAAACGGACGCGGCCCTCGAAATCTTCAAGGTCACGTTCCAGTGCCTGGCGAACATCGGCCTCGTCTTCGAGGGACAAAATGGTCAGGGTCATGATTCCTCCTCGTGAACATGATGTAGTGGAAGCAGGATCCGCATAATTGTGGACCCCGGGTGAGAGTCAATAGTGAGCTGACCACCCAGATCAGCGATGATCGAATGAACAATGGACATGCCCATTCCCAAACCGAAACGCACACGACCAGCCTTCGTCGTGAAATGCGGTTCCATGATGCGTTCAAGGACCTGCGGAGAAATTCCCGGTCCGTTATCGCACACGCACACTTCGACACCGTCGCCGGAATTTGCGACGGTAATGGTGATGCGTGCTTCCGCGTGGCCTCGTGCGGGAAGCTTTCTTTTCCGAGGCCGCGCCTTTCTTGCCCCTGCGCCTTGAGGTCCGCCTCTTCATCCTCAATTGCTTCGGCGGCGTTGACAATGAGATTTGTCCACACCTGCTGGAGCTTGGCGGGGTGAGCGAGGATGGGAGGGACATCCTCGTATTCACACACGACCTCAATACCGTGGACGCGGTGAGAGGTCAGTCGCAAGACATCATCGATTCCCCGCCGAACATCAACTTCCTTGAGATCGTCGGCATCGGGGCGTGCGTATCCCTTCAGGGACTGAGTAAGGGAAATAATGCGTTCTCCCGAGGCCAACACTGACCGCAATGAGCCTCCGAGGCGCGCCCCTGCTTGGAAAGCTTCTAGTTGAGCGGGGTCGTTTGCTAAAGCTCGCGCGTGGGCAGTGTCAGTCAAACCAGCGCGAATGAGCTGACGGATGACGCTGCGATCGTGAAGGATGGGGAGGAGTTCTTTTTGTAGTTCCCTCTCGCGTGCAGTAGACAGCGGCGGAGAGTCCATCGCGCAATCAAGGGCACTGCGGCAGGCCTCGGGCGCGCGCGAAGCCATCACCGCCTCGGCGTCCTCGCGCAGGTGCCCGGCCGCGCGCAATAGAGCTGTCACGGGATTGTTGAGCTCGTGAGCGATTCCCGCACTGAGCTCACCGAGCATAGCGAAGCGTGCGCGCTCAACAAGCTCGGCGCGCGTTGCGCGAAGATCTTCAAGGGCCGCAGCTAACTCTTCTTTTTGACGTTCGAGGTCTTCGGCAAGCATTGCGTTTTCCACGTGCAGGTCCTCGGCGCGCATGAGTCGGCGCGTCAGTGAACGGATCGCCAGAGCCGTCAAAACCGTTGAAATAGAGGGATCTTCGGTCAACGCGATCTGAAGCTGTTCGGTCGTCAGACGCACGACGGTCGCTTCGCTTGTCGTCAGCGCTGTGAAAAAGGCGTTTTCGCCTCGAGCGAGCGAAATCAGACCAATGAGTGGGCCCGAGGTTGCTAGGTGGGCAAGGACCTCACCGTGGCGAGAATCGCGGTGCAGGGAAACTGTCCCCTCAAGAACCAAATGAACAGCCTCGACCCGGTGTCCTTGGGTGAGAAGGTGCGTGCCGCGGGGGGAGACGAATTCGAGGCCTCGGCCCCAAAACGCGCTCGACGCCTTCGAGGAGCTCGTGTACAACCTGGTCCTCGTTGAGGTCGAGTCCCTCGAGGATGGGACCTTGAACAGCAAAAGAGGGGGGTTCTTGAATGAGGTCGAGAATCTCGTACGTGCAGTACCCGCACTCTTCGAGGTAACGACGCATCGTCGAGTAGGCTTGCCCGGACAAAAGGGGAACCGTCCAGGGGAAACGCACGACCGCAGCCAAATGCCCGGACTCGGTGCATGCAGCAAGGTCCGTATGGAGCTCTTGATCGGTGACAAGCATCCACTGAGTTGATGCCATCAGTGAGGACGCTCGGGCTGCATCAATGAGTGCATCAACATCCTTGACTTCGCTGGTGGCAACGCCGAGAAGAACGTGGTCTTCTTCATCCAGTCCTTCGAAGAAAAGCGCGAGATCCTCGGCGCTCTCGATCCTGTCAAAACACAGATTGGGGAAAGACTGCGTGAGATCGCGGGTCAGAGGGCCGGCGAGTTGGCGTGAATTATCGCCGACAACCAGAACATGGACGTGATAACCGCTCCGATGTCCACTACGAACACTCGTTTTCTCCAGAATTGAGGCATCGAGCGAAGACGGGCCGTGCGTCCAGCCGTGCGCAAGACCCGGCGTACTCGCGGAAGGGGAGTCGGCCTCGGGAAAAGACACCTACATCACCCCAATCGCACCCCAGGTCAGAGGCGCGACGAAGGAAAGCAAAATAATTCCAATCACTCCAACGACGATGCCGACGATGGCCATTTCCTTCGTGGGGGGTGGTCCCCGTCGAATAGGCGATCGCGTTCGGCGGAGTGGAGATGGGCAGACACATGCCGAGTGAACAGCCCAGCGCGATGACAATTGCAATTTCCGCGGCGCTTGTGGAAACCGTGGCCGCAAGGCCCATGCCCATCGGGACCAGGAGGTTCGCCGAGGCGGAGTGAGAGATGACGTTGGAGGTCACCCAGCCGACCAGTGCGAGGACCAGGATGAGTAGTGCTCCGGGGATCGAGGCCCACTGAATCGATCCGAGCATCCACTTGTCGAGGCCGGTGGCGGCCACGCCTGATCCGAGCGCAATGCCGCCCGCGACCAGCCACAGAACAGGCCAGTCCAAGGCTCGCAGGTCGTCCCCGCTCATCACCTTCGTCATTAAGAGGACCACGACCGGTAGGAAGCCGACGACGTTGGAGGAGATGTGGTGGAGGGATTCTGTCATCCACAGGAGAATGGTTACTCCCGCAACCACGTAGAAAATAATGGCATTCTTTGACTTCTCAAAACGCGCCGAGGTGTCGATGTTGAACTGCGCGTCAGAGGGGATGTAGCGCCAGGCGATGAACACCCACGAAAGTGCAAGAAGAACGAGCATAAGCGGGACTGCTGCCAACATCCATTGGAAGAAGGTGACCTTGACGCCCGCGTTTTCAAGTGCGCCCAAAGCGATGGCATTGGGGGGAGTGCCGACGGGGGTGCCCATGCCGCCGACGTTCGCAGCAACCGGGATCGATAAGGCGATGCCCGTGCGTGCTTTGCCCTCGGGGAGGGCCATGATGACGGGCATCATGACGGCGAACATCGTCGCGGTCGTCGCCGTGTTCGACATGAACATACTCATGATTGCGGTGATGAGCATGACGCCCATGACGGTCAGGCGAGGCTTCCCAATGAATGGTTTCAACAGCACCGCGGAGAGCGCGCGATCAACCTTGTACTTCGCAGCACCGTCGGCCACCATAAAACCGCCCAAGAAGAGGATGATCACGGGGTTTGCCAGCGCGCCAAAGAACTTCGTGTAGGCGGGCGCCTTCTCTGGGATCGAGAGAAGAGCATGGTCCGAAATGAAGAGAACCTCAAGGAAAATCACCAGCACAGCAGTGCCGGCGAGGGGAACAGCTTCGGTCACCCACAGGAGGATTGCTGCCAAGAAGATTCCGAACATTCGCGTTCCCGAGGCATCCAATCCGGGAAGCTGAATGAATAAACAGGTGACAATCGAGGCCAAAGCGCCGACAGCGCCGAACACCTTGAAGGGGCTAACTTGCGTCTTGTTCTTCGTAAAATCGGCCGGTCGAGTCGACATATTTTGCGCGGAGCGCGGGTTAATCGAAACGGCGGCAGTAGTGCGCGTACGACGTACCATTGGGCAGACCTCGTTGTCTTTGCGGAAATAGTACGCATAATTATATGTCATACATCACGTGATGATGACCATTTGATGATTAGTCACCAAGCGCCGGTGAGCAATACGCAATGCCCGCAGAATCGGCGAAAGCGCGCGCGGCCTCGTCCGGGAGAAGCGAGGCACAACCCACGATTTGCGCCCCAAACTCCGTCGCGGCGGCGAGGATTTCTTCCCCATTAGCCAGGGCAGAGTTCGCTAAAAGAACCGCCTTGCGCCCCGCGAGTGGGGAACCCGAGAAGCAGCGCTCGTCCGCTGCGTTGTTAATTGCCGAGGCCGGGCCTTGGGCGGGCAGGAAAAGCGCGGCGTCAAGGTCAAGCCCGCGCCCTCCTGCAGCGTGAATCATCGCTGCTGCGAGGGCAGCGTCACCCGCGGGGGCAATCACCAGCTCATAATCCCCAATGGCAAGATCATGTTCTTCCATGAGATCGATGAGGATGTGCCCGCAAACGGCAGCCCCCTGAGCGCTCAAAGTGAGCTCGTTGAGACGACCCAAAGGATTGGGTGACTCAAGAAGGGGAGCGGCAAGGCCGCGGAGGGTCAGAAGATGCGGGTCGTGTGTCGTCATATCAGCACTATCAGTTGGACGAAGGATTGACGTAGCGGATCAGATCGCCGATGCCGTTGTAAATCCGATAGGGGCGGAAGGGGAAATTAGAAACCTGCTCGGCACTGGTCGAACCAGAAAGGACGAGGAAGGTCCTCATGCCTGCCTCAACGCCCTGCGCGGACATCCGTATCCATGCGATCGCCGACCATTGCGGCATTCTCAGAGTGAACACCGATCTTGTTCAGGCCCGCACGAATCATCACAGGATTCGGCTTTCCGACGAAGTAGGGGGCCTTGCCGGTCGCGGCTTGGATCATCGCGGCAACCGATCCCGCTGCCGGAAGAGTGCCCTCATCTGAAGGACCAGAAACATCCGGGTTCGTCGCGATGAACTTCGCACCGCGCTCGATCAATCGGATTGCAGTCGTCAGAGCGTAGAAGTCATAGACGCGGGTTTCACCGAGGACCACGAATTCAGGATCCTGATCGGTCATGATGTATCCGGCTGAGTGGATCGCCGTCGTCAGACCAGCTTCGCCAATCACGTAGGCGGAAGAATTGGGGGACTGCTGGGATAGGAACGCTGCGGTCGCATTCGCCGACGTCCAGATGTGCTCTTCTGGAACATTGAGGCCCGAATTCGCCAAGCGCGCAGATAGGTCGCGGTTTGTGAAGATCGAGTTATTCGTCAGGACCAGGAATGGAATGCCATTCTCTTCCAAAGCGGAGATGAAATCCTGGGCTCCGGGAAGGGCGCGGTTTTCCTTAACCAGAACGCCATCCATATCCGAAAGCCAAGCGCTAATTGGGGGCATATCCGACAGTGCAGTGGAAAGAGAATTCGTCATGCCTCTAATCTATCTGTTTGCGAGCTCGTTCGGTAGGAAGAAGGCGACCATGGAAGAAAACTCTCAGCCAGAAGTTGGCGTTGGGCCCTGGCCGGGAGGACCAGAAAACTGGCCGAGCGGTGATGTCTACGATCCGCAGCTCTTGGCTGAGGGGCGATCGACGCAATGTCGAGGACCGCTACCGCTATTGGAGAATGGAAGCAATCATCGCTGACATCGCCGACCATGCTCTTCCTTTTGAAATCGCCATCGAAAACCTCGGTCACGACTTCAATATCGGCTCAATCGTTCGCAGCGCGAATGCTCTGGGAGTAAGCCGCGTCCACATCGTCGGTCGGCGTCGGTGGAACCGGCGCGGTGCCATGGTGACCGACCGCTACTTGGAGGTTATTCACCATCCCGAGGTCGGTGAATTTATTTCCTCGCTGCACGAGCGAGGAATCATCCCAGTTGGAATCGACAATGTTCCCGGCTCTATCCCCCTTGAAGGGCATACTCTTCCCAAACGGGCGTGCCTGGTCTTCGGTGAAGAATCCAGCGGACTCAGCGAAGAGATGCGCCGGGAGTGCAGCGAAATTCTCCACATTACGCAGCGCGGCTCAACGCGCTCAATGAATGTCGGCCACGCCGCAGCAATCGCAATGTGGGCGTGGGTGATTCAACACTCCCTAGATTCGAGCCAAGGCCTCGGCGGGAAAGTTTTGCACCCGGTCGGTGAAGATTCCCGTAACGCCCCACTGTGCGGCCTTTCGCGCATCCTCGAGGGTATTCACGGTCCAGACGTTGACGTCGAAGCCAGCATCGAGCATCTCATGAACGTCGGCCTCGGTCAGGTCCTGCCCGCAGGGGTGGATCGCAGTGCACTCAATTTGCGAGGCCTCGCGCCAGCTTCCCGCGCGCACTTCCGCCGGGGTGCACAGCCAAGCGAGCGGAACTTCGGGCATAGCCTCGCGGACCGCGCGAAGCAGGTCGTGGTCGAATGAAGAAATAAGGAGCTTGTCCTTGTTGGTAAAAGAACGCAGCGCTACTTCGACATTCTCGATGAGAGTATCGCGGCGTTTGCCTGCTGCTCGAGGCTTGAGCTCGAAATTGAAGCCAGTCTGGGTTGAGTTGGCAAAGGAGACAACATCGGCTAGCTCGGGGATACGCTCAAAACGGTAGGTTGGCGAGAACCACGCGCCCGCGTCGAGCCTGCGCAGCTCACCGTATCCCCATGAATCCCAGGAACCCGAGGAATTTGTCGTGCGGTCGACAGTGTCATCGTGGATGATGAGCAGGGTCCCATCTGCCATGACACCCACATCGCACTCACACCAGCGGGCCCCAATTTCCGAGGCCTTCGCGAAGGACGCGATCGTGTTTTCGGGCGCGAGCGTGGGTGCCCCGCGGTGGGCGAAAATCCTTGGGAATTCAGTCATTATTTCTCCTTCGCTGCGCAATTCTAGAAATAGTCATCGACGGGGATCAGTCCGACTCCGGGCACGAATTGCATCTTCGGGCGGTCCGTGGGGGTTTCCGTTTCGTCGGCTTTCCCGTGCATTCCGTCGATTCCAGCGCGCTCTTCTTGGCGAGAAAAATCTTCCGCCGTGGTGAGCGTTTCCATGTCCGAGGCTACGCCGGCATCCGGGGTTGTCATGAGTGCCGGGTCGAGCAGCATCGCTTCGTCGCGCTTGGTGGGAAGGACGCTCTCCACATAGGACTGGATGGCTTCATCCTGGGGAACGTCGTGCCCAACATCTTGGGCAAGGTACCAGCGGTGTTCCAGGAATTCGTGGAAGATCTGGGCAGGTTCTAGCTTGGCTGCGAGCTCGGCGGGAACGGCAGTGATGACAGGTTCGAAAACTTCGTTCATCCATTCATGTGCAACGATTTCGAGAGGCATTCGGGTCTTACCCGTCATGGCACGGTAGGTCTCAATATCGTTGAGCATACGTTGGGCCTGATTCTCGCCGACGTCCATGCCCGTCAATCGCATGAGTTTGCGGTGATGGTGGCCGGCATCAACGACCTTTGGAGTGATGATCAGGTGCGTTCCATCAAGGTCGGAGGACATCTGGAGTTCACCGACTTCGAAGCCAAGATCATTCAGGCGGCGGATGCGCTGAGCGACTCTCCACTTCTGGTTGGATTCAATAACTTCAGGTCCGGTGAGTTCATTCCACAGTTCCAAGTAGCGTGAGCGAATCCGGTCACCGACTTCGATGGGATCTTCATCGCCGGGGAAGAACGATCCCGCTTGAAGGTCCATTAATTCGCCGATGATATTTGTGCGTGCCAGATCAACGTCGTAGAGGCGCTGGCCTTCGGTGAGAGAAGGGTGGATTTCGCCAGTTTCTGCGTCAACGAGGTACGCGGAGAAGGCACCGGCGTCGCGACGGAAAAGCGTGTTTGAAAGAGAAACATCGCCCCAGTAGAAGCCCAGAAGATGAAGACGTACCAGGAGAACTGCGAGGGCGTCGATCAAGCGCCCTGCTGTCTCGGGGGTCATGTGCTGGCTGAAAACCGCGCGGTAGGGCAAAGAGAACTGAAGGTGTTCGGTCACCAGTACGGCTGCGAGTTCTTCGCCAAAGGCATCGCGTCGCCCGGTGATGACCGCAGTGGGAAGGACAGAAGGAGCCCCAAGGCGCGAGAGGTTACGAAGGAGCTCATATTCGCGGTATGCGACGCTTTCGCCGATTTCCTTGACCGCGATGACCCTGTCGGAGAGGTTGACGAAACGGACGACGTGGCGAGAAATACCGCGAGGAAGAGCAGCGAGGATCTCTGTCGGCCACTCTTCAAGGGGGATATCCCAAGGTAAATCCAACAGTGCGGGGTCAACCGTCGCTGCTGTGATCTCAAGCGTTGAGGGAATGGGCATAGCTCTATTCTCGCATTCATTGAGCAAAGTGGCACGGGGCCCGCAACCGAGTATGGTTGCGGGCCCCGTGGCTTAGCCCTGAGTAGCGTCTAGACGCCGAGTAGGTCACTCGGGCAGGCGCTCACCGGTGGACGCAGAGAAGTTGTGCTGCTGTCCTTCCTTGATGCGGGTGTGGATCACGCCGCCAGGCTTGGGAGCGGTGCGCGGAGGAACGCGGACGATGAGCTGCTCGCCCTTACCTTCGCTGCCGGAACCCAGACCGTGGCCGGAATCTGCACCTGCCAGGTGGCCGTAGATGTAGGCATCCGAACCCAGTTCCTCAACGAATTCAACTTCGATCGGAATGGTGTTTTCGGTCTCTGCAGAAACAACCTCGAGGCCCTCGGGACGGAAGCCGATCGTGATCTTGCCTTCGTCTTCGGGAACCATGGCGTCCAGCGTTGCCTGCGAGAGCGGAACCTCTGCGGTGCCGAGCTTTGCGACATTGCCTTCAACCTTGAACTTGCCGAGGTTCATAGCGGGGGAGCCGATGAAGCCTGCGACGAATTCGTTGGCGGGGCGCTCGTACATTTCCTGCGGGGTGCCGACCTGCTGGAGGAGACCGCCTGCGAGAACCGCGATGCGGTCACCCATCGTCAGAGCCTCGGTCTGGTCGTGGGTCACGTAGACCGTGGTGACACCGAGTTCGCGCTGCAGCGAAGCGATCTGGGTACGGGTCTGGACACGGAGCTTGGCGTCCAAGTTGGACAGAGGCTCATCCATGAGGAAGACCTGAGGCTTGCGGACGATTGCACGGCCCATAGCAACACGCTGACGCTGACCGCCGGAGAGAGCCTTGGGCTTGCGGTCCAGGTAGGGCTCCAGGTCAAGGATGCGTGCGGCCTCTTCAACGCGCTTGTTAATTTCATCCTTGGGGGGTGCCTGCGATCTTGAGTGCGAAGCCCATGTTCTCGCGCACGGTCATATGCGGGTAGAGGGCGTAGTTCTGGAAGACCATTGCGATGTCGCGGTTCTTCGGCTGTACGTCGGTGACGTCCTTATCGCCAATGAAGATGCGGCCAGAGTTCACATCCTCAAGACCTGCGAGCATGCGCAGCGAGGTGGACTTGCCACAACCGGAGGGACCGACGAGAACCAGGAATTCACCATCCTGAATCTCAAGATCGAGCTGGTCGACAGCGGGCTTATCTGACCCGGGGTAGATTCGGGTTGCCTTATCGAAAGTTACAGTTGCCATATTGAACCTCCACCGGCGGTACGTGCCGGACGATCCTTAGTAGAGACCAGACGACAGCGTCTTCACTGCCGTCGCACGTCCTTCACCACCTGTGTGAAGTGCGTACTTGCTCACGATAGCACCAAAATTTGCGAAATCCAGCTCAATTTAAAACGAAGTGCATAGAAGAGATTCGAAATGAGCTGGGCATTCGATACCCTTGGGGGGTGCGTGAGCAAGAGATCATTGGTGGGTACCGCCTCCTCAAACGCCTGGGGGCGGGGGGCGCTGCTACCGTGTGGCTTGCCTGCGACGAGGCCGGGGAGCGTGTAGCCCTCAAGATCCTTCACCCCGCGCTCGCCGCCGATGATGACTACCGTGAGCGTCTCCTTCGAGAAGCTCGAACGGTGAATTCCATTCGCGGTGGGGGAGTGTCCCACATCTTGGATATTGAGATCGATGCGACTCAACCTTTTGTCGTCAGCGAGTACATTCCAGGCCCGACGCTTTCTGAATTACTCTCTTCGCGGTGCGATCAATGTTGGAGGGGTTGCGGCGATCGGCGGGGCGCTTGCCCAAACCCTTCAAGATGTTCATGCTCGTCGGATTGTCCACCGCGATGTGAAGGCCTCGAATGTCATTTGTTCCCCGCAGGGGCCGGTTCTCATCGATTTCGGTATCGCCATGGGACAGGACGAGGCGCGCCTGACTCAAACCGGTCTGGTATCGGGAACCGCGGGATATACCGCACCCGAATTGCTCAAGGGCGCCTCGGCCTCGGCAACGACAGATTGGTGGGCGTGGACGGCTACCCTGCTTGCGGCACTTACTGGGCGCCCGCCCTATGGAAGTGGCGTGACCGCTGCGATCTTGGATCGGGTGCTCAAGGGGGATCCCGACACCAGCGGCCTCGATTCGTCTGTCGCTCAGCTCATGCGCCAAGGACTTCACCCGGATCCTCAGCTTCGCCCAAAGCCTGACTACATCATCCGTCATCTTGCGCATTGGGGCGGGTTCCCCCTTGAAAAGATTGCGATCTATGGGGGAAGTCAGGCGTGGGAAAACCTCAATTGGGCACGGCTCTTGGCTCCTGTTCGTCAAGGGGGCACCTCCGGTGTCTCAGTGGTCGCAGATGACCCCGTCGGTGAAGAGACTCAGGTCTTTGGCGATGATGCTTTACAGACCGCGGTCATTGAAGAGTTTGATCCGGATCGCACTGCGGCATTAGCGAATGACTTCTCATCTCCGGATGAAACTCAGGTGTATCCGCAGTTCATGGGTGGTGCGCAGTCAAGCATTGATGAAACCTCGCTTTTTAACTACCCGCATCCCATGGCCTCGTCAACTGGGACAAGCTACCTACCTGCTCAAGATGGCTATCGACAGGCGTCGATCCCACCCAGTATCGAATTCGCAACCCAAGCACCCGCGTATATTCCTCAGCAGGTGAAGACGGCCAATATTTTAGGGCTGATCATTCTTTCTGCTCTGGCGCTGATTCCTTTATATAGGGGGCTGATCGGGTTGATCAGCGTGGGGGTGATCGTCGCGCTCTTCGCAGTGCTTGGGAGCGCCTATAAATGGCGTGAAAATCGGAGGATCCTCAATCAGGAGGCGCGCTCCAGTGATACCTGGGCTGCACTCGGTGTTGCTCCTTTCACTGGGCTTGGAGGGATTCTCTCTACTGCGGTTGGTCTTGCCCCCGGGGCTGCACTGGCGTGGGGACAGTGGATTCTCTTTTCCCGAGGCCTCTACGAGCCTCTCGGTTTGTCTCCCGATTTTGGGTTCTTCTCGACCCCCTTCGGTGATCCCGGAACATGGTGGTTCCCGCTTGTATTGACCGGCCACGCGCCGATCACGTCTGATGCATGGCTTGCGGGGAGTCCCTCGTGGGTCGTCTTGACTTGGGTTCTGACCACTCTTGCCTTGTGGGGAATGTGGGTGATGCCAACGGGATCCGCTTTGCGTGATGGAGTGAGCGTGTGCGTGTCGACTTGTGTTCCCAAGACATGGATGCGAGTACTTCTTGGTCTGCTCATTTCTGGTGGCGTTGCAGCTGTTCTAGCTCTGAATTTCTAAGGTTCACTCGTTGCGCCCGGAATGAAATATGGCGCAGCTGCGTTGGTATCGGTGCGTAAACGGGCATTGCTCGCTAGTCTTGAATGCAGTTCAACAGAAAGGCCCGCAATAATGGCAAAGTCTTCCCGCTCGCAGGATGTACGCGCAAAGGCGCAGCAGCTGCGTGAAGAACAGGCGCGTGCAGATCGCCGGACTCGCAACATCATCATTTCTTTGGTTGCGCTGATTGTGGTTGTCATCATCGTGGCAATTGCTGCGGTGATCGTCCAGTCCAACCGCAAGAAGGCAGAAATCGCCGAGGCCGGATCGGCTGCGCTCGGTGCGTATTCAAATGGTGAACCCGTTGTTGTTTCCCACCTTGGTATTGGGAAGGTCGACGAATCCATTCCGACGCTGACTGAGTATTTCGACTACTCCTGCCATGTGTGTGCCGCATACGATGTGGCTTTTGGTGAGCAGGTTAGCCAGGACGTTCTTGCTGGTAAGTACAACATCAAGTACCAGCCAGTGAATACGGTGAAGGCCGCGTATCAGTATGCGTCAACCAGTGCGACTCTGGTCGCCGCACAAAAGGTCGATGCGCAAACGTGGATGAAGTTCCACAACGCCTTGCTGTCTTACTTCAATGATCAGTACAACTCTGGCAAGGGGACCGTTGTTCAGGACCTGTCTGCTTCTGCTACAAAGGTTAAAGAAATCGCTGCGCAGGTAGGAATTCCGCAAGATGTTATTGACACCTTCCCCGAAAACGGTGTGAATGACTATCTGACCAAGTCGACCAACACGTGGGCTGAGGCGAAGATTGACGGTCGCGAAAATGGATCTTTGGGAACTCCTGAGTTCGTTGTGAACGATAAAGCCGTCGTTGACTTCAAGGGCGTCAAGGCAACCAGCGTCAAGGATTTCTATCCCGTGATTACTGCTCAGCTTCAAGCTGCCGGTCCGGCATCTGCATCGAAGTGATGCTGCTGATCGCTCTCATGTGATCGTGCTTTTCAGGGGCGCGTGCGTGACATGGTCGCGCATGCGCCCCTGTTGTATCTTCTGAGATGTCCCCTGAGTTTATGTGTGCTGTGTCTGGGTGGTGGTAAGGATCGTGGAGTGGCGTGTGAGCCACATTGCGATTTTTAATTCGTCTTTGCGGCCCCACTCATGGCACACTATGTGGGTTGCCACCTTAGCTCAGTTGGTAGAGCACCCGCCTTGTAAGCGGACGGTCGTCGGTTCGAGTCCGACAGGTGGCTCCATTTTTTATCCGGGAGACCGACTTCCGGTTTTTCCTAGATTTTCACGCTTTCGCAACATTTTGAATCTAATAGATTCAGGTAATCGGTGACAGTTAAAGTAATGGACCGCTAAGCTTGCAATTGTCCATCCAGATTATGCAAAGGCGCACCCCTAGTTTTGTGCCATAGCTTCCCTCCAATAGATGGGTTTGATTCTCATGCACCGTATAGATCCTTCGATGCCGCAGCGCCCCCTTCGGCGCATTTTTATTGCAACACTGCTGTCAATCGTCCCTAGGTGTTGGGAGTGTAACTGCACCTGCAAGATGCTGCGCCCTGCATACGTGCCTCCATTGTGCGCGACGCTCGACGGCGCCCAGCGCGGTAGCGGCGGGTGATGATAGCGGCACTAAGTCTGCGCTAAGCTTGATGACATGGTGCTCGATGTCTTGAGCGGACGAGCCGGGCAATGCGCACTGGAATGCGAATGTGCGTCCTGGTATCAGGTTCAACGAGCAGGTTCAGTACCACTCATCTGCTTAGCCGTTGCTTATGCAGATTCAGCTTTGCTCTTCATTCTTCAAGGAATCTACCACGAGATCATTTCTCCACTTATTCCGGTAGTTGTGTTTAGTGCACAAAGTCTCGTCGGAATTATATGGATATACAAGGCGAGCAGTAACTCCGATCCATCACAAAAACCAGAGTAGAACCGGTGAGGTCTCCGAAAGAATTAAGGAAAAATGAATTCGGTGATCCTTGTGCGTCCAATAATTTCGAGTCAGAAGTAGGGGCCATCTCGAGGGTCACGGTTACACGCTGTGGCACGCTACTTTTGAGCGTGCTCTAGCGAGCCTATGTGCGTGCGGCAGCCTCTCGAAGGTTGTGGAGTCTGCTGTATGTGTTGGAATCTTGTTTCCCAATACCCCCAGGGGTATTATTGGAGGAAGCGAAGAAGACAAAAGCTCAAGTCAGAAAGTGAGCCGCATATGCGAGTAGTAGTCGTCGGAGGAGTCGCCGGTGGCATGAGCGCGGCGGCGCGCCTGCGCAGGCGCGATGAGGGCGCCGAGATCATCGTGCTGGAGCGCAGCAAATACGTGTCCTTCGCGAACTGCGGGCTCCCGTACTACGTCGGTGGCGAGATCGAAGACCCCGCCAAGCTCCTCCTTCACACCCCGGAAACCCTCAAGGCTGCGCTCAACCTCGACGTGCGCATCAACTCCGAGGTCACGGCGATCAACCCCGGCGCGCACAGCGTCCAGGTCGCGAACTCGGAGACCGGCGAGGCCTACGCGCTCACCTACGATCACCTGATCCTCTCCCCGGGCGGCCTCGCGAGCCTGCCCCCGATTGACGGCCTCGACTCTCCGCGGGTGCACACGCTGCGCACGGTCGACGACGCGCTCGCCCTGCGCGAGGCCTCGGGTACGCACGCCGTTGTCCTGGGTGCCGGGTTTATTGGCATTGAGGCCACCGAAGCCCTCGCGCAGCGAGGCTTCGAGACCCACCTCGTCGAGTATACCGAGCATGTCCTGCCGCCCCTCGAAGTCGAGATGGCCACGCTGGTCACGCAGGAGCTGCGCGGCCTCGGCGTGTGCGTCCATGCAGGCGTTGCCGCCCAGTCCGTCACCCACGGCGACGATCAAGACTGCGTGACACTCTCCGACGGAACCGAGCTGAGCGCCGACGTCATCGTCCTGTCAACTGGAGTCCGCCCCGACACCGCCTTCGCCGAGGCTGCGGGTATCGAGACCAAGCGCGGCTACATTCTGGTCGACGAGCATGGGCGCACCAGCGCGGATGGCATCTACGCGGTCGGCGACGCCACGATGGGCCGCGACCATGACCGCCCCGTCGCCCTGGCCGGACCTGCAAACCGCGGGGGACGCCTCGTCGCTGACGCTATTGCCGACGCCGAACAAGGCGAGGCCACCGCGCGCCCCATCCCGAGCCCCCAGGCCACCGCGATCGTCCGGATTGGGAGCCTCACCGCCGCCATGACCGGCGCTAACCGTGCGACTCTCGATGCCTCGGGCGCGGAGTACTTCACGGTGCACACACACGCCAACCAACACGCGGGCTATTTCCCTGGCGCCAAGCCCGTGCACATCCTCATGCACGTCGGCACCGACGGACAGATTCTCGGCGCACAAGCCGTGGGCGCCGACGGTGTGGACCGCCGCATCGATGTCATTGCGACCGCCATGCGGGCCGGCCTGAAAGCGACGGACCTCATCGACCTGGACCTCGCCTACGCCCCGCCCTACGGTCAGGCCAAGGACCCCGTCAACCAGACCGGCATGGTCGCGCACAACGTACTGGCCGGCGAACTTATCCTCACCGGTCCGGAGGCCCTCACCGAGGACATGCCGGTCCTCGACGTGCGCACGGTGGGGGAGTACGCGGCCGGGCACATGCCCAACTCACTCAACATTCCGCACGCCCAGCTGCGCGACCGCCTCGATGAAGTCCGCGCCTGGGTCGACGAGAGCGTCGGCAACCGGCCCTTCGTCGTCATGTGTGCCGCGGGCGTGCGCTCCTGGATCGGCTACCGCATCGTGCGCCACGCGGGCTTCAACGTCACCATGCTGTCGGGCGGCATCCAGACGCTGCGCGCATGGCTCGGCGATCGGGCCGAGGCCGTTCTCGTCACGGGAGAGGGACGCTCATGACGACGCGCAAGCAGGTCGTCAATCGCCTCAAGCGTGCTCGCGGGCAGCTCGACAGCCTCATCGACCACATTGAGAGTGGAGATGCGAACTGTCGCGATGTCTTGACTCAGTTCGCGGCCGTTAACTCCGCGATGAAACGCGCTAGCTACCTCGCGGTTGCGACGATCATGTCGCAGTGCGCGATCGAGGATTCCATCCTCGAAAACGATGATGCGCCGACACCCGAAGCGGAAGAATCTCTAGTCAAAACCGGGAGCATCTCGATCGAAGAACTCGAGCAATTGTTCCTCCGGCTAGGCTGATGCGACACACCAATCAGCCCGCCTAGAAAAACCTCATCACACCATGCAGCGGATCCGCTGACGGATTCGAGGCCCGATCAACGAAGGAGACAATCATGTGTCGACCCACCACCTGTGAGGTATGTGGAAAGACCACCTGGAAGGGTTGCGGCAAGCACATCGACTCGGTGAGGGAACAAGTGCCCCCGGATCAGTGGTGCGATAAGGACCATACTGAAGAGGAGTACGCCGCCGCCAAGAAGAAACGCGGTTTCTTCGGAAGCCTCTGCAGCTAGCCCTCGGCCCTTCTGGTATCGTCGCGCGCCGCGCACGGAAGGATTGAGCGCTCGAATAACCTACTCTACTATGTAGGACGCTACTGGTGGACCGATTGGATAGAGAGGTATCCGTTTTTATCCGGTAAACCGACTCCTGTTTTCCCTCGTGTTTTCAAGCTTTCGAAACATTTTTGAATCCAATAAATTCGGGTTGTCGCAGCAACAAATGCTCCGCTGGCTCGGTAAACTCGCAACTGTCCATCCAGCCTACGCAAAGGTGCGCCCCCAATTGGCACCTGAGCTTTTCACGACAGATGGGTTTACTTCTCATGCACCGTGTATATCCTTCGACGCGCCAGCACACCCTCCGGCGCATTTTCATTGCAACACTGTTATCAACCACGCTTGGAGTCGGAACCGCTGTACTTCCCGCACAGGCCGCTCCTACGGTTCCCTCCACTGACACAACCCCAACGGCACCACATACGACGCAGACGGTTTCGCAGCCTTCTGAAGCCTCGCCGACTGCCACTCCTGAAGCCAGCGTCTCACCCGCACCCGAAGAAGCTCCCACGCCCACCACCCAAGGCAGGCGTGTCGCTCGCTCGACTGACGCCTCGGAAATCCTTCTTGAACCACAAAGGAACACCACCCAGGTGCGAGTGCGCCTCGGCGATGACGCCGCAGCCGATATCGCAGACACAATCGATACTGTTCACCTTCGCGCGACGATGAACTACCGCGGAAAAGTCACTCGCGAGATCGATAAGAAGATTCCCCTTGCTCAGGTGCAGGAGGGAAACTACTCCCTCGACTTTGGGACCTTTGGAAAATTCACTGCTTCGCTTACTTTGGAAAAGAACGGGAACACTGTTCGCGCTCTGTCCAACCAAACTATTGGCGTGACTGCAGATAGCTACAACATCGCACCGGTCAGCGCGACCCTACCTGTTGCGATGTTCTCCTTGAACTTGTGGGGAGAAAACTCGATTCGGAAATCCGGCCCGGTAATCGCGATGTTTGAGCGCCCGAACGCCTACAACTGGAAGGCGCTGCCCGGACCTGAGGCTGATAACTACGGTGTCTACGGGCTTCCCTATCTCTCTGAAAAGGAAATCGCCCTCCAACCCGGTGGCTTCGACGAGGCCTCGCAGCAGTTCCGTGATCGCATCGACATCGTCGCCGACTACGTTCGGGACCTACGCGAATTAGACCCCTCCTCGACGATCAACCTCTACGTCGTTGACGTCTTCGTCAACGTTGTCCAGAAGGTCATTTACGCGAATAAAATCCCGCAGGATCGCTACACGATCCGTTTGATCACTGACGGCGCATACTCCTACGTGAAGTTCCCCGATGTCTATAACGACGGAAATCCCAAGGGGACACACGAACGCTTGGTGCGTGAGTGGAAAGAACTGAAGGCAAAGACCTATGCCAAGGGCCGTGCCGAATACCTGCCGATAGTACCTGGGAGATGTCGCCATACCTGTGGGCGATGGTTGATTCTGAACCGAATGCACAGTGGTGGCTCTCCCGGCCAAAACTGCTGAGCTCGCCCGGAGATGGAGACGCTTTCGCCAAAGACGTGCAGAGCTCGTCCAAGGTCAAGGCCGTCAATATCTCAGCTCTGCTCAAGACCAATATCGCGCCCTCTGCTGAAGCGACAGCTCAGTTCAAGGCCCTCTACAACTTCAATGACGGCTACTTCAACGAAGCTGAGAAACAGGGCAAAGAAGTCATGCTCATGCTTGGAACCCACCTGAAGCAGGAGACTGGCTTTGAAGACTATGCGCGCTTCACGCAGAGCTACTACGGGGACCGTTACCCCTCTACTACTACAAGGGACATCCCGCGACCCCGACCGAGCTTTCTACCGCTAAGCAAGATGAACTCAAGCGCCTTGAAATGACCGATGTCGATGCCTCAATCGCCGCGGAGCTCATCCTGTTCTTCAATCCGGGCATTGATGTTGCGGGGTATGAGTCATCAACCTTTGCCAGCACACAGCCGGGGAAAGCTAAAGGTGTCTTCAACCTGACGAAGACCAAGGCAATGGAATCCGAGGCTTCGCCCTACCGCGGTCTTGAATACTGGATCGTCCCCATGGACAAGGCCGAAGACGGGCTGAAGAAACTGTGCCCAGGCGGCCACACCTGCTACCAAGTCGAATTCTCTGACTCAATCAGTGCCAAGGAAGGCTATACCCACGCGCTGTGGGATGCGACAGACTCCGTCATTATCTACTACAAGAAGAACGGCAATTCCTTCGAGAAGATCCGCGTCCAAAACGGCGTGGGTGCTAAGTCGTCGGTTGAAGCAGGCGAGTACTACATTAAGTCCGCGCTTGCAGATGACCTGGTGCTCGATGTTTGGGCGGCGAGCCGAAATGATGGCGCGAATGTCCAGCTGTGGAACGCGAACTTGAGCGGCGCTCAGAAGTGGCGGGTCTCTTACGACTCTGAGGGGTTTGCGACCATTACTAACGTTGCCTCGGGTAAAGTCCTTGATGCGCAGTGGGGGTCATCTCGCCCCGGAACGAATGTCGCTCAGTGGAGCGGTAACGGGAGCCGTGCTCAAAAATGGAAGATCGTGACCGGTGACAAAGGACGTATCACCATTGTTTCCGCCTTGGATCCGTCGATTGTCCTTGATATCTCGGCGGGAGGGCGATTCTCCGGCGCAAACGTTCAACTGTGGACGGCCAATGGCTCAGATGCTCAGACCTTCGCGTTTATCCCGACGAAGCCATCGGTAAGTGCTGAAGGGCAGGCAGATATTGCCCCGGGTTACTACTCGATTTCCAGTGTTGTGAACCCTGACATGATCATGGCTCTTGCAAATTATTCTTTGGATAACGGTGCAAAGGTCCATTTGTGGAACAACTACGGATTCCACGACCAAATGTGGAAGATCTCCCGTGACGCCGATGGCTACTACCGCCTCGAAAAATGTCTGGTCGAATAAATCCCTGGATAGTACAGATGGGACGCCCATTCCGGGCCGCCAACTTCAGCTCTGGACAACGGATCTGAATAACCCGAATCAAAAAGTGGGTGATCACTTCGGTCACGGGCGGGGCCTACATGCTTCGCAATGTGGGAACAGGGATTGGTCGTCGACCCTCAGTGCCGGTATTGCTCAAAATGGCAGACCCGTTGACGGTTACCTTGCAAATGGCACGACCGCTCAGCAGTGGCGCCTCGACAAGCTCAACGACCCCATCAGTCGTTTTGATGATGCCGCCGATGCAACGCGTGGCCTTGTCGAAGATGGGATTTACGAGATCGAACCGATTGCTGCTCCCGGAAAGCGTCTGGATGTTCAGTGGGCGTCACAGGACGCCGGCGCACGCGTGTGGCTCTATTCGGCGAATGGTAGTGCTGCACAAAAGTGGCGTGTCAGTCACGATGCTCAGGGCTATGTCATCTTGACGAATGTTGGCTCAGGGAAGGTGCTGGATGTCTACGGCGCCAGCAAAGCCTTTGGGACCAAGGTGACTCAGCAACCTGCAAATGGTACTCATGCGCAGAAATGGATGGTCGTCGAGACCGACAACGGTGATCTGGCCATTGCATCCGCTGTTGCTCCCTTGCTTTTCCTCGACCTAGAGGGCGGGCGAAATGCTGATGGGACACCTCTGCAGACCTATGGATACAACGGTTCAAAGGCTCAGCGTTTCCGCTTCATCAAGCAGTAATCGCAAGAACTCTACAGAGATGGGGCGCCCGCGCAGAGTACGTGGGTGCCCCTCTTCTCTTAGCGGCGACCGTGGATGGGCACGCCTTTAGGGAAGCCGCCAATCAATCGCTGTCGCCCCCTGCTGCTCAAGCAGGGTGTTTGCGCGGCTAAACGGCCTCGAGCCAAAGAACCCGCGCCTGGCCGACAGGGGAGAGGGGTGGACAGACTCAATTGCGGGAGTATCCCCCAACTGCTCGCGCAAGGACTGCGCATCTCGTCCCCACAAGATTGCAACCAGCGGAAGACGATTCCCCGAGGAATCGCGGCGCTCAACCAGAGCGTCAATGGCCCGCGAGGTGACTTCTTCCCATCCCATTTTTCGGTGAGAGCCGGCCTGTCCGGGGCGAACTGTCAACACGCGGTTGAGAAGGCACACTCCTTGCCTCGACCAAGGGGTCAGATCCCCGCTGGTGGGCATGGGAACGCCCACGTCGGTGGTGAGTTCCTTGAAAATATTGCGCAGAGATGCGGGGAAAGGAACACCGGGTGCAACAGAAAAACTGAGGCCCATCGCATGCCCGGGAGTGGGGTAGGGGTCTTGGCCGACAATGAGGACTTTCACCTGATCCAAGGGGTAGGTGAAAGCCCGCAAAACATCGCTTCCGGCGGGAAGATACCCATGCCCAGCCTCGACTTCAGCGCGCAGCTGAGCACCCAGCTCATGAATTTTGTTTTCAACCGGCGCCAGTGCACGTGCCCACGAGGGGTCAATCACTCGATCCAAAGATTCCACGGACCTACTGTAGCCGCAGGCTTGCCCCAGCCGCGGCCTCGTCAATCGGTTGAAATGGGGAAATCTCAGCCACGCGGGGAGGGACTATGCGCAGGGGATAGTGTTTTCGCTACTCTGAAACCGTGACTTCTCAGTATCCAAAGGATGAATTTGACCGCGCCGGCGAAGACATGCCCTCAGGGCATGCATCTTCAGCAGCCCTCGCGTTGGAAGAGCGTGTGGCCCTTCCTCGCAGTGCTGGTGATCGTTCCCGCGGCCGCATGGGGGATCAGCCACATCCTGACCTCGGGTGGCTCGCAGCCGAAGGCTACGACCAGCGTCACTGCGACGGCATCTGCCAGCGCAAGCGCGACCACTCCCTCTGCTTCTCCTTCTTCCGAGGCCACCGCCTCGCCCTCCGCCTCGGCGACGACAAGTGAGACCCCCTCTCCCTCACCGAGCATCCCGGTGCGTCACTCCGCGAAGATTTCCGTGCTGAACGGAACCGGAACTCAAGGTCTTGCTGCGCAGAAGGTTTCTGCACTGGCGAACGCCGGTTTTGATGGTGCAAGCGCCGCAAATGCGCGTGGCTGGGATACCGAAGTTACGACCGTCTACTACGAGGATCCCAACCTCAAGCCCACCGCTGAAGAGGTCGCAAATGTCTTGGGAATCTCACGCGTTGTTCAAACGCAGACGGGCGATCCCGACGTCGTTGTTGTTCTCAAGTAAGTAGGGGACTACGGGGCTCGTGTTGCGCTGAGGCCAATACTTCGCGTTACACTTTCTACGCCCCAATAGCTCAGTCGGTCAGAGCAGCGGACTCATAATCCGTGGGTCGTCGGTTCAAGCCCGACTTGGGGCACTGGAAGCGTTTCTACGCTGAAGTAGTTCTGGGGGCAACCTGAACGTGAGGTTGGACATATTGTCCGTCGAGCATTGCGCCCCTATATCCCTGTGCCTATGATGAGTATTTGCGCTTTATTGTGCCCGAGGTGACCCGTATCCATTCGCTGTAATAGGCGCTGGGCGGATGCGGACGGTGTCAGTTAATGGGTCGAAAGCGTGTGCGCGCAATGAAAACGCAGGGAAGGACCCCCGTTGGCTGCAAGTACCAACACTGCCAACCAGCCCAAGAACCGCATTTCTTTCGCTAAGCTCCGCGAGCCTCTGCAGGCACCGAATCTGCTCGGCCTGCAGACCGAAAGCTTTGACTGGTTGCTGGGAAACGATGCATGGAAAGCACGCGTGGATGCCGCAAAGGCTGCTGGACGCGTAGATGTTCCGGATGTCTCCGGTCTTGAAGAAATTTTCCAAGAGATCTCGCCGATTGAAGACGTGGCTCGCACCATGTCTCTTTCGTTCCGCGATCACCGCTTGGAACGACCGAAGTACTCCGTTGAAGAAGCGAAGGCTAAGGATTACACCTACTCGGCACCCATGTACGTGACCGCCGAGTTCATGAACTACAACACGGGCGAAATTAAGTCGCAGACCGTCTTCATGGGCGATTTCCCGCTCATGACCCCCCGTGGCACCTTCATCATTAACGGCACCGAGCGTGTCGTTGTCTCGCAGCTCGTCCGTTCGCCGGGCGTGTACTTCGAGCGGACCTCGGATCGCGCATCCGACAAGGAAATCTTCAACGCGAAGATCATCCCCAGCCGTGGTGCATGGCTCGAGTTCGAAATCGATAAGCGTGACGCCGTGGGCGTGCGCATCGACCGTAAGCGTAAGCAGTCGGTGACGCACTTCCTCAAGGCTCTTGGCCTGTCCGAGGCCGAAATTCGCGAGCACTTCGCCGCCTACCCGGTGCTTCTTGAGACCCTCGAGAAGGACACCGTTCGTACCCGCGACGAGGCGCTGACCGATATCTACCGCAAGCTGCGTCCGGGCGAACCCGCCAACGTTGAAGCCGCTGAGGCTCTGCTGCACAACTTCTACTTCGATCCCAAGCGTTACGACCTGGCAAAGGTCGGCCGCTACAAGATCAACAAGAAGCTCGCTGTTGATACCCCGGCAGATAGCCCCGAACTGGTGCTCTCCATCGGCGACATCATTGCGACCGTCAAGTACTGCTTGCACTGCATGCCGGTGAGAAGACTTTCGCAGGTGTCCGTCACGGTGAGTCCGTCGAGGTTCGCGTCGAGTCTGACGATATCGACCATTTCGGAAACCGTCGTATCCGCGCCGTGGGCGAACTCATCCAGGCGCAGGTGCGTACGGGCCTTGCACGTATGGAACGTACCGTTCGTGAGCGTATGACCACGCAGGAAACGGACTCCATCACGCCGCAATCCCTGATCAACATCCGTCCTGTTGTGGCTGCAATCAAGGAGTTCTTCGGAACCTCGCAGCTCTCGCAGTTCATGGACCAGAACAACCCCCTGGCTGGCCTCACGCACAAGCGTCGTCTGTCGGCTCTGGGTCCCGGTGGTTTGTCTCGTGACCGCGCCTCCATGGAGGTTCGTGACGTTCACCCCTCGCACTACGGTCGTATGTGCCCGATTGAAACCCCTGAAGGCCCGAACATTGGTCTGATTGGTTCGCTAGCAACCTTCGCTCGCATCAACCCCTTCGGTTTCATCGAGACCCCCTACCGTATCGTCCGCAACGGACAGGTCACCGACGAGGTCGAGTACCTGACCGCCGATGACGAAAAGGGTCACTTCATCGCACAGGCTTCTTCGCCGGTCGATGCTAATGGACACTTCATCGATGAGCAGGTTCTGTGCCGTGTTGCCGGCGAAGACCCGACCCTCATCGCACGTGATCGCGTGGATTACATGGACGTTTCTGCTCGCCAGATGGTGTCCGTGGCAACCGCGTTCATCCCCTTCCTCGAGCACGACGATGCAAACCGAGCCCTCATGGGTGCGAACATGCAGCGTCAGGCGGTGCCCTTGCTCACCACGGAAGCTCCGCTGGTGGGTACCGGCATGGAGCAGCGTGCCGCACACGACTCTGGCGAAATGGTTATCGCCCAGCACTCCGGTGTTGTCACCGAGGTCTCGGCAGACCTGGTAGTCGTCACCACGGATGAAGGCGGACGCGATACCTACCGCCTCGAGAAGTTCGAGCGCTCCAACCCCGGTAACTGCACGAACCAGCGCGTAATCGTTGACGAAGGTCAGCGCGTGGAAGAAGGCGACGTGCTCGCCGACGGCCCCGCCACCGACAACGGTGAAGTCGCACTGGGTAAGAACCTGCTGGTTGCTTACATGTCGTGGGAAGGCCTCAACTACGAGGACGCCATCATCCTCAGCCGTCGCGTTGTCGAAGAGGACGTCCTCACCTCGATTCATATCGAAGAGTACGAAGTCGACGCACGCGAAACCAAGCTCGGTGAGGAAGAAATCACCCGCGATATCCCCAACGTCTCCGAGGAATCCCTCGCAGACCTGGACGAGCGCGGCATCATTCGCATCGGCGCCGAGGTCACCGCTGGTGACATCCTCGTCGGTAAGGTCACCCCGAAGGGCGAAACCGAGCTGACCTCCGAAGAGCGCCTGCTGCGCGCCATCTTCGGTGAAAAGGCTCGCGAGGTTCGCGATACCTCGCTGCGCGTCCCCCACGGTGAAGAAGGCATCGTCATTGGCGTTCGTGAATTCAACGACGACGAAGACGACCTCAACCCCGGCGTGCGTCAGACGGTTCGCGTCTACGTTGCCCAGCGCCGCAAGATCACCATTGGTGACAAGATGGCAGGCCGCCACGGTAATAAGGGCGTTGTGTCCAAGATCCTCCCGGTCGAAGACATGCCCTTCCTCGAGGACGGCACCCCGGTTGACATCATCCTCAACCCGCTGGGTGTTCCCGGTCGTATGAACGTCGGCCAGGTGCTCGAGTACCACCTCGGTTGGCTCGCCCACCAGGGTTGGGACGCCTCGGAAGCTGTCAAGGCCGGCGAAGAATGGACGAAGCACCTTCCCGAAGAAGGCATCGTCGTCGCCCCCGAGACCCCCGTGGCAACCCCCGTTTTCGACGGCCTCGAGGCCGAAGAGCTTGCCGGTCTGCTGCGCAATGTCAACCCCAACCGCGATGGCGACGTTCTCACCAACGCCGAGGGCAAGGCGCGCCTCTTCGACGGACGCTCTGGCGAACCCTTCCCGTACCCGATTGCAGTGGGCTACGCCTACATGCTCAAGCTGCACCACCTGGTTGACGACAAGATTCACGCTCGCTCAACCGGCCCGTACTCGATGATTACGCAGCAGCCTCTGGGTGGTAAGGCTCAATTCGGTGGCCAGCGCTTCGGTGAAATGGAAGTGTGGGCCCTGGAGGCGTACGGCGCTGCCTACGCACTGCAGGAACTGCTCACCATCAAGTCCGATGACACCACCGGACGTGTCAAGGTTTACGAGGCGATCGTTAAGGGCGAGGACATCCCCGAGCCCGGCATCCCCGAATCCTTCCGTGTTCTGATCCAGGAAATGCGTTCGCTGTGCCTGAACGTCGAAGCTCTCGACGCAGCCGGCAACGTGATTGACCTGCGTGAAGAAGATGACGACTTCAATGCGCGTGAGGAACTGGGCATCACTCTTGATGCGCGTCCGAACGCCGCGGCGACCATCGATGCGATCTGATAAGGAGCAATGACTTTGCTGGACGCCAAGACGTTCGACAGTTTGAAGATCACCCTGGCCACGGGCGAGGACATCGCCTCGTGGAGCCACGGTGAAGTGAAGAAGCCGGAGACCATCAACTACCGCACGCTCAAGCCCTGAGCGCGACGGTCTGTTTGGTGAGCAGATCTTCGGCCCCACCCGCGACTGGGAATGCGCGTGTGGTAAGTACAAGCGCGTGCGCTACAAGGGCATCATCTGCGAAAAGTGTGGTGTCGAGGTGACGCGCTCCAAGGTGCGTCGTGAGCGTATGGGTCACATTGACCTGGCAGCTCCCGTTACCCACATTTGGTACTTCAAGGGTGTTCCCTCGCGCCTGGGCTACGTGCTGGACCTGGCTCCGAAGGACCTCGAAAGGTCATCTACTTCGCTGCCTACATGATCACCGAGGTTGACGAGAAGGGCCGTGACGAAGACCTGATGGATCTTCGTTCCGAGCTCGAGGTCGAAAAGACCCACCTCGAAAACCAGCGCGATGCTGCGATCAACGAATTCGCAGAGCGCTTGGAAGCCGAGATCGCTGAGCTCGAAGCTGCCGATGCCTCCGCAACCGAGATTGAACGCCGCCGCAAGGCTGGCGAGCGCGACATGGCCAAGATCCGTCGTCGTTACGACGGCGATATTGAAGGCCTGGAGACCGTTTGGGAGCGCTTCAAGTCCCTCAAGGTCGGTGACCTTGAAGGTGACGAGCGCCTCTACCGTGCGATGGTTGCCCGCTACGGCACCTACTTCAAGGGCGACATGGGCGCTTCTGCTATCCAGAAGCGTCTGCAGACCTTTGATCTGGAAGCCGAAGTCGAACAGCTGCGTTCGATCATTCAGAACGAGAATGGTCCCCGCAAGACTCGCGCGATCAAGCGCCTGAAGGTCATCAACGCATTCGTTGCGACCGGCAACAAGCCCGAGTCCATGGTTCTGACGAACATCCCGGTTATTCCGCCGGATCTTCGCCCCATGGTTCAGCTTGATGGTGGCCGTTTCGCGACCTCTGACCTGAACGACCTGTACCGTCGCGTGATCAACCGCAACACCCGACTCAAGCGACTGCTCGAGCTGGGTGCGCCCGAGATCATCGTCAACAACGAGAAGCGCATGCTTCAGGAATCCGTTGACGCGCTCTTCGACAACGGCCGCCGTGGCCGTCCCGTCGCAGGCCCCGGTAACCGTCCGCTCAAGTCCATCTCTGACATGCTCAAGGGCAAGCAGGGTCGTTTCCGCCAGAACCTTCTGGGTAAGCGCGTGGACTACTCGGGTCGTTCCGTTATCGTCGTTGGACCTCAGCTCAAGCTCCACCAGTGTGGTCTGCCCAAGCAGATGGCTCTGGAGCTCTTCAAGCCCTTCGTTATGAAGCGCCTGGTTGAAAAGAACTTCGCGCAGAATGTGAAGGCTGCAAAGCGCAAGGTTGAGCGTCAGCGCCCCGAGGTGTGGGACGTCCTCGATGACGTTATCCGCGAGCACCCGGTTCTGCTGAACCGCGCACCTACGCTGCACCGCCTCGGTATTCAGGCCTTCGAGCCTCAGCTCATTGAAGGTAAGGCAATCCAGCTTCACCCGCTGGCTTGTGGCGCCTTCAACGCCGACTTCGACGGTGACCAGATGGCAGTTCACTTGCCGCTGGGTGCAGAGGCGCAGGCTGAAGCCCGCATCCTCATGCTGTCGACCAACAACATTTTGAAGCCCTCGGATGGACGCCCCGTGGCCATGCCCTCTCAGGACATGATCATTGGCCTGTTCCACCTGACTTCAGATCCCGATCCCTCGGTTGAGGTTGCCCGCGATGAGAACGGCGAGGAAATCGTCCCCGTGTTCTCCACTGTTGCCGAGGCCCGCATGGCCTTCGATAACGGCGATCTTCACCTGAACCAGCGCGCTCGTATCCGTTTCTCGGGTATCGTTCCTCCGCTGGATTGGGAAGCTCCCGAAGGCTGGAGCGAGGGCGACGACATCATTCTGGAAACCTCGCTGGGTCGCGCGATCTTCAACGAGCAGCTTCCTGTTGACTACCCCTTCGTGAACGAGGTCGTCGGCAAGAAGCAGCTGGGCCAGATCGTTAACACCCTCACCGAGCGCTACCCGAATGTCCTGGTTGCGGACTGCTTGGATGCCCTCAAGTCGGCTGGCTTCCACTGGTCGACTTGGTCGGGCATCACCATTGCCTTCTCGGACATTCAGGCATCCCCGAACAAGCGTGCGATCCTTGCTCGTTACGAGGCCAAGGCCGCCGAGATTCAGGATCAGTTCGAGACCGGTATCATCCTCGAGGAAACCCGCTACGAAGAGCTGGTTGATCTGTGGCTCAAGTGCACCGAAGAGGTCGCGCAGGATATGCGTGAACACTTCACGGCACGTAACACCGTGTACCGCATGGTTTCTTCCGGCGCTCGTGGTAACTGGTCGCAGTCCAGCAGCTTGCTGGTATGCGTGGCCTCGTGTCCGACCCGAAGCAGAAGCTCATCGAGCAGCCCATTAAGGCGAACTACCGCGAGGGCCTGACGGTTCTCGAGTACTTCATCGCAACCCACGGCGCTCGTAAGGGTCTGGCCGATACCGCTCTTCGTACGGCAGAGTCGGGCTACCTGACCCGTCGCCTCGTCGACGTCTCGCAGGACGTCATCGTTCGCGAGGCCGACTGTGGCACCCGCCAGGGCGTGCGCATCCAGATCGCGCAGAAGAACTCTGCGGGAGAGTGGGAAGCTCTGGACACCATCGAGACCACGGCGTACGCACGTACCCTTGCTCGCGATGCGGTTGCAGAAGATGGCACCGTTGTTGCTCAGGCTGGAAGCGACTTGGGTGATGACCTGCTCGCACAGCTCGTTGCAGCTGGCGTGGAGGAAGTTGTTTGCCGCTCCGTCCTGACCTGTGAGTCTCAGGTCGGTACCTGCGCGACCTGCTACGGTCGCTCGCTGGCCACAGGCAAGCAGGTTGACATCGGCGAGGCCGTCGGCATTATCGCCGCTCAGTCGATTGGCGAACCCGGCACCCAGCTGACGATGCGTACCTTCCACACCGGTGGTGCGGCCTCGGCAGCCGATATTACGCAGGGTCTGCCGCGTGTTCAGGAACTCTTCGAAGCGCGTAGCCCGAAGATCGAAGCCAAGATGAACGAGGCCGCTGGTCGCGTTCACATTGACGACGAAGATCCTTCGGTGCGTCGCATCGTCATCATCCGTGATGACGCCAAGGAAGACTTGGTCATCGAGGTTTCTCGCCGCCAGAAGCTCCTGGTGGAAGAAGGACAGCACATCGATGCCGGTACTGCACTGACCGAAGGCCAGCTGGATCCCAAGGAAGTTCTGCGCATCATGGGCCGCAACGTGGCCCAGAAGCAGCTCGTCGACGAGGTCCAGAAGGTTTACCGCGATCAGGGCGTGGGTATCCACTCCAAGCACATCGAGGTCATCGTTCGCCAGATGCTCCGCAAGGTCACCATCCTGGAGCCGGGCGATACGACCTTCATGCCGGGTGAACTGGTTGACCGCATGGCCTACCTCGCGCAGAACCGTAAGGTTGCTGCCGAGGGCGGACAGCCGGCTTCCGGTCGTCAGATGCTCATGGGTATCACCAAGGCGTCGCTGGCAACCGATTCTTGGTTGTCTGCTGCATCCTTCCAGGAGACCACGAAGGTCCTGACCGAGGCCGCAATGAACGGCAAGTCGGATCAGCTTCTTGGCCTCAAGGAGAACGTCATTCTCGGTAAGCTCATCCCGGCTGGTACCGGCCTGTCGCGTTACAACAACGTTACGGTCGAGCCCACGCCCGAGGCTCTGGCGAACTCGAACTACACCGAGCTCGATTTCCAAGACGGCCAGGTGTCCGCGGACTTCCTGGATGCCCTTGGTGCAATCGATTTCGGTATGACCTTCAAGGAGTAACCGCCTCAGCGGTTTCCTGAAGTTCCCCGGCCTCTTCCGCGTAAGCGTGACGAGGCCGGGGTTCTTTGTCGTGTCTGCTTGCTTGCCCTGAGCGCGCCGGGGATGTCTCACGGCGGCGCAGATCAAGCACAGGCGGCGACGATCGAACATTACAAGTTCAACAATTTGGAAAGCTGACGCGCGGATGCTAGATTGGCTGCACACTATCCGTTAACGCTTAAGGATGTCTCCTCATGCGCCTGTCCAAGAAAGCTGGTCATTGCAGCGCTCGGCTCCGCGACCCTCGTTCTCAACTCGTTGGCAGCCTTCGCCGCCGGTCCCATGATTGAGGATACGGAAGGTCCGCTTGTCCGGATCGCCATCTCCGACACGCTCAACTGCTCGATCAACTATCAGGGCGATAGTTCAACGAGTTCTACAACAGTCGATCCGCTCAGAATCCAGCCGACTGTGGGACCTTCCTCGCTGTGGGATCCGAGCTGTTCGGTCCGGGGAAGCTGAATTCTCCAGCTGCGAGGCGGATGGGGAGGATCGCCTGGACGCCGGTCTCGCAAACGAAGTCAGGAACGGGTACTCAAGCCGATCCGTGGGTCCTCACGACTGTCGTTCGCGGCGGTGGATTCGAGATCACGCAGACGGACACCTACTCAACGGGCAATGACTTCTACGCAACGACCTCGTCAGTGAAGAACATTTCGGATGCAGCTCAGGATTTTACTCTTTACCACGCGGCGGATTGCTACCTTCAGGACAACGATTACGGCTTCGGTGAGTACGACGAGAGCACGGGGACGGTCATCTGCCGAGCGGAGGATCCGCAAACCGGCAAGCATACGGATCGTGGCCGAGTCGAGCAGTTCGTCCCGACAACCGCCGGTTCGAACTACTACTACAGTTCCTTTAACGAGGTCTGGAATAAGCTCAAGGATCGCGCCCCGCTGCCCAACAAGCTCGAGCGAGCAGATTCTAGCCGGGACAACGGCATGGCTCTGAGCTGGACTCGTACCCTCGAGCCGAATGCGACGGTCGACTACTCTCTCGTCACCTCCTTCTCGCCGAAGGGCCAGGTCGCGCTGTCCTCCGCGACGTGCGCCGTCGCCCAGCCGGGTGCCGACTCCACCGCGACGCGCACCATCGGCGTGACGATCACGAACCCGAACCGTGATGTCAAGTCGGTTCAGACGGTCATTGCAACCCTGTCGGACGACGCCACCTACGTTCCCCAGTCGGTCAGTGGTGCCCCCGAGCCGACGGTCGCGGGTAAGGTTCTGACCTTCAAGAATCTGGAGCTTCCCGCCAACGGGTCGGTGAAGTTCTCGTTCCTTATCGCCGGCAGCGCTGAGGTTACTCCGCTCGTGAAGATCTCGGGGACGACGACGAGTGGTGCAGCCATCGTCGAGTCCGATACCTCGCAGTCTTCGACGTGCGATTTCCCCGAGCTTCCGACTCCTGGGCAGTCCCAGCCGACTCCTGGGCAGTCCCAGCCGACTCCTGGGCAGTCCCAGCCCACTGCCGAGCAGTCCCAGTCGACTCCTGAGCAGGCGCAGTCGACTCCTGAGCAGGCGCAGCCCACGGGCGGCAAGAGCACTGAAGGCAACAAGCTTGCCCGCACTGGCGCAAACACCGGAGTTGCCATCGCGCTCGTCGGCCTGCTAGGCGTCGCCGGCGTCGGCCTCGTAGCGGCGAGGCGCCGCGCACACTGATCGGAGATCCGGTCGACAACGTCACAGGCCCGGTCCCCGCGAGGGGGCCGGGCCCTCGTGCATCCCCTGCGATTGCCGTCGTCGGTGACAGGGCTGATACCGCCGTGGCGCCCCGGCATTAAGCTCCGCGGGCCCGACCTCGGTCAGGGAGCGAGGCTGTCGGGGAGAGAGACTTTCTGCGTGGCGGCTAAGGCCTTCGTCTGTCTTCTGCTGTTGTCCCGTTGTGTGTCGTTATATCGGGACCGGTCGGTGTCCTCCGTATGTCTTCTGTCGTCCGCGGTGCGTCGCTCTTCAACCTCCTGGTTTAGCTCACTGATTCCGGGCCTATTGCTGTTCTGAGGCCGCAGGTGAGTGAGCTAAAACAGGAATGTGTGAGCCAAACCCGGAGTCCGGTTGGTCATCGGCGCCCACAAATGAGGCTGAGCGATGTCTCTTTGTATGGATGCGACGTTTCGGGCCATCGCATTCAGCGCTGGGAAGGGCCCATATTCGTGCGCATTCTGAACTTGGCGGAAGACGTCTTATCCCTAAATGTGACGCAATAGCACGACGTAAAGCTGCGAAGTCTTCAAGGTCTGCCCAAGAGACTCTGAAGATGTTCCATCCGAGATTAATAAGATCCTGCTGGCGACGCATCCAAACGTGTTCTGCGGACAATCCATCTGAACGCGGAAGAGAGAGCTTGCTCACTCCATCTGTCTCGATGATCAAGTGGAGAGCGGGAATAACAATGTCACCGAAGTAGTGACCATATCTGCCGTGAATCTCAAATTGTGTGACCACTTCACCCGGGTAAAGAGTGCGGACCACCCAAAGGACCGCGGCCTCGAAAATGTTGTCGCAGCCACCGTCGGCAAAAGTGAGAATCGAATGTGCGATCGCATAGTTCCTGTGCGTTAGTCGATCATGTAATACCGTCAATAGCTTGTCTCTTGCTATCTCAACGCGAGTGCGAGATATTTCCAGCGCATAACGCGAAAAATCCGAAAGTGAATGTAACGCCATGCATGCGGCGACAAAGGCTTCAAGAGGTTCTTCGTTGAGTGCAATTCGAACTACTGCACTTTCAATCGACTCAACAATGAGACCTTCAGGAAGTCGTACCACCGCGTGAGGTTCCTGAGAACGAAGAGTAATCGCACACGGAGGAACGCTCTTGCTCTGAAACTGCACACTAGAGAAGGGGATAGTTCTTCTACACCCGTCTTTCCGCCAATACTCAACATTGGGATTCGTGACCCATGTAGGGATTGAGTGAAGGAGCAACGCGGATCTTCCGGTAAATACACGACCGCTTCGGGCAAGCGCAGCTGATGCGAATATGCGGGAGAGCGCAACGGCCTGCCACAAATCCCAGAGAGGAACGTTGTCTGGGGAATGAAAACGCGCATAATACCCTCGGCGAATTCGGCAGACCTCTGAATCTTCGCGTAAATGGCGGAATACGTTATGTCGAGTTTGAATGTTTTCAATGGTAACGGGGCTCATTTTGCAAGTGTCGTCATTAGTAGGCGACGCCGAAAGTACAAACGATGTAGTTGTGGAAAACGCCTATTTCCCGACGGTCCTGTGGAAATGGGTACTCCTGTGGAAAGAAGGATAGCGAGTGGTGCAACGGGGAGCTTTCACCTAGCGCTGGTTCTGTTCTAGTGCAGTGCACTCCTGGTTTAGCTCACTGATTCCGGGCCTATTGCTGTTCTGAGGCCGCAGGTGAGTGAGCTAAAACAGGAATGGGGGAGCGAAACCAGGAATGGGTGAGCTAAGTCAGAAGTGGGCAGTCCCACAAGCAATGTGAACAATCTGGCTTTGACGGGAGTGGGAATAGCTGACTATTCTTGAACGCGGTACCCGTGACTGTACGGGTTTCCTATGTCCACGTTATGTGTGGACAGTTCCCGAGCGGTTCTTCTCCGTGATCTTATCGCGGCGACTATGAGCCAAATGTGGAACGCGCGGGCTCCCTCCGTCGGAGCTCCGGGTGTCATTCTCTGACGCGGCTTAGTCCCGTTATCATGGCACGCCGGCCCCTGGCGGATCGCTGTGCGCGCTGGGGGATAAGGACAGTCATGGAAGACTGAGACATGGGTTTAAGGAAATCCTTAAACCGTAGACGGAATTGAACTGGAGAACCAGTGCCTACCATTCAGCAGCTCGTCCGCAAGGGCCGCAGCACCAAGCGCGCAAAGGTGAAGACCCCCGCGCTCAAGGGCTCGCCCCAGCGTCGCGGCGTGTGCACCCGTGTGTACACCACCACCCCTAAGAAGCCGAACTCGGCTCTGCGTAAGGTCGCTCGTGTGCGCCTTTCGTCGGGCATCGAGGTCACCGCGTACATTCCCGGTGAAGGCCACAACCTGCAGGAACACTCGATCGTCCTCGTTCGTGGCGGTCGTGTGAAGGACCTCCCCGGCGTGCGTTACCGCATCGTCCGTGGCGCCCTCGACACCCAGGGTGTCCGTGGTCGCCAGCAGGCCCGTTCCCGTTACGGCGCAAAGAAGGAGAAGAAGTAATGCCTCGTAAAGGCCCCGCTCCAAGCGCCCGCTGGTCGACGACCCGGTATACGGCTCCAAGATCGTGACCCAGCTCGTGAACCGCGTGCTGCTCGACGGTAAGAAGACCGTCGCAGAGCGCATCGTTTACGGCGCACTTGAAATCGTTCGTGAGCGCACCGAGCAGGAACCCGTTTCCGTGCTTAAGCGCGCACTGGACAACATTCGCCCGGCCCTCGAGGTTCGTTCCCGCCGTGTTGGTGGCGCGACCTACCAGGTTCCGGTTGAGGTTCGCCCCGCACGTGCGACCACCCTCGCACTGCGTTGGCTGGTGGACTTCTCACGCCAGCGTCGTGAGAAGACCATGACCGAGCGTCTCGCCAACGAGATTCTCGACGCCTCCAATGGTCTTGGCGCCGCTGTCAAGCGTCGTGAGGACATGCACAAGATGGCTGAGTCGAACCGCGCGTTCGCTCACTACCGCTGGTGATCACCCCTCCCGCTTCGCGATGACCCCATCCGGAGCGGGCAGGATGTTTTAACACCCTCACTTCAAACGAAGGACTGATGTAGTGGCACACGAGGTGCTTACTGACCTCAAGAAGGTTCGCAACATCGGCATCATGGCTCACATCGATGCCGGCAAGACCACCGTGACCGAACGAATCCTGTTCTACACGGGCATCAACTACAAGATTGGTGAGACGCACGATGGCGCCTCCACCACCGACTGGATGGAGCAGGAAAAGGAGCGTGGTATTACCATCACCTCCGCAGCCGTCACCTCCTTCTGGAACGGAAACCAAATCAACATCATCGACACCCCCGGTCACGTTGACTTCACGGTTGAGGTTGAGCGCTCGCTGCGCGTCCTCGACGGTGCAGTCGCTGTGTTCGACGGTAAGGAAGGTGTCGAGCCCTCAGTCTGAGACCGTGTGGCGTCAGGCTGACAAGTATGACGTCCCCCGTATCTGCTTCATCAACAAGATGGACAAGATGGGTGCGGACTTCTACTTCTCGGTTCAGACCATTCGCGATCGCCTTCACGCAACCCCGATCGTCATGCACCCTGCCCATCGGCGCGGAGAATGACTTCGAGGGAACCATCGATCTGCTGACCATGGAATCTGTGCGTTACCCCGCCAAAGACGAGAACGGCCAGCCCACCCTTGGTGCGCTTGTCGTCCGTGGCGAGATCCCCGCAGAACTCCAGGAGAAGGCGGAAGAGTACCGCGAGGCCCTCATCGAGGCAGCTGCGGAAGGCTCCGATGAGCTGACCGAGGCCTACCTCGAAAACGGCGAGCTGACCATTGAGCAGATCAAGGAAGGCGTGCGTGCACTGACCATCTCCGGTCGCGCATTCCCCGTCTTCTGCGGTACCGCACTTCGCAACATGGGCGTTCAGCCCGTGCTCGACGCGGTCATCGACTACCTGCCCTCGCCGCTGGATATCCCCGCGGTTCGCGGCTTCAAGCCCGGTCACGACGAAGAAGAGCGCAACGAGGTCCGCGAGGCCTCGGAGAAGGAACCCTTCGCAGCGCTCGCATTTAAGATCGCAGCTCACCCCTTCTACGGCAAGCTGACCTTCGTCCGTGTTTACTCGGGCAAGCTGGAGGCAGGCTCGCAGGTTCTTAACTCGACCAAGGGCAAGAAGGAGCGCATCGGCAAGATCTTCCAGATGCACTCCAACAAGGAAAACCCGGTCGAAGAGGCACATGCAGGCCACATCTACGCGGTTATCGGCCTGAAGGACACCACCACTGGCGATACGCTCTGCGCGATCGACAAGCCGGTCGTCCTCGAGTCCATGACCTTCCCGAAGCCCGTGATCCACGTGGCCGTTGAGCCCAAGTCGAAGGCCGACCAGGAAAAGATGGGCGTTGCCATCCAGAAGCTGGCAGAAGAGGACCCGACCTTCACGGTTGAGCTCGATGCCGAAACCGGCCAGACCGTTATCGGCGGTATGGGCGAGCTTCACCTCGACATCATCGTCGACCGTATGCGTCGCGAATTCAAGGTCGAGGCAAACGTTGGTAAGCCCATGGTTGCTTACCGCGAGACCATCCGTAAGAACGTCGAAAAGTTCGAGTACACGCACAAGAAGCAGACCGGTGGTTCCGGTCAGTTCGCGCGCGTCATCATTGCACTCGAGCCCATCCCGGCTGATTCCGAAGAAGAGTACATCTTCGAGGACAAGGTCACCGGTGGACGCGTTCCTCGCGAATACATCCCCTCGGTCGACGCTGGTATCCAGGACGCCATGCAGAATGGTGTTCTTGCCGGTTACCCGATGGTCGACGTCAAGGCAACCCTGCTTGATGGTGCATACCACGAAGTTGACTCTTCGGAAATGGCCTTCAAGATCGCCGGTTCGATGGCATTCCGCGAAGCCGCAAAGAAGGCTTCTCCGGTTCTGCTCGAGCCGATCATGGCCGTCGAGGTCCGTACGCCCGAAGAGTACATGGGCGACGTCATCGGCGACCTCAACTCTCGTCGTGGTGCAGTCCAGTCTATGGATGAGCAGCACGGTGTGCGCGTGGTCCGCGCACAGGTTCCGCTGTCCGAAATGTTTGGTTACATCGGCGATCTGCGTTCCAAGACGCAGGGCCGCGCGGTGTACTCCATGCAGTTCGATAGCTACGCCGAGGTCCCGCGTAACGTCGCGGATGAGATCATCGGAAAGTCTCGGGGCGAGTGAGTCCCACAGGGTTGGTCACGGCTAAGAAACCTCTTAGTTGTGACCAACCTGACAAGAATCAATAAACCTGTAGGTCTCATGCCCCATTGGGTGTTATGCTGACACCTAGCCATAGGCTGAGAATTTCTACCCGAGTCCAGGAGGACACAAGTGGCGAAGGCCAAGTTCGAGCGCACCAAGCCGCACGTCAACATCGGTACCATCGGTCACGTTGACCACGGCAAGACCACGCTGACTGCAGCAATCACCAAGGTTCTGCACGACAAGTACCCGGATCTGAACGAGTTCACCCCCCTTCGATCAGGTCGACAACGCTCCTGAAGAGCGCGATCGCGGTATTACCATTAACGTCTCTCACGTTGAGTACCAGACCGAGAAGCGTCACTACGCACACGTTGACGCCCCCGGCCACGCTGACTACGTGAAGAACATGATCACCGGTGCGGCACAGATGGATGGCGCCATCCTCGTTGTCGCCGCCACCGACGGCCCCATGGCCCAGACCCGCGAGCACGTTCTGCTCGCCCGTCAGGTCGGCGTGCCCACCATCCTCGTCGCCCTGAACAAGGCCGACATGGTTGATGACGAAGAAATGCTGGAGCTCGTTGAGGAAGAGGTCCGCGACCTCCTGTCCTCGCAGGGCTTCGACGGCGAGAACGCTCCCGTCATCCAGGTTTCCGCACTCAAGGCCCTCGAGGGTGACCCCGAGTGGACCGCCAAGGTCGAAGAGCTCATGGACGCTGTGGACGACTACGTCCCCACCCCCGAGCGCGACATGGACAAGCCCTTCCTCATGCCGATCGAAGACGTCTTCACGATCACCGGTCGTGGCACCGTCGTCACCGGTCGTGTCGAGCGTGGCAAGCTGCCGATCAACTCCGAAGTTGAGATCCTCGGTATCCGCGAGCCTCAGAAGACCACCGTCACCGGCATCGAAATGTTCCACAAGTCGATGGACGAAGCATGGGCAGGCGAGAACTGTGGTCTGCTTCTCCGTGGCACCAAGCGCGACGAGGTCGAGCGTGGCCAGGTTGTGGCCGTCCCCGGCTCCATCACGCCTCACACCGACTTCGAGGGCCAGGTCTACATCCTGAAGAAGGAAGAAGGCGGACGTCACAACCCGTTCTTCTCCAACTACCGTCCTCAGTTCTACTTCCGTACCACCGACGTGACCGGCGTCATCACCCTCCCCGAGGGCACCGACATGGTCATGCCTGGCGACACCACTGAGATCACCGTTCAGCTGATCCAGCCCATCGCCATGGAGCCCGGCCTCGGCTTCGCAATCCGCGAAGGTGGCCGCACCGTTGGTTCCGGTCGTGTGACCAAGATCCTGAAGTGACTTTGTTGATCGCTTAGCGATCGCTGATTCTTCAGTAGAGCAGGTCCGCTCGTTTGAGCGGGCCTGCTCTTTTTTATTGCAATTGCCGAGGCCATGGCTAGTTTCGGTACGCGATGGTTCCCTAAGCGTGGGGGAGTGGTGCCAGCTTTTTGGGGGAGAAGTGCACCGAATTGGGTGATCTGCGACTCCGGCGAGGCCTCGACGATGGAGAAAATCGCTGGGTTTGGCAGGGGAAGTGACCGATCTGACTTTGCGACACGCCCGAGTGCGGTGTAGTGTAGGAACTCGGTGCGCACAGTACCTCCACCGGAGCAATGTGTGCGCATACCTTCTATGTCAGTGGATTCACACAGGTTTCCTTGGCTTCAAGCTTGAGGAGACCTGCGTCTTTCTGCAAAAATAGAAGGGTTGCCCTACTAGAGGTAGGGCGGTTAGACAGTGCAATCACTGTTTAACCGGGCAAAATGCCCAAGATCTTTGGACAAGACGCCGGTCCGCATTGGGCGCTCTCGCGAAGAGTGACACGCCCGAGTACGGGTACCGGCGCCGAATCTGTACGAGAAGAGGTAAGACGGCATGGCGGGACAAAAGATCCGCATCCGGCTCAAGTCGTATGACCACGAGTCATCGACAGCTCCGCGCGCAAGATCGTGGACACCGTGCAGCGAGCAGGTGCCACTGTCGTGGGCCCGGTGCCGCTGCCGACCGAAAAGAACGTGTTTGTCGTGATTCGGTCGCCCCATAAGTACAAGGACAGCCGCGAACAGTTTGAAATGCGTACGCATAAGCGGCTCATCGACATCATCGACCCGACGCCTAAGGCCGTCGATTCGCTCATGCGTCTCGATCTGCCCGCGGATGTCAACATCGAGATCAAGCTCTGAGGTAATCTGCAATGACAAAGAATAAGCAGCACGCTGCTGCGCCTGTTCAGGCGCTGCTCGGCCGCAAGCTCGGTATGACCCAGGTTTGGGACGCCGACGGCCGCCTCGTGCCCCTGACTGTCGTGCAGGTCGGCACCAACGTCGTTACTCAGCTCCGCACTGAGGAAACCGACGGATACACCGCAATCCAGCTTGGCTTTGGCGAAATCGATGCTCGCAAGGTGACCAAGCCCCTGGCTGCTCACTTCGCAAAGGCTGGGGTTGCTCCCCGCCGTCATCTCGCCGAGGTCCGTACCTCCGAGGCTGATAACTTCGAGCTCGGTCAGGAACTGGATGCTTCGATCTTTGAAACAGGACAGCTTGTCGATGTTTCCGGTAACACCAAGGGCAAGGGATTTGCCGGTGTTATGAAGCGTCACGGTTTTGCTGGCGTGTCCGCATCTCACGGTTCTCACCGTAACCACCGTAAGCCCGGTTCGATCGGTGCTTGCGCAACCCCCGGTCGCATCTTCAAGGGTCAGCGTATGGCTGGCCACATGGGTGGTGTCCGTCGTACCGTCCAGAACCTGCACGTGCAGGCCGTCGACGTGGAAAAGGGTCTGCTCCTGATCTCGGGTGCAATCCCCGGACCTAAGAACGGCATCGTGCTGGTTCGCTCCGCTGTGAAGGGTGCGTGATCATGTCTGAAATCCGTACCATCGATGTTCTGGACCTGCAGGGCAAGAAGGCCGGTTCGGTCGATCTTCCCGCAGAGGTCTTTGACGTTGAGACCAATATTCCGCTGATGCACCAGGTCGTCGTCGCTCAGCTTGCTGCAGGCCGTCAGGGCACGCACGCAACCAAGACGCGCGGCATGGTTTCCGGTGGTGGCAAGAAGCCGTTCCGCCAGAAGGGCACCGGTAACGCTCGTCAGGGCTCGATCCGTGCACCTCACTTCACCGGCGGTGGCATCGTCCACGGTCCGCAGCCCCGCGATTACTCGCAGCGCACCCCCAAGAAGATGAAGGTGGGCGCTCTTCGCTCGGCTCTGTCAGACCGCGCACGCAATGGTCGCATCCACGTCGTGACCGCTCTGTTCGAAGGTGAGAAGCCCTCGACCAAGCAGGCACTGGCTGCGGTTCGCGCTCTTGTTGCCGATCGTCCGGCACTCGTCGTGCTCGAGCGCGGCGACGAGCTCACCGCTCTTTCGCTGCGTAACGCACGCGAAGTTCACGTGCTGTGGGCCGATCAGCTCAACACCTACGACGTCCTCGATCACGAAGATGTCATCTTCACCCAGGGCGCCCTCGAGGCATTCCTTGGCACCAAGGAGGAAACGAAGTGAGCTCGATCGAATCCGCTAAGAACCCCCGCGACATCATCCTGCGTCCGGTTGTTACCGAAAAGTCCTCCATCCTGATGGATGAGGGCAAGTACACCTTCGAAGTTGATCCTCGCTCGAACAAGACCGAGATCAAGATGGCGATCGAAGCAATCTTCGGCGTGAAGGTTGCTTCTGTGGCGACGCAGAACCGCAAGGGCAAGGTTTACCGCACTCGCAACGGAATCGGCACGCGCAAGGATGTCAAGCGCGCGATCGTGACCCTGCGTGAAGGCACCATCGACATCTTCGGCGAGCAGGCCTGAGCGTCGGAGAACTAGAGGAAAATCATGGGAATTCGCAAGTACAAGCCCACGACCCCGGGTCGTCGCGGTTCGAGCGTCTCTGACTTCGTCGAGATCACTCGTTCCGAGCCCGAAAAGTCGCTGGTGCGTCCGCTGCACAAGACTGGCGGCCGTAACAACAACGGCCGTGTGACTGCCCGCCACCGCGGCGGCGGCCACAAGCGCGCCTACCGCGTGATCGACTTCCGTCGTCACGACAAGGACGGCGTGCCCGCACGGGTTGCTCACATCGAGTACGACCCCAACCGCACCGCTCGTATCGCCCTCCTGCACTACGCAGATGGCGAGAAGCGCTACATTCTGGCACCCGCCAAGCTCAACCAGGGCGACATTGTCGAGGCTGGCCCCGCGGCCGATATCAAGCCCGGCAACAACCTCCCCCTGCGCAACATCCCCCTCGGTACTGTGATCCACGCTGTGGAGCTCTACCCCGGCGGTGGCGCGAAGATCGCTCGTAGTGCTGGTACCTCGGTTCAGCTCGTCGCAAAGGAAGGCCGCTTCGCTCAGCTGCGTATGCCCTCCGGTGAAATTCGCAACGTCGAAATCACTTGCCGCGCAACCATTGGTGAGGTCGGCAACGCCGAGCAGTCCAACATCAACTGGGGCAAGGCCGGCCGTATGCGCTGGAAGGGCAAGCGCCCGCATGTCCGTGGTGTTGTTATGAACCCGGTTGACCACCCACACGGTGGTGGTGAAGGCCGTACCTCTGGTGGTCGTCACCCTGTGTCGCCTTGGGGCAAGCCCGAGGGCCGCACCCGTCGTCCGAACAAGGCCAGCGACCGCATGATCGTGCGTCGTCGCAAGACCGGCAAGAATCGCTGAGTAGGAGCTGGGAATGCCTCGTAGTTTGAAGAAGGGCCCCTTCGTCGACGATCACCTTATGAAGAAGGTTGACGCGGCGGTCGAATCCGGCTCGAAGAACGTTATCAAGACCTGGTCGCGTCGTTCGGTCATCACCCCGGATTTCCTGGGACTGACCATCGCCGTGCACGACGGTCGCAAGCACGTGCCCGTTTTCGTCACTGAGTCGATGGTGGGCCACAAGCTCGGAGAGTTCGCTCCCACGCGTACTTTCCGTAGCCACGACAAGGACGATCGCAAGGGACGTCGGCGCTGAGCCGGCCTTGCGTACGGAAGAAAGGCAGGATTTCATGGAAGCCAAGGCGCAGGCGCGTTTTGTCCGCGTCACGCCCCAGAAGGCACGCCGTGTCGTGAACGAGGTTCGCGGCAAGGCTGCTTTGGAGGCAGCCGACATTCTGCGGTTTGCCCCGCAGGCCGTCGCCACCGATGTCCGCAAGGTTCTCTTGAGCGCCGTCGCTAACGCGAAGGTGAAGGCAGAAGCCGCTAAGGAGACCTTCAACGAGGCGGATCTTTTGATCCTCGAAGCCTTTGTTGATGAAGGTCCCACCATGAAGCGCTTCCGCCCCCGCGCTCAGGGCCGTGCAGGACGCATTCTTAAGCGCACGAGCCACATCACTGTTGTGGTCGGCACTAAGGAAGATCAGAAGAAGGGAGACCGGTAAATGGGCCAGAAGGTTAACCCCACCGGGTTCCGCCTGGGAATCACTACTGATCACCGGTCTCGTTGGTTCTCCGATTCGACGACTGCAGGTCAGCGGTACGCCGACTACGTTGCAGAAGACGTCGCAATTCGTAAGAACCTGACTGAGAATCTTGAGCGTGCAGGTATTGCAAAGGTCGATATTGAGCGTACGCGCGACCGCGTTCGCGTCGATCTGCACACCGCTCGCCCCGGTATCGTTATTGGTCGCCGCGGAGCAGAAGCAGATCGTCTTCGCCAGAACCTGGAGAAGCTCACCGGCAAGCAGGTTCAGCTGAACATCCTCGAGGTCAAGAACCCCGACTTGGTTGCACAGCTGGTCGCACAGGGAATCGCCGAGCAGCTCGCTGCCCGTGTGTCTTTCCGTCGTGCGATGCGTAAGGGCATTCAGTCCGCACAGCGTGCGGGAGCCAAGGGCATCCGTGTCCAGGTCTCCGGCCGTCTGGGTGGCGCTGAAATGAGCCGTAGCGAGTTCTACCGCGAAGGCCGTGTTCCGTTGCAGACCCTGCGCGCGAACATCGACTTTGGATTCCACGAGGCGCGTACCACCTTTGGTCGTATTGGCGTCAAGGTGTGGATCTACAAGGGCGATATCACCGAGCGTGAGTTTGCCCGCCAGCAGGCTGAGCAGGCCAACCGCGGCGGACGCCGTGGTGGCGAGCGCCGCAACCCGCGTCGCGGCCAGCGTGGCCAGCAGCAGCAGGAGAACACTCAGCAGCAGGAAGCTTCAACTGAGGCACCTGCCGCTACCGAGACCGGAACGGAGGCCTGAGCCCAATGCTCATTCCCCGTCGTACTAAGTGGCGTAAGCAGCACCGCCCGCACCGCACCGGTTTTGCGACCGGCGGCACGGAGCTCGCATTCGGCGATTACGGCATTCAGGCACTTGAAGGTGCCTACGTGACCAACCGTCAGATCGAAGCTGCTCGTATCGCAATGACCCGTCACGTTAAGCGTGGTGGCAAGGTGTGGATCAACATCTTCCCCGACCGCCCGCTGACCAAGAAGCCCGCCGAAACCCGTATGGGTTCCGGTAGGGTGCCGTTGAGTGGTGGGTCGCTCCCGTTAAGCCGGGACGCATCATGTTCGAGCTGGCCGGCGTGCCCGAGGCTCTTGCCCGTGAGGCAATGCGTCGCGCCCAGCACAAGCTTCCGATGAAGACCCGTTTCGTGGTCCGCGAGGGTGGTGACAACTGATGGCCGAAAAGGGTCTGACCACCGCCGATCTCGACGCCATGGACGATGCACAACTGTCCACCGAACTCGAGAAGGCAAAGGCTGAGCTCTTCAACCTCCGCTTCGCGCAGGCAGTTGGCTCCCTTGAAGACAACGGTCGCATGAAGACTGTTCGTCGTAATATCGCCCGCATTTACACCATCGCGCGTGAACGGGAGCTTGGCTACCGCACCGCACCTGGCACTGAGGAGTGACCAACATGGCAGAAACCACTGTGCGCAACGAGCGCAAGGTCCGTCGTGGCTACGTCACCAGTGACAAGATGGACAAGACCGTTGTCGTTGAGATTGAGGACCGTGTCAAGCACGCCCTCTACGGCAAGGTTATGCGCAAGAGCAAGAAGGTCAAGGTTCACGACGAGCACAACGAGTGCTCCGTTGGCGACCTCGTCCTGATTATGGAGACTCGTCCGCTCTCCGCCACCAAGCGGTGGCGCGTGGTCGAGATTCTCGAAAAGGCGAAGTGACCTTCGCCTAACAGACCGAAATCCGTTCGGCAAGGCTCGGCCCCGGAGGAAACTCCGGGGCAGAGAACCGGCTCGACGACAGGAGTCAGTAGAAAATGATCCAGCAGGAGTCGCGACTGAAGGTCGCCGACAACACAGGTGCTAAGGAAATCCTCACCATCCGTGTTCTCGGCGGATCTGGTCGGCGTTATGCCGGAATCGGCGACGTGATCGTCGCCACCGTCAAGGATGCTATCCCTGGCGGCAATGTTAAGAAGGGGGACGTCGTCAAGGCGGTCATCGTGCGTACGCGCAAGGAGACCCGTCGCCCCGACGGTTCCTACATCCGTTTCGATGAAAACGCGGCAGTCATTCTTAAGAATGACGGTGAACCCCGCGGTACGCGTATCTTCGGCCCCGTGGGTCGCGAGCTGCGTGAAAGAAGTTCATGCGAATCGTTTCTCTCGCACCGGAGGTGATCTGATGGCAGCGAAGATTCGTAAGGGTGACTTGGTCGAGGTCGTTCGTGGACGTACCTCGGATGAAAAGGAACTCGCAAAGCGCAATGCTCGCCGTGCAGAGCAGGGCCTCGCGCCCCTCAAGCCCGGCGACAAGGGCAAGCAGGGTCGCGTTATCCGCGTTTTCCCCGCTGAGGAAAAGGTCCTCGTCGAGGGCATTAACCTGAAGACCCGCCATGTTCGTCAGGGACAGACTCAGGGCCAGGCCGGCGGCATCATTACCGTCGAGGCTCCGATCTCGCTGTCGAAGGTTGCTCTGGTGGATCCCGAGACGAAGCAGCGCGTTCGCGTTGGCTTCCGCGAGGACACCGTTGAGCGTGACGGCCGTACGCGCACCGTTCGCGTCCGCGTCACCCGTGGCGGTGCTCGCCGCGGTATCGAGCAGGGCAAGGAGATCTGACAATGGCCCCGCGTTTGAAGGAAAAGTACAACTCCGAAATTCGTGACGCTCTGCGCGAAGAGTTCAAGCACGAAAACCCCATGCAGGTTGGCGGTCTTGTCAAGATCGTTGTCAACATGGGCGTCGGCGAGGCGGCTCGTGATTCGAAGGCACTTGAGGGCGCAATCCGCGATCTCACTGCCATCACCGGCCAGAAGCCTCAGACGAGTAAGGCGAAGAAGTCGATCGCACAGTTCAAGCTGCGTGAGGGCCAGGTTATTGGCGCTTTCGTGACGCTGCGTGGCGATCGCATGTGGGAGTTCCTTGACCGTCTGCTCTCGACTGCGCTTCCGCGTATTCGTGACTTCCGCGGTCTGTCCTCGAAGCAGTTCGACGGACACGGCAACTACACCTTTGGCCTGACGGAGCAGTCCATGTTCCACGAGATCGATCAGGATTCCATCGACCGCGTTCGCGGCATGGACATCACGGTCGTCACCTCGGCCTCCACCGACGAAGAGGGCCGCGCCCTCCTGCGTCACCTCGGCTTCCCGTTTAAGGAGGACTGACCATGGCTAAGACGTCACTGAAGATCAAGGCTGCGCGTAAGCCCAAGTTCGGCGTGCGCGGCTACACCCGGTGCAACCGCTGCGGTCGTCCCCGCTCGGTGTACCGCAAGTTCGGACTGTGCCGTGTGTGCCTGCGTGAGCTCGCCCTTCGTGGCGATCTTCCGGGTGTCACCAAGAGCAGCTGGTAAAACTGACGTCGTAGTCCCGGGTTACCGGAGAAACCGCGACGAGGAAGGGGAGAATCCCCAAATGACAATGACTGATCCGATCGCAGATATGCTGACGCGTCTGCGTAACGCGAACCATGCGCGCCACGAGTCGGTTTCAATGCCGTACTCGAAGCTCAAGGCCGCAATCGCGAAGATTCTCGTCGAGGAAGGCTACATTGCCTCGATCGACGTCGAGGATGCCAAGGTCGGCAAGACGCTCGTCATCACCCTCAAGTACGGCTCGCACCGCGAGTCCGCCATCGAGGGCCTGCAGCGCGTTTCCAAGCCCGGTCTGCGCGTCTATGCCAAGTCCACCAACCTGCCCAAGGTCCGCGGCGGCCTCGGCGTGGCAATTCTGTCCACGTCTTCTGGCCTGCTCACCGACCGCCAGGCAGCCGAGAAGGGTGTGGGTGGGGAAGTCCTCGCCTTACATCTGGTGATGAGGAGGCTGAGTAATGTCGCGTATTGGTAAGAATCCGATCGATATCCCCGCAGGCGTTGACGTCACCATCAATGGTGCAGACGTTACCGTCAAGGGCCCCAAGGGAACGCTGAGCCACGTTGTGGCTGAACCGATCAACGTCGCCATCGAGGGAAGCCAGGTCGTTGTGACCCGCCCCAGCGATGACCGCGTCGCGCGTTCGCTTCACGGCCTGACTCGCACCCTGATCGCTAACATGATCGAAGGTGTGACGAAGGGCTTCTCCAAGCAGCTCGAAATCGCCGGTACCGGTTACCGTGTTGTTGCCAAGGGCAAGGACCTTGAGTTCTCCCTCGGTTTCTCGCACACGGTCCTGGTCACCGCTCCCGAGGGCATCGAGTTCACCGTTGAGTCTCAGACGAAGTTCACCGTCGCAGGCATCGACAAGCAGCTCGTCGGAGAGACCGCCGCTCGCATCCGTAAGCTCAAGAAGCCTGAACCCTACAAGGGCAAGGGTATCCACTACGTGGGCGAGACCATCCGTCGCAAGGTTGGAAAGGCTGGTAAGTGATGGCGTACACAGTCAAGGGCAAGGGCAAGTTCGTCGCTCGCAAGCGTCGTCACCTGCGCCTGCGCAAGAAGGTTCAGGGCACCCCTGCGCGTCCGCGTTTGGTTGTCACCCGTTCGAACCGCCATATGGTCGCACAGATTGTGGACGATACCATCGGTCACACTCTGGTCTCCGCTTCGACCAAGGAAGCTGCACTCGTTGCCGCTGAAGGTACGAAGAAGGACAAGGCCTACCAGGTCGGCACTCTCATTGCAGAGCGCGCAAAGGCCGCAGGCATCACCGCTGTGGTCTTCGACCGCGGTGGCAATAAGTACCACGGCCGCGTTGCGGCAGTCGCAGAAGCCGCCCGTGAGGGCGGACTTGAGCTGTGACTGAGGCTCGAGGAAAGGGAGATCAACTGATGGCTGCATCGCAGCGAAGCAGGAACGGTCAGGAAGGCGCCGAGCGCTCAGGCGACGGCGAACGCCGTGACCGTCGCTCCGGTCGCGAGAACCGCGACGCTCGTCGGGGCGAAAACAAAGATCAGTACATCGAGCGTGTTGTCACCATCAACCGCGTGTCCAAGGTTGTGAAGGGTGGACGTCGTTTCTCCTTCACCGCTCTGGTTGTCGTCGGTGACGGTGAAGGCACCGTCGGTATCGGCTACGGAAAGGCCAAGGAAGTTCCCCAGGCTATTTCCAAGGGTGTTGAGGAAGCGAAGAAGAACTTCTTCCGCGTCCCCATGATCCGCCGTACCATCACTCACGTTGTTCAGGGCCGCGACGCGGCCGGCGAGGTTCTGCTTCGTCCGGCAGCCCCCGGTACCGGCGTTATCGCCGGCGGCCCCGTCCGTGCAGTCCTCGAGGCTGCAGGCGTCCACGACGTGTTGACGAAGTCGCTCGGTTCTGACAACGCAATCAACATTGTTCATGCAACTGTTGCCGCACTGAAGCTTCTGGAACAGCCCGAAGCAGTCGCAGCTCGCCGCGGTCTTCCGCTCGAGCGCGTTGCTCCGGCCTCGATGCTCCGTGCACGCGCAGAAGGCGAAGCTGAGAAGCGCGCTGCCGCAGAGGCAAGCGAAGCTGACAAGGCTGCAGCGGGGGTGACTGAGTGATGGCAAATCTGAAGATCACACAGGTCAAGTCCTCCATCGGCGCCAAGCAGAACATGAAGGACACACTGCGCACCCTCGGGCTGCGCAAGATCGGCCAGAGCGTCGTTCGTGAGGATTCGGAAACCGTTCGCGGCGCGATCCACACGGTGCGTCACCTGGTTACTGTTGAGGAGGTCGACTGACCATGGCGGACTCCACGAAGAACACCGGTGAAGAGCAGGTGCGCGTCGTTCGACTGCACCACCTGCGTCCCGCCGCTGGTGCAAAGACCGCGAAGACCCGCGTTGGCCGCGGTGAAGGTTCAAAGGGTAAGACCGCTGGACGTGGTACCAAGGGCACCAAGGCCCGTTACCAGGTTCCCGCAGGCTTCGAGGGTGGACAGATGCCCATCCACATGCGCCTTCCCAAGCTGCGTGGTTTCAAGAACCCCTTCCGCGTTGAGTACCAGGTCGTCAACGTTGGTCGTCTGCAGGAGCTTTTCCCCGAAGGTGGAAAGGTGACTGTCGAGGATCTCGTTGCACGCAATGCGGTGCGCGACGGTTGGGCAGTTAAGGTGCTGGGCACCGGCGAGCTCACTGTTAAGCTCGAGGTTGAGGTCGACTCTTGGTCGGCTTCTGCAGAAGCAAAGATTACTGCTGCTGGCGGATCCATCAAGACCCGCTGACCAGTGATTGCCACGGGGTGGCTCGGTTTCCGGGCCACCCCGTTCCGCTTTCTCATCAACAGGGCCTAATCCCCGCAAGCAGCATTATGTGCATAGGGGAGAGGGCCTTTACCCATCTCACAGTTTCCCAAGTTTGCTACTTTTAATTCACAGTATCAGTGTTATTTCAGGTAGGCTTTTGGGAGTCCTGCGATCTGTGGATCGCATTTATTCCATTTACTAGGAGGAAGCCTTGCTCAGTGCGTTCGCGCAGGCATTCCGTACCCCAGATCTTCGACGGAAGCTTCTTTTCTCGCTGTTCATTATGGCGATGTTCCGTCTTGGATCTTTTATCCCAACTCCGGGCGTTGATTCGCAGGCAGTTGCGAAGTGTCTAGCTCAGCAAAATGACGCCTCGCTTCTGGACCTCGTCAATCTGTTCTCCGGTGGGGCGCTCCTCCAGTTGTCTGTCTTCGCGTTGGGCATCATGCCCTACATCACCGCGTCGATTATTATCCAGCTTCTTCGCGTCGTGATTCCGCGCTTCGATGACCTCCACAAGGAAGGTCAGACAGGCCAGGCAAAGCTCACGCAGTACACGCGTTACCTGACAATCTTCCTGGGTATTCTCCAGTCGACGACGATGATCTCGCTGGCCCGCTCCGGCAACCTTTCGCCGGATGCTCTGAGAAGGTCATCCCCTCGAACTCCGTGTGGACTTTCCTCCTCATGATGATCGTGATGACGGCCGGTACCGGTGTCATCATGTGGCTGGGTGAATTGATCACCGAGCGCGGCATCGGTAACGGTATGTCCCTCTTGATCTTCACCTCAATCACCGCGCGTATGCCCGCGCAGCTTCTGACCATCGGCCAGGGCGGTAAGTGGGGAGCGGTCTTCGCGATCCTCGGCCTCATGCTTGTCGTCTCGATTGTGGTTGTCTACCTCGAGCAGGCTCAGCGCCGAATTCCGGTTCAGTACGCAAAGCGCATGATCGGCCGGCGCCAATACGGTGGAACCACCACCTATATCCCGCTCAAGATCAATATGTCCGGCGTTATCCCGGTCATCTTCGCGTCATCTCTTCTTGCATTCCCCCCCGATGCTTGCTCAGTTTGGCCGCCAGGACTCCAAGTGGGTCCAATGGATCAGTGCCAACTTCCATCAGGACGCGTGGCCCTACTTGACCACCTACGCCCTGCTCACGCTCTTCTTCACCTTCTTCTACACCGCGATCACTTTCGATCCCGATGAAGTAGCGGACAACATGAAGCGCTACGGCGGCTTTATTCCCGGCTATCGTGCCGGCCGTCCGACGGCTGAATATCTGCGCTACGTGATCAACCGAATCACCACCGCCGGTGCTCTCTACTTGGTCACTGTCGCATTGATCCCGTCGTTGGCGATCATCCCGCTGCATATTTCTCAAGGACAAATGCCCTTCGGCGGCACGACTCTTCTGATTATCATCGGTGTCGGCCTGCAGACGGTGAAGGAAATTAATACACAGCTTCAACAGCACCACTACGAAGGATTCTTGCGATGACCGCTATCGTTCTCCTCGGCCCTCCCGGAGCGGGCAAGGGCACACAGGCAGCACGTATCGCCGAGCGTTTGGGTATTCCCGCGATCTCGACCGGAGAGATTTTCCGCGCCAATATGTCCGAGGGCACCGAGCTGGGCAAGCGTGCCAAGGAGTACATGGAACGCGGAGAGTTCGTTCCCGACTCTGTCACGAACCCCATGGTGAAGGTTCGCCTCGCGGCACCCGACACCGCAAATGGTTTCCTTCTTGACGGCTACCCGCGCACGCTCGAGCAAGCGCATGTCCTACGCGACATGCTCGCTGAGCTCGGAGTCAGCCTCGACGTCGTCCTCGAAATTCAGGTCGACGAAGACGAGGTTGTTGCTCGCATGCTCAAGCGCGCGACCGAGCAGAACCGCGCGGATGACACCGAACCCGTGATCCGCCACCGCCTCGAGATCTACCATGAACTGACCGAGCCCATGGCCACCTACTACGCAGACCAGGATCTGCTTCAGGCAATCGATGGTCGCGGAACGATTGACGAAGTCAGCGAACGCATCTTCGCAGTCTTGGACGGTCTCAATAACTAAAGCATTGCGTACATGGCGCTCGATGTGGCGTTGACGCAAAACTGGGGCGCGGTGGCAAACGACCATCGCGCCCCATAATTTTTATCTGAAGGAAACAGCATGTCCCGCATTGAATACAAAACTCGCGACCAGATGAAGTGGATGCGTGAGTCTGGACTTGTCGTCGCAGAGATTCACCGCAGCCTGCGTGAAGCAGCACGCCCTGGTATCACGACAGCTGAACTTGACGAAGTGAGCGCCGACGCGATCCGCCGCTGTGGTGCTCGTTCGAATTTCCTCAACTACTACGGTTATCCCGCCACCGTATGTATCTCCCCCAATGACGTTATCGTCCATGGCATCCCAGGAAAGTACAAGCTTGCCGCGGGCGACATCGTGAGCTTTGACTGTGGCGCATGGCTCGAGCGCTCTGGCCAGCAGTGGCACGGTGACGCTGCCTTCACCTTGGTCATTGGCGACGAATTCACGAGCGACGAGGACTTCGCCAGCACCTGGGTGCGCCGCCACCAAGGCCCCGGAGCAGGCAAGCGCTGGGGTGGCGCGCTTCCTACAGCAGGTGCGTCCTCGCCGGACGAGGCCTCGGCAGTGGTATCGAAGCAGGGGAGCGTCGCGCGCAGGCGTGAGCTGGACCTGGTGACGCGCGAGGCTTTGTGGACCGCGCTTGCTTCCGTCGCGCACGGTAAGCGTGTAAGCGCGATCGGCGAGGCCGTGGAACGCGTCGTCGCTGAACGCGCGGAAGACCTGGGCTGGGAAGCGGGAATTATCGAGGACTTCACGGGGCACGGCATCGGAACAAAGATGCATCAGGACCCGGAGGTTCTGAACTATCGCGTGCGCGGACTCATGCCGAAATTGCGTCCGGGAATGGTTCTTGCTGTGGAACCGATGCTGACGACCGGTGATATTGAGACCCTGACAGAAAACGATGACTGGACCGTGCGTTCGGTTGACGGTTCCGATGCCGCCCAGTGGGAGCATACCGTGGCGATCCTCGACGATGGCATCAGTATTCTCAGTGCGATCGATGGGGGAGTGGCTGGCTTAGCGCCCTTCGGCGTGACCCCGGTCAGCCTCGACTGACATTAAGCGTGAGGCGATAGACATTGTCTCCGGCTTTTCAAGAGGGCCACAAATAGCGTAGGCTCGACCCTTGGACGTGTCTTTGGGATCAGTATGCCTGTTTTCAAAGACCATCCCGAGCGGCCTGTGGCCGCCCGATTCCGAAAAAGTAGTAGAGGATAGACGGAGGATATGGCGAAGAAGGACGGCGTCATCGAAATCGAAGGCACGGTTGTCGAAGCCTTGCCGAATGCGATGTTCCGCGTGGAATTGAGCAATGGACACATCGTGCTTGGCCACATTGCCGGCAAGATGCGTCAGCACTACATCCGCATTCTGCCCGAGGACCGTGTGGTCGTCGAGCTGAGCCCCTACGACCTCTCCCGAGGCCGCATCGTCTACCGCTACAAGTGAACAAACCGACACAAGCTACCCGCGGGTAGCGGAGGTACACACCATGAAGGTCAAGCCGAGTGTCAAGAAGATCTGTGACAAGTGCAAGGTGATTCGTCGCCACGGCAACGTCATGGTCATCTGTGACAACCCCAGGCACAAGCAGCGTCAGGCTGATCCCTCGCTGTGAAAACGCCGGAGCAATCCGGCAGCATCATTCCACACGCGCTTGCGCGACCCTCGGTTCGGAGGCCGGGGCCGGGTGGCTCACCCGGGAGGAGTGGTGACGACCTCCGATGAACAATTTGGAGCATAAACATGGCACGTATTGCCGGCGTCGACCTCCCTCGCGAAAAGCGTATGGAGATCGCGCTCACGTACATCTATGGAGTTGGACGCACCCGCGCCAAGGAGACCCTCGAGGCCACCGGCGTGAGCCCCGATCTTCGCGTGAAGGATGCTACCGAGGAAGACCTCGTCAAGCTGCGCGAATACATCGAGAACACCTTTAAGGTGGAAGGCGATCTGCGTCGTGAGGTTCAGGCAGATATCCGTCGCAAGATTGAGATCGGATCCTACCAGGGACTTCGTCACCGTCGTGGCCTGCCGGTCCACGGTCAGCGCACCAAGACCAATGCGCGTACCCGCAAGGGCCCCAAGCGCACCGTTGCAGGTAAGAAGAAGGCTAAGTAAAGCCACTCAGTCCTGTGTGGACTGATACAACACGACTTCGAAGGAACTGAAAGTAATGGCTGCAAAGACCACTCGTTCCGGCGCTGGACGCAAGCCGCGCCGCCGGATTTCAAAGAACGTTACTCACGGACACGCGTACATCAAGTCGACGTTCAACAACACTATCGTTTCTATCACTGACCCCACCGGTGCAGTGATCTCCTGGGCCTCTTCCGGTCAGGTGGGCTTCAAGGGTTCGCGTAAGTCGACCCCCCTTCGCTGCTCAGCTTGCCGCCGAGGCTGCCGCGCGTCGCGCTCAGGAGCACGGCATGAAGAAGGTCGACGTCTTCGTGAAGGGTCCCGGCTCCGGCCGTGAGACCGCGATCCGCTCGCTGCAGGCTGCTGGCCTGGAAGTTGGCTCGATCCAGGACGTGACGCCCCAGGCATTCAACGGCGCTCGTCCCCCGAAGCGTCGTCGCGTCTGAGCCCCGGAGGGTGGAAATCCGACGGAAATCCACCCCCCACGTCTGGGCGGGATCACAAAAGAATCCGTGGCCTCGTCCTTACCTTTTTCCCCGCAATGCGGGACCCCTATCCGGCGTCATATGGCGGGCGCCGGGAAGAAAGGACTAAGACGTGCTCATTGCAGAGCGACCCATCCTGACCGAAGAGAAGGTCAGCGAACTGCGCTCCCGTTTCATCCTGGAGCCCCTTGAGCCCGGTTTCGGCTACACGCTGGGTAACTCCCTGCGCCGAACCCTGCTCTCGTCGATCCCCGGCGCTGCTGTGACCTCCATCCGCATTGATGGAGTGCCTCACGAGTTCCGCACGATCGAGGGCGTGAAGGAAGACGTCGCCGAGATCATCCTGAACATCAAGCAGATCGTTCTCTCCTCCGAGAATGACGAGCCTGTTGTCATGTACCTGCGCAAGGCAGGCCCGGGAGAGGTCGTCGCAGGGGATATCACCCCTCCGGCCGGCGTTGAGATTCACAACCCCGATCTGCACCTGGCAACCCTGAACGAAAAGGGCAAGCTGGAGATCGAGCTGACTGTTGAGCGTGGCCGCGGCTACGTTTCGGCAGCTCAGAACAAGGATCCTCAGGCTGAGATTTCCCGCATCCCGATCGATTCGATCTACTCTCCCGTTGTCAAGGTGACCTACAAGGTCGAGGCAACGCGTGTTGAGCAGCGCACCGACTTCGATCGCCTGATCATCGATGTCGAAACCAAGCCGGCAATCACCCCGCGTGACGCCGTTGCCTCCGCTGGCAAGACCTTGGTTGAGCTCTTTGGTCTGATGCGCGAACTGAACGAGGAAGCCGAAGGCATTGAAGTTGGTCCCTCGACCACCGATGCCACTCTCGCTGCCGACCTCGCGCTGCCCATTGAGAACCTCGGCCTGCAGTCGCGTTCCTACAACGCCCTGCGTCGCCGCGGAATCCTCACTGTTGGCGAGCTCGTGGCTCACTCCGAGGCGGATCTGCTTGACATTCGCAACTTCGGAACGAAGTCGATTGAAGAAATCAAGGAAGCTCTTGCAACCCTTGGTATGACCCTGAAGGATTCCGTCCTGCCCTCCGGTGAGGCCAGCGAATCCGGGTCTATCCACTTCAGCGACGACCAGTCCATCTGACATGCTGCGTCCGGTGGACGCATAAATTCCTAGGAGACAAAATGCCCACCCCCAAGAAGGGTGCTCGTCTGGGCGGAAGCCCGGCACACCAGAAGCTGATCCTCAAGAACCTCGCGACTCAGCTCATTGAACACCGCTCTCTGACCACGACCGAGGCCAAGGCTAAGGCCCTGCGCCCCTTCGTTGAGAAGCTCGTGACCAAGGCAAAGCGTGGCGACATCCACGCTCGCCGTACCGTTGCACGCGTCATCACCGACCGCGATGCGCTCTACACCCTGTTCGACGTCATTGCTCCTGCTCTTGACCCCGAGCGTAAGGGCGGCTACACCCGTCTGACCCGCCTGGGCAACCGCAAAGGGCGACAATGCCCCCATGATGCAGATTGAGTTCTGCATGGAGGCCGTCGAGAAGAAGGCAGTCGTGAAGTCTGCTGAGAAGGCTGCCGAAAAGGCCGCTGCTGCTGAAGTTGCAGCAGAAGCTGAGGAAGCCGCAGAAGCAGCAGCAGAGCGCGCCGAAGAGGCTCGTGAAGAAGGCGACCTCGCCAAGGCTAACGAGGCTGAAGAAATCGCAGCCGAGGCCGGCGAAGAAGCTGACGCCGCCGAGCAGGTCGAAGAAGAGAAGTGACCTCTCTCGCGTAAGCGACTTTTCAGGGCCGGGCACCACAACTGTGGTGCCCGGCCCTTGTGCTATGCCTATTTCGCCCTGTAGTTCTTGCCTCTTCAGGATGAAAATCGGTGGTGGCTGTAGCCTGTACGTATGACTCGTAAGATGACCTTGGCTGTCGACTGTGGCGGCGGCGGAATCAAAGCATCCGTATTGGATTCCCTTGGAACAATGGTTGCTCCGCCCAAACGCACTCCGACTCCCTATCCTCTTCCTCCGCAGCTCTTGGTCGACACTGTCGTCGAATTGGCCTCGCAGCTTCCGGCTGCCGATCGAGTCACCCTTGGAATGCCGGGAATGATTCGCCACGGCATTGTCATTGCCACTCCGCACTACATCACCAAAGATGGTCCCCGTTCTCGCGTTGTCCCTGAACTTGTCATCTTGTGGGATCACTTTGATATGGCAGGTGCGTTGGAGAAGGCGTTGAGTCTGCCCACGAAAGTCCTCAATGATGCAGAAGTCGCGGGTGCGGGTGTTGTGACCGGCCGAGGCCTCGAAATGATTATCACTTTGGGCACGGGGCTTGGAAACGCCGTTTTTGACGGCGGGCGCCTTGCCCCACACGTTGAAGTCTCCCAGGGGCCGATTCGCTGGGGACTCACCTACGACGACTACATCGGCGAGCATGAACGCTTGCGCTTGGGTGATATGCACTGGTCACGTCGCGTCCGCCGCGTCGTTGAGGGCCTGCGCCCCATGTACATGTGGGATCGCCTCTATTTGGGTGGGGGAAACTCTAAGCGCATTGTTCCTTCGCAACGTGAAAAGCTTGGGGATGATGTCATCATCGTCCCCAACGACGCGGGAATTATCGGGGGAGTGCGCTCGTGGGAGCTTTAGAATCTGCCTCGCTGAGGATCCGTCTTGACCTTGCCTACGATGGGACTTTCTTTCACGGCTGGGCCTCTCAAGATGGCCTACGCACTGTTCAAGGAGTTCTCACCCTTGCCCTTGAGACGATTCTTCGCCACTCCATTACGCTCACCGTCGCAGGGCGGACCGACGCGGGAGTCCACGCGCGTCACCAGGTTGCTCACTTCGACTGCTCCGCTGAAGCCTTCCACGGCCTCGTGAGGGAGAAGAACCAACCTAGCGACGAAGGGGAACTGAGCGCAGTGTGCGCCGAAGCTCTCCAGCGGCGAGTGAACTCCCTCTTGGGGCGCGCCTATGTTGACTTCGCAATCGGCAGTGGACTGAAGGTTCCTCGAGGAACCAGCGATGTGCGCATTGATCGGGTGAGGGTCGTCAGTTCTGACTTCGATGCGCGCTTTGCTGCCCTTGAGCGCTCCTACACCTATCGCCTCGCCCCCGAGGGGCAGCTTCCCTTAGCTCGGCGCTGGGACGTGTGCGAGGTCTCCCACGCTCTCGATATCGAGGCGATGAACCGCGCGGCGCAACCACTTCTGGGTGAGCACGACTTCCTTGCGTATTGCCGCCCGCGTGAGGGGGCGACGACGATTCGTGAGTTGCGTGAGTTACGTATTATTCCCGAGGTCGAGGGGAGCGGCGTCCTTGAGTGCCACGTGCGTGCGGATGCCTTCTGCCACTCTATGGTTCGATCCCTTGTCGGTGCCCTTATCGAAGTCGGTAGGGGAGCGCGCGAGGAGACGTGGCCCGCGCAGCTGCTCGAGAAAGCCTCGCGCCAAGACGCGGCGCCTATTGCCCCCGCCCACGGGCTGACCTTGGAATCCGTTAGCTACCCCGACGAGGCCGAGTGGAGTGCGCAGGTTCACCGCACTCGCAGGATTCGCGGCTTTGCCTTCGATGGAAGCGTTGAAGAGTGGGCGATGGGTGGCAATTGCTGTGCTGGTTGAGCAAGAAACGATTTGAGGAATAAGCCACACTCTGGTCTGCGCTTTGACCCAGAGCGCCACGGACGCATAGACTAGCAGGTGCTGTGCGTCAGCTGGACCTTCGGTGCCTTCCCACTCGCCGGAGAAGAAATTCGGCTGATGCCTCGCGGAACCGTTTCATAGCGGGCCGGTGCGTTGAATATTCGATGCTAGGCCCCATGACAGAAAGAATTGAAGGTTACGCCCGTGCGCACCTATTCACCTAAGCCGGCGGATGCCGACAAGCAGTGGTACGTCATCGACGCCACTGACGTCGTCCTCGGCCGCCTTGCGGCTCAAGTTGCCGCTATCCTTCGTGGGAAGCACAAGCCGACGTTTGCCCCTCACCTTGATATGGGCGATTACGTCATCATCATCAATGCGGACAAGGTTGCCCTCACCGGTAAGAAGCTTGACCAGAAGATGGCCTACCGCCACTCCGGTCGCCCCGGTGGTCTGAGCGCAACACGTTATCGCGATCTCATGGCTGAGCGTCCTGAACGCGCAGTTGAGAAGGCAGTCCGTGGCATGCTTCCTCACACCAGCCTCGGCCGCGCGCAGTTCAAGAAGCTGCACGTCTACGCCGGAGCTGAGCACCCGCACATCGGCCAGCAGCCGATTCCCTACGAAATCACCCAGGTCGCCCAGTGAGCGCGTCGCGCTTCTGAGCCCAACGAACTGCACTGAGGAGAACTGTGGCTGAGACCACCGAGATTCTTGAGCTGGATGAGGAAGTTGTCCCCAGCTCCTACACCACAGAGACTGAGTCAGCGCCTGCTGGTGCTGGTCAGTCCATCACCGCGCCCGGCGCGGGCCTTGGCCGCCGCAAGGAAGCCGTTGCCCGTGTTCGCCTGGTTCCCGGCAGCGGCCAGTGGACCATTAACGGACGCACTCTTGAAGATTACTTCCCGAACAAGCTGCACCAGCAGCTCGTGAAGTCCCCTTCACCCTCGCTTGATATCGACGGTCGCTTCGACGTGATCGCTCGTATCAATGGCGGCGGCATCTCCGGCCAGGCCGGCGCGCTGCGCCTGGGCATCTCCCGCGCACTGAACGAGATCGATCGTGACGCGAACCGCCCCGCACTGAAGAAGGCTGGCTTCCTGACCCGCGACGCCCGCGCTGTTGAGCGTAAGAAGGCAGGCCTCAAGAAGGCACGCAAGGCTTCGCAGTTCTCGAAGCGCTGATCTTCGCCTTTTACTTCAGGTGTGGCCCCAATCGGAAGATTGAGGGCCACACCTTTTGTATTCGGAATGCCTGTTCTCTGCTTGCTTTCCTGCAATGTTGCTTGCTGGTCAATCGATTGAGTGAACAGTGAGCAGCTAGAATAGCGGTGGATTAATTTTTCGAGCGGGAGGAACCCCGATGACCAGGTTGTTCGGAACTGACGGCGTACGCGGACTGGCAAATGTTGATTTGACCGCGCCCCTCGCACTGGAACTGGGTGAAGCGGCAGCTCGCCTGACGATTCAGGGACGCCCGGCCTCGGGACACAAACCAAAAGCTATCATCGGTCGCGATACGCGAATCTCGGGCGAATTCCTCGACCACGCACTGGCAGCGGGCCTGGCAAGCGCCGGAATGGATGTTGTCCGTGTCGGTGTCGTCACCACTCCGACTGTTGCCCACCTGACGGCCTCGTCCTCAGTTGATCTGGGCGTCATGATCTCCGCGTCGCACAACCCCATGCCCGACAATGGCATCAAGTTCTTCGCGCACGGCGGCTACAAGCTCCCTGACCAGGTCGAGGACCAGATCCAGGAACTCCTCAATACTCCTTGGGATCGTCCCACTGGCGCCGCTGTTGGTGAGGTCGAATACGACGATGATTGGGCGGAAAAGTCCTACATTGAGCACCTCATGACCTCGCTGGGAACAGACCTGCACGGCTTGCGTATTGCGGTTGACTGCGCAAATGGTGGTGCGTCTTTCCTTGCGCCAGAGGCTTTCCGTCAGGCTGGTGCTGACGCGGTCGTGATTAATGCTGCCCCCGATGGCCGGAATATCAATGACAAGGCCGGCTCGACGCACCCCGAGCAGCTTCAGGCGCTGACCGTTGCCTCCGAGGCTGATTTCGGCGTTGCCTACGATGGCGATGCGGACCGTTGCCTCGCGGTCGACCGCTACGGAAATCTCGTTGATGGTGACAAGATCATGGGCGCCCTGGCTGTGCATATGCGCGATGAGGGCCAGCTTGCCAAAGGACACTCTGGTTGTTACGGTCATGTCGAATCTCGGCTTGATTCTTGCCATGCAAGAGGCAGGTATTCAGACGGTTCAGACCGGAGTTGGTGACCGCTACGTGCTCGAAGCGATGCTCGAGGGCGGATACTCCCTGGGTGGCGAGCAGTCCGGGCACATCATCGCGAAGAAGTATGCGACCACCGGCGACGGTATTCTCTCCTCGTTGCTGTTGGCACGCATGGTGAAGGAATCGGGTCGAGACCTGGCCGACCTCACCAGCTTCATCAAGCGTCTTCCGCAGACGCTGATCAACGTTGGGGAGTGGATCGTTCTCGCGCGAATACCGACCCGGTCGTGGCCGAGGCCGTTGCCGCTGCCGAGGCCGTGCTGGGCAATACCGGACGCGTACTGCTGCGCCCCTCCGGTACCGAGCCTTTGGTTCGCGTCATGGTCGAGTGGCGGCTTATGAGCACTGAAGCGATGGCGGCAGCTGGTTTGGCTGATATCGTGGAAAACTTGGCGCTCTGCGCAGAGCAGCTGCGGGGCCTGTGGCCTCGGCGAGTAACGGCGTCTTCTGGTGTTGCTCACATTTTGTGAGCGTGTGAGAACACCGGGCGGGGTGCACTCAAGCGGGAGGGCCGGATGTCAGCTGTCCGCCTCTACGTCATCGAGATCCTCGTGCGTCCTCGCGTCGGACTCGCGACAAGACAAGTCGAATCGCGCCCGGAAAGCGGGGAGACGTGCCCTGATTGACGCAGGTGCGCACGGTCTCGCGTCGATGTGATTCGTGAACAACTCTGGATGGCCGGGTTATCGCCCCGTGATCAGCCTTGTTCACTGGCGATAAAGTCGCGGCTCACAACAGCCTCCGGGCGCTGTGGCGGTGTGGTGAGGACGAGGACGCGGCCGAGATCGCGAATCCAGGCTGCTTCAGAAATGTTCGCGGGGTGGCGGGGGCGTAGTACATCATGTGGTTCGCCGGGATCGTAAAGAACAGGCCGTGCGGTGCTGGATGAGAAACGCGACATGAGCGCGGGTATGTTCTTATTCGCCGTGACGAAGCAAGGATTGCCGACAGGCAGGTGAAGGGCCCAATTTGAATTATCAAATGGGGAGGTCATCCAGTGCTGTGCGCAATGGAAGAGCTCGTCGATGCTCGGGGCATTGGGCCAGCTGTTCGTCTTTCAGCCTGAACAGGGTGTCGGGTGATCAGGCTGGGCGTAACGCGAAGGCCGCCAACATTACAACGGGCGTAAAGAAAACTGCGGGTGCGACAGCGTCGGCAGTGCAGACTCGGTGTATGGTCTGACGTAGCTCGTCGGGTTTGTTCAGGATGGTTTCGTCGATGCGTGTCCGCTCGATGAGGTACGGAACCCACGGATCCATCAGATCGTGGTGCGCGTCGGTTCGCATCTAGCAGCTCGTTGATGAGTTGATTAATGCCACACTTCACGGAATCGTTGAGGAGGAAGACATTGTGCGCTCGGTTTGATGACTGTGTGACCATGAGGCCGGCGTCTTCGAGGCTTGCTCATCAGGATGACGAGATGTATTGACGACGTATTCCAGGATCCATGGGAATTCATTCACAGAAGGGTATGGCGGCCGACAGACCGGGTGGATAGCGTAGCCTTCGCGCACGGCTGACGTGATGGAAAACCTGTCGCTCTAGGGACGGGCGACTGAGGAACGCCAAACCGCTCGAGTGGGGACGGTGAGTCGCTGGGCTTTTTTCGCTTTGCGAGGCTTTTCAATCGTCGAAATCATCGCCTCAACGGCGCCCTGCGTCATTTCGCGCAGCGGCCACTCGACGGTTGTGAGGCCGAGGGCTTGGCTGCTTGCGGGTTCTTGATTACCAAATCCCAGGATGGAAAGGTCTTGTGGAACGCGACGATCAAGATCGGCGGCGGCTTGGAACACACCCGGCGCCTGCGAATCGTCGGCGACGGCGATCAAAGGTGATATCTGGGTTGTCTGAGAGAAGACGCAGGGATGCCTGGTATGCGGTCGACGCGTCCCAATCGGGAAGCGAAAGCAAAGTGAAACCTGCGCCGAAGGCCTCCTCAAGGGGGAGCTGGCGTGAGTGATTGGTATTCGGTCCCGCAAGAAAGACTGCGTGTCCGCGCTTGCCCACGTTCAGGTGCTCACTGAGGATTTCTTTCACCCCTGCGCATTCATCAATGCTCACGAGGGCACTGGCCCCTTGAGTGTCTTCCGTATTAATCATCGACATTGCAACGATCGGGATGCCAAGGTTTGCCAGAAGCGTCGATGTGAAGCTTTCTGCGGAGGTCGTTTCCCGGATGACCCCTGCTAATTGTGTGTCCCCTAAGACGGAGCGAATTGTCTGCGCATCTGAGGGGTCGTTGCTTGATTGGAAGAGTGGAAGAAGCAAGTATCCGCGCTTTTGGATTTCGATCATGGCGGTTGTGAGAACCGTGTGAACGACGGGAACGAAAGGATTATCTGGGAGTTCTGCCATGAGTAGGGCGATCAGGCGAGAACTGCCGCGCCGAAGCGAACGTGCAGCAGCGTTAGGAATATAGTTCAGGTCTCGCGCGGCATCTTGGACCCTTTGAATTGTTGCCGGCGCGATCTTCACTTCTGGTCCGCGGCCGTTCAGTACCAAAGAAACCGTCGAAGGAGCAACTCCTGCTGCTCGGGCCACATCGGCCCGCGTTGCTCGTTCCATTCTTCCTGCTCCTGATTTGCGGTGGAATAAAAGCGTGTTAACACAACAACTATAACGTGTTAGTCTTTGTGTACTGCTAGGAGTTTCAATGTTGACTCACCTGAAAGGCTCATCATGAAAATTATGCCCTCATACGCACCTTGTGTGGGAGCACTTTCTCCTGCTCGCGCGTATCTCACTGATGATCCAGGGCAGATGAGCCTCGACGGCCGCTGGGCATTCATCTATCACCGCGTTGATCCCAATCCCAGCGCGAATCCCGAAGAAGCATTTCCCCTTCCTCTCGTATCAGGTGAAGAGACGATCGATGTCCCAAGCCACTGGGTTCTTCGAGGAGATGGACGCTGGGGTGCCCCCGCCTATACCAACGTTGATTTCCCCTTCCCTGTGGATCCGCCTTTCCCCCCGGAAGATAATCCTGTCGGTGACTATTCGCGACATTTCGTGTGTCCAGAGTCGTGGCTTTCCTCGGGAGGCCAGATCCGCCTGCGCTTCGAGGGCGTTGAATCCCAGATCATTGTCTGGGTCAACGGGCAATGGATCGGAATGGCTCGCGGTTCACGCCTCGCCCATGAATTCGACATCACCCAGGCGCTTGTCCCCGGTGAAAATACGGTGACTCTTCGCGTCCATCAGTTCAGCGCGGGATCCTATCTTGAGGACCAGGATCAGTGGTGGCTTCCCGGAGTTTTCCGCTCAGTTTCGCTGCGCTATCTCCCCGCTTTTTCAATCGAGGATCTGTGGATTAGCACTGATTATGAGGCCGGAGAAGGTTTTGCGACCCTTGAGCTGAGAGTGCGCGGAGCGCAAAGCGAAACGCTTGAAGCGAATCTGGACATCGAGGGCCTCGGTACCTCAGTGCTGACGCTCGCGCGGGGGGAGGATGGTCGCTACCGGAGCGAAAACATCGGCCTCGGCAATGTCCAGCCGTGGAGCCCGCAATCCCCGAAACTTTACGCCGCGCGCGTGCAAGCGGTGGGGGAAGGTGGCCGCAAAACGGAAGAGCGCCATCTACGCCTCGGTTTCCGGAGAATCGAAATCGTTGATGGCGTCCTGCGCGCCAATGGACAGCCACTGAAGCTGAATGGTGTCAATCGTCATGAAATTCGCGCCGACGAGGGGCGAGTATTCAGCGAAGAATTCGCGCGCGCTGATCTTGAACTCATGAAGTCGATGGGAATCAACGCGATCCGAAGCTCTCATTACCCGCCTCACCCGCGCCTTCTTGATCTGGCCGATGAAATTGGGCTGTGGGTCATGCTCGAGGGAGATATCGAAACCCACGGTTTCGAGGGGAACCGTACCTGGATCGATAATCCCTCCGACGACTCGCGCTGGGAAGCCTCCTACCTTGACCGCACCGAACGTGCCTTTGAGCGCGACAAGAATCACGCCAGCATTTTCTGCTGGAGCCTGGGGAACGAATCTGGAACGGGACGTAACTTGGCAGCGACCGCGCATTGGCTCCACGAACGCACCCGCGGGCGCGGGATCGTCCACTACGAGGGCGACCACGCAATGGAGTACGTCGATATCTACTCGCGGATGTATCCGACGCTTGAAGAAGTCGCGGCGGTACTTGACGATGCAGACAAGCATGCGCCGGTTGCTGTCCCAAGCCATGCAAGTGCGGCTGTGGATGACGCCGCGAAAGAACGCATTCGCAGTGCTCCCTACATCATGTGCGAGTACCTTCATGCGATGGGAACCGGCCCCGGTGGAGCCGCCGCTTATGCCCAGCAAATGACCCATCCTCGCCACGCTGGAGGCTTCGTGTGGGAGTGGCGTGACCACGCGCTGTGGCGCACCCTTCCTGACGGGCGTCGTTCTCTTGCCTATGGCGGCGATTTTGGCGAGGACGTCCATGATGGGAATTTCGTCTGCGATGGCTTAGTTGATGCGCTTTCGCGTCCCTATGCGGGGACCTGGGCATGGATTCGCGCGCTCGCACCTGATGCGCCGATCCTTCGCGAGCGTGCGCAGAAATCGGGTGGCGAGGCTGAGGAGCGTTTGCGTGGTCTGGCCCTCGCAGCTTCTTCCCTCCTTCCCACTGACGAGGCCGAGTGCGGCGCCGTGTTTGATGATCGTGGGCGCATGGAGTCCGTGGGCGGGCTTCCGATATCGGCGGAGATTAGTGTCTATCGAGCACCGACGGACAATGATCGCGGTCGTGGTCCCGTCGATTACTGGGGGATTTCTTCTGATGATCTAGGTCCGCTGGGAACAGGGACCGGGCAATGGGGAGTCTCTCATGCCCAGCGATGGGAAATGGCGCGTTTGCACCTTCTGTGCAGGACCTGGCACGGAAGCTCGTGTGAGCATGGAGCGCGAGTGCTGATTGAACGCTGGGCGCCACCTGCTGCACAGTTTGGGCTTGAGGCACGCTGGAGTTTTACTCCCGTAGACGGAAAAACCGGAGGCGCATCTGCGGGTGCTGCACTGCCGGGAAGTTGCCTCGCCGTCAAGGTTGAAATGACCCCCTACGGGCACTGGCCCGAGCGCATCCCTCGCGCAGGGGTTCGTCTGCGCATCCCCGAAACGGGGTGGACGGCCTCGTGGGTAGGGGAGACGGATATCGCTTATGCGGATATGCCTGGCGTCAATCCAGATGGTTTTGGGTGCGCGAAGCTCGAGGAGCTATGGGATGTGGGCGTCAAGCCTCAAGAAGGCGGGCATCGACCGGGACTGAAGGTCCTCGAGCTGCGTGGGGAAGGTCGTGCGCTCACGATCGTTCCTCGAAGCGAGGTGGGGTGGAGCGCCTCGCCGTGGAGTGAACAAGAACTTGCACAGGCCGGGCACTGGGAAGATTTGCCGGATTCGAATCGGACTTTTGTCTGGCTTGATGCCATTCAAGATGGCATCGGGACTCGCTCGTGTGGCCCTGATGCGCGCCCCGAATTCGGTGCACGGATGAATCCGCTGACCATCGAATTCATTGTTTGTGTAACGGATCTATAACAATTATCCGCTGAGCAACATAAAGCTAGGTTCTCGACGGTAGCCTAGGCTTATCAACTAACACGAGATAGTTAGTGATTCGGTATTCATATCGATCTACGACACGAACCAATGGAGGTTTCGCATGTTGAAGAAAAAGATGGCCGCTGGCGTCGTCGCCTTGGCCATGGTGAGCACTCTAGGATTGAGCGCCTGCTCGAACGGCAGCAGCGACTCTTCCTCAAGTTCTGCAAGCGGTGGATCCGCATCGGGTTCGATCCCCAAGCCCGATGTTTCCTGTGATATCCCCGCAACGAATCTCGATGATTCGAAGATCGACACCTCGAAGGTCGAAGGCGAAATCACCTTCCAGACCCAGGGCCTCAAGACCGACTTCGGCGACTTCTTCACCAAGAAGATCAAGGAATTTGAGGACGCTAACCCCGGTGTCAAGATCAAGTGGACTGATCAGGCAGGTGGCGCCGAATTCGACCAGACCATCACTGCTCAGGCAACCAACTGCCAGATGGCAGACGTTGTGAACGTTCCTTCCTCCACCATCCTGGCCCTGTCCAAGTCCAACCTCCTCATGGACTTCGATGTGAAGGCTCCCGGTATTGGTGACAAGTTCGTCAAGACCATTTGGGACTCGACCGAGCTGGGCGCAAACAAGCACCACACCGCACTTCCGTGGTACTTCGGCCCCTACATCACCACCTACAACAAGGAAGTTTTCAAGCGCGCAGGCTTGGATGAAAACACTCTCCCAAGACCATGGAAGAGATGTTTGACTACGCCGCTAAGGTCGGAGCGGACGGCAAGGGCGATTACGGTATCTACGGCTCCCCGCAGTGGTACATGACCGCCCAGCTGCACGGAATGGGTGTCAGCCTGATGAATGCTGACAAGACCGAGTTCAACTTTGCTGACAATGAGCAGGCCATCAAGTATGTGACCCGCCTCTCCGAGCTCTACAAGAGCGGTGCAATCCCGAAGGACTCACTGACCGGCGAACCCGATCCGGGCAAGGCATACGCCGATGGAAACCTCGCATTCGGTACCCCGAACGCTTCCTTCCTCAAGTCCGTCAAGGCAAACAACGCGACCGTCTACAACAACACCGGTGTCGGCCCCTTCCCGACCAACCCCGGAATCAAGCCGGTCTTCGAAGGCCAGTACATCGGCGTATCCGTCTCGACCAAGAACGCTCCTTTGGCAATGAAGTTCGCCGAGTGGATCACCAACGCTGAGAACGAATACGCATGGACCCACGACGGTGGTGCGATCATCTTCCCGGCAGCAACAAGCGCTCTTGACAAGCTCGTTGCCAACCCGCCGGAGATTGCAAATGATCCGGTCTTCAAGGCCGCTTACGAAGAAGCCGCAAAGGCGGCAAAGGATGCCGAGGCCTACACCGACGTCTTCTACACCACCGGTGCTGTTCAGGACAGCCTGGTTGAGAATGTGAACAAGGCAATCCGCGGAGAGGTCGACCCCAAGACCGCTCTGAAGACTGCACAAGATCAGATGAACAAGAAGCTCAAGGCTCTGGGCGAATGATCTAACCCTTGCCGGGGCGAAACATGACGGTTTCGCCCCGGCAAAACCCTTGAACAGCACCGAAGGACCTGACAATGTCGTCGCGTACAGGACGTGCCCCAAGCCGATCTCTTAATGGGGCCGCGCGTTTCCGCCCGGGATGGATGCCGTGGATCTGGATTACACTCCCGGTCTTGGCAATTATTACTTTCTACATTTATCCCTTCATTACAACGGTTTTCGTCTCTTTCACAAAAACAAAACCGCTGCGAAAAATTGGTCCCTTCATCGGGATCGAGAACTACACCTACGTTCTGAACGACGCGGAATTTTGGGGTTCTCTTCGCAACTCGCTGATCTACGCGGTCTGCGTTGTCCCTTTGATGGTGCTTCTCCCTCTTCTCCTTGCGCTCCTAGTCAAGTCCTATGTTCCGGGCATCGGATTCTTCCGCGCACTCTACTACTTGCCTGCGGTTTCCTCGCTCGTCGTCATTTCCTTGGCTTGGCGCTACCTGCTCAATGAAAGAGGACCGGTAAATAACCTCTTGACCTCGTGGGGAATGGATACGGTCCCATTCCTCTCAAACCAATGGCTCATCCTCTTTTGCGCGATGCTCATTACCCTGTGGCAGGGCTTGCCCTACTACATGATTCTCTACTTGTCCGCTCTTGCGAACGTCGATAAATCCCTCTACGAGGCCGCCGAACTTGACGGGGCAGGAAGCGTCCGTCGTTTCTTCACCGTCACCGTTCCGGGCGTCAAAGTCATGATGTTCTTGGTCGCGACACTCACAACCATTGGATGCCTCAAGATCTTCACCGAGGTCTACCTCCTTGGTGGAAGTGCCTCCCCGACAAAGACCTTGACCATGTACATCCGAGACTGGACCGATCCAACATACGGGTCTTTAGGTAAGGGCGATGCAGCCTCGGTCTGCCTCTTCCTCATCACTTTCGGATTCATCATCGCCTCCCAGAAACTCCAGAGGAAGGCTGAAGACCAATGAGCACCGCAGTTTCTTCAACTAGCCCAGCCACGGCCTCGTCAAAGTTCGCGAGTTGGCGCAAGGCTCGCAAGCTCGAGCACCAATCGCGCAACGTTGCATCGCGCCAGCTCAAAGGTTCTCGCCTTGTCCTGCGCTACATCACGCTGGTCGTCGTCGCGATTCTCATGGTGGGACCACTCCTGCTTCCTCTCCTTGCAGCATTCAAAGCTCCGGGGGAGTCGGTGTTCGGTCAAGGTGCCACGATCTTCCCGCAGACGTGGTCGCTTGCAGCTTTCAGCACATTGTTTAAGCAAACTGCGATCCTGCGCGCGATTGGAAACTCGGTCATCGTCGCAACGCTGACGGTCATCTCAAACATCATCTTGTCCTGCTTGGGCGGATACATGCTCTCGCGGCGAGGATGGACCGGCCGCAACATCATGTACTTCGTCGTCCTCTCTGCGATGATCTTCCCCTTCGAATCAATCATGCTGTCTCTGTACTCGATGATGGTGTCCATCGGCACGTACAAGACCCTGACCAGTGTGTGGATGGTCGCCATGATTGGCCCCTTCCAGATCCTCATGATGCGCGCAGCTTTCCTTGGAATCCCCGAAGAAATTGAAGATGCAGCACTGATTGATGGGGCAGGAGAGTGGGCGCGCTTCTGGAGGATCTTCCTTCCTCAAGTACGTGGAACTCTCACGGTCGTGGGACTGACCTCCTTCATTGGCGCCTGGTCGGATTTCCTCTTCCCACTACTCATGCTGGTCGACAACGACAAGCACACTTTGATGCTGGAACTTACCGCAATCCAAAACTCTGCTCAGGGAACGACTTATCAATTGGTCCTGGCTGGCGCGGTCGTTGCACTGGTACCTGTCGTTGTGGTCTTCGCCTTCTCGCAGAAGTACTTCTTCCGTGGAATCGAAGACGGTGGATTGAAGTTCTAGACCGATAGAGGCACACACCAATGAGTGACGAACTGAGCGAAGATTTTGCTCCCGATGCACTAGAAGCCGCGGGCGCGCTGCGTCGATACCCGGATCCCGGGTACATCTGGCCAACGAACCCACGCACCGTCGCCGCGCTTGAGCAGTGGAGGGACCACAAGGTCGGTGTCATCATCCACTGGGGGGATCTTCTCTCACATCGGCCAAGATGGCTCCTGGTCCCTACATCGTCAGCATTTGGGTGGATTCACTGATCCGCCCGAGGATTGGAAGGGGAGCGACGAGGAATACCACTCGTGGTACTGCGACCAAGCTCGTTCCTTTACGGGGGATGATTTCAACGCCGAGGAATGGGCCTGTGCGTGCGCCGATGCTGGAATGCGTTACGTCGTTTTTACGACAAAACATCATGACGGTTATGCCATGTACGACACGGACTTCTCGAACTTTAAGTCGACCAGTGAAGAATCCGGTCTTGGTCGCGACATCGTCCGTGAAATTTTCGATGCTTTCCGTGCTCACAACATGGAAACGGGTGTCTATTTCTCCAAGGCCGATTGGAACCACCCGGGGTACTGGGATCGCGCTCGCGCCATCACTGATCGTTACCACAACTTCGATATCGAAAAACACCGCGCAAAGTGGGATTCCTTCGTTCGCTACACCCACAATCAAATCGACGAGCTCTTGCGCAATTACGGGCGCATCAACGTGCTATGGCTCGATGCCGGCTGGGTTCGCGAACCAGATGAACCGATTGATATCGATGAGATCGCTGAGAATGCACGCCGTCTCCAGCCCGATATCTTGGTCGTTGACCGAGAAGTCCATGGGGTGAACGAAAACTACCGAACCCCCGAGCAGGAAATTCCGGACGATATTCGACGCTACCCCTGGGAATCATGCATCACCATGACTCGCGGTTGGTGCTCGATGCGTCCCGAAGAGCCGATCAAGCCCATGCGTCACATCATCTCCAACCTATTGGCGATCGTGTCGCGAGGCGGGAACTATCTCATTGGGATCGGTCCTGACGCTCGTGGAAGGATGTCCTCGTGGATTTCGAGAGGCCTCGGAGAGCTCGGTGATTTCTTACGCGTCAACGGTGAGGGGATCTACGCGACTCGTCCGTGGACACCGATCACCTCGGTACGCGCGCAAGAGGGCTGGTCTTGGTACGCGACCCACCCAAAGGACAGTGAGGCTCGCGTCTTCCTCTTCGGAATGCCCCCGGCGCCAACGGCTGACGAGGCCGCGGACCTCTCGCTTGAGGACGCAACCTTTGCCGCTGTGGGTCTTGCGTCAACCTGGCTTGAGGTCCCCGGCAAGGTACACAGCGCACGGATCCTCGGAAGCGAGGAAGGGGTCATCGTCGAGGCACGCGAAGGTTCATCACGCCTCGTGATTCCGCAGACCAATCTGCGCTACGCGGTGGGAGTAGAACTCACCTTCTAAGGCGCAGTGACTCGACCCGGTGATCCGCTCCCTTGGTGAAAATCATCGTTGCGCGCTCACGCGTGGGAGCAATGTTCTCCAAAAGGTTCGGGAGGTTGATCTCCTCCCAAATCGAGCGAGCAGTGGCCTCGGCCTGAGCGTCCGTTAAGGAAGCGTAGGTGCGGAAGAAGGAATCCTCGCGGGTGAACGCGGTCTGGCGCAGGGTGAGGAAACGATCAACGTACCACTGCTGGATGTGCTCGGCGTTGGCGTCCACGTAGATGCTGAAGTCAAAAAAGTCCGAGACCGCGATCGGCATGACTCCTGGTCCCCACTTGGGAGGTTGGAGGACATTGAGTCCCTCAACGATGAGAATATCCGGGCAGTCTACGACGACGCTCTCTCCTTCGACGATGTCGTAAACGACATGTGAATAGACGGGAGCCTGAACATTGCGCATCCCCGACTTCACCGCCGAGAGGAAAGAAATGAGCGCTGGGCGGTCGTAGGACTCGGGAAAACCTTTTCGCCCAAGCAAGCCTTTGGAACGGAGAACTGCATTGGGGAAAAGGAAACCATCTGTCGTGATCAGATCAACTCGCGGGGTCTTTTCCCATCGGGACAAGAGGAAACGTAAGAGGCGGGCGACAGTAGATTTTCCAACGGCAACCGAGCCGCCGATCCCGATAATGAAGGGGACAGGAGCCTGGTGAGAGCGCGTGAGGAAATGAGAGCGTTCGTGCTCAACGCGCCGGTGTCCTTCCACGTAGAGCTGCAACAGTGCGGTCAATGGGCGGTAGATCGCATCGACCTCGGCAATATCGATGGGGTCGCCAAGGGATGCTAAACGCGAAAGGTCAGTGTGTGTGAGTGGTAGGGGAGATCTGTCGGCGAGTCGATCCCACTGGTCGCGGGAGAAAAAGTCGAAGGGGAGATTCTTCGGTGTTGTTGATTTCACTCACGGTCTTCATTGTCGCAATTTGCTGTGCGACGCACACGATTTAGGGCTAGTTGTGCGCAAAATTGTTATCTATCGCGCAGCCCAGATAGGGATCTCGCCCCTTGTGTGTACTTGATTGTCCACTAGCCTGAAAACATCATTCCTTGGTTGCACCAATTGACGCACCAGAAAGTGGGTATGTCGTGATCGACTACTTCGTCGCTTTGCTCCCGGCTCTTTTCCTTGGCTTTATGTCCATCGTCCTTGTTGCTCAAGGCGGCGATGATCGGCAAAAGACCCTGGGAACTTTGGGAGGTGCCTTCCTCTTCTCAGCGCTGGCAACCCCTTTCATTGATGTTCATTGGACAACCAAGACCCTGCTCATTTCCTTCCTTTCAGGCTTGATCCTTGGATTTGGGCAGTATCTCCAAATTCTCTGCCTGAAGGTGCTCGGTGTTTCGCGCACCATGCCGCTGACGACTGCGGCCAGATTATCTTCATGTGCCTGGGCGGGATCATTCTCTTCGGTGAGATGAACCATGGCCTTGCACTTGTCTTTGCACTGAGCTCTATCGCGCTTCTCACCTTGGGCGTGGTCTTCATCTCCAAGACTGAAAAGACAGAGGAAGCTGCCGACGAAAACGTTGATTGGAAGCGCGGGACAATTCTTCTGGTGATCTCGACCTCCTGCCTTGTCGCCTACCTGCTGATTGTTCAAGGCTTTGGTTTGGATGGCCGCTCCGTGATCCTTCCCCAATCGGTCGGTTACTTCCTTGTCGGCCTCATCGCAACGATCCCTGCCCTTTCGCCTCAACTGGGCAAGGAAGACAATCGCTGGAGCCTGCTCACTCTTCGCCAATTGATCCCCGGCATGATGTGGGGAGCCGCGATTCTCCTGACCCAAGTGTCCTCTTCGCTCCTTGGCGTCGCGGTTGCTTTCCCTCTGTCGCAGATGGGCGTCATTATTCAGACTTTCGGCGGAATTTGATTCTCCACGAGACGCGCACGCGTCGTGAGATGCGCTGGACCATCATTGGTGTTGTCATCATGGTGATCGGCGTCATCATGGTGGGGGTTGCTCGTTCCTTCAGCTGAGGTTGGCGCCGGGCGTGAAAGAATACGTTCATGACACGGGATACTCTTCCTTTCGCTCAGGAACAAGCACGCGCCTACTTTCGTACTCCTGGCCCCAGCGATGATAAGTATCGCCGAGGCGTTGTTGGAGTAGTCGCGGGCTCTGATACCTATCCCGGGGCCGGGCTTCTTGCTTCTTTCGCCGCCGCGCAGACCGGTGTGGGGATGGTGCGTTTGAACGCTCCGCGCAGGGTTGAAGACTTGGTGCTGGCGCATGTTCCCGGTGTCGTCACCGTCGGTGGAAGGATTCAAGCGGGCCTCGTCGGTCCTGGATGCGATACTGACAGGCGCGAGGACTGCGTGGAACTCGCTCGTTTTTGTATCGATTCCAAGCTCCCACTGGTGATCGATGCCGGTGCACTCGACGCGGTCGCGGGCCTCGTTGCTTATGGGAAGGAGCGCGGTAGAAGCCTGTCGCGCGCAATCCTTACCCCGCACCACGGGGAGGCCGCGCGCCTGCTTTCCCAACTTGGGGAAGAGGCGACCCGCGCGAAGGTCGATGCCGATCCTCTTGGAGCGGCACGAGCGCTGGTGGAACTAACGGACGCGGTTGTTGTTCTTAAGAGTGCTCGCACCCTGTGTGTTTATGGCCAGTACAGCCAGGGGCAGCGCCACATCACCGCCGTCGAAATCCCCCAGGAAACTCCGTGGGCAGGAGTCGCTGGAAGCGGAGACGTACTCGCCGGGGTTGTCGCTGGAACCTTGGCGACATACCAAGCCCGCGTGGAACGCCGCAGTCCGGGTACGACCATTTCCGAGGCCGAGTGCGGCGAGTGCGCGGGAGCGGGAGTCTGGGTTCATTCGCGGGCAGGGGCGAAGGCCAGCATGGGTGAGGACGCGTGTTTCCGTCCCATTCAAGCCATCGAAATTGCCCGCAAAGTTCCAGATATCGTAGGGCCGCTGTGTTCCTGATAGACGAGGGTGCGATACTGGGGGAGTGGAACTTTCCGAAGTTGGACGAGGCTATCCGTCTGTAGCCTCAGTAAATCTCTCCGCTATTGCGCGAAACTTAGCTGTCTTGCGTGCCGCTTCGCCGACGACTATTCAGATGGCAATCGTTAAAGCTAATGCCTATGGTCACGGCCTGATTCCCGTCTTCTCTTGCTTCGTTGAAGGCGGGAGCACAGTGGTTGGGCGTTGCACAGCTGGCCGAGGCGCTGGAACTTCGTGCAGGTCTTGACGAGGCCGGTATTGCGCGTAAGGACGCGCCGATTTTTGCCTGGATTTCTGCGATGGGCACCGACTTTACCGCGGCAATCGAAGCGGATATCGACCTGTCAGTCTCGTGGACGTGGGTGCTCGATGAGATATGTGCAGCCGCGCGGGCGCTGGGCAGGCCCGCTCGAGTGCATGTCAAGATCGATACAGGAATGTCGCGTGCGGGTTCGACTCTTGCTGATCTTCCCGAACTCGCACAGGCTCTTCGCGAGGCGCAGGATCAGGGACTGATTGAGGTTGTGGGCGCGTGGAGCCACATGTCGCGTGCCGATGACCCCAGCCCTTCGGGTGAAGAATCAACGCGCTCTCATGTCAAGATCTTTGAAGAAGGACTGCGAATTCTTGCCCAGGCAGGTGTGCGTCCGCAAATTCGTCACCTTGCCGCGACCTCGGGAATCTTATGGCACCCCGAGACCCACTACGACATGGTCCGCGCGGGAATCGGGATGTACGGTCTCTCTCTCCTGACCCCTCCGTCAAAAGCGCACGTCAACTGGGAGTCGAGGCCGCAATGACACTCAGCGCGCCACTGACCTCAGTGAAGGTCATCGAGGAAGGAACCCCGGCCTCGTACGGAGGAACCTGGCAGGCGCCGACGCGCAGGTGGATCGGGCTGGTACCGCTGGGCTACGGTGATGGGATTTTGCGGGCATCGTCAAACGGGGCACCGGTCGTCGTCGAAACTGAGCGGGGATTATTCCCAACGCAGATTGTCGGGCGAGTGTGTATGGACCAATTCATGATTGACCTTGGTCCAGCCGAAGGCGAGGAAGGGACGCCGACCTCGGCCAGCGGGCGCCCGCCTGCCCACGTGGGCGACCGAGCATTTCTTTTCGGCGATCCCGAAAAGGGATGCCCATCGGCTGACAAGTGGGCGCTTCACGCGGGAACCATCAACTACGAGATTGTGACGCGTTTAGGGGAGCGCATCCCCCGCAACTATCAGTACGAAGAGGAACGATGACCGAGAACAGCACTATCCACTTCAGCTATCGCGTGAGTGACGCTGACCAGACTCGCCACTTGGGTGAAGAACTTGCGCATCACCTGCGTGCCGGAGATCTCGTCATGCTCCGAGGCGGCTTGGGAGCAGGAAAAACGACTCTGACGCAGGGGATTGGGCGTGGGCTCGGCGTACGCGGAACCGTCGCCTCGCCGACCTTCATCGTTGCGCGCGTCCACCCCTCACTGGTCGGCGGTCCGGATCTGATCCATGCCGATGCCTACAGGATCCGCGACCTGGACGATCTTGAAACGCTGGATTTGGACTCGACCATCGACCAGGCGGTCACGGTCGTCGAGTGGGGCGAAGGCAAGACGGAGGCGATGAGTGATTCCCGCCTCGAGATCGAGGTGCGCCGTGAAGAAGGTGGGGAGGCCTCACTAGACGGTGGCGTCGTTGACCTGGAAAGCATGGATGATGGGCAGCGGATTATTACCTTCACTCCCTATTCGAGCCGCTGGGATGGGGTTTTCGACGAGCTTGCTCCTGAGCTGAAAACCAGCGTGGAATAGGATCGACTTATGACCGAATTGTGTATTGATACCTCCGGGGCAACCGCTGTCTCCATCGTTCGCGATGGGCAAGTGATCGGCGCTTCTCGTAATGAGTCAGGACGTCACCACGCTGAATCCATCACCCCCTGCGTGCTGGAGGCTCTCGAGGACGCTGGTCTTCCCGCTGACGCCTCACACGCGGGATTAGACGCCGTCTGCGTAGGAACGGGGCCGGCTCCCTTCACAGGTTTGCGTGCAGGCCTGGTGTCGGCGCGGGTCTTTGCCAAAGCTGCTGGCATTCCTGTGTACGGGGTCTGCAGTCTAGATGCTATTGCGCGACTTGCTCTTGACCATCTCTCGCCTGATACCCATGTCTACGCCCTCACCGACGCTAGGCGAAAGGAATTGTACTGGGGTCATTTCGTGGCTGAAGGTCCCGATGACGTGCGTCTCATCGGCCAGCTCGAAGTCGGATTTGCACGCGCTCTCGGGGGAGCTCTTCGCGAGCAATCCGGGCTTTTAGTCTCGGATGCTCCCATTCCTTCTCACAGTGCCGATGTTTTGGCTGGTGCTGAGATGGGACCGGTGCTCCCGCTCGATCCCGCGGTAATGGTTCGTATTGTTCGCGCTCGCTTGGCTCGCGGGGAGGAAGAGCGTTTAGGAACCGAACCCCTTTACCTGCGTCGTCCCGATATTCACGGCCAGGCCCCGGAGCGCATGTGACCTCGCTTGAATCTATTGCTCGTGAGAGAGCCGAGGCCTCTGGCGGGCAGCTTCTTGTCCTCGGAATTGAGGACCGACAGGCTCTTGTCACTCTCGAGCAGGAGATTTTTCCCGAAGACCCATGGACTACCGGGATGATCGCTCAAGAGCTGAGCTCGGGTCGCAGCGTGTATTTCGGTGTCTGCGTGAATGATGATGCGGTCGCGCCGCCGGTTTTATGCGGGTATGCGGGAATCGCGCTGGGGATCGACGCGGATGTGATGACCATGGGTGTTTTGCCCGATTTCCGAGGCCGTGGACTGGGTCGCGTTTTGATGGATGCCCTGATCGATGTCGCCCGTCGTTGGGGGAGCGAAAGGGTTTTCCTCGAGGTTCGCGAGTCCAATGCTGCTGCGATTTCTCTCTATGAGAATTCTGGTTTTGAGGTCGTTGGTCGGACGAAAGGCTACTTCCGCAACCCGCGTGAAGATGCCCTGAATATGCGGCTCATTGTCCGATGAATAAAATACGAAAAAGAATGTTGCCTTAATGGCGGGATTTTAGGGTGATTTTGTCGAATTTGTGACGAGTCTTTTTCCTGACTAATTCGTGCGCTTTGTCCCTCAAAACCTCAGGTTTTCCGGAATACTTCGTTGACGCGAGAGGCGGTTTTTTCCTAAGAGGGCCGCCGGTCCCATCGAAGTGACGCTTCCTCAGCATAGGCTTATCTCATGGCCTCACAAACAGTCGCAACAAAGAAGCGTCGCGCATGGACCACGACGGTTTTCGTCAAACAGCTGATGGCGATTTCCGGCATTGTGTTCGTGCTCTTCCTGCTCTTCCATTCCTATGGCAATCTCAAGATGTTCTTGGGACAAGACGCCTACGACCACTACGCACACTGGCTGAAAGAAGAAGCCTTGTGCCGATCTTCCCCCCACGGCGGATTCATCTGGGTGTTCCGCGGTGCAATGGTCCTGATGCTGGTCATCCACATCTGGGCAGCTGCCGTGACCTGGAAGCGTTCGCGCCGTGCACGTCGCAGTGCATACGTCGTTAAGCGCAGTGCGGCAGATGCTTACGCCGCACGCACAATGCGCATGACCGGCGTCCTGCTCTTCTTCCTCATTGTCTTCCACATCCTGCACTTCACGACGGGAACGGTCCGCACCGGTTTTGCTGCAGACTCCACTCCTTACGAGCGCATGGTTGCAACCTTCCACAGCCCGCTGATGGTTGTTGTCTACCTGATCTTCGTCGGTCTTGCAGCGCTTCACGTCTCCCACGGCTTCTGGTCGGCATTCCAGTCGCTGGGATGGGTCCGCGGTGGAACTCGTAAGTTCATGGAGATCGTTTCCGGCTTGGTCGGAGCCCTGATCTTCCTGATGTTCGCGCTTCCTCCTCTGGCGATCGTTGCCGGTTACATCTCCTGACAAGGACATTGAGACATGACTGATACTTTGATTCACGGGCTGTACCGCGAAGGCGAAGAGATCGCCGACTCCAAGGCCCCCATGGATGTTCCCTTGGCTCAGGCCTGGGAACAGCGTAAGTTCAACGCGGCTCTGGTGAACCCCGCCAACCGTCGTAAGCTCCACGTCATCATCGTCGGTACCGGCCTTGCCGGTGGCGCAGCCGCCGCATCGCTGGGCGAGATGGGCTACAACATCGACGTCTTCTTCTACCAGGACTCCGCCCGCCGCGCGCACTCCATTGCAGCGCAGGGTGGTATCAACGCTGCGAAGAACTACCGCAACGATAACGACTCCGTTTACCGCCTCTTTTACGACACCGTCAAGGGCGGCGACTACCGTGCACGTGAAACCAACGTGTACCGCCTCGCTGAAGTCAGCGCCAGCATCATTGACCAGTGCGTGGCGCAGGGCGTTCCCTTCGCACGTGAATACGGCGGCTTGCTGGACAACCGTTCCTTCGGTGGTGTCCAGGTCTCGCGTACGTTCTACGCACGCGGCCAGACAGGTCAGCAGCTGCTCATCGGTGCCTACCAGGCACTGGAGCGTCAGGTTGCCGCCGGCACCGTGACCGAGCACTCTCGCCACGAGATGGTGGAACTCATCGTTTCCGACGGTCGCGCTCGCGGTATTGTTGCGCGCGACATGGCCACCGGCAAGCTCGAAACCCACATCGCTGATGCGGTCGTTCTGGCAACCGGCGGTTACGGAAACGTCTTCTTCCTCTCGACGAACGCGATGGGCTGCAACGCCACCGCAATCTGGCGTGCATACCGCAAGGGTGCATACTTCGCGAAACCCCTGCTTCACCCAGATTCACCCGACCTGCATCCCGCAGCACGGCGACCAGCAGTCCAAGCTGACGCTGATGTCCGAGTCCCTGCGTAACGACGGTCGTATTTGGGTTCCCAAGAAGGCCGAGGACTGCGAGAAGGATCCTCGCGACATTCCCGAAGAAGATCGCGACTACTACTTGGAGCGCATCTACCCCTCCTTCGGCAACCTCGTTCCCCGTGATATCGCAAGCCGCCAGGCAAAGAACATGTGCGATGAGGGACGCGGCGTTGGCCCGAAGATCGATGGTGTTGCACGCGGCGTGTACTTGGACTTCTCCGAGGCCATCCAGCGCATGGGTAAGGCAGCAGTGTCCGCCAAGTACGGCAACCTCTTCGATATGTACGAGCGCATCACGGGCGATAACCCCTACGAAGTGCCCATGCGTATCTACCCGGCCGTTCACTACACGATGGGTGGTCTGTGGGTTGACTACGACCTGGAATCCAACCTGCCCGGCCTGTACGTTGCTGGTGAAGCAAACTTCTCCGATCACGGCGCCAACCGCCTGGGTGCATCGGCACTGATGCAGGGTCTGTCTGATGGTTACTTCGTTCTTCCGAACACCATCAACGACTACTTGGCACACTGCTTCAACCTGCCCAAGTTGGATGCTCAGTCCCCGGATGTCGTCGAGGCACTGAACTCCGCTCAGGAGCGCATCGATAAGCTCATGTCGGTCAACGGTTCGCGTTCGGTGGATTCCTTCCACAAGGAACTGGGCCAGATCATGTGGGAATACTGCGGTATGGAGCGTCGCGAGGAAGGCCTGAAGAAGGCCATCGAGATGATCCGCAAGCTTCGCGCTGACTACTGGCGTGATGTTCGCGTTCCGGGCAAGTCCATCGGCGAGCTGAACCAGTCCCTGGAAAAGGCCGGCCGCGTTGCGGACTTCATGGAGCTGGGCGAGCTCATGTGCATCGATGCCCTGCACCGTGAGGAATCCTGCGGTGGCCACTTCCGTGCGGAGTCGCAGACACCGGAAGGTGAAGCCCTTCGTCACGATGACAAGTACCTCTATGTTGCAGCATGGCAGTGGGGTGGCGAGGACCAGCCTCCGATCCTCCACAAGGAAGCCTTGATCTACAACAACATCGAGCTGAAGCAGCGGAGTTACAAGTGAACCTGACACTGAAGATTTGGCGCCAAAACGGACCCGAGGATCCGGGTGCCATGCACGAATACCAAGTCCGCGGCATCTCTGAGGAATCCTCGTTCCTGGAAATGCTCGACGTGTTGAACGAAGAGCTTTTTGCCCGCGGAGAAGAGCCGATCGCATTTGATTCGGACTGCCGTGAAGGTATCTGTGGCCAGTGCGGCATTGTCATCAACGGCATTGCCCACGGCCCCGAGGTCACCACGACCTGCCAGTTGCACATGCGTACCTTCCACGATGGTGATGTCATCACCATCGAGCCCTGGCGCGCAGAAGCATTCCCGATCATCAAGGACCTGGTTGTTAACCGCAGCGCCCTGGACCGTATCGTCCAGGCCGGTGGCTACATCTCGGTGAACACGGGCGCAGCTCCGGATGCGAACGGCACTCCGGTTCCCAAGCAGGACGCAGATCGCGCATTCGAAGCCGCTGCCTGCATCGGCTGTGGCGCCTGCGTGGCAGCCTGCCCGAACGCCTCGGCAATGCTCTTCACCTCGGCGAAGGTCACTCACCTGCACCTGCTTCCGCAGGGCAAGCCCGAGAACTACCGTCGCGTTGTCAGCATGCTCAACCAGATGGACGAAGAAGGATTCGGTTCCTGCACGAACATCGGCGAGTGTGCAGCGGTCTGCCCCAAGCAGATCCCGCTCGACGTGATTTCCACGCTGAACCGTCAGCTTGGAAAGGCAGCCCTCAAGGGCGTCTGAGTCTTTCAATACTCACTGGTTTGGGGACGATCCTTCGGGATCGTCCCCATCCCTTTTGCGGCGTATGCGCATCATGAGTCGCCGGACTAAAATGGCCGGGTGAGTGAAAAAGACCCCTTGGTATTGGGAATTGAATCCACCTGCGATGAGACAGGTGTCGCCTTGGTGCGTGGCTGTGATCTTCTGGTTGACCGGACCGCGACCTCCATGGATCAGTACGCCCGCTACGGTGGCATCATTCCTGAAATTGCCTCGCGTGCACACCTGGAATCCTTCATTCCGACCTTGGACAGTGCCCTCGAAGAAGCAGGGGTCACTCTTGACGAGGTGGACGCAGTCGCTGTTGCTGCCGGCCCGGGCCTCGTCGGCTCACTCACCGTCGGTATTTGCGCAGCCAAAGCGCTGGCCTCGTCAATTGGAAAGCCGCTGTACGGGGTCAATCACGTTATCGGCCACCTCGCCGTCGACAAACTCGCCGATGGCCCCCTCCCAGAGCGTTTCATCGGTTTGGTGGTCTCGGGCGGGCACTCGAACCTGCTTCTCATTAATGACATCGCGACCGATGTCCGTGAACTCGGCGGGACCCTTGACGATGCTGCCGGTGAAGCCTTCGACAAGGTGGGGCGTCTGCTGGATCTTCCCTATCCGGGTGGTCCGCACGTCGACCGCCTCTCGCAAAAGGGCGACCCGACTGCGATCCGTTTCCCGCGAGGTCTTGCCGCAGGCAAGGACCAGGAGCGTCACAAGTACAACTTCTCCTTCTCGGGCCTCAAGACTGCTGTCGCGCGCTACGTAGAAGGACTAAAAGAACGCGGAGAAGCCCTTCCCGCCGAGGATATTTGTGCCGGTTTCTCGGAAGCTGTGAATGATTCCCTGACCTCAAAGGCGGTGCGCGCCGCACTGGATCATGGTTGCGACACCATCGTCGTGGGTGGCGGGTTCTCCGCTAACTCGCGCTTGCGTTCTTTGATCGTTCAGCGCGCCGAGGCCGCCGGACTGACCGTCCGTATGCCTCCCTTGCGGTTCTGCACGGATAACGGCGCGCAGATCGCGGCGATGGGATCGGAATTGGTCCGCGCGGGCGTTGCACCTTCAGACTGGGATTTTTCTCCTGATTCTGGGATGCCGCTGACGCAGACTTCTATGCTTCCCCGTCGCTGATTCTCCGGGCAATAATTGCCCGGTGGGCACCGCCGATGCGCGTTGCAATGATGACGGCTTCGGCGTCTCCCTTGAGTTTCAGGGATTTTCTTAAGGCATCTGGCTGAATGTCAGCCCCGCGTTTCTTAATTTCGACGCGTCCGACGTTAAGCGCACGCAGCACCTGCTGAATGTTCTTGACGCGCAGATTCACGTGATCGATCACTTCGAAAGCACTGGTGAAAGGTGTCTGGTGCAGGGTGGGACCACTCAGGTATGCAATCGATTCACTGACAAGGTGAGCCCCCATCTGCTCTGCAAGACAGGCGATTGTCCCTGAGCGGATCACCGCAGAATCTGGCTCGAAGATATAACTGTCCAGCGGACCGCACTCGGCTTGGCGAGGCTGCGAATTTGCCGCCTGTGTCTGTGGATCGATGAGGGTATGGACCTGATCAGCAGTGATGACGCTTGCCGATCGCCCCGCCCCTTCTGGAGCGAGCTCAGGCGCCCACAGCGCGGCCTCGAGAAGGTCTCCATCGACGCTGGTCCACTGCGCATGGAAGTGCTCGGGGATTAAGTCGTAGGGGATCCCGGGGGCCACCTTGACGCCGAGGCGGGGGATGGAATCTCCCCAAGCCAGCACTTGGTCTAGGGAAGGCGACCAATCCTCGGGGGACGTGATGCGCTTCGATCCGCCCTGCTTGCCCGTGCGCCTTGCAGGATCGGCGAAAAGAGCGTCAAAACCATAGGCGTGAAAGTCCTTGCCCTGAAGCGTCGTGACGTCTCTTTTTTCAACGCGGCACGAGGGGAAAGCAGAAAGGTTCGCCCCCGCTGCGGCAAGGGCCTCGTCGTCGATGTCGAAGGACGTCACGCGCATTCCCGCGCGGGCAAAAGCAAAGGAATCCGCTCCGATTCCGCACCCGAGGTCGCCGACGTGGTGTGCCCCTGAATCAAGGAAACGTTGCGCGTGCAGGCGGGCGAGCACCCAGCGAGTTGCTTGCTCATAACCATCGCGTGTCCACAAAAGCGTGCGAGCAAGAGAGCCGAACTTCTTCTCCGCTTGGGTGCGCAGCTGCAGTTGGGAAGCAACTGCCGAGGCGAGTTCCGGGTCTGCGACTTGGGAGCGTATTGCGAGCGCAAGATCCATGGGGGAGAGAGAACGAAACGCACCCTCGCGTTCCCATTGGGCAAGCAGCTCGCGGCCGGGGGGAGGACAGGAGGGGCGTAATGGAGGACATGCACACTATTCTTGCTGAAATTCAAGGTAGAAGAGAAACCGAGTGGGGCGTGTGGGAGTTCAGGTGGAGAGAAAGGAAGAAGCTGGCACTCAGTTTGCTAGAGTGCCAATCGAAGCCTAAACTGAGTCTGTAAACACATTGCGATCCCATACCTGACCCCCGCGACGGCAGGGAAGGGATGACAAATCGTTACGAGAAGAAAGGGAGTGCTGACATGGCAATCACCATTAAGCCCCTCGAAGATCGCATTGTTATCCGTCAGGTTGACAGCGAAGAAAAGACCGCTTCAGGTCTCTACATCCCCGATGCAGCCAAGGAAAAGCCCCAGGAAGGCGAAGTTCTGGCTGTTGGCCCCGGCCGCGTTGATGACAACGGCAACCGCGTCCCCGTCGACGTCAAGGTTGGCGACCACGTGATCTTCAGTCGTTTCGGTGGCACCGAAGTCAAGTACGACGGCGAAGAGCTGCAGATCCTGTCTGCACGCGACGTTCTGGCGATCGTCGAGCGCTGAAAATCTTGATACAGGCGCGCTCAGCGCTTGTTGAGGATGGGTCCGGACAATAAGGTCCGGGCCCATCACTTTTTATCTGAAGAAGTCCCGGGTTGATTCGAGGACTCGCTGCGGGGAACCAGCATGAAAATAGCAGCAACAATCAATACTCCAGCAGCTGCAAAGACCCACCAGGGGGATCGCGCCGAAGGTAGCGATGATCGTCTCCTCCCACCCCGACAAGGTTCCCAGTGAGATGAGACCTCCAAGAGGATTGCCGAGGTCAACGAGCAGGAGAAGCAGCCCCAGAGCGATTAAAACCAAGCCCGAAATGACATTGGTCCAGGTCGTTTCGCGGCCCAAAAATCGCAGCGGTTTGGGGCGGATAATTGCTTGAACGCGGCCGGCAGTTTTTCTCCAGACCAGTGCAAGGACAAGCAAAGGAAATGCCATTCCTGCCGAGTAGAAGACCATCGAAATTGCACCAGAAACCGGGGAGCCTCCCAGCGCTGAGGTCGCAAGAACCGCTCCTAGAATGGGCCCCGCGCATCCGACGCCGGCGATCCCGTAGGTAATCCCCAGAAGATAAACCGCGATGGGGGTGCTCTTTTCTCCCGAGTGCGCGCCGGCGGGGGAAAGAGAAAGTTGAGGTGTCGAGGCCTCGCGAGTGCTGAGCTGGCCAGCTGCAGTGGGCCTGCTCAAGGTAAGTTTCGTACCCGGCCTCGTGGGCGCAGGCCTCGGGCTACCGAAGTGGAATTTTGGAAAGTCGAGGGCCGCGATGGTGATGATTCCCGCGCAGATCACGAGGAAGGCAACAACGTGGGTGATCAAAGAGGCATGCTCGCGGATGAGCGCAACGACCCCAGATAGAGCAATGCCGAGCGGGATAAGCGGAGTCATGAGACCGAGCCAAAAGATCCCGCAGCGCGCGATGAGCTGACTAGGAGAACGAAATGCGTAGGAAAAGAACGCAGGCAGGAGCATGACCGAGCATGGAGCACACAGCGTCAAAACTCCGCCTAAGAAGGCGATAAAAGGGTTCACTTCTTGAGGTGCTCGGCTTGGTTCGCAATGGTTGCGCGGATGTAGTCAGCATCGCGGTAGCCCGAAATGAAGCTATCGCCAATGAACATGAAGGGGGTGCCTTGAATCCCGATCTGGTAGGCATCGTTCTGCGCCTGCTTGACTTGGGCTGCGGTATTCGCATCCGTCGTATCCGCACGGAACTTATCGAGGTCACTCACGCCGGCCTTTTGGGCTAGTGCGGTCAAAGAATCCATCGTGTATTCGGGGTGTCCGGAGGGATCGGCTTCTCCGTACGCTGCTGCGACAAATTCCCAGAAGCGCCCCTGATTGGCCGCTGCGATTCCTGCCTGAGCGGCAAGGGGAGAGGACTGGGAAATCTGTGCGAGGTCGCGCCACTCGATCCTGAGCGTGCCGTTTGCAACCAAATCCTCAAGCTGAGGTTCGACCTGCTTGGCAAGGCGCGTGCAGTAGGGGCACGAGAAATCCGAGTAGAGCACCATGACGACGGGAGCGTCAACGCTTCCCTTCGCGCGAGCATCGCCGGGGTCACGGTGCTGCTGCGCGTGGATGATGCTGAGTCCCTGCTCGTCGGTAACCGTGGGGGCAAAGGAACTTTGCGCGGTGGGCGCGGCCGATGCTTCCGGTGTCTGCTGCATTGCACTTGCGCTGGGCATTGCCGAGGCCGACGACGTTGCTGCGGGGGTAGAGGGGCGGTTGGTCCACCACACGGCACCGCAAATGAGTGCGAGAGCGCATGCGAGAAGAGCGATAGCGATGATTCGTTGTTTGCTGCCTTGGCGCGTCGTCATTGGTCACCTTTCGCCTGAATTGATGGGGATGAGTTCAGTGTATTGTATGGGGCACGTGAGGGCGAATAGCCTGCGAGCATAGGAAACTCGCCCGGGAAAGCGTCCCGAGCGAGTTTGGTGTTTACGTATGAAGCGCGTCAGGATGCTCGGCGGATTCGACGACGCTGAACTTCTTCGCGTCGTTCTTCTTCGGTCATGCCGCCCCAGATTCCGTAGGGCTCCTGTGCGCGTAGGGCGTATTCGCGGCACTGCTCGATGACGGGGCAGGTTGCGCAAATGGCTTTGGCGCCAGCCGCACGACGACGACGCGTTGAGCCTCGTTCGCCCTCGGGGTGGAAGAAAAGTTCCGTGTCGAGGTCGCGACATGCGCCCTGATACTGCCATTCCCACGCATCAATCGAAGGTCCGGGCAGTCGGGAGACGTCAGACATGAGTACCTCCATTCATTGGTCTTTCCGGCAAGAGACGATCTCTTGAGGAAGGACTGAATGAAGGCTACCGAATTGTGCAAGAGTTATTCAAGCCCTTGTCACAGAATCATAGTTGTTTCACAGGAAACCGAAAATGCTTTAACTTCCAGCGAAAACCGCATTATTACGGCATATAACGGCCAGCTGTAAGGAGGCTGAAAGCGCAATTTTGTTGCCTGTCACATATTCTTGCTCAGCTGTGAGCGGACAAAATCTCAGCCCTCGATTGGCGAAGACGACCTTCAGAGCTGACAATCAATAGGTAGCATTCATTTAGGTATCCTTCAGAAAGGCAGGAGAAGGCGATGCCCCGCGCACAACTTGTGCTTCCCCCCCGCTCATGACGCACCGCTGACCGTTACTGCTGTTTCTTCCAAGCTTGGCGTCTCTGCCTCGACTCTTCGAACCTGGGAACGACGTTATGGTCTGGGACCGGGCGAACGCTCTGCGGGTAGTCACCGGCGATACCTTCCTGAAGATGTTGCTCGACTCAGTCACATGATCGAGCTCATTCAAAGTGGTGTCACTCCCTCAGATGCCGCTGCGATTGTGCTTTCTCAGTCCAGGGGAGATCTCGAAGAAGTTGCCCCTCCGCGGACAGCGGATGAATTGGTTGCTGCCGCGCGCGCGGGAGACCGCGAGAAGCTTGTCCACTTGATCGAGGCGAGCATCAGTGAAAAAGGCCTGCTTCATACGTGGATGCTTTTAGTTGAGCCTGCTTTCGAAGTCATGGCAACGGACTATCATGGAGAGATTCCCGGTGTTGCAGGTTCATCGCTCTTAACCCAAGCGATGTATGACGTTCTGCGTGCAATGTCGGAGCAGCGCCCTGAACCGAAGTTCCCTTCCCTCTCCCAGCATCATTATCTTGGGAGACCGTGCGCACCTGCTTCCTGCTCACGTTATCGGAGTTGCTCTTCGCTGGTATGGACCCAATGTTGTCGTCTTGGGTGCCTGTAGCCGCGGATGGGTTGGCGGAAAAGAAAAGCTCGATGCCTTTGTCGAGAATATTGACTCCAACGTCGCTGCACTTATTACCTTGGGCCAAGGGGAAGAGTGTAAAAACTTCGTGGCCTCGGCAGTGCACAACCATGGAATTGACGTGATCGCGGTTGGTTCCCAGTCGCCGCGCGTTCTGGATGATCATGTGTTGCGTGTTCGCACTGTTTCAGCGTGTGTGGAAGAAACTTTAGCGCTGCTTGGAGCGAAGCTCGCTCGAACCGTAGCGCGCACAAAGTAACCCCGCATAAACAGGGAACTTGCCCGGTTTAGTGGAATTGGCCTCGTAACGGTTACTGCACGTTGGAGAACGTGTTAGCGTAGACGCGTATCTATTACGCCGCGCAGGTGCGGCAACACGCAGAGGAATAAGATGACCCCGTGGGAAGATCCTCAGCTCATTGAGGCATTTGACGAAGAATTCGAAGAACTCGCTCATTTTGCAGCAGGATCCGTCGTTGACTGTGGATTCGGATACCTCGATCGCAATGGTGCTGTTGATCCTTCCAAGCCCGTTGAACTGTGGATTACGGGGCGCATGACCTATGTTTTTGCTCTGGCTGCACTCAAGGGCTACGACTGGGCAATTCCTCTGGTAGACCACGGAATTCGCTGCCTCTCAGAAGGGCCGATGTACGACCGCGAGAACGGTGGATGGTACTCGGGCCTCGTCACTGAAATCGTTGAACGCGAAGACGGCCCACATTGGAAGGTCGTTGAACCCGCAAATGGCGGCCTCAAGCAAGCCTACGCGCACGCATTTGTCATTCTGTCCTCGAGTGCCGCTACTGTTCTGGGACGTCCCGGAGCTCGAGAGCTGCTCGACCGTGCGTTGGCTGACCAAGACCAGCACTGGTGGGAACCCGAGTTCGGACGCGTCCGCGAGGCCTGGAACCGCGACTACACCATCAGCGAGGACTACCGCGGCGTGAACGCCAATATGCACACTGTCGAGGCCTATCTTGCCGCTTTCGATGCGACGGGGGGATCGCCTGTGGTTGGACCGTGCTCGCGGAATTTGCCGTTTCGTTGCCGACACTGCTGAGCAATTGCACTGGCGCATTCCTGAACACTTCGACGCTGACTGGAATATGCTCCCCGAGCACAACGCGGATCGCCCTTCGGATCCTTTCCGTCCCTATGGCGCTACCCCCGGTCACGGTATGGAGTGGGCGCGCCTGATTCTTCATACGCGCGCAGCACTGATCGGCCTCGGAGATCGCGATGACTGGATGGTTGAAGCCGCTGAACAACTCTTCAATCGTGCGTGCGCCGATGGTTGGGATCGCCATGGCGCCGGAGGCTTCGTCTACACAACCGACTGGAACGGTCGCCCGGTCGTTGATACCCGTATGCACTGGGTCTTGTGCGAGGCCGTTAATAGTGCGTGTGTGCTTGGTCGAGTTCATGAAGAGGCAGGGGACGCTTCCCGCGTGGCTGAGTTGAGTACTTTGTATGCGCAGTGGGTTGATTGGGCGGACCGTTATCTTCGCGAGGCCACGGGGCGTTGGATTCACGAAGTGGACGCCTCGGGTGTGGAGTCTGGTACGACGTGGGAAGGCAAGGCGGATGCTTACCATGTGGCCCAGATGCTGCTGCTCCCGCAGGTCGGAAACACTCCCTGCTTTGCCCTGGCTCTCAAGCAACTCGCGGAGTAGTCGGCTCATTATTGGTGAGCTTAACCACGCCTCGCGGTATTTCGGTCGACGGCAGTATGCTCTGGGGCTTCGAGAGGCCTAGACTTCGTTCATGGCAGACATTCACAATGATCCTTTTGCTTTGACCGGACTGACCTACGATGACGTTCTGCTTCTTCCCGAGCTGACCGATGTTGTTCCCTCTGAGGTTGATACATCTGCTCAGCTGACGAAGAAGATCCGCCTGCGTATTCCTCTGCTTTCTGCGGCGATGGATACGGTGACCGAGGCGCGCATGGCGATTGCGATGGCCCGCCAAGGTGGTATCGGAATTCTGCACCGCAACCTTTCGATCGAAGAACAGGCTTCCCAGGTTCGTCAGGTGAAGCGTTCCGAGTCGGGAATGGTCGAGGATCCCGTGACCATCGGCCCCGATGCGACCATCGAAGAACTGGATCAGCTGTGTGGGCACTATCGAGTCTCTGGCCTGCCCGTCGTGGATGATGACCAGCAGCTCATCGGCATCATTACCAACCGCGATCTACGCTTCGTTCCCACGGATCAGTGGGCTTCCTTGAAGGTTCGTGATTGCATGACTCCTCGCGAGCGACTGGTAACCGGAAAGGTTGGAACTAGCCGCGAAGAAGCGAAGGCTTTGCTTGCGACGAACCGCGTTGAAAGCTGCCGATTGTCGATGAGGATGGGCGCCTGACGGGTCTGATCACCGTTAAGGACTTCGTCAAGACTGAGCAGTACCCGAACGCAACAAAGGATGAACGTGGCCGCCTCATGGTTGGCGCTGCAGTGGGCTACTGGGGAGATACCTGGGAGCGTGCGTGTGCGCTTCGTGATGCGGGTGTCGATGTCTTGGTAGTAGACACCGCAAATGGCGGCGCAGCTTTGGCATTGGAGATGATCCGTAAGATCAAGGCGGACCCGACTTTTGATGGCGTTCAGATCATTGGCGGCAACGTCGCAACGACCGAAGGCGCTCAGGCTTTGATCGATGCGGGTGTCGACGCTGTGAAGGTCGGTGTTGGACCGGGTTCTATCTGCACGACTCGCGTCGTTGCGGGTGTGGGAGTTCCTCAAGTCACTGCGATTCACCTGGCCTCCTTGGCTTGCAAGCCTGCGGGCGTCCCGCTCATTGCTGATGGTGGACTGCAGTACTCGGGCGATATTGGCAAGGCCATCGTCGCTGGCGCCGACACGGTTATGCTGGGGTCCTTGCTGGCAGGCTGCGAAGAATCTCCCGGCGAGGTCGTCTTCACCAATGGCAAGCAGTACAAGCGTTACCGCGGCATGGGTTCCTTGGGTGCTATGAGTTCGCGTGGGCGTAAGTCGTACTCGAAGGACCGCTACTTCCAGGCAGATGTGTCTTCAGACGACAAGATTGTTCCTGAGGGCATCGAAGGCCAGGTTCCCTACACCGGAGCTCTTGCGGCGGTCGTCTACCAGCTGGTTGGTGGTTTGCACCAGACGATGTTCTATCTGGGGGCCTCAACCATTGATGCTGTGAAGCGCAATGGTCGCTTTGTTCGCATCACGTCTGCGGGTCTGCGTGAGTCGCATCCGCACGATGTTCAGATGACAACAGAGGCTCCGAACTACCACTCTTCGGCGAAGTAATCGCAGTTCGAGCGTTCGTGACGGGCGGGAGCAGTCGGTGGACTGCTCCCGCCCGCTTTCTATTGCTGAAGGTGACCGGGGCGAATGATGGTATCTGAGGCAGTGGGGGCGTTCGCGTTTTGGAGGTAATTAAATATTTATATAGCCACTGCATAGATAGGTGCGGGGAAAAGCGGGGCGGGAGCTGGTTCTTCCGTTCAGTCGTGGCAGTGCGGTCGGTCTTGTCATTTGGACTCGCCAGTGAACTGTCTTGCAGGTGTGGGGGAGGGCGTTAAAATAAAACCGACCATCGGTCGGTTTTGGAGGTTGTATGAATCAGGCGGAGAAGTCCGAGCGTACTCGGGAGATGATCTGTGCAGCTGCCCGACAGCTATTCGCAGAGAATGGGTACGACAGCACAACCATGCAAGATATCGTCGGGGCAAGCGGAATGTCGAAGGGGGGCGATCTATCACCATTTCTCATCGAAGCAGGAGGTGTTGGGTTCCGTTATTCAGGGTGAGTTGCAGTATTTGAATGCATTTGTCGAAGATTTGGCTGCACAATCGGATGTGTCGGTGATCGATAGGATGACAAGCCTCACGGCGCATATGGTCGCCTCCGGTCCGCAAAATGGTATCGGGCGCGCCAACTGGGTAAGCGAGGTTCCTGAAGCCTTGCTGGGATCATTGCGTCACTCCCTGACAACGCTCGCGCCCCACTTGGAACAAATGCTGCGCCAGGGAATGGAGTCTGGTGAAATTGGCTGCGCCTTCCCGGGTGAAGTCGCTGAAGTGTTGGTTCTGCTTGTAGATGTGTGGATTGACCCGCTGATCGTTTCGGATTCTTATGAGCGAAAGTGCCAAAAGGTGGATTTTATTGCTGCTTTCCTCGAACGTTTCGACGCCCCGGTGCTCAGTGAGGACTCTATCGCAGTCATCAAAAATGGGGTAGGTCGTTTCTATGAATGAGCGCGATTTCTACTCCATTCTCATGGTGAATCTACCGTTTTCTGGGCACACGAACCCGACGCTCGGCTTAGCTCGGGTACTCACTGATATGGGACATCGTGTAACCTACATTCATTCGCCTACGTGGCGGGAAGCTGTGGAAGATACGGGCGCATTTTGTCCCCTATGACGACTATCCCTCTGTCCGAGTCCATTCCAGGATCGCATGCACTGCTGGAGTGCTGCTTACCGGACGGTGCTGCGTATCGGCTCAGACTACGACTGCCTTATCTACGAGATGCTCTTTGTTTCAGGCAAAGCACTCGCCGACCGTTTGGGGATAGTCCCGATCAGGATCTTCTCAACCTTTGCGCTCAATGAGCATGTACTAGACGACTTCGGGCGAAGCGGCGGGTTGTACTTAACGTCGATCTTCCGTTTTCCGCGCCTTAGATCGCTCATTTCTGCACCTTTAAGTAGGAGATATGGGTGGCGCTTCCGAGAGATCGAAGCCGAGATTGCGTGTAATAGCCCTAGCCTCAATATCGTCTATACGCCCCGGAGCTTTCAGATATATGCCAAGGAATTCCCTTCATCGCGATACGCGTTCGTAGGGGCGTCTATCGATGGACGTTGCAGCGAGCCATTTTCGCCTCCCGGGGGTAGTGGCCCCCTCATCTACATTTCTCTAGGGACAGAACTCAATAAGTCCGAACGTTTCTTCCGTCGGTGTGTGGAAGCGTTCCGCAGCTGTGGCGTGCGCGTTGTTATGGCGATCGGTGGGTCTGTACGTCCTGAGAGCCTGGGCTCCCTGCCACCCTCGATTATGGTCCGCAGCAGGGTTCCGCAGCTTGAGGTGCTTGCACGAGCATCTCTCTTTATTACCCACGGAGGAATGAACAGCGTTAATGAGGCACTCTTCTACGGAGTGCCGATGCTGGTTGTACCAGTTGGTAACGATCAACCGACTGTGGCTCGGCGGGTGAAAGAGCTGGGATTGGGCGAAGTGTTGGAGGCCCATGCAGTAACTGCCGATGTGCTTCGTGAGGCTGCCATGCGTGTGTTATCTGATCGTGAGTGTCACACGCGTCTTTCCGAGTTTCGCAGAGAGACATGCAACGCAGGTGGCAATGCAGAAGCTGCGAAGCTCATCGTCGAACGGCTCAATCGAGCCTGAAACGCGGGCGGGGTGCAGTCGACGGGCTGCTCCCCGCCCGCACTGTTTTAGAGCTACGAAAACTCGCAAGAGTGCAGAAGAATCGCTCCAATGTTCATCCTCATCGATCATGCGGATGTCTATTCCACGGCAAAGCCCCTGGAATGGCCGCCCATCGACGGAGTGACGACCGTCCCAACGATTCTGCACCGGGAGGACAAGGAACTCCTCGGCGTTCGGCACTTAATTCAACATCTTCCTGCCCGACGGGCGCCCAGACGCAGGCGATTCCCAAGACATGGCGAAAACGGCGGTACTCGGCGTACCCGCACGATGTCCAGATGACAACAGAGGCTCCGAACTACCACTCTTCGGCGAAGTAATTCGTTAGTAGAGATCTTTAAGGGCGCGGCGTTGAGTCGCGCCCTTATTGCATGGGCCAGCGGCGGTCGATGTGGGTCTCCCGTCCCCTTGAACGTAGAAAGTTTTCAAAGTTTTCTGCCCACGCTGCGTGAGCTTCCTTTTGGAATGCGTGGATTTGATTGCAGCTCTGAGCCGCACAATCCGGGAACTTTCGGGCGATCGCGGCCAGCACGTCCAAGGTCATAACCACGTCGTATTCGGCGGTATGCGCATTTTCCGAAACTGGAACCCCGTACGCGCTGGCCATGAGAGAAAGCTGTTTTTTCCCCTTGCGGTAGCGATCAAAATGACGGTCCAAGACCAAAGGATCGATGATGGGCGCGGGCTCGCTTAGACCGAGCCGTTCACTGAGAGTGGGGAGCTTATGTCTGCGTAGCTCTTCTTCGAGCAAGGTGAAATCGAAACTTCCATTGAATGCGACAACGGGATATCCGCGTCCCATATGCGAGGCAAGAGAAGTGGCAAGTTCTTCAAGAACTTCACGGATCGGACGGCCGTGGGTTTGTGCCGTTTGCGTCGTAATCCCGTGAATCTGAGCTGCAGAGTCAGGGATGACAACTTCGGGGTCTGCGAGCCATGTCGTAATGACGTCAGAACCGGCAGTGGCTGCAGCTCCGTCTGCGCGTAGAACGAGTGCTGCAGTAACCAAGCGGTCACTGTGGGGGTTAACCCCCGTTGTTTCGGTATCAAAGCCAAGCCAGGGGAGTTGTGCCCACGACGGAACTGATGTGTGTGTCATGCCTTAAGTGTGCACTGTTGCTCCGTCATTTGCGTCCAATTTCAGATCCGCATAAAAAAAGATGTCCCACTTCGTCATGGAAGTGGGACATCGCTAGATGAACTGTCGTGAATCAGGGATGCAAAGGCAAGGGGAACGAGAAACGCGTGTATGCACCAGGCATCTGGGCGCGATCGCGAGATCCCAACTTACGGGGTGTGCGCTCGTTTGTGCGGCGCGATACATCCTGCGCAATGCGGCTTTCCGCGCGTGAACTGCGACGGAAATCCCTTTGAGTGGCAGCTGCTGCTGTCAACATGATGACCTCCTGCGGATCAAATGGCGAACACCACTTGCGGGTGTATTTGTGATGACGTATACATTCTGCGCATTGCCGACGATCTCTTCAAGTGTTTTTCACCCTCGGCGTGCAGGGTCGTTCCTTCAGGCGTGGATTGAAAAGCAAAAGGTTGGGAACTGGTGAAGTCTCCCCATGGCCTCGTCCTCAATAATCTAAAAATTCGGTAAAAATTTGTGGGCGATCGTCATGTCTCCACAGGGCTTTCGGGGTAAAAGTAAAGTCGTATCAGAATGCAAGCCGACTGTGAAATGTGCCACTTTATGCTCGGTGTATATGGCGTGTCTTCGATGCGGCGTCAATATCGCGCCCATGTGGAGTGACTACAATGGCCCCATGGGTAATGAGGTCGAAATCGGTCGAGGAAAACGAGGCCGCCGCGCCTACACGCTAGATGACATCGCACTTGTTTCGGCACGCAGAACCAGGGACCCTGCCGACGTGAACGTTGGATGGCAGATCGATGCCTATCACGTCGATGTCCCCATCATGGCTGCCCCCATGGATTCGGTGATGAGTCCCGATACGGCAATTCTCTTCGGCAAGCTTGGCGGTATTGGAGTTTTAGACCTTGACGGTCTGTGGACTCGTTATGAAAATCCTCAACCGATCTTGGATGAGATTGCCCAGCTCCCCGCCGAAGGGTCAATCGCTCGACTTCAACAAATTTATTCGGCACCTATCCAAGCCGATCTCATCACCGAACGTCTCCAGTACATCCGGGATGCGGGCGTTGTGGTGGCCGGAAGGCTTTCACCCCAGCGCACCCAGCGCTACTGGCGCGCTGTTGTCGAGGCGGGTGTTGATCTCTTCGTCATCCGCGGAACGACGGTGTCTGCCGAGCATGTCTCTTCGCGTGCAGAGCCCCTCAATCTCAAACGCTTCATCTATGAGCTTGATGTTCCCGTCATTGTGGGTGGAGTCTCCACAGATACCGCTGCCTTGCATCTGATGCGTACGGGCGCTGCAGGTATTCTGGTCGGTTTTGGTGGGGGAGCAGCCCATGCAACTCGCCAGTCGCTGGGAGTTCATGCTCCCATGGCGACGGCAATCGCCGACGTTGCTGCGGCGCGCCGCGACTACATGGATGAATCTGGCGGCCGCTACGTCCATGTGATTGCGGATGGTGGAATTGGGCGCTCTGGGGACATGACGCGCGCAATTGCTTGTGGTGCAGACGCGGTGATGATGGGTGCTGCCCTTGCTCGCGCCGAGGAAGCTCCCGGACGTGGTTGGCACTGGGGTTCCGAGGCCACGCACCCGGAGCTCCCGCGAGGCCACCGTGTGCGCGTGGGGACTTCGGGGACCTTCAGTGAAATCTTGTATGGGCCTTCGACGCGTGCGGATGGAACGCTGAACTTTATTGGTGCGCTCAAGCGAACTATGGCCTCGACAGGGTATTCGGAAGTGAAGGACCTGCAAAAGGCGGAAGTCGTCGTCAGCCCCTATTCGCGCTGACACAAAATTCTGGGTGGCGAACGTCTTAGTTCGCCACCCAGATCAGTTAGAGGGTGGGTTTGTGAAGAGTAAGCGAAGCAACTTCCGCTCGTGGAACCCACAGATCTAATGCCGTGAATCCAGCGAAGGCCAAAGACAAACAGCTCGGCCAGAGAATGTTTTCGTACTCTAGTGAGAAAGCGTAGAAGCTATCGGCAGCGGTCGTATGGAGTGTTCCCAACAGTGTTCCAATGACGATTAAAGGAATACTGAAATTGACAACTACTGAAATAATCCGAATCACCCGTGAGGGTCCGACGATATTTCTTATCCTGAGAATGCTTCCAGTGAGTGCCAGTAAGAGCCCAATAACAATGGCGATAGCGACTGGTTTCGTGAGCCAGATTAATGGATTGTCATGGAAGAGAGGCGGAAGCCAAAGCACGAGAAGTGGGAGGCCACCAACGAAAGCAAGATAGGTGGATGTCTCCCATGCGTTCCATTGAGTGTCGACAGTCGCGCTGCGTAGATTTGACATTATTCCTCCTAGTGGAACGAATTCGGATCCCATTGGTTGCAGCAGGAGCCGAAATGCAAACGATGGCCAGTTTGGAGTGAACTAGATTTCTTCCTTGAAACCGAAGGAAAAGGGTCGCGCAAAGCTGGCGGTGGCGGTGGGGGAGGCCGCGAAGGAAAGACAGGTGGCGTGCAGCGGTTCTTTGGTGCACCCATGAATAATTATCCCCGGGTGTTTAATCCCTTGTCAATAGTTTTTTTCTGCAGGTCAAGGCATGAAAATGTGGGGCGACCACAGTTGTGATCGCCCCACAACTATTGAAGGGGTTGGTGCTGGCTTTAGGCGGCTGTGTTCATCACCAGGGCAGTGATTGCCGGGCTGATGAGAATCAGAGCTAAGGCTAGTGCGCCGTAGAGATTTCGTTGGTATGAGGGGCCTTCGGAAGCGGTCTGATGCCAGATCGCTGCAAAAGGTAAGAAGACTGCGGCCACTAGTCCCACAACGAGAACCATGGGGCGCAGTGCTGGAGCAAAAACGCAGGCGAAAAGGGCGACTGCAAGGATGATGGGAGTGATCAGGGATTTTCTCACGGAAAAATCATAAATCTGAGCAGTTGGAGCTTCAGTACAAGCGCTTGTGATTTTGATTAAGTCTGCGACTGTGTGCATATTTCGGTTGAATAGTTTCCAGCATCATGCATAAATAGTGATGTTTTGGCGACGGTTTAGAACGTGAAAAGTGGTCCCGGTCTAGAAAACCAGACCGGGACCACTCTCAGTAACTTGCTAGACGCTCCCTAGATCACTGATCTGCTGCGCTGGGGTGCGTCATGTCTGCGGGAACAACCCATGCGTCGAACTCTTCGGGGGTGACAAAGCCCAGCTCAAGAGCGGACTCACGCAGAGAAATGCCCTTGTGATGTGCGTTCTTTGCGATCTTCGAAGCCTTGTCGTAACCGATGTGACGGTTCAAAGCAGTCACCAGCATCAAGTTGATATCCAAGTGGTGCTGAATCTTTTCGCGGTTCGGCTCAATGCCGTACGCGCAGTGAATATCGAAGGAAACGCAAGCATCGCCAAGCAGGCGGATGGATTCCAGAACGTTCCATGCCATAACGGGCTTGAAAACGTTGAGCTGGAAGTTGCCCTGAGAACCAGCGAAACCAACGGTTGCATCATTACCGAAGACCTGGGTCGCGACCATGGTCATGGCCTCGCACTGGGTCGGGTTGACCTTACCGGGCATGATGGACGAACCGGGCTCATTCTCGGGAATGATCAGCTCGCCAATGCCGTCGCGCGGGCCGGAGGCGTACCAGCGCACATCGTTGGCAATCTTCATCAGTGCATCGGCCAGAACGCGCAAAGAGCCAGAGACCAGGACGAGCGCGTCGTGCGCGCCCAGGGCTGCGAAGAGGTTATCGGCCTGCTTGAACTCAATGCCGGTTTCCTCAGAAATCTTCTTCGCGGCGAGCTTACCGAAAGCGGGGTGAGCGTTAAGGCCGGTTCCCACTGCGGTTCCGCCGATCGCCAGTTCGCGTGCGCGAGAATCCGCGTAGCGAATGCCATCGAGCGCGAAATCAATCTGTGCAACCCAGCCGGAAATAACCTGGCCAAGAGTAATGGGGGTTGCGTCCTGGAGGTGGGTGCGGCCCACCATGACGACATCCGCGTATTCCTTGGACTTTGCATCCAAAGTATTGCGCAGCTGCTCAACGCGCGGATACATCGCCTGGAGTTCCTGGACCACAGCAATGTGCATTGCAGTGGGGAAGGTGTCATTCGAGGACTGACCGCGGTTCACATGGTCATTGGGGTGAACGGGAGTCTTGGAACCCATGACGCCACCGGCAAGTTCGATTGCGCGGTTGGAGATGACCTCGTTCGCGTTCATGTTCGACTGCGTGCCGGATCCGGTCTGGAAGACGACCAGCGGGAAGTGATCATCGAGCTTGCCCTCAATCACTCGTCGGCGGCGCGAGCAATCAGGTCTGCGATGTCCTGCGGGAGCTCGCCGAGTTCGGCGTTTGCAAGCGCAGCAGCCTTCTTCAAAGTGCCAAGTGCGCGAACCATGGGGCGTCCCCACACGAAAGTGTTACGACCGATGTCGAAGTTGTGGAGCGAACGCTCTGTTTGTGCGCCCCAGTAACGATCGACAGCAACCTCAACGGTGCCCATGGAATCGGATTCGGTACGAGTATTTTCTGCCACGAGTGCCTCCTTCACATCTGTGACCAGGAATGTACGTCTTAAGCCTACTCGGAGAGTGCTAATTTTCAGGGGTCACTCGTCCTAGCTTTAGACAGAAAATAGAAAACGCAAGAGCGTGAGTGTGGCGCTCTGTGATTTCCGAGTCGTCGATTGCCAATGACGCGATGAGTTTTCTCCCATCTTTGACTGCTACGATCCACTAGAACGCGACGCGCTATGTCGATCGTCAAGGAGTGTTAGGTGGAACAAGCAGTCGTGACCGCCGCTGAGCGTCGCAAGGCACGCGCTGCGATTTCAGCGCTTTTCTTCACTAATGGTGCGCTCTTGGGCAGTCTTGTTTTGCGCTTCCCTGAGATTAAGGATGCCTTCGGTCTTTCCTCCAGTGTCTATGGCGCAACCATCGCGCTGTCATCCCTGGGAGGAATTCTCGCCGGTCCCTTCGCTGCGCGAGCTGTTCGTCGCTTGACCTCGCGCGTGGTTGCCTCGGTCATGACCATTGGGATCGGTCTTGCGGTTCTCTTAATTGGCCTGACCTCAACGCTTCGCATCTATGCAGGGGTCTCTCCAACTGTTGCCACAATTCTCTACATCATTCTTGCCTCGAGTTTCCTCCTCAATGGATGCAGTGACTCAATCGTTGATGTTGCGCAGAATATGCAGGGATTTCGTCTCCAGCGCCTCTACGGTCGGCCAATCATCAGTGCTTTCCACGGGATGTGGTCTGTTGGTGCCGCGGTTGGTGGTCTCTTTGGTGTCTTGACCACTACTTTCCACATTTCTCTTCTGATCCACAGTCTCATCGCCTCATGCATCTGCATCGCCCTGGGGTTCGCGGTGATGCCCTTCACTATCCGAGGCGCAGACCCCCAAGACAACAACGAAGACGAAGCCGGCGATTCCTCCCGAGTACGGACACTTTCCTGGCATCCGGTCCTTGTTCTTACTCTGCTCGTCATCTTGTGTATTTCAGGAATGCTGATTGAAGACGCAGGCTCCTCGTGGGCGACGCTCTTCATGCGAGACTATGCCCATGCCGGTGCCGGACTCGCTGGTTCGGGGTATGTCGTTCTCTTAACGACGCATGCGTGTGGTCGTTTTATTGCCGATTCGCTCGTTCATCGTTATGGTCCCCGTGCCGTTATCTGCGGGGGAGGAGCTCTTATTTTGATCGGAATGGGAAGCGCTCTCGCCATCGGCACATTCCCCGCGCTTCTCGTTGGTTTCGCCGCCGCAGGACTTGGATGCGCGGCCTCGGTCCCCCTGGCCTACAACGCAGCCCACGATATCCGAGGGATGAACCCCGCCACGGGGCTGACGATCGTCTCCTGGCTGGGGCGCCTCGCATTCCTTGCGGCACCCCCGCTTGTCGGCCTCGTCGTGCAGCACACCTCGTTGCTCTCGGCGATGATCGTCATCCCACTCGCGGGCGCGGGGCTGGTCCTGACCTCAACTGTGCTTGCCCGCAGGGGCGCCAACGTGCAAGAGTGACGGCATGGAGTTTTTAGGAATCAGCGGACCCGAGGCGATCATCATCGCCGTGGTGGTTCTCGTGGTTCTGGGCCCCAAGGGAATGAGCGAGGCCGCGCGACGCATCCTTGAAGTGCGCAGACGCTGGTTGGAGGTGTCGGCCTCGTTCAGGAAGCAATCGGATCAGGCGATGGCGCAGCTTCGCGCTTACGCTTCCGACGCCTCGCAAGAAGATCGCGAAGCCAGCACACCCCAAGCGCACCAAAATACAGAGCCAGAAGCGCGCACATCTGAAGAATCATCGACCACAGGTCGGGGAGCGGATTCGTAATCGCCGCAAAAACCGTCGCACCCACGACCGCCCACCTCCAGCGGCGCAGAATCTGAGAAGTCGAGGCCAAGCCAAGGGCGTGAATCCCGATGATGATCATGGGGAATAGGAAAGATGCGCCGACGACCAAGGTAATGATGACGACAAAACTCAAGTAGGAGTCAAAGTCCAAAAGCGCCGAGGAGCCCGGGGGAAGTTCTGACAGGAGTAGTGCGACCGCGTGGGGGAGGAACCAGATTGCCGAGGCAACTCCCGGCAAGGAAGAGGAGAGCGCTGGGGATTGCGATGAGTGCGGCCCGTCGCTTCTCGGTGCGAGTGAGCGCGGGCGCAACAAAAAGCCAGAGTTGAGCGAGCCACCAAGGAGTGGTGAGGATGAATCCTGCCCACAGTGCGAAGGTGATGTGGGTTGAAAAGGGACCGATGACGGTCCGGAAATTGATCCCCGAGGCCCCGGCCGCGTGGAGCGGTTTCGTGAGCCAGGTGAGGGTTGGGGTGTAGAGGAACCACGCGCCGACGCTGCCGACGAGGACTCCCACGATGCTCAAGAGGAGGCGTGTGCGCAGCTCAAGGAGATGTCGGGTGAGCGACATGTGTGCTTGGGCGTCGACCTGAGGCATGGGGAGGGAATGAGCTACTTGGTGGTCGAGTCTTCGTCGGAGGAAGGCGTGTCCTCGGAGAGGTCGTTCATTTCCTTCTTAAGGATTTTGGCGCTCTGGCCGATCGACTTTGCAAGTTCTGGGAGCTTTTTGGGCGCCGAAGAGTACAAGAACGACGACAAGAACGATGATCCAGTGGATGGGACGCATGCTTTCTCCTTCTTGGGCGGGATTCCTGGGATGAGCCTACACCGCCTTTCGTGATCTCAGCGTGAGAAAGACAACGAAAGGGGACACGCTTAGGTAACACAGGTTATCCTAAGTTCAGTTAATTAGGTTATGAATGGTTATCGTAAATCATTCGGTTGGGAGATGAATGTTCCTCGCGAACTTCTTGATTGCCCTGAGAGAGGGAGTTGAAGCTGCCCTCATCGTTGGAGTGGTCGCAGCATACTTGGTCAAGGTCGGAAGAAAAAACCTCCTTCCCAAGGTGTGGCTGGGAGTTGTCATTGCGGCAGCCATTCCCCTGAGCCTTGGCGCAATCATGACCTGGGGTCCCTACACGCTGTCATTCCAGGCGCAAGAAATCCTCGGTGGAACGCTCTCATTGGTCGCCGTTGCCATGGTGACCTGGATGATCCTGTGGATGAGCTCAAACTCCCGCCAATTTGCACGCAAACTTCGCGAAGACACCGCCGCGCAGTTGGCCTCGGACTCTGATTGGGGAGTCGTCTGGATCGCCTTTATTGCCGTGGCGCGAGAAGGAATTGAAACCGCGCTTTTCGTGTGGGCAACAATTAAATCCTCAGCAGAAAACGCGATCGCAGCTCCCGCACTCGGAGTGGTCACCGGTTTGCTCGTCGCCGTTGTCATTGGCTGGCTCATTTACACCGGAGCCGCTCGCATCAATCTCTCTGTTTTCTTCAATATCACCGGTCTGCTCCTGATCTTCGTTGCGGCAGGAATCGTTTCCTACGGCATTGGCGACCTTCAAGAATCGTCCGTACTCCCCGGATGGGGCGTCCCCATCTATGACATCACCGCCTACCTTGATGGCTCGGTCTACTCGTGGCTGACCACCTCCTCGTGGTGGTGGACCCTTCTGGAAGCAATGTTCAACGTCAATGCTTCCCCGACACATCTCCAGCTCATCGGCTGGGTGCTCTACATCGTCATTATTCTGCCGCTTTTCCTGGTCCGTTCCGGGATGGTCGGCGCCAAACACCCCACCCCTAAAGGAGAACAATGAAAACCTCCCGCACGCGCCTCGTCATTGGAGTTGCGGCTGTTTCTGCACTGGGTTTGAGCGCATGCGTCGCCAATAACCCCTCGGGCGCTTCGGCCTCGGGAAGTGCAGGCGCAAGCGACGCACCCCTGACCGTCACCATCACCGACGACACGTGTAAGGTTTCCGCCGCGAGCGTTCCCTCAGGCGTCGTCACCTTCAAACTGACCAACAATGGAACCGTCCGCAACGAATTTGAAATTCTTGCCGAAGACAAGCTCCGCATTGTTGGAGAGCGCGAAAACCTGGGCCCCGGAACCTCGGTCGACTACACCGTCACCCTGCAGCCCGGCAAGTACTTCACCGCCTGCAAGAAGAACATGGTTGGCGCACTTGTCGGCGCAACTGAGTTCACCGTGACCGACTCTGGAAAGCCCGTCGAGGTTAGCTCGGACGAGCAGGCACAGATCGACGCCGCCGTCACCAACTACACCGCATACGTCCGTGATCAGTCCGGTCAGCTCCTGGAGCAAACCAAGTCCTTCGCTGAGCTGTACAAGAAGGGCGATTTTGAGGCAGCACGCAAGGCCTACGCCCCCACGCGCATGTACTACGAGCGCATCGAGCCCACTGCCGAGGCCTTCGGTGACATTGACCCCGCACTGGACCAGCGCGAAGCTGACTGGCAAGAAGAAGGTGCTGACGGTGAATGGACCGGCTGGCACACCATTGAAAAGGACCTGTGGCGTCCCGATGGCTACCAGGGGTTGAGCGAGGAACAGCGCACAGCAATGGCTGACAAGCTGGTCGAAGATACTCAGAAGCTCTACGATCTGGTCTACTCCAACGACTTCAAGATCTCGCTGTCGGATATCTCCAACGGCGCAATCTCGCTGCTTGAAGAGGTTGCAACCACGAAGATCACCGGTGAAGAAGAAGCCTTCTCTCACACTGATCTGTATGACTTCGTCGCAAACGTCGAAGGCGCGAAGGTCGCATATGGGGATGTTGAAGATCTTGCGAAGGCGAAGGATCCCAAGCTGGCTGGAAAGATCACCGATGCCTTCACTGAGCTTCAGCATGAGCTCGATAAGCATAAGGACGGCGACGGTTACGTCTCTTACGACAGCATTGACGAAGCGGGCCGCAAGGCGCTTTCGGACAAGGTCAATGCGCTTCGCTTGCCCCTGGCACAGCTCACGGCAGCAATTGTCCAGTAAGTACTAGTTACAACTCGTTGGGCGTGGCGCACCTGAAGGCGCGCCACGCCCAACGGCATCACTTTCACCATCCGTCTGTCATTAAAGGACCCAGTCATGACTCAGCATCACGAAGCAGCTGAAAACAATGGCAATGCCGATCACGAGGGCACCAAAGAAGGACTCTCGCGTCGCCAATTTTTTAGGATTAGCCGGCCTCGGCGCACTTACCCTTGGGCTGGGCGGTGGCGGCGGATTTGCCCTCGGTCGCCACGCGGGTGATGGCATCGATTCCGATGTCATGAAGAAGACCTACGAGTTCCGCGGTGAACACCAGCAGGGAATCATTACCCCAGCTCAGCAGCAGATGCACACTGCCGCATTCGACTTAACGACTACGAACCGTGACACGCTCATTGAACTTCTCCAAGACTGGACCTTGGCCGCTGAACGCATGACCCATGGCGAACTCGTCAAGGACTACACAACTTCACTGACGAAGGCGCCGGCCGATACCGGTGAATCGATGGGGCTTGGCCCTGCAGGCCTCACCATCACCTTCGGGGTTGGCAAAACCTTGTTCGTCGATGACGAGGGCCGAGATCGCTTCGGTCTTGGCGATAAACTTCCCGTTGCCCTGCGTGACGGCATTCCGCCCATGGCAGCAGAAAAAAACTCGACCCCAAGCGCGGCGGCGGAGACCTCATCATCCAGGCCTGTTCCGAAGACCCCATGGTGAATCTCCACGCCCTTCACAACCTCACGCGCATCGCATTTGGTCGTGCGACCATGCGCTGGACGCAACTGGGATACGGGCGAACCTCATCGACCTCAAAGTCCCAGGAAACGCCTCGTAATCTTTCGGCTTCAAGGACGGAACATCCAACATCAAGGCCGAAGATTCTCAAGCCGAATTGGATAAGCACCTCTGGATCCAATCCGGTGATGATCAGGGTTCATGGGCTGCCGGTGGATCCTACATGTGCGTGCGCAAGATCAAGATGATGATGGAGGTCTGGGACGAACTGGTCCTGGCCGAACAAGAACAGATCATCGGGCGCGACAAGATCCATGGCGCACCTCTGTCGGGCGGTGAAGAATTCACGAATCCGGACTTTGCGAAGGAAGGACAGCAGGGCAACCCCACTGTTGGCTCCTCTGGCTTGGCTATCGCTCCGGACTCTCACGTCGCCATGATGAACCCGAATAACAACTCGGGACGACGCATGCTTCGTCGTGGATACAACTACCTCGAGGGCGTGGACTACTTGGGGCGCTTGGATGCGGGTCTGTTCTTCGTCGCCTACGTGCGAAATCCTGCAGAGGGCTTTATCCCCGTTTTGGCGAAGATGAAGAGCGACCAGCTCACCGAGTACCTCCAGCACTTGGCATCGGGTGTGTACCTCATGTTCCCGGGTGTCAAAGAATCTGACACCTACGTGGGCCAGAAGCTCTTCGAGTGAGAGGAAAAGCCATGACTGACGATGCCCTTCCAATTTCGCAACGTCCGGCCTCGAACGCTCCCGGACACTGGGTACTCGCGCGCGTCGGCAAACGCGTTCTGCGTCCCGGAGGGCTGGAACTGACCCTCCAGATGCTGTCCAATGCACGCCTGACCGGTGCGCGTGTCGTTGAGTTTGCGCCCGGACTTGGACGCACCGCAACGGAAATTCTCGCTGCGCGACCGGCCTCGTACACGGGGATCGAAAAAGACCCGGTCGCTGCAAAGCAAGTTGCCGAGCTGGTTGGCGCGCGTGGGACAGTTGTGAACGCGGACGCTGCGGAAACCGGCTTGGACGCGGGCAGTGCCGACGTAGTCGTGGGCGAGGCGATGCTCACCATGCAGGGCGAGAAAGCTAAACGCGCGATCATTTCCGAGGCCGTGCGGCTGCTGGCACCGGGAGGCCGCTATGCGATCCATGAACTTGCCGTCCAACCTGACGACATTGACGAAGAATTGCACACGCGGATTCGTCAAGATCTTGCGCGAGCTATTCACGTGAACGCGCGCCCGCTGACCTGCGAGCAGTGGGCGGAACTACTGGAGGAGTGCGGCCTCGTGGTTGAAACGATCCAAACCGCACCGATGGCTCTACTCGATTTCTCGCGCAATGTCCGCGACGAAGGCTTCGTGCAGACACTGCGAATTATCCGCAATGTGCTCTCCGATCGAGAGCTGCGCGCCCGTGTGCTAGGAATGAGAAGGACTTTCCGCACCTATCAAGACTCAATGTGCGGGGTGACAATCGTGGCTCGCAAACCACTGGAAGGAAACACCAATGACGCTCAGTGACGACACCAATCTTGAGGTTCCTGTGCCGATCATGACCGATGTTCAAGACATTGCGTCCATGATTCAGGTCAATGAGGGAGCAACGGTTTCTCGCACCGTCATGCACTGTGAAGGAATGCGACTGGTCCTCTTCTCCTTTGACAAGGACGAGATTCTCAGTGAACACACTGCGGCGATGCCCGTGATTCTTCAGACCCTTGAGGGTGCCCTGGAAATCAGCGCTGACGGTCGTACAGTGATTCTGCGCCCCGGTGATGTCATCCACTTCGGAACGCGTCTGCCTCACGCCGTGCGCGCGCTTGAGCCTTCCAAGATGGCGCTGTTCATGTTGGATTCACGTGAACGATCACCGAAGAAGTAATCGGACTCTGTTCTGTTGAGGGGTAAAGGCCTAGGCCTTCACCCCTCAACAGTTTCACCTTTGTAGGTGCGCGGAAATGCGCGTTAATACCTAGAAGTAGCTTGCAAGGGGTCCAGCATCAGTTGCGATCACGTGAACCGGAGTATCGAAGACATCAGTGAGTACTTGGTCTGTCATGATCTCTTCGGGACTGCCCTGGTAAGCGATAATGCCGTCTTTGAGCGCAACGATGCGCGTGGCATAGCGGGCAGCAAAATTAATGTCGTGAAGAACAATGACGATGGTGCGCTTAAATTCTTCAGCTGCCCGCTTGAGTAGTTTCATCATCTCAACGCTGCGTGCGATATCCAGATTATTGAGGGGCTCGTCAAGAAGGATGTAGTCCGTTTCCTGGCATAAAACCATCGCGACGTAGGCGCGTTGACGTTGCCCACCGGATAGCTGGTCAAGATAACGCGTTTCGATCGAGTCGAGTCCCAAGAAATTGATGTAACGGGTGATGATTTCTTCATCCTGGGTATTCAGGTGCCCATGGCTGTGTGGAAAACGACCGAAGGCAACAAGCTGGCGGACAGTCAGGCGCGATACGAAATGATTCTCCTGGCGAAGAATAGACAAGATCTTCGCCAGTTCTTTCGATTTTGTTGTTGAGACATCCGCGCCGCCGACTGTAATTGTGCCCTCATCGATGCGGAGGAGACGTCCAATCATGGTCAGAAGCGTCGACTTTCCAGCGCCGTTCGGGCCGACGAGGGCGGTAATGCCGCCGCGCGGAAGCTCAAGGCTGACGGGACCGATGTGGACGGCCTCGGAATAATGCTTAGCGACTGCATTGAGCTGAATCATAGACGTCCCTTCTTCAGAATCGTCACGATAAAGGCCAGACCGCCGATGAATTCGATAATGATCGATACGACGCCCTGTGCATTAAAGATATGGTTCATCAAGAAATACGAGGCGGAAAGAATTGCCAGACCAAGGGCAACCGACATTGCGAATAAGTATTTGTGATCGCTGGTTGGTGAGAACTGGTAGGAAAGCGTTGCGACTAAGAACCCAAGGAAAGTCATCGGGCCGACGAGCGCAGTCGATGTGGCGATCAGTAGAGAAACCAGAACCAATACGATGATGCTGGTGTGTTTGTGGTTGAGACCGAGGTTAGTGGCGGTCTCGCGCCCCAAAGCGATGACATTGAGCCGGTTCGAGAGAAGAAAAAGGGAAAGCGCCGCGATAGCGACGATAGGGAGAGCAACGGGGTAGTAGGCGCGATCAGCGTTTGAGATTGAGCCGAATAGGCGGGCAGTCAGGACGTCGAATTCGCTGGGGGTCAATAACCTTTGCATGAAGGTGGCAACGGATCCAAGGCCCGCCCCCAACATCACTCCAATCAAGAGCATTGCGTGCATTGACGCATGTTGGCTGGTTAAAAGCCACGAATACAAAAGCAGAGTGAAGAGAACCATGATGGCCAGCTGGAAGATGAACATCGGTAGGTTCTGCGCAGCGTTAAACCCCGCAACACCGGCAAAGAAAATAACGGATGTATTGATCACGCGGTACAGGGATTCAAAACCGAGGATCGAGGGGGTAATAATCCGATTGCCTGCAACGGTTTGGAAGGCAACGGTTGCAAGGCCCTGACATATGGCGACAACCGCGATTGCAAGGATGGAAAACGCGCGCCTTCTGGCAATCGGCCAAAACTTTGGACTGGTGACAGGAACCGGATTCTTCCACAGCAATAGGCCAACACAACAAATGGCCGCAACGATCAGTGTCGCGGCAAAGAGCAGCCACCAGCGTCGCTGAGCAGAAGAATTTACAAAGGAAGATGATGAAGAGCGCTTCATTGCAATCCTCCTTTGCGGCTTTGACGCAGGATGAGTGCAATAAAGACGAAGGCCCCTGACGATCCCCAAGATGACAGAGACGGGCATCTCGAAGGGGGAGATAATCGTCCGCGCTAGAAGATCAGCAATCGTAACAAGAGCGATGCCGGAGAGGCAGACCCAGGGAAGGTTTTGGCGAAGGTGGTCCCCCAAAGCCATGGAGATCAGGTTGGGAACGACAAGGCCAAGGAAAGGCAGGGAGCCAACGACAACGGTAACGACACCTGTGGCTAAGGCGATTAACCCCGTGGCAATGAGGATTACTCGGTGATAGTTCACGCCTAAGGTCGTTGCGATGTCTTCACCGAGGCCCACCGCTGTTAGGCGATCGGCGAGGACGACGACGCCAAGAACAGCAAGCGTGACGATCAAAGAATTTCATACTGGCCGGTATAAACACTGGTGAAGGATCCTTGGAACCATACGCTGAGGTTTTGAAGAGTATTTGTTTCAAGCGCAAGGAAGGTCGAAACTGCCGAAACGACCGCTCCCAGCATCATTCCCATGATGGGAACCAACAGTGAAGAACGCAGAGATACCCTTCGGAGTAAGGCAAAAAACACCATGGTCCCCAAGAAAGCAAAGGCAACTGCGACCGTCATACGAAGAAGGACTGACGCGCTGGGATAAACGATCATAATCGCCAGCAATCCCAAGCCTGCCCATTCGGTGGTTCCCGTTGTCGTGGGTTCTGCGAAGCGGTTCTGAGTAATGATCTGCATGACCAGACCGCACATCGACATCGCAGCACCCGAAAGTATGAGTGCGACGGTCCGCGGGATACGAACGGTCATGAACATGTCCCATCCGTCATCGTGGGACAGAATTGAATATTCCCCGGTGCACAACGAAAGAATGAGAAGTCCAAAGGACGGCAAACGCAGAGGCAAGCAGTGCGATGCGTCGTTTAAGGACTCGGGATGAGCGTTGGTTTGTCACGGAAGTTTGAACCATAAGTGTGTTGTGGGTGTGTTGGCCCTGGAAAGGACCAACACACCCCTGTGTTAAGAATGAGTTCTCAGGCGAAGGACTGGGAACTTACTTATTTGCCGCAGCCTTTTCAAAGGAATCTGCAATCGAGTTCAAGATCTTCGTGTATGTGATGATGGACTCGTTGGTGTAGGTGTCATTCGGTGCGTAAACCGTCTGCCCCTTCGTCAGGGCAGTGACATTCTTCAGCGCAGCATTTCCGTCGATAACTGACTGCGCGGGAGTGTAGCTACCTTCCTTGGAAATCGCGGCGTCGCGGTCAAGAACGAAGATCCAGTCGGGGTTTGCCTGGGCAATGGCCTCGACGGAAATATCGTCACCGGTGTGAGAGTCGGTGCTGCCCTGAACTTCAAGCGCGGGCTTGAGGCCCAGAAGATCGAAGATCGGTCCCCATGTGCGGCCCTTGGAAGGAGCAACGTAGCCGATGTTGCCACCGGAAACGTCCACGGCCATGACGGTGGACTTACCGTCGTATGCCTTCTTTGCGCGATCGAGCGCATTGTTGAGTCATCGACCAGCTTCTTTGCGTCCTCTTGGTGTCCGAAAATCTCACCGAGGTCGGTGACCTGACGATTGAGTTCTTCGTTGAGAGGCTTGCCCTCACGCGGTTCAAGGTTGATCAGCGGAACACCGGGGTTCATTTCTGCAATCTGCGAATCAAATCGAGTGAAACGCTGACCTGAGATGATCAGATCGGGGTTTGATGCTGCAAGAGCTTCGAGGTTTGGGTCGCGGTGCATGCCGATATCGGCGACGGAGTCGGTGTTGTAGGCCTTGACGGTCGAAGGGATGAGCTTCTTCGGAGCAGCAACCAAGGGAACGTTCCACTGTGCCAAGACCTCGAATGTGCGGTTGTCGAGCGAAGCGACGCGCTGGACGGGCAGCTTGATCTCAACGTTTCCTTGGTCGGATTCGATAGTGACCGAGCTGGGTGCGGAGCTGCTTGAGCTTGCGGGCGCGCTTGTGGGGGATTGGCTTGACGAGGCCGTGCCCCCTGAGCAAGCGGTTAGAGCCATCAAAGATGCTGCACCAAGAGCGGTCAGAGACAGGAGCTTACGCGACATTTTTTCTCCAGCAGAATACGAAAATAGCGGGCGTGCAGGCCTCGTTAATTAAGAAAGGCTTACCTAACTAAAAGTAGGTGAGTAGGAATTCTGTGGCAACTATTGCGGATCATCTCACTGTTTTGACGGGCAGCCCGTCAGATCGCGGCCTACTCAAGCAGGCCTTTCACGGCAGTATCCAACTCACGCAGCCAGGCCTCGGCGGAAGCATCCGAAGGCATACGCCAGTCTCCGCGCGGGGAAAGCGACCCGCCCGCCATAACCTTAGGCCCATTGGGGAGTGCACTGCGCTTGAACTGCTGAGTGAAATAACGACGGATAAACAGACGCTCCCACTTCACGATCTCGTCCAAGGAATACGAAACCTTGTCCTCTTCGGGGTAGCCAGCTGGCCAATCCCCGCGAGATGCATCCGACCACGCGTGCTCCGCCAAGAATGCAATCTTTGAGGGCCGCGCCCCGCGTCGAAGCACGTAGTACAAGTTGAAGTCTTGCAGGTTGTAGGGGCCGATCTTGTCCTGAGTGGACTGCATCTTTTGTCCGGGCTTTGCGGGAACAAGCTCCGGAGAAATTTCGGTTCCCAGAATCGACAGCAAGATCTCGCCAACTTCGGGGGAGAACTGGCCAGAAGACACCACCCAACGAATCAAGTGCTGGATCATCGTCTTCGGGACGCCGGTATTGACGGCGTAGTGGCTCATCTGGTCGCCCACACCGTAAGTGCACCAACCCAGCGCAAGCTCTGACAGGTCGCCAGTACCCAAGACGATACCGCCCAGGTGATTTGCGAGGCGGAAAAGATAGTCCGTGCGCAGTCCTGCCTGAACATTCTCAAAAGTCACGTCATAGTCGTCGTGGCCATCGGCGTAGGGGTGATCGATATCGGCCAGCATCTGCCTGGCTGCGGGGGTGATATCGATTTCCTTGAAGGAGACTCCCAAGCTTTCGCACAGCGCAATCGCATTGGTCTTTGTGCGTGCAGAAGTCGCAAAGCCGGGAAGGGTGTAGCCCAAGATATCTGTACGCGGGCGGCCCAAGAGGTCCATCGCACGAGCCGCAACGATCAGCGCGTGCGTTGAATCCAAACCGCCAGAAACCCCAATGACAATCTTGGGCTGGCCAATAGCGCTCAAACGCTTCGCGAGCCCCGCAACCTGGATGTTGTAGGCCTCGTAGCAGTCCTGCTCCAGCTGGTTCGGATCATCGGGGACGAAGGGGAAGCGATCGACCTCGCGTTCCAAACCCAGATCCGTTCGCGGCGGGTTCATCTCAATGGCAATGCTGTAGGGGCGTGGAATTGAGAGGCCCTCAAGCATCTTTTGAGCGTTGTCGGTGAAAGAATTCTGACGCGTGCGCTCGGTGCGCAGGTGCTCGACATCGACGTCCGCAGTGGTGATCTGGGTTCCCGAGGCGAAGCGCTGCCCGGCGGCAAAGAAGCTGGCCGGCCTCGTAGATCAGGGTCTGCCCATCCCACGCAAGGTCGGTCGTTGACTCACCCGGGCCGGCGGCAGTGTAGACGTACGCGCAGGCACAGCGCGCGGAGGTCGACTGTGCCAGCAGCTTGCGTTCGTCGCCTCGTCCGACGGTGATCGGGGAGGCGCTCAGGTTGAGCAGCACCGTTGCGCCTGCGAGCGCAAGGAGTGAAGCGGGAGTGACGGGAACCCACATGTCTTCGCAGACCTCAATACCCACACACAGCCCCGGGATATCAGTGACATCGATCGTCACGGAGCCGAAAGGCAATAGGGGAGCGTCCCCCGTGTAGGGCTCTGTTGGGGCCCACGGAGCCTGAAGAAGATCGTTATCAAAGCTCGGCGGAGTCACGAAATGACGCTTTTCGTAGAACTCGCGGTAGTTCGGAAGATAGGACTTCGGGATGACTGCAAGTGCGCGGCCTCGGTGGATTGCAACCGCGCAATTGTACAGGGCTGCTCCCTTGCGTAGCGGCGCGCCCACAACGATTAAGGGGAGAAGATCCGCGCTGGCAGCAATGATGGTGGTCAGCGCACGCTCGACCTCATCAAGAAGAACGTCTTGAAGGAGGAGATCGTCGATCGCATACCCCGAAACGCACAGCTCAGGGAAGAGCGCGATCGAGACACCGCGTTCATCGCAGCTTCGCGCGGCTGCAATGATTTCTTCGGCATTGGCCAGTGGCTGTGCGGGATGAACGGGGAGCGTCACTGCCGCCACGCGCGCGAAGCCCTGGTCGTAAAGGGAATGGAAGTTCATGGCTTTCCTCCTGAGTCGCTAGGGCTATTGTCGCCTACTTGGGCGGCTTGCGCCTTCTCGAGGCCGTAGCCGGGTAGGTGTGTTTAGCTCAGTTCCTTCATGACGCCTTCGAAAGACTGCGCAACGGGGTCGCGGATGATGAGGTCTGCATCGGCGTCGGCGTTCGTTGGTGTCGCGTTCATCAAGACCAGATGGGAACCCGAGAAATAGTTGAGTAATCCGGCGGCGGGATAGACGACCAGAGATGTTCCAGCCACGATCAATAAGTCGGCGTGCGCAATTGCCTGAACAGCGCCGCTAATGACTTCCTCGTTCAGCGCTTCGCCATACATGACGATATCGGGGCGGAGCTGTCCGTGGCAGCGCGGACAAGTTGGGACTAACTCTTCAAATGCCTCGGGAATCGAGGAAAGGGGATAGCCGGCTCCACAAGTGGTACACAGTAGATGCTCCCAATTCCCGTGAAGCTCCCAAACTGTGCGTGACCCCGCGCGCTGATGGAGGCCGTCGATATTTTGGGTAATAACGCATTCGAGAAGCCCATCTGACTCGAGCGTGGCAAGGGCGCGGTGAGCACCGTTGGGTTCGACCGGCTTGTGCACCTCGCGGAACCACTCCCAATAGGCCTCGGGATGAACCGAAAAGAAATCGATACTGAGGACCTGCTCCAAGGGGATTGTGCGCTCTTGGAAGTAGAAGCCGTTTGCGCCGCGGAAATCCGGAATACCTGACTCCGTGGAGACTCCCGCACCGCCGAAAAATACTGTTGAAGCAGAAGTGTGAATCCAATTCGCAAGGGTTGAAATATCAGTGGTCATCGTTAGTCCTTTGACGATGGAACCGTTTAAGAATACGCCGAGGCCGGGGCTGCTATGTGCACCCCGGCCTCGTCTTACGTGGAAAAGACGCGTCAGATCAGCGTGAGAGCCTGACGTGCGATTGCCAGCTCCTCGTTGGTAGGAACAACCATGACGGTAACAGAGGAATCATCGGTCGAAATGGTCGTTGCGGCAGAGAAACGCTGGTTGTTCACCTCGTCATCGATGCGCACGCCGAAGGGGAGGATGCGCTCGCAGACCTCGCGACGCAGATCCGCATCGTTCTCGCCAATGCCGGCGGTGAAGGTAATGGCATCCAGGCCGCCAAGTTCGGCGGTGTAGGAGCCGATGTACTTGATGATGCGGGTGACGTAGATATCAAGAGCGAGGCGTGCGCGGCGTGCGACCTCGGGGTCCTCAGAATCGACCATGTGGCGAACGGCGCGCATATCGTTCTCTCCGGTCAAACCCTTGAGGCCGGACTGCTTGTTGAAGAGGTCATCGACTTCGTCGGCGCTCCAGCCGGTCTGACGCTGCAGGTGGAAAACGACGGCGGGGTCGATATCGCCGGTGCGGGTTCCCATGACCAAGCCCTCGAGAGGGGTCAGGCCCATCGAGGTATCGATCGGACGGCCAGCCTTGACCGCGGACACCGATGCGCCATTGCCCAGGTGGAGGACGATCTGGCGCAGAGCATCGTTACCCATGAGGCGAGCAACCTGACCCGAGACGTACTGATGAGAAGTGCCGTGAGCACCGTAGCGGCGCACCGCGTACTTTTCGGCGACTTCCTGCTTGAGGGCATAAGTCGCAGTTTCCTCGGGAAGACGCTGGAAGAAAGCGGTATCGAAAACTGCCACGTGAGGGGTATCGGGCATGAGTTCGCGGGCGACGTCGATGCCCTTGAGGTGCGCGGGGTTGTGCAGGGGAGCCAAGGCGCACAGCTCATCGATCAGGTCCCGGACCTCGTCGGTGATCAGTGCCGGTCCGTCGAAGTACTTACCACCCTGAACGATGCGGTGGCCAACGGCAACAATGTTGGCCTCGGCAAGAGAAGGGCCAACTTCGTCAAAGAGGCGCAGAACTTCGCGCATGCCAACTTCATGGTCGGCAATGGGTTCGTTCACATCGACGACCTTCTCGCCGTACTTGTGCTGGATGTGGCCCTCAGATTCGCCGATGCGCTCAACGAGGCCCTTGGCGATTGCGTCACCATTATCGGGGTTGACAAGCTGGTATTTGATGGAGGAAGAACCAGAGTTAATAACGAGAACGGTGTCGGTCACGACATACCTTCCTTGGGAGTGCTGACGACCCGGGGCAACTCGACGAAGCCGGAGGTCGTCCGCCCGGATTGTTGTGGGCAGTTAACTGAATTTTACTCGCGTCTATTACGCGGACGTGATTCGAGGGTGTGGGATTGTCCCCACACCCTCGAGAGTCGTTAGCCCTGTGCCTGAACGGCTGTCAAGGCGACGGTATTGACAATGTCTTCAACCAACGCGCCGCGTGAGAGGTCGTTCACGGGCTTGTTGAGTCCCTGCAAAACCGGGCCAATCGCAACGGCGCCGGAAGAACGCTGAACGGCCTTGTAGCCAATATTTCCAGCGTTGAGCGAGGGGAAGATGAAGACGTTTGCGTGGCCCGCGACGGGGGAGTCGGGCAGCTTGACCGAGGCGACGGCCTCGTCAACGGAAGCGTCGAACTGGATCGGTCCCTCAAGCGCCAGCTCGGGAGCCTTCTCGCGGGCAAGGCGGGTGGCCTCGACAACCGCATCCACGTCGACGCCCGAACCAGAGGTGCCGGTCGAGTAGGAGAGCATGGCAACCTTCGGGTCGAGGCCGAACTGGCGCGCGGTCGCGGCCGAGGAGATGGCGATATCTGCCAGCTGCTCGGGGGTCGGGTTGGGGTTGACGGCGCAGTCGCCGAATGCCCACACGCGATCCTTCAGCAGCATGAGGAAGACCGAAGAAACGATCGAGACACCGGGAGCGGTCTTAATGATCTGGAAGGAAGGAACGATGGTGTGCGCGGTGGTGTGGATGGCGCCTGACACCATGCCGTCGGCGTCGCCCATGTGGACCATCATCGTGCCGAAGTAGGAAACGTCGCGAACCTTATCGCGAGCCTGCTCAATGGTCACGCCCTTCTTTGCGCGCAGGCGTGCAAACTCTTCGGCGTAGCGCTCCGCGTATGCGGGGTCGTCGACGGAAACGACGCTGGCTGCCGAAACATCCAAGCCAAGCTCCGCTGCTCGTGCGTTGATTGCCTGAGCGTCGCCGAGCAATACCAGGTCGGCAATTCCGCGCTCGAGAACGATTGCGGCTGCGCGCAGGACGCGATCGTCTTCGGGTTCGGGCAAGACGATGCGCTTGCGGTTGGAGCGGGCGCGGTCAATGAGGTCTGCCTGGAAAGAAAGGGGGGTGACAACCTGCGGTGCCTCAAGCGCCGAGGCCGCTTCCAGAGTCTGTGCGCTGAAAGGTAGTTCCAGAATGGGTAGTTCCGTCTGAACGTGCGAGGCCATGGCTGCGGGGAGAGTAACTGCGGCCAGGCGGGTTGCGTGCTGGCGTGCGCGGCGCTCAAGAACTTCAATCTCGCGCTGAACGAGCTCGGGCGATGCGCCTTCGGTGTCAAAAGCGGCGATCACGCGCGCATTCGTTGAAGCAGCGACGTCGAGGTTCCAGCCCAAGGTGTCGAAAGTCGACACGGAACCTTCGGGGAGTGCGTCAATGAGGACGATGTCTTCTGTGTGAGAGCGGATATCTTCCACGACGCGGGGAAGGGCTTGCTCGGGGTTGGAGGTGATGGCCTCGATTGTTGAGGTGCCACCGGCGCTCACCCGTGCCAGCGTTGATGAGGGGACAAGCTTGGCGAAGTCGTCACTGACCTGTGAGGCGGCTTCTGCCTGTGCGGCAATGACGATAAAACGGGCGGTCACGTCTGCTCCTTGCGTGTTGGGTCTAGTCGTGCGGCTGTTTGGTCGGAAACCAAGGAAGCCAACGGGACTATGGTAGTCCTCCCGTGTTGAGTGCGTCGCGCTCATCCCCGGTGACGCGATAGGCTGTGCGTTATGGAAGAGGAATCCTCAGGATCGACAGGTGGAATTGCGACGCTAGCGAGCGTTGCTTTTGTTGTCCTCTCCTGCACGACGATGGCTGTCCTTGCGGTGATGAATCATCCGCACAAAGCGGTTCTTGTACTAGTGGGAACCATGTTCATCATGGCGGCGATGCGTGCGGTGTGGCCTGGTCGCCCATGGTTTGCTTCACGTCGTCGGTGGGCCGATGTTGGGCTCTATGTCGTTCTTGGAGCGCTTATTTGGTACTTCTCTCCCTACACGGCAACCCTCGGCCTCGGTTAATGTGACCCAGTAAACATTTGTTTCATATTGTGGGCAGTGCTGACTTCTTGTTCTAAACCTGAGACTCTTGCCAAGTCCGTAATCAATCACAAGAGGTTTATGCAATGAGAAAGTTCCTCGAACAAAGCGGCATCCTTTATGGGTGCTGGCGGCTATTGTTTTGGCTTTGGTCCTCGGCTCCGTCACCGTCGGTGGATCCCACATTATGCCCTCCGCTCTGGGCAATGTGTTCGTCACTTTCTCTACAATTTTTGGCCAGTTCCTCTCTTTCTCTATTCCGCTGATCATCATTGGCCTGGTGACCCCTGCAATCGCAGACCTCGGTAAGGGAGCCGGCCACTGGCTGGGACTCACCGCCGCTCTTGCCTACGCCTCGACGATGTTCGCAGGTTTCTTGACCTACGGCGTATGCGCGCGTACTTCTTCCCCAAGGTCCTCAACGGCCAGCTCGCCCAGGTTGAGACCCCCGCGGAAGCTCTCAAGACCTACTTCACAATTGAGATGCCTCCGGTCGTCGGCGTGATGACCGCGCTCTTGCTCTCCTTCGTTATTGGAATTGGCCTGTCCTTGGTGCCCCGGGGCGTTCTGCGTAAGGGCTTCATTGAGTTCCGCGCAATCATCACCCGCTTGATCGAGAACATCATCGTTCCGCTGCTTCCCCTGCACATCTTCGGTATCTTCTTGAACCTGACCTACACCGGAGAAGCAGCGCACATTATGCGCACGCTCATCCGCGTCGTCGTGATCGTGCTCATCCTCGAAGTTGTCATTTTGCTGACCCAGTACTTCGTTGCTGGCGCTATTGGACGCGTCAACCCCTTCAAGGCCATCTTCACCATGCTGCCCGCCTACCTGACGGCACTGGGCACCTCCTCCTCCGCAGCGACGATTCCCGTCACCCTTCGTCAAACTCGTAAGAACGGTGTCTCGGACGCGGTGTCTTCCTTCACCATCCCGCTGTGTGCAACGATCCATCTGGCAGGATCGACCTCGAAGATCTTCGCCTTTGCCTTCGCGATCGTCTACACCCAGGGCATGACCGTGACCACTACGCAGTGGGTCGGATTTATCTTCATGCTCGGTATCACCATGGTTGCTGCTCCGGGTGTCCCCGGCGGTGCAATTATGGCGGCAACCGGTATCTTGCAGTCGATGCTGGGCTTCGATGATTCTGCAGTTGCTCTGATGATTGCCACCTACATTGCTCTTGACTCCTTCGGAACTGCAACGAACGTGACCGGTGACGGTGCAATCGCGATCATCATGGATCGCGTCACCGGCGGCAAGCTGGGACCCGAGGGCGATTCTGAGCACACTCGTGAACTTGCCTTCGATGGAATGGCATACCTCCACAAGGTTTCTGTCGAGGGCGTTGTGAGCCCCGAAGAGCTGGCAGAGTCTGCTGCTCTGAACGGCACGACCATCACCGAGAGCGGTCGTTCCTGAACAATTTCTCACCGCGAATTTAAGGTGGATGCAACGGCGTGCATTAAGCAATAGACTTAATGCACGCCGTTCACTGTTGATCACTGTGGGAATGGAGCATGACTGTGGAGCAAGTCGCCTTCGATAGCACGTCAGAACCGATAAAGATCGGTGTCCTTACCTCTGGTGGGGATGCACAGGGAATGAATGCCGCGGTTCGCGCAGTCGTTCGCACCTCTCTTGCCCGAGGCGCTCGCCCCTTTGCGATCCTCGACGGTTGGTCGGGCGCAGTGAAAGGTGGCGATAGCATTCGCCCCATGACCTGGACCGATGCCTCGGGAATTCTTGCACAGGGCGGAACGGTCATCGGTACCGCTCGTTGCCCAGAATTTCGCGAGTACGAAGGCCGCCACGCAGCGGCACTGCACTGATCGAACAGGGGATCGACCGCCTCGTCGTCATTGGCGGCGATGGATCGCTGTCGGGAACCGAAGAATTCCGCACGGAATGGGCCCAGCACCTCAGTGAGCTGGTCAATGAAGGCCAGATCAGCGCTGAACAAGCGAAAGCGCATGAGCGCCTCTACATCGTCGGACTGGTTGGTTCCATCGACAACGATATGGTCGGCACCGACATGACGATCGGTGCGGACACCGCACTGCACCGAATCGTCGACGCAATCGACCAGATTTCTTCAACCGCGGCCTCGCACCAGCGCACTTTCATTGTCGAGGTCATGGGACGTCACTGCGGGTACCTTCCCTTGATGTCTGCGGTCGCAGGCGGCGCAGACTATGTCTTCACTCCTGAAGACCCGGCTCGCGACGGCTGGGAAGACGAGATGGTCAACCTGCTCAAGGAAGGGCGCGCTGCAGGGCGACGCGAATCGATCATCATCGTCGCCGAAGGAGCAATGGATCGCGCGGGAAATCCCATTACTTCCCAAGACATTGCCGATGCTTTCAAGGAACGTACCGGCGAAGACGCGCGAATCACCATCTTGGGTCACGTTCAACGAGGCGGTACCCCCTCTGCCTATGACCGCTGGATGTCGACCTTGCTTGGCTATGCCGCGGTTCAAGAAATCCTTAATCCCGCAGATCCTGATGTTGCCTCGATTCTGGGCGTGCGGCACAACCGCGTGACCCGCATTCCGCTCATGGAAGCGGTTCATGAAACTCGCGGCGTTAAAGACCTCATCAAAGCTGGGGATTTCCAGGCAGCGCAGGCTGCTCGAGGTCGTTCCTTCACTGTGATGGTGGGGATCAACCAGCTTCTGGCAACACCTCCTCATCTCGCGGACAATCCCCCGAAGGAACGCGGCAAGCGCGTCGCCATTCTGCACGCCGGAGGCCTTTGCGCCGGGCATGAACACCGCGGCACGTGCAGCGGTCAGGCTCGGCATCGCCAAGGGCTGGACGATGCTCGGAGTCGACGGTTCATGGGCCGGCTTGGCAGATAACCAAGTTCGCGAACTCACGTGGGAAGACGTTGAAGGTTGGGCTTTCCAAGGTGGTGCTGAACTGGGCACTCGTCGCCCAATTCCCCCCGTTAACGAGTACTACGCGCTGGGCCGTGCGATCGAGCGCAATGAGATCGATGCGCTCTTGGTGGTTGGCGGTTTGAACGCTTACCTCGCCGTTAAGGAAATGACGACCGAATTGGATCGCTACCCGGCGTTCCGCATCCCGATCGTTCTGGTTCCGGCCTCGATCGATAACAACCTTCCCGGTGCGGAACTGGCAATTGGTACCGATACTGCGCTCAACAACGCGGTGTGGGCGCTTGATCGGATCAAGGAAAGTGCTGCGGCCTCGAAGCGTTGTTTCGTAGCGGAACTCATGGGGCGCCGCTGCGGATACCTAACCCTCATGGCGGGCATCGCCTCGGGCGCCGAGTACGCCTACTTGAATGAAGAAAACACGACTCTGGCGGAAATCGATCAGGATGCGCATCGCATGCACCAGACCTTCGAAAACGGGCGTCGACTCTTCCTGGTCGTCGTCAACGAAGAGGCCGATGCGCACTACAACCGCGAATTCCTTGCCAACGTTTTCGAGGCCGAAAGCGGCGGCCTCTACGATGTGCGTTCCTCCGCCCTGGGTCACCTCCAACAGGGCGGAACCCCGACTCCCTATGATCGTCTTCTCGCGACTCGCCTGGTCAATGCTGCTCTTAACGAGTGCGAAGACCAGTTTGTCGACGGGCGCGCACAAGCCGTCTACGTAGGCGATATGGGGAATGCAATTCAGGTGCGTCCTGTTGAGCACATGTTCGATGACCTCGACTTTGCAAACCGACGCCCCTTCAACCAGTGGTGGCGCGATCTTCGTCCGATTCTGGCTGCAGTATCGGTGCAAGCGCCGCCGCGTGAACTACAGTCAGTGACTATTATTCAGGCTGAGGGCTTTCGGCCACTGAGCGGGAATACCGGAACTTTCGATAATCAGGAGAATGCACGATGAGCGCAATTGACCCGACGACGACCCCTGCTTGGGCGCAGCTAGACGAACACGCGGAGGTCTTTAACCCCGACCTGCGTGCATGGTTCCAAGACGACCCGCAGCGCGCCCAAAAGTGGACGCTGAATGTGGCGGACCTGCATGTCGATTTGTCCAAGAACCTGATCGATGACGCGACTTTGGAACAGCTTCTTGCGCTGGCCGACCAAACCGAGGTCTTCGCTCTTCGTGACGCGATGCTGCGAGGCGATCGCATCAACGTGACCGAAAACCGTTCCGTCCTCCACACGGCATTGCGCCGCGCAGCGGGTGAGGAACTCATCGTCGATGGGCGCAATGTTGTCGCCGATGTTCGCGAGGTTTTGGAGCGCGTCTATTCCTTCGCAAACCGCGTCCGCTCGGGTGAATGGGTTGGTGTCACTGGCAAGCCCGTGAAGACCGTGGTCAACGTGGGAATTGGCGGCTCTGATCTGGGTCCCGTCATGGCCTACGAAGCCCTTAAGCCCTACGTCCAAGAGGGCTTGGAGTGCCGTTTCATCTCCAATATTGATCCGACCGACGTGGGTGAGACCACCAAAGGATCTGGACCCCGAAACCACTCTGGTGATCGTCGCCTCGAAGACCTTCACCACCCTGGAAACCATCACCAACGCACACGCCGTGCGCGACTGGTTCTTGAGCTCCCTGCGTGCCAAGGGGATCATTAACAATGATCCCGAGCAGGAGAAGGACGCCATCTCCAAGCACTTTGTCGCCGTTTCAACGGCTCTGGACAAGGTTGCGGAATTTGGTATCGACCCGGCGAATGCTTTCGGATTCTGGAGCTGGGTGGGTGGACGCTACTCGGTAGATTCTGCAATCGGCACCTCGCTTGCAATCGCCATCGGTCCCGAGCATTTCGAAGAATTCCTCGGCGGAATGCGCGCAATCGATCAGCACTTCGCCTCGGCAGCGCCGAAGGAAAATCTCCCGCTGATCATGGGCCTGCTCAACGTCTGGTACTCGAACTTCTTGGGTGCTGATACCCACGCAGTCCTCCCGTATTCGCAGTACCTGCACCGTTTCCCCGCCTACCTCCAGCAGCTCACCATGGAGTCCAACGGTAAGTCTGTGCGCCGTGATGGCTCTCCGGTCTTCTACGACACCGGTGAGGTTTTTCTGGGAGAACCCGGCACCAACGGTCAACATGCCTTCTACCAGCTGATTCACCAGGGAACCCGTATGGTTCCGGCAGACTTCATCGCCTTTGCCCGCCCGACTTGGCCGATCCGCGACGGCGAAGCTGATATGCACGAGCTGTTCTTGTCGAACTTCTTTGCTCAGACTAAGGCGCTGGCTTTCGGAAAGACCGCAGAAGAGGTTCGCGCCGAAGGAACCGCAGAAGAGCTGGTGTCCGCCCGAGTCTTTACCGGTAACCGTCCGACGACCTCGATTATGGCACCCGCGCTGACCCCCGCCGTCCTCGGCCAGCTCATCGCCCTCTACGAGCACATCACTTTCGTTGAAGGCGCTGTCTGGGGACTGGATTCCTTCGACCAGTGGGGCGTGGAACTGGGCAAGGTTCTCGCCAAGCAGATCCTCCCCGCAATCGAGGGCGATCAGACGGTCTTGGATCAACAGGATTCCTCAACTCGTTCGCTCATCGAGTTCTACCGCGCGAACCGCACGAAGTAATCGCTGCTGAGCTCATCGGGGGGCCGCGCCGAGGGGCGCGGCCCCCACCGCGTGTCTGCGGTATTGAGACGGGGAGTCGCCTAGGCCATGTGTTGTTCGCAGACTTATTCAATTGGTGACGCAGCCAATCCGTCACGGGTATACCGGACATTCCGTTGTTCCGATCGGAGTAGAAGTGAGCCTCGCGGACCTGGCGGTTTGTTACTGCGGCCGCGTCGATCTGTTGCCACTCGTTGTCGGTGAGCGAGTCGAGCGTGGCAAGGACCTGAACTATATCCCGCGTCTGCTGGTAGGTACTAGAACCGGCAAGAGCGTCGATGAACGTGGCTCTCGCCTCTTCGCGTGTCTTCTCCTGCGTAGCGAGCCAGGTGCCTATCGCCCTAGCGGTTTCCGCTTGGCTTGAAGGATCGGTGACGATGACCTCCTGCTTGTCCATCAGAAAACCCACGGAGTCCTCCTTACTGTCGTAGCGCACCCAGAGGGCCGGTATGCCGTGTCCTATTGCCCACCCGATTTCCTGTTGGCACCATGGGCTCTCCGTGTATCCCTGTGAGGCGATACAGACAAGAGCAGAACTGTTTGCAAGGTGATCACGGATCGCCTGCGCCCAACTTGTACCCGGCATGATTGAATGTGTGGCCATAATGGCATCGATTCCGAGGATTGCAAGCTCCTTGCGCAGCACTTGGGCGCACTCATCGCCCTTTTCGTCCTCGTGATAACTCAGGAATACGCGCATGTGATCTCCTATTGGCTCTCGGTGGAAGAACACACCGACAAGGAAGCGAGTCCCTTCGTAATCAGGGCTCCGAGCTCAGAAGCGCGCTGTGTCGTCGCGAGGTGTCGGAGGTCGTTGGGATCCAGGCGGGTGCACTCGGAATTAAACAGCTCCTTGATTTCATCGATTGCCTTCCGATAGTTATCAGACTGGTCGATCTCTTCCAGCGCTTCAGGTGGGACAGGCAGGTCTGGTCCGAGCCCGAGTTCGCGTGCTAGCAGCGCAGCTGCCCCTCCGAATCCCCCGGCGATGAACAGCGGCTGCCCTGCCCGGAGCGTATACAGCGCCTCTTCGACGATTCCTGGAAGGTTCCCGCTGTATCCGTTCGGGTTGTCCGTCGACTTGCGTCGTGTCTTTCCGCCGATCAGCAGCCGCGCGTCGCAGTATCGGGGGGAGGGCCTGCCTAATTTGGCGCAGGGCACTGGCAGTCTCCTTGGGGTCGCCCTGCCACGGCGTAAGGTGATCAAAGTCCTCGATCTTGCGACCATTTTTGTCAAGAACGACGATGGAGGCGTATCCGGCGAAGTGGTTGGCCGCTTGGGAGAGTCTCTCGATTGATGCGCTGCTTGTCAGGGAGACGTAGGGGGCCGCCAAACTGAACATGTTCCCGGGGTGTATGTCGTCCTGTTCCGGATCGCCCGCTAGGCGTGCGTAGGCTTTGACTGATGCAGTGTAGCTGGACACTGTGTCCATGACCGCCGTTGTCAGATCAGGGACGTGTGTGCCGGGAGCGCCCGCATATAGGAGGCTGCCCCCGCCGATCAGCATCATTTGCGAAACTTCCGCAACAGCGCATTCAAGGTGTGTCGGATGCAGGCCGATAGCCGCCAGATCGTCGGCTAGGGCCATCGAGATCCCTAGGGTCTTTCCGGCCAGCGGACGATCCTGCGAGAGAAGCGGAATTGTCAACTTGGGTTCGTCTGTGCCAAGGACTCCGCCCGCAGCAAAGAAAGACCTGGGGGTCAGTAGGTGCACCTGTCCTTTCTCATAACCCGCTTGGACGCACAGGTCGACTAAGAAGTCTTGTTCGGCGGGGAGGAGGGGCGGGTCGGGGTGAATCAGCCACAGGTGCTTGTCATTGCCGTATGTCTGCCGGTGTTCTTGGATAAACTTCAGTAGCACGGTAGGTTCGGGCGCGGTGGGAGGTGCGCAATCGAAGCCGGGGTGATTCTTGGATGGTGAAGGTGCAGTACTCGCCTTCGCGAGGTTAACGTGTGCGGGAATTTCCTGGCAACGCCATAGGGCAATTTGAGGGTCTCGTCAACGAGACGATTCAGAGCAGAGATGATGGCGTTGTCAGTAGCATCTGCTGTCTGATTTCCTTCTGTCGGGGTCTGCCCTGTAAGAATCTGCGGATAGGGGACAGTCGGGACGTGGTCGAGGAGGAATGATCCGCGTGTCTCTCCGGCGGTGAGTGCGGAGAGACACACGATAGGCACTCCAGCGCGCTTTGCCTCGTACACTTCCCACTGAGTCCACTCGCGACAGGAGTAATGATCCGTGCGCACCATGAGGAGCGCGCTCGTGCGGGCTCGTTCTCGAATTGAGGAGTTCCACTCACTGTCCGCTTGGATGTCGTATACGTCGAAAAAAGCATCCAGTCGAGTCTGTTGTGCGATGGCCTTTACCTTGGCGATGACTCCCTGTGGGGTGTTGCCCGTGAGGTCATTGGCGGGGATGTCCCCACGGGCATGTGAGATGAATACTCGGAGGCGAGGGCTTTCCGATGAGGACAGCATTCCCGTCTGCTTCCATAGAAGGCGTTGGACAATGGCTTGCCCGACATCGCGAGTCAGTGCTCCGGGAGCGTATGCATCGTCGTGAAGGACCATACCCTGCCGATCCGTGAGGGAGCTGATGACTTCGCCGGATGTATTGAGGCCCTTAGTGCTGATGATGGGCACTACGAGCAGATGGGGTGAGTGAGAGGCTAATGCGGCATCGCGAACCGTGCACAGACTCCTCAGGTACGAAGCCCACTTGCTGTTGTTGTCGTGTGCCGCGCTGATCATGTGGCGGCCGATGACTGGAATGATGACCGTGAATGGAGAGGCGGTGTTGGCTGGCGTGCGCCGGTCAGAAATGTCTGTGTTGTCGGTCCCATGACCGATTTGTCCGTCGCGCGTCGCAATGGGACAGGGGGGCGCGGACTCGGGGGTTAGGGGTAAGGATCGAGAAAACCTCGATTGCGCTGCCGGCTAGACCGGAGAAGTGCTCAGAGTGGTAGTGCGTGACCAGCTCGTTGAATACCTCCTTACCGGCATGGTCGCGAGGATGCCAGACGACGTAAATGTCGAGAACTGTTGGGGAGGGAGCTGCGAGTTCTTGAGCTAAATCAGCGGTCGGTATGCTGTCCACCATACTGTCTCAGTCTAGGCATGCAATGTTTGGTTGACAAACTGATATGGGCTGTAGTCAAGGGGGTTTATGATGTCGTGTCACTTGTTGATGTGTTGTGGTATGTGTGATTGAAGTACGTTCGGATGGGCAGACGTAGATGATGTGCGCCTAGTGTCCGGTCGGACGCGCCCTTGAGTGATTTCGGGTTGGCTGAAAGTACGCGCATGCTCTGCGCTGGGAGAGGCATCTAATTTTGGGATGGGGTGCGGCTCACTTCTAGCCGAAGAAAGGTGCCGCGTCGGTGCAGACTGCGGCGAAAGAGGCAATACTTCTTGTGGGAGTAGTGATGGTCTCTAGCATTGTGACCTCGGTAAGCATCATCAACGCGGGGGCGAGCGAGACATTCCTCGCAGGCTTGCCCGACATCCAGCGCAATACTGTCGCCCGCCAGTTCGACTCACTTATCAACGCGCCCACGCCGTTCTACCTCTAAGCATTGGCGAGCGCCTTATCGCCATTGCCTTGCACATCACCCTTGCCATGTTGGTCTGGATGGTGGTCAGGTTCACCGCTGGTGGATTCTCGGCGCGATCCTCGCCCACGCTTGGGCAGATGCAGGGACTGCTTCGTATCAAAGTGGAGTGGTGAGTGTTGTCGTGGCACAGGGGCGGGCGTTGATCGTCACCATCATCCTCGTGCTCGCGGTGAGGAAACTCTACGTCTCCACCACGGTGCCGCTCGCTCGCGGGGGCGCGCAGGCATCGTGAGCGAGCGGCGGGCGGGACACGTGCGCTCACGCGGGAATGTCGCGCACGCGGTAGGCGATGAGGCCGCCAGCACAGCACGCGATGCCCACGCCGAGCTGGACGACCAAGGGTAGCCAGTGGGTCGTTCCCCATGGGTCGGCCACATGCCCGAGAACGCTGAGATCCTGCGCCCACTTCGGCATGTCTATGAGGCCCCCGTAGAAGCGCGCGAAGGAACTCCACGCGATGACCGCCCACGTCAGGGACCGCCACCGGGGCGCTGCACCCACCAGTAACGCGGCAATGCCTGCCGCCGCCACGACTCCCGGCAGTTGGGTGAGCGTGGAGACGAGAGCTCGGCCGGCGGCGTGGTCCTCGCTCACCTGGGTGGCCGTGGCGGCCGCCAGCACCGCGCCTGACACGACGAGCAGGAGCACCCCTGAGCCGATCGCGTCGGTCAGGGTCGCTATGAGCGCGCGAGTGCGCGGGACTCCGCAGGCCAGCACCGCCTCGGGCAGTCCCCGCGCCTCCGACGCTGCCAGGTCGAGCACCCGCTGGACGACCGCAGTGGCCACGAGGGACACCATCAGGACCGTGAGCAACGTGGTGTACTGGACGACGGGCCGCATCTCGGGGGCCATCTTGTCGACGTAGGCGGCGCTGGCCGGGTTATTGGCGATCAGGTCGGACACCCCGCCCGACATTACGCCGAAGAGTGCGGCGGTGAGCGCCAGAGCAAAGGCCCATGCTGCTAGCCGCTGAACGCCCAGGCGCGCGATCAAACCTAGGGCACCGTTGACGCGCCACCGCCTGGTGGACACGGAGCGGTCGGTCAGTAGTGCGCCCAGCAACTCCCGGCGGGAGTGGAGCAGCCCCGCCAGCGCCACCAGCGCGGCCGCAATCCCCACGAAGACGGCGAGCGCCCAGACGCGCTGCGCCCTGAAAGGCTCGGCGATGTCCCGCCACGCCAGGGGCTCAGCCAGCGCAGCCACGCGACTCCCGCCTCGTCGGCCAGGATGCGGACGGCGAAGGCTGCCCCGAAAAACGTGAGACACAGTCCCCGTGCGGCTGAGGTATCCCGCACCAACTGCGAGGCCACCAGAGCGACTCCTACGAAAGCCCACCCCTGGGCAATGGTTACGCCGCCGAAAACCAGGGCGCCTCTCAGGGGAGTCTCGCCCACGACGGCGTTCACGCCGATCAGTGAGGCCGCTAGTCCGATACCCAGGATTGCCATGGCACCCAGCGCCCACACCAATGCCGTGGCAAAGGGTGCCCACCTGCCCGCGCCCGCGCCGAGTAGGACTTCGACGTATCCGTCCTGTTCGTCACGCCGGGCCAGCGCGGTCGTGAGCATGATCGCCATGATCGCCGCGAACCACAGCAGGTATCCGCCGTCCTCCCAACTGGCGAACTCCCCTACGCTTCCGGTGGCGGGTGCCGGGCCGAAGAGCAGGCGTACTCCCGGCGCGTCGCCCATCTGGGACAGGAGTGTGGTGCGTTCCTCGAAGGAAGGGTAGGTGCGCTGTAGAGCGATCGGATTAACCAGGAGGAACAGCCACATCGGCGCCATCCACGCCACCGCCTGCCATCTGTAACGGCGCGTCGCTAGCCCCAGGCACCGGTGCAGTCCCGTGAACGCGCTCATGACGCCGCCCCCTGGTCCCCCGAGTAGTGGCTCGCGAACAGGTCCTCCAAACTCGCGGGCTCCACCTGAACGTCGTCGACCCCCAGGTCCGCGACCACGCCCAGGACGGCGGGCACCAGGGAGGCGGGGACGCGGGTCTCCATGCGGGTGCCGGTGGGGCGGATGGGGGCGCCGAGCCCGGCCAGGGCATCGACGAGGCGGTGACGCCGCGCGTCCGACTCCCCGACGCCGACGCGGATGGCGGTCTCGGCCAGGGAGCGCAGATACGACAGGTCGCCGCTCTCCACGGTGCGCCCATCCTTGATGATCGTCACGTGCGAGCACAGGTCCTGGACCTCCGCGAGGATGTGGCTGGACAGCAGGACGGTGGCGCCCCCCTCGGCGGCCTCGCGGACCGCGTCCGTGAAGACCCGCTCCATGAGGGGGTCCAGGCCCGATGTCGGCTCGTCGAGGATGAACAGGTCCACGGGCGCGGACAGGGCGGCCACGAGCGCCACCTTCTGCGCGTTGCCCTTGGAGTAGGTCCGCACTTTCTTGGTGAGGTCCAGGTCGAAGCGCTCGGTGAGCTCTTCCTCGCGGACGCGGTCGCGCGAGCCGCGTAGGCCCGCCAGGGTGTCGAGCACCTGCCCGCCCGTGAGGCTGGGCCATAGGCTCACCGATCCGGGCACGTAGGCGAGGCGGCGGTTGATGGCGGAGGCCTCGCGGGCGGGGTCCATCCCCATGACCCGGGCACGGCCGCCGTCGGTGTGGTACATGCCCAGCAGCACGCGGATCGTCGTGGACTTCCCCGCGCCGTTGGGGCCGAGGAAACCGTGGATCTGGCCCTTCCCGACCCCCAGTTCGAGGCCGTCCAGGGCCTTGACCCTCCCGAAGCTCTTGATGAGGCCCTCGGCCTCGATGAGATTAGACAAGGTCCCAGTCCTTTCCTGTTTTTTCTTCAAGTACCGGACCAAACTCTGGATCGTCGCGAACGCGACGAAGCAAGAGTTTGATGACTCGTCTCTGGTTCGGCTCGGGATAACCGATCTTGTACAGGCGGGCCACCTGCTTCCATAGGAGGTGCCCGGGTCCGCCGCTGGGCAGGTCTTGCAGCACTCTGAGGGCGGTCGACCTGTTGCGCTTGAGGACTGCCCACGTGGTCTCTTCAAGTTCCTCGATGACGCGCTTCCTCTCATCGTCATCATAAGCATCGGGGTAGCGGTTGCGGTCGAGCTTAGCGAACGTAGTGAGCATGCTGGCCACCGCTCGGTGGTCCTCGTCGCTGAGTTCATCAATGAGAGGACCCAGCGAGGATGGAATGAGTCCCGACAGCGCCAGGGTCAAGATGATGCGCCGGTCCGTGTGCACGATGGACAGCGTTGCTGGGTCCTCAATAAGGACCTCGATGCGATCGTAAAGCGTTCGAGGACGACCGGGAGCGGCGAAAGCACCTCGCCCGAGCGTACCCTAGCAACGAGTCGGTCTATCCGCTCGCACTGGTCACGCAGGACCGCCATGCGGGCTTCAATCTGGGCTCGAGTCGCCAGCAGATCGGCCTCGATGGCGTCGATCGGCTGATCGGGTCGTTCGGGGAGTATCTGGGGTATCTTCCCCAGCGGGATGCCGGACTCAGCAAGCCAACGGATACGCAGCAGGCGTGCCAGGTGCTCGATTCCATAGTCGCGGTGCCCCGCGACGACCGGGGGCACAGGCAGAAGCCCCACGCGGTGGTAGTAGCGCACCGTCCGCGTCGTTGTACCCGCGAGGTCAGCCATCTCTTTGACTCTCATGGAACCCATCGAACACTGTGACCCTACGTCACTGTCAAGGGCACGCGAGAAACAGGATCGTGAACGTCTTCGTCGGAGCACGTGCACCCCAAGATTCGAGCTGATCAGCGCTGCAGTGCTGCTGGGTAACGCCAGCATGGTGTCATGAGGATTTTGGTGGTCGGTGCAGGGTCTCGGGCCTTGCATGCGCGGACGTGCCCGCCGGCGAAAGGGGTTCCGCTCGCTTTGGTGAAGCCTTCACGCATGCGACCATCGTCTCCGCCCGCGTCTTCACGGGCAACCGTCCCACGACCTCGATTATGGCGCCCGCGCTGACTCCTTCGGTCTTGGGACAGCTCATTGCGCTCTATGAGCACATCACCTTCGTTGAGGGTGTCGTGTGGGTGTCCATTCCTAAGCAGCCTGGGAGAAGCTGAGTGCGCAGAGCCGAAAAAGGTTTTAGTGCTGAAGATGCTCGTGTTTTGCGTGGGAGATTGATTCGACCTGGAAGGTTGAATGGGCAATTTCAACGGGGAAATGATGCATCGCGCATTCGTTCAGAGAGTGAATGATCTGATCTCGTTGGCTGGCGGTGACGGCCTCGGCAACCTCAATATGTGCGGTGACGGTGACGAGGTTCGAAGCCACTGAGCTCACGTGAAGGTCATGGACTTCCTCGACCAAGGGAATCGAGAGCATGTGCTGGCGGACCTGTGCAAGATCGATTTCCTCGGGCACTTCCTCCATCAAAATTCGCAGAGTGCGAAGTAGTAGCATGCAGGCTCGCGGAGCCATGAGCAGTGCGATGAAGATCGAGGCCACGGCATCTGCGCGATTCCATCCACCGATCAATTCAACGATTGCAGCAATGATGACGGCGAAGGACCCCAAGGCGTCGTTTGCCACTTCAAGAACGGCAGCGCGCATATTGAGCGAAGCGTGGCGTCCACCCATTAGTACTAATAGTGAGAGCGCGTTTGCCACCAAACCCAAAATTCCAACCCACAGCATGGGTGTTGCATGGACCTCGACGGGGGAGAGTAAGCGCTGGATGCCCTCAACGGCAACCAAAAGACTGATGATGACCAACATGCCTGCTTGGAAGGCTGCGGCAAGAACTTCTGATCGTGCCCATCCCCACGTCCGCCGGTTATCGCGGGGACGCAAAGCAAGCGTTGTCGCGATAAAAGCGATGACGAGCCCGGCAGAATCAACCGCCATATGTCCGGCATCGGCCGCAAGAGACAAAGAAGACGTGAAGAAAGCGGCAACAAGTTCTGCGATGAAAATCGTCGCTGTAATTGCCAGTGCAATTGCAAGCCTTTTACGAGACGCAGTATGTCCGTGCGAATGATCGTGACCGTGGGAATGCGTTGTGGATTCAGTGCGTCCATCAATGGTGTTCAGTGACTCTGCACAGGGATCGTCCTTCACTCCGGGTACACACGGAGCCGCCAGATGTTCGTCTTGGGGAGAAGGAGTGAGTGAAGAACGCATAAAGCAAGCATAGCGCCCTGTCTTGACTGAAGACAGGGCACTGAGAGTTGACGGAGCTGGTGATTAGAGTGTCAACATCACCTTTGTCGCACGGCGCTCGTCCATTGCGGCATAACCTTCGGCGGCCTGCTCAAGCGGCAGGACCAGATCGAAGACAGCGCCCGGGTTAATCTCACCGCGGTAGATTAGATCAATCATGGTCGGCAGGTACTTGCGCACGGCAGCGGGACCGCCGAACATGTGTACCTCCGCGCCAAACATGCGACCCATATCCAGGGAAACGCCGTGGGGAACGCCCACGAATGACAGATGGCCACCGGGGCGCACGCAGCCCAGGGCTTGGTCAAACGATGCCTCGTTGCCCACCGCCTCGACGACGCCATCGGCCCCCAGGCCTCCGGTCATTTCCTTGATGCGAGCTATGCCCTCCTCGCCGCGCTCTTCGACGATGTCGGTTGCGCCAAATGCGCGGGCCAGTGCCTGTCGATCCGCGTGCCGTGACATCGCGATTTCACTCAAGGCAAAGATTGCTCTCAGCCT